>ENA-OROZ01000005-OROZ01000005.1-human-gut-metagenome-genome-assembly--contig:-NODE-5-length-199551-cov-46.499784_pt1 | contig 199551 bp, 174 predicted proteins | sample MGYA00242138_ERZ509066 | MGnify/ENA primary metagenome ERZ509066 (study PRJEB26280, sample SAMEA2338691) | human gut metagenome | biome: human gut; feature: human-associated habitat; material: faeces... | reverse complement strand
CGGCTATTTGCCTGCTCCACATTCCGGCAGTGCTTCTAAGCGGTTCCGGCAGTTCTGCAAAGATGGAAGGAGGACTTTTTCTCGACATAAGTGATGAGGAGTCGTCAGCAGGTGAGGGACGAGCAAAGAAAAATGACAGTGACTGGGACAGCTGGGACAACGATTAACATCCACCTGCGAAAGAAATGAAACCAAGATAACATTGGACTGAAAAACCGATGGCATGGTGGACTTGATATCCAAACCATGCCATAAACCAGTTCTTACGATAATACAGTGACTCAAAAGAAACACCCCATAGTGAAACCATAATATCCACCGTTAACAGGTATTGCAACGGGCGTAAAAACAAGGTCGTTTTCTTTCTTTCCATTTGTTTGAAAGATTTTTTGCCACAAGCGGCAACTCCATTCACCGACACGTGCGCTCAATATACCGACTCCCGCACCAGCCACAACATCATGCAGCCAGTGCCTTCCGTTATACATCCGCATGAACCCTACCCCAACTGCGATGGTATAAGCACCGATTCCATACCAACCACCGTATTCCATCCGCACAAGTTCAGCACCCATGAAAGCTGTTGCAGTATGTCCTGAAGGGAAAGAGTTGTGACCTGCAAACTCCGGCCTTTTCTCATCAATGCAGAATTTCGGAACATTTGTAAGAACTGCCAATGTCGCATAGGAAGTAGCAATAATAAAAAATCTGTCACGGAATGGATGCTTTGCCTTTATGCCAGCACAGCCCAACATTAAAGAACCGGCAACCGGAAGATACTGTATGTAATCGTCAAACTCGAGCCGTTTGTTGCTTCCCCATATATCTATCACGTTGTTTGTGATGTCCCGGCTACCGTTTCTGATGAAACCAGGGGCGAGCGCAACCGCACCGGCACCTATTAAAGATGCGGGAAGGATTGTTTGCCGCCATTTAAACTCATAGTTTCCAAGACCTCTGTTTTTACGGACAATGAATCACAATCAGCCTGTTGCCCGTACGCGTTCATTGGCAGAATTACTGTCATAGTAACTGCCAGAATTAAATTTTTGACATCCATGAAATTTGCTTAGCCTCACCAGTTCCTGCTCGGCTTAATATTAGGTTGGTACTGAAACGTGGAACCATATGCCAACATCCTCTTGTACAGACAATATGTCTTAACTCGAAAATGGAGACAGCAGCCCCATGCAAACCCCATGGAGAACTATCATGCCAGAATCTTGTTATCAGTTTTAAAGTTTCCTACGCTTTATTACAGAAATATGAAGACACAACGTTTCTTTGAATAACTATATAATGTTCGTACTTTACATTTTTATCACGTGATTAAGGGGATTAGACACAGAGAAACAGAAACGTGGAACTACACATCGTACACTCCTCTGTAAAAGGCGGTAGGAAAGCCCCTGATAACGGAATGGAGACGGTAGCCCCACGCATATACGCGGAGAACCATCATGCCAATCTTGTTATCTGGTTAAAGTTTCCTACGCTTTATTACAGCAAGACATAGACACAACGCTTCTTTTTATCCTCAAAAATATTACATCGTAACCGATGTTGTAAGTTTATACCATAAGCAATGCATTTTTGATTTATACTGATACCTCACAAAGTGAGTACTTTTATCTTAGCTTCTGCAAAGATAATGCAAACGAGAGGAAAGAGAGATCGCTCTTAATTTCCCGAGTGCAGCATATCTTCTGCAAAGATAGCATATTTTATTGATAAACAGAAAACAAATCCACGATAACACGTCGGGATGCATGTAAGTATAGTATTATGGAGAAATAGAACGATATATGATAAGATGCGAAAAAACAATCGGCTTGTATATCAGACAACATCAGGCACGATGGTCATGCTTATGGAAGGACTTAATTAGGCAAAGCAGGCAATACTCCGTATTTCCCCTTTGCATTTACCTTACAGTTATGCTGGCGTGTATATATTTTAAATGATAAAAGAAAGAATACAGTAATGCGGTCGATTAACAATAACTTATACAAACCTCGATAGAAAACACAATAAATATTCTTAATACTAAGATTTTGATTTTAAGTTAAACAACATGAGAAATTTAACATACTGGACTTTCTTATTTAAGGTATAAATTCCTGTCAGCAGCCGTTTTGCATCACTCATAATACTGTTTTAAACCATCATATACCATATGAATATGCATGATAAAGCCTTTATCACATTATGAAATACGCTTTTTGATGTCTCAGGAAAGGCTGTATCAGCATACAGGAAAGGCTTTTTCGGTCTGCGGAAAAGCCTTTTCGGCAACGTCAGCCGATGGAGATTAAGCCATAGTATAATATAAGCGACTGATAATCATGAATGATAACACGTTATGAATTTTCACGTCAGAATCTTCCAAATGTATTTTATGTGTAATTCCGAGAGTTTTGGCGACATGAAAAATACATATGAACGGATTTTAATTATCAATATGACAACTAAAACGAATGCAAATGTTAATGCTATTGTACATGAATAATGCCTTATCTATATCCTCATACTTATCCGGACATGACAGTCCATACATAATGCAAAACAGCAGAACGGCTCGTCCGTAACACGCGCAAACTGTTCTGAGCTGCCGTCATGCGAGGAGCTTACACGGCAAGGCTCGTATTGAGCAGGTTCTCATTCGTACTTAATATACGCAGTCTGTATTTGCCGTTATAGGATATACGCATCAGTTTCTGAGCCTCATGTTCGTTTGGAGATATGCCAAGAGCCACATGTCCCATTGTGCATCTCAAATTAAGTTCCACGCAAGGATGTATCTTAAAACCGTCACCTGCCTTGTCTGCCACAATCATCATGTCTATGCCCAAAGGACCCTTATAAGACCCTCCGGTCAAATCACTCATACGAGAAATTACCATATCGGCAAGCCTGTCTATAACCTCTAATCCGACGTAACGTCCCATCATTTTACGTTTTTCATTCTCTGTGGCGAGTATGCTGCCTGCGTATGCGCCATTAACGGTGCGAAACAGGGATAGTCCGCGATATTCTGCCATACCGTTCTCACCAATGCTGAACTCCATGCCGAAGTCCATCACTTTGTCATAATACGGCTCTACCATTATGCCTCCCTGCCTGGAAATCACATTGCGGCACCATCCGGAAAGCGGACACTCAGCCATGCCTTCAACATATCTCACACCTCTTCCGCTGCTGCTCCACGGTGCTTTAAGCACACTTCTGCCATTACGGACAAGTTCCACGTTCATTTCCTCCATCGTCGTGAAATAGCGGCTTTTTCCCACAAAAATGCTGTCTGTCTCACAAAGCCACGGCAACAGATGTTCCGACGCAAATTTGCGGTTACTCATATTACGTATACTTTCCAACGTATTGTCATCCGGCAGAAGTGGAAGTAAGTCAGGATTCGAGGCTACCAATTGTCTTTTAAGGGTACTGTCCCACCCCCACGGTTCTATCGATAAACTGTGAGAACCGTCAAAACGCATGTTACGGAGATCGTCGGGTGTGATAAATACAACATCCGACGCATATTTCCTGACATGCCTCAAAGACTCAAGTGCCGATTCAATATCATCTACAAGCACAAAATCTCCGTCTTCCGCCGTGAACGCAGGAATGAAACCAAGATCACGCCGAAGCCCGCGTGCAGCATGAGGTGACGTGAACATTCCGTCACCATAAGCCATCACAATATCGTGTTCCGGATTAAAAACATGCAATTTCATATACAAATACGATTCTAAATGTTACAGGAAAAGCTGTCACAAACATACAGTACATGCCCGCAAAACCGGCAATCCGTATAAAGTTCTTACCGTGTCTTTACCTCCTTCTGGAAGATATGCTATGCCAAAATGTATGCCCACGCCTGCCTGTTCATTCTTACAAGATATTTTCCAGACTGCAAAATTAATGCAATTTTTTGTGGCACGAAAATATAATACCGGCAATCAGTGTTGTTGAATATCATTTATACAATTGTCATAAAGAAGAAAGTGGAAATATGGGATTATCCAATAACAGTGACAAATCTAAATTACGTACCGCATTTAATACACATAATCAGACGGCATACAATCCTAAAATAAACACGCCCTGAAAACACTTTAAACAACTTGGCGTAAACAATCATGGTTCAATCAGATACGAATATGAATGTTGCACAAATATTACAATATGTGCAACTTGGCGGCATTCATACACACATATATAATAATGAGGACGGCAAATAATAAATAATAAATAAAAAATGACATAATTTGTAATATAGAGTTTGCAAATTATAGAAATATATATTATCTTTGCAAAGATAATGCGAGCGATGCGGAAGAACTCAAATGAAGGACGCAAAAACCACATTTCAGGCATCCGCGAACGCGGCATATGAGCGTCGTCGGCAATAAAGTACAACATTGCATGGCGACATAGAAACACTATAAAAACGCGAAATGGAAGAATTCTTCAAAACACACGCATATCTCATCGAACATACAAACGCTCCGGTACGCCGTTCGCTGATGGACGAGATTGACTGGAACAGCCGTATGATCGGTATCAAAGGGACGCGCGGCGTCGGGAAGACAACATTCCTGCTACAATATGCAAAGGAAAACTTTGACACGAAAGACCGCCAGTGTCTGTACGTGAATATGAATAACTTCTATTTTCAAAGCCGTGGAATATCAGACTTCGCAGGCGACTTCTATCATGGAGGCGGCAGAGTACTGCTGATAGACCAGGTGTTCAAACAGCCTGACTGGAGCAGCGAACTGCGCAAATGCTACGACAATTATCCGGGACTGAAGATTGTGTTTACCGGCTCGAGCGTAATGAGACTGAAAGAAGAGAACCCAGAACTGAACGGGATTGTGAAAAGCTACAATCTGAGAGGATTCTCCTTCAGGGAGTTCATAAATCTTATGACGGGGCTGAACCTGCCGATATACAGCCTTGAGGACATTCTGCACAGTCACGAACAGATAGAGAAAACAATACTCTCACAGGTAAGTCCGATGAAATTCTTTCCGGACTATATTCACCACGGATTCTATCCTTTCTTTCTCGAGCATCGCAACTATTCGGAGAATCTGCTCAAAACGATGAACATGATGACCGAAGTGGACATCCTGCTGATAAAACAGATAGACCTGAAATATCTCACCAAAATAAAGAAACTGTTCTATCTGCTGGCGATGGAGGGTCCCAAAACGCCGAATATAAGCAATCTTGCAAATGAGATAGAGACAAGCCGCGCCACAGTGATGAACTACATAAAATATCTGGCAGACGCACGTCTCATAAACATAATATATCCTCCTGGAGGCATGTTCCCGCAGAAACCGGCAAAGGTGATGATATATAATACGAATCTCATGCATGCAATATACCCCATAAAAGCTGAAATGCAGGATCTTATGGAGACATTCTTTGTGAACTCGCTATGGAAAAGCCATACGGTCAGCCAGAGCAGTAAAGAACAGATATATCACATAGACGACAAGCTGAGATTCAGAGTCTGCGATGCTACAAGCGACAGCAGAATACGCTATAAATCGAATATTTTCTACGCAAGATATAACACAGAAATAGGAAAAGAAAACCAGATACCATTATGGCTGTTTGGTTTCCTGTACTAAATATTAAATATACATTAACATTTTATCTATAAAACAAAATGGCTAAAGAAAAAAAGTTTATCACATGTGATGGTAATGAAGCTGCCGCTCACGTGAGCTATATGTTCAGTGAAGTGGCTGCCATCTACCCCATCACTCCGTCGTCACCCATGGCAGAACATGTGGACGAATGGGCTGCAAGGGGCCGCAAGAACCTCTGGGGACAAACAGTAAGCGTACAGGAAATGCAGTCGGAAGGCGGTGCCGCCGGTGCCGTACACGGTTCACTGCAGGCAGGTGCACTTACAACCACATTCACTGCCTCACAGGGATTGCTGCTAATGATTCCCAATATGTACAAAATTGCCGGAGAGATGCTGCCGTGCGTATTCAACGTATCGGCGCGTACGCTGGCTTCACACTCATTATGTATCTTCGGTGACCATCAGGACGTGATGGCTTGTCGTCAGACAGGATTTGCCATGTTCTGCTCCGGTTCCGTACAGGAGGTTATGGATCTGTCTGCCGTTCCTCATCTGGCAACACTCAAGACGGATGTTCCTTTCATCAACTTCTTTGACGGATTCCGTACATCTCATGAATACCAGAAGATTGAAGTAATCGATCAGGATGAGATTGCAAAGCTTGTAGACCCGGCTGAAATAAAACGCTTCCGCGACCGCGCCCTTTCTCCGGAACGTCCGGTGACACGTGGTACAGCAGAGAATCCGGAGACATTCTTCACTCATCGTGAAGCATGCAACATGGCTTATGACAAGGTTCCGGAAGTGGTGGAATACTATCTTGGTGAAATAAGCAAGATTACAGGACGCGAATATCACCTCTTCTCTTATTATGGAGACAAAGAAGCCGACCGCGTAATAATCCTCATGGGTTCTGCTACAGAGGCAGCACGCGAGGCAATCGACTATCTGAACAGGAATGGCGAGAAGGTGGGTATGGTAAGCGTACACCTGTATCGTCCGTTCAGTGTAAAGCACCTGCTTGCAGCAGTGCCTAAGACAGCTAAGAAGATAGCCGTACTCGACCGCACAAAGGAGCCCGGAGCTGAAGGCGAACCGCTTTATCTCGATGTGAAGAGTGCGTTCTACGATGTTGAAGACCGTCCTGTTATTGTCGGCGGACGCTATGGACTCGGCTCAAGCGACACCACTCCGGCAAAGATTATAGCCGTGTTCAACAATCTGAAAATGGATACACCGAAGAACCATTTCACTGTAGGCATCGTAGACGATGTCACCTTCACCTCACTACCTGAAGTAGAAGAGATTCCTATGGGTGGCGACGGTATGTTTGAAGCTAAGTTCTACGGTCTTGGAGCAGACGGAACTGTAGGTGCTAACAAGAACTCTGTGAAGATTATCGGTGACAACACAGACAAGCACTGTCAGGCTTACTTCTCTTACGACTCAAAGAAATCAGGTGGATTCACATGCTCTCACCTGCGTTTCGGTGATGCGCCGATACATTCCACTTATCTGGTGAACACCCCCAATTTCGTGGCATGTCATGTTCAGGCATACCTGCACATGTACGACGTAACACGCGGACTTCGCAAAAACGGAACATTCCTTCTGAACACAATCTTTGACGGACAGGAACTTGTTAACTTCATTCCAAACAAAGTAAAGAGGTATTTCGCCCAGAACAATATCACAGTTTACTACATCAACGCTACAAAAATCGCGCAGGAAATCGGACTGGGTAACAGAACAAACACAATCCTTCAGAGTGCATTCTTCCGCATAACAGAGGTTATTCCAATAGACCTTGCCGTTGAGCAGATGAAGAAATTCATTGTTAAATCATACGGAAAGAAAGGTCAGGATATCGTAGATAAGAATTATGCGGCAGTTGATCGCGGTAACGAATACAAACAGCTGACGGTTGAAGCCGCATGGGCAAATCTTGCTGATGATGATGTAAAAGAAAGCGACGCTCCGGCATTCATAAAAGAACTGGTGCATCCTATCAATGCACAGGCAGGTGATTTGCTTAAGGTTTCAGATTTTGTTAAACACGGTACTGTTGACGGAACATGGGCTACAGGTACAGCCGCATATGAAAAACGCGGCGTTGAGGCTTTCGTACCGACATGGAATCCTGATAATTGTATACAGTGTAACAAATGTGCATATGTATGTCCGCACGCTGCAATACGTCCGTTCGTTCTCACCGACGAAGAATTGAAAGGTGTTGACATCCCGACAATTACGATGAAGGTTCCAAAGCCTATGGCAGGTATGCACTTCGCTATCGAGCCGTCTGTTCTCGATTGTCTTGGCTGCGGAAACTGTGCTGACGTTTGTCCTGGAAATCCGAAGCTCGGCAAGGCTCTTACAATGGTTCCGTTCAATCCGGATGCAGAAGATATGAAGAAGGCTGCCTCCGACTGGAATTATCTCGTAAAGAACGTAACTTCCAAACAACATTTGGTTGACATCAAGTCAAATGTCAAGAACTCTCAGTTCGCACAGCCGTTGTTTGAATTCTCAGGTGCATGCGCCGGATGTGGTGAGACTCCTTACGTAAAACTTGTTTCGCAGCTCTTCGGAGACCGTGAAATGATAGCCAACGCAACAGGATGTTCTTCCATCTACTCTGCGTCTATACCGTCTACACCTTATTGTACAAACGAGAAAGGTCAGGGTCCTGCATTCGACAACTCGCTCTTCGAGGATTTCTGCGAATTCGGAATGGGTATGGTTCTCGGAAACAAAAAGATGAAAGAACGGGTGTCAATGCTGTTCAAAGATGTTATTTCTCAGGAAAACACTCCAGAGGAATTCAAGGCTCTTGCAGAGCAGTGGATTGAACAGAAGGAGAATGCAGATGAGACAAAACGTCTTGCAGAACTTATCAAACCATACATAGCACAGGGTGTTGAGGCAGGATGTCCGATATGCAAAGAGCTTAAGACACTTGAGCATTATCTTGTAAAACGCAGCCAGTGGATTATCGGTGGTGACGGTGCTTCTTATGACATCGGTTATGGCGGTCTCGACCATGTGATAGCAAGTGGCGAGGATGTAAATCTGCTTGTACTTGACACGGAGGTTTATTCAAACACCGGCGGTCAGTCATCAAAGGCAACTCCGCTTGGCGCTATCGCACAGTTTGCAGCACAAGGAAAGCGTATACGCAAGAAAGACCTTGGACTTATTGCGACAACTTACGGTTATGTATACGTGGCTCAGGTTGCTATGGGCGCAGACAACGCACAGTGTCTCAAAGCAATACGTGAGGCAGAGGCATATCCGGGTCCGTCACTTGTGATTGCATATGCACCATGTATAAACCACGGGCTCAAGATTAAAGGTGGCATGGGACGTTCACAGGCAGAGGAAGGACGTGCTGTAGAATGCGGCTACTGGCATCTCTGGCGTTACAACCCACAGCTTGCAGAGGAAGGAAAGAATCCGTTCACACTTGATTCAAAAGAACCGGACTGGAGCAAATTCCGTGACTTCCTCCTTGGAGAGGTTCGTTATCTTTCTGTACAGAAAGCATATCCGAATGAGGCAGACGAACTCTTCAGCGAGGCTGAACGCATGGCGAAACTGCGTTATCAGAGCTATGTACGCAAGTCAAAAGAAGACTGGTCTGAAAAGATCTGATTCCTATCAATTTAAAATAAACGCCCGGTTGACTTTACCGGGCGTTTATTTTTTTCATTAACGGATACATTTCCTTTTACACATAATAACGTTATATAAAGCCAGCAGGTTTCATGCCGAGCGGAAACATTTATTCTTGTACAAAAATAAAAGGCTTTATTTTGTATTATATATAACTTACACTAACTTTGCAGCATGATTTATCCTAAGACATTTGAACACAAAATTGGATTTGATGAAATACGTACACTTCTACGTGAACGTTGTCTGAGCACTCTTGGAAAAGAAAAGATTGACGACATGAGTGTTTCTACAAATCCTACGATAATAAACGAATGGTTACAGCAAGTGAAAGAATTCCGTCTTCTTCAAGAACAGGCTGATGATTTCCCTATGCAATTTTTCTTTGATGTAAGGGAGTCTGTCGCACGCTTACGCCTTGAAGGGACCCATCTGAACGAGGATGAATTATTCGACCTCAAACGCTCTCTGGAAACAATATACAACATTGTCAACTATCTCAACCGAGGTGAAGATAACAATGACAATGAGCCCAATACATATTTATATCCTGCATTACACAGGCTTGCCACAGATGTAATAACATTTCCGCAACTTATAAAGCGCATAGATAACATACTTGATAAATTTGGCAGAATAAAGGACAGCGCGTCTGCCGAACTGCAAAACATCCGTCAAGAACTTGCACGCACAGAAGGTGGAATATCAAAAACATTAAACAGAATATTACGTTCTGCGCAAAGCGATGGAGTTGTTGACAAAGACGTCACACCTACCATGCGTGACGGAAGACTCGTAATACCTGTAACACAAGGGCTCAAACGTAAAATAAAAGGTATCGTTCACGATGAGTCCGCATCCGGTAAGACGGTCTTTATCGAACCTACAGAAGTCGTAGAAGCGAATAACCGGATAAGAGAACTTGAATCAGAAGAACACCGCGAAATAATACGCATACTGACAGAGTTTTCAAAAGAAATACGCCCACACGTAAAGTCAATGCTCGAATCATACAAATTTCTTGCAACAATTGATATGATTCATGCGAAAGCAGAGCTTGCGAGAAAAATCAACGGATTCGAGCCTGTAGTTGGATCAAAGCCAGAGATAGACTGGATACAGGCAATTCATCCTTTATTAAAAATATCTTTGGAAAAACAAGATAAAAAGGTTGTACCTTTAGACATTACAATAACAAATGACAAGCGTATACTTATAATTTCAGGTCCTAATGCCGGCGGCAAATCCGTCTGTCTGAAAACAGTAGGATTATTGCAGTATATGCTGCAATGCGGACTTTCCATTCCTGTCGGAGAACGTTCGCATACAGGAATATTCAAAAATATTCTTATTGACATAGGTGATGAACAAAGCATAGAAGACGACTTGAGTACGTATTCCAGCCATCTGACCAACATGAAGAACATGATGAAATATGCTGACGGAAACACTCTGCTTCTGATTGATGAGTTCGGCACCGGAACAGAACCACAGATAGGAGGAGCCATCGCAGAAGCTGTGCTTAAACAATTCTGTAAGAAGCAAGCCTACGGAATAATAACAACCCACTATCAGAATCTGAAGCATTTCGCAAAAGAACATGAGGGCGTGGTGAATGGCGCAATGCTATATGACAGACATCAGATGAAGGCACTTTTCCAGTTGTCAATCGGCAATCCAGGAAGTTCGTTTGCAATAGAGATAGCCCGTAAAATAGGTCTCCCGGAGGAAGTTATACATGAGGCGAGTGAAATAGTAGGAAGCGACTACATACAAAGCGACAAGTACCTGCAGGATATTGTACGCGACAAACGATACTGGGAAAATAAACGTCAGGCAATCCATCAGCGTGAAAAAGAGTTGGACAAACTGACTGTCAAATACGAGAATGACATAACTGAAATTGAGAAAAGTCGGAAACAAATTCTCAAGAAAGCCAAAGAAGAGGCAGAAGAGTTGCTCAGACAAAGTAATAAAAACATAGAAAACACAATACGAGAAATAAAAGAATGTCAGGCAGATAAAGAAGAAACGCGTCGCATCAGAGAAGAGCTGAATTCATTTAAGGAAGAAATCAGTTCTATAGACACGCAAAAAAATGACGAATTCATCGCCAGAAAGATAAAACAGATACAGGAAAGGAAAGAACGGCACAAGAAACACAAACAGGAGAAAAGCGACAAAGAAGCACAAGCCGCGAAGAAATTGCGTGATGCGGCAAAACGCACAGACGCAGCCGAAGAGATTCTGAATGCATTCAGAAAAGGCGACACTGTAAAAATAAAAGGACTCACTTCTATTGGAACAATAGAAACAACAGACAACAAGACAGCAACAATAATATTTGGCGACATGCGTACAAAGATGCCTGTCGACAGAATTGAACATGCCTCCCAGCCGGAAAACAACAGCAAACCATCACTTAACATAAGCAGAGAAACCAGAGATGCGATAGACAACCGGAAACTGAATTTCCATCAGGATCTTGACGTCAGAGGTATGCGTGGTGACGAGGCACTCAATGCCGTTACTTATTTCATTGATGATGCCATACTTGTAGGGATGTCACGTGTAAGGATATTACACGGGAAAGGCAACGGAATACTTCGACAGCTTATACGACAATATCTTGCAACTGTACCTAACGTATCAGACTATCATGACGAGCATGTACAGTTCGGAGGCTCCGGCATAACAGTGGTAGACATATCATAGCTTCAACACCGTCATTCAAGTACAAAAACAGGTGATGTCTGTGTGCTCTCCTGCGGTATAAAGCGGAATCCCTCATACGTGAATCCGCGCAGAGCATCAGCATCATCCAACCTGTTTTTAATTGCAAAACGAGTCATTTCCCCACGACACATTTTCGCGTATACCACAACTGTTTTAAGCTTCCCTCCCTTACAAACGTAAAACTCCGGTCTGACAACTGTAATCTCACGTTTCACCTTACTCCAATTGAAAAGTCTGTGCATCTCCGAGCTTGCGAGGTCGAGCAAGACACCGTCGTCATTTTTTACAGACTCTATAAACACATCAGTCAATCTTGCCTTCCAATAGTCGAACATTGAACATCCGTTGTCAGGCAAAACAACATCTCCTTCCAGACGATAACATTTTATCATATCAAGAGGTCTGAGCAATCCGTAAAGAAAAGACGTAATCCACAGATGACCTCCCGCAAACTTGAAATCTTCTTTTGTAAAATCTGATGTTCCGAGGTGTTTATAGACGACTCCGTTATATGCAAGAATCGCCTGCAACTCATTGTCATGTTCTGTAAAACGCATAAAACGGAGTTTGTTCTCACCCGCAATAGCCGCATTGCATTTCAATATTCCTGCCAGCTCATCCTCACTATAAGCCGACATCTGCATGGCGTTTGCCAACGCCTCATCCTTGAAAAGCGGTGATGTGTTTTCTTTCGGCACATAATTGCATTCCGCTCTCATCTCTTTCGCCGAACCTATCATTATCTGCATATCGTTCAATATTTAATTTACAGTCAAGCTGTCACCGGATGATTTAACAGTATCACCGGATGATTTTCGTTTTACAACAACAGTTGTGTCTTTTTTAAAGTGCCCGTGCTTCCTGCCTTGCATAACAGAGTCGGTTATCGTGCTGTCTGTTACAGCCTTGAAAATGCTATGGTCGCTTTGTTCAAGGAATCTGAGATAAGACCGGTAAATATGGCTCGAATAAGCCTTGAATATATTGTTTGCGAACAATATATCGGTTATTTTGTTTTCCGACACGTATTTCCTCATATTCTTAGTGAAATATCTTGAGTCAATGACATGTATCTCCTCAAAAGAGAAGAACAGGAATCCAGGCAGGGCATTTCCGAAACTGTCTTTAAGTATAATAAGCCTGCGACCATTATGAACAGACGTCCTCACCACAGTTATTTTTGTATCTCCGCCCATAAATGTACAATATGCCCCACCGTTTCCGTCGCGGTATCGGAAGAAGAATCTGCTCTTGAAAGGCTTGCCCTCTCCTATCACCCGATAATTCTTGTCAATAGTATAGTTGGTGTATGTCGTTGTGTATTTGACATCACGCGGTTCATAGTATACAAAATCCTCAGGCGCATTCTTAATTGATATGTCCTTTGAATATCCGTACATACTACCCACATAGCCTCTCACTACTTTACGGTCATAGTGTGACAAATCCTTGAAAGGCACTCCAGCCACCTGTGCAAAGCGTCCGGCGGCATAATATGCTCCGAGCGGTGCCCAGTGATGGTCAGTACGTAGAAATATGTCTTCCGAAACATGCTTGCCCAAAACATTATATATATCCACCGGTTTCACTCCGTCAGACAGATGAGAGAATATGTTGTTTATGACCGGACGCTGGGCTGTTGTCACCTTTCTTGCCCTCGGAGGACAATAATATTCCACAGCCGTAGGTATGACCATGCAGTACACGTTCACCTTGTCACCAAACACCTCCTTATATTTATTTGCCGCATTGGCATAACCTGTACCGCCTTTAGCCGTACCTCCGAAAGCCATCAACGCCCTTGTCTTATCACCGGTACCGACAATTATTATTCCGGCATTTGCAATCTTGGCGTTTTCATTATCCGTCGTACCATTCACAAACTCTTCCTCTTCCGGCGCGGCTGCCATATCAGCGCCGATAGTCTTTTGTGCTGATGAAGGAGCAGGTTCTGATGCATGAAACTTTATATTATCGTCAGACATGACAAGAGCCTGAGCGTCTTTCACATGCATGCTTGCCGTCATAAAAACATCCCTGAACGGTTCGCTGTCGCTGAACCATGAAGAAACAGCCTTTGTATAGGCTCCGCTTTTCAATTTATCAATAGAAAATTCCGGAAAAACGGCAAGCTCACGTTTCTCCAGTTCCGAATATCTGCTTCTTGGAAAAGTTGCGAATACAATTGTAAGCGAACCGAACACCAAAACGATGAAAAATATGTAAACTCTTGAAAATCTCATATTCCTACATTAAATATATTACATCAGCCGACAACATATCAATAGTCTCTCACACGCATGAACCATATCTGTTTAAAATCATGAACCGATACATTTCATCACATTATTCTCAGATAAGCGTTGCTCGTTGACTCCAGACTTGCATGAAATATATTGTTGGCAAACAGCATGTCGCTTATCCCGTTTCTGCGGACATACTCAGTCACACTGTTTCTGAAATAGCGGAAGTCTATAATGTGTATTTCCTCAAACGAATAGAACAGATACCCGGGCAAGGCATTGCCATAACTGTCTTTCATTATCAGCAAGCGTCTGCCGTTTTTTGTTGACGTACAGACTTTCACCGTACGTGAGTCGCCGCCCATAAACGTGCAATATGCGCTTGGACTGCCATCGTTATAGCGTAAGAAAAACGAATCGTCAACAGGCTTGCTTTCACCTGTAACGCGGCGGTTACGTCCAAGTCTGTACTTGATATAAGTAGTTTTGTAATCCACTCCGCGCGGAACATAATATACGAAATCCTCGGGTGCGTTCTTCACAGCCATGTCTTTTGAGAACGTATACATCGTTCCGACGTAATTTCTCACTACAACGCTGTCATACGAAGATAAATCGCGGAACGCCAAACCTGCCTTACCGGCAAAACATCCTGCCGCATAATATGCGCCCAGTGGTGCCCAATGGTGGTCTGTACGGGAATAAATATTCTCCGTTTTGTGGGCAGCCAGCACATCGTATATGTCAACCTTCACAACAGAGTCAGACAAATGGGAAAATATACCGTCTATGGCACTCCTCTCATCGTGGGTCCAGCTTCTTATGCTGTCAGGACAATAATATTCCACTGCCGTAGGAATGACCATGCAGTATACATTTACGTCACTTCCAAAAGCCTGCTTATACCTGTTTACCGCATTGGCATATTTCTCCCCGTTGTCATGTCCGCCTCCATAAGGCTCGAATGCCCTGACGTCCTTTCCGCTGCCAAGAACTATAATGCCTGAGCGAGTCTTGCGAGCCAGTGAGAGGCTTGACGACGGCGAACCGCCAGCGGGTGAGTTGTCGTTCACATCCGAATCATAACCTACATGTCCTGTTGCTGATAACGGCATCATGGCAGTAATCCCAATTATATATATGTATACAAATATATGTCTCATATGTTATATATGTCTTTAACCTGTGTTTCAGAACCGTGTGTAAATGAATGCATTATTCGTAGCTCCGACAAGCAGTGCCACACTCAGTAGAAGCAGGACAACAGAAATGCTTACACGCGCGCATAACACAGCACTGCCATGTATGGCTGTACCGTGTCCGAGCATGCGTCCGAGCAATTTAGAAGCCACATGACGCAGCGGCATGCAAAACATAACGGCGACAATCCACAGCCAGAAATTATCCGTAATGGCTGCCAGAGACACAAAATCCGTCAATGACTGTCCGTTACCGGTGAATGCCTTGAAGAACGTTTGCATCGAACTGAAATCGTCAAAATAGAATATCCCCCAGCCTGTCACGACAAGCAGCAGACTGTATGCATGCAATACGATACGTGGAATCCTGTCATGTACTCGCAACAAAGTGTATTTCTCGAGCATCACTATCACACCGAAATAAAGTCCCCATATAATGAAATTCCAGCTTGCCCCATGCCACATTCCTGTGAGAGACCACACAGCAAGAATGTTTAAAGCCTGATGGCGCCTGTTTCCCCCCATGGGAATATACACGTAATCCCGGAAGAAACTGCCAAGCGAGATATGCCACCTCCGCCAGAAATCAGTGATGGAAGTACAACAATAAGGATGACGGAAGTTCTCGTTGAAATGGAAACCGAGACACCGTCCCATTCCGATTGCCATGTCGGAATATCCTGAGAAGTCAAAATAAATCTGCAGGGTGAATGCTATTATTCCTACCCATGCGCCGGCTGTTGAGAGTGAGTTCAGTCCGTCTGCGAGGAACTGTCCGGATATCTCAGACAACTGGTTTGCTATAATCACCTTTTTGCCAAGTCCTATCAGGAAACGGTAAGAGCCGTCGGCAAAATCCTGAGCAGACACACGTCGGTCTTGTATTTCCTCCGCTACAGTCTGGTAGCGCACTATAGGACCTGCGACAAGTTGCGGAAACATCGAGATATATAGCAGCAAATCCGAGAAGCGGCGTTGTGCGTACGACACTCCGCGGTATACATCCATAAGATAGGAAATTGACTGGAACGTGTAAAAACTGATACCTATCGGCAACGCTATATGAGGTACCGGAACACCGAGTCCGCATTCATTGAGTATCTGCGCGAAGAATCCGAGATATTTGAATGTGCATATTACAAGTACATTGAAAATCAGTCCGCCAACAAGTGCCGCACGTCTGTGACGACGGTTCTTGCCTATCAACAGACCAAAATGAAAATTGAAAAAAACGCTGATGAGCATCAGAAACACGTATACCGGCTCTCCCCATGCGTAAAAAATCAGCGAGAACAACACAAGTGTCAGATTCTTGAATCTATTCCGCGAGCTGTCTGATGCTCCATATATATTGCGGTCGGCAATTGCCGCTGCAAAATACATAAGCATGAAAGCCGGAATGAATACAAAAAGAAAAAACAAATCAGAAAAAACCATTCCTATTTATCTCGGATAAACCTTTAATATTATACTTCTATAAAGCGATATTCATAATGAGAATGCAAAGTTACATTAATAATATGAAATATGTTCATAATAACAAAAAAATAAGAATCAACAACTGATACCGTTTTTCGCATATATGTATAAAGCCGACAATAAATAAGAATTTCAGAAAAAGCACAACCTCACGAGAACCGTATATCTGCAACAAGAACTGATTTCCGCTTTATAAATCAGTAATTTAACAACGTTGTACATATCATTGACAATCAATACATTATGCATAACCACCATATCCAGAAGATTTTAATTCATCGCGATAGAGCCCATTTCACACATCAATAAAGCCCGTTTCGTGATGTCAAACACGCTTAAAGGCATGCCGGATATGCCTGTTCCGTATAGTCAAAAAGGCTTTTCTGCACAACAGGCATATGTTATGCCTACAATATTATGGTAAAATTGTCCTCTTAAAACGACTTTTGGCAGGCTCTTATTTCCTATTTTGTAAATTTCTACTGTCAAAAAATTTTACTTTAGGATAATAAAAAACGCAGACCTATATTATCTGCATCCATATGGCAAAACTTGCATCTATCAAGCGTCTGATATTACAATTGATATGTATTTTACCGGATTGTGGCATGCCGTTTTTATATAATGCGGAAGACGCGGCTGTGTGAATAAAGACAATAAGTAAAGAAAAAGGAAGTCCGGTGAATAAAAGACACTCAGCATCAGTCGTTATTTTGAACGAAAAACATAAATTCAGAATTGACCGGCAGCACTTCTTCTCTCTTCAGTACTGCTGCGGCCAAACTGTTCTACGTCCTATCCGGACATATTACAGAACATTTCCGATAGAAGTAAAAAACAAATATGCCTGACAAAAGACCGGATATGGATGAAATGTGACGACTGATACGGTATTAGGATAACTTATAAAAAACACAGGAATGCACTTGCAAAGGCATTATGATATGGCAGGTAATAATGGGCAAACTGCAGACCTATGCCCTATTGTAACATAGAAAAGAGGTGAGATTATGACTTTTGCATATTCTCACCTCCCTCACATTCATGATTTGCGGCAAATTGTGTTATGCCTGCGGAATAGTTATTCTATTACAACAAGAGGAGTGTCTTCCATGACATTCTCTCCTTGTTTCACACATATAGCCGTTACCTTTCCACTCTTCTCTGCCTGCAGATTGTTTGCCATCTTCATGGCTTCGAGAACTATTACAGTATCACCTTCCTTCACTTCATCGCCGACTGCAACACATATCTCTGTTATAACACCCGGCAGCGGAGCCTTCAGGGCATTGGCTGTGTTTACGTTAGAACCAGATGATGCCTGCTCATTATTTTCAGCCTCTGCACTTGCAACCTGCTTGAGTACGACTTTCTTTTCAGGTTTCGGCTCTTCTTCCATCTCAACGTTGTAGTCAACTCCGTTTACATTGACAGTGACAACATTCTCCACTACTTCGCCTATCTCAACTTCGTAGTTCTTTCCGTCTATTGTATATTTGTATTTTTTCATATCAGGACTCTCTCTTTAAGGATGTTGTGTCATCTGAAGTATATGGGCGTTCCATAATGTCTCAGACGAGTTTCTTTTTATTGTTATTATTCCGGGCTCCTCATCATGCACGTTGTTTCCACGGAAATCATGCAGGGCGAGAGCTATCGCGGCGAATACCGCATTGTCTGATTTTGTCATGATTAATAATGTTTTATATTACATTGGCATACATCCGTGTTTCTTTGCCGGCAGATTCTGACGCTTTGTCGCCAACTGGGCAAGACCACGACAGATGCGGAAACGGGTGTTGCGCGGTTCTATAACGTCATCAATATATCCATACTGAGCTGCCTGATAAGGATTTGCGAACATTTCTGTATATTCGTCTTCCTTTTCAGCAAGGAAAGCCTTGGGGTCTTCCTTGGTCTTAGCTTCTTTTGCACAAAGAACTGCAACCGCACCGCTTGCACCCATCACAGCAATCTCAGAAGTAGGCCATGCAAAGTTCAAGTCTGCACGCAGCTGCTTGCAACCCATAACGATATGACTTCCACCATAACTTTTACGTAGTGTCACGGTGATTTTCGGAACAGTGGCTTCTCCATAAGCATACAGCAACTGGGCACCGTGCAGGATAACCGCATTGTATTCCTGACCTGTTCCAGGCAGGAATCCGGGAACATCAACCAATGAGACTATCGGAATATTGAATGCATCGCAGAAACGTACGAAGCGTGCTCCCTTGCGGCTTGCATTTACATCCAGCACACCGGCATAGCATGACGGTTGGTTTGCCACAATGCCGACACTCTGACCATTGAAGCGTGCAAAACCTACTATAATGTTCTTTGCGAAGTTTGCCTGAACCTCAAAGAACTCACCATTGTCTGTAATGGCATTGATAACCTTGTACATGTCGTATGCCATGTTAGGATTATCCGGCAGAAGTTCATTGAGAGAATCCTCCTTACGGTCAATGGGGTCAGTGCATTCCACACGAGGAGCCTCCTCTGTGTTGTTTGAAGGGATGTAGCTGAGAAGTTTCCTTATAAGAGCCATCGCGTCCTCTTCTGTCTTGGCTGTGAAATGAGTCACTCCGCTCTTTGTGGCATGAACGGACGCTCCACCCAGATGTTCGGAATCGATATCCTCACCTGTTACGGTCTTTACAACCTTCGGACCGGTAAGGAACATGTATGATGTGTTTTCCATCATGAGAATAAAGTCTGTCAAGGCTGGTGAATAGACAGCACCTCCCGCGCATGGTCCGAAGATGCCGGAAATCTGCGGGATGACACCGCTTGCAAGAATGTTGCGTTCAAATATCTCTCCGTATCCGGCAAGAGCACATATTCCTTCCTGAATGCGAGCACCTCCGGAGTCATTCATACAGATTACCGGCGCACCCATGGTCATTGCCATATCCATGATTTTGCAAATCTTCTGCGACATTGTTTCAGACAATGAGCCTCCGTTAACGGTAAAGTCCTGGGCATAAAGATATACCAGACGACCGTCAATAGTTGCCGAACCGGCAACCACACCGTCTCCAAGAAACTGTTTCTTCTCCATACCGAAGTTATGGCAACGGTGGAGCTTGAACATGTCATATTCTTCGAACGAACCTTTATCAACAAGCATCTCGATACGCTCACGTGCAGTATATTTTCCACGAGCATGCTGTTTCTCTATGGCAGCTTCGCCACCTCCAAGACGGGCTTTCTCGCGCTTGGCGACCAGCTCCTTGATTTTCTCTATTTGTTTACTCATAATTTAAATTTATTTCTCATCTTTTTAGTGGATTGCAAATGTACTAAAAAAAATACAATCAGAGACGTTGAAATCTAAAAAACAGATGTTATCATATGTTTTTTGGCAAAAACAGTGCAAGCGAGAGCAATGAAAGCTTGCTATCAAATTGCCGAGCGCAGTCTGTTTTATTTAAAAACTTTGCAAGCGAAAGCAATGAGAACCCGCTTTCATATTGCCGAGCGCAGCCTGTTTTCTTCAAAATCATGATTGGCTCATACTTGAATCCACAAACGACAAAGGCAAAAGATCCGAAGCTCTCTCTATCACATACGTCATCTTTGTCCCATACAGCAAGATGCGTATTTCCTTTCCGTAACGGTCCTCTATTCCTAATATCACCTGCCGACATGCGCCGCATGGAGTTACAGGTTCCGGCAGGAAGCCATTGCTGTTCTGCGCAGCTATTGCGATAATTCTTACCGGACTGTCCGGGAATTGCGACTGTGCGGCAAATATAGCGGACCTTTCTGCGCATGTCCCCGATGGGAACGCCGCGTTCTCCTGGTTCGCTCCTATGACGGTCTTGCCGTTCTCCAACAGAAGTGCAGCCCCCACAGAGAAATGACTGTATGGAGAAAACGCGTGTGCTGTCGCCTTTTTTGCTTCTTCAATCAATCTTTGTTCATCTTCTGTCAATTCAGAGACGTCGCAACTTCTGATTGTAATTTTGATTTCTTTTTCTTTCATTGCGGTATCTTTTATGTTCAGATTTCATAAAATACTCATATGCTCCAATGTCAGGTCTCTCATCCCTTTTCGTGCCATATCTGTCATATAACGTAGCGGTAGCCGGGTCTGCGGCGTTTATGGCTGGTGAGATGCTATCCAACCGGAAGTCGTATCTGAGATTCTGCGAATCGATCTTACGGAAATGTTTCACTCCGGCTTTAACAGTGTCTTCATATTCCTCAAATATGACATTGGCAAACCGCACACTGTCCTCAGTTGTTATCTTGGGTGTGCGTATTATGCAATGGTCAAACAGATATGCTGCCGTTTTTTCCTCCTCATCACTTGCTGTCTGTATCATCATTTCATCATCAGCATATCCGGTAATAATGGAGTTTGCACATATGAGAGAGCTTTGAGGATACTTGTCCTCAGAAAAATAGAATGCGCTGCCCCTGTTCGAATCGAACGGATAAAACTGAGCGAATGTGCAGTTATTTATATCTGTTTTCCCACCTTTTATTGCTATGCAATTATGCAGTGTATTGGTGAACTCGCAATTTTTTATAATTAAGTTTGAGCTCTCTGCTGTAAGAGCATATCCCTGACAATTGTGTATGGTGCTGTTTTCAATAACGAGTTTCGGTCTTGAAACATCAGCAGAATCCACCCTTATGCCATCAAACGTACCATGTATATCGGTGTATCTGATTTCGTTATCGTATGAAGTCTCGTAAAATCTTATACCAAGCCACTGTCCGCTAACATAGTCGTAAGGAAGATAGTCGAACATATTGTCAAGACGATCGCCCCTTAAAGTTATTTCACGTCCTGCCTCCCCCAGACAATTCAGCCTGCCGTAAACATTCATGCCTGCGTCACCGTGAAAATATATAGTTGTGCCAGGGGATATTGTCAAAGTTGAGCCGTCGGTTACAGTTATGCCGCCATAAACGACAATAGGTTTGGAAACACTGTCAAATATTGAATCATTGTCTATAACAACATTTTTCATTATTGTAGCATCCCATGAATATGCCGTCAAATTCACTTTTTGCCGGATTCCGCTTTCAAGTGTGAATACAATGTTGTCTTCTATTTTCAATGGCTTATCTCCATTGTTAACTGGAGATGTAAGCTCGACAAATACGCGTATGCTGTCTTTATTTCTTACTTCTATGCCATTTGTCTGGAAACCTGACGACGGACTCAGGTATGTTCCATCGACATTCACACGAAACCCGGCTTGATTGCCGTTTTCCAAACGGACATTTATATTGCGCAATCCGCTACCGGACTTATTGTAGACCCAGAAAGAACGCGTTGATGACGGTACTGTTGAAAATACAGTATCTAATTTAATAGTATCCGTAGAAAAAGTAAGAGTGTCTGACGTGGACATACTGAACGAATCCTCATCGTCACAACTGCAAATGACATGTGATACTATAAGTACTATAAGTATATATATATATTCTGCCTTCATTAAAAATGAAACGAATATAATCCTGTTATATTGCCTATGACAATATAAATTTTATCCAATCACAATATTTTTCAAAAAAAAGTCGAAAATATTTGGTTATTTACCCAAAAGGAAGTACCTTTGCACTCGCATTTTGGAAATGAGCAAATAATAGTAATATTTATGCTGCATCCTTAGCTCAGTTGGTAGAGCAACTGACTCTTAATCAGTGGGTCTAGGGTTCGAATCCCTAAGGATGTACAAATGCAAATTCCAAAATGAGCATCCTTAGCTCAGTTGGTAGAGCAACTGACTCTTAATCAGTGGGTCTAGGGTTCGAATCCCTAAGGATGTACAAAAGGATGTGTCAGAATAGGCACATCCTTTTTCTGTTATGAATACCCCGCTATAAGTATAAATAAAAGAAATCATATAGAATGAACCGGCACCGTCATACTTAACACGAAAAAAGAGACTAATACAAGCACTACCCTTGTATTAGTCTCTTTCTATTCTGAGCCTCTTGTCGGATTCGAACCAACGACCCCGAGATTACAAATCACGTGCTCTGGCCAACTGAGCTAAAGAGGCGGGTGGGTAAGCTACTTACATCGCGCCGCTACAACCAACTACCTTTGCTACGTTCCCGTCCTGGAGGATTCGAAGGGAGCTGGCCGTGCAAGACTTACCCGTATTGCGGGTGCAAAGGTAACAATAAAGTTTAAATTACAATGTATTATGGAGTCCGGTATTGGCATTTTAACTTATTTTACAATATTATTAGCACGCGCAATCATTTATATCCACCATCTCACCTATTTATATATATAAACAAAACCTGCCTGTCTCAAACCTTTCCAATTATTCCGGGTGCACCGATCATTCACGATTTTACGCAAGAGCTGAAAACGAGCTGCATGCGTTCCACAGAATTTAAAGAAAGTGAATTTATATATCGCACACATGTTTAATCCGAAAATTTTGTGTAAGTTTGCACATGTTTTATAAAACCATCTGTTCATTTAATGATTAAATTAGATAACTTAATCCAACTTAAAGCGTTCGCACGTCAGGACGGTGCATTGTTGTCACTATTATGGACAGCAAGTTTTGCAGCTGTAATATATGCCCCGCAGACTCCGTTAGGCAACATTCTGGCACTTGCCACCCCATTCTTTATAGGATGGCGCCTTGCAAGCTTTCGCAACTACGCGCTAAATGGAGTCATCTCATTCAGAAGGGGTTTTACGTATTCTGTATTTACTACATTTTATGCTTCTGCAATTTTTGCGATAATGCAATATCTGTATTTCATGTTTCTTGACAATAACATGTTCATGACCATGATTACAAAAACGATGAATGACATCATGCCCATATATGCGGAAAACGGATTCCCTGTTGAGGAATTAAATAACGAACTGAAGATGATGGCAGAGCTGACTCCCATACAATGGGCATTTATGTTTATGATGCAAAATATCTTCATCGGTTTTATTTTAGCGTTTCCCATAGCCGCTGTATGTTCCAGACGTGCTGGAAGAAAAATAAAAATCAATAACTGAAAGATTCAACAAAAATTATAATTATATAATATGGACATCTCTGTAATAATCCCTCTATATAACGAAGAAGAATCGCTGCCAGAACTTTACAACTGGATTGCGCGTGTCATGAAAGACAACGGCTATAGTTATGAAGTGATTTTTGTTAACGACGGCTCTACAGACAACTCATGGAAAGTGATAGAGGAACTCAGCAGGAAAGCCGATGAGGTGAAGGGCATAAAGTTCCGCAGAAATTACGGAAAGAGCCCGGCTCTTTATTGCGGTTTCAAAGAAGCCAAGGGAAATGTTGTGATAACAATGGACGCAGACCTTCAGGACTCTCCTGACGAGATACCGGAACTATACAGAATGATAACGGAAGACGGCTATGATCTGGTGTCAGGATATAAGCAGAAACGCTACGACCCACTTTCAAAGACAATACCGACAAAACTATTCAACGCTACAGCAAGGAAGATAAGCGGAATACACAATCTGCATGATTTCAATTGCGGACTGAAAGCATATCGCAGTGAAGTGGTGAAAAACATAGAGGTATACGGTGAGATGCATAGATATATACCGTACATTGCAAAAAATGCAGGATTCGATAAGATAGGCGAAAAAGTTGTGCATCACCAAGCACGCAAATACGGAAAATCAAAATTCGGCCTAAATAGATTTTTCAACGGCTACTTAGACCTTATCACATTATGGTTCCTCAACAATTTCGGAAAGAAGCCTATGCACGTATTCGGATTTTTAGGCACCATAGTTTTTCTAATAGGTCTGATTTCCGCAATGATTATCGGAGCCGAAAAGCTCTGGTGCCTGTCCAATGGTGTACCACAGCGTCTTGTTACAGAATCGCCATATTTCTATATAGCCCTTACAATGATGATGATTGGTACACAGCTGTTTCTGACAGGTTTTATAGGTGATCTTGTAAGCCGTACTTCGCAGACACGCAATGATTATCAAATAGAAAAAATGCTGAGATGCGGAAACTCATAATATTCTTTGCAATTGCATCAGCTTTGTGCGCATGTTCTTCTATTGACTGCCCGCTCAATAATAAGGTGTACGCTCAATATAAGTTTGCAGGAGATGGTATGAGTGACGGCACAATTATTACTGTCACAACATCATTGTCGCAGGCTGAAGGTGACGACTCTGTTCTAATAAACAAAATGGAGTATGCCGACAGTATATCACTGCCGATGAGTTATGCAAGAACAGAGGATGTGTTCTATTTTAAATTTGAGAAAAGCAACGGCAGTACAATTACAGATACAGTAAAGGTTGCAAAAAAGAATATACCCCATTTCGAATCGGTGGACTGCAATCCTGCATTCTTTCATACAATTACAGGTGTAGAACATACAAGACATGCCATTGAATCAATTATAATAAATAATAATACAGTAACTTATAATGTTGCAGAAGCACATTTTATCATATATCTTAAAGATAGCGACAGTTCTGACATTTCTGATGTCCGGTAACACATACACTATTGCCCAACAAAATAACAGACACCAAACAGAAATGCCTGCCGACACCATACCATTTTTCCGTGGTATTGCCGTTTCTGCTGATCTTGCAGGAATAGGCCAACTGGCATTCAGCGACTACGGACAGTATGAAGCGGCATTGCGCATTAACCTGAAGGACAGATATTTTCCTGTAATAGAACTGGGATATGGCAAGGCAGACACTGAAAACATAATATCGAAACTGTCATACAAGACAAGTGCTCCATACGGAAGAGTGGGTGTAGACTTTAATCTTATGAAGAACAAACACGACATTTACAGAATTTACGGAGGAGTCAGATATGCCTACACATCCTTTAAGTTCGATGTTGAAGGAAACGATATAAGCGACCCTGTGTGGGGAGACAATGTTGAATATTCCGCAAAAGGAATCAAAGCAAGCTATCATTGGTTAGAAGCGGTATTCGGACTTGACGCAAAAATATGGGGTCCCATAAGACTCGGATGGAGTTTCAGATATAAAAGACGTCTGATTCATGACGACGGCAACATAGGGAACACATGGTACGTGCCCGGCTATGGAAAGCAAGGAGGCACAAGACTTGGAGGAACGTTTAATGTGGCATTTGAACTTTAAATCATGAATAAGAACAGATATAACAAAAAAAATATAGGACAAATACTGTTTCTGATATTCCTCATTGTGGGTACGGTGCTGATTGTCAGAAAACAGCGCAACATGCCATATCAGCATGATAGCGGAATGATTTTCGGAACCATATACAACGTTACATACCAATGTGACAAGAACCTTGGTGAAGGAATACTTGCTACAATGAAAGAAGTTGACAACTCACTCTCCATGTTCAACAAAAACTCAACAATATCCAGAATAAACCGCAACGAACATGTCGAGCCAGACGAAATGTTTTTAGATGTTTTCAATCTTGCTCAGGACATTGCCCAAAAGACAGACGGTGCGTTCGACATAACTGTGGCTCCATTAGTAAACGCCTGGGGATTCGGATTCAAAAAAGGGAAAATGCCGGTACAAAGTCAAATAGACAGTTTGTTATCCATAACAGGATATCAGAAAGTAAAATATATCAAGACTGACGGCAAGGGAGAGATTATAAAGAAAGATAACAGGATAATGCTTGACTGTAGTGCCATCGCAAAAGGCTATGGATCTGATATGGTTGCAAGATATTTGGAATCGCAAGGAGTGAAGAACTACATGGTTGAAATAGGCGGAGAAGTTGTCACACGCGGTATTAACAGCCAACAACAACCATGGAGAATAGGCATAAGCAAGCCAGTGGATGACACATTGAATGTAAACAGAGACATTCAGGCTGTATTGAAAGTAAAAGACATGGCAATGGCGACAAGCGGTAACTATAGAAATTTTTATTATAAGAATGGGAAAAAATATGCCCATACGATAGACCCCAAGACAGGGAGACCTGTACAGCACAGCCTGCTTTCGGCAACCGTACTTGCCAAAGACTGTGCCACTGCAGATGCGTACGCCACCGCATTTATGGTGATGGGGGTTGAAAAAGCCAAACTGATATTGAAAAATAACACGGAAATCATGGCGTATTTCATATATTCTGATGATTCGGGGAAAACAAAAGTGTGGTACTCCGATACAATAAGACAAAAACTGGCAAACTGAAAATCCATATGGTGAACGAACCGGATATGTACACCAGACTGCTAAGGCAGCCTCTGTTTCAAGGTATGAGCAAAACAGATATCCACAATATCATAGCCCATACTAAGTTCGGCTTCAACAAATTCAAGGATGGAGAAACGATTGTAAAGGATGGAAGCGTATGCAACAAGCTCATATTCCTTACAAACGGAAAGATTAAAGCAACCAGATATTCTGACGACCACGGATATGCATTCTCTGAAGAATTAGCAGCACCGGAAATACTGCAGCCGGAACATATATTCGGACTTAACCAACGCTATACCTATACATTCACTGCGTCAGGTTCATGTAACCTTATAACGCTTGACAAGAACGAAACACTCAGATTATCCGACGAATTTATAATATTCCGACTCAACCTTCTTAACATAATAACAACACAAACACAAAAAATAACACACAAATGGTGGCTTGCTAAACCTACAGACCTAAGAAGACGAATCGTCCGTTTCTTTGAGTCTCACTGCCGGAAACCAGCCGGAGCAAAAACAATACACATAAAAATGGAACGGCTGGCTGAAGAGTTGAACGATAACAGGCTCAATATTTCACGCGAACTCAACAAAATGCAGAGCGAGGGACTCTTACAGCTTAGAAGAGCCATCATACACATACCGTCACTTGAAAAACTGATGATGTAACCTCATCCCATATGTAATATAAGTTAAAAATAAGTTCAATGCAAAACGTATATGATATTTTTACTATTTTTGCAGTAGGTATAAACTATATTAGTTATATCTTAAATTTGCAATAAAAGAATATCAATACGTATGTTTGAAAATAAAAAAGAGAAAAGCAATCGAACGAATCCCTTCTTCGAGAATTATAACACCCCACATGAGACAGTTCCTTTCAGCCTGATAGAGATATCAGACTATGAGGAAGCCTTTATGGAAGGCATCAGAAGAGATGATGAAGAAATTGAAAAAATAATAAATGACGAATCAGAACCTACCTTCGAAAACACAATTATAAGGACAGATAATGAAAAGGGTGAGCATTATTATGATTTGCTGAACCGTGTGTCCAATGTGTTTTCCTGCATGCTCAGTGCCGAAACCAATGACGAGCTTGATGCTCTGGCACAGAAAATGAGTCCTATTCTGACAAAACACGCCAATGACGTAAAACTGAATAAGAAACTTTTTGAACGCATCAAATATGTTTATGAGCATCACCGTGAACTGTTACCGGAAGAACAGATGTTATTGAACAACTGTTATGACGGTTTTGTCAGCAGTGGAGCTTTATTAGACGAAGATGGAAAAGAAAAGCTCAGAAAGCTTACAGAAGAAGCAAGTATGCTGTCCCTCCAGTTTTCACAAAACCTACTGAAAGAGAACAAAGCTTATACTCTTGACATAACAGATGAGAAACAGCTAGACGGACTTCCAGAAACTGCCATAAACGCGGCTGCTCAGACTGCAAAGGAACAAGGAAAGACAGGATGGGTGTTTACACTTGACGCACCCAGTTATTCCCCATTCATGACATACTCTACCCAAAGAGAACTGAGGAAGAAAATGTATATGGAGAAAAACACTCTTGGTATACATGAAAACAACGAAAACAATCTGGAAATATGCAAGCGTCTCATAAACCTCAGACGTGAAATAGCACAGCTACTTGGCTATGATACGTTTGCAGATTATGTCATGAGACACAGAATGGCAGAAAGCACAGCCAACGTATACAAGCTTCTGGATGAGCTGATAGAGGCTTATAAGCCAACAGCACTGAAAGAGATTGAAGAAATAAACATGTTGGCAAAAGAAAAAGAAGGAGATAATTTCAATGTGGAGCCATGGGATTTCAGTTTCTATTCCCACAAGCTCCAGATAGAAAAATACAATTTGGACTCTGAAATGCTGCGTCCGTATTTTGAACTGTCAAAAGTAATAAGCGGAGTGTTCGGTCTGGCAACCAGATTATACGGAATCACATTCAAAGAGAATAAGGACATTCCAGTATATCATCAGGATGTTAAAGCATATGAAGTATTCGATAAAGATGGAACTTATCTCGCCGTGCTTTATGCAGACTTCTTCCCAAGAAAAGGGAAACAAGGAGGTGCTTGGATGACAGAATTCCAGGGACAATGGATAGACAAAAAAGGCGTAAATGTAAGACCGCACGTGAGTTTGGTGATGAATCTCACAAAGCCGACAGAACATAAACCGGCACTGCTTACACTTGGAGAAGTAGAAACATTCCTTCACGAATTCGGACACGCACTGCACGGAATGTTTGCAAACACACGATTTGAAAGTCTCAGCGGGACGAATGTATGGTGGGACTTTGTGGAACTGCCTTCACAATTTATGGAAAACTTTGCTGTTGAGAAAGACTTCCTACGTACATTCGCCTTCCATTATGAGACTAAAGAACCAATTCCAGATGAGTTGATTGAACGTATACACAAGAGTCGTAATTTCCTCGCCGCATACGGATGTTTAAGACAAGTAAGCTTCGGATTACTTGACATGGCATATTACACTCAAAAAGATGTTTTTGACAAAGACATAATACAATTCGAAAAGAAAGCATGGGAAAAAGCCATAATATCGAAGCAATTGCCGAACACATGCATGACAACACAGTTTTCGCACATTATGTCAGGAGGATATGCTGCGGGATATTACAGTTATAAATGGGCGGAAGTACTTGATGCCGACGCATTCAGTATGTTTCAAAAGAATGGAATATTCGACAAGGATACCGCTCAAAGATTTAGGGACTGCATACTTTCAAAGGGAGGTACAGAACACCCAATGATTCTTTATACAAAATTCAGAGGACAGAAACCGACAATAGACGCATTACTGACACGCAATGGAATCAACAGACAAACAAAGGAATCTTGACATCAGGTATCTGCGCATGGCAAGAATATGGGCAGAAAATAGCTATTGCCAAAGACGTAAGGTTGGAGCTCTCGTGGTAAAAAATAAAATGATAATCAGCGACGGGTACAACGGAACACCCAGCGGATTTGAGAACCAATGCGAGGACAACAACAATGTAACCAAGCCTTACGTTCTACATGCCGAGGCAAACGCCATCACCAAACTTGCAAGAAGCAACAATAACAGTGACAATGCTACTCTATACGTAACAGCCGCACCATGCATAGAATGCTCAAAACTGATTATTCAAGCCGGGATAAAAAGGGTTGTCTATGGTGAGAAATACAGGTTGGAGGATGGCATAAATCTATTAAAAAAAGCAAATATTGAAGTGATTTATTTAAATCCAGAAGAGAATGAATATTAATAAATCAAATCGTTTCATACCATTTATGATGGCTTTGTGCGTCGTAATTGGTATTGTCATAGGAACGTTCTATGCAAATCATTTTTCAGGAAATCGGTTGAATATAATAAACTCAGGGAGCAACCGGCTCACGAACCTACTTCATGTTATCGATGACAAATATGTGGATAAAGTAAACCTCGACTCACTGGCAGAGGCTGCAATACCGAAGATTCTTGCAGAACTTGACCCGCATTCTGTATATATAAGTGCAAAAGATGTACAGGCGGCAAACGATGATCTGAAAGGTTCTTTTTCCGGTGTAGGTATAGAATTCACCATAAGGGAGGATACGATAAGGGTACAGAACGTCATAAGCAATGGTCCCGCTGAAAGAGCCGGAATAATTGCGGGAGACAAGATTGTGAGTGTTGACGGCAAACCTTTCGTCGGAAAGATTGTTACCAATCAGGAGGCACAGTACAGATTGAAAGGTCCTAAGGGAACAAAAGTGAAAATTGGTGTCATCAGATATAAGCAGAAGAACGTAAAATACTTTACCGTAACACGTGGAGAAATACCTCAGAAGAGCATCAGCGCAACATATATGCTTGACGACAAAACCGGATATATAAGAATAAAGAATTTCGGCGAGACGACATATCCTGAATTGCTTATTTCTCTGGCACAATTGTCTCAAAGCGGATTCCAGAGTCTTATCATAGATTTGAGGGATAACACCGGCGGTTATATGAATCCGGCAGTGCAGATGGCTAACGAGTTCTTACCAAAGAATAAACTTATTGTCTATACTCAGGGAAGAAAATCGCCAAGACAGGAATACAGGTCTGACGGGCGTGGCAACTATCAGAACCTCCCTCTCGTTGTCTTGATAAACGAGGGCTCGGCATCAGCGTCTGAAATTTTTGCAGGTGCAATGCAGGACAATGACCGTGCAACAATTATAGGACGGCGTTCCTTTGGAAAAGGTCTTGTACAGCTGCCTATGGAATTCCCTGATGGAAGTATGATAAGGCTTACTGTAGCAAGATATTACACTCCGTCCGGACGATGCATCCAGAAACCGTATACAGCCGGTGATGACAAAAATTACGAACAGGATATTATTGCCCGTTATCAGCATGGAGAATTCTTCTCACAGGACAGCATCAAACACACCGGTCCGGCATACTACACCGGTTTAGGACGAACCGTATATGGAGGTGGAGGCATAACGCCGGACATTTTCATTGCAGAGGATACACTTGGTGTTACTTCATATTATAAAGAAGCAAGCATAAGCGGACTCATCCTGCAGTTTGCGTTTAACTACACAGACAATAACAGGCAAAAGCTGAATAACTACAAGGAGATGTCCGAATTATCAGACTATCTGGTGAGTCAGAATATTGTAGAGAAATTTGTTGTATACGCTGAAAAACATGGTTTGAAGCGACGCAATATTATGATCAGGAAGTCGCACAAACTGTTAGAGCGTTACATTAACAGTCGCATCATTTACAACATGCTTGATGAGGCGGCATGGACCGAATATATCAATCTTGACGATCCGGCAATTGAGAGTGCTATAAATGTTTTCAAAAACAACGCCGCATTCCCACAGAAGCCACAAAAGGAAAATAAAAAGAAAAACACAACGGCATATGTGAGCCGTGACCTCATAGAGCACGGTCATATAAAGATATATCATGCTTAGAAAAGAAGAAATCAGACAACAGATAAAAAGACGCAAGCGACAATTCACAGAAGAACAATTAAGGGAATTGTCGCTTGCTATTATTGACAGGCTGTTGGGTCACCCTCGGATAAAAAAAGCAAAAAGAATATTAATGTATTATTCTTTGCCTGATGAGGTTTACACACATGAGGCGATTATACAGCTTGTAAACGAAGGTAAAGAAGTATTCCTTCCGGTAGTTCTTGATAATTTTGAAATGGAACTGCATAAATTCAGCCGGAAAGATAACATGAGTGAAGGAGCATTCAACATAATGGAACCCATAGGGCATAAATATACGGATTTCGACAGTATAGACGTTGCAGTCATTCCGGCAATCGCATATGATGAAAAAAACAACAGACTCGGGCGTGGCAAGGGATACTATGACAGGTTTTTAGCAAAGATTCCACTTGCATACAAAATAGGCATATGCTTCGACTTCCAAAAAATCACAGACATACCTGCTGACAATAATGATATTCCCGTAGATGAAGTAATATAGAACAATGACATGATAAAGTCAATACACCCTCACATCAACAATCACCTGGCTTCCGACAGACATATTAAGTCTTTTCACAAGCTGTTCTCTCATCATAGATAAATCATGCCGCAAAGCAGGATTCAATATCTTTACAAAAAGAGTCTGGTTTCTTATATATTTCTCCGCAGTATACCTCTCGACAGTACGCCCAGCCACAATACTCCATGAGTCAACAAGGCGTTTTTGCAACAAGGGTGTCTCAAGTCCCTCTTTCCTCAAATAAATGTTTACGAGATCTGCAATTGACATAACTTCCTGCTTAAACATCTGTATTCTCCTCTATTTCACCGTCCTTAACCACAAATAATTTATAATTGAAAGACCCGTTGTCAAGTATTCTGTCAAGATGCTCACGATTTGTGTCTGTGATGAATATCTGACCATAATTGTTCCCGGAAACCAAACTTATAATCCGCTCTACCCTATCCGCATCCAATTTATCAAAAATGTCATCAAGCAATAGCAGCGGTTTCGTATTTGAAACAGTCCTGCACAGAAAATCAAACTGTGACAATTTAAGTGCCAACACAAAAGTCTTATTCTGTCCTTGGCTTCCCTCACGCTTCATCTGATAATCTCCCAACATCATATTCAAATCGTCACGGTGCACACCGTGCAAAGAATATCCTAAAATGCAATCCTTGCTACGCCCCTTACGTATCATGTCAAGCAAATCACCTTTTTGCGCATGTGAGACATAGCTCAAAGAAACACTCTCTTTATTCCCTGATATAGTATTATAAACAGATTTGAAAACAGGAATGAACTCTTTTATAAAATGTTCCCTTTTATCATAGATAATCATTCCATGATGTGCCATCTCGTTTTCCCAGATATCAAGAAGCGTTTCGTCCGGTTTTTCCGTTTTCAGCAAAGAATTACGCTGCATGAGAGCTTTGTTATATGCCGTCAAAGCCTCAATATAATTCCGGTCATATTGAGAAATCACCACATCCATGAACCGTCTTCGCTCCTCACTGCCGCCACCTATGAGCGAAACGTCGTTCGGAGATATAAATATAAGAGGTATTAATCCTATATGCTGTGAGAGCTTTTTATATTCCTTTTTGTCTCGTTTAAAATGCTTCTTTGTTCCACGCTTCATGCCACAATATACATCTATGGCATTCCCGGAATCATCAGAGTAAAATCCTTCTAAAACAAAAAAATCCTCTCCGTGTTTTATTATCTGTGAGTCAATCGGATTAAAAGAACTTCTACAAAACGAAAGATAATACACCGCATCCAACAAGTTTGTCTTACCCTCACCGTTATTTCCTATGAAACAATTAATCTTGGGTGACATCAACAACGTCGCTTCTCTAATGTTCTTAAAATTAATAATTGAAACCTTATTTAATATCATCCGAAATGTAAAATCTTCTTTTATGCAAAGATAAGTCTTTTATCAATAAAAAAGAAAAAAGTAGAAAATAAATTTCAATATATGAGATTAATTACGTAATTTTGTGTCGCATTTTTTATGCATATACTACATCTAATTCTGCAAAAACAGAAAATAATAAAAACAATAAAATAGAATGACAAACAAAAAAGAATCCGGAGCTCTTGACATGAAAGAGACTCTCAGCAATTCAGAAGCTTTCTATAATAAAAACAAGAAAGCTATTCTTATCGTATTGTCCGCAATCATAATCTTAATTGCGGGTCTCTTGATTTACAAAGCTTATTACGCAGGACCAAGAGAAGAAAAGGCAAGTACGGCATTAGCAAAAGGTCAGGAATACTTCAACATGGAGCAATTCGACAAAGCACTCAATGGAGACAGCACGGGATATACCGGCTTTATCAGAATCATCAGTGATTACAGTGGAACTGACGCCGCAAACCTTGCAAATCTTTATGCCGGACTTTCTTGTGCGAATCTTAACAAATGGAATGATGCAGTGAAGTATCTGGAAGCATATTCACCTTCCGATGATGCAATGGTCAGTCCTGCCGCAGTAGCAGCATTAGGAAACGCCTATGCTCAGATAGGAGAAGTTGATAAAGCTGTGAAAAACCTAAAAGACGCAGCAAAAATGGCTGATAGCCGGTCTGAGGCAAAAGCAAACATGAGCATTTCACCGACATTCCTTATCCAAGCCGGAGAACTGCTTGAAAGCCAGGGTAAAAAGTCGGATGCACTGAAAATATATCAGGACATCAAAACAAAATATGTAAACTCTCCGGTGGTTCAAAATTCTGAGATTGACAAATATATAGAACGGGTTTCTGAATAAATGGCGACAGCACTACATAATCTTTCTAAATACAATAAGGAATCGATACCGGATGCCAGCAACATGTGTTTCGGCATAGTGGTAGCAGAATGGAATAGTGATATAACAAATGCGTTGCTCGACGGTGCGGTAACTACACTGGAGAAACATGGTGCACTACCCGAAAATATACATGTAAAAAAAGTACCCGGGAGCTTTGAGTTAATATATGGAGCACACCAGATGGTACTTCACGGATACGATGCGGTAATAATTTTAGGATGTGTCATCAGAGGTGAGACTCCGCACTTTGATTACATTTGCCAAGGCGTTACATACGGAATCGCACACCTTAATACAACAAGTGAAATTCCAATTATATATGGCTTATTGACAACCAATGATTTGCAGCAGGCAAAAGACAGAAGCGGAGGGAAGCTTGGAAATAAAGGTGACGAATGTGCTATAGATGCTATAAAAATGGCTAAATTCTAATCATTATTAAGAATAATAAGAAGTAGGAGGAAAAATAACACTTATTTTCCTCCTACTTTTTTTATATCTGTTCATCATCTTGAGCGTACAAATATGGGCAATGATAGATAAAGGCTATGTTGCGCACACTTGATTGCATAATGATACATGCCGACATTAATAACACACAAGAAGGACAGCTTTCAGTTACGGTGAAAATACGTATGACTACTACAAGACTCGACAATCTACAATTGGTAGGCATAATCACATAAATACATGAAAAGAAAGCAGAATAAAACAAGAGCATATATACAATGTTCTGCCTCGTTTGCTCCAATATAATAAATTGCTCATAACAGCTATGGCTGAAGTGAAAAATATTGACAAAAAATTCCATTGAAATAGATAGAGCCGGCAAGATAAAAGCAGGTATTCATTACGTACTACTGCACGGTTTTTCTACAATACTGGCATAAATTAGGGATACATCTTGCTCAACAGACTACATTCATATTCTGAAAGTTTCCTCGAAAGCAGAATACCATATCGTATTACTCGTCCCAAAGTCGCAAAATCTGTCTTTTTAAAGAGTTATTCTGTCCTACACACTATGCACATGCAGGAATATACCTTCCCCATAAAGGCTTTTTCATACCATCATAGAGCCTTTTCTGTACTCCCAAACAGCCTTTTCCGTCATATAAACAAGCCTTTTCCGTCGAATAAAATTTCATTTTCTATTATAGAGAACATATAATAGAATGATATCCGATTACTTATGCTTATATGTCTAAAAAACGCATATTCGTGTCTGGACATATGTCTGCTTGTTTAAATACGATTCTCAGCGACTTGACGTTACACGAATGTACAGTCTTATTCCACTCTATCGCACATATGCTTAGTTTGTTTCCGAGAGATTGGAGACCTCTGTTTTGTCTGTAAAATTTGAAATAATACTCATGTATTCTGTATTTAATACATAACGTTTCCAGGCAATAAGTCATATACGTCACATCTGTCCATGTTGTTAAAAAAGCTATAACTTCATTTTTATAATGAAGTTATAGCTCCGGCACATGCAATCTTTCATGTCTGCGTGTCAGTTTTCTCATCTCTTGTCTGCACTGTTGTCGCCATTCGGTTTCCCATTTTGCCCTGTATAATACGATACATTCTCGACAAAACCAGAAACATAAAAAACAAGTAAGCTATACGAAATACGAATGTGGCAAAATGACTGATTCGGAATAAAACAAGTGAAAACTGAATATAAAAACTGGGTGTCCGTAAAATATAAAAGCATCGGATGCAAATATCCGATGCTTTTATAATTAATATTAATTGCAATCTATATCAGTCAAGCCACTTTACATAGCAGAACGCCTGTCTGTGAGCCAGCATCTCATTCTTGGGGAACATCCTTACACATCCCTTGAACGAACCTGCGACATCCGGTTCGAATTCAAGTTCAAACGTATAAAGATTGCCTTCACGACCAACCATCTTGAACTCACGAACATTGAAAATCCGCTCCTCTCCGTTGAGGTCGGTCTTTACAGAAACAAATTCAAGACCGACAGCATCATTAAGTCCCTGTTCGTCAATCACATATTGCATACTGTATTTTTTACCGGTTTCTACACCACTTACAACAAAGTCGGTTTTCGATACCACATGTATTGAATCCCAGCGCTCTGCAACAGTTTCCTTCCACTGTGCCAGTTCCTTTGCAAGCTGATTGTCGTTGGCAGACAGTTTCTTGAACAGGGAAGCCTGCTTTGTGTAGAAACGGCTGTAATAATCATCCAACTGACGCTTCATAGTGTAATGAGGCGCAATTGTTGCAATTGAGTTCTTTATCGTCTTTATCCAGCCTTCGCTATATCCCTTCTTGTTGCGGTTATAATAGAGCGGTGCGATGTCATTTTCAAGCAGACTGTAAATCATGGCTGCATCAAGACGGTCCTGATAGCCTTGGTTCTGATAAGTACGCTCCTGCGGCAGTGCCCATCCGGCACCTTTCCGATAGCCTTCTACCCACCATCCGTCAAGGACTGACAGATTGACAACACCGTTCATCTCGGCTTTCTCGCCTGACGTACCTGAAGCCTCAAGCGGTCGTGTCGGGGTGTTCATCCATATATCGACACCTGAAACAAGACGGAGGGCAAGCTGCATGTCATAATCCTCAAGGAATATAATCTTGCCGAGGAACTCAGGACGCTGGCTTATCTCGAACACTCTCTTGATGAGTCCCTGTCCGGCTCCATCAGCCGGATGTGCCTTTCCGGAGAATATAAACTGTACAGGACGCTCCGGATTGTTCACGATTTTGGCAAGACGGTCAATATCTGTGAACAGAAGATGGGCACGCTTGTATGTGGCGAATCGGCGGCAGAAGCCTATCATCAATGCATTTGGGTTTATGCGGTCGAGCAATGACACGACACGTGCGGGGTCGCCCTGGTTCTTAAGCCATGTCTCTGTAAATTTCTTGCGTATGTAATCAACAAGATTTTTCTTGAGAATCATTCGGGTCTTCCATATCTCCTCATCCGGCACATCATATATGCCATGCCAGATACTTTCATTGCTTTGGTCATTGAGGAAGTTCTTGTCGAAATATTTTGCATAGAGCTTCTGCCATTCAGGCGCGGTCCATGTAGGGAAATGTACACCGTTAGTAACGTATCCGACATGATTTTCTTCAGGATAATATCCTCTCCATATCGGTGAGAACATCTTCTGGCTCACCCATCCGTGCAGTTTGCTGACACCGTTAACCTCCTGACATGTATTGCATGCAAATACAGACATACAGAACTGTTCTGAATGATCGTCCGGGTTCTGTCTGCCCATACCTATGAACTCATCCCATGTTATGCCGAGCATTGATGGGTAGCCGCCCATATATTTTCCGAAAAGAGACTCGTCAAAATAGTCGTGTCCTGCCGGCACCGGAGTGTGTACGGTATATAAGGAGGAAGCACGTACCAGCTCCATTGCCTGATTGAAATTCAGTCCGCTCTTTACATAGTCGCACAGACGCTGCAGGTTGCAGAGCGCGGCATGTCCCTCGTTACAATGATAAATGTCCTTCTTTATACCGAGTTTCTTGAGCGTCAGCATTCCACCTATACCAAGCAGTATCTCCTGCTTCAGACGGTTCTCGTTGTCACCGCCATACAGTGAGTGGGTTATAGGCTTGTCAAATTCTGAGTTCAGCTCATTATCAGTATCAAGAAGATACAGTTTTATGCGTCCCACATTAACTCTCCACACATAAGCATGTACCTGATAGTTCATATACGGCACATCCACCACAATAGGATTGCCGTCAGCATCGTTCTCACGCTCAATAGGCAGCGACTCAAAGTTCTGAGCCTCATATTTTGCTATCTGCTGTCCGTCCATATTGAGCGACTGTATGAAATAGCCGTAACGGTAAAGGAATCCGACAGCACACATATCCACATTGCTGTCCGAAGCCTCTTTCAGATAGTCACCGGCAAGCATGCCAAGACCGCCGGAATAAATCTTAAGTACATGGCTTAAGCCATATTCCATGCAGAAATATGCTACAGAAGGACGCGAATGGTCAGGCTCTACATCCATATATTCACGGAACTTCTTGTATACGCTCTTCACCCGACTCATTATTGCATGATCCTTTACAATGGCTTCCTTGCGGTCGTAGCTTAGACGTTCGAGAAGAAGAACAGGATTGTGCTTTACCTCTTCGAAAAGCTTTTCGTCCAGACTTTTCCATAGTTCCTGTGCCTCATAATTCCATACCCACCACATATTATGGGCCAATTCGTCCAGGCATTTTAGCTGCTCCGGCAATCTTGATCTTACAATCAACTCCTTCCACTGAGGAGTGTTGGCATAATCTGATTTTATTTTCATAATTATATTTTAGTTATTTTCTGATATTCTTTTCTGAGCTGCACGGAGAGAATAATCATAAGCAGCATAATAGTGTTTGATAAAATTGCTCCATAAAGCAATCTTCGACAACGACGCTGCGTTATCTCTGGATGATTTCACTTCCGCATCTGTAAATCCGGCATACTCCTCCACCGTTTCCTTTATGGTTTCAGCCACATCGAAATAGTTATAGTCGTTACGATGAATCACCTTGACTCCGTCTTCTATCTCTCCGTATTTGCCCTTTACCGAATTCACCCATAAACCGAACCCTGCGAGGTCTGTCGTTATACAAGGAACCTTAAAGGCTATAGCTTCCAACGGAGTGTATCCCCACGGCTCATAATAAGACGGGTAAATGCAAAGATCGTTTCCTAATACCAGGTCGTAATATGTCATGTTGAATATGCCGTCATCACCTGTCAGATAGCACGGCACAAAAATAATCTGTACCTTTGAACTGGCATTGTTCTGTACATTCATGCCTTTCAACATGCCTATAACCCTGTCTTCATTCATATTGTTGAGCCAGTGAGTGAGCAGCGGCGTGTCAAGCGGTGTGTCAAAAGTCTGACCTGAACCAATGCGCGCAGACAAATCCTCACGAGGAGAACTTACCCACCCCGGTACTTCAATAAAGGCTATCGCCCTACGTTTGAATTTATCATCGTTCCTCAAACGGTTAACAGCCTCGATGAACACGTCGATTCCTTTGTTTCTGAATTCATATCGGCCACTCGTCGATATTATCAGTGTATCATCATCCGTGCTGCACCCGGTAAGCGCATTGGCGACCTGAAGCAGCTTTCGACGTGCCATGCGGCGTTTACGCATGAATGTCGAACTTTTAGGTATGAAACTGTTGTCAAAACCGTTTGGCAGAATAAAATCCGCAGGTCTGTCCAACAATTCGGCACACTCTCTGCCTGTTATATCGCTTACTGTCGTAAAGCAGTCCACGTGACAGGCTGTTTGCTTTTCTATGGAATGTTTGCTTTGCATGTTAAGTTCCGCAGCCATCTGGTCACCGTTATATGCAAACAGATAGTCATACAAAGGCTTGTTGTTGCCAGCTATACTTCGTCCTATACTTGTCGCATGCGTTGTGAACAGAGTTGCAATCTCCGGCAATTTGTGGTTGATGTATAACAATCCGAGTCCGGTCATCCATTCATTACCATGATATATCACGCGTGTTTCCGGAGTAAGATAAAACGAATGGAAACTCTCTACCACCTTAGCTGCCGCAAATGAGAACATAGAAGCCTCATCATAATCGCCATAAGCATGAAGACTGTCCACACCGTAAAGTTCCCAGATGCGAGTATATATATCATTCTTTTCTGCATAGAATGGAGTGAAATCAACCAATACGGCAACAGGATTGCCGGGTATTTTCCAACGGCCAACCCTTACATTCAGCCCTTCCTCATGCGCATGCATTCTCCATTCAGCATAGAGACGCTCGTCACTTTCAAAATAAGGACATTGCTTGCTGCCCCAACAGTCAGGACCTATAAAAATCAAATTATCTTTTAGTTTTTCCTGTAAAGTTTTCGCTCGTGTAGATAAAACCGTGTATATACCACCGACTTTATTACAAACTTCCCAACTCGACTCAAACAAATAGTCCGGGAACAATAAACTCTCTTTAGCCATATGAAAAATTATATGTCTGCAAATGTACACATTTTGGTATAAATTACCAACTTTTATGAATATAAAAATAAATAAAACGGGAGTATTCTTGATTTAATTTGGTATTTTTGTAAAATAAAAAAGACTGAAAATGAAAAGAATATCCATATTGGCAATAATGTCTGCACTCGCTATGAATGTATTTTCTCAAAATGACTCCATATTCAAGTGCAACCTGTATAACGAGGAATACAATGTGTATATGAAGATAAATCTTTATGACAACAACATAACAGCACCACGACAGGAAATATTCGGAGAACTGCCGGGATTCTTCGGACAGGATAACGACAGCAGGGTCTGGCTGATAACAGACGCAAAGATTGTAAACAGCAACACTGCGAAACTTTCGATTGTAAACGACTACGGGAGCGAAGATCTTACGGCTACACTTACTTTAGACAAGGAGGGTAATTACATCCTTAAACAAGTAGACGGAAGCCGGATAAAAATTGTTGAAAAACGGAAATGGGTAAAGATTCCGACAGAAATAAAATTCAAAAAGAAATAGTATTGCACTATATATGACCGATTGAGGCTTAACAATCTACCGCAAAGACTTACATCCGTCTGAACTGTGTATTTTCTGATAATGCTAAAAGCCAACTAATTCATATTATCAATATGTTTGAATTAGTTGGCTGATTTTGTGTTATTTACTGAATAACCTCATTTATATTTATCTATTAACTCCTGCGCCCTGCTGTCTCCAAGTCCACGTGCCTTCTCAAGCATTTGCAATCCGTTGGATTTATCTTTCTTATGAATCAATGCCAGTCCCTTTATAAGATATGCGTCCGGAAATTCAGGGGCTATCCTAATACATAGGTCTGCTGATTTTATAGCATCATCGAGCTGATTTAACCTCAACTGAAGCGAACTCATTTCAGCCAGATATACCGGTTCATTTGGATTAAGATAAGCCGCATGAGCTATATCATTGAGAGCCTGTTTGTACTGTTTAATATTTAATTCACACTTGAACCTTGTATAATAGAAAGGTGCATCGGCATTCCCTAACATTAAAGTATCGTAGACATTATAGTCTGCAAGAGCTTTTCTATATTCTCCCATTTTGTCATAAATCTGCCCTCGTGCAAGAATATAAGGAGATGATATGCTTGTCAATGGTTTAGGGCAAGCCGAAACTGCACTGTCAAGAAGGACTACGACTTCAGTGTCAGGAGCATTAAGCTGTATTTTACATTGTGCAGCCTCCAAGAACAACTCTTCGCGCTTCAATTCTTCTTTTGTAAGACCGATAAACATATCATATGCTTTCTGATAATCTCCTTTTGTGTAGATTATCTGTGCCTCACGATGCCTATAAACAGGCTGCGGAGACAGCTCATAAGCTTTTCTTATTTCCCCCAAAGCCTTATCCAGAGTCCATTCCTTATATGTGGTATCTGGACTATATATAAGTTTCTGATAAATTACAGAAGAATATTCTGCATGCGCGGCGGCTTTGTCGGCAGTCTTTTCAATGGCGGTTTTCATCGTCTTGTCGGCTTCTTCGAAGTGTCCTGCACTTACAAGATTCATGGCACGGGTTGAATATCCGTTGACCTCTGTCGGGAAAGAGCTTATAAAATCATCCACATATTTTACATATTTAGAAGAATCACATTGCTCTTTTGCCATCACAAGCATTATCAAAGCTTCCTGCTTATCTGCGGGCATGTTTAGTTTTATTCCTGTCTGGCGGTACATTGAGTTGCTTATGAAAAGACCTTTAGTCTCAATGCTGTCAGTGAAATTCGCATCAACCACATTAATGCCAGCCGAAGAACCTGACCGCTGGAACAAACCAGTAAGCTTTCCATCTTTATCTATAACCGGACATCCGGAAAACTCCGGTGCATCCTCCATTGAAATTATATAATATGTGTATTTATCCATGAATGCCTCCGTTCTGTCTATTTCACACTTGCTGGCACCCAGTTTGTTGTTCTTATTAAATAAGACCCACATGTTTTCACCCTGTGTGGATGGTTTCCTTGCAATTTCAACGGAAGATGTTTTGCCCTTTACATTAAACTTGCATACATTATACAACTCATTGGCACCTATAATAGACTCAACCTCCATTATGTCACCATTACTGGTCTTAACTATTGCGCTGTCTGTGTCAATGAACGGAGTCCATAGACTTATTGCCTCACCTTCAGAACCAACAAACACACCATATATGTCTGATGATTTTATATTACCATCTTTGTCAAAAGTTGTAAGTGTAAAAACAGACTTGCCATATTTCTTTACAGACGGCTGCGCATTACTTAATGAAATAGACAATGTCAGTATAGCAATGAAAGAATATAATCTTTTCATATTAATATCGTTGATAAATTAATTCAGTTTTAATAAAGTTCTCGCATTCTCTATCGCTGCACCGGATATGTCAGTACCACTCAGCATTTGAGCAATCTCCTTTACCCTTTCCTCATAAGACAAAACACTCATCCGGCTGTTTGTCCCTTCCGGTGTCTCGGTTTTTGTAACTTTATAATGACTTGTTCCTATAGCTGCGATCTGCGGCAGGTGAGTAATGCATATCACCTGATGATCACCGTCTCCCAACTCTCTCATTATATGAGCCATTTGCTCCGCCACACGACCACTTACTCCAACATCAATTTCATCGAATATAATCGTCGGAAGTCCTGCGACCTTGCTCATCATGGCTTTTAACGACAGCATGACCCGTGAGATTTCTCCTCCAGATGCGACCTGTGCAATAGGTTGTAACGGGGAGCTTGTGTTAGAGCTGAACAAGTAAGTAACTTTATCAAGACCTTTTGCTGTAAGCTCCTTTTGTAAAGTCATCTCTATTTTGAATCTAATGTTAGGTATACCAAGAGGGACAAGTCTTGAAGCCAATTCTTTTTCAAGTAGGTTTGCTGCTTTACGCCGTGACTCAGTCAATAGTCCGGCATGCCTGATACAAGAATTCCTCAAATCCTTTACTTTATCTTGAAGCTCGGCAAGCTCATTATCAAAATTATCTATTTTGTTCAATTGACTCTCTATTTCTTCATGTTTTCTTATTAGTTCTGAAACGCTGTCAACATGAAACTTGTTTTCAAGAGTATATATAGTGTCAAGTCTTGCGTTTATATATTGCAATTTATCAGGGTCGTAATCAATACCGTCTGTATGCGACACCACTTCTCTAGAAATATCCTTTAATTCAATAAGACAATTATTCAGACGTTCCGCCAAATTCTCTGCATCAGGATATACCGTCTGTATGTTATACATTGAATCAGACGCATTCTTTAACATACTGATGACATTTTGCTCATTGCCAGATAGAATGCCGTCAACGTTAAACAACGCACTTTTTATATCCTCAGCATGTGTAAGCACCTCACTCTGCTGTTCCAGATGCTCCTGCTCTCCATTCTCAAGATTCGCGTCTGAGAGTTCCTTGTTCTGGAACTTTAGAAAATCCTCATTTTCCTTTATCCGTGCAATAGTGTCTTGCAATTCATTCAATTTACAGACTTCATCCTTATAACATTTATATAAATTCTGATACTCTGTAAGAATTGCCTTGTTCTGAGCGAAAATATCTATTACATTCAGCTGGAAGTCCTCTTTATTCAGCATCAGATTCTGATGCTGACTGTGTATATCCATAAGATGCTCTCCCAAAGACTTAAGAGTTGAAAGAGTGACAGGAGTATCATTTATGAATGCACGGTTCTTGCCATTTGTATTTATTTCCCTTCTTAGGATACATTCACTTCCGTTACTGTCCAGATTATTGTCTTCCAGAAAGCGGTCAATAAAATCACGATCATAATCAGATATTGAGAAAATTGCCTCAACAACACATTTATCCTTACCGCTTTTTATCATCTTTACATCAGCCCTGTTTCCCAAGAGCATGCTCACGGCACCGATGATTATGCTTTTACCGGCTCCCGTTTCGCCTGTTATAACAGAGAAACCAGAACTGAATGTAATATCCAATTCGTCAATTAATGTGAAGTTGCTTATATATAAATGTTTAAGCATTGTTTATTCTTTTATTTTTTCCCAGGCAGAGTTCTGGCTCGCATTTATCGAAAACAGAATATTATATACCGACTCTTTTTCCTTTTGTGTACCCTTACCTTTGTATATGTTAGCAAGTTCATCACGTTTATAATCTGTCCATATTTGTGGCAGCATGCTCATGGGGTTATCTTCGTGACACTTTTTTAAATCATTCTCTATTGCGATTGTTATGTTTGTTCTCCCCCGCTCCGCATTATTCGCCATTTCGTCCAGTCCTGTTCTGTAATAATCATATTGGAATTGCCTGAATGTCTTCATCGAACCATCAAGATAATCATTGATGATGGCAAAACGGTTACGGTCATTATCAAACGCTTTCCATCCTGGGAAATTGAGGTTCTGACTGTTGTTTGCAAGATTCATACACTGCTGCAGAACCTCCTCGCCTCCCATTGGCGCAAATGTGTCCAGATTGATGCCGATTATAAGATATGCATAATATGCAACAAGCGCAGTCAGCTGATTATCCACATTTTCTTCATTGAACTGAAGCTGATCAAACTGTGCATAATTAAAATTAAAATCGTTGTCTGTATTGTTATATATCGTACTTGTATATGTCGAATTATATACAGGGCGGTTCGCCTGGATTGTAGCCTTGCAAGTAAACAGATTTGATGAATTATCGTATTTAGTAACGGTTATGTTGAAATTGCACGGAATCCTTTCATTTTTCTGAAATTGAAGATTTGTCCATTGCCGGTCATTTATAAATTGAGTAAGTGTTTGTTTCAGATCCTCAAACACACTTGCGTCCGTACCTTGAATCTGACTGTAATTCAAAGTGACACGTGCCTGTAACTCCTGAGCGCGTACGGCATCAGCTAATATGAACATTATTGCGAAAAACAACAGTAAAGCTTTCTTTCTCATCTGTCATTACTTTTGTGAGAGATTACTTCGACCATTTCATCCACGATATCTCCGGCTGCCTCTATTTTACTTTTTATTGGAAATTGCTTTTTCCTATCGCTACCGATAATTGTAATTTGATTGTTGTCAGACTGGAAACATGTTCCTTTGTTTCTCATACTGTTCAATACAATGAAATCGGCATTTTTACTTTTAAGTTTATGCATGGCGTTCTGCTCCTCATTATCCGTTTCAAGAGCAAAGGCTATAAGACACTGACGCTCTGTTTTGAGTTTGCCCAATGATGCCGCGATATCTGTCGTGGTCTTCAGGTGTAAAGTCATATTGCCCTTATCATGCTTTATTTTCCTGTCACACTGCTGTTCAGGTTTGAAGTCAGCTACTGCAGCAGCCAATATAGCAGCGTCTGTATTAGGGAAAACCTTTAAAGCCGCCTCATACATCTCCTCACAGCTTTCCACATCTATACGTCTGATACCTTCAGAACAACTGAGATTGACCGGACCTGCTATCAATGTTACATTCGCACCGCGTCTCAGACATTCCTCGGCAATGGCGAATCCCATCTTTCCACTGGAATAATTACCAATGAAACGTACGGGATCAATTTTTTCATAAGTAGGTCCTGCCGTTATCATAATATGTCTTCCGGTCAACTGCCGCAAGGATGTCTCATTGTCGAACCATTCGGAAATCATCCGAACAATTTTGTCCGGTTCTTCCATTCTACCCTTACCGTCGAGCCCGCTCGCCAAAAAACCGCTTTGCGGCTCTATTATATGATTTCCCGCAGCAGACAGTTTCTTCAGATTCTCCTGTGTAGCTGCATGTGCGTACATATCAAGATCCATTGCAGGAGCAATGAACACCGGAGCCTTCATAGACATATAGGTAGTCACAAGCATATTGTCTGCTATACCGTGAGCCAACTTACCAAGGGTTGATGCCGTACAAGGTGCGATAAGCATTGCGTCAGCCCACAATCCCAAATCGACATGAGAATGCCATGTTCCGTCACGTTGCGCAAAGAAATCGGATATTACAGGCTTATGCGTTAGCGCTGATAACGTTACCGGTGTTATAAACTCCTTTCCACTCGGAGTTATCACCACCTGAACTTCAGCCCCTTGCTTTATGAGTCCGCGTATGATATAGCATGCCTTATAAGCTGCAATAGACCCGGTAATACCTAATACTATTTTTTTCCCGCTCAACATATCCGCTATATTTATTTGCCCAAATCCCTAAGACGAATTCTTGTAAGAACCTGTTTCGTATTATATGTAAAGTCCCCGTTCAGAATCCAACTGAAATATCCGGGATCTCTTTTTAAGACGTCAGAAACAGGCTGTCCCTTGTATTTTCCAAAATTGAATACCTCATGCCGCACTTTGTTCCCGTCTTTGCCGGTCTCCTCTTTCCATACAATACGACCTGCGAAATCGACAAAATCATTAAGTTTAGAGAATTCTGCAAGAACGTCAATGTCATTTGGAAGATGCTTTTCCGGATCCGCCTGTGTTTCAGGATTATACATGTCCAGCTCGCCCATAAGTATGCGGTATGTGGCTTCTGTATCCTGATCAGCACGGTGGGCGTTAAAGTCGTCCTCCATTTTTCTTCCGCAATAAAACTTGTATGCAGCCGACAAATTGCGTCGTTCCATCTTATGGAATATTGTCTGTGCATCTATCAGCCGACAATGCGAAAAGTCAAAGTCGATGCCTGCTCTGAGAAACTCTTCCGCCAGCATCGGTATATCAAAGTGATTGGAGTTGAAACCGGCAAAATCGCAATTTCTGAAAGTGACGCTCAACTCAGACGCAACATCTTTGAACGACGGACGGTCTTTTACGTCATCGTTACTTATGCCCGTTAAAGTCGTGACATCCTGCGGTATTTCCTTGCCCGGATTCAAATAGATATTATCCCGTTCTTCCTTACCGTCAGGATGAATCTTTATGTAAGAAATCTGTATTATTCTATCATTTACCAAATCAAGCCCCGTTGTCTCCAAGTCAAAGACAATCAAGGGCTTTGATATATTTATTTTCATCTCAAATCAGTCGTTTAGTAACATTGGCATAATAAGCATCAAAATATTTTCATCTTCCGCCTGTGTCGCCGGCTCAATCACTCCTGCCCTACTCGGATCGGCAAGATGCATTATTATGTCATCGCAGTCGAGGTTTGTAAGTATCTCGTATAACGAGCCGCCCTTAAAACCGATATCCATTGTACGTCCGTTATAGTCACATATAACATTCTCCTTGGCACTTGTCGCAAAATCCATATCCTCTGAAGTAAGTTCAAGATTGCCGCTATCTATATGGAATCTGATGAGCTGGCTGCTTTCGCTTGCAAAAGGCAGAACACGTCTGAGTGCTCCCAACAGAGACTTACGGTCTATAGTGAGCTCATTGGGATTGTTTTGCGGTATTACGGAATTATAATTAGGATATCTTCCCTCTATCAGACGGCAAATCATGAATCCGTCCGTATATTTTATTTCCGCGCTCTTCTCATGGAATCTGATCACTATATTCTCATCCGAACGTCCCAAGATGTTCTTAAGCAATGATGCCGGTTTCTTTGGCAATATAAAGGATGAAGTGACATTCCCATTCATTGAAGAAATCTGACTCCGTACGAGCTTGTGTCCGTCGCTTGCAACAACAGTAAGACCGTCCTCCTTGATATCGAAATAAATGCCGTTCATCACCGGCCTCAACTCATCCTGGGCAGTCGCGAACAAAGACCTTGAGATACTGTTATACAACAATTTACCATCAATGTTAATTACATTCGCCTCATCCGGAACCTGCCGCATAACAGGGTATTCGCCTGCGTCCTGGGCGGTGAAATTATATTTACCGTTCTGATAACATATTTCCACGGTATGATTGTTGATATTCACATCGAACATCAAAGGTTGTTCCGGCAATTCCTTTACAGCCTCCAGAATGGTGCGGCTCGGTACGGCAAAGCTTCCGTCCTCGTTGCTTTCATCCAACTGGATAGTCGTCTGCATCATATTCTCGCTGTCACTTGCCGTTATTGAGAGCATATTATTTTTTATCTCAAAAAGGAAACAGTCAAGTATTGTGATGGAACTTTTGTTGTTTATAATCCTTGCAAGAACTTGTAGCTTACTATTTAGAATGCTGCTTGATAAAGTAAATCTCATTGATATTCTTTCTTTATAAATTTAACTTAGGTACAAAAATACAAAAAAGCTTTGTGCACAACAAAAAAAAGACAAGAAAGTTTTCCTCTTTTAGAACTATTTTATTAATTTCGCATTTGAATAAAAATATTGTAATTAGTACACAAAATAAAGTTTAAAATGGAGTTACAAGGAAAAATTATTGCTGTGCTTGAACCAAGAAGCGGAGAATCTGCAAGAGGTCCATGGAAGTCACAGGATTTTGTAATAGAGACACATGACACATATCCCAAAAAGATGGTCTTCTCAGTATTCGGAGCAGACAGACTTGAAAGATTCAATATACAGACAGGTCAGGAAGTTTCTGTATCGTTTGACATTGATGCGCATGAATATAACGGAAGATGGTTTAACAATATAAGGGCATTTGATGTAAGACCAGCAGCGCAAGCCGTACAACAGCAGGCACAGCCGTCATCATACGTGCCGGGCGGATCTTCAGCCATACCCAACACTACATTCGGCGCGGCACCGGCAGCATCGGCAGACAGTCAATTCAATGATACAAAGGACGACGCGGACGATTTGCCATTCTGAAAAATAAAACAGACCGCACACAGAAAATGCAGAAAGCATTTTGTGATTATCATAATATGGATGGGATATGTCAGACGGCATTCCCATCCATTTCTTTTTTCCAAGTCTAAATCACGACCCCATTCGAACACAGGCACAGAAAGAAACACGCCGCATTTTAGCTGTAAGGCATTTGTGGTATATCGCTGAAAAAGAGCGGCAATATGGTTGAATGGTGAAGAATATACAGACAACGATATGTCAGCGACAATAGCGTGTATGCGGACATACGCCCATCTGCGCACGTAGACACGTGCCATTGGCACATACGTATAACACACTGACCGTCAGCATATTTCGTCTCTCAAAACTCAAACAATAGTTAAAGCCTCTGCGGAAAAGCCTTTCTCATGTGCCGAAAAAGCCTTTATTGGCATGCGATAAAGGCTATATTGAATCATGACATGGTCTTTACAGCGGTTGCATATTGCGTCATGACAGACAAAACAGAGTATGGTTCTTCCATAAAGAAACAATTTATTAGACTTAGAGATGAAAAGAGAGGCACGACATACTACTTGATACTAACTTTCAGGTAGACAAAACTATAATATAAGCAAGACTCTATCCCTTGAGAATTTCTATTTCACGAAAATAAATTGTCAATATTTTTTACTTCACAAAAGCCGGAAACCCCAATGTATATCAGAATAAACAGTGAACGGCAAGCAATCCACCATGATATTACATATAATCTGCGCGAGTCCCGATGACAACTTTTGCTTTATTTATTTTTTACAGACTTAATCAAGGGCAACATAATCGGCAGAACTCCGGTAGAGGAATCCAGATTTAATTTTATCTCAGTCTGAAAGTTATAACATACGGCAACGGTTTGAAATATACAAAATGCCGGTACTTTAGCTTTCCACATCAAAAAAAACATAATCGCAATGTCATCTTGTGCTGTGGGCATATCCTATTGTCTTTCTAAAGAAATCCGTTAGCACAGACACATGACTGTCAAACGTAAGTTTAACACGCTCGGACATGACATTACCTGCAATGAAACTTAACTGTTTCTTGTCTTTCAACAGTTCGATAAGGTCATCGATTCTGTTATAAACCAACCCCATACCGCGTCCGCACACATAACTCTGCTGCGCGCAGATGTTTCCTTCATTGTTGTTCAGTATCATTGGAAGTCCAGCTGCGGCAAGAGTGTTTATACGGGCTGGAATATTTACCAGCGCATTGTTTTTCTATAGATAATCATAAAGCGTTAGCGTATTGGCTGTCATACGCAACTTCTCTTCATTGCCATAGCATATCCGCTCCACCCTGTCGTACTGTTCAGTCATAATATAATTTCCGTATCTTTTCATGCAGGCATCCTATTTACGCATCCATGTAAGAGGATATGCCTTTTCCAACTGACTCAAATGCTCATAAAAACTTTTTGACTCAGCCTTTGCCGCAACATTCTTCACACCTGTCTCATTAAGAGGTGCATAAAACACAATACATCTCAGCAGTTCATCGCGGTCGCACACTGGGAATACCGTGTTTTTACTCCAGTTCGCGATCCTTCCAGCCATCCTTTTTCCGGAAACATTCGCGTCGGACATGGAAGATACGTACTCCTTCTCGGCATCAGTTCCGTCACGCAACCCTATGAGCATGGCGCATAACTTACTGAGCTTCACACAATCATTCAAAGATTTACGGTTGGACAGGTCGGAGGAGTTGATTTTGTTTATCTGGCTGTTTATCTGCGTCACCCGAGCGTCGCTTATCTTGCCCTCAGCCACCCTGTCATCTATCTCACTGTTCACTTCGCCAAGATGGTGCTCATCGCCTATGTCACGTCGGTCTGAATCGTTTATACGTATGGCGGCACTCTTTTTTGACATCACTCTGTTTGCCTTTTCATGCATCAGGTCATACTGACGGTTCATTCGTCTTTGCAGGTTGTCCTCGGCTTTGATGCCCTGCTCCATAAAACTTCCAGTCATTTCTATCGCCTCACCGTAAGCATCGCGTGCCATGCCACTCATGCCCGCCATGTCGTATATGGCAGCAAGCGTCACAATCGCGTCAAGATCGGTGTGCGGTTTATAGTACATGTCTTCATAAAGTTTCGCCACCCTACCGTATTTGTCAAAGCCAAGCCAGTGATACCTTTTTCGTCCGCGTTCGAGCAAGGCTATCGCTTCATCATAGCGTCCGAGCGTGGCGAGCAGACGCGCGCCGGTCAGCGTGGAGTGTATTTCGTTCCATCCTTCATCATGCACAGCAAGAATACGCGACGCGATGTCTTCAGCTTCCATCTTACTTATGCCATAACTGTATTTTCCTTTCACGTCTCTTGCGGCGGAGATTGCTTTCTTTATGGAGGGCAACGCACTGTGTGGTACTCTGAAATAATCGTCTTTAAGCGAAAAATCGATGTTATACGTCACGTCCACATATTCATCACCACGTTTTGCAGGTTTACAGCTCGGTAGCATCGCGAACACCCTCGCTATCTCGTCAGCAAGAGCAGGGTGCATGTTCAAAGGGCGTGGGAAAACAACACGTCCGTCTTTTCTTATCACACAGTCATAATACCGTATATCCTTTTTTGTATATATTGTATCATTCCATGCCTCTGCCGGATATTTCACGTTTTCGAGCACAAACTTCTCCAAAGCATAATTGCCTCCATAAAATATAGGCGGCTCCGTGACTCTGTCATAAACAACCGGAGGTATACTGTCCGCCTCTCCACTACCTTGCACATACTCACGAGCCCTATCCGTGACAACGCCACGCACGCTGTCGTTCTGAGCAACAACTCCGGTAAATGGAATCACTGATATCATTGCAGCAATAAAATGAATCCAGTGTCTCATATAACGCTAATTAATAAATTGTTTATTACAATTGCAAATATATTAAAAGGCGAGAGCAACGACAAGACGGCGAAACATCGTTTCTACAGTTTTGGCACTGCCGAGCCGCATCCTATATTATACAAATATACGGAATAAATAATAACATTGTTCTAAACCCATACACAAAAAACATAACACAATGTTAATAATATCAAATTATCAGATTAAATTTTAGCATGTCACAACAAAAACATGACATTGTCTCTCAAGTTTGCCAACCGTTCAATAAGAATAAATATACACAAGTTCGATATAACTTGTTGGGATTAAAATGTTTAACTTTGTACATACTTTCTATAATTATATCGCTTCAAATACAAAGGTCGCTAAATGTACTAGATTCAGAGCGAGGGTCAAATCATAATTTCATCTCAGTCGGAAAGTTTTAGCAAACAGAAATAACACAGCTCATAGAAAGGATGAAACAAGACCACGTATGTAAGCATACACCTTATATTGCCAAATGTTCCTCACTTTATGATGAGAACAAGAAGGTAAAAAGCAATAATCCCGGCTTTCTATGAAAGCCGGGATTATTGTTGTTTGGAATAGTTTTATTGTAAATTATTTAAGCCTCTGTTTCCGGAAGTACTGAAACGAAACTTCTGTTCTGACGACCCTTGTGGAAATTCACAATTCCGTCTGTCAGCGCATAGAGGGTATCATCCTTACCAATACCGACATTCTTGCCGGGATTGTGCTTTGTACCACGCTGGCGAACAATAATATTACCTGCAATGACTTTCTGGCCACCCCAGATTTTAACACCTAATCTTTGTGAAGCTGACTCACGTCCGTTCTTAGAACTACCTACACCTTTTTTATGTGCCATTTCTGTGTCCTCCTGAATTTTATGCGATTACCTCTTTAATTGTTACCTCTGTGAAGTGTGAACGATGACCATTCTTTTTGCGATAGTCTTTTCTGCGCTTCATCTTGAAAACAATGACTTTGTCACCCTTAACAAGAGGATTTACAACTTCACATACAACCTTTGCACCGTCTACAGTCGGCACACCTACCTGTACTGAACCATCTTTGTCGACAAGCAGTACCTTGTCGAATTCAACAGCCTGACCTTCTTTCGCATCCTTGATGTGATTGACGAACAGTTTCTTACCCTGTTCTGCCTTAAACTGCTGACCGTTAATTTCTACAATTGCGTACATTAAATCTTTTATATTAAACGGGTTTTTCCGCAAGGCGATTGGCTTCAGCCAATGCTTGTTCATGCCTGTACGGACTAAATCGGATGCAAAGGTAATAATAAAACTTTATATAAAAGATTTATTATAAATGTTTTTAATAGACATTAACAAACGCTTTCCTCCAATATATAATGTAAAAACAACCTGCACAAGTATGTGATCATACCCGGCAGGTTGTCTTCGTTATTTAACTGTTGGTTTGAAATCGCACATAACAGTACCGGTGTGTTCCTTCATAACTGTCATACCAAGTTGTAAACAAGTTTAGCATGACACAACCGACAGAAGCTCTTCAGGACTAACCTTACGCTGCTCTCCTGTTTTCATATCCTTGACTGTTATCACACCGTCAGCCATCTCGCTCTCCCCTGCCAAAGCAACATATGCGATGCCTTTTGCGTTGGCGTAATTCATTTGTTTCTTCATCTTGCACGAATCCGGATATATCTCTGTAGCAATGCCGGACTGACGACACTTCTGCACATATGGCATACAATAAGCAGTCTCTGTTTCTCCGAAATTGATAAAAAGCAGCCTGGTAGAATTCAATGCATCTGCCGGATAAAGATTCAAACCATTCAATACATCGTAAATCCGGTCAGCACCGAAAGATATACCCACTCCACTGAGTCCAGGCATTCCGAATATTCCGGTAAGATTATCATAACGTCCACCACCGGAGATACTTCCTATAGGATAATCCAATGCTTTCACTTCGAAGATCGCACCTGTGTAATAGTTGAGTCCGCGTGCTAATGTTAGATCCAGCTGTATCTCGTTTTTAAGATTGCAAAGCTTGAGTTTGTCGAGAATATATCTCACCTCATCAACACCTTTCAATCCTATCTCAGACTTGGACAGAACATTGCTGATGACGTCAAGCTTGGACTCGTTTGTACCGCTCATGCTGATTATCGGCTGAAGCTTCTCAACAGCATCCTCCGGAATGCCACAACCACGCAATTCAGCATTGACTCCATCAATCCCTATTTTGTCGAGCTTGTCTATGGCTACCGTTATATCCACAATCTTGTCAGCCTGACCTATCACCTCAGCGATGCCTGCGAGAATCTTACGATTGTTTATCTTTATGACAACACGCACACCTAAACGAGAGAAAACTGTATCCTCAATCTGCATCAGCTCTACCTCGTTAAGCAACGAATCGGAGCCGACTACATCAGCATCACACTGATAGAACTCTCTGTAACGTCCTTTCTGTGGACGGTCTGCGCGCCACACGGGCTGAATCTGATAACGGCGGAAAGGAAGCTGGAGTTCATCGCGATGCATTACAACATATCTTGCAAACGGAACTGTAAGGTCGTAGCGTAGTCCTTTCTCACAAAGCTTTGAAGCCAGTTTGAGTGAATTGCGCCCGGCAAGTTCCTCATCACTGACCTTACTCATATAGTCCCCGGAATTAAGGACTTTGAACAGAAGCTTATCACCTTCCTCGCCATATTTACCCATAAGCGTATGAAGAGTCTCCATCGCCGGTGTCTCTATCTGCTGGAATCCGTAAAGCGAGAATACATCCTTGATGGTATTGAAAATATAATTGCGTCTCGCCATTTCCTCCGGAGAGAAGTCTCTTGTCCCCTTTGGTATGCTTGGTTTATTCATCTGTAAGCTTCTTTTATTTTTTTCTAACGATTGTCTGTTCACGGTCTGGACCTATCGAAACAATGTCGATTGGTGTCTCAAGTTCTTTCTCAAGGAAATTTATATAATCCAAAAACTCTTTCGGGAACTGAGACTCGTCCGTGTAGCCGGTCATATCGGTCTTCCATCCCGGCATCTCTACATAAACAGGCTCTATGTCTTTCTCTATATTGTACGGAAAGTCTCTGGTTTCCACGCCATTCTGTCTGTATGCCACGCATGCCTTTATTGTGTCAAAGCTGTCCAGCACGTCACTTTTCATCATGATGAGACTTGTAACGCCATTTATCATAATTGCATATCGCAGAGCCACAAGATCTATCCATCCGCAACGACTCTCTCTTCCTGTCACAGCACCGTATTCATGACCGAGCTGACGTATCCTGCTTCCGTTATCATCAAACAGCTCTGTAGGGAACGGACCAGAGCCTACACGTGTACAGTAAGCTTTCATTATGCCATAGACGTTACCTATTTTGTTAGGTCCTATGCCAAGACCAGAGCACGCTCCTGCACAAATGGTATTGGAAGATGTGACATACGGATAGCTGCCGAAATCGACATCGAGCAATGTTCCCTGCGCTCCTTCACATAATATATTCTTACCTTCCTTTAAATTCCGATTGATTACATGCTCGCTGTCTATAACGTTGAACTGACGCATATACTCTACACCCTCCATCCAGCGTTTTTCATCGTCGCTGATATCATAATCGGCATATCCCAATGACTTGAGTGTCGCCTCATGACGTGCTTTATGTTCAGCGTATTTTCTCTCGAAATCTTCGAAAATATCACCCACACGCAATCCGTTCCGCGATATCTTATCAGTATATGCCGGACCTATGCCTTTGCCGGTTGTCCCGACCTTATGGTCGCCCTTCAACGACTCGTATGCACGGTCGAGCACGCGGTGTGTCGGCATAATCAGATGTGCTTTCTTGGATATGTATAAGCGTGATTTCAAATCATGACCGCTCTTCTCAAGTTCTTTAGCCTCATCCATGAACAAATCAGGAGCAAGCACCACTCCGTTGCCGATGATGTTCACTTTGCCTCCCTGAAATATACCGGAGGGAATGCTACGCAAAACATATTTCTGTCCTTCAAACTCCAAAGTGTGACCTGCGTTTGGTCCGCCTTGAAAACGGGCAATGACATCATATTTCGGAGTAAGCACATCCACAACCTTTCCCTTGCCTTCGTCTCCCCACTGAAGACCAAGCAATACATCAACTTTACCTGTATTCATTTATCTGAAATTTAAAAAGTCACTGTTTCCGGAATAATATATCACAATAGAATATGCCACAAAGTTACATTTTTTTATCTAATAATGATATATAAGCCGTTAAAAAATGTCTGTTTTAAGGTCGGCTAATACAGAATCAGCCATAGCCGAATAACCGTCACTTATAGATATGAAACGAGTAAGACAATTCACTGCCGCATGTTTCAAAGCTGTGTTATTGCCAGAAAGAGCTTCATGTATACGGTTCAGGATCTGTCCAGCCTGATTGTCATCCGGCTTGAATCCTTTCATAATCAGTCTGCAAAGAACATGGTAGGCGCATATCCTTACCATCAAATTATCACTTGAGAGCCATCTTAACGCCAACAGATGCGCATCTTCGAGATTCTGAAACAGATTGAGCGCGCACATTTCCGCTATTTCCATAGAGGAGGTATGCTTTATCCAATCTTCTGCAAGTCCGTGTGTCATTTTGTCTGCCGGCATCAGCATTGTTGCGAGAATCTTGCACTCCCTCACATCATCTTTCCATAATTCGGATGCAAGATTGAAACTCTTATCATATCCTGAAGCGATTTCTTTAAGCTGAGCCAAAGGTATTCCCCAGTTCACTCTATATTCAAGTCCCTTCTCACGCATAGAACGCGAGGTTACTCCATTCATGAACAGACGGAATGTCTTCTTAATCTGCCGTATGTTTTCTGTTGTCTGATCCATATAAAAAATACTTTATAGAAAACCGTATTCAGAAGAATATCTCATCATCTGATGTGCATAACTTTCCGTAAAATCAAGCAAAATATCGGTAATATCGCCATTTTCATCATATGCTGGTTGCATCCGCGGATTTATAAATCCTTTATATGGTGATATATTCAATGTGGCATATCTTGATAGAATTTCCGAATGCAAAGTTTCATCTACATTTATAGCATATGACTCAACTATAGCTTTCGCGGCATCATAGTCACCCTCACTCTTGATACGCTGAATCTCTGCCAATAATTCAGCGAAAAGCGAACGTAAAGCCTGATAGTCAGTTATGTCAATGTACGTTTTGCCTTCTTTTTTTACGAGTCGCACCACACCGCCGGAATGTTCATACACCCAACGGGCTATAAGTGCACGGTTACGCATATGAGCCTCTTCTATCCGGTGACCGGGTTTGATGCGGGTAAGTTGAGTAAGCATACCGTTCATCATATAGGTGTAATAATGAGCCTTATATGCATCAAGAGAATCGAGAAGACCTAAATCACATAACTTTCTGTCTGCGATGTAATATAAGCCGAAAAGATCGGCACGCGCCTCTTCTATCGTATTGCCATATGCTTTCAAAGCATCAGGGAAGACTCCGGGCAACAATTGTCCGCTTCCATGTCCGAGACACTCGTGAAGGTCTGTATGCAAGTCGTCACATATGTTACCATATTTTTTTATAAGTTCAAGCATTGATGCATCTAAGACAAACTCTTCATTAAAACCGTTTCCCATTGCAGCCTGATCATATGCTTCTGTGAGATTGCCTATTGTAACGCTTTTAGAACCATAACGCGCACGTATCCAATCTGCATTGGGCAGATTGATACCTATCGCGGATGAAGGATATTCATCACCTCCAAGCATAGCGGCACAAACTACATTTGCAATAACTCCTTTTACTTCTTTTTTCTTAAAGCGCGGATCTATCGGAGAATTGTCCTCGAACCATTGTGCGTTGTCGCTGATAGTCTGAGCACGGCGTGTCGCTTCGATATCCTTATAAGACACAAAACCTTCCCATGACGCTTTTAACCCGAGAGGGTCTCCATATACTTCAATAAAACCGTTTATGAAATCGACACGTCCTTCTGTCTCCTTCAGCCATTCTATAGAAAAACTGTCAAAGGTCCGTAAATCTCCGGTACGGTAATATTCCGTCAGTATACTTATTATTTTTTTCTGTTGTTCGTTCTCGGCTTCATCGCGAGCCTTTTCAAGCCAATAGATAATATGACTTATTGCAGGACCGTACATGCCTGTTTCTGTCCATTTACATTCTACAATAGAGCCGTCGCGTTTTACAAGTTTTGAATTCAGACCATATGAAGGCATTGACTCATCAGCCCCATCCTTCATGTCGTTATAAAACTTCTCAACTTCTTCCTGCGTAAGATTTTCATAATAATTACATGCCGAAGTTGTCACAAGGTCTTGTTTATCTGCTTTGTTTACACGTTTCGGGAGTACTGACGGATCGAATATCACTGGAAAGATTTCATCACAGAAACAGTCTATTGTCTCGTTGTCTTTCAATGGAATAAGACTTTTATCAGTATGGTCTATTACCATTCTTAGATAATCGGATGAAAAATCAGGCACAAACTTCTCACATCCATAATGATGATAAATGCCGTTTGAGAACCACATACGCTTAAGGTATACCACAACGTTCTGAAATTCGGAGCAATCACGATTTCCGTCATAACCGGTGTAAATTGCTTCAAACAATTTTCTTATACGTATATTATAAGCACCGAATTGATCGGTCGTGATATCCCGCCCCGACAAAGCCGCCTTTGAGAGATAATAAATATACTTCTTTTGACGAAGTGACAATTTATCAAAATCCGGCAACCGGTATCTCAATAACTGAAGATCGGCAAACTTCTCATCTATATAATTAAATTTCTGTTCCATTAGTATTGTTATGTTTGTTAAGAAAACATTCTGATAATCTCATCATTCTATTCGATTGGTCTGACGATAATGCAGGGGCGTTACACCTTTATATCTGCAAAACGCGTTGTAGAAAGACTGGCGGCTTGAGAATCCCACCATATCAGAAATGTCCTGCATTCTTAATTTGGAGTAACGGCGGTCTGTCAACAAAGTCATAGATTCCTCCACCCTTAACTTATTTATCAATGATGTGTATTTCATATGAAACCTTACTCTCAACACAACTGATACATAACGTGTATTGGTTCCCAATTCTGCAGCCATTTTCTTTGCAGAATAGTGCTTGTCTCTATACTTTTTCTCAATATGAAGAATTCTTATGATTCGCTCGTACAGTTCATCAGAAACCGATGAGCTGATATATTTAAGATATGCAGGACCGCATTTTTCTTCTGATTGTTTTTTATCGTCTCTCATTATATTTTTCATCTTTAATATAAAATGAAGACACTCCAATGACATTATAATGTTTCACATTCTTTCAGCCACAACGCACTTGATGCGTCTGACGGCATCCGCCAATCACCACGAGGGCTCAAGCTTACGCTACCTACTTTCGGACCGTCAGGAAGACAAGAACGTTTAAACTGCTGTGTAAAGAAACGGTGGAAAAACACCTTAATCCAATGTTTTATTGTATCATCTTCATAATCAGCTGCATCAAAAGCTTTGCGTGCCAACAGATAAATCTTTGACGGTCTGAAACCGAAACGCAAGAAATAATACAAGAAGAAGTCATGCAGTTCGTATGGTCCTACAAGGTCTTCTGTCTTTTGCTTAATTGTCCCGTCTTCTTCCGCAGGAATAAGTTCCGGACTTATTGGCGTATCTATTATGTCAAGCAGTGTATTGCGCGATTTTTCATCCACCGCATTGTATGCTACGTCCCTAACCAAGTATTTTATCAACGTTTTAGGAATACCCGCATTGACCCCATACATTGACATATGGTCTCCATTATAAGTTGCCCATCCCAAAGCAAGTTCACTCAAATCACCGGTTCCAACAACCATGCCTTTCAATTGATTACTGAGATCCATCAATATTTGAGTTCTTTCACGCGCCTGGCTGTTTTCGTATGTAACATCGTGTACAGAGATGTCATGCCCGATATCGTTGAAATGGACCTTAACACTATCAGCGATACTTATCTCACGAATGGTAACGCCAAGACTATTCATTAATGACAACGCGTTATTATAAGTACGGTCTGTGGTACCAAATCCAGGCATCGTTACTCCAACAATCCCTTTTCTGTTCATACCAAGTTTGTCGAATGTTTTCACACATACCAGCAACGCCAATGTAGAATCAAGCCCACCGCTTATACCGACAATAAGATGTTTACAGGCTGTATGCATTATACGCTTCGCCAACCCGGCTACCTGTATCGAGAATATTTCATTACAGCTATGCTCCATATCATTATCATCCGGAACGAAGGGTAAAGCATCTATCTCACGTAACAGGCTGAAATTTTTCGGCTGCACAACAGCTGTTTGTTTTATTACTGCATTTGAGTCATCACGACAGTTTACAAATGTGGTATTCTTCTGTCTTTCAACACGCAGTTTCTCAATATCGATTTGATTGACAATCATTTGCGGCTTGAAACTGAAACGTTCTGATTCTGACAACAAGGTTCCATTTTCATATATGAGAGCGTTCCCGCCATACACGACATCCTGAGTGCTTTCACCAAATCCGCAACCACTATAAACATAGCCGGAGATTGTACGCGCACTCTGTTGCGAAAGCAGATTCATAAGATAAATATGTTTGCCTATCAATTCATCACTCGCTGACAAATTGAAAATAATATCCGCACCGGCTAATGCTAATTTATTGCTACATGGCTCTGCCGCCCAAACATCTTCACAAATCTCTACACCAAACAGTGCATTATCAGACGTTCTGAACAGCGTAGGTCCGGGAGTAATTGAAACAGAATTACCGGCATATCTTATATCCGTAGGCTTCAGATCCTTTGAGGATGTAAACCATCGTTTCTCATAGAACTCACCATAATTAGGCAGATACGTTTTCGGAATTATCCCTAATATTACGCCATGCTGAATCACAACCGCACAGTTATACAAAGAACCTGAAATATTGACAGGAGCTCCTACGATACATATGATATCAAGCTTGCGGGAAAAATCCAATAACTGCATTACCGCAACCTCTGCCTGTTCAACAAGTAACTGCTGTAAAAACAAATCCTGACATGAATATCCTGTCACGGATAATTCCGGGAAAACTATTATCTCCACGCCACGTCCTTCTGCCTGTGCGACAAAATCTTCAATCTGCTTAATATTATATTCCGTATCGGCAACTTTAACCGATGGAATTGCTGCCGCCACTGTTATAAATCCGAATTTCATCTTATCTTATTGTTACTTGTGTCGCGCCATATCCGTATTCCAGAAATGAAGCGTCCTGATATTGATATTTCTTATACTTATATTGCAATTCATGCACTATCGCATGACGCAAAACGCCTTCCCCCTTTCCATGTATGAATACAATGCGTCTGCCTTTCTCTGATTTATATTTATCAAGTACCTCATGAAATTTTTCTATCTGATAACTCAAAATATCAGAAGAACTCATGCCTGCAGTTGTGTCAAGAAGAGAGTTTGCATGCAAATCCACAACAACAATGTCATCATTTTTTCTTTTATTTAGAAAAGGATTGCCTTTTTTCCCGTCTTCATAACGTCTTGCGTATGTATCTTTTGGGGAACTGTCATCAGAGGATGAAGAAAACATTTCTTTCTTCAACTGTTGTGCATCAACGACAAGCGGACGTGTGGTCTTATCGTTCTCTACAATAGGCAACAACAATGCCGCCTCATCAAAGAAGTCATTCTCACGGAATGTATGCAACTTATAAAACTTCACTTTGTCCAACCTGAATTGAGTTTCAACAGTAGGCTTAAGCATGAAACTCTTTGAACGTTTATACGCGAACAACTGTATTGATATTCTGTCATAGTCATTCAAACTTTCACGCTCGAAATCTTCAATATATTTTTTTGTGTTAGGCTCTAACTCATCCGCTGAATGTAATACCCAATTTGCTCCTTCTGCTGTACAATAACTATATTGTATGAAGTAATTGCTATCATTTACTATATACACATCAAATACTGTTGTTGTAAACGATTTAGCGTCTTTCGGGACAAATGCAATATAGCAATTCAGCACATCTCCTCCTGAACGCTCCTCAACTTCGGCTTTATTGTGAGCAACGTTTTCAGTTATATCTTTTGCATAATTCTGTTCCGCAGCAAAATCATTAATATTGCTTCGGGAATGAACGTTCTCTGTACGATTTAAAGACTCTCTCTTGATTATATTCTGGGAATCATAATTTTCTTTATCACCTACTAAAACAACATTATTAATAGGTGTTGGAATCTGAAATCCGTCTTCATCTTCCACCAATACAATATTTCCCTTAAATCCTGCAATACGCCCACCGCCTGTTTCACTCAGGAAACGTACTTTATCTCCTATTTTCATAATATTATAAATATACTTATTTTTATGGAATCAATAGAGAACTGTCTCCATAGCTCAAAAATCGGAATTCATGCGTCAAAGCATAGTCATATATTTTTCTCCAATCACCATTGACGAACGCACTTACTAAAAGCAACAATGTGCTCTGAGGCTGGTGAAAATTAGTTATCAGTATTTTCACAATCTTATACTTATATCCTGGAGCAATGATAATTTGTGTACTTGTGTGCAACGCATTCATATCATGCCTTTCAAGATATACCAATATATTCTTTAACGCATCTACCGCTGAAATCGGTTCTATATCATTGGTATAAGGTTCCCATTGATTAACATGCAGCTCATCTTCACGTAAATCAGGATTTTTATGTAATTTCAAGCCTATATAATATAAACTCTCCAATGTCCGCACACTTGTCGTTCCGACGGCGGTTGCGCACGCATTGTAACGGATAAGTTTCTCTATTGTATGCCGCTTTACATAAATGTATTCAGAATGCATCTCATGTCCTTCAATCATTTCTGATTTAACTGGCTTAAATGTTCCTGCCCCAACATGGAGTGTCAATTCCTCACAATCAATACCATGAGCATCCAAATCAGATAAAACACGATTCGTGAAATGAAGTCCGGCAGTTGGCGCAGCAACAGAACCTTTTATTTTGGAATAGACAGTCTGATACGATTTTTTGTCGCTATCCTGTGTTTCGCGATTCAAATACGGTGGTATCGGTAATTCGCCTATACTATCTATAATATCTGAGAAGTTGACATTGGAATTATCCCAATCAAAATCTATCAACTGTCCTGTTCCGTATTCACCTCTCAAAGTAGCCTTAATTTCAACATCTTTTCCATCTATGTTAAAAACTTTCACTAGAGAGTCTGATTTCCATTTTTTCAGATTTCCTACAAGACATGACCATGAACAATGACCTGTTGTCTGAAACATTTGCTCATAGTCAGAAGGAACGACAGGTTCCAACAAGAAAATCTCAATCAAAGCACCTGTCTCTTTCTGGAAATGCATCCTTGCCTGTATAACTTTTGTATTATTAAATATCATCAGCGATTCTGATGGCAGATATTTTGATATGTTATAAAATACATCCTCAGAAACTTCACCTTTTCTATATATAAGAAGTTTGCTATGATCTCTTTCTTTCACCGGAAATTTTGCTATCCTATCCTCAGGAAGAATATAATTAAAATCTTTAATATGTATATGTTTTGTATCCATTTAACTAAATATAAATTATTACAGATCTGATTACTGCATATAATAAAGTAACAATTATTGTAAATATCACAACATCGATATCTCTTTTATCATATCCGCTCACAGTATACTGCGTGGAGACGTAAGTTATTTGTGGCGCTATTTTTCCATACATGCAATGATATAATTTGTATGCACAATATCCAGAAACTCCACCCCAAATAAGCCCGACTGCTATATCGCTTGGGTAGTGCACCCCAAGATACAGTCTCGTATAACAATTTGTAAATGCCCATAATATCAATGATACGCTGAGAACCCGACTTCTAATCAACAATATAAAAAATATCGCTAAAGAAAATGTATTTGCTGCATGTGACGAGAAAAAGCTATAGCCGGTTGCCCGAAAATTATTTGCCAAACTTATACACCCCTTAAATGCAAGATCATTACAAGGTCTTTCTCTTGCAAAAAACGGTTTAACAATAAAATCAGACACCCCACCTGACAGAAGAATGCAAAATGCCGCACATCCTATAATCAAAAGTATCTGTCCCATTGTCTCATTGTTTTTTACAACTACATACAATAAAGATAAATACAAAGGAATCCATGTCCAACCCGATGTCAATACTATTATCAGATTATCCATAAAGATAGAATTGCTGCCATTCAAAAATAGCAACAAACTCTGATCAAAAGCTAAAAAAGTATTAACATCCATTATTGTAATATACAGATTTTATATTTCTTCTATCTGATTTTCTCTAAGCCATCCGTCTCTTCCGTCAGGCAGTTCTATATGACGCCAATCCTTCATTGTCTTATCTATTATCCTCACATTTGTCCCTTCATGTAAAGTGAAGCTGTCAGACCCGGATTCTGCAGGTGTATTTTTGACATTAACGACAGACATAACAACAATTGCTTCATCACGATTCTCAAACTGCATTTTTTGCTGATACGCGAAGACATTACTGAAAATAAACAGTATCAGAAATGCGATTGCTCCGTAAAATCCAAGTTTTCTGAATATGATTCTATCTCCAAATAGAAACAGGAGCGTAAGAACCAACGCAATAATCACAAATAAAACAGACAGCACAGCCCAGGTGTCTACACCAACACTATTGACCAGTGATTTGTACCATGTGACGAAGAACATCTCACTTCGTGGCATAATCTTGTCTACAGTCTTGTTCCGCACAAACTGGAGATTAAAAAGAACATCATTGTCTCCCGGAGAAAGTCTTAATGCTCTTTCATATGCTATTATAGCCTTAGTATTGTCTCCTGTACGATAATATGCATTGCCCAAATTATAATATAATTCTGCACTTACACCTTTTTTCAACAATTCATTGTATCCTACTATCGCTTTCTGATAATTTCCTTTTGAATATGCGTCATCCACCTGCTCTTTTGTTACGGCAGACAGAGAAAGCGGAAACAACATCAGCAACAGTATTATTGACATATTTGTCTTTTTCCTGTGTTTTGATGTTTTCAAGGAGTTCTCTATATCCATTATTGCATTCATTGCGCTGTCATAGGTCTTACTCATATTTCCTGCGATATCACCAGGAGCATAACGCTCAAATTCACATTCATCAAGAGCGCTCATAAATTTATTTATCGTAGATTCCTTTATTTCATTATTTTTGAGATTGTATGAAATATTATCTCTTGAAAGCCGTTCTACCGGCATATTCAACTTGTCACTTACGTAACCCCAAAGTGCTCTCAATACTTCATCATAGAATTCGTTCTGCCTTCCAGACTTCATAAGCTTTTCCGCGTTTCTCAGTCTCTTAACGGCAACCCTGTTGGCCCTGCGTCCTTTCATCTTTACTATATCGGCATTATCGATCGCTCTTTTACGGAAAACTACTAAAAGAACAACAAACAATATAATCAATAAAGCGATACAACTCCAATAAGAAACGGAACCATAAAAAAACTGTCCAAGTTGACGCAAGGATGTGCTTCCGGTCTTTATTCCTCGAATGTCATCCTCAACATCATCAGAATAATTGACGATACCACCACCGCGTCCAGTCCCTTTTGCAACGTTAACATTTATAGGCTGTGTCTTAATCGTCTTGTAATTCTTTTCGTTCAAATCATAATATGTAAAGTTTACAGGTGGAATAACATATTTCCCCTGATTACGTGGAACGACCAGAAAATCATATATTATGCTACCTTCAATACCTTTCTCAGTTAGCTTTGTATTATCTGTAACCTTAGGATCATATTTGTCAAAATCCTTTGGAAATGCGACTGAAGGCTGTTTAAGCAACTTCATATTGCCTACACCACTCACAACAACCCTAACTGTCAACGGATCGCCGGCTTTAATACTTTTATTGTCTGCATTAGCGGAAATTTTGAATGAACCGACTCCACAGGAAAATCCAACAGGCTTTTTGGGAAGCGGATCCACCTGAATGTCTATTGCTGGAGCAACAATATTACGCTTTACCTCAACATATCCGGAACCACCATTGAAAAAAGCCTCGAAAGGATCTACCGCACGATTCTGCTGCACAACAATACCTTTAAATGTTATGCTTGGTATTTGCAATTTTCCTGTCATCTGCGGATACATGACATATTGACTCCATGTGACACAACGATAATTTATGCCATTTACCTTCTCTATGTGATAGCTTTTCTGAAGAGGCAGTTTAATCTCTTGCGTATGAAAACCGGTCAAATCTGGCATTTTCCCGTCTAATTGTGTCAAATCAACCAACGTATAAACTTTGTAGGTCAACAATATCGGTTCCTGTTCGTATACGCGCCTTTTATTTGCGCTTACCTTTACAAACAGATCCTTTCCGCTTATATGCGACCCGGATGGTCTCATCGGTTCACTTTCATCATGCATACGCGGTGCTCCGTTGGTGTTTGCAGATGTGCCACTGACTGTTATTTTTACAGCCTTTGACGAAATGCTTTTTCCATCAACTTTTGCATGAGCCGATGGTATAGTATAAGTACCTTTCTTCTCTGCATATAAAGTATAAGTAAATGTAATGGATGAAGAGCTGCTTGTACGTCCGTTTATCATCTGGATACTTCTTTGTACAGACTGATACGGTCCTGCAATAACCTCTATTCCCGCAGGAATATTTCCTGCCCTGAAATCATCGACATCCTGCGTGTTTACAGTGTATGCGATTCGGAAATTCTCCCCCACAGCTACCTGTGACGGGGCAGAAACAGATATTCCCTGTGAATATGACCTGCATACACACAGCAACATTATACATAATACTAAATGTAATTTCGTGATCCTCATAATAACATGAATGTCATTAAATGAAAATGTCTTACCAATTTTTTTCGAGTTTTCTTGACCGCGAATGGTGTGACTCGTTTTGCATTCGTTTTTTTGTTTCTTTTTCAGCCTGCATAGCAGCATTAAGCAATTGTTCTGCGTTATCCTTGCTCATCTGCTCCTGCTTCTGCTGAGTATCTTGTTTTTTCTGAGTTTTTTGTTTTTGCTGTTTTTCCTTATTATTCTTGTTTTGCTTATCGTCCTTATTGTTTTGTTGAGGTTTATTCTGACTGTTTTTTTGCTGTCTCTTACATAACGCCAGATTATAACGAGTCTCATTATCATCCGGATTATTTCTAAGACTTTCCTTGTATGCGGATATTGCTTCTGCAAACATTTTACGATTCTGGCAAATGACCCCTATATTGTGGAAAATTTTGGCTTTACGCATGGCGTTCTTCTCCACCCTTGCAGCCTTCTGATATTCTTCTACGGCAGCGTAGTCCTTTTGCTGCATCATTAAAGCACATCCAAGATTATACAACGCCTGCGGATTGTCAGGATTCACGGCAACAGCCTTTCTGTATTCCGCTTCCGCCTTTGAATATTCCTGCATCCTGTACAGTTTGTTACCTGAGCGTATGGACTGCCGGTCTGCCTGTGCCGACACATCAGTCAGACAGGTAAATGTAATAAATAATAATATTATATACCTGTTCATCACTTTTTCCTCCTGAATAAGCGTATGTTCTTAAGAATAGGATTCTTTGCCTCGAGAATGCATACTTCAGTAATGATAAGAATCAGCACAAGAATGCCAAAAGCCTGAAACTGTTCGTCATATTCACTATAGATAACATTCTGTGTCGTACCTTTCTGCAATTTAGAAATCTCCGAATTCAATTTTTCTTGTGCGTCACTTGTATTATCAACGTGAATATACGTGCCGTTTCCTGCTTGGGCAACCTCCTGACACATCCGCTCATTAAGAGCAGTCATTACTGTTTTACCACTTGCATCTGTTAGGTATCCGTTCCCAACAGGTATGGGTGCTCCATTCCCATTTCCGACACCGAGGATAAACACATTTATACCTTTCTTCCTGGCTTCTTTTGCTGCGTCAAGAGCACCGCCCTCATGGTCTTCTCCGTCAGTGATGACTATTATAGCACGCCCTATTTTCTCCTGTTGGCTAAAACTGTTCATCGCCAGTCTTATTGCGCGCGCAATATCGGTTCCCTGAGTAGAGATAAGAGACGGATCCATATTCTGAAGAAACATTTTTGCAGAAACATAGTCGTTGGTTATAGGTAACTGTACGAAGGCTTCACCGGCAAATACAATGAGTCCGATTCTGTCTTCCGTAAAATTATCTATCAGATTCTCCACCAGCAACTTGCTTTTGTCAAGTCTTGACGGTGCCACATCTCTCGCGAGCATGGAATTGCTTATGTCGACAGCTATAATCGTTTCAATGCCATTACGGCTCTCATTCGATATTTTGGTTCCACTCTGCGGACGTGCAAGCATGAAAGCGACAAGAGCCAATGCAGCCAGAATAAGCATGAACTTTACCGTGGGTCTGTATTTTGAGACATCCGGCATCAACTCTGTAACAAGCGACATGTCACCGAATTTCTTCAGTTTTGCCATTCTACGCTTGTATGTAATGAACCGTAGCAACAGCAATACCGGCACAAGCAGTAGAAGCCAAAGATATATTGGATCCTCGAATCTAAACATCTCTCTTAAATTTTATGGTATTCTTCTTAATACCGTCGTTCTTAGTAAAATGTCTGACAGCAGTACAATGAACAATGCAAACGCGAACGGCTGGAACGCCTCATACCTTTTTGAGAATTTCTTTACGTTCATCTTTGTCTTCTCAAGTTTGTCAATATCGTTATATATCTGCTGCAGCTCACGGTTGTTGGTAGCCCTGTATGAATTTCCGTCTGTCGTTGACGCAATGTCCGTCAAAGTCTTGAAATCTATTTCAACAGGTATTTTTATATATTGTATACCCCCAGCGACGGGCATCGGATAAGGAGCTACCTTGTTGGTACCTACTCCGATGGTGTATACTCTTATACCGAATTTCTTCGCTATCTGCGCGCTTGTCATTGGAGATATGTCCCCCATGTTGTTGCTTCCATCAGTGAGTAGAATTATAACCTTACTTTTTGCTTTAGAATCTTTCAGTCTGGAAACAGCGTTTGCCAATCCCATACCAATTGCTGTTCCGTCAGCTATAATCCCTCTTGATGCAATATCAGTACGTACAGACTGCAACATGTTAAGCAACGATGCATGATCCGCCGTCATAGGACACTGCGTGAATGATTCGCCCGCAAATATTGTAAGTCCTATATTGTCATCCGGACGCCCGGAGATAAATTCTGCCGCAACATTCTTGGCTGCCTCTATACGGTTAGGCTTCAAGTCTTCTGCCAACATTGATGTGGATACATCCATTGCAAGCATTATGTCAATGCCTTCTACAGATTTGCTTCCCCATGAGTTATGGGTTTGCGGACGTGCCAGAACAATAACAAGCAGCACGAAAGCTATACATCTAAGCAACATTGGCATATGGACAATTCTCACACGCCAACTGCCTCCGACGAAACGATAAGCCTCGGTATCACTCATCCTCAGGGTTGGCTCGCTTTTTTTCTTATAAAGGAAATACCATAACACATATGGTATCAGCAATATAAGCAGCAGGAAATATTCTTTATTTGCAAATTCCATTTTTCTTTATTCCTTATACCATCAACAGATATACCCTATATACCACGAAACAGATCATTGCCACAACAAGAACTGATGCTATAGCGATAAGCGTCTTTATAACAATCCGGTTCTGACGGGTCTTTATGTCATTCTCCGACAGTTTCGGTACAATTTTCTCCTCTGTAGGAAGATTCTCTATCTTTGTCTTATCTATGAAATTTATAGCATTCACCAGATTCATGTCATTCTCGTTGAGCAGTGTAGAATACTTGGCGAACTTGACCAGATCTGCCGTATAAAACAGTTCTTTCAATTCATCCAGCATACTCTGGTCACCATTTTCACGAAGTCTGTCGAGTATCTCCGTACTGGTCATCTCCATTGCATTAAAGCCGAAACGTTCTTTGATATACTGTCTTAATGCATCCGTGAGCTGGGTATAATATTCTTTCTGATTCTCTGAAGAATTCATTTTCTCCTTGCGTAGACGTTCTATAACAGTCATAGCTTTCTGGTGCGGCAACACTTTCTTTATCACGCGTATGCGCACCATGACCGGCTTGTTCTGTTTCAGACACACCGCAAGATAACAACACAGCATGCATAGCAGCAATACCACTACACTCATCCAGAACACTCCACTCCATTCAGACCAATCAAAAGGATTATCCTGCACATCCTTGGGAGGGAAGAATTTGTCAAGGTGCAACGTGTCTACCTCCACCGAAAGAACTTTCAATGCCAACTGATTGGCAGCATACACCTTACCGTCCACACTCACTTTCATACCCGGTATGGCATATAGCTTTTCGTCAAAACTCGTAAGAGTAAAAGTTTTTGAAACGGTCATCATGCCATTGTCTATCAACGAGGTATCTGCATCTGACGTTCTGAGAACTTCCACTCCCGGTGTGATAAATTGCGCACGCTCGAATGTCGGATAAGCAATCTTTGCACCGCGGTCTGCCGTAACATCTACGGTCAAATTGACCTGCTGCCCTATGAAAATCGCAATTGAGTCTATTGCTGCCTTTACATACACTCGTCCTGTTTTGGCATGCGACACGACGGGCAACATTAAGATTATTATTATAAGAAATTTCTTCAATGTCTTCACTTAATTTCAACTATCATCTGTTTCGTTTGGCAAATAGTGCCATCATAGACCTTACATAATCCTCATCAGTGGCGACAGACATCCAGTCGACATTACTTTTTGCAAAAGTCTCCCCCAACACAGCCTGCCTGTCAAGCCAATATCTCGTATGTGCAGTCCTAAGTCTGGAAGAACTGGTATCTATGTACATTTCATGACCGCTCTCAGCATCGCGCACTTTCATGAGACCTATATCAGGCAATGCTTTCGCCCTCTTATCGTAGACCTGTATTGCCATGATGTCATGTTTGCGGTTTGCTATTTCAAGCTCCTGCAACATGTCTTTACGGTCATAGAAATCACTAAGCAAAAAAGCCGTACATCTCCTTTTTATAACACGTGTTAGATAGGCAACCGCCATACCCACATCGGTCTTCTTACTTTGAGGATGGAAATCAAGCATCTCCCGTATTATATATAGTATATGCTTACGTCCTTTCTGTGGCGGAATATATTTTTCTATTCTATCCGAAAAAAATATAACTCCTATCTTATCATTATTCTGCATGGCACTGAAAGCAAGAGTAGCCGCAATCTCCGTAACCATGTCACATTTCATCTGACGGGAGGTACCGAAATCCAAGGAACCGGAAACATCAATGAGCAGCATTACCGTCAGTTCGCGCTCCTCCTCATACACCTTGACGAAAGGTTTACGGAAGCGGGCGGTCACATTCCAGTCTATATCGCGCACGTCATCACCGAACTGATATTCGCGCACTTCGGCAAAAGCCATGCCACGCCCCTTAAACGCAGAATGATATTGACCGGCAAATATATTCTGGCTCAGTCCACGCGTTTTTATTTCTATCTTACGAACCTTCTTTAATAAATCAGACGTCTCCACCCCAAATATTGTTTTGTTGAATCACATTACAAATGAAGTTTTATGGAACTTCAACTTTGTTTATAATCTTAGAAACAATTTCTTCTGCTGAAGTATTGCTTGCCTCTGCCTCATAAGAAAGACCTATGCGGTGGCGCATCACATCATGGGCGACAGCGCGCACGTCTTCAGGCACGACATATCCCCGATGTTTTATGAAGGCGTAGGCACGCGACGCTTTCGCAAGATTTATGCTGGCACGTGGCGAGCCTCCGAATGTTATCATATTCTTCAGCTCCGGCAGTCCGTAACGGTCAGGATATCTTGAAGCAAAAACAATGTCTGCAATATATTGTTCGATTTTTTCATCAAGATACACTTCATTTACAATTTTTCTTGCCTTTAGTATCTCTTCCGCTGTTGTCACAGGACGCACGGCAGGCTGTTCTCCGCTGATGTTTGAACGTATTATCAGTTTTTCCTCTTCAAGCGTAGGATAGCCTATTATTACCTTCAACATGAAACGGTCGACCTGAGCTTCCGGAAGCTGATAAGTACCTTCCTGCTCAATCGGGTTCTGGGTTGCCATAACAAGGAACGGATTTGGCAATGCAAAAGTCTCTTCACCTATCGTCACCTGATGCTCCTGCATGGCTTCAAGAAGTGCGCTTTGTACTTTTGCCGGGGCGCGGTTAATCTCATCAGCCAGCACGAAGTTTGCGAAGACAGGTCCTTTTTTCACATGGAATTTTTCATCTTTCTGAGAATATATCAACGTACCAATCACGTCTGCCGGCAACAGGTCCGGAGTAAACTGTATTCTGCTGTAATCAGCATCTATAAGCTGAGAAAGCGTCTTTATAGCCAATGTCTTGGCAAGACCAGGAACACCTTCCAGCAATATATGTCCGTCACTGAGAAGTGATATAAGCAACGAATCAATGAGATGCTTCTGTCCTACTATCACACGGTTCATTCCTGTAACAAGATTGGTTACAAAACCGCTCTGCTGTTCTATCCGGATATTAAGTTCACGAATATCAATAGATTCTGCCATATTTTATATATATTAATTTTGTCGCAAAATTACAATATTAATCAGAGAGAGGCGAATGATGCGCTCTAAATTATATTAAAAAAGGGGATGGAAACACGTCTTCACATATAAACAATATAAATATTGAGTACATCTGCAATCACTTGATTTATCACGAATAGGCAGTCCGGCTCCATCATTCTTTCATGCTCATGTACGGTCTGTCGGTCTCATGTTTTGTAAAAGATATAGAGTGCTACAACGGGCAAAAGCATGAAGCAAAATCGCAGTAGCAGTGCGGATGAAGGATGAAGAGTATACTACCAAGTAATAATCTTGCGTTGGAGGTATAACAACCTATCTGTATTTATATTTATGATTTAAGGTGGATGATTCAAAAATCTTATTGAGTCTTTTATTAATATCACAATTCATTAGCGTTTTAACCACATTCTCATCAAAACACTAATATAACATTTACACTAAACTGTAAGGTCTTCATCCGTATTTCTTACAACCGCCATACAAATCTGTTTCCGTTTATGTCTCAGATGCAGCGTGCCGCACCGGGAGAATGTCGGAAACAACATTCCATCAGCTGTACGTAAGAAAGTCGAAGAACTTACAACTTAGTGTAAATGCGTTCCAGAAGGTCTTACGACCTGTCATGTTGAAAAACGAGAAAAGAGAATGCTCAATTTCCGTACATTACATTATACCGTCCTCACGTAGTTTTTTCTGCCATCTCCAAGCTGAAGCCAGTACATCCTCCAACGGGGTTTCCGCTTTCCAGCCAAGCACATTGTTGGCTTTATCAACATTTCCCCAGACCTTCTCTATATCACCTTCGCGTCGTGGCGCATAGCTCCAGTTGACCTTTACACCGGTGGCTTTTTCAAAGCCTTCTACAACCTCAAGTGTAGAAACACCCTTACCTGTTCCGACATTAAACACCTCAACTGCGTCTGTATCCTGCTCAAGCACTCGTGCCATTGCCGCAACATGAGCCTTGGCGAGGTCAACAACATAAATATAGTCACGAATGCATGTTCCGTCCGGTGTATTATAATCATTTCCGAAAATTTTCAGTTCCTTGCGTACACCTATCGCTGTCTGTGTGACAAATGGAATAAGATTCATCGGCACGCCATTGGGAAGTTCGCCGATATATGCAGACGGATGGGCGCCTATCGGATTGAAATAGCGTAATATTATTGATTTTATCGGTGCTCCGCTATGAATATAATCACAGATTATCTCTTCGTTTATCTGCTTTGTATTGCCATAAGGAGAAAGTGCTTTCTGTATAGGAGCCTCCTCTGTTACAGGCAGATTGTCTTCTGACGGCTGACCATAGACGGTACAGCTTGACGAGAATATTATGCCTTTCACATTATATTTTGGCATTAGTTCGAGGAGGTTTATCAGCGACACGATATTGTTGCGATAATACAGCAAAGGCTTCTCCACGCTTTCACCGACTGCCTTTGATGCCGCAAAGTGAATAATGCCTTCTATCTGAGGATACTTTTCGAAAACAGCCTCAACAGCATTTTTTTCACGAAGGTCCACGTTTTCAAATGCGGGACGCACTCCTGTAATCTTCTCTATGCCGTCAAGAACCTCAATCTTTGAATTCGACAGATTGTCGACTATCACCACATTGTAACCTGCCTGTTGCAGTTCTACCGTTGTGTGTGAACCGATGAAACCGGTTCCTCCTGTAACTAAAATCGTTTGTTTCATAAATTTAGTTTGTTATATTAAGACTTATATTTTCCTTCATTCTAATCCGAACAGAGACCTAAGACCATTGTCTACTCCGCTGAATCCCATAAACGCCAATGCAAGAATGCCTGCCGTAACAAGCACAACCGCCATTCCGTGCATACCCTTTGGAATGTTCACCATGGACAATTGCTCACGCAGACCGGCAAAAACAATCAGCGCGAGGGCGAATCCTACTGCTGTGGAGAATGCGTAAACGATGCTTTCCGCAAGATTGAAATCCTTCTGTATCACCAATATCGCAACTCCCAAAACGCAACAGTTAGTTGTAATCAACGGCAGAAATATGCCTAATGCCTGATACATCACAGGTGACGCTTTCTTCAGAATTATCTCCACCATCTGCACCAAAGAGGCTATTATGAGGATGAATGCTATAGTCTGCATGTACTGAAGACCTGCCGGATCGAGCACAAACTTCTGAACCAGATATGTCACGACTGTGGATAAAGTAAGCACAAAAGCGACGGCGAGACCCATACCCAAAGCTGTCTCGACCTTCTTTGACACTCCGAGGAATGGGCATATCCCAAGAAATTGGGACAGGACGATGTTATTTACAAATATAGCGGATATGAATATCAATATATATTCCATAGTTATGACTTCTTGAATTTATTGACCAGTGCTATCAGATAGCCTAATGTAAGGAAAGCTCCGGGAGGCAATATGAACAACAGCATATTTGTCGAATCCGGAAGCAATACCATTCCAAACAGAGAACCTGAGCCAAGCAGCTCGCGCAACATACCGAGCACGGTAAGCGCGATGGTGAACCCGATGCCGATTCCAACACCGTCGAAGAAACTCGGAACAGCTCCGTTCTTACATGCAAAAGCCTCGGCGCGTCCCAGTATTATACAATTCACCACTATCAAAGGTATGTATATTCCCAATGACTTGTTTATTGAAGGAAGGTATGCCTGCAGACACATCTGCAATATTGTAACAAAAGATGCTATTATAACAACAAATACAGGAATGCGGACACTGTCCGGTGTGAGGTTCTTGACGAGCGATATGACAACGTTGGAACATATTAATACAAACATCGTAGCCAATCCCATAGACATTCCGTTGACGGCAGACGTGGTAGTTGCCAGTGTGGGACACATTCCGAGCAGAAGAACAAATGTAGGATTCTCCTGCACAATGCCGTTTATTACTATTCTAAGATAATTCATTGTTCCCATTATTATATTCAGTATTCCTCAAAATGCGCTCTCAGTCACCGCTTTTCCGGCTTTCCTCATAAACCTCATATGCCTGATTTACAGCCTTAAGAAAAGCTCTTGTCGTTATTGTTGATGCAGTGATGGCGTCGACAGTACCTCCGTCTTTAGTTACTGCCAGAGGTTTACCGTCTGACATGTCATGACCTGTTATGTCACCCTTGCCTCCTTCATCAAACCATTTGTCCGCCTTTGTACCAAGTCCGGGAGTCTCTGAAGACTGCAATATTGTATAACCGAGTATTCTTGAGTTTTCATCAAAACCTACCAGAATTTTCATTTGTCCTCCAAATCCCATCACACTGCTTTCTATTGCCTTTCCCACATCACCGGCACCGTCACCGGTTATACGATAAACAACAAACAGTTCCTGTCTGCCGTCATTATCAATTACAATACTGTCCGCAGAGTCTACAACGATATTGTTGTTGCACATGACTGTTTTTATTCCGTCAGAAAGAACTTTGTCTGCCTGCACTTTTATCGGTTCTTCCGTAACATGATTCACAACAGCCAGCAAGGCACCGGTAATTACGGTGACAGTAATCAAGACCAATGACATATTGCGGAATGTGGATTTCAATTTTTCCATATCTTTGACTTTTATTTCCTGATCTCTCCGAAACGCTCCGGTCTTACATACATATTAATCAAGGGTGTAAACGCATTCATGACGAGAATCGCGAAAGACATTCCCTCCGGATATGCTCCCCAGTTGCGTATGACTATCGTCAGGACAGCTATGGATACACCATATATTATCTGACCTTTATGTGTCATTGGCGATGTGACATAGTCTGTGGCCATGAATATGGCTCCCAACATCACGCCGCCGGAAAACAATACCGTCATCGGGTCGGCATAGGAGGAGTCCACAATATGAAGTATGCCTGAAAAGGCAAAAATCGTCAACAAAATGCTTATGGGTATATGCCATGTAATTATATTACGCCAAAGCATATAGGCGAGACCTGCCAATAATGCAAGACCACACTCCTCGCCAATTGAGCCGCCACCGAACGCCGCACCGTTATTGCCCAAAATCATACTGAGAGAATCCGGCAGTTTTTCCAACACAGTCGCGTCACCGGTTTTGGCAGCCTCTTTCATAATGCTTAAAGGGGTAGCTTCGGTCACGGCATCCATGTAGTGCCATTGCTGTCCGGCGACAGGCCATGACGTCATCTGTGCAGGAAACGATACCAAAAGAAAACATCTACCCACCAAAGCCGGATTAAACGGATTGCAGCCCAATCCTCCAAATGTCATTTTTCCAATGCCGATGGCAACCAATGAACCTATAACGACAATCCAGACAGGAATGTTTGACGGCAAGTTGAAGCCGAGAAGCAGACCTGTTATCACAGCAGAGCCGTCAAGAACAGACAGATTCCGGTTGCGGAGAAGATAGCGGTTTATAGCCCATTCAAAGAACACGCACGAAACGACACTCGTGATGCAGACAACTGCCGCACCTACTCCAAAATAATAGAACGAGACCAGCAATGTCGGCAACAGTGCGATGACGACACCGTACATATTACGTTTTATACTGTCATTTCCATGTATATGTGGTGATAAAGATACAATCAGGTTTGACATAATTATTAACTTTTTTGTTTACGCGCCCTTATGATGGTCATCACTTTTGATTTTCCAAAACGTATATTGTCAAGCATCGGTCTGTTGGCAGGACATGTGTACTGACATGACCCGCATTCTATGCATGATGTGATGAAATGTTCTTCTGCCATCTCCCAATTATGAGCAGCGGAGGATGTGGCAAGAATATACGGCTCAAGTCCCATCGGGCAGACACCCACGCATTTGGCACATCTGATGCAGGGACCTATCGCACCGCCACGCACGGCTTCTTTTCCCGACAGGACTGTTATGCTGTTTGTGCCCTTGCACACCGGGACACCTGTCGTCATAAGCGCCTTGCCCATCATAGGTCCGCCTGCTATAATCTTGTTGTCTCCGTCCGGAAGTCCGCCACATGCGTCAATGAGCTGACTTATCGGAGTCCCCATCCTTACAAGGAAATTCTTCGGCTGGCTGATGTGCTTACCGGAGACACTTGTGTATCGTTCGAACAACGGTTTGTTCTTCATTACCGCCTGATATACGGCGAAGGCAGTCCCGACATTCACGACAACCGTTCCGACATTGGCTGGTATCGCGGGCGGGTCGGGAACCTGACGCCTTATCACAGCGTCAATAAGCTGCTTCTCGCCACCCTGAGGATATTTCTGTTCCAAGGGGACAATCTTTATGCTTCTTTCACCGATGGTCTTCTCCTGAAAAAGTCTAATTGCCGCAGGCTTGTTCCGCTCAATACCGATGTAAGCTACGGGAGCGGAAACAGCCATAAGCACCAATTTCACACCTACAAGAATTTCATCCGCATGCTCCATCATAAGCCTGTAATCAGACGTTATATACGGTTCACACTCTACTGCATTTATGATAACACAGTCTATTTTTGACGTAGATGGCGGGGTAAGCTTAACGTATGTAGGGAATCCGGCGCCTCCCATTCCGGTTATGCCTGCGTCCCTTATGCGTGTGATAATATATTCCGGTGTAAGTCCGTCGTGTCCGTCAAGTGTCTCAAGAGCATCACTTCTGTCAATGGATTCCTCCCACTCATCGCCCTCTGTCTTTATTATAATTACCGGCTTGTTATAACCGGTAGCGTCAATTATAGTCCCTATTTTTGTGACAGTGCCCGAAACGGAAGAATGAACCGGTGCTGAGACCGGTCCGCCAGCCTCTGCTATTTTTGTGCCGACCTTGACCTTGTCTCCCCTTTTAACTATAGGCACAGCCGGCGCACCTATATGCTGCGACAGAGGAAAGAAAGCCTGTTGGGGCAGTTCAGCCACACACGTCTCGATTTCCGCCGTAATCTTGTTTTCTTCCGGATGAATTCCTCCTATTCTGAACGTCTTGAACATCATATGATGAAGTCTTTATAGAACACAAATATGTAAACACGCAATTAAGACAGCATAAACATGTACGTAATCAGCTGCCGCATACAAGCATCCTGACAGCGTTTCTCGGACACACCTCTACACACTTTCCGCATGAGTCGCACCGCTCCATGTCGATACGGGCAAGTCCATTCTCTATCGTAATGGCACCCGTAGGACATTCCTTTGCGCATTTTCCGCAACCGATGCAAGACACGCCACAAGCCTTGGATGCCACCGCCCCACTGTCACAATTCATACACCTTATATATACTGAAGGTTTTGTATCTTGCCTCTCACGTAATTCTATAATATTGCGGGGACACTCCTTTACGCACGCACCACATCCCACACACTTTGACGTGTCAACTTCAGCAATGCCGCTTTGAGTACCGATGGATAAAGCTCCGAACATGCATGCGTTCACGCAATCGCCACACCCGAGGCAGCCATAGCCACAGGCTGATTCTCCCGCGCTGCACATATGTACAGCAAAACAGGTTCGAAGTCCTGAATATTGTGAGACAGAAGGACGGATGTCGCGTGTCCCCCCACATCTTACGACAGCCACTTTAGGTGCTGTATCTCCCGCATCCACATTCAGCAGTGTGCCGATACGTCTCATCGTCTCATTGCCTCCTACAGGACAGAAGAGCCCTTCAATGGATCCGGAATCAGCCGCACTGACAACCGCAGAAGCAAAGCCGGAGCATCCAGGATAGCCGCATCCGCCGCAGTTGGCATGAGGCAGAAGTTCCGTAACACTTCCTACACGGCTGTCTTCCTTGACATAAAACTTTCTGGAACAGACATAAAGAACCAGCGATGCGACAAACGCTATCGAGCCAAGTACCAACACTGCAATCAACAGATAATCCATGCTAACTCAAATCTTTTTTATATCCATTATCTCAAAAGAGAATCTCTTATCCAACCTATCCCGCAACAGATACAAGATGAAGTAATAGACGGCAACCATTCCCAAAGATGTCAAGGATATGATTAAATCATTCTCACAAAAGGTCTCAGCTATAAAAAAGGATACAAGCATGATGGCAAGAGGAAGTCCGAAGCCATATGTCACCGCCATACGAGCCATGCTGTCACGGACTGCGACAACAACACTGTCTCCTTCTTTTAATCCTGAAACATGCGCGCCACGGACTGTCACATCCATCTCACGGCTTTCTGTCTTATTGCACAAACCGGAAACTTTGCATGAAACGCACGCTGAAGTCCGGACAATCCGCACACTGACGATATCTCCATTAACGGCAACAACAACTCCGTCATGTGCGATTCTGTTACAGGATTGGCTCATACATATTTCTAATATATATGTGCAAAAGTAACATTATAATTTCTAAATAGCAAATAAAACTATAATATTTTCGTCCGTTTTTAGCTCACTATTCCCGAAAAATAGTATATTTGCATCATATTATTACAAAGACTGATATGAAAACATCCGAACAGACAACGCAGCAGATTGAGCGTTTCGTAAAGAAAATCATCCAGAAGTTCCCGCCGAACGAGGAAACGTCGCTTCTTACTGATATTCATATAAGAGTGTCACAAGACAGCGGTGAAATGATTTCATTCGATGATGACGACAGGGAAATAACCCGATGTGTTGTAGAACAATGGATAAACAACAATGACGAACGTTTCTATAAGGACGTAACTGCGGTGTTGCAAGACACACTACAGAGATTGCACGACGCAATAGACAATATGGGAATTATGAAACCATACAGTTTTGTCCTCGAAAATGAAGAAAGGGAAAACATCTCTGAATTGTACGTTGCCGACGACGATACGGTAATCATTGGCGGAAACCTGATGGAAAACCTCAACGACGACCTTAACTCTTTCCTGTCAGAACTGCTTGGTAAAGAAAAATAAAGAACTGCTCCGACAGGTGTGCATATTGTCCACTGCACATGCGAAATCATAACAGCCGATGGGAAGGACATATGATTGTCAACCATCGGTGTCCGTCAAGACTTTTCCGCAAAAGTGCAAGAGCATGACAAGCACGGAGATTGATTTAATTCAGATATATCATTTGGAGTAGACCTGTCTTAAATCTTATGGAAGTTATGTGCATACCGGAAGCCATGATTATTTGCCTGACACAAATGAATATTTATCCGGAACGAGCAGTAAAAAATCTTTACATTATTTTTTCGCAAAACAGAAACGCTGCTGGCATGCAGTCTCTCCAATCCATGCGTCTGAAGCTCTCCGGATTATACCCTCCTCCACATTTTCCCCTACAACATACCCTGAAAATTCCCCGCACACATGCTTTTTCCACCGTTCCATCTCATATCAGGCATCCGTCTGCAAACGGATTACACTCCGGAAAAGCCCATTTCGTCACAGAGAAAAGCCTTTTCTGCGTGCCCATATAGCCTTTCCCGTTACACGGGAAAGGCTTTTTCGCATGACATGAAAAACTCAAGGAGAATATCAATTTCACAAAGTCCTGATATACAACAAATTATAATGACACGTAAAAACCAGCCTATACAGAGACAATATGTATTCCGGTTGTCTCTGCGTAATTCTCAGAGACTTTACATTATATGAATATTCGTCATCTTTCAACTATATTACATGAATATACGTATCCGGATTTTCCGAAAAGAAACAGCCCTTCGTCAATCGGAATCATATAGCAACTGACGGTCAATGAGAATCATGACATAACATGTGTCCGACGCATTACAGATATATTTTCCAGCAAGATTCTTATCCGGTACAGCCGTTCGGGCTTGAATTTCCGATAAACATCCTTATCAGACATAACGTAAAGGCGTTAAAACCGGCAAGAAAATATATTTGAAAACTGAAAAATTGAGGAAATCAGATGATTGTCTCCATACGAACAGCTATTGACATATGCGTATCCGGATTTTCAGATCAGCCTACTTCCTCAACAACAGTCTTCACTCCTTTTATCTTCTCTCCGTCTGCCATGCGCAACACCTGGCGTAGTTTGGAGCGTTCAACCGCGACATACGAATAGCGTTCTTTTATGTCAATCCTGCCAATGTCACCAGCCTTGAGTCCTGCCTTCTTGCATAGGAAACCTACAATATCTCCCTTGCTTATCTTGCTCTGTTTCCCCTTACCTATATATACTGTAGCGTTTACAGGCTGTGGCACAGGCGGCAACTCGGAAGGCAGTTCAAACCCGTCAACATCTTTCCTCACATAGTCGGGAAGCTTTTCAGAAGGATTCAACAAAAAGAAGGCTCTGCCGGAAGCGTCCCACCGGGCTGTACGCCCAATGCGGTGAATGTAATTATCTTCTGTTTCCGGAAGATGATAGTGTATGATATTCTCGACAAACGGTATGTCAAGCCCTCGCGAAGCAAGGTCTGTACTGACAAGCACATTGGACGAACCGTTTGAAAACTTGTAAACGGCAGCCTCCCGTTCGCGCTGTTCCATTCCTCCATGGTATGCGCTCGTGACAAATCCGAGGCTACGCAGATGGGCGTTTACTCGCTCGACGCTTTCGCGATAGTTCACAAACACAATACTGCTTTGGTTTCCGAAAGTCCTCAATAAAGATGACAATGTCTCAAGCTTGTCTTTTACAGGAACAGAAACCCTATATATCCCGATTCTACGTGAGGATGAGTCGGCACTGTCAAGAAAGTCAAGACGCACCGTACGCCCCATCTTCACGAAATGAGGAATTGCCTCCGCATCGGTAGCCGACAAGAGCACACGCATTCTCAAATCAGGCAACTTGTACATTATCTCACTCATTTCGTCTGCGAATCCCATCTCCAGACATTTGTCAAACTCATCTATGACAAGATACCTGATGCCGTTGGCAGGGATGTTACGCTTATCAAGATGATCGTTAAGACGTCCAGGAGTGGCAAACACAACATGTGGACACACCTGACGCAAGGTTCGGTGTTCCTCCATAGCCATACGGCCGCCATAACACGCGCAGCAGCGTAATCCCGTCTTCATATCGTTAAACACATTGGCAGACTGCAACGCAAGTTCGCGCCCGGGCACAATTACAACACACTGTACGCGGTTGTCCGTCTTGTCTATCAACTGTATTATAGGTAGAAGATAAGCCAGAGTCTTTCCGGAACCGGTAGGCGACAACAGTACAACATCATTGTCAGCCCGAGATATAGCCTCACAGGCTGCATGCTGCATATCGCTCAGAGAGTCTATCCCGAGCTTTTTCAAACAATCATTTATTATCATCCGTCTTTAATAACGTGTCAATTTCTTCAAATTCCTTTCCCATGTTAAGGTTAAGGTAAATAGTGTATAGCGGCATCCCCCACTTGCCTTTCTGGTCTGGAGCGAGGGCTCTGTAACGCTCAAGATACGGCATCGCGCTTTTATAAAGATTCCTTAACCGCGATTTCTGCTTGCGCGACATAAGTGTATTCGAATCTATTCTCAACGCCTGGTTGAAATATGCCAGTCCGGCATTAAGGTAGGCGTCTGCCAGTGTGTCGTTGCGTGCAATCAAGCCGTCACTTATGTTTATACACTCATCATAACGTCCGATGTTGAGCAGGACGGTACTCTTTGCATACAGAAAAACAGCATTTGCACTGTCTGTCTCCAATGCGCGGTCACAAAGGATGAGGGCGTTCCTCATATCGTCATGCTTGTAATACAGGTCAAAAAGGCGCGGGAAAAAATACATGGACCTTGGATATCTGTCGAAACCCGCAAGCAACAACGATTTATATTTTGCCGTGTCAGACTGCTGCTTATACGTCTCGGCAAGATACTGATATAAGAACTTACGCCTTGCTGTATCTGCCATTGCCAGTTCGGAATACTTCAATGTCTTTCCGGCATCATTCTGTTTGAATCCGCAATACACAGCCATGTAAGCGGCACGAGACAAGAGACTGTCACGTGTTCCGTAATCGTATTCAGAAAAAATAGGCTGATTCTTACAGTCAATGTATGTATCAAAAAAATCAAAAGCCTGCTTGAAATCACCTTTTCTTGCAAAGAACAATCCTCCGTTATACATGTTCGGGCGATATGTATTAAGAAAAGCGGAATGCTTTTTCCTATATTTAAGAACAATACGTCCGTGCTTGTCCGGCTCTGCGTCTATCGAATCAAAACTCTCAAGAACCAGAAACATCCTGCGTGTGGCATTGAACATAACTGCCGTATCATACTGTTTTTTCAAATACAACTGCTCATTGCCGACATCGTATTGCTTCTTTATCGCGTCGAAAAGCACCAGCCAAATCTTATCATTCTTACGGTTCGCGGAATCCTTAAGTAAATTACGCATTGATTCTTCCGCCTTAGCCAATTCGTTTCCTGCCTTAACCCAAGCCTTTGCCTGTGATATTTCCTTTCTCTGGGAAAACATGCTGACCGGAACAAAAAAGAAGAATGCGAATAATACAAATTTATTTACAGAAACCATATACATATACTTTAGTACGATACCGCGCAAACAAGAAAACAAAAATCCGGACATCACATCCGGTGAATAAATTTATTTTATCCTCCACAAAATGTGCTGTGGAGGATAAAATAAAGATTCATCATTTAATCAGAGCTTCCATCTCCTTGGTACGACTGTCGTCCGCACCGTAAAGACTGTAATAGCATTGATACAGCGGATAGCTCCAGTTGGCATCCTTACGGTTCGGATCCAAAGAGCGGGCTTTCTCAAGATATCCCAAAGACTCCATCAAAAGAGGCTTTTGCTCATTGGCTGTCGCCAGCGTTCCTGCCTTAGAATTCAACGAATATCCTAAATATGTGAATACGATTGCCTGTTTGTCATCAAGTTCTATGGACTTTTTTAATGACGCGATAGCATCGTCCCACTTTTCAGCATTCATCTCGTTCTGACCCTTCATTGCCCAGATGTTAGCGTTGTTGGGGTCCACAGCAATACGCTCACTGATTAAAGCAAGCTGCTTCTGATCCATTCCCAGACCTCCATACAGAGTGACAAGCGCATTGAAAACCTGCTCGTCCTTGTTGGTGGTAGCATAAAGAGCCTCAACCTCTTTCATACTTTTCAATGAGTCTTCCTTTGTTTTAAGTCCCTGCTGCATGAGATATACTTTCAGACCGAGAGCCTCACGGTATGACGCAGTGTCTTTAAGTGCTATATCACAATATTTGTTTGCATTTTCAAGATTGTTGGCTTGGAATGAATACACTGCAGCAACACGTGCGACCTCTCCGAGCCAGAGATCCGGTTCTTTAGTCTTGTCTACATCCGCGAAAAGTGGAGACGAAGCGCTCTCAACATACAGAGCATAATTGTTCAGTGCCGAGGCCTGGTCGCCTTTTTCTGCGGCATACTGTCCGCCATTGATCAGATGAGTGCGCAATCTGTAAAGCTTCTCCTGATTAGACTTATGGAACTTCGGAGACACCTTGCCCTTTGCGTTAGGCATGTTGTCGTATTTGTCACACTCCATTCCATTCTTCATTGCGGCATAAGCCGCATTATAAAGTCCAAGTGTGTCATAGGGTTCAGGATTTCCCTGCTGCATCTGAACGATCAGCTGGTTGGTACTCAAAGTACTTTCCTCCTTAGACACCTTTTCCATTGCCAGTTCCACAAGCTTATTGTAAGCCTTAGCCTTCTGTTGCGCATCCAAAGACGAGAGGTTGGCATTAAGAAGTTTTTCTGCCTCCGCATAATCCTTAGATTTCAGTATGCTTTTTAAAGCATCTCCCTGAGCAAAAGCTGAAGTGGCAGCTACTGCCAATACAGCCGAAATTATTAGCTTCTTCATAATTGCATTATTTTAAAGTGGTTATATAATCCTCACTCCTTGCTTTCTTCACTTTCTGATACTGTTCCGGATACTATATCTTCTGCAATATCCTCCTGTTTCTGTGTCCATTGAGCACGGCTTTCTTCCTCTACGGTCGCTTCAAGCTCGCTGCTCATCACCTTACATACACTTGCAATGACGTCATTCTTCTTTGAAAGATTAATCAGTCTCACTCCCTGGGTCGCACGGCCCATGACACGGCACTCCGCTACTGAGAGGCGTATGGCAATACCGCTCTTATTGATTATCATCAAATCATTGCTGTCTGTTACATTCTTGATTGCAACCAGACGTCCGGTCTTATCCGTTATGCTAAGAGTCTTGACCCCCTTACCGCCACGTTTTGTTATACGATAGTCATTAACCTGTGAGCGCTTTCCGTATCCGTTCTCGCTTACAACCATAACGGTCTCTGTCTCCGGATTATTCACAACAATCATTCCGACGACTTCATCGTCTCCGTCATCCAGACGCATACCTCTGACACCTGTAGCCACACGTCCCATGGTGCGTATGGAATTCTCATCGAATCTTACGGCACGACCGTTACGGTTTGCCATAATAAGTTCGTTTCTACCATTAGTCAGGCGTACATCCACCACCTCGTCATCTTCTGCTATATTTATTGCGATAACTCCGTTTGTGCGAGGACGTGAGTATGCTTCCAGACAAGTTTTCTTTACAGTGCCGTGCTTTGTAGCAAATACGACGTAATGAGAATTAACGAATGCCTCATCATCAAGGCCGCTCAAACGCAGCATGGCGTTTACAGAGTCGTCGCTTTCTATATTAAGCATGTTCTGAATTGCCCGTCCCTTAAAGTTCTTGTCTCCTTCAGGAATCTCATAGCACTTAAGCCAATAGCAGCGTCCTTTGCGTGTGAAGAACAACATGGTCTGATGCATGGTGGCAGGATATATATACTCTGTGAAATCCTGCTCTCTCGTGCGTGCGCCTTTCGAGCCGACGCCTCCGCGTGCCTGCTCCCTGAACTCGCTTAAAGGAGTGCGCTTGATGTATCCAAGATGACTTACGGTAATCACAACAGGATCGTTCGGATAGAAATCCTCGGCATTGAACTCATGCTCGTAAGGCTTTATCTCTGTACGTCTCGGGTCATTATATTTGTCCTTCACCTCAAGAAGCTCGTCCTTCATGACTTTCTTGCACAATTCCGGGTCGTCCAATATAGACTGCAAATATGATATCTGGCGCAACAACTCATCGTATTCAGCGTGCAACTGATCCATACGCAGTCCGGTAAGCTGTGCAAGACGCATATCAACAATTGCCTTTGACTGCAGTTCATCCAGTTCAAATCTACGTTCAAGATTGCGCTGGGCGTCTGACGGAGTCTTGCTTGCACGTATTATACGCACAACTTCCTCCACGTTGTCACATGCTATAATCAAACCTTTTATTATATGCGCACGCTCCTCAGCCTTTGCAAGATCAAAACGGGTACGACGTATCGTCACGTCATGACGATGTTCCACAAAATATCTTACACAGTCTTTCAGCGACAGCAAACGCGGACGTCCTTTTACCAAGGCAATGCAATTTACAGAGAACGAACTTTGCATTGCTGTCATCTTATACAGTTTGTTTAATATAACGTTGGCATTTGCATCTCTCTTAACATCCACTACAACGCGCATTCCCTGTCTTCCGGATTCATCATTCACATTGGAAATGCCGTCAATCTTGCCTTCCTTTACGAGTTCTGCAATATTCTCTACCAACTGCGCCTTATTGACTCCGTAAGGCAGCTCTGTAACAACTATCTTGTCGTGTGAGTCATCGCTCTCTATCTCCGACTTGGCTCTGAGAACAATTCTTCCACGCCCGGTCTCATATGCGTCCTTCACACCCTGCAAACCATATATGTATGCTCCGGTAGGGAAATCAGGAGCCTTTATATATTGCATGAGACCTTCCGTATCTATATCAGGATTGTCTATGTAAGCACAGCATCCGTCAACGACCTCACCAAGATTGTGTGTCGGTATATTGGTTGCCATACCCACGGCTATTCCGTTACCTCCATTGACCAGCAGATTCGGTATTTTTGTCGGCATGACCGTCGGTTCCTGCAAAGTGTCATCAAAATTGTTGGTCATGTCAACCGTATCTTTCTCCAAGTCGTCCATGACATGCTCGCCCATTTTTGACAGCCTGCACTCAGTGTAACGCATAGCGGCTGCGGAGTCACCGTCTATAGAACCGAAGTTTCCCTGTCCGTCAACAAGAGTATATCGCATGTTCCAGTCCTGTCCCATACGGACAATTGCGCCATAAACAGAACTGTCTCCATGAGGATGATATTTTCCCAACACCTCACCTACAACACGTGCGCATTTCTTATAAGGGTTGTTGCTTGTATTACCGATACCAAGCATTCCGTATAATATACGTCTGTGGACAGGCTTAAAACCATCACGAACATCAGGAAGGGCACGAGCCACTATGACCGACATACTATAGTCGATATACGAAGACTTCATCTCTTCCTCAATGTTTATCTTCAAAATCCGATCTTGATCAATTGTCTGATTCTCATCCATTTTTTATGTTTCTTGTTTTTTTACTCAATACTCTCATTTCTGAAGAAAATCCCCGCTAAGGGCATTATTTTTCGCTCTCACGGGTTTTTAATATTTTTTCAAATGTAAAATTACAAAAAAAACATGACCCGAAAAAACTTTTAAAAGGCAAACAGAGCAAAATTAAATATAATTAGCTTATAGTATAATTATCCGCGACAAGCGCAAGCGTATACTATTAATTCAACGCAACATCCGCCATATGTATAGTTTTACTTATGATAAAACCTGCAAGTCTCCCTCATTGTATGAGCGAAGACTTGCAGGTTTCACTAATATATTATTATATAACTGAGCGTCAGGCATAAAACTTAATGTTGATGAACAACTACAATCTTTATAGAGTTCAGTATATACCCGATGCTCTAAAAATAAGTTTTACTGTACAATCATCACGATGTAATTATCTTAATATAAACTTAGCGTATCCTATCCGCAGCCCTGACAAGCTTCTCGTCATCAAGGATGCCTTTCCTTGCCATAAGTATCAATATTATGGATATGAGCGGGAAACAGGCTGCGATTGACGGGCGAAAACTGTAAGCATCGGAACCAATCAATTTCACACAAATTCCGTATACCACATACCACAATACCAATATAAGAATATTGAACACACATAAACGGCTTTGAAACATTCTGTTTCTGAATGAGCCTATTGCTTTCAGACATATCGGGCATGTAATCAGTAATATGAAAAACAACCATGCAACAGAATATTCATGGCGGCCGTCATCAAGCAACCACAGATTAAACATTTGCTTATCCGTCCCCATTGTGTCCTTCAGCTCAAACGTTCCAACAGGAAGGCACAGGCATGCTATTGTCAACAGGAATGACAGAAAGAGGAATACCGTCTGCTTACGCTGTAACATACTTATCAATTCTGGTTGTCCTTTGAAGGATCACGATAATAAATATTGCCCTCGACAAACTCCTGTGTAGCCAACAGAGTAGGCTTCGGCAGCTTTTCATAATAACGAGAAATCTCAATCTGCTCGCGGTTCTCAAAGACCTCTTCCAAAGAGTCGTTGTACGAAGCGAACTCTGCCAGTTTTTTATTAAGGTCCTGCTTTATCTCCACAGCTATCTGGTTTGCTCTCTTAGAGATAATAGCTACACTTTCATAAATATTGCCAGTCTCATCACACAAATCCATTATATTACGTGTAACAGTGTTGACCGGTGCTTTTGACTTCTTGTAATCCATATTTATATTTTAATTATTGTTCTTTTGTATATTCCTTACATTTGTTTATAAACTTCTCTGCGAGATTCTTGTCCTTGGAATCAGGAAACTCATTCAAGAAACCATAACATTCATCTTCAGCATCCTGAAACCTTTCAAGCTTTTTCTCCTCAACGCTCTGCTCTGCAAGCTCGAACTTGCTTTTCATAATAAGAAGCGCGAAATCCTCACGCATAGAAGTATAAGGATAATCTTTCAAAGCATTCTGTGCGGTAATGATACATGCCTCATAGTTGTTTCCCCCATATGTGCAATTACCGAAATACTGTCCCAAATCATAATAAAGCTGTGCTGAATAAAATTCCTTCAGCACAAGTTTATCCTGAAGCTCGAACAGCCGTTCCTGAGCAAGCGATTTATATTTTGCATCAGGAAAAAGATCCAGATATTCCTGAAATGCAGCTATTGCCGCAACTGTCTGTGACTGGTCAAGCCTTGGCTCGGGTGTACTCATGTACAGACTCTGACCTACATAAAACTCAGCCATCTCAGCATATATACCTTTCGGATAACTTGAAAAATATTTTTTGAATGTGGCAGCCGCGCCCTCATAGTCCTTACTCAGATATTCTGCCATAGCCAGCATGTAAAGACTTTCCTGGGCATTGTCCGTGCCTTTCTGCATTGTCACAAGTTCCTGCAACAGTGTCGAAGCCCTTGTGTACTTACCATTAACAAAACATTCTTTTGCATATTCATATTTGAAAGAGTTATCATATGTCTTATATACATTATTAAACTCATTGGAGCAACTTGATAAGATTGCCGAAATCAATATGATAACACCAAAAGTTATTCTTTTCATATTACATGTTTTGAAGTGCAAAAATACACATATTTCATCTACCAACAAAGCAACAGCCTTCTTTTTTAGCAAAAAATCACGATTTCACATTATAATTGTGAGTTTTTTATTATTTTTGTTACCTCTCTTCAAACTGTTTAATATGAATTTCAAACTGACATCAAACTATTCCCCTACAGGAGACCAGCCCGAAGCGATAAAGCAACTTACAGACGGCATTACAAGAGGTGAGCACGCACAGGTATTACTGGGTGTCACCGGTTCAGGCAAGACATTCACCATGGCAAACGTGATTGCCAACATCAACAGACCCACATTAATTCTAAGCCACAACAAAACACTGGCAGCTCAACTCTACGAGGAGATGAAAGGTTTTTTCCCTGAAAACGCCGTCGAATATTATGTTTCATACTACGACTATTACCAGCCTGAAGCATACATCCCGTCAACAGACACATATATAGAGAAAGACCTTGCAATAAACGAAGACATAGACAAGCTGCGGCTTTCAGCAGTAAGTGCTTTGCTTTCAGGAAGAAATGACGTCGTGGTGGTTTCTTCCGTATCATGCATTTACGGCATGGGCGGACCGGCGGCAATGGCAAACAGTGTCATAAAGGTAAAAAAGGGACAAAGAATTGACAGAAACGAATTCCTGCGCAAACTTGTAGACGCCCTGTATCTTCGTAATGACATCGAACTGAAAAGAGGTAATTTCCGCGTAAAAGGTGATACACTGGACATCTTCATGGCATATAGCGACAATATCCTGCGCATAATATGGTGGGACGATGAGATTGACTCGATAGAAGAACTTGACAGTCTCACCTTTCAGACTCTGGCAACATTTGATGAGTATCAGATATATCCGGCAAACCTTTTTGTCACTTCTAAAAAACAGACAAACCAAGCCATAAGGATGATACAGGACGATCTGACAAAGCAAATAGATTACTTTAACGAATTGGGAGATTCAATTAAGGCTCAGCGCATTAAGGAGCGAGTGGAATACGATATGGAAATGATAAAAGAGCTCGGTCATTGCAGCGGCATCGAAAACTACTCCCGATATTTCGACGGACGCCAGCCAGGTGACAGACCATACTGTCTGCTTGACTTTTTTCCTAAAGACTACATTCTTATAATTGACGAAAGTCATGTCAGTGTACCGCAGATAAACGCCATGTACGGTGGAGACCGCGCAAGAAAACAGAATCTGGTAGAATACGGTTTCCGACTTCCTGCGGCATTCGACAACAGACCTCTCAAATTCGAAGAGTTCATGAACATGATAAACCAAGTCATTTATGTGTCAGCCACTCCGGCAGATTTTGAACTCAACGAGTCTGAGGGTGTGATTGTGGAGCAAATAATACGTCCTACAGGATTGCTGGATCCGATAATAGAGGTGAGACCGAGCGAAAACCAGATAGACGATCTTGTCAATGAAATTATCGAACGAAACGAACGGGACGAGCGCACTCTTGTGACCACACTTACAAAAAGAATGGCAGAAGAACTGACAGAATATCTGCTCAACCACGGCATAAGAGCCAACTATATACACAGCGACGTTGCGACACTCGACCGCGTGAAGATAATGAACGACCTTCGCAACGGACTCTTTGATGTCCTTGTCGGCGTGAATCTTCTGCGTGAAGGGCTTGACCTTCCGGAAGTATCTCTTGTCGCCATTCTTGATGCGGACAAGGAAGGATTTCTCCGAAGCAGACGTTCACTCACCCAGACTGCCGGTCGCGCAGCACGTAATGTGAACGGCAAGGTGATAATGTATGCGGACACCATAACCGAGAGCATGCAGAAGACAATAGACGAGACCAACAGACGCAGAGCAATACAGCTGCAATACAACAAAGAGCACAACATCACTCCACGCCAAATCAGAAAAAGCATCAAAGGCATTCTCACCCCGACCGGAGGCGAAAGTGAAATGCAGCCAGAATCAAAACCTGTTGAAAAGAATATCAAGTACCGTCCTTATATCGAGTCTGAAAAGGACGCTATAGCAGCCGACCCGATAATAAAACGAATGAGCCGGAAACAGCTTGAAAAGAGCATTGCCGACACTACGGCACTCATGAAACAAGCCGCAAAGAATCTTGACTTCCTTCAGGCTGCACAATACCGTGACGAAATTGTACGGCTTCAGTCTCTGCTTGAAAAGCATACAGACAAGAAATGAAGTGTAAGTTATGAATAAGGAAATGAAATAACGTTAAATTGTCATCAACGAACAAAGTTACAGAACAAAATTATTAACTTTGCAAAACTTAAAAATTTAAACACAAATAACATTAGAGCAATATGAAGAAACTGTTGATTATGATATTTCTGTCCATCCCGCTGGCAAGCATGGCGCAAAACGGATGGGAACGCATTCTTACTGAAAAGGAAAAGCAAGAACAGATTGAAAAGGCGGAAGCAGCTGCAAAAAAAGCCAAGAAAGATGCGGAAAAGCAAGCTAAGAAAAGCAAAAAAACAAATAAAAACGGAAAAGACTCCGCTTCGGATAACGATATTGCAGAGATATCTACATCAACAGACAGTAAAGATAACGGCAAGAAATACAAATACAGCAAATATATCCAGCCCGGTTCCGTGCCGGAAGTTGACGGCAAGGTAATATTCACCCTTGAACTTGATGTTCCGGGAAAGAATGCCCAGCAGATATACGACAGGATGTACAACACGCTTGACGGACTGGCAAAAAAAGAGAATCAGATAAACAGTGGCATATTGCTTGTGAACAAGGAAGAACACATAATTGCCGCCAAATACAGCGAATGGCTCGAATTCACAAAGAACTTTTTCGTTCTGGACCGCACTGAATTCAATTACACTATAATTGCCACATGTAAGGACAATCACCTTACAATGACCCTCGAACGTATAACATACAACTATGAGGAAGGGCGTGAGACAGGCTTTATGCTTCCCGCAGAAAAACTCATAACAGACGAATACGCGTTAAATAAGAAAAAAACGAAACTGAAGCCTACATTCTCCAAATTCCGCAGAAATACGATAGACAGGAAGGATGAAATCTTTCAGGAAGTAAAAGACAGGCTTCTATAATACCAATAAAAAATATGGATGACGGTACAAACATACAGTTTCCAAGACACAGAAGGTCCGGACAGGATAATACGGATAAGTTTCTGAAAATAAGAAACATATTAAATATAATATTCATGATAGGCGCAATAGCCGGAGTGATATTCTATATCACTTCCAGCCAAACCACCGGCATTATTATAATAATGTCGTCAATGGTGTTCAAGATAGCAGAATGTTGCCTTCGATTTTTCCGTTAATGAAAAAGTTTTTTATAATATTGACAGTTGCCTCCGTGATGTCTGTAAACGTCATGGCGCAGACCGGTGCCACATATAATCAGATAAACGAAGACGGCAGCATAAACAGACGATCATCCCAAAACACAGATTCGCTGGGAAGCGACAAAGAAATACCGAAAGGAATAAAGGCGTGGACAGTCAGCCGTAAATTCGGAGACAGGACACCGGTACAGGTCGACACACTGTCACACATGTTCATGAACACAATATTCACCACAGGTCTACGGGGTGAATACAACACCACCGGCAACCTTGGCGCGCCACGCATCAACCGCATTTTCATAGACCGTCCGGAGACAGAACAGTTCATTTTCACCCAGCCATACGACTTCTTCATCACACCGGTTGAGAAGTTCCAATTCACCAACACACTGTCTCCATTCACAAATCTTACATACAACACAGCCGGAGACCGTACCAATGGCGAGGATCATTTCACTGCAAAGTTCGGCGTGAACGCAGGGAAACGCATTGGCGTAGGCTTCAAATTCGACTATATCTACGGACGCGGATATTATCAGAACCAAAGCACGTCACACTTTAATTATACGATGTACGGTTCGTATTTAGGCGACCATTACCAGGCTCACCTGCTCTTCTCCACCAATCATCAGAAAGTGACGGAGAACGGAGGTATAACAAACGACGCATACATAACCCATCCTGAAAGTTTCGACGACAGCTATACCACAAGTGAGATACCTACTGTGCTTGAGCAGAACTGGAACCGCAACGACAACCTGCACATATTCCTCACCCACCGATACAACATTGGCTTCAACCGGAAGGTGAAGATGAGTGAGGAGGAGATAAAGGCACGCAAGTTTGCCATTGAGTCAATGAAGGAGAACGAGGCTCTTCTTGAGAAGGAACGGGCAAGCAGAAAAGCCCGCCGTGAGGGAAGAGAGTTCGATGAAGAACAGTTTGATAACAAACAGACCTTCAGCGGACGTCCCGACGATGCAAAAATCGCAGGTGACGAACCTGCCGACAGTCTGTCTGCCAACACTTCAGACCGAATTGCCATCACCGACGCAAAGGCAGACAGCATACTGACAGCCGAAAAGAAAACCGGTGCAAATGCCGATACCGCATGGATGAAGAATGAATATGTGCCCGTCACAAGCTTCATACACACCATGAGCTTCGACAATTACAAGAGAATATATCAGGCATACATGGCGCCTGAGAATTATTATGCAGATAATTTCTACGACCCATCAATACTGAGAGGTGACTCCATATATGACAAGACAAGTCATTTCCGCCTGCAGAACACATTTGCCATATCACTGCTTGAAGGGTTCAACAAGTGGGCGAAAGCCGGACTGAAAGTCTTCGCGTCCTCAGACCTGCGCCATTTTGTATTGCCTGACACCAAAGGAGGCACAATAACATACAACGAACACAGCCTAAGCATTGGAGGACAGCTTCAGAAAACGCAGGGACATACGCTCCACTACGACGTTGTGGCGGAGACATGGCTCACCGGAGAGGATGCAGGACAATTAAAGATTGACGGCTCCGTTGATGTAAACTTTCCTCTTTTCGGAGATACTGTCACCTTATGCGCCAAAGGATTTTTCCATCATCTTAATCCCACCTTCTACTATCGCCACTATCACTCGCGCCATTTCTGGTGGGACAACGACGACCTGAGCAAAACAATACACTCGCGCATAGAAGGACTTTTCGCTTACCGCAAGACGCGCACATCACTGCGTGTAGCTGTAGACGAAATAAAAGACTACACATATATGGCTATGAGCTATGGCATCGACAGCGATTTCAACCGCACAGGAAACAAGGTGACTGTCGGACAAAAAGGCGGTGCCATAAGTCTTTTCACAATATCACTGGCACAAGACTTCAAACTCGGACCGCTTCATTGGGACAACGTCATCACCTACCAGAAGTCATCTGACAACGACGTCCTTCCACTTCCGGATATAAACATATACTCAAATCTTTACCTAAGATTCAAGATCGCACGTGTGTTGAAATGTGATATTGGAGCAGATGTGCGGTATTTCACAAAATACTATGCGCCGGACTACAGCCCTGCATTAGGACAATATGCGATACAGGCAGGAACGTCACGCGTAAAGACCGGCAACTATCCGATAGTCAACGCATACGCCAACTTCCACCTCAAACGCACACGCTTCTTCGTAATGATGAGCCACATAAACGGAGGAAGCGGCAGCAAGGAGTATTTCCTGACACCGCACTATCCGCTTAACGGACGCATCTTCCGTTTCGGACTGAGCTGGAACTTCTACAACTGAGCAAGACTTGCGTTTTCCGGTTAAGTCAGAATCGGATTCGGACCATATAAGTCCGGGCATTGCCATTTCACGCATTCTTCTGGCTGCTCATGCGTTCCAGCCGCCATCCTGCCCTCGCATCCAATCACGGAGAAGCCGGCAACATTGTCGGCAAAGGCGTAAACCAACATGCCAGCAGCGGCACAAAATAAGGATAAAGCATAACGGCGGATTCCGGAGATAAGCAAAGGAGGGCGTCAGAAAGTCACGCGATTATCAGTCCTACCGACTGCAACAGTCCGTATACAAACATATTGCGCGCTGTCTTGCCGAGCACACGGTTCAGCTCCGTTCCCTTTCTTATTCTAATCATCTCACGGTAAGTGGAGATATGCATCGCAAGATAGACCAACGGCAGGAACGCCGCCCACATGCTTCTGTCATAAAACAGTACGAAGCCGGAAATGCATGCGGTAAGTCCGAGTCCAAGGTACAGTTTCTCAGACGCCCGCGCTCCGATTCTCACCACAAGAGTTTTCTTTCCGGAGCGTCTGTCGTTGTCTATGTCGCGGTAGTTGTTCACCACGAGCAGGGTGTCTATCACAAGCCCGCATGCCAATGACGTCCACACCACCTCCTGGCTGAAAAGCGGGGCACCTGACGGCATGTCAAGATAGTATGTGAGACAAACCGGCACAAAACCGAAAAACAACAGGACCAGCACATCGCCAAGTCCAATATACGACAAGCACGTCGTGTAAAGAAAACAGAAAACCACACACGCCGCTCCTATCACAATCATATGCCATCCCCCGTAAACAACAAGAGGCAGACCAACCATACATGAAAGCACCGTGGTCAATGCCATGCCGCGCCGCATCGCCTTCTCTGTTATCCAGCCTTGCGCGCATGCCCTCTTCGGACCAAGACGGTTCTCATCATCAGTACCCTTGACATAGTCGAAATAATCGTTTACGAAATTGGCGTCTATCTGCATAAGGAAAGCAAAAAGAAAGCACAATACGGCAGGCACTATCCTTATGTCGAACGAAGCGTCGCGCATTGCAAGAGCAGTACCAATCATCACCGGGACTGCCGCACCGGAAAGAGTTTTAGGACGTGATGCCAATATCCATGCCTTAAACGAATTAACTTTCACATCAACCTCATTCATATAAGTTTTTTCTGTTTACTTCTTGCAAAATTAACCATAAAAGACTATATTTGCAAATAAATACAACCGCTTTATTATGCTTGCATCAAACGTTAGTCTTGACCTTATGGAATTTGTCGAAAAAAACATTCTTCCAAGATACGCCGCTTTCGACAAAGCCCACAATCTGACACACATCAACAGAGTAATAAGCCGCTCACTGGAACTGGCATCAAAAATAGGAGCCGACGCGGACATGGCGTATGCCATAGCCGCCTATCACGACCTCGGACTTGAAGGACCGAGAGCCGTACATCATCTGACAAGCGGCAAGATTCTTGCAGCTGACCAGAGGCTGCAGAAATGGTTCACTAATGAACAGTTGAAAATAATGAAGGAAGCCGTAGAAGACCACCGCGCCTCCACGTCACACACACCTCGCAGCCTGTATGGGAAGATTGTCGCCGAAGCCGACCGAGACCTCGAGCCATCCATAGTGTTCCGAAGGACAATAGAATATGGTATAGACCACTATCCTGAAAAAAACAAGGAAGAACAATGGCAGAGATTCCTTTCACACATGGAAAACAAGTATTCGTCACACGGCTATATACGCCTCTGGCTGCCTAACTCACCGAATGAGCAGAATCTGAAAAGGATACGCGAGCTGATAAGCAACCCGCAGCTTCTAAGAGAAGAGTTCGACAGGATATACGCGATAGTCACAGGCGGTCAGTGAGTCATCACACTGACCAGGAACTGTCTGTCCTCACACCACCGTCCCGGCACATGTCAACTGACATGGAAATACAACAGAATGCACAATAGACATGCAGATGAATGCATATTTATGCATCATTGAAAGTAAATTATTTTGACAATAAAAATTGTCAAAATAGAAACAGGAAATCCATTTTTAAAAGACCAAAAAGGCATATTTCAAATTTCACCCCGCATTATAGTACAGTTTAATGCGCATTCTCGCCACCCGAATCCGCTCAAACACATCATTCCGACACTTCAAAAAGCCATTATGAACCACCCGAAAAGCCTTTCCTGATGTCCCAAAAAGGCTTTTCGGTAAAACAAAACAAACCGTTTCTTGATTCATAAACATCTTACACACTGATAATAAACGAGTTAACCAACCAGCACAATAATCGGATATTTGTCAGTAAAACCTCTTTTCTATACTTTGGCAGCAATCTCATCGACTTGACAGAAAATAAATATGCGGAACCGCATATACGTTCCGCATATTTATACACATGCATTCATTTTTCATCAATCAGTATCCGACTGCCGTTCTTCGTCCGTGTTTCGTGCTAATGTCAAGCTGACCGCACTACGCATTTATTCCAAGGTGGCGGGCTACACCTGTTTAAACGGCAAACAAGATGAGGTCAGCAGCACATAAGAAGAACGGCAAACCGGTAATCATATACATATATAATGTATTGCAGTATGATGCATACTCTGGTTTAAAGAAACTGGAAACAAGTATTCCAATACAGAATACAGAAAAACTTTAATCCTTCAGATAATCATCCGGAAACGAGAATTCATTAATCGTCTTTCCGTCATTCATGCGTATCCAACTTCTGAAACCACGTCTGCCCTCCTCCATTTCAATAACCCGCGCACCGTTGCCTCCGGGGATGTCAGAATAAGTATTTTTACTTCCGGTGAACCGTCCGTAACAGAGCATCACTCCCTTCCACTCCACAGCATAGTCGTTCACATGATCATGTCCTACAAAAACTCCCATCACATCCCCGCATTCAAGCATTGCCGTGAACAGTCCGCTGTTGACAACAGGAGCGCACGCCTTTTCTCTACGTGTCCCTATCAACTTTGCTTCTTCATCCCTTGCAGCCTCATTATATTCTGGCAACGGAATATGGAAAAAAGCCAATGAAGGCAGTGAGCTGCCGCCATTAGCGGCTTTGAACGCCTTGCTTCTGTCTGCATACCAGTTTATCTGATCTCTCTTTATCCAGTCATAACTGTCCAAAGACTTCAGCGGAGAATACGAATTACTGTCAAATATGTACAGAACAGCGGCATCTTTGTCCCCATCATGCGATTTCAGAGTAAGCGTGTAATTGGTAACTCCGGATATTCCTGGGGTTGTTTCCGTAAGGTTACCCTTATATTTCCGTATAAGTTCAAACAGTTCCTCACGCGACAGTCCCTGTTCGTCATCGTGATTGCCGAAGGTCATTGCAAACGGAATGCCACGCGACACCGTTGGCTGGAGCACCTCTTCAAGTCCTTTTGCCGCAGGTTTTCCGGTAACAAAGTCACCTGAAAAAACAACAAGGTCGGGTTTTTCCTCATCAAGGACACGATTCATACACTTTTCCGACACAACAGAATGCTCACTGCCGGAAACCCAATGAACGTCAGTGAACTGTACAATCTTGAACTTCCTGTCAGAACCGAATTTCAGCGTTTGGGCATTAAGTACGCAGTACATTGCAACGCCTAAGACCGATAAAACAAACCTTAATAAACTCATAATTCTTTATTATTTTAAAATAAGATATGATATGTAATAAATTGATTAAATCCGGATGCGCCACTCATAGACGGTCAGTACTAATATCAGACATACATACATTAAGCCAGCCGGCTCACGGTCTGCCGAGCCGAAGCTTATCATATACAAAGATAGGGAAAATAAACGACACTACAAGTGGCATCCTCCTGCTTTTATTTTACAAATCTGTTACGACACCCTCACACTGACAAATGACAATCTCCATATAGTTCCCGAGTCACATTTCCATCGATTATTTCTCACATTATAAAGGGGAATGACAGAACATCTTCTATATCTTACCGTACTGATATGACTGGTAACATATGGAGAGGAAGCAAAAGAAAGACATGAAACAATATACAGGACACAGCCCTCACGCCATATATAAAAAGCCATTACGACACAAATGAAATATATAAGGGCGATGAAACAAAAGAAAAACATGCGGACAGAATTTGCCGATACATAAATGCACCTACAGGTCCATCCTGTCTTCACACAATATCATTATACTTATTAATTCATAAAAAATTTGTGATATACCCTAATTTGTACTATATTTGCATATATTGTTTCTTTTCACTAAGATATAAAAAAACAGAAGATGTCTTATTGGTTCGTATTTTGCAATGGAAACATTTTGCTGAGAAAAACAGGCAGCAGCACATACACGATTCCGTGTCAGGAACATGCTCCAACGGAAACAGACGAAAAGACTAATATCATCAACGTTCCGTCATCAATTGAAGGAACCGGCATAAAAACATATGCAATAAAAGACCATTCGCTGATAGACAATCCGGAGTTTGAGTGGTGTGGTCTCAGACAGTCTTATTACAAACTGTCCTATAACCTGTATTTGAAAGCCGGGAAGTGTGAGGAGCTGGTGTATTGGGACGCAAACACCCAGTTTTGTGGTGCATGTGGAGCACGCATGAAAAAACATACGGAGATATCCAAGGTGTGTACGAACTGCGGCAAGGAAGTATGGCCGCAATTGTCCATTGCAATTATTGTACTTGTGAGTCGCGGTGATGAACTGCTGTTAGTCCATGCACATAATTTCAAATATGATTTTTACGGTCTTGTGGCAGGCTTTGTAGAAACCGGCGAGACTCTTGAGGAGGCTGTGAGACGGGAGGTTAAGGAAGAAACAGGACTGAAGATAAAGAACATAAGATACTACGCATCACAGCCATGGCCCTATCCTTCCGGACTGATGGCTGGTTTCTATGCCGAGTATGAAAGCGGTGAAGTCACGCTGCAATACTCAGAGTTGAAAAGCGGAGGATGGTTTAACAAGAACAATCTGCCGCGCATTCCGGAAAAGCTGAGCATAGCACGGCAACTAATAGACAATTGGCTGGAACAACATTAGATACGAGTTTCAAGAAATGAGAAATGTAAACTGGGGATTCATAGGTTGCGGTGAGGTGACCGAAAAAAAATCAGGACCGGCTTTTAACGAAGTGCCGGGCTCACGTGTAGTTGCCGTAATGAGCCGCAACACTGAAAAAGCACGCTCATATGCGGAAAGACACGGTATTCCGAAGTGGTACACAGACCCGTTGTCACTTATAGACGACAGTGATGTGAATGCTGTATATATAGCCACCCCTCCATCAAGTCACGCGACATTTGCCATTATGGCGATGAGGGCGGGCAAGCCTGTATACATAGAAAAGCCTCTGGCTGCAAGCTATGAAGACTGTGCACGTATAAACCGCGTGAGCCAGCAGACAGGAGTTCCGTGCTTCGTTGCATACTACAGACGTTATCTGCCCTATTTCAAAAAAGTGAAGAAAATAATTGAAGAAGGAACAATAGGCGTCATTTCAAACGTGCAGATAAGATTTTCTGTTCCTCCGCGCGACCTTGACTATCAGGGCAACCAGAACCTCCCATGGCGCCTGCAGCCAGACATTTCGGGAGGAGGTTACTTTTATGACCTCGCACCTCACCAGCTTGATATACTTCAGGAGATTTTCGGTGTCATCACACACGCCCATGGATATTGCGCCAACCGTGCCAATCTGTATAACGCGGAAGACAATATAAGCGCATGTTTCATGTTCGAGAACGGTGTCCCTGGAAGCGGCTCATGGTGTTTTGTAGGACACCAGAGCGCAAAAGAAGACAAAGTGGAGGTTATTGGAGATAAAGGCATGCTGTCATTTTCAATATACAATTATGACCCGATATATCTTGTCACAAGCGAAGGAGTGACTAATATTGTCGTGCCCAATCCTCCATATGTGCAGCTTCCGATAATAAAAGCTGTGATAGAAGACCTGCAAGGCACAGGTGTATGCAACTGTACAAGCGTGAGCGCGACTCCGGTGAACTGGGTACTTGACCGCATATTAGGAAAACTGTAATATGAAGGCGGTATTTATATTGTTGGCTTTTATATTTCTGTCGCCAGACTGCCATGCGTCCAATGACAGTATCCCGGAGAAACGTTCTTTCTGGGGTAAGATTGCTGACGGACTATATGGATTTGTAAAGAATTTCAGCAGAGTAGACACCAACTATATTGAGCCGCAACATTACAACTACACTCTGATGCTGCAAAACACAAACACATACGAAATATACCGCATATCGACGCCTAACGGAAATGTGTTCACATTCGCCCCGCAACCATCAATAAAATTAGGACCTTACGCTGGATGGAGGTGGGTGTTTCTCGGATATACGATTGACCTTACACATCTTAACGACAGAAACACAAAAAAAGAGTTCGACCTAAGCCTGTACAGTTCACAGATAGGCATTGACCTTTTCTATCGCAAGACAGGCAATGACTATAAGATGCGCTATGTCCATCTTGGAGAAAACGTGGACACATCTCCCATGAAAGACATAAGTTATGACGGTCTTACCGCAAGTATCAAGGGTTTTAACATATATTACATTTTCAACCACAACCGTTTTTCTTATCCGGCGGCATTCAGCCAGAGCACCGTACAACGCCGCAGTTGCGGCTCGCCAATGGTGGGAATCGGGTATACAAAACATACTCTAAGCGTTGACTGGAAAAAACTCAATTCTGTGATATCTGCGGTTCTTGGCAGTGAGATAGCGGACAGGTACGTGGACAAGAACGTTATTTCCGGAAAGATAAAATATACTGATGTATCTGTATCAGGAGGATACGGATATAACTGGGTGTTTGCGAAGAACTGGCTTTTCGCATCATCTCTGTCTCTGGCATTGGGATATAAGCACACAACAAGCGATGTGGATCATACGAACTTTTCGTTCAGGGATTTCTCAATAAAGAACATGAACATAGACGGCGTAGGGCGTTTTGGCATTGTATGGAACAATACCAAATGGTATTTTGGGGCAAGCACCATACTGCATTCATACAATTACAGTAAAAAACAATTCTCCACCAACAATTTCTTTGGAAGCCTCAACATTTACATTGGCTTTAATTTTGATAAAAAATGACGTAAATGAAATATCTGCTATCATTGATAATCATATTATGCCGGTGTTTGCCAGCCTATACACAGGACGAAGTGAAATACTTGCAAAAAGACAGTATCGTGGCAACAGAGCTCTTAAAGTCGTGCATGACTGAATGTAAGACAAAAGACAACTGTCTTATGTATTTTGCAAGAAAACTCAAATCCGTCCCTTATGTGGCAAGAACGCTGGAGGGCGGAGAGTGCGAGCGACTGGTTGTAAACCTTCGCCAACTGGACTGCACAACATATGTTGAGAATGTGATTGCACTATATCTGTGCATAAAAAACGAAAAAACGACTTTCCGTGACTTCTGCAATTATCTGAGAAATATAAGGTATGAGAATGGCATTGTGACATACCCCACCCGTCTGCACTATTTCTCATTTTGGATTGAACAGAACACGCTAACCGGCATTGTGAGAGAGATTGTCCCGCAAGATTCGTCCGTCACAGAGGATTCAGAATATGACATATATTATATGAGCAGTAATCCGGAAAAGTATCCTGCACTTAGAAAAGATACTTCTTTGATTGATGACATATCCGAAATGGAGAAATATTTTGATGGAAAAACTTATAGATATATACCCAAAGCAAAACTGAAAAATCCGGAATCGCTACAAGCATACATTAAAGACGGAGACATTATCGCTATCGTTACAAATAAAAAAGGACTTGACATCTCTCATATAGGTTTTGCTGCATGGCAAAAAGGAAACTTGCATTTGCTTAACGCATCATCCATACATAAGAAGGTTGTGGAAGAGCCAATGTCGCTTTACAAATACATGATGCGCCATCCGTCTCAAACTGGTATAAGAATCATACGTGTTCTATAAATGACGCAACCATACATTATAATATATATATTTATGTATGATTACCCCACGGATTGGCTGTAAGGCATAATCCGTCCGACGCGCTGACGTCAGACTGACTGTTTTCGCTTTTTATAGAAGATGTGTCCTGACCGCTTCCGTGAAAAGAGGAAAACAATATGAATGAGGTGATATGAAAGAGGAATGAAGAGCCTATAATCAAGTGAAAAGGCAACTTTGAACGTCTGACAGGATTCGGGATAAATATTAATATACACAATGATTTTTTGCCGAAATAATATTAAGGCAAAAAATCATCTCCCAGAAATATGTCATCTGACCTGATTCAACCTCCCGATAATACGTATGGGTAAATTACTCAGGCACGCAACTTGCACGTCTGCGTATCCTCGTACATCAATTGATATTGTCTCACTCGCAAAAGTACTCTACGCTAATGCATTTTTGATTACTTTAGCGAAAAACGTTTATGTCTTGGTTCAATTATTTATAGCTTATAACTTTTGCGGTTAAGTAATATCAGCATGCCTTATTTCACTCGTCTACTCCTCTGCAAACTGCCTTATTCTTTGCTCTTCAGACAATTTGCATATAAGAAGCATTCCGTCTTTCTCAGCTACGATGAAATTATCCAATCCCTGTATGACAACTTTCTTTTCCTGTGTTGTATGTATTATACAATTATGAGAATCATACAGATTTATATTATCACCCAACAATGCGTTGCCATAAAGATCCCTGCGCGACTGCATTAATAACGCGCTCCATGACCCAAGATCGCTCCATCCGAAATCAGCCGGGCACACGAATATGTCTTCTACCTTTTCCATAATAGCGTAATCTACAGAAATGTTCTCGCATTCCGGATAGATTTTATCTATCATAGTTCTTTCTTCGGGTGTTCCGTAAACGTTGATAAGGTTCTCGAAAACTTTGCCTATCTGAGGACAATACACTCTATAGGCATTCACTATCGTACTGACATTCCAGATGAAAATCCCGGCATTCCAGAAATAATTCTTTTGAGCTATATATTTCTTTGCCGTCTCCAAATCAGGTTTCTCCTTGAATGAGTCTATCCTGAATATCTCCTTGTTTCGAAGAGAGCATGAGCTCAAATCTGCCTGTATATAGCCGTATCCGGTTTCCGGACAAGTGGGTGTGATGCCAAGTGTCACAATAGCATCTGTCCCGCTGGTAAAATCAAGACACGATTTGATGATTCGATAAAATTCCTTTTGGTTTGTAACGATATGATCGCTTGGCGTAACAACAACGTTCGCCTTCGGATTTATCGATTTTATACGCCAGCTTACATATGCAATGCATGGAGCCGTATTGCGTCGACAAGGTTCCAGAAGAATATTTTCAACAGGAACTTCCGGCAGCTGTTCATGTACAATATCAAAATATTTTATGTTTGTCACAACCCAGACATTTTCCGGAGGACATATTCCTTTAAAGCGATCATAGGTGAGTTGTATTAATGACTGTCCGGTTCCAAGAACGTCAATAAACTGTTTTGGCTTGTCCGAAGAGCTCATAGGCCAGAAGCGACTTCCTATTCCTCCTGCCATTATAACCAGATGATTGTTAACCGTATCCATAAAAATATCTGTTATATTGTATATCCTTAACAAAAATACATAAAATATTTCTAATTGAAAAATAATATGACCAATAAATTAATAAATCATTCTAACATTTTAAACATGATATTTTAAATACCGTGTCATTTATCAGAATAAAGATAATGATTTATCTTCAGAGCATGACGAACAATCATTTTCATTCATGGATTCTTCGTCACAGTCAATGAAATGCAACATTAACTGCTGTGTCCTACATGAATTTTTATTAAGTCGATACTTCCCTCTATGTTCCGTCCTTTCTATTAGAGAATCCGAATTTCGGGAATTCCGTATTAGAAAATTTGTCACATACGCATGTACATCGTCATAAGACTTCCTGTCAAAGAAAGAATTACAAGCGTTATGTACATGAATGGATATTTTTCTAACAGACAATCCTTCATCTCCGACATAAGCCAAAACACGAAATATTTCCTTATCTAAAGACATGTATTATAAAAAGAGAGCTGCAATTAAAATTACAGCTCTCTCTTGATATTGTTTTAAAATTAAGCCAATGTGATGAGACAATCTTCATCTTTAACTTTTCCTTCTTTAAAGAGCCAGCCTATGCCTAAGAATGCTTCTTCCTTGCTTATTTTGGCAGCTTTTGCGATATCTGCCACGCTAAGCGGCTTTTCTGCGACTGCCAATGCCTGATAGACATCTCCTGCACGGAATCCAACATTTTCAGCATTAATAACTACCTCATTCTTTTTTGCGGCTGACTTCTTTGATGTTGCAGCCTTGCTTGTAACAACCTTTTTAGTTGCAGCTTTCTTTTCTGTCATAATTTAGTATAAATAAAAACTCCAAGAATAAATCTAATCATGGATTTAATCGTGCTACAAAATTACGATTATTTTTTTATTTACTGCTTTTGTTAATGAAGAAAAAGAGACTTTTTACTTATTGTCGGAAGTCTTCAACTATTTTCTTGATTTAAGTCAACCTTTATCTTCAATTCATCAAGCTGTTTCTTATCCAATTCTGAAGGAGCATCAAGCATGACATCCCTTCCACTGTTGTTCTTGGGGAATGCGATACAGTCACGAATCGAATCCAACCCTGCCATTATAGACACAAAGCGATCAAGACCAAATGCGAGACCAGCATGAGGTGGCGCACCGTATTTAAATGCATTGATAAGGAACCCGAACTGTGCCATAGCTCTCTCATGTGTAAATCCAAGAATATCGAACATTTTCTCTTGGAGCTTGCAGTCATGTATACGGATGCTGCCGCCACCTACCTCTATGCCATTGCATACGAAATCATAAGCCATCGCTCTCACACGTTCCGGATGCTTGTCAAGCAGCGGGATATCATCGGGATTTGGCATAGTGAACGGATGGTGTGTAGCCATCAAACGCTGCTCTTCATCACTCCATTCAAACAACGGAAAATCTACAATCCACAAACATTCAAATTTATCCTTGTCACGCAGCCCTAAACGCTCACCCATCTCAAGACGCAAGGCACATAACTGAACACGTGTCTTGTTTGGTTTATCGCCACTCAATATAAGAAGAAGGTCACCGTCATTGGCTCCGACCTTTTTCTTTAATGCCATCATTGTATCAGGGCTGTAAAACTTGTCAATGCTGCTTTTTATAGTGCCGTCTTCATTAAACTTAACATACACAAGTCCTTTGGCGCCTATCTGCGGTTTCTTTACAAAGTCAGTAATCTGATCGAGTTGCTTTCTTGTATATCCTGCACATCCCGGAACACAAATACCTCCTATATATTCCGCATCATTGAACACCTGAAAAGATCCGCTTCCCTTCAATACGTCCATCAACTCTACAAATTCCATTCCGAATCTGAGGTCTGGCTTATCGCTGCCATAGTGCCGCATTGCCTCATTCCATGTCATCTGCTGCAACTTAGCAGGCAGTTCTACGCCACGTACCTCCTTGAACAGATGACGTGCCATATCTTCAAACAGACATATAACATCTTCCTGATCAACAAACGACATTTCACAGTCTATCTGCGTAAATTCCGGCTGACGGTCTGCGCGCAAATCCTCATCACGGAAGCATTTGGCAATCTGAAAGTACCTGTCAAAACCGCTAACCATAAGCAACTGTTTCAGAGTCTGAGGGCTTTGAGGCAAAGCGTAGAACTGTCCCGGATTCATACGGGAAGGGACGACAAAATCCCTCGCACCTTCCGGAGTACTTCCAATAAGAATAGGAGTCTCGACTTCGATAAAGTCCTTCGAGTCAAGGAAATTCCTTATAAGAATAGTCATACGGTGGCGCAATTCCAGATTCTTTCGTACAACCGGACGTCTAAGATCAAGATAACGATATTTCATTCTGATATCATCACCGCCGTCGGTCTTATCTTCTATCGTAAACGGGGGTGTCATACTCTCGGAAAGAACGTTCAGAGTATTGACAATTATCTCTACGTCTCCTGTCGGAAGATTCGGATTCTTACTCTGACGTTCGCTCACAACTCCTGTCACCTGCACACAGTACTCACGTCCAAGCTTCCCTGCCCTGTCACACAGTTCGATGCTGTCAGCTTCGTTGAACACAAGCTGAGTTATACCATATCTATCGCGCAAATCGACAAATGTCATTCCGCCCATTTTTCTTACGCGTTGAACCCATCCTGCCAACGTAATGGTTTTGCCGGAATCAGAAAGCCTTAGCTCTCCACACGTATTACTTCTATACATATTTTATTATAAACATTTTTACTTTCTGCAAAAGTACAACAATTCTTTGAAAAGCAGAAAAAACACGACATATATATTCTCGCTTAATGCAAACCACAAGCAATCAACGCCTATTACGGTTTAAGATTTGCAGTGATATATTAATTATTGTGAAAATAAAGACATGGTCTCCTACATCACTATATCTTTTTTATTACTTTTGCAATGAAATAAAACAACACATTATGAAAAGGATTCTTTTTATATCTCTTTTATTGTTGTCCACTGTAAATTTTGCTCTGGCACAAAAAAAATACGCCGAAATTAAATTTGAGAACACGACATACGATTTTGGCAAATTTCCTGAAAGCGATCCGGTACAGAAATGTGTCTTCACATTTACAAATACCGGGAATACGCCTCTTGTTATAAAACAGGCTATCGCAAGTTGTGGCTGCACAGTTCCTTCATACACAAAGAAGCCTATTGAACCAGGTGAGAAAGGTGAGATTAAAGTCACATACAGCGGAAGAGGAACATCTCCCGCACGTTTCAAGAAAACCATAACCGTACGCACAAACGGTGTCAATGAGACAGTACGCCTATACATTGTAGGTGAGATGACTGAAGAAAAATAAATACAAAATCATTTTCACATAATCGAAACATAATAATCTCCAATTACCGAAACATGTATTTGGAGATTATTTCTTTTATAAAAAACATTTACACTGGCAGATATACATCCATTTATAATAACAACACCTGTCACATAGCATGATATTTTATTTCTCAGCTACCGGTAATACAAAATGGGCTGCAAGGCAAATTTGTAAAAACACTGGGGATGATTTGTTATATATACCGGATATCGTCAACAAACACGAGTTCACTCTAAAAGACGGTGAATCCATCGGATTCTGTTTCCCTGTACACGGATGGCGTCCGCCAATAATCGTGAGGGAATTTGTCAGACGGCTGCATATATCCAACTATAAAGACAATTACTGTTATGCTGTATGTACAGCCGGTGACACCGTTGGTGAGACAATCAGGCTACTCGAACATGACCTTTCAATATCCGGGATAACCCTCAACAGTTCATTTTCGCTGATTATGCCCGAGTCATACGTCGGTCTGCCATTTATGGATGTTGACACTCCTCAAAAAGAGAAACAGAAAATAATCGATGCCGACAGAACTTTACAACAATACATAAATCACATCAGGGCAAAGCAATGCGGCTTGAGAAATCTCACCATAGGGCGATGGCCTCGGATTAACAGCCGCCTTATCGGTCATCTGTTCCTGAAATATCTTGTAAAGGATACGCCATTCAGAGTGAACAATGACAAATGCATCAAATGCGGCATATGCTCGAGCATATGCCCTGTACACGACATAAAGGGCGGTATCGGCACCAAACCGGAATGGTTGCACAACGGCAAATGTCTCACATGCTTCTCATGCTACCATCACTGCCCTACAAAAGCTATCAGCTTCGGTTCTGCAACCAGGAATAAAGGACAATACTGGTACGGGCACAAAAAGAATCCAACACTAAAACAACCAAATCAAAAATAATATGAGACACATTCTAATTATTTTCATGCTTATGGCATGTGCTGTCACGTCCCGGGCTGCGAAAGCCAATTCCACGCCATTCTCTGTAAAACAGAGCGACGGGACTACAATAACTGTCAGACTTCACGGTGACGAGAATTTCAGCTGGTACACCACCATGGACAACGTGGTTCTTGCACATTCGGGCAATGACTTCTTTATCGCAGACATTGATGCCATCGGCAACATCACGCCAACCGCACAGCTCGCCCACGAGAAAGAAGAACGTTCGTCAAATGAAATATCGCTCGTAAAAAAACAGAATCTGAAAGCGTTCTTCTCTGATAACGCAGACAAGAACCGTATCCCCATGTTACGTGAACCTATTGCACCGACATACAATCCTCCATATTTTCCCAGCACGGGCTCTCCTACTGCCATTGTCATACTTGTGGAGTTCAAGGACGAGAAGTTCACAGTGAATGATCCCCAAGCAGTATTCGACCAGTATCTCAACGGTGACGAACAGAAAGAAATGGGCTATGGAGAAAGCCTCAACTACGGAAGTGTGAAAAAATTCTTCACCGACATGAGCTTCGGAAAATACCAACCTAACTTCGATATCATTGGCCCTGTAACACTGTCAAAGGATATGGCATATTATGGAAAGAACAGCGGTTCTACAAAAGACGTCAACTGTAGTGAAATGATAAAGGAAGCCTGCGCTCTGGCTTCTGAAAAGACAGACTTCTCCACACCTAAATATGACATCAACGCCGACGGCATTGTAGACCTTGTATACATAATATATGCAGGATACGGAGAAAGCAACGGTGCCGACCCGAACACAATCTGGGCGAAATCTGGTATCGGAAGTTTCGGAACATACAACGGCATGAGCGTGCAGCGGTATGGTCTGAACAATGAGCTGAACTCCAATCCTTATGTTACATCGGGCATGTTTGTAACACCCAAAATAAACGGAATCGGGCTGTTCTGCCATGAGTTCTCACACTGTCTCGGGCTCCCCGACCTTTATCCTTATTCAGCCGCTGCACAGATAGACAATCAAGCGATGGAATACTGGAGCATCATGGACGGAGGCGAGTACACTTACTACGGATATTGCCCTACCGCCTACACGGCATGGGAACGCGAAGCTCTCGGATGGCATTCCATCACCACACTTGAGAACAACGCCACCATTACTGCCACACCTATAAGCGACGGTGGACAGTCATACAAGATGGTGAACAATGCCGACGAATCTGAATACATCGTACTTGAAAACATCCAGAAGAAAGGATGGAACAGTTATTCCATCGGACACGGTCTCATTGCCTACCATGTGAAATGGCCAAAGAGTACGGTTGCATTCAACGACCGTCCTAACGAGACACCCGAGAAGCCGGGCTTTGCCCTAATCCCCGCCGACGGCATACTCATATCGTCATATAATCAAGAACTCAAAAAAGAATACCAGAGCAGCCACAAGGGTGACCCGTTCCCCGGAGAGAAAAACGTCACATCGCTGACCTACGATATGGGATTGCCTAACTTCCGATGGTACACAGAAGGTCCGGAAGTAAAGAAGGCTCTCAGAAACATAACAGAGGACACTACCGTAGGAACTGTTACCTTCAACTATGTGCACGACACAAGCACCGCCATCAGCATGCCGTCTGTCACCCCGACAGAAAACGACACACGCGTTTATACCATCAACGGCACTTACATCGGGAATGATAAGTCCGCAGCCGATAAAGGCATATACATCACCGGAGGAAAGAAAATAATAATGAAATAAGAATAATTTCTCTGAAAAGAAACAGTGGCACGGAAGCAATCGCGCCACTGTTTTTTATATCCGGACAAATACCATAATCCACAAAGCCGATACCAACCGACACCACACAGCTGTCATCACCACCAATATGGCTTTTCGTCAATGAATATAAGTACTTTAGCATTCACATCACCATATCCGATATTGTTACCAACAAGACTGTCGTTCACAAAAGTCAGATAAGTCAGCAAAGGATGTGAATAACAGTACGGACCGAGTTTGCCGTTCCTGTTATAGTAAATCTTCGGGAAATATTTTTTCTTGAAACAAGCCTTGTTCCTCTCCGACATCTTAAAGAAGTTATTCTTATAATCAGTCTTTGAGACACCGCAGCCCATAATGAAAAACACATCCTCGCCATCCACCTTGCATATGAAGCTGACAGGATATTTATCAAGTTCGGCAGGATCAGAGAAAGGTCTGAGCACATAGCGTACAGTCGAGTCATTTATTGTCTTGCACCATACACTGGTATAAACCTTGGTGCCCTCATATGCAGGATGCTGGTCTTCCCTCTTCCTGTATTCTATTATCTCCCGTTCCAATGCCTTGTTGTTAAGCACAAGACGATCGAAATCACGGTTCTTTTCTCCGCGGCATCCGCACAAAACCAACAACAGTATAACCGCAGCTACTGTATTAAACAACACCTTCGTTTTCATAAACATTACATTATCATTTAATTATTTACACATTATCTTCATTTCCATCCGTCGGCAGGTGCATTATCATAATTTAGCGTCACCGTTTTTATACAGCCTCCATCATTTAAGAATAAAACAATCACTACCAGAAATACTCCTTGTCACCCACTCTTACCTTCACTCTGTCGAAAGGCATGCCTCGCTTATATGCCTTACTTACAAGACTGTCTTTGATAAATGTGAGATGACACAGTTCCGGATGGGAAATACCTATTACTCCTGTATTTATACGACCTTCTTCGTAAAGCTCAGGAAAATACTTTCTCTTGAAACGCTCTTTGTCTTCATCAGACCATTTGAAAGGGTTATTACGAAAATTTATCCTCGATTCTCCAAACTGTGAGAAAAAGAACACGTCCTCACCATCTACTCTACATATAAAAAGAATCGGGTCCATATTCAAACCATCGGGATACGACCATGGGAAAAGCGTGTATCTCACAGTAGAATCGTTTATAGTCTTACACCACACACCGGTATATACTTTAATTCCATTATAAAAAGGGTATTGATCTGGACGCCCTCTATATTTTATTATCTCCCGTTCCAACACTTTGTTGTTCAACACCATGCGGTCGAAATCACGGAACTTGTCTTTACGGCAACCGCAAAGAAACAACAAGAACAATACAGATAATGATATTGCTATATTCCTCATCATATTTTTTTACGAATTTTAAATCCACTATCAAAATACGTTATACATCGGATGTTCTACATTTCATTATACTTGTCATACAATAGCTACCAGAAATACTCCTTGTTCCCCACTCTTACTTTTACTCTGTCGAAAGGCATGCCTCGCTTATATGCCTTACTTACAAGACTGTCTTTGATAAATGTGAGATGACACAGTTCCGGATGGGAAATACCTATTACTCCTGTATTTATACGACCATCTTCGTAAAGCTCAGGAAAATACTTTCTCTTGAAGCGCTCTTTGTCTACATCAGACCATTTAAAAGGGTTATTACGAAAATCTATCCTCGATACTCCGAACTGGGATAAAAAGAACACATCTTCACCACCGACATTACATATAAAAAAAAACGATCTCGTATCTAAAGCATCAGGATATGATAGTGGGGCAAGCGTGTATCTCACTGTAGAATCGTTTATCGTCTTGCACCATACGCTGGTATAGACTTTAATTCCCTCATAAAAAGGATATTGATCTGACCGTCCTCTATATTTTATTATCTCCCGTTCCAACACTTTGTTATTCAATACCATGCGGTCAAAATCACGGAACTTGTCTTTATGGCAACCGCAAAGAAACAACAGGAACAATACATATAACAACACCACTCTATTATTCATCATACTTTCTAATTAATCTCTACTGTAATCAGATTATGAATTTACGATACACTACGATTGACAAGAAAAGCCAGAATCTATATCAATTATCAATATTCAATTGTACATCTGAATGATTTTTACAGTCAATGTATCAGCCGTCTGCATATTTTTCATACTCTTTTTCACCCCGTTCATCGAGCGCAAGATACAGTTACCGTAACTGTCATACTGATAAAAGACCGACGCGGTACGCGATTGTCCGGAAACATATAGTCCCGCACTGAAAAAGGCAAGTGTAACGAACAATTTTCTCATATCATAAAGTTTTCAGTTATTATATATTATAGAATTGTCAAAAAGAACGTGTGATGAGTGCTCTTCACCGGTAATACCAGCCAACTGCAAAACCATGCATGATTACAGCATAACCGGACATGTGTTCATCATTACCGCAAATATACACTTTTTTCAAATACAAAGAAAGGAAATGAATGAAAAAATCTGCCATATCATATTTATTTGCAGCTGTGGCGGAAAATATCATGCGGGATGATGACAGACAATGCGCTAAAAGGCTTCGACTCATTTACCGGCATTTTCAAAAAATGATGCTTATGTCTATTATACATATATAAAGATGTGGTGATGTGACTATAATGTACAGAGAAAAACACAAGATGCAAGACTCGGAACAATTCATTTATGATAATGACGCGGTGTCAGGGAAAAGCATCGTCAATGAGGACACGAAGCGAAAGACTCTTCCGTCCTGCATAAATATACATATACGGAAGTAAAATATTTTGACAATATGAAATCGCGAAAGAGAGTGCCGGAAACCAGTAAAAGCCGTTACGGACAACAGTCTGCGACGTTCCGGCACACGAAATCAGGACAATGACACCATGAAACGGGCTTTTCGGGTATACGGAACGGGCATTATAACGGCACGAGAAAGTGCTTTCTGATGTGTAAAAGAGGCTCTTCCGCATCACGGGAAAGGCTTTTCCGCACGGCAGACACAGGTCTGCCACAGTGTAAAATTCCACAAGACGCTGAATATAAAGAACTTGGAAAGAATGCCGGAAACCCGCATATATACAGCCACATAATCATGCGGACATAACGGAGGCACTCTCGCGGAGTTGTTGATGTATAAATATGCAATGACGTCTTGCCGTTGTATATTTATACATAATGGTATAGCGCGTCTCAGACAGCCCCTGTTCCGCTATACGTGAAAATCAACCGGCAGGGACTTTTATGGCTCAGAAGAACAGATAAGGACAGAAAGAAAGCGCGCACATGCGGAGTAATCACCGCATGTGCGCGTTATCATTAATGTATGCTACAGTAAGGCTCAATATTCTCTTTCGCCGAAGATGGCAGTCCCAACCCTGACCATTGTCGAACGGCACTGCACCGCCACGTGATAGTCGTGGCTCATACCCCAGCTGCGTTCGCAGAATCTGTCGTCATCGGCAAAATACTTCTGCTTCACCTCATCGAAGAACGAGGCTGCCATACTGAACTCCGAGCGTATCTGCCCCTCGTCGTCCACGTTGGACGCCATCATCATAATGCCGCATATGCACACATGGTCGAGCGCGCGCCACTCGCCTTCCTCGAGCATTTTGCGGCAGTCGTCGAGCGACAGCCCGTACTTGGTGTCCTCCTCGGCAATGTGAAGCTCGAGCAGCACTTTTATGACACGGTTGTTAGCCTCAGCCTGCCTGTTGATTTCCTTCAGAAGCTTCAGCGAGTCCACTGCCTCTATCATGGCAATATACGGCGCGATGTGCTTCACCTTGTTTGTCTGCAGATGTCCGATGAAGTGCCACTCTATGTCCTTCGGCAGGCTCTTTGCCTTAACGGCAAGTTCCTGTTCGCGGCTCTCTCCGAACACCCGCTGACCTGCGTCGTATGCCTCCATGATGCACTCTGACGGATGGAACTTGCTGATTGCCACAAGGCGCACCCCCTCAGGCAGCGCGCTCCTCACCTCGCGCAGATTGCGTGCCACGTCAGTCTCCATCACACAGTCTCCTCCTGAGTCTCGTATTCGGGCTTGTCGTCGCGTTCCTCTTTCTTCAGCGGGGCGTTGTGTTCATACACGTCCATTATCTTCGTCTCGGAGATGTTGGCTATCATATAATCAATTGCCGAACCGTTCATCACCTCCTCAATGTTCTTCACCGCACCGTTGAAGTCGGACGCCTGCACAAGATAGTTCACGCTCGTGCGCTTCTCCTTCTCGGTCTTCTCGTCTATCGTTATGAACGTAAGCTTTGCCTTGTACCAGCGGTCGTCTGAGGCATTGTCGCTGAAAAACACCTCTCCATAAGTGGCAGGCGTTATGTTCTTCACCTCAAACTCACCGCTTATATATGGTTCCATCTCCTGTGTTATGGTTTCCTCAGCCTCTCCAAAACTCAGAGCGTCGACCACGTAGGTCTCACTCACCTTCTTCTGTCCGCCGTCTTCTGACTGACGGTCGTAGCGTACGGTTGTCTCAAACCAGTTAGTTGTTCTCGATCTCATATACTTATTATAAATGTTATACTATACTTTTCTTCCGGCGGCAAAAGTAGCAATTAATTCCGAAAAACGCATAACGAAAAATACGAAATGCGGACATCTGGCAATAAAATCGTAAAAAAACCATGAGGCACTGGCTAATATAAATTTATTTATTAACTTTGCGGATAAATAAAAACTTACAACTGTACAATGCCGGAAATATCAATCAGGGGACTTGAAATGCCCGAATCGCCTATCAGAAAGCTTGCACCGCTGGCTGCCGATGCGAGAAAACGGGGCATAAAGGTCTATCATCTCAATATAGGACAGCCCGACCTGCCCACACCTCAGGTGGGTCTGGACGCGCTGAAGCACATTGACCGCACCGTGCTGGAGTACTCTCCGTCGCAGGGCATACGGTCATACAGGGAGAAACTCACAAAGTATTACAAAAGGTTCAACATCAATGTAGACGCCGACGACATCATCATTACAGCCGGAGGCTCCGAGGCTGTGCTGTTCGCTTTCATGTCGTGCCTCAACCCTGGTGACGAGATAATAATCCCGGAACCGGCATACGCCAACTACATGGCGTTCGCCATATCGGCTGGAGCGAAGATACGCACCATCGCGACAACCATAGAGGAAGGATTCTCACTGCCGAAGGTGGAGAAGTTCGAGGAGCTTATCAACGAGCATACGCGCGCCATAATGATATGCAACCCCAACAATCCGACAGGCTATCTGTACACCCGCAGGGAGATGAACCAGATACGCGACCTGGTGAAAAAGTACGACCTGTATCTTTTCTCGGATGAGGTCTACCGCGAATACATCTACACCGGCTCGCCCTACATCAGCGCATGCCATCTTGAAGGCATCGAACAGAATGTCCTGCTGATAGACTCCGTGTCTAAAAGATACAGCGAGTGCGGTATAAGAATAGGCGCGCTGATAACAAAGAACGCTGAGGTGAGAGCCGCCGTGATGAAACTGTGTCAGGCACGTCTGTCACCGCCGCTAATAGGACAGATAGTGGCTGAGGCGTCGCTCGACGCGCCTGAGGAATATTACCGCGACGTTTACGATGAATATGTTGAACGGCGCAAATGCCTCATCGACGGGCTTAACCGCATACCCGGAGTATATTCTCCGATACCCATGGGGGCTTTCTACACAGTGGCAAAACTGCCCGTAGACAGTTCGGAGGACTTCTGCCGCTGGTGTCTTGAAGAGTTCTCTTATGAAGGCGAGACGGTGATGCTTGCCCCCGCAGCAGGTTTCTACACCACACCGGGAGCCGGCAACAACGAGGTGAGAATAGCTTACGTACTGAAAAAAGAAGATCTGGAGCGTGCCCTCATTGTCCTGAGAAAGGCTCTTGAGGCTTATCCGGGACGCACTGACGACAAATAGATGAATCTGCCTCTTTTCATATCCAGACGCATATATTCCGCACAGGAGAACGACAGGCGCAAGGTCTCACGTCCTGCCATACGCATTGCCACAGCCGGTGTGGCAATAGGGCTGGCTGTGATGATTGTCAGTGTGAGCGTGGTGTTCGGATTCAAGCACACCATACGCGACAAGATTGTGGGGTTCGGAAGCCACATACAGGTGGCTGACTTCATGACATTGCAGACATCGGAGACGCAGCCCATACAGATGGACGACTCGGTAATGAATGTTCTCAGGAAGCAGCCGGGCGTGAAGCATGTGCAACGCTATGCCATGACGCAGGGCATACTGAAGACCGACAACGAGTTTCTTGGAGTGATGTTCAAAGGTGTGGGACCGGAGTTCGACTCCACATTCATACATAAAAACATGCTTGAAGGCAGCATTCCGAAGTTTTCCGACAAGAAGAGCGGTAACCGGATACTCATCTCCAAGGCTATGTCGGACAAGCTCGGACTGAAATGCGGAGAAAGGATATTCGCATACTTCATCAATCAGGACGGTGTAAGAATGAGGCGGTTCACCGTTTCGGGAATATACCGCACCAATCTTACGCAATACGACAACACAATATGCTTCACCGATTTATATACCACCGTGAAGCTCAACGGATGGAATGAGAACACTGCGACGGGAGCGGAAATATCCGTGAACGACTTCGACCGCATGAAGGAAACGGAGGACGCAATAAGCAGGAACGTCAACCGCACCACCGACAGCTACGGTCATACATACACGTCGAAGAACATAAAGGAGCTCAACCGTCAGATTTTCTCATGGCTCGAACTGCTCGACCTGAATGTCTGGATTATACTTGCCATAATGACAGCTGTGGCAGGTGTGACCATGATTTCTGGTCTGCTGATCATCATTCTTGAGCGGACCTCGATGATAGGTCTGCTCAAAGCCCTCGGAGCACGCAACAGAATGATAAGGCATACATTCCTATGGTTCGCCGCATTCATCATAGGCAAAGGACTGATAATTGGCAACATACTCGGCATTGGCATAATTCTGCTGCAAAAACTTACCGGATTCGCCAAGCTCGACCCAGCCACATACTATGTGAATACCGTTCCTGCCGAACTCAACCCGCTTGTCATTATCATGCTCAACGCCATGACCATGCTTGTCTGCATCTTTGTGCTGACAGCTCCAAGCTATCTCATCGCGCATATTCATCCGGCAAGGTCAATGCGCTACGAATAATTAGCCGGATGCCAAAACAAAAATTGCACAAAACTTTTGGGGATGTGCAGATAAGATATTATCTTTGCACACAAATATGAATTCTGTGCAATGGAACAAATACCAAGCTTCAACTCGTATATTGAACGAAGTATAATAGACAACTGGGACAGAGACGCCCTGACGGACTATAAAGGTGTTACACTGCAATTCCATGATGTGGCAAGAAAGATAGAGAAGCTGCACATCATGTTCGAAAACAGCGGAGTACAACGCGGAGACAAAATCGCCATGTGCGGACGAAACAGCAGCAACTGGGGCGTGGCACTGCTTGCCACACTGACATACGGTGCTGTTGCCGTGCCCATACAGCATGAGTTCACACCTGACCAGATATATAACATTGTAAACCACAGCGATGCCAAGATTCTTTTTGTAGGCGACATCGTGGCGACAACGATAGATCCGGAGGAGATGCCAAACCTCGAAGGCATCATATACATTCCTGATTACTCACTCGTAATATCAAGGACAGAAAAGCTGTCGTATGCCAGAGAGCACCTCAATGAGATGTTCGGGAAGAAATACCCGAAATATTTCCGTAAGGAACATCTGCATTATTATAAGGAGCAAAGCCCTGACGAACTTGCCATGATCAATTACACAAGCGGTACGACCGGATTTTCCAAAGGCGTGATGCTGCCCTACCGGGCAATCTGGGGCAACCTTGACCACATTCTTTTCAAACTGAAGGACAAAGTGAAACCGGGCGGTAACATAGTGTGTACACTGCCTATGGCTCACATGTACGGACTTGCGGTCGAATTCTTCTTCGGATTCCTCAACGTCTGCCACCTTTATTTCCTGACACGCCTTCCGTCTCCTACACTTATAGCTGAGACGTTCGCGGAAATAAAACCGTCAATCATCGTGACCGTGCCTTTGGTCGCCGAGAAGATAATCAGAAAGAAAATACTTCCTGTAGTACAGACAAACAGAATGCGTCTGCTTCTCAACATGCCGGTAATAAGCAAGAAAGTGAAGCAGAAAATACGCGAGCAGGTGCTCGAGGTGTTCGGAGGCAAAGCCTATGAAATGGTTGTCGGAGGCGCTCCCATCAACCAAAGCATCGAGACATTCCTGCAAAGTATCGACTTCCCTCTGACCATAGCATACGGCACGACAGAGACAGCACCGCTCATAGCATTCTCTGACCAGAGCGAGTATGAGCTGTTTTCATGCGGTAAAATCGTAAGGCACATGGAAATGAAGATAAACAGCAGCGATCCGGAAAACATTCCGGGCGAGCTGCTCGTTAAAGGTACGAACCTCATGCTCGGATATTATAAGAACGAGGAAGCTACCAAAGAGGTTATTGACGAGGACGGATGGTTCCACACAGGAGACCGTGCCACAATGAGCAGCGACGGACACATATATATTAAAGGACGCATAAAGAACATGCTCCTCGGTGCCAACGGGCAGAACATCTATCCTGAAGAAATAGAAGACAAGCTCAATTCCATGACAATGGTAAACGAGAGTCTTGTGGTGCAACACGGCAACCAGCTTGTGGGGCTTGTGTATCCGGACATGGAAGAGGCACAGGCTATGGGATTCAATGAAGACGACCTAAAAAACATTATGGAGCAGAACAGGCTGGAGCTAAACACACTTATACCTCCATTCTGTAAGATTTCAGAAATAAGAATACATAACGAGGAGTTTAAGAAAACGCCTAAAAAAAGTATAAAACGCTATCTTTACAAGATACAGGACACATGACAGATACCTAAACTGCATTTGTTCAAAACAATAAAAAAAACTCAATATGGAAACACCCTCATTCAACCGGCTTATCGAACAGAACATTGTCGATAACTGGAATCTTGATGCCCTGACAGACTACAAAGGCTTTACGCTACAGACGCACGATGTGGCGAGGAAAATAGAAAAGCTCCACATATTGTTTGAAAACAGCGGCGTGGAGAAAGGAGACAAGATTGCACTGTGCGGAAGAAACAGCACTCATTGGGCTGTAGCGTTTCTCGCGACACTCACCTATGGCGCAATCGCAGTACCAATATTACATGAATTCACAGCCGAACAGATTCACCACATTGTAAACCATAGCGGAGCAAAACTGCTGTTCGCAGGTGACGTGGTCGCTACAATAATAGACGGAGACAAGATGCCGGGGATTGAAGGCATCATATTCATACCCGATTATTCCCTGAAACTGTCAAGGACAGAGAAACTGACATACGCCCGCGAGCATCTGAACGAGATGTTCGGAAAGAAATATCCGAAATATTTCCGCAAGCAACACGTTAATTATTACAAGGAACAAAGCCCGGATGAACTTGCCGTAATAAATTACACAAGCGGTACGACAGGCTTTTCTAAAGGTGTCATGATTCCTTACCGCGCCATGTGGAGCAACTACGACTTCGCGGAAAGTGTTCTCGGCAACAAGCTCAAAAAGGGAGACAATGTGATAAGCATATTGCCGATGGCACACATGTATGGTATGGCATTTGAATTCATATTCGAATTTCTGCATGGCTGCCACATCTTCTATCTCACACGTGTACCCAGCCCCGCGATAATAGCACAGGCGTTCACGGATGTGAAACCCAAAATCATCATTTCCGTACCTCTTATCATTGAGAAGATAATACGCAAGAAGGTATTTCCCAAGATACAGAACAACCGGATGCGGATTCTACTCAACATGCCATACGTAAGCAAAAAGGTAAACCGCAAGATATGCGAACAGGTGACTAACGCATTCGGGAACAACTTTTACGAAATAATAATAGGAGGAGCCGCCTTCAACCAGGAGGTGGAATCGTTCCTTAAAAAGATTGATTTTCCATACACAGTAGGATACGGCTCAACAGAATGCGCGCCGATCATATGCTACTCTGACTACAAGACATTTGTTCCCGGATCATGCGGTCGTGCGGTCGTTCACATGGAAGTGAAGATTGACAGTCCCGATCCGGAAAATATTCCTGGAGAGATTCTTGCAAGAGGAATGAATGTAATGCTTGGCTATTATAAAAACGAGGAAGCCACAAGAGAGACCATCGATAAAGAAGGATGGTATCACACAGGCGACCTCGGCACGATGGACAAGGACGGCAACGTGTTCATTAAAGGACGCTCAAAGAACATGCTGCTCGGTGCAAACGGGCAGAACATTTTTCCGGAAGAGATTGAGGATAAGCTGAATTCATTGCCGATGGTCAACGAAAGTCTCATCATACAAAAGGGCGAATCGCTTGTAGGACTCGTATATCCAGACTATGATGAAGCACACTCCATGGGACTGTCGGATGAAGATCTTGAACAGATAATGGAACAGAACCGGCAGAGTCTCAACGAGTCTTTACCCGCTTATTGCAGGCTTTCCTCAATAAGACTACATACTGAAGAATTTGAGAAAACACCTAAAAAAAGTATCAAAAGATACCTTTATACAGAGTAAGGGCGGTGCCGGGACTATCCCGGCATTGCCCTTACTCTTGAAAGAGTCTCCGGTGTCATCTGCAGATAACTTGCGATGTACACCAAAGGAGCCCGCAAAACGACCTGCGGCATAAGCTTACACATACGTTTGTATCTGTTCTGCGCTGTTTCGAAACGCACCAGATCGGCATGCACCTGTGATATTATAAGACTCTCCTCAAGTATCTTTCTGTACATCAGCTGTATGTTAACACTGTGCAGCGCCACACGTTCCAATTCAGTTTTAGGCAGAGCATAGATAACGGACGTCTCAAGAGCGTCTACCTGAATTTGAGAAGGCTCCTCCTTGAAGAGGCTTTCTATGCACATGAAAATAGTATGGTCCTCTCCCAGGTGTTCCGTAACCTCTTTATCATATTTATAATAATACTGTCTTATCAGACCCCTATCTATATAATAAATGTTACGGCATGTCTCCCCGGTTTTGAGTATTGTCTCACCCTTTTTAAACTTCATCGGTTTGAGAATACCCTCAAGGAGATCAAGTTCATCGTGAGTCATCGTGCTGTATTTACGCGCCAACTCACGTGCGATATCCCGCTTTGAACTGACAGGTTCTTTCATTTCAGACTCTTTTTATTTGTAAGTTATACTCCATTATGTATCAGTCCAGCTTAAGCACAGCAAGGAATGCCTTCTGCGGAACCTCCACATTACCAATTTGCTTCATGCGTTTCTTTCCACGCTTCTGTTTTTCCAACAGCTTACGCTTGCGGCTGACATCACCGCCGTAACACTTTGCGGTCACGTCCTTACGCACACATTTTATTGTCTCACGTGCTACAATCTTTGACCCTATGGCAGCCTGTATGGCTATATCAAACTGCTGACGGGGAATCAGGTCCTTTAGTTTCTCACACATTCTGCGTCCAAGCACAACGGCGTTGTCCTGATGTGCGAGAGCTGAAAGCGCATCCACAGGCTCACCGTTAAGCAATATGTCAAGCTTAGCCAGACGTGACGGACGGAAGCCGTCAACGTGATAGTCAAACGACGCATACCCTTTGCTTATAGACTTAAGCTTATCATAAAAATCAATGACAATCTCCGCCAGAGGCAACATAAAATGAAGCTCAACTCTGTTTCCGCTTACAAACTCCTGTTTTATAAGCTCTCCACGCTTGTCCAGACACAGAGTCATTATAGGACCGATATAATTTGACGTTGTGATAATGCTCGCCTTGATATACGGCTCCTCAATATGATCAATCATTGTAGGGTCAGGCAGACCTGACGGATTGTGGACTTCCTTCACATTGCCCTGCTTGTCATACACCATGTACGATACGTTAGGCACTGTCGTGATGACATCCATGTTGAACTCACGGTCAAGTCTTTCCTGCACAATCTCCATGTGAAGCAATCCCAGAAAACCGCATCTGAATCCGAAACCAAGCGCAACCGACGACTCAGGTGAGAATGTAAGCGATGCGTCATTGAGCTGAAGCTTCTCCAAAGAAGACCTCAGGTTCTCATAATCTACGGGATCTATCGGGTACACACCGGCAAAAACCATAGGCTTCACTTCCTGAAATCCGGAGATAGCTTCCAGACATGGCTTGTCCACATGAGTGATAGTGTCTCCCACTTTCACCTCTTTCGCATCCTTTATACCACTTATGATGTATCCCACCTCACCTGTTCTAAGCGTGTCGCGGGGCACCATATCCATTTTAAGAACACCCACCTCGTCGGCGTCATACTCCATTCCGGTATTGAAGAACTTCACCTTATCCCCTTTCCTTATACTTCCGTTCTCTATCTTGAAGTAGGCGATGATTCCTCTGAATGAATTGAATACAGAATCGAATATAAGAGCCTGAAGCGGCGCGTCGCTGTCTCCTGTGGGATGCGGGATGCGTCTCACCACAGCCTCCAGTATCTCGTCAACACCCTCACCGGTCTTTCCCGAAGCGCGTATTATGTCTGTCCGTTCACAACCGATAAGGTCTATTATCTCGTCCTCCACCTCATCCGGCATAGCACTCGGCATGTCTATCTTGTTGATAACCGGAATTATCTCAAGGTTATGGTCTATTGCCATATAAAGATTAGATATTGTCTGCGCCTGTACTCCCTGCGTCGCATCCACAACAAGCAGTGCGCCTTCACACGCGGCAATGCTTCTCGACACCTCATATGAAAAATCCACATGTCCCGGAGTGTCTATAAGATTAAGAATATACTTCTCTCCTTCATACACATACTCCATCTGTATGGCATGACTTTTTATCGTTATGCCACGTTCTTTCTCCAGATCCATATCATCGAGCATCTGTCCTTCAGTAATCTTTATCGTATCAGTATGTTCGAGCAGACGGTCAGCCAGAGTTGATTTACCATGATCTATATGAGCAATTATGCAGAAGTTCCTTATATTCTTCATAATATGTATCGGTTTGTTCGTTTTTAGTAAGCAACATACCGGTCAAAAATGAGGTTCCGCATTTTACCGGATTCCACTTTATCATTTATGTCAATCACCGCACACAAGAACAATATTCCATTTCCACCCCCATTTACCCGAGAGCCGTTTGTATTATGCAAAGATAACACAAACGAGAGAAATGAGAACTTGTTCTTTAATTTCCGAGTGCAGTTAATCTTATGCAAAGATAACGCAAACGAGAGAAATAAGAACTTGTTCTTTAATTTCCGAGTGCAGTTAATCTTATGCAAAGATAGTGTAAAATTCTGGAATTTAGACTATCTTTGCACAAAATATTAATACAGATGAGAAAGACCATACTATCCGTACTTACAGTCATGATGCTTGCCTCATGTCATGAGAGCATAGAGGAGCGTGCCCAGCGCGAGGCACGCGAGTTCACCGAAAGATACTGTCCCACCCCGGTGGTCAACTACACACGCACGGACAGCGTCGCGTTCGACATGAAGTCAAAAACATACACGTATTATTGTTCAGTCACAGACGCCATGGACAATGCGGACATTATAAGCCAGAACAAAGACAAAATAAAGAGCGGACTGCTTGAAAGCATTATAGGCAACACCCAGATAAAAATATACAAAGAAGCCGGTTTCAACTTCGCATACATCCTGCATTCGGCAAAAGACCCCAGTAAAGTGCTTTTCAGCGTGAAGTATACACCAAAGGAATACGAAAGATAAAACCGGAGCGGGCATCATGCTCAATCCGTATTCCGTGTCGCCGTCAGGCGGATCGGCTTCCGCTTTTATGTAAGATTCTGTGGAAAACGCTTCGATATAACATGAAACAGAATGACGGCAGCAATGCGAAAGAGCGTTTATTAGCAAACAATAAAGCGAAGAAGCGTCTTTGACGGTCTGGCAGCCGTTTATGGATAAGACATATACAGACGGAAAGTCCGGCATGAATCATTACGGAATCATGCCGGACTTTTCTTTTGTATGGCGTATCAGTACCCCATGTCCTCCAATGCCTTAGCCAGCTGGTCGGGACAACTTGTCATCTTGCCGCCACAGGTTATACCTCCGAGAAGAGCCTTCACATCGGCAGCCTTATGACCTTTTGCGAGCGCGCATATTCCTTTCAGGTTACCGTTACATCCACCCGTGAAATTCAGACCGGTTATAACGCCTGCGTCATCCACCTCAATGTCTATCATCCGGCTGCATGTGCCTTGTGTCTTGTAACTGTAATGTGCCATATGCTTTGTTGTAAAAACAAGGAGCCGCACGACCATCCACCGACTCCATTATTTGTGTTACAGAGGCCTTGCGTTATTCTGCCGGCTCAGCAGGTTTCATGTTTGTGTAGACATTCTGTACGTCATCAAATTCCTCAAGACGCTCCACCATCTTGTCGATAGTAGCACGCGCGTCACCGTCGAGGTCTTTCAAGTCGTTCGGAATATATGTGAACTCACCTCCGATATCCTCAAATCCTTTCTCCTCAAGGAACTTATGTATCGCCGCATAGCTTTTCGGGTCACCGTAAATGGTGATTGTTCCCTCTTCCTCATCCTCATCATACTCATCCTCAACGTTGAGGTCTATGAGTTCAAGAATAAGCTCATCCATGTCAAGACCTTCCTTCTTCTTGAATGTGAAAACACACTTATGGTCGAAAAGGAATGAAAGCGAACCGGTTGTGCCGAGTGTTCCGTTGAATTTGTTGAACACCGAGCGCACGTCACCTACAGTACGTGTGGTATTGTCTGTGAGCGTATCGACGAATATGGCGATGCCATGAGGACCGTAACCCTCATATGTCACCTCCTTGTAATCGCTCTGGTCCTTACCCAGCGCGTTCTTTATGGCACGCTCAATGTTATCCTTCGGCATGTTCTCACGCTTACATGTAGCGATGACCGAACGCAGTGCCGGGTTGTTCTCAGGCTCCGGACCACCTGCCTTCACGGCGATGGCAATCTGCTTTCCGAGTCGGGTAAAGGTCTTTGCCATATGTCCCCAACGTTTCAGTTTCGTAGCTTTACGATATTCAAATGCTCTTCCCATAATATATACTTATGTTTTTGTTTTCATCGGAGGGCATGTTCTCAAAACACACTGCGCCGCACGATGAGTATCGTTTTTATTATTTGTTATTGTTGTTTATGCTTTATCTCAGTTCGGCACCCAGTTTCGTCTTGAGGTTTGTGATGAGTCTGTTCATCACGTTTTCTATCTGTTTGTCGTTAAGAGTCTTGCTTTCGTCCTGCAGAATGAAGTTCACCGCATAGCTTTTCTTGCCCTCCGGCAGGTTCTTGCCTTCATATACATCGAAGAGCTCCACACTCTTCAGAAGCTTCTTCTCGGTCTGCGCCGCAATCGCCTCTATGGCAGCGAACTCCACACTCTTGTCCACGAGCAGGGCAAGGTCGCGGCTTACAGCCGGATAACGGCTTATCTCATGATAGAGCACAGTGTTCTTGCGCACTGCCTTCATCACATTTCCCCACATTATCTCGGCATAGAACACCTCGGCACTTATGCCTGTCGCCTTAAGCATCCTGCCGCTCACTACTCCCATTTCAGCCAGCAGCTTACCGTTGCGTGCCTTTATTCGGAGTGACTTCGCATAGATATTGTTGTCGCCATTCTCAACGGTATACATCTGCGGAGCAAGTCCTACGCGGCGGAACACGTTCGTCACGTAAGCCTTCAGCTCATAGAACGACGACTTCTCGTCCGCATGAGCCCATGAGCCTTCCACCCTCTTGCCTGTCAGCCACAGACCCATATGCATCTCCTCGGAGTATGCCTTTATCGGGTTTTCGGCATCTTTTCTCTCCGGGTTGTAGTGGTAGCAGTTTCCAAATTCGAAGAAACGGAGGTTCGGACTCTTATGATTGATGTTGCGGCATATGCTTTCAAGTCCTCCGAACAGCAGAGTCTGACGCATCACGTTGAGGTCACTGCTCAGCGGATTCATAAGTTTCACGGTGTTTGCGTCAGGATAGCAGTTAAGGTCTGTGTAGTATGCTGCCTTCGAGAACGAGTTGTTCATTATCTCGTTGAAGCCGCATCCCACAAGCTGCTCACTCACAATGTCCTGCAGACGATGGTCATGGTCAGCCTCGCCTATATTCGTAAGCGAGCTCTTGAGCTGCGTGGGAATCTCCACATTATTATATCCGTATATTCTCAGGATGTCCTCCACTACGTCGCAAGGACGCTGCACGTCAACCCTGTATGCCGGCACCGTAAGCTCAAGAGCAGTGTCGCTCTCTCCGTCTATTGTCATGTCAAGGCTCTTCACGATGCTCTTTATCGTGTCCTTGCCTATTTTCTTGCCAACGAGGTTGTCCACGTAGCTGTATTCAAGTGTCACCTTTGAGTCAGGCACAAGTGTGGGATATACGTCCTTTATCTCCATGCTCACCTTTCCTCCTGCCAGTTCGCGGCAGAGTATGGCAGCCTGTTTAAGAGCGTAAATCACACCGTTGGGGTCTATGCCGCGCTCAAAACGGTAGCTCGAGTCGGTGCTCAGGCCGTGGCGGCGCGCGCTTTTTCTTATCCATGTAGGATGGAAATAAGCGCTTTCAAGCACCACGTTGCGTGTAGTGTCGTATGTTCCGCTTCCCTTTCCTCCGAATATTCCGGCTATGCACATAGGCTCCTCGGCGTTGCATATGCTCAGGTCGTGTTCTCCAAGGGTGTGCTCCTCTCCGTCGAGAGTCACGAATTTAGTACCTTCCGGCTGCGTGCGCACAACAATCCTGTGTCCCTTCACCATGTCGGCATCGAAACAGTGCATAGGCTGTCCGTATGCCATCATTATATAATTTGTTATGTCCACGATGTTGTTTATCGGTCGCAGACCTATCACTTTCAGTTTGTTCTGCAGCCACTCCGGACTCTCCTTCACCTCACATCCGGTGATGCTCACACACGCATAACGCTTGCACGCCTCTGTGTTCTCTATCTCCACCTCAATAGGCATGGAGTTGTCGTCAACCGAGAATGCGCTGCAGTCAGGACGGTGGAGCGCAGTCTTGTGCCCGTTCTGTACGAGCCACGCATACAGGTCGCGTGCCACGCCCCAGTGACTGAGCGCGTCGGCACGGTTGGCGGTAATGTCTATTTCTATTATCCAGTCGCTCTCCAGATTATAATATTCGGCGGCGGGCTGTCCAACAGGGGCGTCTTCAGGCAGGACAATGATGCCGTCATGGCTTGTGCCGATACCTATCTCGTCCTCGGCGCATATCATGCCGTTGCTCTCCACTCCTCTCAGCTTCGACTTCTTGATGACAAACTCCTTGTCGCCGTCATAGAGCACGCAGCCCAGATCGGCAACTATCACCTTCTGACCGGCTGCAACGTTTGGCGCGCCGCACACTATCTGCTGCGGTGTCTCGCGTCCAAGGTCCACCGTAGTCACGTGAAGGTGGTCCGAATTGGGATGCATCTCGCATGTGAGGACCTTGCCCACATACAGTCCTTTCAGTCCTCCCTTTATGGTCTGTACTTCTTCCAGAGCATCGACTTCGAGTCCGCAGGATGTCAGAGCGTCCGCTGCCTGCTGCGGAGAAAGGTCAAAATCGACGTATTCTTTAAGCCATTTGTAAGAAATATTCATTATAATGATTTTTAAGTATACTCAAATTCGACGCAAAATTAATAAATTTCAGGCAGTTGAACAAAATAATGTTTATAAAAAAGCAACGCTGTATATTTATACAAAAACACCTGTAAGAATATACGGTGCAGAGTGAATAAGACTTCAGATAAGCGCGTTATTTGCCGCAGAATAACATTTTTCCGCAAATACGCCGGTTATGACGGCATGGGCATAATGCGTTGGACATCAGGGCACTTTGCATAAATAAAGGTTCTGCACGGCTATTCACGTCTTGCGGGAAAGCCTCTTTCGGGGTGCGGAAAAGGCTTTTCAGCATCATGGGAGAGCCGTTATGACGGCACTGAAACGTGCGTACGGCACCGCCAAAGAGCCCGTCCGGCACGCGACGGTGAGTACTGTCGGCACGCAACATGTATTTTCATGCGCCATTTATACATCTTTTTGGAGTTACAGTTTCTATTTTCCGATTTTATTATGTCAAATTATTTTACCGTCAGAAACGTATGAATATTCATTTTCTACCGACACTTACAGCCCCTGCATGCACCGTATACGACAACTCAAAACCCACAACCGGCATCATCAGACGTTTACGCATGTCGCTTCCCGGCTTCTCCCTTACACTGCAAGTCATAAACAAACAGCGCAAGCCCGCCTTCAGATAAATGTCTGAAGACCGGCTTGCGCCATCCATGCAAAAGCCCTATGACGGTCCGGAATAGTGATTCAGTCCGGCATACGTACATCATCCGGCAACCGTGCTGCCCACATACGAGGCGCACATGTCGGCGCAACGCTCACCGTCCACACCCGCCGACACGATGCCTCCGGCATACCCTGCCCCCTCACCGCAGGGGAAAAGACCTTTCAGTCTGACGTGCTGCAGTGTGTCGGCAGACCGGAGTATGCGCACAGGTGACGACGTACGGGTCTCCACGGCTATGAGCACCGCATCGTTTGTGAGGAAACCGTGGCTTGTCTGTCCGAACTTTCTGAATCCTTCCTGCAGACGTCTGCCCACATGAGGCGGCAGCCAGAAATGTAGAGGTGAGGATATAAGCCCCGGAGCATAACTGCTTTTAGGCAGATCGTAAGACAGCCGTCCTCCCACAAAGTCTGCCATGCGCTGCGACGGAGCCGTCTGCCGCATGTTGCCCTGCTGCCAGCACACGCGCTCCAGTTCTTCCTGAAAGAGCATCATCTTCAGCCGTCCGTCGCCCTCGACATCCTCAGGACGAGTCTCCACCACCATTCCGCTGTTCGACCACTGTGTGCCCCGGTTGCTCGGACTCATGCCGTTTACAACAATCTGTTGCGGACCCGTGGCGGCAGGAATGACAAATCCGCCCGGACACATACAGAACGAATACACACCACGACCGTCAACCTGTGTGACGAAACTGTACTCGGCAGCCGGCAGATACTTTCCACGACCGTTCTTATTGTGATACTGTATGCGGTCTATAAGTGCCGCAGGATGCTCCAGACGCACCCCTACGGCTAAGCCCTTCGGCTCCATCTCTATGCCTGTCCGGTCGAGATAGCGGTAGACATCGCGCGCGGAGTGACCCGTGGCAAGAATCACCGGACCGCGGAAAGTGAGCTCTCTGCCTGTAGTCAGGTCTACAGCCTCAATCCCGTCCACTGTGTCACCGCTTACGAGAAGACCGGTCATCTTTGTGCTGAAGTGCACTTCTCCGCCACATCCGAGTATGGTGTTGCGCATGTTCTCTATCACGCGCGGCAGCTTGTCGGTGCCAATGTGCGGATGAGCGTCCGCGAGTATCGACGGTGAAGCTCCGTGCTGGCAGAACACGTTGAGAATCTTCTCTGTGTTGCCGCGTTTCTTCGAGCGTGTATAAAGCTTTCCGTCGGAGTAGGCTCCGGCACCTCCCTCGCCGAAACAATAGTTGCTCTCACTGTCCACCTTATGCGTTCTGGTGATGAGCGAGAGGTCTGTCTTGCGCTCGCGCACATTCTTTCCGCGCTCTATCACCACAGGGCGCAATCCTAATTCTATCAGTCTGAGCGAGGCGAACAGTCCTCCCGGTCCCTCCCCCACCACAATCACCTGCGGACGCCCCGACACATCGCGGTATTCGGTGTGCCTGTACACGTCGTCCTGAGGCATCTCGTTGACATACACGCGCACCGTCAGATTGACATACACTGTGCGCTGCCGCGCGTCAATGCTCCTGCGCAAGACCCGCACTCCGTATATGGTGCGTATGTCGATGCCCCGGTCGCGGGCTATATAGTCCTTTATTGTCTGTTCCGATGCTGCCTGCTGCGGCAGCACACGTATCTGGAATTCATGTGTCATATGTATGCTGATAATGTTAAGTTTGACTTTTATGATGTCATTAATCCTGCAAAAATAATCAATTATTGTCTAATTTCGTTGGTGATATTTATAATTATTTTTAACTTTGCCAGCATTGTGTGACATAATCACATTTCGGAAAATACACGTCGGACGAGAAATCCGCAGACCGGCTCTCCTTTGTATCGAGAGCAATGAAACGGGTGGCGTAAGGCATGTACCGCTTCCTTAACAAAGTTATTCACGAACTCCACTTTTGTTCAGTGGCATAAAATCAATTTACAGGAAAATGAAAGTATTGAAGTTTGGCGGAACATCTGTAGGTTCCGTAAAAAGCATTCTGAGCCTTAAACGCATTGTAGAGAAAGAAGCCGAAAGCCAGCCGGTGATAGTAGTTGTAAGCGCTCTCGGCGGAATAACAGACAAGCTTATTGTGACGGCAAGACTCGCGCTGCAGGGCGACGAGGGATGGCGGAACGAGTTTGAGGCAATGGTAGACCGCCATCACAAGATGATTGACACCATCATCACCGACACCAAAAAACGCGAAGACTTATTCAACACCGTGGACGGGATGTTCGAACAGCTGCGCAGCATATACTACGGAGTGTTCCTCATTCACGATCTGAGCGAGAAAACCCTTGATGCCATCGTAAGCTACGGGGAGCGTCTGAGTTCCAATATAGTTGCGACGCTGATAAGCAAAGCCAGATGGTTTGACGCGAGAGACTTCATAATGACCGAACGTAAAAACGGAAAGCACACGCTGGACAGCGAGGTCACGGCGAGACTTGTGCGCAAGGCGTTCCACGACCTGCCGCGCATATCGCTCGTACCGGGATTCATCAGCCGCGACAAGTCGTCGGGAGAGACAACCAATCTCGGCAGGGGCGGAAGCGACTACACCGCAGCCATCATCGCCGCCGCACTCGACGCATCGATTCTGGAGATATGGACGGATGTGGACGGATTCATGACCGCCGACCCGAGAGTGATAAAAACAGCATACACCATAAACGAGCTGAGCTACATAGAAGCTATGGAGCTGTGCAACTTCGGTGCCAAAGTGATATATCCGCCGACAATATATCCGGTGTGCGTAAGAAACATACCGATAAAAGTAAAGAACACATTCAACCCGTCAAGCGAGGGGACTACGATAAAGAACAAGATTGCCAACGACAGCAAACCGATAAAAGGAATATCGAGCATCAGCGGAACCACACTCATCACTGTGACCGGTTTGTCAATGGTGGGAGTCATTGGTGTGAACCGGAGAATATTCACCGCGCTCGCCGACAACGGCATAAGCGTGTTCATGGTGTCACAGGCGTCGTCGGAGAACTCCACGTCAATAGGTGTGAGAGACGAAGACGCACGGTCGGCGGTAAGCGTGCTCGACAGGGAATTTGCCAAGGAAATTGAGACCGGAGCGATGTTTCCGATGCACGCGGAGAGCGGTCTGGCGACAATAGCAGTGGTCGGGGAAAACATGAAACACACTCCGGGCATTGCCGGGAAACTGTTCGGAACGCTCGGACGAAGCGGCATAAGCGTGATAGCATGCGCACAGGGAGCGTCGGAGACAAACATTTCTTTCGTGGTAGACGGACGGTTCCTGCGAAAGGCACTCAACGTGATACACGACTCTTTCTTCCTTTCCGAGTACAAGGTGCTCAACCTTTTCATATGCGGTGTGGGCACCGTAGGAGGCAAACTGATAGAACAGATAAGAGACCAGTATGAGAAACTGAAGACAGACCGGGGACTCAAACTGAACGTTGTGGGCATAGCAAGCTCCAAGAAAGCGATATTCAACCGCGACGGAATCAATCTTGACACTTACCGTGACGAACTTTACAGGGCTAAAGACAGCAACAACTCGCAACTGCTGAAGGAAGTCATAGGCATGAATATATTCAACAGCGTGTTTGTGGACTGTACGGCAAGCAAGGAGGTGGCGTCGTTCTACCAGCTCCTGCTCGAACACAACGTATCGGTGGTGGCTGCAAACAAGATAGCCGCCTCGTCAGACTACCAGAGTTATATAAAACTGAAGAGGACGGCTCTGGCACGTGGCGTGAAGTTCCTTTTCGAGACAAACGTGGGTGCAGGACTGCCTATCATCGGAACAATAAACGACCTTATAAACTCCGGAGATAAAATATTGAAGATAGAGGCAGTGCTGAGCGGCACTCTCAATTTCATATTCAACGAGATTGCAGCCGACGTACCGTTCTCCGAAACGGTGCGAAGGGCAAAGGAACAGGGCTACAGCGAGCCTGACCCGCGTATAGACCTGAGCGGCACCGATGTTATAAGAAAGCTCGTGATTCTTGCACGTGAGGCAGGATACAGGGTGGAACAGGACGATGTGGAGAAGAATCTGTTCATTCCGTCTTCTTACTTCAATGGCTCGGTGGAGGATTTCTGGGAAAGACTGCCGATGCTTGACGCGGAGTTTGAGGAACACCGCAAGAAACTCGAGGAAGAAGGACGGCACTGGCGCTTTGTGGCGACAATGGATCACGGAAAGACCAACGTCAGCCTGAAGGAAGTGGACCGCAACCATCCGTTCTACAATCTTGAGGGCAGCAACAACATCGTCCTGCTCACAACAGAACGGTATAAGGAATATCCTATGCTCATACAAGGATATGGAGCGGGAGCAAGCGTGACCGCAGCAGGAGTGTTCGCAAACATCATGTCTATAGCTAACATCTGACGACTATGAAACACATTATAATATTAGGAGACGGTATGGCAGACCATCCGGTTGAACGTCTTGGCGGAAAGACTCTTTTACAGTATGCCGACACTCCGTATATGGACATGCTGGCAAAGAACGGACGCACCGGTCGTCTCATAACAATTCCGGAGGGATTCCAGCCAGGCAGCGAGGTGGCTAACACGGCTATTCTCGGCTACGACCTCAATGAGGTCTACGAGGGACGAGGACCTCTCGAGGCTGCGTCAATAGGATATGACATGAGGGCAGACGATATGGCAATGCGTTGCAACATCATCACTCTGGCAGACGGGAGAATAAAAAACCACCACGGAGGGCATCTTACCACGGAGCAAAGCGATATTCTCATAAAATATCTTGACAGACAACTCGGCAATGAGGACATAAAGTTCATCACAGGAATACAATACAGACATCTTTTAATAATAAGAGGTGGCAACAAACACATTGTATGCGCTCCTCCGCACGACCATCCGGAGGAAGAATGGAGGCAGCTGATGGTAAGACCTGAGCACGGATGGGAAAACCGCAGGGACGGTGACAGAATGACTGCACAGCAGACTGCCGACATAATAAACACGCTTATATTGAAGTCGCAGCAGCTTCTGGAGCAGCACCCGTTCAACAAGGAGCGTGCCGCACAACAGAAAGACGCTGCCAACAGCATATGGCCGTGGAGCGGCGGATACCGACCCAAGATGGACACACTGCAACAGATGTATCCGCAAATAAAGGAAGGCGACGTAATCTCAGCGGTAGACCTGATAAGAGGTATAGGACGTTATGCAGGGCTCAACCGGGTGACAGTGGAGGGCATGACAGGGCTTGCCGACACTAATTACGAGAACAAGGCGCAGGCTGCGATAGACATGTTGAGACAGCACGACTTCGTGTATCTGCATGTGGAAGCAAGCGATGAGGCTGGACACGACGGTGATCTGGAACTGAAACTGAAGACAATAGAGAATCTTGACAGACGAATTGTGAAACCGGTTTATGAGGAAGTGAGCACTTGGACAGACACTCCTGTATGCGTAGCCATACTTCCCGACCATCCCACACCGGTGGAGTTGCGCATTCATGTGGCAGAGCCGGTACCTTTTATTATATGGCATCCGGGCATCACTCCGGACGGAGTGGAGACTTATGATGAAGTGAGTTGTGTCAGCGGCAGCTACGGATTGTTGCGGCTTGAAGAGTTTATGAATAAATTTATGGAACTATGATGTATTACAGCACCAACGGCAAAGCGCCCCTCGCGACACTTGAGGAAGCGGTGGTAAAAGGACTGGCGGGAGACCGCGGACTGTATATTCCGGAAAAAATAAAACGTCTTCCGCGTGAGTTTTACGACAACATAGCGGACATGTCGTTTCATGAAATAGCAATAAAAGTTGCCGATGCATTCTTCGGAGAGGACATTGAGCGTGAGGCTCTTGAGGAAATAGTGCGCGATACGCTCTCTTTTGACTGTCCGGTAGTGAGAGTGACGGACAGCATATACTCTCTTGAACTGTTTCACGGACCCACTCTTGCGTTCAAGGATGTAGGAGCAAGATTCATGGCACGGCTTCTGCAGTATTTCATAAAGAAAGAAAACAAAAGAGAAGTGAATGTACTTGTGGCAACAAGCGGTGATACAGGGTCAGCTGTCGCAAACGGTTTTCTTGGCGTTGACGGTATAAATGTCTATGTGTTATACCCCAAAGGGAAGGTCAGCAAGATTCAGGAATGCCAGTTCACCACACTCGGAAACAACATAACGGCAATCGAAGTGGACGGTGTCTTTGACGACTGCCAGCGGCTGGTGAAGTCTGCATTCATGGACGAAGAGCTGAACAGGCACATGAACCTTACATCAGCCAACTCGATAAACGTTGCCAGATTCCTGCCGCAGTCGTTCTATTACTTCAACGCATATGCGAGAATGAGGCAGTTGGGAATGGCAGACAAACTGGTTGTATGCGTGCCGAGCGGAAACTTCGGAAACATCACGGCAGCACTGTTCGGTCACGAGATGGGTCTGCCAATACACAGATTCATTGCCGCCAACAATGCAAACGACATATTCTTCAAATATCTGCAGACCGGAGAATACAAGCCTATGCCGAGCAAACAGACCATAGCAAACGCCATGGATGTGGGAGACCCGAGCAACTTCGCACGCATATACGATTTGTATAAAGGCTCTTACGACAGGATAAAATCCCTGATTGGCGGCGCGACATACAGCGACCAGCAGATCAGGGAGGCCATGAGACGCTGTTATAACGAGAACGGATATGTGCTCGATCCGCACGGAGCATGCGGCTATCAGGCTCTAAAGGATATGCTGGAAGACGGGGAGACAGGAGTGTTCTGCGAGACCGCGCATCCTGCAAAGTTCAAAGAGACTGTCGAGAATGCCATAAACACGGAGACAGACATTCCTCCAAGACTTGCCGAATTTATGAAAGGAACAAAAGAAAGCGTGAATATGACAAACAGTTTTTCTGATTTCAAGGCTTTCCTGATGGGAAAATGACATTGAAAAGACATAGTAGACAAACAATAATCCGGATATGCAAAATATTCCGGATTATTTGTTTTGATAAATAAATATTTATTATATTTGCAGAAACATAATAACAACTGATATGGTATATTTAAACATACCAGAAGACAAGAATCGATTACTATCTTTCTATCTTGCCACTGAAGAGTATGTCGCAAATAAGTTTGACGATAAGGAATACTTTTTTATGTGGCAGGTGTACCCGACTGTCATATTCGGACGGAACCAACTTATCGAGAACGAAGTGAATCTGGAATACTGCAGAACACACAATATAAGGACGTTCAGACGCAAGAGCGGAGGCGGATGCGTGTATGCAGACATGAGCAATGTAATGCTTTCGTACATAACAGACGAGAACAATGTGAACTTCACATTCAACAAATACATAAACATGATTGTGCTCATGCTCCGCAAACTCGGTGTGAACGCCACTGCAAGCGGGAGAAATGACATAATGATAGACGGGCGTAAAGTGTCGGGAAACGCATTTTATCATACGCCAAGACGCAACATCGTACACGGCACGATGCTTTATGATACAGACATGCAGAACATGGTCGGCAGCATAACACCGTCGGATGCGAAACTCGTAAGCAAGGGTATTAAAAGCGTTAGACAGCACATCACTTTGCTGAAAAACTACATAGACCTGTCTCTCGAGGATTTCAAGGCATTCATGAAGCGACAGTTGTGTGATGAGGAAATCACTCTGACGGAAAAAGACATTGAGGAAATCAAGGCTCTGGAACAGGAATATCTGTCGCACGATTTCATATACGGAAACAATCCGAAATACAATATCATCAGCAAACGGCGTATTGATAATGTGGGGGATATGGAAATACGCATTGAGATGAAAAACGATATCATAAAGTCGATAAACCTGATGGGCGACTTTTTCATTACCGGAGACATCGATGCAAAAATCATTAAACCGCTGATGAACACACCGCTTGAAAGAACAAGAATATCAGAGGCACTGCCCGAAACGCTGAACGATGTCATCCATAATCTTGAAAAAGAGGATTTCATAAGTCTCATACTGCAATCTAAAGAACAAAACTTAAACTCATAAAACGATATAATCATGGAAAATAAAAAGACCTGTCTGTATGACAAACATGTAGCCATGGGAGCACTGATGCAACCGTTCGGCGGATTTGAAATGCCTATACAATATTCCACGATCATTGAAGAGCATAACGCTGTACGCAACCATTGCGGTGTGTTTGACGTCTCTCACATGGGTGAAGTCGTTGTTAAGGGACCCGATGCGGAGAAATACGTCAACCACATTTTCACAAACGACATAGCCAACGCTCCTAAAGGACAGATATATTATGGCATGATGCTGTATGAGAACGGGGGCACAGTGGACGACCTTCTCGTATATAAAATGGGAGAAAACGATTTCTTCCTTGTGATAAACGCCGCGAATATAGAAAAGGACTTTGAATGGATGACAAAAAACGCAAGTGGTTTTGACATCGAATTAAAGAACGTTTCGGACGATTACGGACAACTTGCCGTGCAGGGACCGGAATCAGAAAACGTGGTTGAGACAGTACTTGGCATACCGTGCAAGGAACTTGTCTTCTATACCGCAAAAACAGTAGAGAAAGACGGTGAGACTATTATCGTCAGCCGGACAGGATATACCGGTGAGGACGGATTTGAGATATACGGAAGTCAAAACTTCATCCGCCAGCAATGGGACATACTCATGAAAAGCGGCAAATGCAAGCCATGCGGGCTCGGTTGTCGTGACACTCTGCGCTTTGAGGTGGGTCTGCCCCTATACGGTGACGAGCTTTCAGAGAACATCTCTCCGATAATGGCAGGTCTGGGCATGTTCTGCAAACTTGACAAACAGGAGTTCATAGGCAAAGACGCCATAGCCAGACAAAAGGCAGAAGGCGTCAGCCGGAAACTGGTAGGCATAGAACTGAACGACCGCGCCATACCGCGCCACGGTTACGCAGTGCTTCATGACGGCAAGGAAATAGGTGTCGTGACAACCGGCTATCACACAATCTCTACAGATAAAAGCGTGTGCATGGCTCTTATCGACACCGAGTTCTCAAAGCTTGATACCGAAGTCTCTGTACAGATACGCAAGAAGACATTCGCGGGAAAAGTCGTCAGAAAGAGATTCTACGACAAACACTACAAGAAATAACCGGTCACCGACATCGTAAAGATACTGTGAGCATCCCGTAGTATATTGTAAACTGAGATACAACAATAAAGTAATAACAAATTAATAAACTTAAAACAATATGTCAAAAGTAATTGAAGGACTTTACTATGCAGAGTCACACGAATATGTTAAGGTAGATGGCGATTACGGCTATATCGGTATAACAGACTATGCGCAGCACGCGTTGGGCAACATAGTTTATGTTGATATGCCTGAGGTTGACGACGAAGTGGAAGCCGGTGAGGACTTCGGAGCGGTGGAAAGTGTAAAAGCCGCCAGCGATCTGATTTCTCCGGTATCAGGTACCGTGGTAGAGATTAACGAGGCTCTGGAGGACAATCCCGAACTCATAAACAAAGACGCGTTCGCCAACTGGATAATAAAGATAAGCCTGTCAGACAAGAGCGAGCTTGAAAACCTTATGGACGCTGCGGCTTACAGCGCATTATGCGACAAACAAGATTAACCAAACCGAAATGCACTGTAAGAAATAACTCCAGTGCATTTCTTTTTTTCAGTCATCCCTAATATCAGAAAATATGGCATACAAATATTTTCCACATACAGAAAAAGATATAGCCACAATGCTGGAAAAAATCGGGATAAGCTCACTGAAAGAGCTTTACGCCGATGTTCCGGACAGCATCATGTTCAAAGGCGAATATAATATCGATGAAGCCAAGAGCGAAATTGAAATCAGAAACTATTTCAAACAGCTGTGCGAAAAGAACAAGTTGCTCACAGTGTTTGCCGGTGCCGGCTCATACGACCATTACACTCCGGCAGTAATACCAAGCATCATCAGCCGCTCGGAATATCTGACAAGCTACACTCCCTATCAGGCTGAAGTGTCGCAAGGCACGCTGCATTATATATTCGAATATCAGAGTATGATGGCAGAACTAACGGGAATGGATATCTCAAACGCATCTATGTATGACGGCAGCACCGCAACCGCAGAAGCCGTACTGATGGCTAAAGCATCCACGAAAAAAACGGATAAGGTGCTCGTTTCATCGACCATAGACCCAAAGATACTAAATGTCGTGCGCACATATGCCCACTTTCACGGCATAGAAATAAAGATGATAAGCCAGAAAGACGGCGTTACAGACAAAGCAGACATGGACGCCCTGCTGGCAGAAGGAGGCGTTGCGGGTGTCGTAGTGCAACAGCCTAATTACTATGGAATAATAGAGGACTATTCCGGATACGCCGAGTCATGCCACAGCAGCAAGGCTCTTTTCATCATGAACAGTATCGCCGCTGACCTTGCCCTGCTTAAGACTCCGGGCGAATGGGGAGCGGACATAGCCGTAGGCGACGGTCAGTCGCTCGGCATACCGATGAGTTTCGGCGGTCCTTCAGTAGGTTACATGTGCTGTACAGAGAAACTCATGCGCAAGATGCCGGGCAGGATAGTCGGCAAAACGGTAGACAGCAACGGACAGCGCGCCTTTGTTCTCACTCTTCAGGCACGCGAACAGCACATCCGCCGTCAGAAAGCCACATCAAACATATGCTCTAACGAAAGCCTCATGGCACTGTTCGTGACAATCTACATGTCGCTTATGGGCAAGGAAGGAGTGAAGGAAGCCGCACAGCTTTCTTACTCCGGAGCACATTATCTCTGCGAGAAACTCATCGCCACAGGACATTTCTCACTTGCATACGACCAGCCTTTCTTCAATGAGTTCTGTGTGAAATATGACGGTGACATAGACAAACTGCAAAAGCACTTCATCAAAAACGGATTTCTCGGAGGCGTAAAAGTCAGCGACGACACACTGATGTTTGCCGTTACGGAGAAACGAACAAAGGAAGAAATCGACTCATTCGTTAAAACAGCAAAGGAGGCAACACTATGAACAACAAGCTATATGGAAACCTGATTTTTGAGTTGTCACACGAAGGACGTAAAGGTTACTCGCTGCCTGAGAACACGTTCGGCAATTACGAATTGCCATTATGCGCACGTAGAAAAACCGACGCGGAGCTTCCGCAATGCGACGAGCTCACAGTGGTGCGGCATTACACAAACCACAGCGAAAACAATTTCGGTGTGAACAACGGATTCTATCCGCTGGGCAGCTGCACAATGAAATACAATCCGATAGTCAATGAAGAGACTGCCGCAATGCCGGGATTCGCCGCGCTCCATCCGCTTCAGCCGGCAGAGACATGCCAAGGCGCGCTTGAGGCTTACTACAACATGCAGAGGGCACTGTCCGACATAACAGGTCTGAGCGAGTTCACTCTCAATCCGTTTGCCGGAGCACACGGTGAGCTGACAGGTCTTATGATTATCCGTGCCTACCATCAGCACAACGAAGACCATAAGCGCACGAAGGTTCTCGTGCCCGACTCTGCCCACGGCACCAACCCTGCATCTGCCGCAGTGTGCGGTCTGGAAGTGGTGGAAGTGAAAAGCACGCCAGACGGACTTGTAGATGTGGACGACCTGAAAACACATCTTGATTACACCATCGCTGCAATGATGATGACCAACCCCAACACCCTCGGTCTGTTCGAAAGCGATATTCCAGAGATAGCACGTCTTGTACACGAGTGCGGAGCGCTTATGTATTACGACGGAGCCAACCTCAATCCTATGCTTGGAGCATGTCGTCCGGGTGACATGGGATTCGACGTCATGCACATAAATCTTCACAAGACATTCTCCACCCCTCACGGAGGAGGCGGTCCGGGCTCCGGTCCTGTGGGCGTAGGCAAGGGTCTCGAGCAGTTCCTGCCACGTCCGAGAGTGGTTAAGGACGGCTCTGAATACAAAATGGACACAGAATATGCCGGCATCAGCGTGGGAGAGTTTCTCGGCAACTTCGCAACAATGCTGCGCGCATACACATACATCCTGTCGCTCGGCAAGGAGAACCTGCCTATGGTAGGACCGCTCGCTACACTCAACGCAAACTACATCAAGGAATCGCTCAAGGACGCATACGAACTGCCTATCACAGGAGTCTGCAAACACGAATTTGTGTTCAACGGTCTTAAAGACAAGAGCACGGGCGTAACTACAATGGATGTGGCAAAACGTCTGCTCGACTATGGATACCACGCACCGACCATCTACTTCCCTCTTCTCTTCCATGAGGCAATGATGATAGAGCCGACCGAGAACGAGAGTATCGACACGCTCGACTGCTTCATCGACGTCATGCACCGCATAGCAAGGGAAGCCGCGGAGACGCCGGATATTGTCAAGACCGCCCCGCACAACACTCCTATAGGGCGTGTTGATGATGTCTTGGCTGCAAAACATCCGATACTGACATACAAGCAGATGATTTCAGATACGCAGGACAATGGTTAAAACAGATCTTATAATAATAGGTAGCGGTCCGGGCGGATACCGTTCGGCATGCTATGCCGCCGCCCGCGGACTGTCGGTCACCGTATTTGAATCGGCAGAGGCAGGCGGAACATGTCTCAACTGCGGCTGTATACCAACAAAATCACTATGCCGCAACGCCGAGGTTATAGACACTCTGCGCGACGCATCCTCATTAGGACTCGAATCGCTGAGCTACAATCTCGACTTCGGTAAGATAATGGAGCGTAAGAACTCTGTAGTAGCGCAGCTGCGCAACGGTGTCGAGACACTCATGAGAACACCGGGAATAACGTTTGTCAACAAGAAAGCCACACTGACATCCGGACACACTGTGGTCACGGATGAGGAAGAATACACTGCCGGTGACATCATAATCGCCACGGGCTCGCACGCAAAGATTCCACCGATAAAGGGCGCGCAGCTCCAAGGAGTCGTCACTTCCACCGAACTGCTCGACATCCCCTCCGTTCCCAAACGTCTGTGCATAGTAGGCGCAGGAGTGATAGGCATGGAGTTCGCCTCAGCTTTCAGCAGTTTCGGGAGTGAGGTTACGGTAGTGGAGTTTATGAAAGAGGCACTTCCGACACTCGACAGCGACATAGCCAAACGTCTGCGCCAGACAATAGGCAAGCGCGGAGTGACCTTCCACATGCAGACTGCCGTAAAAGAGATAGAGGAGAAAACAGACAGCTGCGGGGCACGTGTCCTCAACGTGATAACAGACAAAAAGGGCAAAACTCTTGAAGTGGAGGCGGACACAGTGCTCATAGCCACGGGACGCTCGGCAAACACCGACGGCCTCGGACTCGAGGAGGCAGGCATCGAGTACGACTCCAAAGGCATACACACAGATGATGATTTCGCCACCAATGTGCCACACATATATGCCATAGGCGACGTTAACGGGAAGTGCATGCTTGCCCATGCCGCCACGTTTCAAGGCATACATGTTGTGAACCACATACTCGGAACACCAGACGGGATACGTCCGGACATAATGCCTTCGGCTATATTCACCAATCCTGAAGCCGCATCCGTAGGACTGAGCGAGGACCGGTGCAAAGAGCTCGGACTGGAATACACATGCAAGAAGGGCTTCTTCAGGTCAAACGGAAAGGCTCTCGCCATGAACGAGACTGACGGAATGGTGAAACTCATCAGCGATTCCGACGGCAGGATAATCGGATGCCACATGTTCGGAGCGCACGCTTCCGACATGGTTCAGGAGATAACGGCACTTATGAACGCTGGTGTCACGACCAGCCGCCTTGCTGAAATAATACACATCCACCCCACTCTCTCCGAGATACTTTGCGACATGTGTCTCGGCTGACCGTAACTCATATATGTCCGGCTACGGATACAGGACGTGCACATGACACGCCTGTAGCTGTAGCCGGACATTTTTTCACGTTTCCAGACTCTGATTTCATCGAAGAAACACATTTGTTTCTTACCAATGTTTTTTATTTCTTAATAAAACAGGCTGCACTCGGCAATCTGAAAGCAAGCTTTCATTGTGCTCGTTGGCACTGCTTTTAAATAAAACAGGCTGCACTCGACAATCTGAAAGCAAGCTTTCATTGTGCTCGTTGGCACTGCTTTTAAATAAAACAGGCTGCACTCGGCAATCTGAAAGCAAGCTTTCATTGCGCTCGTTGGCACTGCTTTTAAATAAAACAGGCTGCACCCGACAATCTGAAAGCAAGCTTTCATTGTGCTCGTTGGCACTGCTTTATAACAAGGCAAGACATTGATGCCTGTATTCCGTTTGGCACAATATTTGCATAATCAACGGCAGAAGAAATCAGTTAAAAAACATATTCACATTATGCAGAAAGGAAATATAGGGGTTACGACAGAGAACATCTTCCCCGTGATAAAAAAGTTTCTCTATTCCGATCATGAGATATTCCTGCGCGAGATGGTGTCAAACGCTGTAGACGCGACACAGAAAATCAAGACACTGGCAGAGCGCGGTGACTTCAGCGGAGAGCTCGGAGATCTGACCGTACGGATAAGTCTCGACGCCGACAAAGGCACACTGACATTCAGCGACAACGGCATCGGTATGACCGAAGAGGAGATAGACAAATACATCAATCAGATAGCCTTCTCCGGCGTAAACGATTTCCTCGACAAATATAAGGATAATGCCAACGCCATAATAGGACACTTCGGTCTCGGCTTCTACTCGTCGTTCATGGTGAGCAAGAAGGTGGAGATTGTCACAAAGAGCTACAAGGAAGGCTCCAAGGCAGTGAAATGGAGCTGCGACGGAAGCCCTGAGTTTGAAATCACAGATGCCGAGAAAGAGACCCGCGGCTCAGACATCATACTATACATAGATGACGACTGCAAGGAGTTCCTCGACAAATACAAGATTCAGGAACTGCTCAACAAGTACTGCAAATTCATGCCTGTGCCTGTGGCATTCGGAAAAAAGACCGAGTGGAAAGACGGAAAACAGGTGGATACTGCCGAGGACAACATCATCAACAGCGTGGAACCGTTGTGGACAAAAGCCCCGAGCACACTGAAAGACGAGGACTACAAGTCGTTCTACCGCACTCTATATCCAATGCAGGACGAACCGTTGTTCTGGATACACCTCAACGTTGACTATCCGTTCAACCTCACAGGAATACTGTATTTCCCCCGAATACACTCCAATCTCGAACTGCAGCGCAACAAGATACAGCTCTACTGCAATCAGGTTTTCGTCACCGATCAGGTGGAAGGCATAGTTCCTGAGTTCCTCACACTGCTCCACGGAGTGATCGACTCTCCTGACATTCCGCTCAACGTAAGCCGTTCTTATCTGCAGAGCGATGCCAACGTGAAGAAGATATCAACCTATATCACAAAGAAGGTTGCCGACCGTCTGAACAGCATTTTCCAGGAAAACCGCAAGGAATATGAGGAGAAATGGGACTCGCTGAAGATATTCATAAACTACGGTATGCTCTCCAAGGACGACTTCTACGACCGCGCGAAGGACTTCGCACTGTTCAAGGACACCGACGGAAAGTACTTCACTTACGACGAATACAAGACGCTCATCAAGGAAAACCAGACCGACAAGGACGGTCAGACAGTATATCTGTATGCCAACGACAAGGAAGGTCAGTACAGCTACATCGAAGCTGCGAAGGCTAAGGGATACAGTGTGCTGCTGCTCGACGGACAGCTCGACGTGCCGATGATATCCATGCTGGAGCAGAAGTTTGAGAAGAGCCGCTTCACACGTGTGGACAGCGACACCATCGACCGTCTGATAATAAAGGATGAGAACAAGGACTCCGACCTCGATTCTGACAGCAGCGACAATCTGTCACAGGTGTTCCGGTCGCAGATGCCTAAGCTCGACAAGACCGAGTTCAACATCGAAGTGCAGGCTCTCGGCGACCAGACGCTGCCGGTACTCATTACACAGAGCGAATACATGAGGCGTATGAAAGACATCAGCCAGTATCAGACGGGCATGGCATTCTATGCTCAGATGCCTGACTCTTACACCATAGTGCTCAACAGCGACCACAAGCTCATAAAGAGCATACTTGAGGATGAGAAGGCAAAATGCGCCGAACAGCTCAAGCCCGTCGACAGCGAGATAAAGGGACTTGAGGCTCGTCTCGCCGCGCTCCGTCAGACACAGAACGGCAAAAAGCCAGAGGAAATAACCCAGGAGGAGAAAGACGATGTCAAGAACACGGAGAAGTCGGTTGCCGAGCAGCGCGACAAGAAGAAGCAGATTATTGCCGACTACGCAAAGGACAACAGAATAGTGCATCAGCTTATAGACCTTGCGCTGCTTCAGAACGGCATGCTCAAGGGCGCGGCTCTCGACTCGTTCCTCAAACGCTCGGTTGACCTTATCGGCTGATTACGCCTTATGAACAGACATTGTGCGCGGCGGTAATGCCACTGGCGCATACATACATAAAACCCGGACTGTCTTCACCGCACGACAGTCCGGGCTTTTTTATGCCCGGATCAGTTTGGCACCAATACGTGACAGCACACCGCACACAACACTATTCATGGCATTTGTCTGCACATGACAGCAAGTAAATGCCGTCAGGCAATACAACCTGAAATGCATATTTATGCGTTTCTGTCAGTAAAATATTTTGACATTTGAAATCAGAGAAATAGATTCTGCTGACCACCGGAAACCATATTTCCTCCTCACTTCCGGTCATTTACTACGTGAAAAACACCGTTTTACAGTCCCTTCCCTACACTATCTGTTTACAGAAAAGCCTTTATCGTCACGTCACAAAGGCGTTCCCGTCCTGCGGAACAGGCTTTTTCATGATGCGGAAAAGCCTTTCCTGCGTCATGAAAGAGCCCGTTTCACATTATCATAACACACATATTCCGGTACTGAGACAGGCAAAACACTGACTGTCAAAGCATTGCAACATCCCCTCAAAACTCGCGTATTTGTGGCAGAATAAGCATTGCCGTCAGAAAACCGCGCTCTCGCGGAGTTGTCGATGTATGATTATGCAAACCTAATTTGTAATTGCATAAATATTCAATCAGTAGAAGTGCAGGTGTTCGGCATGTTCTCAGGCAGGACACAACAAGAGATGACACATATCATTGAAATATATTCCGTTCATTCACAACCGTCATTCACTGATGTAAGAAGATGTCGTACACTGCGGACGCGCAACTGTTCTGATATACTGTATCATCATCACATCGCCTCTGCTTACACCTCTTCATCATATCACACACATTGCGCTATATATCCGTATTTACACAACATTACACCCATAATATATCCCTTATATACAGAAACGGAAAATATGAACATACAGTGCGAAAATGTCATAACGCTCATAAGCACGAAACAGCCTACCTTTGCAGCGGATAAATGAAATAAAAAACATGAAGAGACTATTATCAACACTTGCGTTCGCCTGTACGCTTTTCACCATTAAAGCACAGGACACACTGACGCTGGAACAATGCATCCGCATTGGCATTGAGAACAACCTGTCGCTGCGAACAAAGCGCAACGATGTAATGAAGGGTGAGCACAGCATCTCCGAGAACCGCGCACGGCTGCTGCCGCAAATCAACGCGGTAGTGTCTATGAGCGACAACTTCAATCCGCCGGTGTCTGTCACAGACGGTTCAGCCTACGGCAACAAGTATAATGTGACAAAGACTCTGCAATATAACGCCTCGGCGGGAATAAAGCTGCAGATGCCTCTCTACAACCAGACTCTGCTCACAGCACTTGACATAACTAAGATGACGGCACGTATCAACCGGCTGTCATACGACAAGGCGCGCAACGACCTCATAGAACAGATAACCAGTATATACTATCTTGCACAGAGCACTGCCGAACAGATAGAAATAGTAAAAGCCAACATAGCGCGCCTGAAGGAGCTGAAGAACATCACAACGGCATTCTTCGACAACGGCATGGCTATGGAGGTGGACGTGAAACGCGTCAACATCAACCTCGAGAATCTGCAGGTGCAGTACGACAACGCTAAGACCATGCTCTCCCAACAACTCAACATGCTGAAGTATGTCATGGACTATCCTGCCGGCAACGACATCACTCTGACAACCGTAAACACAGAAACAGTGGAACAGGTGGAGCCTGGCGGACTCGACGAGACGTTGCCCGAGCTACAGCAACTGAGGGAGAAGAGCGAACTTGCCGCACGCCAGCAGAAGCTTATCAGTCAAGGTTATCTGCCATCACTCACACTGACCGGCAACCTCTCCTACTCCGCTTTTACTGACAGATTCAGCAATTGGTTTCACTCCGGACCGTCGAATCATTGGTACAACTCTTCGGGACTGGGCATCACTCTGAACGTACCGATATTCGACGGACTCGAGAAACGCTCGAAGATACGTAAGGCAAAGCTCGACACGGAGAACGCCCGCATAGCCTACGACGATGCCCTGAAGGGTCTGCGCATGCAATATCTCAATGCCGCCGACGAGCTTACGAACAGTCGGCGCAATCTCACCAAGCAGCGCGACAACTACCGTCTTGCCGAGGATGTGTATGCTGTCACGACCGACCGCTACCGCGAAGGCATCGCCTCAATGACCGAGGTGCTGCAGGACGAGATGCGTATGAGTGAGGCGCAGAACAACTACGTGACAGCTCACTACAACTACCGCATAACCAGTCTGTCGCTGCTGAAACTCACAGGGCGTCTCGACTCGCTCCTAAAATGAACATGTCACAGCAGTGATTTTATTCAACACAAAATAAGATAATAAACCGACAATCCCAAAAAACAAAACAATGGAAACCAAAAACAACAACATACAGCACTCCGACACTCTGAAACAGAAAGCCGCAAAACTGAGAAAGCAGCGCATGCGTCAGCGTCTGGCAAGCGCATTCGGAATAATAATCATCATGTGCGGAATAGTGAAGACCGCCACGGTTTTCATTAACTACAAAAGCACGGAGACAAGCGACGATGCGCAGATAGAGCAATACATATCACCGGTTAACCTGCGCGCATCCGGCTATATAAAGAAGGTGTGTTTCACGGAGCATCAGAACGTGAAGAAAGGCGACACACTTCTGATTCTCGACAACCGCGAATACCGCATACGGGTAATGGAGGCAGAGGCTGCGCTGAAGGACGCTCTGGCTGGCGCGTCGGCAATAGGACAGTCGCTTCAGACATCGGAGGCGTCGGCATCGGTGTATGAGTCGTCAATAGATGAGGTGAAGATTCGTCTGGCGAAACTTGAGAAAGACCGCACACGCTATCAGAACCTGCTCGACCGCAACGCCGCCACTCCCATACAGCTGGAACAGATAGAGACCGAATATGAGGCTACGAAGAAAAAGCTCGACGGACTCGTGAGACAGCGGAAGGCAGCCATGTCGGGCGTAAGCGAGGTGTCGGTCCGCCGCAAGAGTTCGGAAGCGGCGATAGAGCGTGCGCGTGCCGCTCTCGAGATGGCACGTCTCAACCTCTCCTATACGGTTGTTACCGCTCCGTGCGACGGCAAGCTCGGTCGCCGGACAGTAGAGGAAGGACAATACGTCCCTGCCGGACAGACTCTGACATATATCATGCCCGACACACAAAAATGGGTGATAGCCAACTTTAAGGAGACACAGATAGAGAACCTGCACGTAGGACAGGAGGTGGCGGTAACGGTGGACGCTCTGGACGGACATGAGTTCAAAGGACGTGTAACGGCAATCTCCGGAGCCACCGGTTCTAAATACTCACTCGTCCCGACGGACAATTCAGCCGGAAACTTCGTGAAAATCCGCCAGCGCGTACCGGTAAGAATCGACTTCGGCAACCTGTCGGCGAAGGACAACGCACGCCTTGCCGCCGGAATGATGGTGGTGGTGAAAGCAAGGATTGACAGACATTACGGCACGTCATAAATAAAATATCGGAATAAGGCGGACAGCCTGCTAAAAACAATAAGAAATGAAACAAAATGCAATAAGCGTCAACTGTGGGGCCAGATACAGGAACTATCCGTTCTATGACTGGATGCCGAAACCGCTCGGAATAACCATTCTCATACTGCTCTTCATACCTATCCTTACCGTCGGAGGTGTATACACAGCCAACAGCGGCGAGATGATGAGCGGGTTGGGAATACAGTCGGAGCACATACAGTTTGCCGGATTCGCCACATCAATAGGCATGGCGGCATTCGCACCTTTCTTCTATCAGGTGGTGTGCATACGTCGCGAGAAGATGACATGCGTCATAGGATTCTCCATAATGTACGTTCTGAGCTACGTGTGTGCCGTCACCGACAGCATATTCGTCATTGCCCTGTGCAGCCTTGTGATGGGTTTTCTGCGCATGACTCTTATGATGGTCAACCTGTTCACGCTCATACGGTATGCCTTCGGCATGGAAGCGACACAGAACATAACGCCTGGCAACGAGCCTGCCGATGAGGAAGGATGGGACCGTCTGGACTCTGAGAAAGGCAAAAGCATGCCGATAATCTATCTGTTCTTCATGATTCTCGGTCAGCTGGGCACGTCGATCACGGCATGGCTTGCATACAGATACCGGTGGCAAGACGTTTACTTCAACATGATGGGCATGACACTCGTCGCCTTACTCACCGTGTTCGTGACGATGCCTCATCACGCCTACAACAGCCGGCGTTTCCCTATAACGTTCAGCAAGTTCGGTAATGTGGCGGTGTTCTGCTCGATGATGACATGCGGTATATATGTACTCGTTTATGGAAAGACACTCGACTGGTTTGCCGACCCGACGATAGTTCGCTCCACGATACTTACAATCGTCTTTGCCGCAGTGTTCGTCTATATGGAAATGTCGCGCCGTTCGCCCTACTTCATTATGGAAGTGTTCCGTCTGCGCACCATCAACGTTGGCATCATACTGTTTCTTCTGCTCATGGTGTTCAATACAAGCTCTATGTTTGTCAGTATGTTCACCGGTGTGGGAATGACCGTAGACAACTGGCAGAACGCCTCACTGGGCAACTGGAGCATTGCCGGATACTTCACCGGAGCCGTCATAGCCATAGCTCTCGGTTCGAAGAACGTGAAGCTGAAATATCTCTTCGCCATAGGTTTCCTGCTCATCGGAGCCTCCTCGATATTCATGTATTTCGAGGTGCAGACGGCTGGTCTGTACGAAAGGATGAAGTATCCGGTCATCATACGTTCGGCAGGTATGATGCTGATATATTCTCTCGCAGCCGTATACGCCAACCAACGCATGCCATACAAATATCTGTCCACATGGATATGCATAATGCTCAGCGTACGCATGGTTGTCGGTCCGGGCATAGGATCTGCGCTTTATTCCAACGTGATGCAGCATCGGCAGCAACATTATGTGACGATGCTTGCACAGGATTTCGACCGCACAGACACACAGACGGCAGCCGACTACGACCGTACCGCATACGGCATGCGCATGCAGGGAAGCAGCGGGACCGACGCCGGGAACATGGCAGCAATGTCTGTCAAAGGCAAAGTCCAGGTGCAGGCAACACTGTCCGCCATAAAGGAAATGTCGGGATGGACATTCTATGGCTGTATGATTTCAATGCTCTTCGTACTCATTTATCCATACAGAAAGAGGAATTTATCTGCTTGGCATGACTCAAACCCGAATCGGTCATTAAAACGCCGATAAAAGATTTCAGGTTTATTGTCAGCTCATCATCCTTCTTCCGCACTGCTGCCGTCATCTTGTCGTCCCGCTTTTTACCGGTGTAGCCCGCTACATCTTCGATAAAGCTGAATACAATTTGACTGACATCAGCACGAAACAAGAATGGAAGTTTAATGACATATTCGGGTTAAAGGTCTGCCAAGTCAGATAAATTTATTATCTTAGCGGCAACAAAGAGAATGCAAGGCGAGTGCAACAGCAAGACGGGAAAACCGAGTTTTACCAGACTTGATACTGCCGAGCCGAAGCTTATCTTATACAAAGATAATGCAAACGAGCGGAAAAAGAGCTTGCTCTTGTTTTCCCGAGTGCAGCTTATCTTATGCAAAACATCAGCCGCCATGGACAATATACCTTACTTGAACGATGCCACACGACTGGCACGACTGCATGAATGTATGGAAAACAGAGCCGACGTATGCTCGTCGGGAGGCGTGGTATCCGACTTCCCGCAGCGCATGTACGACGGTTTCATCAACTTCGGCATTGGTCTGATAGTATGTCATGAGGGTGATTTTGACTTCATCCTGTCAGACAAAACGTATACGGCAAAACACGGCGAGACCGTATTCATAACAGAACACACCTATTTCCGCATCACCAGAAGGTCGCGGCAGCTGCATTTAAGCCTGATAATCTACAAGACAGAACCCATACGCTACGTCATAGGAACAATCGTACAGTCTGTACAGATATACGCAAGAATGTCGCCCGAGCTGCCATGTGTATGGTCCACCGGGTGTGAAAACGACATCTCCCGATACATTTCACTTATAGGAAATGATGCTCCTCAGCCTGAAAACATGTTTGCCGCAAGCGAGCAGAAGATGCTTCTCATGTCGCTCACATACCGCTTGTGCAGAATCTTCAGCAACAAGTTCTTCGCGGAAGGCTCGTCCAACGCACGTCGGACTGAGGTGTTTCTCAAACTCATACAGCTCATCGGACGGCATTACATGACTGAACGTGGAGTGGCATTTTATGCCGGTCAGCTGTTTCTTTCGCCCAAGTATCTCTCCGAACTGTCCAAGTCGATGTGCGGATACACCGTCCAGCAACTGGTGTTCAAGGCAATCACGCGCAAAGCAATGTCTCTGCTCGACAGCACAAACATGACCGTCGCCGAGATAGCCGACAAGTTCCGATTCCCCAATCCGTCGAGTTTCGGCACGTTTTTCAGGAAACAGACTGGAATGTCTCCGCAGAAATACAGGGAGCGTCTGTGACATTGCGCCGCCCGGATAAATATGAAACAGTATATTATAAAATAAGAACCAAGAAGTCCGCTCTTCACCGGCATAGCCATAAGCAATGTCAGCCGTCTGCCTTTATGACGCATGCGGAGTGTCACTGAATGCATTCATAGCGGTATATAAAACGAAAGACAGGTCCCATCACATCCTTAACTGTAATGAGACCTGCTTTTATATAACCAGCATAAATGCGCTGTCTGCCGCATCAACGCGTCTTTACAGGAACGAAAGGCTGTTCTTTAGTCTCGTCGAGCGGAGCGTCATAGTATCCGCACTTTGCGAAATCAATCCTGTCAAGAGCAATGCTCCTTATCGAACTGTCGTACATGGTGCGGTAATATATCACCCTGTTTGTCATATCGGTGGCTGTCGTCCATTGCGTGGCACTCGGAATATCGGCATGCACCTCGCCCGCCGGGAACTCGATGCCGACAGGTATGTCGAAGTTGTTAAGTATCTGGAAAGCCTGCCTTACAGCCGCCGCCGCGGTGGACTGCACGGGAGCCGTGGTCTGGAAAAAAGCCGCACGCACAAATCTCGAAGGAGGAGTCACATCACCGGGTATACCAAGAAAACCGCTGCCAGCCCCGAACGAAGCCAACTGAACGTCACCGAACGCATGGGCTCCGGCTGTACCCGAATACAGATTGACATAATTGTTGAGATTCGTCATCTGCCATTCAAAACCGGGAGAATTGGTAAGCACGCCCAGCTTATTGTCGAAAAAATGCGGCTTGCCGTCCACTATCTCGAGCACGATCTGCCTGCCCGTCGCGTCGGCAAAACGCCAGTGCACGGTTGAGGCGCGCGGGTCGATAGCCACGACATGCACATTTCTCACAGCCTCCTTCACCTCGTCAGTGGTCCTGCAACTGCCGAGCAGCCATGATACAAGCTGGAAATCGGTGATGGTGCTGTTCTTATGACCGGCATTATAGTCCTCATACTTGCCATAACCGGGGAAATAAAAGAGTCCGGCAGACAGTCCGGCTTCGTTCAATCCTTCAACCACAAACTCTTTCTGTTCCACCGAAAGCCCAACATAACCGTACTTGGCGGTAAACGGCATACCGTCTTTCGTGTATCCGGGGACGTACGAGCATTGCGTATATCCGCGCGGAACTATGACATATCTGCTGTTAAGCTCACTTCCTCCCCATTCTATTGTACGCGCAACGATGCGCGCGCTGTCTCCCGATTTAAGAGTGATGCCGGTGCATGCAGCCGTGTGCTGATGCCCGGAGATAATCATACCGATGGCAATGATTACCGTCAAGATGTTCTTTTTCATTTATTCTTATGTATATAGTTCATACTTTCGCAAATATACGACAATAATCGTTTGGCTCTCATTTTTATACGGAAAACATGATGTATGTCAACGTAAAGATTGTTAAAAGGTACTTACAGCCCATTGTACAGGCATGAGAAAGCATCTGGGCATGCCATTTTCAGATAAACGTTTTATAAATAAAATGATGCTAAAGAAAACAATAAGCGGAAGACGGATGCGTTTTCATAATATCAGAATCATTGTAATGACAAACATAAAAAACACTCATTAACGCATATGGAATACATAAACAAAGACGTGCGGCGTCAGGACCGGCTGCTCGATGAGGCACGGGCAAGAGAGATTATCACCACGGCGGAATATGGAATATTGTCGATGGCGGACGCGACAGGCATGCCCTACGGCATTCCTCTCAATTTTGTCTGGGACGGGAATGACTGTTTCTACGTGCACTGTGCGCCTGAAGGACGCAAGCTGAGAATGATTTCCGAGAACAGAAACGTCTCTTTCTGCATTGTAGGAAACGTGTCGCTGAAGCCACAACTGTTCACAACAGCATACGAAAGTGTTGTGCTGCGCGGTGAGGCATCGGTTGTGGAGTCAGACGAAGAAAGGCGTGAGGCACTGCGACTGCTCGTGAAGAAGTTCTCGCCGGAGTATGAGACGCTCGGCGCGAAATACTCGGAAAAAAGCTTTCACCGCGTTGCCATACTAAAGATAAGGTTCGACGTGTTAAGCGGCAAGTGCAAACATGTGAGATAAGACACTGCCGGAAATATTGCTGTCCGTGCCTCACGGAATGTGGAGACACGGACCACAGCCTCTATTTGCGTGACATCATGAATTTGCGGAATGCGGCGTCAGAAGCGCCACGCCCGGCATTTATCAGTCCCGGCTTGTAGTGTCCTCTGCGTAACGAAGCAAAAACATCGACCTCAACGTCTCCTGCCTGTTGCCACACCTTTCCGTCGCGCCTGTAGAAGAAACGCAGTTTACTCACACCATCAACGCATATCTTGAGCCAGATGTCACCGCCATCATAGGCTGCGGAATAAAGATTGTCGGCATGACCGCCCTTCAGCAGACGTATGACAAGTCTGCCTCCTTCAGTGCCGAACACCACCTGATTGTCCGCATTGTTCATGTATGTAAGCCCGAAGAGATTGTCTTTTCCGCACGACACATGCGTACTGTATTCATAATCGGCATACGACGGACGGCGACAGAGCGTTGAACTGTATTCTCCGGCATCGTCGGCAGCCGGCGGCAACAGCAGTACTCCGTCTGAAGGAACGGGACGCTGACTGTGCGACTTTATGTCTCCAGTCCATCCCGGGTCGAGTCCAATACCGTCGAAGGCGTCATAATAACTATAATCCACCACTTCTATTGTACCGAAAGGAGTATCCTGCGTTATCTTTGTCTTACTTCCTGTCTTGAACCGTACCCATCCGTCATCGGTCTGTACAAGCTCATGCATCACCGGCTGTCTGCCGAGATAAAACTCCGGACCTTTCATAAACGCATGGCAGATGTAGAACATCCTGCCGTCCGGAGTTTCTGTCATTGTGCCGTGACCGCACGACTGCACCTTAATGCTGTCGCCCTTCAATATCGGATTATCCGAATACTTCTCATACGGACCGGTTATCTTCTCAGCCCGAGCCACGTACACCTCATAATCGCTACGCTCGCTGCAACAGTCGCGTGTGGAGTAAAGCATGTAATAATATCCGCCCTTCTTAAACAGACACTGCCCCTCCATGCCTATCTCCTCCGTATCCACAAGCATTGTGAAAGGCTTGCCCTTCAGATGCAGACCGTCTGAGGACAGACGGCATCCCAACAGTTCTATCGGACGACCGCCGTCAAGTCCGTAGGCTTTCCAGGTTATGTAGAGCTGTCCGTTGTCATCGTATACGAATGCGTCTATTGCCTCATTGGTCCATCGGATAAGCGGGCCGTGATCGGTGTAAGGTCCTTCCGGCGAATCGGCAACAGCCACTCCTATGCGCGTGATGCCGTCAGACTTTGCCCTTGCCGTGTAATAACAATAGTACTTTCCATTATGACAATATAGTTCCGGAGCCCAGAAATCACCCGAAGTCCATGCAGGCGGTGTCTCGAACACGGCTCCGGTCTGAAACCAATTCACCAGATCGGGAGAGTAATACACCGGATAAACCGGAGTGGCATTGCCCGACGTACCGGAAAGAAAGTAATAGTTCCCGACTCTGATTACCGAAGGGTCGGGCACATCCGACCTGAGTACCGGATTATTGAAGGTGGACTGACTTGCGCAAGGCAATACAAATGCCCACATGACTCCACCGCACAGAAGGCTTGTAAATCTGTTCATAATGACTTGTGTTTGTAGTAATGTTTTAATATAAAGGTTCTACGGCTTGCCTTCCACCGCACGTCTTCATGCCGTACTCAAAGAAACGACGCACACGACATGTCGGCTTCAGCAACTGATGTTTGCACCCATAAAATTACATAAAATATCTGAAAGCGTGTCACACAAATGTATTTTTAAATTTAAAAAGGCATGAAAAGGTGCTTTTTTGTGATATATGCGCATTATTCAGCCACTTTTTCGGCATGACAAACACATCAGACGGCATTTTCATGTCACAATAATACGTCATTTGATTATACAGAAGCATTTTATGAAACAGTGGCACAACCACACTATTCAACCCGAACCGGGCTTTATACCTCTCCCATGTTCCGAGCTGAGGCAAGGCAGACAGTATTCAGGTTATATAAAATCTGCGGCGCGCCGTTTCCTGAAAAGCAGGAACGCAAGACTACGGATGCCTTACGGAAGAGACATGAAGAGCTGACAGGTGTATATAAACACATGTACAGAAGTTTGATGACCAACTGGGATTAAACTGCGATTACACCCGCAACAGTCATCCGTATAAAAGCCGAACAGGACATTATGGACGCCTTGCTCTCAAGCTGTGCTACGTCAACAGCATCTTAAACCCGAGTCGGTCATTAGAACGCCGATTAGACATTTAAGCTTTATTGTCAGCTATTCATCCTTCTTCCGTACTGCTGCCATCATCTTGTCTTCAGCTTTTTCTCTATGTAGCCCGTTACATCTTCGATAAAGCTGAATACAATCCGGCTAAAAACAGCACAAAATATGAATGGAAGTCTGATGACAGATTCGGGTTAAAGAAATGAACATTACAACAATACCGAAAGTAAAAAATCTTTACAATGTTTTTTATCAAAGCAGGAACGCGGCAACACATCAGTCACACTCCTATACGCGTTTTCCATTGTCAGACATACGCTATCCCCCACTCTCTACACCAATAAATACTCTTCTGTTTCTCGGTTTTTGTCATTTTGCCGGCTGTCTTAATCATGTCGGTCACCTTCCAACCGTAATGTCATGATGCGGAAAAGCCCGTTTCGTGTGTCCGAACAGGCTTTTCCGCATGCCCATACGTGCTTTTCCGCAGCCCGGAAAAGCCTTTTCCATGCATCAAAAAGTGACATTCCAAGCAGCATTTCACACAACGCACTGATATTCAACGCATTGTATTTACCTCTCAAAACTCGCGTATACCGCGCCACATCTTATACCGTTTGCATACAAGCGATTCTCAGCGACTTTACGTTGGTATAATTCTCACACTGCATGCACATTTTCTTACCATCCTGCAATCTGAAACAATCCGGTGTGAAACACTCTCTTTGGTAAAACATTCTCATGATGTTCCGCAACTGAAGAAAACGACAATAAAAAAAAATAACAGCCCATGCCGATATGCAGTACATGGACTGTTATTGTATAAGATTTATGTTGCTTACGGATAAAACAGCCGTCACAAGTCACCGAACCAGACTATAAAACGGTGGACTCAGACGCCTGTCATATCTGTAAACGGTTATGTCAGAACCGGTAGCCCACTGTGACAAGCAGCTGGTTGCGCTTGTTGTTCACCTTAGCTCCCGGCGCAACGTTGGCGTTAGACGCATCCTCACCCTCAACAGGATAATAGCTCATGAACGGATAGAAATCGCCTTTGGTCTCGCTGTAAGCATAAGCGAGGTCGAAGTTCCATTTGCCGTAGCTGTATCCGAAACCTGCCGTTATACGGTTGGTAGCGTCCCAATTGGTGTAATCGGTAGCCGAACTGTAGTATGACCCGTAGGAAGGCAGCGTCCCATCCTTGAATCCGCTCTTTTTATACATAGGCGAAACGTAGTTGTAACCGAGTCTTACGGAGAATCCGGGAGCGACCTTATACTCTGCGCCGACCTTCAAAGTGGATACGCCCTTAAGCGTCTCGTCTATATGATGGTTCATCACCGCGTCGTTTGAACTTGTCTCGTAATAGTCTCCCCAATAAGCGTCGTAGTATCCGCCGTCGTTGACACGCATTTTCGAACTGCCATAGTCAGCATACTCGTATGTCGCACCGATGGCAAGATAGTTGCCCACTGTGTGTCCGAGACTCACACCGAACTTCCATGGAGTGTAGAACTTGAACTCGTAAGTCTCACCAATATATCCTTCACCAGGAATTCCGACACTCGTTCCATTGAGCAATGTAGTGTAGTTGCTTGTTTTAAGATCATACCACACAGGGGTGTGAACATAGAGTCCCACACGGAAAGGCGAGTTCTCGACAGGGCGGAAGATGATGCCCGCTTTCACGTCGAAACCTTTTCCTGTTATCTCTCTCGTGTCGTTGATTGCCACATCGCCTATTGCAGCCTTGTTCTCGTCGACAAGTGTTTCGGTGTACATGCTTTCGCCCTTATAGTGCACATCATGTATGCCGAAGGTGACACCCCAGTAGAAACGGTCATTGACATTGCCGCTGACATTAAAGTCGTATTCTCCAATGTAACCGCTGCTGCCACGGTTGAACATATATCCGTTGGCATTGTTATAATAAAATTTATCGTCCTTATCGTTGAAAAGCAGCGCGTTGTAATAAAGATAGTCTATCTGATTATAGGCAAGGGAATAATCGTTACCGTTATATCCTACAAGAGCTCCATTATCGTTCTGTCCTATATCGAATATGCCGTTCAGACCTTTAAGATAAGACAGCTTGTTCTGCGAAGCGTTCTCCAGCCGTCCGGCGGCGGACAGTATCTGGTTGAAGTTCTTGCTTTTGTGATAGTTGAATCCGAAGTTCAATATTGAATTCCTGTCCAGCTTCGTGGAATATACGAGTCCTATCTGGTCGAAACTCATATTTGTCTTGTCCGCGTTACGGAATGACTTGACACCGTCCTGAGACACAAGACCGAAAGAAGTGCTTATCGAACTCTTGCGGAAAAGACCTATACCGGCAGGGTTTGAGCCGATGGTCGATATGTCTGCGCCTAAAGCTTCCAAGGCGCCTCCCATTCCCACGTAACGTGCTGTTCCGTTAAGATCCTCGTTTGCAAGTATCGCATTTTCATAAGTCTCTTGTGCCGAGACCGTCAGGGAAGACACTGTGACGAGCGTCATGAATAGTATTTTGTTCATAATATTCCTTTCTGTTTGTTATTGTTTTTATCTTCTGCCTCCAAAGCTTCCGCCACCGGAGCGTCCGCCTCCACGACTGCCGCCGAACGAGCCTCTGGTCACCGACGACGGTGTAGACTGCGGACGTGAAGCCGGACGCGACACTGTGCTGGAGTTGTTTGTGCGACGCTGACCGCCGAATCCGAATCTGGAGTTTGTGTTGCCCGACGGTCGCCTGTAGCCGTTATTACGGTTTCCGAAAGAACTTGATGTGTTGCTGTAAGAGCCGCGATAGCCGGAAAAACCTGAAGTGCGGCGTCCGGACGAATGCCAGCTTCCGGTTGAATGGTTTGTTGTTCCGGTAGGTCTGGAGTAGCTGTAATAATAAGAGGGACGCCATCCGTGCCATCCGTGCCATCCGTAATAATACGGCGAGTGCCATCCGTACCAGTACCACGGAGAGTAATAGCCGTAATACAACGGGTCGTACCAGTAATAATCATATCCCCACCAGTAAGGTCCTCTCCAATAAAAACTGAAGTAAGGGTCGTACCATCCGTAGAATCCGTCGAACCGTCCGAGATAGCGGCTGTAGGTATAATCGAAATCGGAATCGTCATAATACTGCTCCGAACCCGGATAGACATACACCGTGTCGTTCATCCCGGAAGAGCCGTAGGTGCCGTCTCCTTCATGAAACTCGATAATGTCGTTTCCTAAAGAATCGCTTCCTATCTTCTGATAATAACTCCTCACACGTCCACGACGGTTATACTCGTCGACATCACGGTCGCTGCCACAGTAGTAAGTCGGCTGCTCTGACTCATCCGGCTTGCCTGCCTTTTCACTTTGCTGCGACTTGCCGGGAACATAATACATGTCGTCATCCTGAGCCAATAGTGACAGCGGTATAGCTCCAACGAGAACTAAGATAAATATTATTCGTTTCATTATACCTCCTTATATTTGCCTGTTAAACCTGTTCTATTTCACATTACAAAAATAAATATTTTATTCCTTGCATAATAAAGAAAAACCCTAAAATAAGTAGGGAAATCCCTATTATTTATTATTTTTGCATATATACTTATTTACAATAAACAATAATTAATATATAGAATGGAATATGTTGCTGTTAAATTCAATATAACCGGAGCCGACGAAAGCCTTATACAGACAGCAAGCGACTTGCTTGTGGATGCGGTGTCGGCTGTAGGCTTCGAGTCGTTTGAGACCGTAGACGAGAATGTTATAGGATATATCAGAAAAGACATATACAGTAATGAGGCGCTGGAAAGGGAGATAAAATCATTTCCACTGAGCGGAATAAGCATATCGTATACAGAAAACGACATAGAGGATGCGGACTGGAACTCGGCTTGGGAAGACTCAGGATTTGAGCCGATAAGCATAAACGGCAAGATGGTAATATACGACGCGCGGCACACCGGCACCGAAGAGCTGGCACAGCTGGATGCTCCCGGCGTGATGACTATCGGCATTGAGGCAAAGCAGGCATTCGGAACGGGCACGCACCAGACAACAAGAATGGTTATCGCAGAACTGATGAAGCACAGGCAATTCCTGGAAAAAGGGCGCATGCTCGACTGCGGATGCGGAACGGGAATACTGTCAATAGCCGCCGCAAAGCTCGGAGCCGTAAGCATCATAGGCTATGACGTTGACGAATGGAGCGTCAACAACTCCAGACATAACGCCGTGCTGAACGGTGAACAGGATAAAATCAGAATATTCCACGGTGACTCTGAGGTGCTTGGAAGCATAAGCGGCAAATTCGATGTCGTGGCTGCAAACATAAACAGAAACATCCTTCTCGGGGACATGCCGCGTTTCTGCGGGAAAATGAACGACGGGGCAGTACTCATTTTGAGCGGTTTCTACGAAACAGACATCCCAATACTTACAGATAAGGCATCGGAACTGAACCTGCGGGAAACAGACAGAATGACCGAAGACGGATGGGCTTGCCTTGTCCTTAGAAGCTGTATGTAAGTGTCTTACAATTAATTAATCCTGACTGCCGATGGTCAGTTTCTTGAGGTCATAGTATGAACCGTTGTATATATTGAAATCAACGTAACCCTTGATTCCCGGCAGACGGCCCACGTCAGTATGCTGCCAGAATTTCCATTCTCCCTTATATTCCACCTTGTCTACATAATAATGGGCTATCCAATAAGGGTAATCATCAAACACGGGAGCGTTAAGGTATTTCTCCTTAAACTTATAATAAGTATAGATAATAGGCTTGACGTGATATTTATCCTCTACCACATGAAGCCACGTAAGTATGTCACGCTGGAAATCCTCTACCGACTGGTCTTTCGGCTTATGCTCCACATCAAGAACAGGAGGCAGGTCTCCGTCCTCCAGACGCACCTTATCCAAAAAGAAATAAGCCTGTTCGCGTGCGGTTGACTTATTGCTCCAGAAGTGATAAGCCCCTCTTATATAGCCGTATTCGCGCGCCATATAGAAGTTGTCATTGAACTTCTCATCCACTCGCGACGAGCCTTCCGTAGCCTTTATCATTATAAATCTTATAGGACAACCCTCAATCATGGCGTTCCGCAAATCATCCCAATCGATGTCTCCCTGATAATGTGATATGTCAACACCGTGAATCTCATACCCGTCGGGGTAGTTTGCCTCGCCATACAAAGCACGCCATCTGAACCCTGTGGGGCTTACGAAAAAATAATAAAAGAGCCAGATATACACCGAAACGACGCCTATGCCACCGACCCACCATGTCCAACGTGGATATTTTCTGAGAAAATACGGCACGGCTGAAGATACCGTTTTACGGCGTCTTCTCGTATTTGATGAGCGTTTACGCTTCACTTCCGGCACTTTTCTGACACCCATATTATAATATAGGAAAATGAGAGCAGGCACGACAGACCTGCTCTCATTATTATATTAAGTATTTGTTCTGTATTGTCATTCCTGCTCAAGAGCAAGAGTCTTTGTAGGCAGATCGCACACACTTGCAGGTCCCCAATACTGTATCGGACCCGGATATACGTAGCAGGTTTCCTTAGCCCACTGGTCGCGCTGAGCAGCAAAAGCCTTGAAAGGCTTGCCGTTCAAATCGACAAGAGCCTTGCGGATGACAGGCTTCATCTCACCGTTACGCTTCTCCATGTTCATCATCATTGTGATTGGCACACCTCCGGCTTTCCACTCCTCAGTGCCGGCTGTGGTGTTCTTCACGATTGCCATATAACCGGTCTTGCCGTTGGCAATAAGCTGTGCGGCACTTGCACCGAGCGCGTAGCAATAGTCTGCATCGAAATTTGAAGGAGCAGCGCAACGTCCCTCATACCCGAAGAAATGATGCAAAGCAGAGAACTTGCCGTTATACTTGCCTTCCTTAGCCCACTGGTCGAGTTTTGCGCCGACCATTTCAGAAATGAGTTTCTCTGTCTCGATAAGCGAAACCTGAACGTTTCCGTGCGGATCGCGGTCGAGAGAGAGCTGGCGTGCGACACCTTCCGGCAGAGTCTCGAATGTCGCCTTATTGGCTTCACTCAGATGAGAAAGTATGTATTCGCGCTGTGCATCCTTATCCAGATCCTTATAATCCTGTCCGTGTGCGGCGAGAAGGTCGTTGAGTTCCTGTATCAGACGGCCGATTGCAGGAATAAACTCTATAAGTCCCTCCGGAATGAGAACCACACCGAAGTTGTTGCCCTGGCTTGCACGGTAAGCCACTGTCGACGCAATCTGCTCGACAATGTCATTAAGAGTGAGATCCTTGGCCTCTATCTCCTCAGATATAAGGCAGATGTTCGGCTGCGTCTGCAATGCGCATTCAAGAGCGATATGTGAAGCGGAGCGACCCATAAGCTTGATGAAATGCCAATATTTGCGCGCAGAGTTACAGTCACGCTCAATGTTTCCGATAACTTCGCTATATGTCTTTGTGGCAGTGTCGAATCCGAATGAAGTCTCGATCTGTTCGTTCTTAAGGTCGCCGTCAATTGTCTTAGGACATCCGATAACCTGCACGCCATAGTTCTTTGCCGCATAATACTCAGCCAGAACACATGCGTTTGTGTTGGAATCGTCGCCACCTATTATAACTACAGCCTTGATATTAAGTTCACGGATAACCTCCAGTCCTTTCTCGAACTGCTCTACTTTCTCAAGCTTGGTGCGTCCGCTGCCTATAAGGTCAAAGCCTCCTGTATTACGATAATCAGCTATAAGATCTTCGGTTATCTCTATATATTTATGATCAACCAGACCGCTCGGTCCCATAAGGAAGCCATAAAGACGGTTGTTAGGGTTGAGTTTCTTTATTTCATCAAAAAGTCCGGATATGACGTTATGTCCGCCGGGAGCCTGTCCTCCGCTAAGAATCACGCCCACATTCATCTCTTTCTGCAAAGCATTCTCGGCTGTAACAAACTCTACGAGAGGCATGCCATAAGTATTAGGGAAAAGTTTCTTGATTTCCTCCTGATTGTCGACACTTTGCGTAGGAGCTCCTTCCACAACCTTTACCGCACCCTGAAGTGCTTTCGGCAGTTTCGGTTTGTAAGCAGCTCTTTCTTTCTGTAATGCACTCTTTTCCATAATTGAATTATTATTGTATTGCTATTGTTTTTTGTTTGTGCAAAAGTAGTCTTTTTCCATGACATGATGAAAGAAAAGAAAAAGAAAACATTATTTTGAAACATTTTTTTTATTTAAATATTATATTTACTGATTTTTTCATATCTTTGGAGTGTATTAAAAAATAACGACTATGGCAAACAAGAGAAATCTGAAGCATACTATAAACTATGTATGCGGCGAACTGTTCGCAGAATGTATTGCAGTATCACAATATAGCAGCAATCCCGACAACGAGAATGTGAATGCCCTGTTAAGGACAATTCTCACGATAAACAATGATATGATAAAGAGAGTGTCTCATCCGGAACCAGGCATGTCGGCTAAAAAATATTATAATGAGCTCATAGCCAGTTTCAACAAGCAGATACAGGAAATCAGCGACCAGATTGCAAACCTCAATTAAACGACATGCTGAGCACACTATGCCGATGGCTTTTGTATAAGCACTGGGGCTGGAAAAAAGAAATAAGCATAGAACATCCCAAGAAATACATTCTATGCCTTGCCCCGCACACCAGCAACTGGGATTTCATTATGGGTCAGATATACTCACACGCTGAAGGCGTGAGGATAAACTTTCTCATGAAGAAAGAGTGGTTTTTCTGGCCGTTAGGATGTGTTTTCCGCAAACTTGGAGGAATACCGGTAGACCGTGGAAGACATACGAGCATGACAGACTTTCTGGCTGAGACAGCCATAAAGTCTGAAACATTCAGTCTTTGCATAACTCCTGAAGGTACACGCTCGCTTAATCCGGACTGGAAGAAAGGTTTTTATTTCATCGCACTCAAGGCTCAGATACCCATACTCCTTTATGGCGTGGATTACGAAAAGAAAGTCATAAAGTGCACAAAGCAGCTGATGCCGTCAGGAGACGTTGATCAGGACATGCGGACCGTAAAACTTTATTATAAGGACTTCAAGGGCAAACACCCCGATTTATTTACTATCGGTAATTTATAATGACAAGAATACTTCTGTTTTTTTTATTTTCCATATCACTGGCAACCGCGCTCCCGTCAGACGCATACAGCCAGTCAAAAGGCGATAACGAAAAGATAAAATCACGTCTCAGCACGTTTTTCCTAAACTACGAAAGCGACGAGGACATCTCTGCAGGACAGGCGCGGCTTCTGAAATACAGCATTGACGACAGGAACAAAACCGTTAGCATAACGTCAAGCAACAATTTTGCCGCTCAGGAATTCACTAAGTCAAAAGTCAAGAAGATATACCGGAAAATAGCAAAAACGCTTCCTAAGCCATACAATAAATATAATATAAAAGTAATCACAGGCGGAATGTCTATAGAAGAACTCGTCCCGGGAATGAGATATCCTGAGAACGAAGTGTCCGGAATGTGGGGAGAAATAGAATATGACGGTGAGCCCTGGACGCGCAACGTGTCAAGACCAAACACCATAACCCACGGACTTGCCAACAGGCATCTGTCTCTATGGGCAAGCCACGGAATGTATTTCGACCAGAAAAAAAACAGATGGAAATGGCAGCGTCCCAACATCTTCGGTACTACAGAGGACCTTTTCACACAGACCATTGTAGTACCTTACCTCATACCTATGCTCGAGAATGCCGGAGCGACAGTATTCACTCCACGAGAAAGAGACTATCAGACGCACGAAATAATAATTGACAACAACAACTCAAAAGCACCCTACTACATAGAATACGAGGACAGAGGCAGATGGGAAGACGCTCCGCTGAAAGGATTCGCATATCACAACGGTACATACAACAATAGCGAGAATCCGTTCGAGAAGGGTACGGCGAGAATGGTAAAAGCCACGTCAAAGAAAAACAAGGTGTCTGCCATAGCCTATCAGCCCGACTTTCCGGAAGAAGGAAGCTACGCCGTATACGTGAGCTATCAGACCATAAAGAAGAGCGTTCCGGATGCGGAATACATAGTATATCATAAAGGTCAGGAGACAAAATTCAGGGTAAACCAGACCATGGGCGGCTCAACGTGGGTTTATCTCGGGACGTTCCTCTTTGACAAAGGCTGCAGTCCATACAACCGTGTTGTGATAACCAATAATTCCTCTGAGAAAGGTTTCGTAACAGCCGATGCCGTTCGCTTCGGAGGAGGAATGGGCAACGTCATGCGCGGTGGTACAACAAGCGGCATGCCGAGATGTCTTGAAGGGGCGCGATACAGCGCACAGTGGGCAGGCGCGCCATACAGCGTATACTCCGGAAAGAACGGTAACGACGACTATTCTGAAGACATCAACGTACGCTCTCTCATGACAAACTGGCTTGCCGGGGGCTCGGTGTTCCTGCCGTCACTCACAGGCAAGAAGGTGCCGATAGAGCTGAGCCTTGCCGTCCACAGCGATGCGGGATACACAAGCATCAGCGACTCCATAATTGGATCGCTTTCCATATGCACCACAAACTTCAACGGCGGGCGGCTGAACAGCGGTGTCTCACGTATGATGTCGCGCGACTTCGCCGACTCGCTACTCACCGGCATAACACGCGACCTGCGAACCAAATACAAGAACTGGAACAGACGCTTCCTCTTTGACCGCAATTATTCGGAGACACGCATACCTGAAGTGCCGTCGTCGATAATAGAGACGCTGTCACACCAGAACTTCGCTGACATGCGCATGGGGCACGACCCGAACTTCAAATTCACAATCGCGCGTTCCATATACAAGAGCATACTGCGCTTCGTAAGCCACCAGCATGGCGTGCCGTGCATCGTACAGCCTCTGGCACCCGACAATTTCCGCGTGGAGATAACGGAAGACAGCAAGATACGTCTCTCATGGACTCCCGTAGAAGACAGACTGGAGCCGACCGCCACACCGACGTCATACAACGTATATACATCCATGAACGGCAGCGGATTTGACAATGGGACGGAAATAAAATCAACAAGTTGTGTAATAGACGCAGAACCGGGGATGCTCTATAACTTCAAGGTTACAGCCGTGAACCGCGGCGGCGAGAGTTTCCCTACTGAGATACTGTCGGCATACTGTGCCCCGGGAGCACAGAAAACGGTGCTCGTCGTCAACGGATTTCACCGTCTGTCATCACCGGAAGTAGTGAACACCGACACGCAGCAAGGATTTGACATCGACGCAGATCCGGGTGTTACAGCCGGTCTCAGTACAGGATGGAACGGTAGACAGGTAAACTTTGACAAATACAACATCGGACTGGAAGGTCCTGAGGGTATGGGATACAGCGGCAACGAGATGGCTGGCAGATTCTTCATGGGAAACGAGTTCAACTACGTGCGCACTCATGCTGACGCCATATCCGCATCATCCGGCTACAACGTGGCAAGCTGTTCATCAAAAGCTGTGGAGACAGGCATTGTCGACCTGAAGGCATACGACTGTGTAGACCTGATACTCGGACTTGAGAAAAACGACGGTCACTCACTCGTGTATTACAAGACATTCACCCCGGCAATGCGCTCCAAGCTGACAGCATATGCATCCGGAGGAGGACGGCTTCTTGTAAGCGGCGCATATATAGGACAGGACATGAAGGACGTGAACGAACGTGCTTTCCTTGCCGACGTGCTCCGTCTGGACTATGCAGCAAGCGACACGACACGCGCAGAGACGGTCAGCGGGCTCGGAATGAGCTTCGACATATACCGCAATCTGAACAAGACGCACTATGCAGCCTCGTCTGCCGACATTCTCTCGCCACGCTCTCCGGCATTTTGCGTAATGCAGTATACTGACGGTGTGAGCGCAGCCGTGGCTTACGACGGTGCCGACTACAAATGCATCAGCATGGGTTTCCCGTTCGAGTGCATAAAGAACCGGCAGGACCGCCGGATGATAATGAAAGGCTTACTGAGTTTTCTAATGAAATAAAAACATGACAACTATGTATAAGATTCAAGCCAACGCCTCCGGAACAAGGAGCATAGAAGTGAGCGACGCACACCTTGAGGCAATCAGAAAATACGCTCTGTTCAAAGACCTTATAGACAGCAGCGGCTTCGTGGACGTACTGGCGCTCGAGAAGCTGAAGCTAAACGCAAGGTCAATACTCGAATCACAATCGGGCGACAAAAGCCTTCTCGACCTGTGCCTCGATGTTATTTACAACAGCTACATGAAGGTTTTCGGACTGCGCGGACTGTACGCCCTCTACAAAGAGTGGGAGCAGTCGCACCCTGAGACAGAGTGAGCCATTGCGGCTCATACCCTGCTCTCACTTACATACAACAAGAACCATAATGAAAGAATATCAACTCACAGACTGGCTGCCTACCACAAAAAAAGAGGTGGAACTGCGGAAGTGGGACGGACTTGACGTAATACTGTTTTCCGGCGATGCCTATGTGGATCATCCGTCGTTCGGTGCAGCCGTCATCGGACGCACATTAGAAGCAGCCGGCTATCGCGTGGCAATAGTGCCACAACCCGACTGGCACGGAGATTTCCGCGACTTCCGCAAACTCGGGCGTCCCCGTCTGTTCTTCGGCATCGCACCGGGATGCATGGACTCCATGGTAAACAAGTATACCGCCAGCCGCCGTCTGCGGTCGGAAGACGCCTACAGTCCCGACGGCCGCCACGACTGCAGACCGGAATATCCTACGATAGTCTACACGCAGATTCTCAAAAAACTGTTTCCCGACGTACCCGTAGTGCTCGGAGGAATAGAGGCTTCGCTGCGCCGTCTCACACATTACGATTACTGGCAGGACAAGCTCATGCGGTGCATATTGTGCGACTCCGGAGCCGACATGATAATCTATGGCATGGGCGAGAAACCTGTATTGCAGCTGTGCGAACGGCTCGACAGCGGCTTACGCATTGATGACATACGCGACATTCCGCAGACAGTGTATCTCAGCCGGGAGAAAGACATACCGGGAGGCATTACCGACGTTGACATAGTATTGCACAGCCACGAGGAGTGTCTCAACAGCAAGAAGGCACAGGCAGAGAATTTCAGACACATCGAGGAGGAGTCTAACATGATGCATGCCCACCGTCTGCTGCAGGCGGTAGGCAAACTCTACGCTGTTGTAAACCCTCCGTTCCCTCCCATGACCACCGAGGAACTGGACGCGTCGTTCGACCTTCCATACACACGCATGCCTCATCCAAAATATAAGAACAAACGTATTCCGGCATACGAAATGATAAAATTCTCTGTTAACATCCATCGCGGATGTTTCGGAGGTTGCGCCTTCTGCACTATAAGCGCACATCAGGGCAAGTTCATCGTATGCCGCAGTAAGGAAAGCATTCTGAAAGAAGTGAGACAGGTATGCGCCATGCCCGGCTTCAAGGGCTATCTGTCTGACCTCGGCGGACCGTCGGCAAACATGTATGGCATGCAAGGGCGCAACCATAAGGCGTGTGAGAAGTGCAGGCGTCCGTCGTGCATACACCCACAGATATGCCCCAACCTCAACACCGACCATACGCCACTGCTCGACATATATCATGCAGTCGACGCCCTGCCACAGATAAAGAAAAGCTTCATAGGCAGCGGAGTACGCTACGACCTTCTTCTGCATGAGAGCAAGGATGAGAAGACCAACCACGCTGCACAGCAGTATACACGCGAACTTATATGCAATCACGTGAGCGGCAGACTGAAGGTTGCGCCTGAACACACGTGCGACCACGTGCTGCAACACATGCGGAAACCGTCATTTGCACAGTTCGAGAAGTTCAAACAGATATTCGACCGCATAAACCGTGAGAAGGGACTCAACCAGCAGATTATACCTTATTTTATAAGCAGCCACCCCGGATGCCGTGAGGAGGACATGGCGGAACTTGCCGTGAAAACCAAGCAGCTCGACTTCCACCTGGAACAGGTGCAGGACTTCACTCCCACACCTATGACTGTAAGCACCGAAGCATGGTACACCGGATACGACCCATACACACTCGAACCGGTGTTCAGTGCCAAGTCACCGCGTGAAAAACTGGCACAGCGCATGTTCTTCTTCTGGTATAAACCGGAGGAGCGACGCAACATAGAGAGCGAGCTTAGACGGATAGGACGCCCCGACCTCATAAGCCGGTTATACGGAGGGCGACCGCCATACCGACCTGAGCGGAAGCAGGCAAAAGAACCATCCGGACAGGACAGACGACAGGGACGCACTACAAAAGGAAGAAACAGACGCAACCGGTAGTCAACCGGCATACAAACAGGATATGACGGAAACAGAATTGACTTTTATCCTCCATATCTTGTTTTATCCCGAATCGGTTATTAGACTTCATCCTTATTTCGTACTGCTGTAATTCAGATTGGCTCTTGCTTTTATCGAAGATGTAGCGGACTACATCGGGAAAAAGCGGGAGACAAGATGACGGCAGCAGTGCGGAAGATGGATGAAGAGGGATGCAATCAATTAAAAAAACATTTTGACGGTCTAATGACCGATTCGGGGTTATAAATATCAGTAAACGGATGAATGTCATACATACAAGATACAGAGCATAGTGATACAGTATGTATTTACACTTATAGACAAGACTATTGTCGGCTATTGTTCTCCTGCGTTTAAACGTTCATAATATCTCAAGCCTTGAGTCAAGTGCACGTCCGGATGGAATATATTTATTAAATCAGATAAAAGGAAATCCGGTCTGAATGATATTTCTTCAAAATATTTTTCCTTGGAAGTATAACATACATATATTTCCCCTTTACGAAAAGCCTTAATTTCCGCATAACCGGGATATTCCTTCAATAAATCCCTACGTGTTATCGGTCTGTCGGAACCTGACATTATAAGCCATGCGTCAGACCCTCCAGCCTTGTCAATGACCACTTCCGGTGATAAAGATAAAGACCCACTATGTATATCATCAGAAAAAGCATATTCAATATTAGCATCTCGGAATAATTTTCCCATAGAGCTTCGTCCTCCAGGGCAATACCACACACTGCCAGTCTTGCGTTCCGTAAGAATCTGACCGTGCGACCTTGAGTGCCCAGCAGATACCATCAGCTCATTATAACAGCTATCTACGACATTGAACAACGAGTCTGCCCTTTCCTCACAGCCAAAAAGCAATCCATAAAATTTCATCCACTCAGCACGTCCGAGTGCAGATGTCTCCATATACTCAGCACACTCTATAATCGGTATTCCAATTTTCTCTATCTGACCATAACCTGCGTTTTCAAAAGGGGAAAGCATTATTACTTGAGGATTAAGTTCTATCACACGTTCTATCGCAGGAATCATAGAACTCCCGCAATCCGCGATATCACCATTTTTCAAACCTTCCCGCACTTCCTCCAATCTAATAAAAGACTTATCACAAACCCCTTTTATCGCGTCTCCGACACCAAGCCAATATAACAGTTGACAATGTGGGGAATTAGATACCACGCCGGATATCACAGGAATATAGACAAGTGTGCCTTCCGGTATATTCCTTATATTTGCAGAATCCTCCCTATTTACTAAAACATATCTGTGCAATATCCTATCCTTTTTCCACGGATCCTTCAATTCAACAATAGAGTAGTCAGAATATTTAACAATACTGATATGGTCAGAATATTTAAACACTACAGTATCACATTGTGAAGTATCATTCACTAATACCGTCCTTTTGCAGGATATGAGAAAAGCTAAAATAAGAATACAACTTAAACAAACAAGTGACTTCATGTATAATTCATTGATAACAGTCTAACCCACCTAACAATTTATGCGTACTATACCATGAATCTCGCATACATTTATTTTATACCTGTCATATTTTCATGTTTGATGAAGTAATTAAATTTTGGACATACAAAACATGTTGCGGTCAAATGTATAATTACCGGAAAAGCTATTTCCTTTCATTAATATAGCATAAAGCAGCCCCTATGGCAGTACAGAACTCCGAATATTTTGGTATCCTAAAATTGACCCCATATAATTTCTCAGTAGCCGGAAACACCAATTTACATTGTGGGAGAAGTGTGAGATTACCAATCATCACAAACTCCTTTATCCCGCTTTCCAAAGAAGACAAGATAGATGCGCTGCATATTGACTGTAAAACCATCCATATCAGACCGATTGCGAGATCCTCACGTGAAGCATCACTTTTGGCATTACCAAATAAAGATGCGATTGCGTTCATTGGCAATCCTGGCAGCGGATTCCTGCTGATATCTCCAATCAGAACATTGATATGCGACAAATCACCATGCTCGGCAAGAGTTGCAACCTGTTTAATGTCATCCGTATTCAGAAGCAGTCTGGACAGTCCCTGTAAGGTTCCGCCACCTATTCCGATACCTCCTAAATGCAAAATCTCGTCATGGTCACACTTGACAATAGATGTTCCGGTGCCCATACTTACAACCATCATCCGTTCAAGACCCGTCTCATATCGTGCGCCCAAGCCATTGGCTATGAATTCCTCCGATTTACCTGTAGGCAACCCATAAACAGCCTTATCAATATATGCAGCCCCAACTCCAGTAAGCATAACCTTCTCAACATCACCCAACTGAATCTTATTGTCGTATAAGTATTTGCCGAACGCGCCATAGAGAGATGTAACCGGGTCTGTTGCCTTAATCCGAATAGGAGACAAGACACGCCCTTCCTCGTTTATTCCGATTATTTTTGTCGTACTTATACCTACATCAATTCCAATAACTATTTTCATATCACATTTACGTGTTTGCTTTAATAAGGAAATCTAACCTTTATTACATTTATATATATAATAATCTGCATTGCCTGCATTACAATATTGTTTAAGCAATCTGATTATAAGCTCTGAAGTCTCTGATATATGGCTTTCGTTTCCATCATATCCATTCACAAGCACAGTCAAATGACTTGTTTCAAGTCCGACCTTAGTTCTTTCACTGTCACTTGTCGGTGTCCCTACTCCGCCTTCACTGTCACGATAAACAGGCAATCCCGATATATTGAGCATACCGCGACCAATGCCTTCATATGGTTCGCCTGCGCGTCCTATCCCCAAAACCAAAGTGTCACCGTGAAACTTATCAGAATCAAAAGCTCCCAAACTATAGCCGGAAATCATGCTTGCCATATTGGTCAGGTCAACCAGCGTATCGCATTGATACAGGCTTTTGCCTTGAATGACCCTGCGCATGAGAGCCTCCGCCGCAGGACGGTATCGTGAAGGATCCTTTCCACATATTTTATATATTTCGCGTGTGACAGCGATGGCAGGAATCTCCTTCACCGCATCCAACGTAAAACTTTCCCTTATATTCCTGCACGTTTCCTTTATCTCCATCCACAAGGCATCACTATAAGATGTATTACACACCGTAGCCGTGATACATGAGCCTACGAAAACGGGGCATATGTTTTTAATGTCTTCAGATACGATTATTCTCATAATAAATACGAATCAATTACATCAACATCTTTAGGAACGTATCTTCGTCTACAATCTTAACTCCGAGACTTTCCGCCTTCTGAAGTTTTGACGGTCCCATCTTTTCACCGGCAAGCACAAATGTTGTCTTCGAGCTTATGGAAGATACATTTTTCCCTCCATGCTTCTCTATCATCGCCTTATATTCATCACGAGTATGATTTGCGAAGACACCGCTTATCACGATGTTCATTCCTGCAAGTTTATCTGAACCATTATCTTCTGAAGAGCTCACGACACTCATTTGCAGACCATACTTCTTCAAACGCTCCACAATCATCCTGTTTTTTTCAGAAGCGAAATAGTCCACAACACTTCTGGCTATCACGTCGCCTATACCGTCAACGTCCTTCAGCTCTTCTTCAGTAGCTTCCATCAGAGCGTCCATATTCTTAAAATGGCGGGCAATAAGTTTTGCAGAAGTCTCACCTACGAACCTGATTCCCAATGCGAAAACCACTCTTTCAAACGGAACAGTCTTTGATGCATTTATACCGTTCAACACTTTTCTTGCCGACCGTTCCCTGTTTCCATCACCGTTAATATCCTCTATCTTTATTTCATACAAATCGGCGAAATTGCTGATGAGCCCGCGTCTGTAATATTCATCCACTGTTTCAGGACCTATGGAATCTATATTCATCGCCTTACGCGCAATGAAATGCTCGATACGTCCTTTTATCTGAGGAGGACATCCTGAATCATTGGGGCAGTAATAAGCGGCTTCTCCCTCATATCTCACAAGTTCCGAACCACATTCAGGACAGTGAGTAATGAAGGTTGCAGGCTTAATGTTGTCATCACGCTTATCGTAAGCCACACCGACAATCTTGGGAATTATCTCACCTCCTTTTTCCACGTACACATAATCTCCTATATGAAGATCCATTTTTTTCATGAAATCTTCATTGTTCAATGTCGCACGTCTCACTGAAGTTCCTGAAATCTGCACTTCATCAAGGCACGCCACAGGAGTTATCTGTCCTGTACGCCCTACCTGATACTTTATGTCAGTAAGTTTCGTGCAAGCGCGTTCCGCCTTGAATTTATAGGCAATTGCCCATCTGGGACTTTTAGCCGTATACCCTAATATGCGTTGTTGTCTGAGAGAGTTTACCTTCAATACAATACCGTCTGTCGCAACCGGCAGATTCTTGCGTTCCACATCCCAATATCTTATATAATCGAATATCTCGCTTAAAGAACCAACCTTACGCATGGCATCACTTATCTTGAAGCCCCATTCCGCAGCCTTTTGCATATTCTCGTAATGCCCGTCACACGGAACGTCGTCGCCAAGCAGATAATAAAGATAACTGTCAAGATTGCGGCTTGCAACCAATTTTGAGCTAAGACTTTTCAATGTTCCACTCGCCGCATTCCGTGGATTGGCAAATAAAGGCTCTTCGGCTTTCTCGCGCTCTAAGTTGAGCCTCTCAAACACACTCCATGGCATGAGCACCTCACCACGTATCTCAAATTCCTTAGGATAGTCACCTCCAGGCTGTAATACCAACGGTATGCTGCGTATCGTACGTACGTTTGCTGTCACATCATCACCATGTATGCCGTCACCCCTGGTCACACCTCTTATCAATCTTCCATCAACATAAATAAGTGAGATGGACAAACCGTCGAACTTAATCTCACAACATATCTCGAACGTCTCGCCTTTAAGCCCACGCTTCACGCTGTCATACCATGAAGCGACATCATGCTCATTGTACGTATTAGACAACGACAGCATGGGATATTTGTGCTCCACCTGTTCGAAATTACCGTTCAAATCACTGCCAACTCGCTGTGTAGGCGAATTGGCGTCGTATAATTCAGGATGACGTTGTTCAAGAGTCTGAAGTTCGTTCATCAGAGCGTCAAACTCCTGATCGCTTATTATAGGGTCATTCTGTATATAATATCTTCTGTTATGTTCATGCAACAAGCGTCTGAGTTCTTCTATACGCTCTTTATCATTCATATTATCCATTCTTCTTTACAAGTAATTTGTCAATACGGGCACCGTCCATATCAACTATTTCAAAACTGAACATCTTCCAATCGAACTGTTCCCCACAAACAGGGATATGTTCCAATGTACTGATGCATAATCCCGCTACGGTCTTATAATCCTCATTCTCGTACTGCTCCTCCTCATTGAAATATTTAAGGAAGTCAAACATCGGACATTGTCCGTCAACCAGCCATCCGTCACCGTTGGCACGTGGCACGATCTGCTGCTCACTGTCATGCTCGCCGGGCATATTTCCGACAAGACCTTCAAGTATGTCTTTCAGTGTAATCACTCCGACACACGAGCCGAACTCGTCACAGACAAGGGCGAAAGCCGTATGCTGTGATTTCATCAGTTCCAAAGCCTTATACACATCCATGTTCTCATATATGAATGTCGGTTCTGAAATGATATTGTCAAGATTGAAATCCGGTTTGTCAAGAGCGAAAAACAGTTTTTTCAAAGAAACGACTCCCTTGACATGATCCAGGTCTCCCTCTGCAACAGGATATACGGCAAACATGTCATCTGCAATTATTTTCTTAACCTGCTCGGATGTCATGGTGTTGTTCAGCCACACCATGTCATTCCTCGGAGTCATGATGGCATCCACCTCAAGGTCACCAAGCAAAAACACTCTCTCAACAATGTCATGCTCAACAGGCTGTACCTCTCCGTCTTCCGTCCCCTCCTTCACTATTGATTTTATCTCTTCCTCCGTAACTTTAGACTCCTTGCTCTTGAGTCCCAATACGCGGAACAGAAACGCAGTGCTGCCTGAAAGCAGCCATACAAACGGTGACGCGATACGCGAGAGCATATACATCGGACGGGCAACGACTTTTGCCACATTCTCCGCCATGCACAGACCGATACGCTTTGGCAGGAGTTCACCGAATATAAGTGTGAGATATGTCACAAGGATAACTATTAAAGTCTGTGCGACAGCCGGAGCATAACCCGGTGACATGCCTAAAGATATGAACCATTCTTTAACTATCAGTGCAATCTGATTTCCCGAGTATATACCTGTCAGAATGCCAATCAGAGTTATGCCAATCTGTATGGTGGAAAGAAATCTGTCGGGTTGCTCCGCAAGCTGTAAAGCCATCTCAGCCGAGCGGTTGCCTTTTTTCGAATCAGCACCAAGTTTCGACTTACGGGCAGATATCAGAGCAATCTCCGACATTGCAAAAATTCCGTTCAAAATAATCAGTCCAATAATAATAAACACTTCACTCATATTTCTATAACTTCTTTTTCAATATATATTCTGATTTAAATTCAGCTTGTTCCTGCGTGTTATGACATAGATCACAACCGGTGCTCCCATAAGCGGTGTGATTGCATTTAGCGGAATGACGCCCCTGTTTCCTGGAAGATTGCACACAAAATTACAAACAAGAGCCATCAGGCTCCCTGTCAATACCGTCGCGGGCAAAATCCGCCTGTAATCATCGGTGCGCATAAGAATGCGTGATATGTGCGGCACTGACAGCCCGATAAAGGCTATAGGTCCGCAAAAAGCCGTAGAGACAGCAACAAGCACTCCGGTAATTAATAATACAACATTACGCAATCTCATTGTATTGATGCCAAGATTCTCCGCATATTCGTCTCCAAGCATAAAAACATTGAGAGGCTTTATCAATAGCGCAGACGAGATTACGGACAGTATTATTATAATGGAGAATATTGGCATATAGCCGGAAGAGACACTGCTGAAGTTGCCCATGCCCCACACCACATACGACTTTACACCTTCTTCTGTTGCAAAGAAATTCAGCATAGTGATGGCAGACGAAGCAATATATCCTATCATTATGCCTATGATAACAAGCAATATGCTGTTTCTTACTTTAGATGAAACAAACAAGATGATAAATGTCACGAGCGCGGCGCCAAGAAAAGCCGCAAGAGAAACAGCCATAAAACCGGACAGGCTGAATGAGGAAGTCACAATGCTGCCGCCAAACAAAAGTGTCACGACAGCGACACCCAATCCGGCACCGCTGCTTATTCCGAAGACAGACGGGTCTGCCAATGGATTGCGGAAAACTGTCTGAAGCAGCAATCCGCTTAAAGAAAGCGCCGCCCCACACAAGATTGCGGTAATCGCCTGAGGCAAACGAGACTCCATGACAATGAATCTCCAGCTGGACTTCACATCCTCTTTACCTATTAAAATGTCACAGACATCCCCGACAGGAATGTTCACAGATCCTATAAAAAGGTTAACGGCAAGCATTACCATTATACCGGTAACCAATAAAAGAACCGACAAATTGTTTCCCTTCATACCTCGTTCGTCAAAGTTTTGAAAGGATAGCAATTAACTGAATCGGGATGTCATCTTTCATATTTATATATAGAACAGTTTAAATATTATTGACAAATCAGAACAGTAAACCATAAATAACAGACAGCACGAACTGATGTCATAATTTCAGGGCTTTCAGAATGCGGGTTATCTTCTGCAACGTGGTAAGACGTGTCGGCACAAGCGGCAGCCTTAACACGTTCTCTATAAATCCCATCTCATGAAGAAGGGCTTTCACGCCCGCAGGGTTGCCGTCAACAAAAAGCAACGAGTAAAGTTCCGTAAAGCTGTGGTGTATCTTTCTGGCTGGCTCATATTCGCCCTTGAACTCCAACCTTATCATTCTGGAGAACTCCTTGGGCAGTGCGTTGCCGATAACGGATATCGCTCCTGCCGCGCCGCTCGCCACCATGGAAAATGTAAGGGCGTCGTCGCCACTCAGGACATCAAAATCGGAAGGTTTGTTTTTTATTATCTCGTCAACCTGCTCCAGATTTCCCGACGCTTCCTTTATCGCCACAATGTTTTTGCTGTCGTTGGCAAGCCGGACGGTGGTTTCCGGCTTCATGTTCACACCTGTACGTCCAGGTACATTATAGAGAACAACAGGTAACGGACTTGCTTCCGCAATAGCCATAAAATGACGGTACAGTCCCTCCTGCGACGGTTTGTTGTAATACGGGCACACACTTAAAATTCCATCGACTCCGGTAAGGTCCATCGTCTGAAGATCCTCGACAACAGCCTTGGTGTTATATCCGCCACAACCCATTAATATCGGGACACGTTTAGCATTTATATCTATAATAAAGTCCTTTATTGTCTGTTTCTCCTCCTTCGACAGGCAAGGAGCCTCACTTGTTGTTGCAAGAATGCACAGGAAATCCGCTCCATTCTGTATCTGATATTCCACCAGTCTTTTCAACGAAGTGTAATCAACATCACCGTTCTCTTTAAAAGGTGTTATTAAGGCAACTCCTAAACCTTTGAAGATATTTCGTGCCATATTTTTATATACTTTCGATTTATCTGCAAAGATACTATATAAAAACGAAACCTTGAAACCGATTTAATAAAAAAATTATAAATGATAAATATCGCCACGCCATCGGTTACTTATATGCGTAACCGGCTTCCGGCGGAACTCCGCCACCATGTGCATTTCGCGTACATATGCGGCATCAGGAAAAACACAAACGCCATATCCATGTAAGACCAAGCCTGATATAGAAAAGGGGATTATATCAGTCCGCTGACATAATCCCCTTTATTTAAATTCGAATTGATTTATTTCTTGAAATAATCTTTCACATCCTCATTAGGTATCATACGCTCATCAAAAACATACGCACCCGTCTTGGGACTCTTTACCATCTTTATAACCTTTGTATATGCACGCCCGTCCGTAGAACCTTCATGGAGGGTCGCAACCGCTTTCTTTGCCATATCTTAATTATATTATTTTATCTCTTTGTGAAGAGTCATCTTCTTCAGGATAGGATTATACTTCATTAATTCCATACGGTCTGGAGTATTCTTGCGGTTTTTGGTAGTCACATAGCGACTTGTACCGGGCATACCGCTCTCCTTCATTTCAGTACATTCAAGTATCACCTGAACTCTGTTGCCTTTTGCTTTCTTTGATGCCATCTGATTAATCTCCTATAACTTTTATATCACTCCAGTCACAATATCCCTTAGCAACAGCCTGTTTAAGAGCGGCATCAAGTCCGACTTTATTGATAAGACGCAATCCGGCTGCACTAATCTTCAGGCTTATCCAACAGTTCTCTTCTACATAGAAGAACTTCTTCTTAAATAAGTTTACATCGAAAGTACGTTTCGTACGATGCTTTGAATGTGAAACATTATTTCCTATCTGGGCTTTCTTCCCAGTAATCTGACAAATTTTCGACATTGCTGATTTGCTTTTTTTGTTTCTTTTGATACCTATTCCAAACAGCTTGCAAAATTATTATTTTTTTTATAATCAGCCAAATATTTACATGAATAAAACAGTATATTTAAGTTATTTTTTCATTTTCACTTGCACAAACATTCTGTACAAGGTATTCTCGTACCTACCGTGCAATTCTCACAATCGGCAGTCCACATATTCATTATGATTCGTGGTTTCAGGTGCCGAAAACAGGTAAATATAGCTCTGCCGAGGACAAATCTCAATGAAATCCCGTCAAAAATTACGGATGCGCTTTCTACAAATGCCGCTCTATGGCATAAACCGGAATCGGGAATCACTGGCATATATTCATACAGTCTGAACATGTTCCGCCTTTTTCAGGGTGAATATTTCAACATGACCGGAAGTAAAAAATATTGACAAAATATTTTCATAAAACAGAAACGGTGGAGGCACCAATACAGTACCATAATCACGCCCGGTCCACTCATTATTTCATTATATCGCCAATAATACATCATGACACGCATCCGCCATTTCCACTTTTTTACTGTTCGTTTCCACAGTCTATGTCATCATGCACCTTGCGGAATGCAAATCACGACATCGAAAAGCCTTTGTCATACTCCCATAAAGCCTTTCCTGTATGCCGATACGGGCTTTTCCGCACGCTGAAAAAGCCTTTTCCACATATTATAGAAAACCATATTGGAAAGTTATCAGCGCAACATACTGATATCTAAGACATTATTGTTTCAGGCAAAAAATCGCGCATACCGTGGCTGATTGTTTACAGTTTGCCTTTGAGCGAATCTCAGCGACTTAACGCTACATTAATTATCCGCATTTCTCAACCGTATATCGGAATATTCACTTAAATTAGAATAGGCAGATATAGAGTCTGTCACGCATTTGCACTTAAGCTAATACTCTCCTCCACTCTACCACACCGCAGCCGTCATCTTGTCTTCCACTTATTATCGGTACGGTTAAATTTCGCCATCAATAAAAAAGGGCAACAACGTGCCGGAGGTCTTCATGAAACACGGATGAAGTCTGACGAATGATTCGGAATAAAAGCAGGAAACCGGCATATTGTTAGAAGCCAGAATTTTTTGTCACCTTACAGCCCACAGTCTCCATCTGCCTCATCAACATGGCGAACCACATCTATAAAAGCATGGAAACAAAGAGGACTGCAAAGTGACAAAGAAAAGAACAAGTGCACTTCACATGAGGCACCGTAAATATGCCGGAAAAACAATGCAGATGAGTCGGAGCAGGATAGCTGAAAACAAATCAGTCTTTCTCCTCAAACAAGTCTTTATTGTCTTCCATATACTTCAGGAACAGCTGAAGCGCCTTGCTTGTAGCTATCGCAAGGTTTATGTCACGTCCATAGTCTTCCTCCAGTTTCATTGTGACTATGTTATCCTTGTTACCACAAGCAATCCATATCGTACCTACAGGAATATCGTGTGTTCCGCCTCCAGGTCCGGCTACGCCTGTCGTCGATATTGCAAAATCGACATTCAACGTATTTAGCGCGCCTTTAACCATCGCTATTGCGACCTCCTCGCAAACAGCTGTCTTTTCCTCCAACAACCGGGAATCCACACCAAGGACATTCTCCTTGACATCATTCGTGTATGATATTATTCCTCCTTTGAAATAAGCTGAAGCTCCGGGAACCGATATAATCGCTTCCGCTATGCGTCCACCTGTACAGCTCTCCGCCGTACCCAATGTCAAGCCAGACTCATAAAGATATTGCTGAATCTCCCTGCTCAATACTTTTTTCTCAAATTCCATAATATGTTGTTTATTGAAATGTTACCTTACTAAAAGCCGGCTTGTCTATTGAACAAAATTCCTTGTCCAGATATTTATAATATCCTACAATGCCTATCATTGCCGCATTATCAGTTGTATAGCTGAATTTCGGGATGTAGATATTCCAACCATATTTCTCCGCATGTTCATGGAAAGCGTTTCTTAATCCGTTGTTAGCGGACACTCCACCAGCCACGGCAACATGCTTGATTCCCGTTTCCTTGACTGCCATGCGCAGTTTCTTCATCAGGATGTCAACGATTGTGTATTCTAAACTTGCGGCAAGGTTCTCCTTGTTTTTTTCTATAAAATCAGGATCTTCGGCTATCCATTTCTTCAAACTGTACAGGAAGGATGTCTTCAAGCCGCTGAAGCTGTAATCGAGACCTTTTATATGCGGCTCTGAAAACTTGAATGACGTAGGATCGCCCTTTCTTGCCAGTCTGTCGATTATCGGACCGCCAGGATACCCCAACCCCATGACTTTGGAACATTTGTCTATAGCCTCACCGGCAGCATCGTCTATTGTCTGCCCGAGAACCTCCATGTCGTTATATGCATTGACCTTCACAATCTGAGAGTTTCCTCCACTTACCAGCAGGCATAAAAACGGGAACGGGGGATGAGTCTCGTCCTGAGGATTCTCTTTTATGAAGTGTGCCATCACATGTCCTTGCAGGTGATTGACGTCAATGAGAGGAATTCCCAGACTTCGGGCGAGCCCTTTCGTAAAGCTGACACCTACAAGCAAAGAGCCCATAAGGCCCGGACCGCGTGTGAATGCGATGGCGGACAGTTGTTCTTTGGACACATTTGCGCGTACCAAAGCCTGGTTTACCACAGGTACGACATTCTGCATGTGGGCTCTTGAAGCAAGCTCGGGTACAACGCCTCCGTACTCTTCATGAACATTTTGCGATGCCGTAACGTTGCTCAGCAGCACATCGTTACGCAATACAGCCGCTGAGGTATCGTCGCAACTGCTCTCTATACCTAATATATATATATCGTTACTCATCTTCTTATTTTATTAATGAAAGTGTGTCTTTTATTTTGTCAATATCTCAACACCGTGTTCCGTCATGACAAATGTATGTTCCCATTGGGCACTCGGCAACTCATCACCGGTGATGACCTCCCAGCCGTATTCGTCGTCAGCATCTATAAAGACCTTCCATGTGCCCATGTTAACCATCGGTTCTATTGTGAACACCATTCCCGGAACAAGCAGCATGCCCTGACCGATATGTCCAACATGCATCACATCCGGCTTCTCATGAAATTTCAGTCCTACTCCATGACCGCATAAATCACGTACTATTCCATAATGATACTTGTCGGCATGCTTCTTTATCGCATGTCCTATGTCTCCCACAAATCCATATGGTTTTGCAGCCTCAGCCCCTATCTCCAGACATTCTTTTGCCACACGGACAAGCTGTTCCTTTTCCGGAGATGTCTTTCCAATTATGAACATACGCGATGCGTCAGCGTAATATCCGTTATAAATCGTGGTAAAGTCAACATTTATTATATCCCCCTCCTGCAACACATCTTCTTCTTTGGGAATGCCATGACATACCACCTCGTTAATGCTTGTACATACACTCTTAGGAAAACCTTCATATCCCAAGCATGCCGGGACGCCTCCATGAGAGACACAATAATCATAGCATATCTTGTCAATCTCAAGAGTACTCATTCCCGCATGAATGTTCTTGGCGACCTCATCCAAAACACCGGTATTTATAACTCCGCTTTGTCGGATACCTTCTATTTGTTCCGGTGTCTTTATCAAGTCTCTTGACGGAACTTCCTTGCCCTTGTTCTCCCAATACATCACTTTCTTGTCAAGTTCTGTCGGTTCCTGTCCGGGCAAACAGTGCCATATTTTTTTCTTACCAAATACCATACCTGTTACAAATAATATTAATCAAACAAATTAAGTCTATTATGTCTTGCGTCATCGATAGACATATTATTGCATGTGTTACGGTTTTCGTATTCCTCACGCAATTTCATATACTTATCATTCAAGTCTTTTATAAATCTGTTCTTTTTCTCACCATTAAACAGATTCGACAAATACACCGGGTTCTGTGATGCGTCGTGAACCCAGACCACCGATCCTTTGTATATAGGTGCTATTTTTATAGCTACATACAATTCGTTGGTTGCGGCTCCACCAATAAGAAGAGGAACCCGTACGTCGTATTTGTTCAGTTCGTTGACCACATTCCGCATCTCTTCAAGGCTTGGAGTAATCAAACCGCTGAGACCTACAGCATCAACGTTATCTTCTTTGGCTTTTTTCGCTATTCTGTCGGCAGGCACCATAACGCCCAGATCGACTACATCATAATTATTACAGGTCAAAACCAAAGATGCTATGTTTTTACCTATATCATGGACATCGCCTTTCACTGTCGCCAACAGGACCTTTCCTGATTTCCTCGATTGTTCCGATCCGCTTTTCTCAAGATAAGGACGCAAAACCGAGACAGCCTTTTTCATTGTTCTGGCAGTTTTTATCACCTGAGGAAGAAACATCTTACCGCTTGCAAAACGTTCTCCCACGACATTCATACCTTCCAACAACGGTCCTTCTATTATATCAATGGCTTTGTCATATTTCTCCATAGCCTCGGTCAGATCATCATTCAGATAATCTGATATTCCTTTTGTCATGGCATACACCAGACGGGAGTTTACATCGCCTGTTCTCCATTCCGGCACACTCGCTTTGTCTTTCCCGTCGCATGTTCCTTGCTTCAACGCATTTGCCCCAGCAATATTCTCTGCCAAGCCTATCAGCCTGTCTGCCGCCCCATCGCGTCTGTTTAATATGACATCCTCAAATATCTCCAGATGCTCCGGCAGGATATCAGAGTATGTGATATTGGCAGACGGGTTCATAATGCATAAATCCAGACCGTTATTTATGGCATGGTATAAAAATGCGGCGTGCATTGCCTCCCTTATATAATTATTGCCACGGAAAGAGAATGACAGGTTACTTATTCCTCCACACACATGGCTTCCTGGCAGATTCTCACGTATCCATTTGGTTGCCCTTATGAAATCTACCGCATAATTGTCGTGCTCCGGCATTCCGGTACCAATCGTAAGGACGTTGGGGTCAAATATAATATCATACGGAGACATCTTCACCTTGTCTACAAGAAGACGGTAAGCCCGAGCGGCAATATCTATTTTGCGCTTGTATCCGGTTGCTTGTCCTTCTTCATCAAAGCACATTACGATTACAGCCGCACCATATTTCTTCGCTTCAATTGCCCGTCTGACAAATTTTTTCTCACCGTCTTTCAATGAAATAGAATTGACAATACTCTTTCCTTGAACGCACTTCAACCCAGCCTTTATAACATCCCAGTTGGATGAGTCTATCATCACGGGGACTTTTGCAATATCCGGCTCTGTCGCTATCAGATTAAGAAACGTCGTCATCTCAGCAGAGGCGTCCAATAAAGCATCATCCATATTGACATCAATCACAAGCGCGCCGTCCGCCACTTGTTTCCTTGCTATATTCAAAGCCTCATCATAATTCTTTTCCTTTATAAGCCTCAGAAACTTACGCGAGCCGGAAACATTGCAGCGTTCTCCCACATTAATGAACTTAACCTCATTGTTAAGCTCCAGACGATCAAGACCGCTCAGAATAAGATTATTACAGGGCGGTGCCGGAATATGGGGTTTATGACCTTTCACTACAGATGCGATTTCTGAGATATAATCATCTGTCGTGCCACAACACCCACCTACAATATTCACGATTTCATCATCTACCAGTTCGGAAATCTCCAATGCCATATTCTCAGGTGTGTCGTCATAATTACCAAAACTGTCCGGTATACCGGCATTGGGATGCATACTTATATAATAAGGTGAACGTCTTGCTAAATCCCGGACATACGGTTTCATTTGTCCGGCTCCAAAAGAACAGTTCACACCTACAGAAAATATAGGAAACGTACTTATGCTTGCCAAGAAAGCGTCGAGCGTCTGTCCGCTCAGTGTCCTTCCTCCAAGATCGTTGATTGTCACACTTAACATAATAGGAAGACGGCAGGACGATTTGTCCATTGTGTCTACAGCGACAGCGATTGCGGCTTTAGCGTTTAGCGTATCAAATATCGTTTCTATCAGAATCGCATCCACACCGCCTTCAATCAAAGCATCAATCTGACTGGAATAAGCATCGAACAGTTCGTCATATGTAATGTTTCTTGCCGCCGGATTGTCGGCATCAGGACTTATTGAGCACGTCTTATTGGTCGGACCGACCGAACCTGCGACAAACCGTGTCTTATCTTGTGTGGAGTATTTGTCTGCCATTGCTCTCGCAATTCTCGCTCCCTCGTATGCCATTTCCTGCGCATCAGCCTGCAAATGATAATCTTCTTGCGAAATGACCTGACTATTGAATGTGTTGGTTGTAATTATATCAGCACCTGCATCCAGATATCTTCTGTGGATATCGGATATTATATCAGGGCGTGTTATGTTGAGCATGTCATTATTGCCTTTCATTATTCCGGGCACATTCACGAAACGGCTGCCACGGAAATCATGCTCTTCAAGCGAATAGCTCTGAATCATCGTACCCATAGCACCGTCCAAAACCAGAATCCGATCTTTAATGACATCCTCTATATTCATAATCAATAATTTTTCATTGCACGATCCATTTCCCTGCGATCTTCCTTTTCTTTCAAGGTCTGACGCTTATCATATTCCTTCTTTCCCTTACAAAGCGCGATATCAACTTTAGCCCGTCCGTTCCCGTCTATGAAGACAAGTATGGGGATTATGGTGAATCCTGTCTGCTTTGTAGCACTTTGCAGTTTGTATATTTCCTTCTTATTCAACAGAAGTTTTCTGTCACGCTTACTGTCATGATTATTATACGAGCCATAAAAATATGGTGAGATGTTCATGCCTTTGACCCATATCTCACCGTTGTTTATATAACAGAACGTATCAACAAGACTTGCCTTACCCAAACGAATGGATTTTATTTCCGTACCGGTAAGTACAATTCCTGCTGTATATATATCAATAAAGAAATACTCAAATGCTGCTTTCTTGTTTCTTATATTTACAGGACTTTTCTTCCTTATAAGTTCATCTTCCTTGTTCATCTGACAGTTCTTTCCCTTTATCTTTCTATTTTTGCGAAATCATTTATATGCTCGTCCACATACATGGCAATCTGTTCTGTCCATTCTTCCTCATGTTCAACAAAGTCATCATCCAAATCATCGAACGCGGGAAACCGTTCAAACAGTGCCATAAATTCCTCGTCCGTACAGTCCTTTTCCAATTCGTCCTTATGTTCAAAATACAGGGCTCTCCCACTATAAACAAGTTTCGACAAGTCTCTAAGTCCCCATAGCTTCAGCACTTTTGCGAAAGGATTCTGAAAAATAAAGCCTCCGTACCCGTTATGTATGAGCTGGACGAAACCTCCATCCATAACTTCCTCATGAAGGATGTCGTATGCCAGCAATGTTATCTGGTTAACATTGAGTTCCACCATGTTCTCTGCATTCAACTCACCACCGACAGAATCCTTTATTGATTTTACAAACAATGAAAGGAAACTGTCCATTCCTTCATTTGCAGCAGAAACGATGTCTGTTTCTCTTATAACGACTTCTTTCATGACGATATGATTTTCTACATATGAATTATAACTGTTATTTTGCAAAGTTACAACAAAAATGTCAATAAAGAAGAAACTATATGCAAAAAGAGCGGACTACATTTCCATCTACAATACATATAAGTGAATGTTTCCATAAAGACAGATTCCGCCTTGGTTGAGACGGCCAAGACACCGGCACTTTAGAAGAGCTACCTTCTGCTTAATATTATTTGTGACATAATAACAGCACTGAGTCCGGCTGTTTCGGTACGCAAACGACTCCGTCCGAGTGACACAGGAGCATAGCCGTTTTCCATAGCCAGTCTCACCTCATCTATAGAAAAATCCCCCTCCGGACCAATCATCACTGTAATGCGGTCTGACGTTTGAGATCTTGAAATCTCTTCGAAAAAATCTTTCCGTGCTATTTCATTATAACAATGTGCTATATATTTCTGCCCGTCATCATTTCTTTTAACAAATTCCGAGAAATCCATCATCGGGTTGATTACCGGCTTCCATGGTTTGCGACTCTGCTTCATGGCAGATACTATTATCCTGTCAAGACGGTCAGTCCGCAACGTCCTGCGTTCAGAAAACCTGCAATTGAGAAACGTCACTTCATCAAATCCCACTTCAGTAGCTTTCTCCAACATCCATTCCATACGATCAGACATCTTCGTAGGAGCAATTGCCAGATGTATGTATCCGCTCCAGTCTTTGTTCTTTTCCACGGTCTCCTTTATCCTGTACATACAGTGCTTGGATGAGGCGACTGACACCTCCGCCGTAAAATAGTGTCCACACCCGTCCATGAGGAATATCTCGTCACCTTCCTTAAGCCTCAATACACGTATGGCATGTGTAGCCTCATCTGCCGGAAGTTCAGAAGAAAGCCCGGCATCGGGCACATAAAAATATCTTGTTTCCTTCACCTTGATTTATTTTCATTATCGTTCATCCTACGCTGACGCTCATCCCTCAACAACGAAGCCAGCTCGTAGTTTTCGTCATTGATGGCTTTCTGCATTGCCTTATCAAGCATATCGTTGCTTATCGTGTTTATAGGAAGAGGCATGTCTCCTGCGTTCTTGCGGTAGGCGACGCTCTGTCTGTACATCATTTCTTTTTCAATGTATAACGGGATATCGCTTATATACGACAAAAGCACAGCGTCGCTCGCTCTGATTGACATCGCGGCTCCGGTCAGGATATTATGCAACGATACGCTATACTGTCCGTCCACTATATCATCTATTACCATTTCCAAAGATGTCTTGACACTTACGTCTATAAGCTTCAGCAGTATCTCAGGAAGCAACCGGTCTGTCTGAACCGTTTTGCCGGTTCTTATACCAAGTTGAAATTCCGTATTCGAATCGCACACTATTGTTATCTGCCTGCTTTCAGACTCGTCGGTCAATACCACAAGACACACTTTATCTGTACCGACTATTCCCGAAATGCCTTTGTAGATTAATCTCGTTCTGTCCATCCGCTACTCAACAACAAAAATCATTCCGACCTGAACACTAATGCAAACAAGACACCGACAACAAGCGCGAATCCAGCAAATATGAGCCAGCAAGACTGCCAGTCACCCAACAAATAGGCACCCTGCCAAGTACAGTAACGGTTGACGACCTCACCGGCAGCAAGTGTACCGATTGTCGCTCCCAGACCGTTTGTCATAAGCATGAACAAGCCCTGTGCCGAAGCCTTTATAGAGTCATCGCACTTCTGGTCTACAAACATTGCACCGGAAACATTGAAGAAATCGAAAGCCACGCCATAAACTATGCATGATAGCACAAAGAGTATCACTCCGGGCATAGCCGGATTGCCGAGCCCGAAGAAGCCGAAGCGCAACACCCATGCGAACATTGCTATAAGCATCACGGTCTTTATGCCGAAACGTTTCATGAAAAACGGTATCATCAATATACACAATGCCTCGCTGACCTGTGACAGAGATGTCAGAAGTGTGGCATTATTGGCGGCAAACGACATTCTTATCTCCTCAATCTCACTACCCTTGAAACTTGTGATAAACGGTCCCGCAAAGCTGTTGGTCACCTGAAGAGACATGCCAAGAAGGGTCGAGAATATGAAGAACAACGCCATACGCCTCGACTTGAAAAGCCGGAAGGCGTCCAGTCCGAACGTTTCTATCAGCGACACCGACTTTTTCTTTACAATCCGGCACTGTGGCAGCGTCATGCAATATGCAAACAACACTATGCTCAACAATCCTGAGACAAGAAACTGCATATATGTGTACTGGAACTTATGCGCGTTCTCGTCCAGTGAGAAAAAGAATGAGCCGTCATCCCATGTGGCGCAATTGACAAACCACATTGAAACAATGAAACCTATAGTTCCGAACACTCTTATAGGCGGGAAATCCTTCACTGTGTCCATCCCGTGACTTTTCAGAAGATTGAATGCCGTCGTGTTCGACAGCGCGAGAGTAGGCATATAAAAAGCCACGCTCAGTGTATACATCATTATGAAAGACGCCTTGTCGCTTATTTCATTACCGAATCCGGCAGACATACCCATATACCAGCACCCCATCATTGCCAGACCTGCCAGCAAATGACAATATCCCAGAAGTTTCTGAGGCTGTATGTATTTGTCACCGACAATTCCAATCAATGTCGGCATGAATATGGAAACAATTCCCTGTATGGCATAGAACCAGGAAATATGCGACCCGAGACCAGCCGTTCCAAGATAGTTACCCATACAGGTCAGATATGCTCCCCACACAGCGAACTCCAAAAAGTTCATCACAACAAGCCTTACCTTCAAACTCATAGTCAAAAAATTTAAATCACAAACGCAAAGATAGCATAAAACTAAGATAAATACAACATAAACAAAAATAATTTTTCCTATTGTGAAACACTTTATTTTTCTATTTGAAATATGCCGATTACAAGACAACACACATATATAATATGTATAACATACACAGATTACATGTAAGCGGTGTATTTCACCCATGGTGTCTTTTTACTCTATGAAATAACCGCTACACCTGGAAAAAGCTGAATACAATATGGCGGCAGCAGTGCGGAAGAAGGACGAAGAGCTGACAATAAATCTTAAATGTAGAATTGGCGTTCTTATGACCGATTCAGAGTAAAGCACAAACAGTACAATCAAACGGAAAGAACGAATAAAACAACGCAAAAATTTTGTACTTAAACTTTATTGCTTTAACTTTGCAGACGTACACAAAAGGTGGTGCCCGACGGAATCATTCCGTCAATGGTTGAGATGATACACATTGCACCAGTACAGATAATGCTGACGCTGGGATTTTGGTAACATTATGTCTTTCATGCATTAACACATTAATGCATTTCTACTGATTCCATCTTACATGTACATTAAAATATTACAAAAAACAACAGATGATGGAAAGATATATTTCAGCCCTTACCATTGCCGGTTCCGATTCGTCAGGCGGTGCCGGAATACAGGCAGACCTAAAGACCTTTTCCGCATTGGGGGTATATGGCGCGACTGCCGTCACAGCAGTAACAGTACAGAACACCATGGGGGTGAAATACGTGCAGGCACTGCCTCCACAAGTTGTTTATGACCAGATTGTCACCGTACTGGAAGACATAAACATAGATGCGGTAAAAATAGGAATGGTCAACGATGCCGCCACTCTCACCGCCATTGTCGACGCGTTGAAAAGTCACAGACCAAAATTCCTTGTGGTCGATCCGGTCATGATATCGACGAGCGGATGCCCGCTTATACAACCCGACGCTCTGGATATAATAAAAGAGAGTCTGCTTCCATTGGCTGACATTGTGACTCCCAACATCCACGAAGCACTTGTCCTGGCTGGCAGAAAGACAAGTAACGGTGATGACAACATTTACAGCGAGATTGACGAGACTGCCGGGACTATAATGCATTCAGGCGTAAAGGCTTTGCTGATAAAGGGAGGACACATTGACGGGAAAACGAAAAAAGACTGTCTGTACATTAAAGAGGCCAACAACATAAGGCGTATATGCCTGTCATCAGAAACAGTAGAAACCGCCAACACCCATGGCACAGGATGCACTCTTTCGTCCGCAATCACTGCGTTTGCCGCACGTGGGATGAAGCTTGAGCAAGCTGTGAGGAATGCGAAAAAATACATCACGGAGGCTCTTAAGGCTGGTGCGGACATACATACCGGAAACGGACACGGTCCGGTAAATCATTTTTACAGACCTGAGGCATACATAACGGCAGACAAAGACATAAGAGTATCGTACGGAAGTGCTGGCATTAAGAGAAAAGCTTTCTCAGGCACAGCCTTCGGTCCTGCGCCTGTCTGCCTTCAGTTCATAACTCATTTCACAGAGAAATACTCTTACACCGACTCTGCGATGATGGCTCTTGAAGGCGGTTGCCGGTGGATCCAGCTGCGCATGAAAGACGCCGGTGAAAGCGAAATAGAGCGGACCGCTCTCAGGCTTATTCCGGAATGCAGGCGCAGAGGAGCCATATTCATAATAGACGACCATGTGGAGCTGGCTATAAAGACAGGTGCCGACGGTGTGCATCTCGGAAAGAAAGACATGTCTGTCGCCGATGCACGCAGGCTGGCAGGTCCTGACTTCATAATAGGAGGAACCGCCAACACATTTGAAGACATACAGCGCATAGCCCGTGAAGGTGCCGACTATATCGGATGCGGACCGTTCAGATTCACCACAACCAAAAAGAATCTTGCACCGGTGCTTGGTGCGGACGGCTATGAGAACATTATTTCGCAGATGAGGAAAACCGGCATCAGCCTGCCGTTGGTGGCAATCGGAGGCATAACAATCGGTGACATTCCTGACCTTATGCAGGCCGGAGTGTCTGGCATAGCTCTCAGCGGAAGCATATTACGCTCAGACCACCCAATTGAAGAGATGAAGAACGTAATACGGAGACTGAACAATAAAACCACAGGCGAATGCCTATAAAACAATCGGAGAGCCTGCGTCCTATTAATAACAGACCTTTAATAAAAACCATAAATTAATGGAGAATAACATAAAAATAACCTATCCCGGCTCTGAGAAAGTCTATATAAAAGGCTCTCTCCATCCGGAAATCAAAGTCGGAATGCGTGTCGTAAAGCAGATGCCGACAGTATCGATAGAAAACGGGAAACGCATTGAGCGCAAAAATCCGTCAGTCTATATATACGACACAAGCGGACCATACAGCGATCCGAGCATAAAGACCGACGTGAGAAAAGGACTCCCACGCTTGCGCGAGCCATGGATTATGGAGCGCGGAGGCGTGGAACGTCTGAAGGAGATATCGTCCGAATATGGGCGTATGCGCCGTGATGACCGCTCGCTTGACAGCCTGCGCTTTGAACACATCACCCTACCGCTGAGGGCGAAACGGGGATGCGAGATAAGCCAGATGTATTATGCCAGACAGGGTATTGTGACACCGGAAATGGAATATGTAGCCATCCGCGAGAACATGAACTGTGCCGAGCTTGGCATCAACACCCACATCACCCCGGAATTCGTACGCGACGAAGTCGCCGCAGGACGTGCCGTGATACCGGCAAACATCAATCATCCCGAATCCGAACCGATGATTATAGGAACTAACTTTCTGGTGAAAATCAATACAAACATAGGCAACTCCGCCACAACCTCAGGCATAGAGGAGGAAGTGGAAAAAGCTGTATGGAGCTGTAAGTGGGGAGGCGACACGCTGATGGACCTGTCTACAGGAGCAAACATCCACGAAACACGTGAGTGGATAATACGCAACTGTCCTGTGCCGGTAGGCACCGTACCGATGTATCAGGCTATGGAGAAAGTCAAGGGGCATGCTGAGGAACTTACGTGGGAACTGTTCCGCGACACACTTGTAGAGCAATGCGAGCAGGGAGTCGACTATTTCACGATTCACTGCGGAATACGTCTCCAGAACATACATCTTGCCGACAACCGCATGACAGGCATGGTAAGCCGCGGAGGAAGCATCATATCAAAATGGTGTCAGATGCATAATAAAGAGAGTTTCCTCTACGAACACTTCGATGACATATGCGACTTATGCGCCCGGTATGACGTCGCCTTATCACTTGGCGACGGACTGCGCCCCGGCAGCATATACGACGCCAACGACCGCGCGCAATTCGCCGAGCTCGACACTATGGGAGAACTCGTGGAGCGGGCATGGGCAAAGAACGTGCAGGCATTTATAGAAGGACCCGGACACGTGCCCATGCACAAGATTCAGGAGAACATGCAGCGGCAGATAGAGAAATGCCATAACGCACCGTTCTACACTCTCGGTCCCATCGTGACAGACATCGCTCCGGGCTACGACCACATAACAAGCGCTATAGGGGCAGCCCAGATAGGATGGCTCGGCACGGCAATGCTGTGCTACGTGACGCCGAAGGAGCATCTTGCCCTGCCCGACCGTGAGGATGTGCGCACCGGAGTGGTGACTTACAAACTTGCGGCACATGCCGCCGACATCGCCAAAATGCACCCCGGAGCGGTTGTACGCGACAACGCTCTGAGCAAGGCAAGATACGAGTTCAGATGGAAAGACCAGTTCAATCTGAGCCTCGACCCGGAACGCGCACTCGAATATTACAAGACGGCAAACCATGTGGGAGGCAAATACTGTACGATGTGCGGACCCGATTTCTGCGCGATGCGCATAAGCCAGACCATAAAGGAATGTGACGGGACAGGCGAGTAAATGACGGAGAAACAGAACTATACATAAACAAAATACAGACAGATATGATAGAAAAAAACGTTTCACATGGTATCATAAATACCTATTTTGAGAAATTGGAGAGAAATCTCGACATCGATGTCGCCATTGTCGGCGGAGGTCCTTCAGGCATTGTCGCCGCCTATTATCTCGCAAAGGCGGGGCTGAAGGTGGCGCAGTTCGACCGCAAACTGTCGCCAGGCGGCGGAATGTGGGGAGGAGCCATGATGTTCAACCAGATTGTAGTGCAGCAAGAGGCGATTGACATAGTGAAGGAGTTTGAGATAAACCACAGACCGTATGGTGACGGGCTGTACGTGATGGATTCTGTAGAAAGCACGTCTGCGCTGCTCTACAAAGCGGTGCACGCCGGCGCGACAATATTCAACTGCTATTCGGTGGAGGATGTGGTGTTCAAGAACAATGTTGTCAGCGGTGTTGTGGTGAACTGGACTCCGGTGCTTCGCGAGGGGCTGCACGTTGACCCTCTGAACATCATGGCGAAATGCGTGATAGACGGAACAGGGCACGACAGCGAGATGTGCAAGACAGTAGCGCGCAAGAACGGAATCAGACTTGCCACCGACACGGGCGATGTCATAGGCGAACGCTCTCTTGACGTTGTAGCCGGAGAGCAGGAAGTCGTAAACGGGACAAAAGAGATATATCCCGGACTTTATGTCTGCGGCATGGCTGCCTCAGCCGTCAGCGGCACTCCTCGCATGGGACCGATATTCGGGGGAATGCTCATGTCAGGAAAGAAAGTGGCTGAGCTCATTATCAAAAAACTGAAATAAGACGGACTGTACTCCGGCTCCGGCAGCACATGCCGGTGTCCGGAGTTTTTACGTAAAATCATTTTCACAATACATCAGATGCTTTGGATTGTTGTCACCTCCCCATCTTTCTTCAGCGGTGAGGCTGGGTTTCTGCACCGGCTGATAGCATGCGGGGCGGATTATATACACCTTCGTAAACCCGGAGCCACAAAAGACGACTGCTCAAGACTGCTCGACAGGATGCACGGGGAGGACTTGAGACACATAATAACACATGACTTCTTTGAACTTGCCGGGCAATACGGTCTGCACGGAATACACCTGAACTCTCGTTGCAGCCAAATACCGGAAGGCTATCACGGACACATAAGCAGGTCGTGCCACTCACTTGAAGATGTAGTGAAATACAAGCATGCCTGCGACTATGTTTTTCTGAGCCCCATATTCGACAGCATATCCAAACACGGATATGCCTCAGCCTTTAACGACAACACCCTGAAAGACGCTTCTGCCAGAGGCATTATAGACAACAAGGTGGTAGCTCTCGGCGGCGTCACACCAGACAGGACAGACTACCTGAAGTCCCTTCACTTTGGCGGAGCCGCGATGCTGGGATGCGTGAACAGACTTGCCTGCCTGCCGGAAGACATGCAGGAGGAAATGATGACGGATATCAGGAAAAGGATGAATGACATGTATATATAGGTGTAAAACACTTTATATGCATACTTTATGACGAGAAGGCAAGAGACGTACAGACCGTAGCCGACTGTCTTCCGCACTGCCGCCGTCAACCTGTATTCCGCTTCTGCCAGGTGCAGGCACCCACATCCCCAACAAAGGCGGAAAACAATCAGACCGGCATCAGCACGGAATACGAATGACGCATGGTGTCCGATTCGGGTTGCAAATAAGATTTACGGTTTCCTTTTTTCATACACAAAACCGCATATATATTCATTTCCGAGGTAAAAAATTTTGACAACTGAAATTTGCGAAACAGAAAACAGCAAGCCGGTATAAAGGTGACAAACAGACATAAAAAACGGACATACAGTCCCGCTTTCACAAAACAGCATGTCCGTGCTTTACATTCCGGAGTGCGGAAAAGCCTGTTTCACAATACGGAAAGCACCGTCCGGACTGATGAAAGACACCTTATTGCAATGCCGGAAAGCCTTTCCGGCAATACGGAAAAGCCTTTCCGGGCAGACAAATACAACCGTTTGTGAAGGACAAGACAGCTAAACCGCTGACCGACAGACACATGCGCAAACATCTGAAAATCCGCGTATTTCCATCCGGAAAGCACTTCGCACCGAAAAAACGTATTATTCTGAGGTTGGAAAATATATTCATGCGGCACGCAACACACATTTATGCATATTTATGCAGCATGATGATGTTGTTACGCACACACCCGTCTGGCACAGCTTTTATCCGTACAGCGGCACCGCCACCAGGCAGACAACGCTCACTCTATATCCAAACATTCACCCTCTCTACCTATCTTCCAGAAATCCACTCCGCGCTCATCGGTGAATTCCTTCATGCGCCATGCTGACTCGAAGCCGCTTGCCACAAAATGCATAGGCACAAAAAGCCCCACCCCGAACCGTTCAATGAACTGTCTGCCGCCTCGCGTATAGCCGTTGCCTATACGCCCGTCCACCGGAAACATAGCAACGTCGAAACGGTCCGCAATCTTTCTTATATCCTTCAGCTCACCCAGAAACAGCCGCTCTTCTCTCACCGGATCAACCTCCTGACACATGTCAGCGCACTCCGGCTTTATGCCGCCGCCGTTCTCAGTGAGGAAACGCGCATACCAGTTGTTGAGGTCTCCGGCATGGAAAATGCGCCTGCCCTCCGTCTCAACAATCCACGACACACCGCTATCATTGCTTCCGGCAGCCGCGACACTGAGGTTGCGGTCGCGCCATGCCCCGCCCTTCGCAAGCCACACATCGGCATCTCCGATGGATGCCCGGCGTCGTCTGAGTATGTCTTTTGAAAGGATGTATCGGACATCAGCCCCACCCTTCCTCCACGAGAATATCTCACGAGTGAAATGATCCTCATGAAAATGGCTTGCGAAGACATACAAAGGCTTGCCTGACGCAAGCAGGGCAGGCATGACAGAGGCAGGATCCATCCAATAGTCGAATACCAATATGCAGCTGCGTGTCTCTACTGCGAAACCGCTATGGAATATATATGTCAGTCTCATCTTATTTACGTTTTATGTCATCATCGCGGCTTTCAAGCCGCAGCAAGAGCTTACGCGCATTTTGCCGGGCGCAGCTTGCATTATTTAAAGGCAATGCCAGCGAGGGCAAAGGGAGCTTGCTCACATTTTGCCGAGCGCAGCTTGCATTATTAAAAAAGTACGCAATCTGCCGGCAAAGATATAGATAACATCCGAGAATTTTACAATATCGGCTGATTTTGAACACCCGATTATGAAAAAATCTGTCTACAATCGTAGCCCGCATCATAACCATCCGGCAGAAAGGACGCATGCCGCGTGCTGACATACTTTCTACCGGCGTCAAACCGCAAAGAACACATACCGGACAGTCTGTTGACATATAATGTCAAAAGGATGCATTTTACACACATGTTTTTAAGCAGATTAATTTTGTATTTAGAACAAAAATACATTACCTTTGCACCAAAAATAAACAGCGATGAAATCCAGAAGGAACATTCTTGTTATTGCGGCAATATGCATACTTATAATATGTGGAATCACATATTATTATTTCTTCTCATCCATGTCCGCCAAGGACACTGCCGAATATGTCTACATCGACGCTGACGACGACCTGGACTCGGTGACAGTGAAACTGGAGAAAGTGGCAAAGCCTCATGCCATCTCCGCATTCAGACTGCTTGCCCGAAACAGCAGCTATGCAGCAAACATACGTACCGGACGCTATGCCGTAGAGCCGGGTGAGGGTGCGGCAGTGATATTCAGACGTCTGAAGAACGGCATGCAGACACCGGTCAACCTCACCATACCGTCGGTAAGGACGGTAGAAAGACTGTCAGCCATCCTGTCGGAGAAGCTTATGACAGACAGCGCATCGATATGCAAGGCTCTTAAAGACGAAAAGACATGCGAAGAACTGGGATTCGACACGACAACGGTGATATGCATGTTCATACCCAACACCTACGACATATACTGGAACACGAGTGCCGGAAACCTTCTGAAAAGAATGAAGAAGGAGTACGACAGATTCTGGGACGAGGAACGCATGGAAAGGGCAAAAAACATAGGAATGGACCCCATAGAGGTAATGACACTTGCAAGCATAGTGGACGAGGAAACAGCCAACGACGGGGAAAAGCCCATGGTTGCTGGCATGTACTGCAACAGACTGAGGCTGCGCAACAGCGAATATCCGGAAGGAATGCCGCTACAGGCAGACCCTACCATCAAATTCGCGTGGAAAAGATTTGACCTGCGCAGGATATACAACAAACTGCTGAACATTGACAGCCCATATAACACTTACCGGCGCACCGGACTCCCGCCCGGACCTATAAGAATACCGTCGGTAGCGGGCATAGAGGCTGTGCTAAACCGCACACAGCACGACTATCTGTACATGTGCGCCAAAGAGGACTTCAGCGGCACTCACAACTTTGCACGCACATATGAAGAACATATGGCTAACGCACGAAGATATGCCCAGGCTCTGAACAAAAGGGGGATAAAATAAACTGACAATCGCTGAAAGACGCTTTGCCGACGAAAAGGCGACAGCATGCCATAAAATTAAAAATGCAGACTTCTTCACAGGAGCCTGCATTTATTTCAATAGGTATTAGCCTACCCGTTGGCGGAATTAAATGAAGTAAAGATTATGCTTGAAAAGTTGCGCATATC
>ENA-OROZ01000004-OROZ01000004.1-human-gut-metagenome-genome-assembly--contig:-NODE-4-length-199869-cov-6.810444_pt1 | contig 199869 bp, 172 predicted proteins | sample MGYA00242138_ERZ509066 | MGnify/ENA primary metagenome ERZ509066 (study PRJEB26280, sample SAMEA2338691) | human gut metagenome | biome: human gut; feature: human-associated habitat; material: faeces... | reverse complement strand
CGAGGTTGGCGATGTCGCGGAAGGTCGGTATGATTGGAAAATTGACAGAGGGCGAGGTGGAATAAGTTTGTAGTCCCGTTTTCAATGTTCACTGTTCCAAACAGTGTTGGAAATCGTATGTTTCGATTTTATAACAACCAACCCTTTTGACAGTTATGCATTGACTGGTTGCTTGGGTTATTTTATTTTTGCCCTAATCCGGCTCAGGCTTGTTTGTGTAATACCTAAATATGTAGCTATGCTTCCGAGAGGTAAGCGTTGCAGCAAATCCGGATTATTCTTCAGCAATTCGCTGTAACGCTCTGAGGCGATGACAGAAAGCATGGAAATCAACCTTTCTTCAGCAGCAAGCAATTCCATCTCGGCATATCGCCGTCCCCAATTAGCAATATGTAAGTCCTGCAAAAATAAATCCTGTAATTTTTTTCGTGATAATACATACAAGATTGAGTCTTCCATCAGCTCCATGGTTTCATAGCCGGGTTCTTCGTTCACATATCCCTTCATGGAAACTATGGTTGCTCCTTCCTTACCAATCCAAAATGTAATGTCCTTCCCGTCCATTAAAGTAAATGCACGGACAATTCCCTTCTTTATGAAAAAGATGTCTTTTTCAATTTTCCCATTCTCCAACACCCGGTATCCCTTAGGATATGAAACTTCCGACAGACATTCCTTTAATCGGCTTAGAGATGACTCAGGCATCGCATATCGTTGGGTGATTATCTGCTTTATATCCATAATTTATAGGTTCCGATTTATTTGCAAAATTACTAAATATCCGGCAGAATCAGGATGGCAGAACTGATTTTTACATATGATAAAACCGTTTTTGCCATATGTAAAAAGTTGCGCGCTATGTTTTAGCTAATTTTGCATCCGATTAAAAAAATACAGATATGAATTGGATAATATTATTATTGGCTGGATTATTTGAGGTAAGCCTGACATTCTGTTTAGGTAAAGCAAGGTCTGCCTCCGGTTTTGAATACTATCTGTGGGGAAGTGGATTTCTTGCTTCCACGGTCTTGAGTATGGCACTCCTTGCAAAAGCAGTCCGAACCTTACCCTTGGGCACGGCCTATGCCGTTTGGACCGGAATTGGGGCGGTAGGCACTGTCTTGGTCGGAATAATCTTTTTCAAGGAATCTACGGCTCCCATAAGAATTTTCTTTTTAGTCACCCTCATTTTGTCTTTGATTGGATTGAAGGCAGTCTCATCATAGTAACAATAGGCTCATGAGATATGAATTGAAACAAAATCAAGGTATTCCAACTCCCTTGCTCGCTCTTATGGCAATCGCCACCGGACTTTCGGTGGCGAATTGCTACTACAATCAGCCATTATTGGGAAGTATGGCAAGAGCTTTTAATGTGACTGACTTTTCAGCCAGTATTGTGGCGACATTGACCCAGATTGGATATATGGCAGGACTTCTGTTTGTCATTCCACTTGGTGACTTGCTGTCAAGAAAGAAACTTATATTGGCAAACTACATTATTTCGGCATCTGCATTGCTTTCAATAGCAGTTTCACCAAATATATATTGTATGTGGATAGCATCTTTTTTCGCAGGTGCATCGTCCGTTATGCCGCAATTCTTCATCCCTTTGGTATCATATAATTCTTCTCCCGTACACAAAGTCCGTAACGTGGGTATCATACAATCATGTCTTCTCATCGGTATCTTGGGGTCTCGTGTCGTCAGTGGATTATTGGCTGACACATATGGCTGGCGTTCTGTTTATTTCGTGGCAAGTTTCTTTATGCTTGGCTGTTTTGCAATGATTCATAGAATGTTGCCGTCATTACCGCCTCTCAAACAGGACACATATTTAAATCTTTTGAAATCATTACTGCGGTTGTTTGCAAAATACCCTTATCTTCGTGTCGCATCACTAAGGGCATCATTGGCATACGCTTCATTCTTTGCATTGTGGAGCTGCCTTGCATTCAGATTGAAACAGGCTCCGTTCTATGCAAGTGACAACATTATCGGCATACTCGGTCTATGCGGATTAGCGGGGGCCTCGACGGTGGTGTTCATTAGCGGCTATATCCCGAAATACGGGGTGAGATTCTTTTCAGTCATAGGAGCTTGCCTGATGTTATTGACATGGATAATTGCACTGTATGGAGATAACAGCTATTTGTGGATAATCATAGCTATTCTGTTGATTGATGCCGGGATGCAGTGTGTGCATCTGTCAAATCAAGCCAGCGTGGTTGCATTGGACGATTCAGCCATAAATAGGATAAACACAGTCTATATGACAGTCTATTTTCTTGGCGGTTCAGTCGGGACTTTTGTCGCAGGCTTGTCTTGGGAGCATTTCAGTTGGACGGGGGTAGTATGCACGGGAATATTTTTCATAGTGGCTTCCCTCCTTGTCAATTGCTCAAAACAAAAAGTTAATCCGGCGGGAATGTAACATATTCATTTTATAAATAAATCCGCTCCAATGAAGATTGTATTTGTGTGTACCGGTAATGCAAGCCGCTCGGCAGTTGCCGAGGTCATATTGAGAAAAATGATTCAGGAAACAAGCCTTGAAGACATTGAGATTCTATCATGTGGAACAGATGTCCCATACGGGCAAGAACGTGAAGGAATCATGTGTCAAATAGCGGCGGAGCATGGATATTCGATGGGTGGTAAGGCAGTGATGATAACTGCGGAATTGGTTAATGCAGCCGACCGAATCATTGTTATGACAAGGCAACATAAGACCGAAGTGATGCGGTTATTGGATCCATCACACTGGAATCGTATCGCATTATTCAACGACATCTGTTTCGGAGAATCTTCAGACCTCCCGGATCCTCACTATCAGTCAGCACAGGTATATTACACCTGCTTCAAAGCCATCGAAAAGGGTTGCAGGGAGATAGTCAGAAAACTGAAATAATCGAACCCTTTTCACCATCTTTAAGTTGTTTTCTGGGAGTTATTGTACCCGGCTTGTTTCTTGGACTGTATATAATATTGATTTTCAGTAGTAGTAAGAAATTCCTTGACAACTCCATATAGTGTTAAATACCTTTCATGATGACTTCGAGGACTTCGTTGAGTTTGTCGGCAGGGAGGCGTTTGATGTACTCGGCGCGAGCATCGAGGTTGCCCCGGAGGTGAGCGAGAACAGCGAGGTGGGCGTTGACAGAGGCCGTATCTCCTTCGAAGATTTCAAAGTATGTGTCACGGGTTGGCAGACCGAGCCGAATACGTTCATCGTCGGTGATGGCGTGGTCGAAAACGGTCTCGACTCCTGATTGTGCGTTTTCGTTGAGGATGCTCATCTTCTCACGCTTGCTTTCATCATCGAATTTCACATACTTCATCATCATGTCGGCGGTAGTATGGCCGGTGACAGCACGAATATCCTCCGGCGACATGCCTTTACGCAGGCACATCGTCACGAATGTGCGTCGTGCCACATGAGATGTCAACAACTCATACTTCGGACGCACTTCCCGTGTTTTAGTACGACCACTCTGCTTCTCTGTAATCCAGTCTCCTGTCATACCCGCCAACTTGCCAACCTCTTTCAGATGAGAGTTGTATTTCTGATTGGATATAGTCGGGAAGATACGTGGATCATCTTCATCAGGTGACTTGGGATATTTCGCAAGTATGCGCAATGCTTCCGTTGCCAATGCAAATCTCTGGCGATGGTTGGTCTTTTTGGAGATGACATCCAGAATGTCACCGCTAACATTAGACCATCTCAGGGCTATGACATCGGAGAATCTAAGCCCAGTGTAACAGGCGAATACAAATATATCGCGTGTCCGGTCGATAGCTTTTCTTGATGTGGGGAACGTTTGAATGGAAGCAAGTTCCTCATCGCTCAATGCATAGAGGTTAATTGTGCTGTCAGATTTTGTTTCATCATGAAACCGCTGAGAGTAAGCCTGATATGCCACATTTCTGTTATATCCTTTCTTGGTAGCCCAATTGAAAAATCCTTTGATGGTCTTCATGGACTGATGCGTGTAATTGTTCGACAATCCTTTCCCGATAAGGAACAATTCAAAGCGGGCAAGCAAATCATCGTTTACATCCTCAAAATACAATCCGGTCTTAAAATCATTGAGGTGCCTCAACATCGTCTTATGCTTTGTGAGTGTACCCTTAGTCCATTGTGCCGTGGATGAAGACGATTTGAGTTCGTTTTCCCTTTCATCAATCAACAGTTGATAAACCTGCGCTACCGTAAGCCTTGTTGACTTCTCTTCATTAAGTATTAGTTTAAGCTCATCCCGGACGGTTGTTGGTGTAACTTCTTCCTCCCGTAGCTCAAGCTGGGCGAAAGCATCGTCAACTGCAGATGCAATCTTCACAAGTCGCTGATTAATGTCTGTCGCCGAAACGTCATCGGAATTGAAATTATTACGCTTTACTCTCTGAGCCTTTTCATCCCATTTTGCGATGGCGATACGGTACCCGGAATAATACCATATACGCTTGCCGCTAAAAGTTATGTCGGCGTTGATGGGCAGTTCTTCGGGAAGATTGCCGTTTTTATCCTTGCGCTTCTCCAATCGGAAGCTGACGCGATGCTTGTACTTATCCATGAGAGAGATTTTTTGTATGAGACGATGGTACTCTGATTTTCACATACAAAATTACATACAAAAATCGGTTTAATCAAGGAAATTCAATAATATTTTATTTGGTGCTATATTGAAGATAATATACTATATATCAGTATATATAATACAAAATGCAGCATCATTATGATAATATATTTTATAATAGTTTCAAGTACCTGTCTTTCCGCCAAACCACCAACACCAATCCGCTGCAAGCCAATCACTTGCAGCGGATTCATTTTTTTATCCCACCAAATCCACCACCACGTAACCGGGGCGCATGGTAATAAACCTATGTTTGCAGAATAAAATCTTACTTTTGCAGACAAAATATAATTGTAATGGGAAAGAATAATAGGAATCATTTCGAGTTTATATTGTACTGTCATTCTGCACTCCAGATCAGCAAGTCTACTATTAGGCAATCTAATTGGGCTTATTCGTTATGATTTACTGTTATTATGATTTCTTGCCGCCAAGACGCTTCCTTTCTGCTTCGAAGGCTTCGAGGAAGTGGATTTCGACCGGAGATAGCTGGTACTGGGTGCGCTCGCAGAATTTGTCGTGTTCCTCATTGGCTTTCAATTTGGCTACTTCTGCAGACACGCTTCCTGCATGATTCAGCAATTCCTTACCCGACAGCTTCAGGAAGTCGTCGAGCTTCTGGATCCAGTCTTTCATATACATCGGCACATGACTCTTGGCCTGAAGTTCGGCAAAGTCAAGATATAGGTGGTTCAGCATATCAATCTCTTCCTCCGAAAGATAATTTTTCGCAATCTCAGCCTCATGTTTGGTAGGCATGGCACCTCGCCACGTTGTCAAACCCATGAAATCCTTTTCGGCATTGGCACGGTCATAGATTACCTCTGCGGCTGTATGCCCGTGGGCGGCAAAGTGCATCTTGTTCTGAACTGTCTTGAAGAACTGTTGGGTGATGGAGATGCGAGGGTCATAGTCGCACTAGCGGAATTGCACACCACGATGCGAGTTGACACGATACCCCACGCTGATAATCATGTCAAGATTATAAATGGGAATCTTACGCTCAACCTGTCGTTTCCCTTCCGTTTGAACTTGTGCAAAAAATGCACAAGTTGAATCTGCGGTCAGCTCACCTTCATCATAGATTCTTTTGATATGTCGTTGTATCGTTGAGCGGTCGCGCTGAAACAGCTCCGCCATCTAGTCGGTCGTGAGCCACACAGTCTCATTGGAAAGTCGAACCTCAATCTTCGTCTCTCCTCCCTGTGTCTGAAAAAGCATAATCTGTCCGTTGTCCATGTCCTTCATTTATTAAAAATCGTCATCCATCGTATCATAGTCGTCCTGCTCGTCATGTAAATTGTCATATGATTGTGAATAGCCATAGTCGCGATTGTCATAGCGAGAGTAACTATTCCCATGGCGACCAAATCTAGAGTGCGTATCATTGTCATCAATAATATCATTGTTGCCAAAACTGGCGGACATATCTGACAAATCTCGTTTTGGCTCGTCGTGCTTATGAGAGCCAAACAGCCAACGAAACAAGAAAAACTCACCTATGTAATTCCAGAATGTCATTAAATATTTTATTTTAAGTTTACTACGTTGGTTAATGCGCTTTCTTTAGGAGCAACATTATGAAGATACGTTTTACATAAACTTTCTACTAATACTTTATTCCCCTCGGACATATTAGGGCATAATGTTATATCAATAGAGTTTAGAGCTGCAATATCTAAATCCAAATCATAGTACCTGATTGTGTTCGGAATACCTTGATTAAAAACCGAACAAAACCATGTTGCAAATATTTCATCTCCTACTGAGATATTTGATGGCTTTGGATAAATGTTTAGAACAAATCTACTCTCATTCTGAAATGACCAACGTAAATTCTTAAATGCTCCAAACTTTGATAGTTCGAAATTAAAAGAGCCATTAGAATTTCGTGTAATGGCATTTTTCATCGCCTCTGCAACATTAGGAACATACCTTACGCTTCTATAGAAAACGCCATCATTAAAGCATGGAGTTATAAATAGATTTGACATAGCTAACATATCTGGAGATAACAGAGTCTTTACTTTCTCTTCCATTGTGACTCCATTTATTACATCTCCGTCGTTATATGTATATGTCTTGAACATTTCTTTTTCTAAGCCAATCCGCACACCAACCCCTTTGTCCGTGTACATTCTCCATAAAGGGATGCTCTCCTCCGGATCTTCGGTCCAACATGACACAAATAAATATTGTCCGACCTTAATTCCGGAGCATTCTGTTTGGCCTTCTTCTAAATCATCTACTTGGTCAAGGCGATTGAAACGAATTGTCTTATTCTTAAGAATTAGAGCCAGTGTTTCTATATTGGTGTAATGATAAATTCTCATGATTAACTAAGATAGATAATTTGTTGGAACTGCGGATTATATTCAATCGGCTTGCCGACTATAATTGCTTTAATAGCCTCTTCTATGACCTTGAAGGGGACTATAAACCATTCTTTTGGGCGATGGCCGTCAACAGTTACTTGTAATTGAACGGCGGCAAAAAGCTTGTGCATGAGTGCTTCAAATGTTGACGATTTAACATTGTAGACTTTCCATGTTGCTACAACTTCAACATCAGCACAAAGGTAGGTCGGCTCATTCTTTGCATTGGCAATGCGGCTCTCAACCGAAGTAACAGTAAACCCAATCTTATATAGGTCTTGGATTGAGGCTATTTCGGGTCGTGAGGATTTTGAACGTAGTACATAAATTGTGCCACTTTCTATATCATTTTCATTGAGTGTGAAACATTTCTCAAATTCATCATTATCCATGCCGTCGCAATCCATTATACTATATCCGTCAACCGAAAGATTCTTTGTGATTGTGCGGAATTTAATGTCGGCTTCGGACCCATTTTCATATACCACACGAGTGCGGCCATCAACTCGACCGAGATTATTTTTCCCTTCTGCTTCAAATGCCGCAAGATAGCCAATGATTCCTTGTTCCACAAAATAACGACCAACTTTCAAGTTAGATTCGCTAAATTTGACAAGTCGATATTTTCCCGACTTCAATCCTTGTTGTATTTTCTTAAAGCCATCGGCATATTTGTCAAAATCTTCGCACGGACGACGCTTGCCAACATATTCAGCTTCTTTGCGGGCATTAAGCCTGTCACGCATATATTGCGGTATATCAAAAAGTCCAAGGTCTGCGTCATTTTCAATATCAGCAAGCAATGGATCATTAAATATTGTATTTAGTTGTTCTTCTTTTGTCAGCTCACGATGATATTCAGGCTGCGGTTCTTCCACAGTCTGAACTGGCTGAGGAAGAATACCAAAGTCGTCAAACGGGCGACAATGCTCAACTCTCTTTTCGCTTTTCAAAATCCCTGCCCATTTATGAAATAGAGAGGCTTCTTGGGGTGTATCTTCAGGAAGTCGACCATTGGCTTCGTAGAAGGCAAGTATCTCTTGAAAACCTGCTATGAGTCGGTCGCTCGATGTTGTTCGCTTGCGAGGAGCTGTAACATCGGCCAACAACGGGTCTTCAAAAATCTTTTCGAGTTCTTTTTCCCAGTTAATCATTATTGTTGTGCGAGTTTATTGCGTTTGAGTTGACGAAGATGTCCAATAGCCATAGCTATGCGACGCGCCAACGGATCACCGTCGGTAATTTCCGGTTTTATCTTGCCTGGATTTTGTTCACGCCACTTGGGTAGATACTTGTTGAAAAGGAGTATCGCTTCCTCATCAGTGAGTGTTTCGGAGCGCTTATCTTCTATTACATACTGTATAGTTCGTAATACTTCGGGTGTAAGCGATTTCGATATAACTTCGTAGGCGCGTTGGAATGGATTGATTTCAGCAATAAGATTGATATCAAGATCGTTGAGGTTTACGAATTTGTGAGTAATCTTAATGAACTTATTGCCTGAATCATCCGGGCCTACAATTTGTTCTCCTTGAGTGGCTATAGTCAAAATCGTGTGCTTGGCCACAGCGTCCACTTCCTCTTCGTTAAGGTCGGGATATGTTTCTCGGATAATCTTGGGAATATAGACTTCCGTTATCATCTCGGCCATACCCTCTCCTATGATAGCTTCTCGGATATTTTTATCAGACAGCGTTGTGGCTACAAGTGTATCAAGGTCATTTTCAACGATGGCTTTGGTTTTATCGTTTAGTTCGGGCAACCCCTTTACCTCTATGACATGATTATCCTCGTTCGGTGAGGGATTGTCAGTATTTACATCATCGTCGGCTTTTGTCTTGAAGTTCCATTTGGGAGCCATTACTTGCTCCATAAGCAGAGATGCCGATATAGCTTTGAGAAAATCATTGACCGCCATCGACACATCGTCTTGTGCCGCATCGGGGCAAGGAATGAGGTTGGTAAACTGTGCATGAGTTTTGCCTTCACAGTCGCGGGTGCAGCGTCCTATGATTTGCACTACTTCGGTGAGCGATGCGCGAATGCCTATAGTGATGCAATGCTCGCACCACTCCCAGTCAAAACCTTCTTTGGCAGTGCCGAGAGCGATAAGGATGTCGAGCGAGTCTCGGCTGTTCATTCGTTGCAGATAGAACTGCAATGCGTCGCGCTGCACTTTACTGTCTTCTACGAGGTCGCCCACGGTAAGTATTCGGCCATCAGGAGTTTTGACTTTATACAGATAGTGGTTATAATCACGGTCTACAATTTCGCCGATAAACTTGATAATCTCAGCCACTTGGTCGTGCTTATTCATAAACGCCCCGGTCTTGCTGTTGGGGTACGGAATATGAATAAGCGTTTTCTTGTGAGTATCGAGCACATCGGGAATGGCGGTCAAGTAGTTGCCTTGAAAGAAGCTGTAACCGATACCGAGGCTTTTAAGCCACTTGTAGCCGTTGAGTTGCTGGTAGTAGTTGTAGTTTATTGTCGGCTGAAACATAGCCTCGTCTTCGGGGCGCATCACTGGTACCGCATCGCCACGGAAATACGAACCGGTCATGGCGAGAATATGAGCCGATGTCTCGTTAAGGAGTCGGCGTATCAGTGTGCCGAGGCGGTTGTCCTCGTCAGCCGAGCCGTGGTGAAACTCGTCGATACCGAAGAACACATTGTCGAGCTTTCGAGCATCAATACCATTGAGCGAATTAAGAAGCGTGGCATGGGTACATACGAGTTTGGTCGCGGTCGGATGGTCGAGAAATTCGCGAACGATTGATTTTTTAGAGCTCTCGCTGCCGGCTGCAAGGCAAAGGTTCCAATATGGGGCGACCCGCCAATCCTCGAAGAATCCATATTTCTTCAAGGCAGTATCTTTGAAACTGCGACCGATATTTTGCTGCGGAACGGCTACGATAATTTTCCTAACACCTTGATTGGCAAGCTTGTCAAGCGCAACAAACATCATGGCTCGGCTTTTGCCCGATGCCGGCGGTGCTTTGACAAGTAGGTGTTGACGATTGCGCTGAGCATAAACCATAGCTTGCATTTCACGCATACCGAGTTCATCAGTACTGCTCGATTTGCCCGTTTGGGCATATTGTACTTCTACGAGATTAGTCATTTTGGTGGTCATTTAATCGATTATGTGCCCGTTGTATTGCTTGTTGCAATTTTTGTTCAAGCAATTTACGTTCAGGGAGTTTTGTTATATAATCCGCCACACGGATATTGCTGTCGTCAAGATGCATTAGTTCAATATGCTCCTCGTTTTTTCCGGCACAAAGTATGAGGCCTATAGGTTTGTTTTCGCCTTCAACCATGTCATATTTTTCAAGCCAGCGCAAATATAATTCCATCTGTCCTTTGTAGGCTGCTTGGAATTTTCCAAGCTTCAAGTCTATGGCAATAAGGCAACGCAAACGGCGATGATAGAATAGAAGGTCGATGTAATAGTCTTCATTGTCAACTGTAATGCGCTTTTGCCGTGACATAAAAGCGAAATCATTGCCGAGTTCGGTAATAAAACGCTGGAGCTCAGTCACAATGGCACTCTCAAAGTCACGTTCTGAATAATTGCCCTGTAAACCAAGAAAATCGAGTACATAGGGATCTTGGAATACGAGGTCGCACGACATTTTTCGTTCGTTACGGAGTTCATCGAGGTCACGCATTATTATAGTTTCCGGTCGCTTTGCTATGGCAGTTCGTTCATAAAGCATGCCGTCGATTTTTGACTTAAGCATTCTTGTTGACCATCGTTGGTCGGCAGCCATGGTCAAATAGAAATTGCGTGCCATATCATCTTCTATCGGGATGACTTGTAGAAAATGGGACCACGATAATTTGGACATCAGTGATGTCCAAATTGATATTTCGGGAAATCGTTCAGCAAAAAGCCTCATTCGGTTCAAGTTTTTCTCAGAAAACTCTCGCCCTCCATATAATTCCGTAAGTTTATTAGAAAGTGTTGCAATCACCTGTTTCCCATAAGCAGCTCTTTCGCCGCCAAGTAATTCGCGATTGATACGATCCCCTATGTGCCAATACATCTTTGTCATTGTTGAATTTACAACTGATACGACTTGTGTTTTGGCCGATTCAACCAGTTGACGAATATCAACAAGTAGGTTATTATCAATATTACTGTTATGAACAATTTCCATGAAACTATTAAGTTGTAATTATACTGGTATTGAGTTAGATTGAGCATAAACCATTGCCTGTATTTCGCGCATACTGAGTGCATCGGTATTGCTCGATTTGCCCGTCTGTAGCCATTGTTATGTCATATATGATGTAATGTGGTTTACCTGATATTCAAGTTGTGATAAATCTTCTTGTGGAATTGAATTAAGATTCGCTGTAATCACTAATTCCCTACCGAAGGCACTTACTCTGTAATCTGAAATTCCTATACCTTGTCCCGGAATGTCCTGCTCTATAAGGAGCGAATCTTTTAATGAAAGGAATTCATATGCTATATCATAATGGTTTTGTAAGGCAGGAGTGTTTTTTATTCCTATTTCCCAACGGCCAATCGGCATGACATTTCTTTTACTGAATATCCTTAGTGCACAAAGTTGGCGGTATGTCAATTTACTTAGAACTTCTAACATGACAAAAGCTTTATTAGCACTAATATTAGGAGCAAAGAATATGTTAGCGGTGAAAAAAGAAATGAAAGGTATTTTCTTTGAGTCATACTCTTCTTTGGTTTTTAATAGAGATCCCTCTAATAATTTGGAGGCAGAGGATTCTTTTTCATCTAAAATTGGGTTATGATTGACTTTGAAAAAATCATCGTTCCTTAATCGATATCCATGCTCCAATTTTTCCACAATGGTTTCACAAGTGATATTCGCTGAAGTAATGATTTTTTTTCGTTGTAAAACTCCGAGAATCCAATTGGAAACTTCTGATATTTGATTTTGAATTATTGGGGCTACAATTGCACCGGCGGCGGCAATCATAGGATTCCCCGTAAGACCTGTAAATGCGGGTATTAAATTAGCAGCAGCTGCCGATGTAGTATCTATAATCTTAGTCGTATTCATTTTTTGGTCATTTTTGCATAGAGTTTGAAGAGGTGTTCGAGGCGTTCTTCGTCGGAGGAGAAGGGCTCGGGACGGTAGATGCGCTCTACGGCGAGGTCGAGTTGATGGTGGGCCTCGCGCAGTTCTTCCGGCATGGACTCCGGATTATACATTTCACCGAGCGTCATGTCGAAGTTTTCGTCGCGGATATTGAGAATATTCTGCGCCAACTGCTCCAGTTCCTCTTTCTCGGCTGTTGTCAGCTTCGGGAATGGGAAGGAATCGTAAACCAAATTGGAATATCTGTATCGAGTTTCAAGCTTTCCACCAACTGCTGATAACCAAATTGTATGCATGCGATTGGCTAAAATTGCAAATGTTAGCAAATCGGCATCATATACTACTTGTGTTGAATCAGAAGCAATAGTGTTAGAGTTGACAAATCCTATTGGGATGTATTGTCGTCTTTCAGATGAAACACGCGGTACGAGAAGTGCTTCACCGTCACGATGTGCCCTCTGTCTAAACATGTGAGGATATTCCGCGGCATCAACTGTTGATTCAGCAACGCTTTTACATCTGAAATCTGCGACAGCATCAATTCTGCTTTTTATTGGCGGAACAGATTCAGCCTCATCACGTTCATTGTCGCCAATCCATATACAGTATCGTGTCTCTCCATTTATGAAACTGTCTGAACCTTGATAAAATCTAATGAACTTCTCTGCTTCGGGATATTCATCCAGGATTTTATCACGTTCATCAGGCGTAAGAATAAGGTTACCACCATCGGTAGGCTTATTGCCAAAGACCATCTTTGGCAAATTTGAGATAGGTTTCTTTCGACGTTCGATTAAGATTTCGGGAGCAGCTAATAAATATCCATTGATATGCTCACACTTTGATTGTTGGCTATTCTTATATAGCTTTTTATCGGATTTATTTTGATTTGCAAGACCGATTATGCAAACGGTTACACCAGCATTATACTTCGCGTTATTACTCCATTTGAAGGACTGGTGAGCAAAATCAATCTCAATATTTTTAGCAAAAATGTTTGGCCATAGCAATGAAACGCTATCTCCTTGACAAATTGAATTTGTTGAAACAAATGCACTTTTGGCGTTACACCCGCTGATATATTCAGCACCTTTATAAAACCATGAAGCTATGTAATCTAGATTCTTATAATTCTTAAAATGCCCACAAACTATTTCAAGATCCTCCTTCTGAGCTTCATCCTGCATTGAGCTACCGAGATACGGCGGATTACCCATGATGTAGACTTCGTCGTCGGGAGTATGGGGGCAGACGGTGTTCCAGTTGAGTCGACAGGCGTTACCGCAGACTATGTGGCCGGAGGGTTTCAAGGGCAAAGTGTCCGGCTGCACTCCAAAAGCATCACGAAACTTTACGTTCATCTGATGTTCGGCGAGCCAAAGCGAAAGCGTGGCTGTATCGCAGGCATATTCGTCAAGCTCTATGCCATAGAACTGAGTCAGACTAATACCTGACATCGGCAGAATAGCGATGTTGGCTATATAGCGCATAGCCTGCCATATACGAATCTCTAATTCGCGCAGACGCTTGTAGGTGATGATTAGGAAGTTGCCGCTGCCGCAAGCCGGGTCAAAAAACTTGATGTTGGCGAGGCGCCCCAGGAGATTGCGAAGTCGCTGTGTAGCGCGGTCGGGATGTATCCTCTTGGCAATCTTTTCCCGTGCTTCGGCTTTTGCAGCTTCAAATTCTTCTTCAAGAAAGTCGAGAAACAGCGGACAGATTACTTTCTCTATATTCGTAACCGATGTATAGTGTATGCCAAGACAGGCACGCTGCTCAGGCGTGACAACAGCCTGAATCATCGAGCCGAAAATGTCGGGATTGATATTTTTCCAATCATATTCACCGCAGTTGAGTATCAATGTGCGTGCGCGTCGCGAAAGGTGGGGAATCGGGTAACGCTCTTTGAAAAGTCCACCGTTGACATACGGAAATACCTTATAAAGCTCCGAAATGGTGTCAAGTACGGCAGAGTCTTTCGTCGACATGGCAAGGAAAGCACGGTCGATAAACTCTCCAAGGTCGGAGCCGTCCTCTTTGGTGTGAGTTTTGAGCGTGTTTGTAAACAGGTTTTCCTCGGGAAAAAGCCCCGTGTCTTCGGCAAAAAAACAGAAAAGCAGACGCGACATAAACACGTTGAGCGCATGAACGGTCTGCGGGTCGCGGATATCATTGTAGCGGCGAATATCATCAAAGAGCTTCGCCATCAGTTCGGCAGACTTGACATCGGCCTCGGCTTCCTCGGTGAACTGAATTTTTTCGATACCGGCAAGCGGTGTAAAAAATTCAAAGTCCTTCCATAGCAGCGCAATGCTGTTCTCGTACCAGTCATTATCCTTTGGATCGTAGGCTACAACATGAACGCCGTTGCTCGTAATATATAGACGCGGGGACTGCTTTGTGATCTTGGCCTCGTCGCGCATAGCATTGATTACGTCATACATTGCCGAGCAATCACCGGCAAGAGTATTGACTCCAGCCTCGCGATAAGCGACGAGATTCTTGATAAGAACGGTTTCGCCGTCTTTAGCAAGATTGCCCGGGCCGTCCTTGGTGCGTCGCACCTGCCCGTCGCCATACCCGGCGAAGATGCGCAAAAGGTCATAAACGAACTCCTGTGCAGAAGTCCCCTGCTGCGCGAGCTGCTCCAGAGCGTCGGTAGCCTGTACCTGTGAATATGATTTGGTTTTCTTTGCCATTATAATAATTTAAGGCAGTTATCTGAGGGCTGACCGGGCCTGCAACGACAGCTTGGGAGTTTTAGAATTTGATTCTTTGCGCAGCAAAGCGCTACGCGATTAGGTTTTATGGTGGCATCTCTGCCTATGGGTTTAAACCATTTCGGCCATATTCAGATTATTATGGTTGCTTAATATGCAAATTTAGCAAATCTTTCCGAAGTTGCAATCGGATATGCTGAGAAACATAAGGACTGCCACAAGGCCTAAAAATGTTCAGGGCTAAGCCGACAATCCGGATTTTATGATTAATTTCGCGGAATATGACAATGATTTTTCCGTCAACGCTGCGTTACGGAATAAACTCCATGACTCAAATGAATACGGAATAAACTATCAAACATAAATGAAGAAGGTAATAGTTATCGGTTGTCCCGGTGCGGGGAAAAGTACATTTTCAAGGAAACTTTCCGCAAAGACCGGTCTGCCAATATATTATCTCGACATGATATGGCACTTGCCCGACAAGACCACCCTCTCTCGAGATGAATTCATAACGCGCCTTAACGAGATAGTGGCCCAACCTGAATGGATTATCGACGGCAACTATCTTCACACACTTCCGCTCCGGCTAAATCACTGCGATACCGTGTTCTATTTCGACCTACCGCTCCACATCTGCCTCGCGGGAGCCGAAGAGCGTGTAGGCCGCAAACGCGAGGATATGCCTTGGAGCGAGGACACTATGGACCCGGAATTCCGTCAATGGATCATCGACTTTCCCACGCAACAGGCACCGGTAATCGACCGACTGCTCAACGACTGCAACGCCGGTGTCAATGTGATCGTGTTTCATTCGAGAGAAGAGGCCGACAATTTCATTGAAATGTTGCCCGATCACCCAACGTTACGATAGTTTGCACGAAATTATAAGGCGGAAGTTATTGTCGAGTCGCAACGTGATTGTTTTATTAGCCGAAAACTCTTTGAACTTTACATTTCCAAGCAATGTCATTCTCAAATCACGCGAAACGGCGCTGCCTTCGTTTATACGGGAATAGCCGTTAACAAATGTGAGGCTGAATGAATAGCTCTTGCGATTCCCTGCCGCATTAAACGCATCGGGATTCAGTTGCATGGCCATTGCCGATTCTTCCAGCATTGACTGTTGAAGCGCCTGCATTATGTAAGGTACAAGTCTTGTCCAAATGTCGACATAGAGATTTTTACGCATAACCTTATTATTTTTATGCCACGCAAAGCCGTGAATTTATCGCCGAAACCATTTCGCCTGCATCGTCACACCCAAGCATATATTTCCTGCCGTCACGCAACGTGACAAGAAAGCAGTCGGACGCTTTACCATAGTAGGCAAAGTACTTGCCAAGGCCTTTTTCACGGAACCGGCCCCAATAGCCCATGAAACCTCCACTCCCGAATATAGGCCGCTCCGCCATGGTGGGAGGACAAAGCTTCACTTCGGTTATATCGGCCAACGGAATCCTCTTGGAACAAATCGGCCTCTTTACCGTGACATAATCATTGTCAAGCATAACAGACAGGGGCATATAAAACAGCGTGACAACCATAAGCACAATAAGCATCAATGCTATAATAATACACCAATAAGGCATGTCGTCCTTAGTGTATTTAAGCACATAGAGCAATACGATGATGGCCGATGCCGACAGCATCGTAGACCACGTACTGAATTTCACCTGCTTCTTCATTAATGAAACGTTTAATTTATTGCACTACAAATATATGACTAATATTTGATTCCATAAAGGATATTCCTGCAAATTAAAGACGCTTCATCTCCTCTTCATTGGCAGCCCTGCCCTTGTATTTATTTTGACGGGGGTTGAATCGGTAGATAACATTCAACGCAATGCCACGTTGGTTGTAACTCTGGCGTTTGTCGACAAATACCCCGAATGTATTCATTGTCCAGTTGTTATTGGCCGTATTGAACAGGTCGGTTGCCGACAGCTTCAGCGTTAGCGAGCGGTTAAGCATTGTCTTGCCTATCGATGCATCCATCATGAAGGGCGATGAAGCAAATCGGTTGGTGTGCATGTCACCCTGCGACTGGCCGCTTATGTTGGCGGTGATCAACCATCCGTGAGGAAGGGTGAAAGTGTTGTCGAAGTAGTAGGACATAATCGGCTTGTTGTAGCATGTGCCGTCAATGTCGAGCCACTGCTTGTAGATGCCGGCCGTGACATTGGGAGTCCAGAACTTAACCGCCCTACTCCATATAAGGTAAAGGCTGACCGACGACACATCGATGTTGACAGGATGCATCATCAACTGCAGATTATGGGCCGGATATAGCTGCTTGACAAATGCATAGGTGTCGATGCTGCGCGTCAACGATGACTGAAGCATGAAGTCGCCGCACATTGCAAACAGTTGCACATCATGCATCCGTTCATCGCGAAGAGCCGGATTTCCGCCCTCGATTTCATGAAGTCCCACATAATTTAGCGCCCCTGTAAGTTGTGAATACGAAGGCTTGACTGTAGCCATCTTATAGCTCAGACTCACCTGAGCGCGGTCGTTAAACGTGTAACTGAGCGACAGGTCGGGTGTGAGCAGGTTGTCGCGTCGGCTCACATCGTTGTCACGCTTTCCGTCGACGCTGAAGTCATAGTCGACATACTCATAACGCAATCCCAGCGACATGCTTAACCGATTGAATGTCCTGCGCCACGATGCAAACGCCGCAGCCGATGCCTGCCGTGCATCGGTAAACGACGACGGAATATAGGATTCCACATCTTGATTCAGCATCATGTAGGCGAGTTTGGTGCGTGTGTAGGTAGCCTGGATGCCTACAGTAAAATCGCCGTGGGCAAGCGGGAAGTCAAGGCACAGCTTACCCGCCCACAATGTAGAGCGCCGATGGTCGGCCGAATTTACTGCGGCATCGGTTGTCGCCGGATATGTGACGGCGACTTGGTTGTCGACGGCCGAGGATCGGAAATCGCCGTCAAAATGAAGCAGATAGCGGTCGGAGAATGTATTGTCGTAATACATCGACACATAGTGGCTTCGGCCCTGAACATCCCGGTTGATGATTCGCGACACAGGCGATTGGTCATTAAGCCATTCGGTGCCGGTGTTGGAAAACTTACCTCGCTCGGGACTGAAGCGGTAGTATGCCCCAAACGACAAGGCATCCTTTGAATAGTTGAATCCACTTTTTACGCTTCCGGTATTGGTGGGATAACGGTTGTTCTGCGAACTGCCCACCGTAGTAGTTTCTCCGTTATATTTCAATGTGTTGACAGTGCTCCCGTTTACAACCGTATTATCGTGATTGAACGCTCCCGACAGGAAAAAGTCGTAAGCTCCCGCCCTATAGTTCAAGTCGGCCAAATCGACCAGCGACCATTTGCGCCTGCGCTTAAGCGTGAATTGGTCGGTGACCGACAACCCCTGCAGGAAGTCACGCCGTGTGGTTATTTTTATCACGGCATCGGTAGTGCTGCTGTACCTTGCCCCGGGAGCCATAAGCAGTTCAACCCGCTTTATGTTGCCCGACAACAGCTGCTGCAGCTCCATGTTGTCACGCATCGGACGGCCGTCGATGTATATCTCCGTGTTGCTGCGCCCTACTACACTCACCGTGCTGTCGTCAACCTTTATCATGGGCAATTGCGCGAGCACATCAAGAGCATTGCCGAGATTGCTGAGATTGGACCCGGCGATAGTTGAAACGAGAGTGGAGCCTTCAAGTCTTGTGGCCGGTTGCTTGGCCGTGAACACTATCTCCTGAAGTTCCCGGTTAAGACTGTCGGCCGATTCATGATTCTGTGCATTGGCGGTCGACATTGCAATGATTGAAGCTAATGTGACTAAAACTTTAATGTTCATGAGTGTGATGTAACTTTTTGCACAAAATTACTCATGAATCATGTGTAAAGCCAAAATAAAAGTCTGACACCGCAGCCCACAAGACACTAAATACAAGCCACTTACCGAATCGCATTCACATATTTCCTGACAGGCATTGATTCGGGTCAAAAAATCTCCAAAATTTGAGGATAGGGATTGTCGGCAATCGCCTTCAAGCGCATTTTAAGTCGTGACTTACGCTTATAGACCACATCGACCGACTCGCCTAAAAGCAGGCTGATCGTGCGTGTCGACAGTCGGCTCGCAAGAAACACCGCAAGCTTGTAGTCGTCGGCTTTTATGTCGGGGCATATCTCCTTAAGCCCCACAAGCAGATTATTGCAGCAGTCGTTTACGGCTCGCTCCATGTCGCCGAATGAATCGGAACTCACGGCCTCGATTTCGCTCTTCACTTTATCGGCAATGGTCTTTCGCTCGCTCTTTGTGCCCTGCGACTCGTAATAGGTCTGACACAGCGAGTCGATGAGCGCGAAGCGGCCGTCGAGCAACCGATGCAAAGTCGATTCAAGCTTGTCGACATCCCTGTTTCTCACATCAATCATGCACTTCAGGCCCGATGCTTCAGCCATCAAAGCATCATTCTGGATAGTCTTGATTTTAAGTCGCTGTCGTTGCCACACGATGACACCCGCAGCCAACACTATGGTTAGCAATCCCCATGTCATCAATCGCTCGCGCTTCACCCTTTCGTTGTAAAGCATGAACTCCTTTTCCTTCTGCAGATATAAGGCCGACGCAAGCACGTCCTTTTTATCGCCGGCGGTAATCAGCGACTTAAGCCTGCAAGCCTGTTGAAATTCAACCCGCTCGTTGTGACGCTCATAGTAGTCGACAGCGATGTTGATTATGGTGTCGGTAGGCGCCGACAGGTTGTTGGCCACCATCGCCTCGGAATAGAGCAACGCCCATCGCGCCATTGTGGCCGAGTCGCCGAACTCCGAAACATCAATCACATTCAGACAGTCGAGAGCGGCCCGAGGGTCTTCGGTAATCATGCGCTGAGCCTCGTCAAGCTCCCTCAATCGGGGACTTGAGCAACTGCATCCGGTGATTACCAGCAGTATAGCCATGTAAAGAAGCGTGCGCATTGTTGAAATGTGATTTTTACCGATGCAAAAATAAACAAAATATCGCTATTCCGGCACACAACCCCATCCATTTACTTGCCTGTATGTGCTTTTTTTATAACTTTGCAGCGTAAATGATAACGACAATATGGCTGTAAGTAACCGCATAAAAAGAAATATCTCGTTCCTGCTCACGCTTTTAGGATGCGTCATAATCATTTCCTGGATAGTCACCCCGATACTTGCCCGCAGCATCGACGCCAAGGGATGGTTTGAGATTTTTGGCGCATGTGTCATCACCTACAATGCCTACAGCAGTTTCGCAACCTACAATAAACGTGTTAAAGCAGGAATCGAATACGGCAAATGAAGTCTAAAATTTGCTCAACCTGTTGCTGCTTCGTTTCTTTCCCTTTTTGAAATCGCCCCATTGACGATTCATGTTTTTATTTGATTTGATGAGCGATATTCCAGTCAATTGTTTCAGCATAAACAGCAATCGGTTTCCAAGCTTGAAGTTTTGGTTGTTTAGATGTTGACTTATCATTCGGGAGTCAGGCTCCTGTCCCAATCTCACCCCCTCTTTGTCGATATTGTCAACCCTGGCCATAAGATCCAAAATCGACGGCTGCAGCTCAGGAGCCTCCAAGGGGCGGTAAATTCCTATCTCATCGGTCATGAAGTTATGCTTGTCCCACTTCTTGGCCTCCTTTACGGTTATATACTCCTTGTCCAATATATAAACTTCGGCATAGGTGCTCACAAAGCATGGCTCGTCGACACGATTGAATCTAAACATTTCATGTCCGCGTCCTCTTGACTCTATATTGAATGAATATCCGGCCAAGTCCATAGGCGAAATAGTGTCGCCCACCACATCGCCGTAATTGAACCTCACCCTGAAATTCTCAAAATCAAGATTTCTGCGAAAGAATCCCGACAGATTGGGTACCCACTTCCGGCTTGTCGTATCGGCCAATACATTGACATTTACGGTGACGCGGTCGCTGTTTCTAATCCATATTTCGGTGGGACTGTATTTACCGCGCAGCGTATCGGTAGCATATTCAACTCCCCTCAAGGCCGAGGGCATCTCGGCAACCGGCACAACGCCTATCCAGTCCGACCACGAAAAATGATGGTTGCTCGCATCGCTCACACTGTCGAGCCCGTCAGCATTGCTGAATCGGTAGTAGGACTTGCACGCCATAATCCTCGGACTTGACCATCCCTTGAACTTCGACTTTTTGTCGGGTGTCAACATATAGTCGACCATCTTTTCACGGAACAGGAACACGGTGTCGGTGTAGGTTGTCAATGTCGAGTATTCACGCACGTAGGCCAGAATGTGCATCACCTTGTGGCTCCGTGACTCAATCACCACCTCGGGCAATTCCGACACGATTTCCTGAAGTGCTACCGTGTCGTCGCTTGCCGCCGTCACGACACTCTCCTTGAAACCGAGATAACGCACGGTTATCGGATAGCTTTCATCGGCAATATAAGGTGTGCGGCCCTTTGAATTGCTTATGCCTATCGAGTTACCTTGGCGGTCAAATATTGACGCTCCGGGCAATGGACTGCGGTTAACCGAATCGACCACTACCACATCCCGGGCCAGCCCCTCGGTCTGCAACGCCGAGAGAACGAGGGCGATGATTGTTGAAACATAGCGAAACATAGATGTCGTTGACACGATAAAGTTTGTCATCGCAAATTTATAACTGAAATCAGCAGCAATCACAACACGTTCCCTTATTTAGTCTTAAATCGCAATAAGTTTAATCATTAATGTAACGGATTGTTATTAAATTTGCGATGCACAACTTAGCTGTGTTTCCAATCGTGATTAAACAAGTGCAATAAATGAAACGCTTTAAAACCATATCGGCTACATTCATCATAATCATTGCAGTGATTTTCGCCTGCAATGTGTGTTATCTCGTAAATCTTTATGAGTCAATACGCTCGACCGTCGAGAGGGATGTGAAAAGCGCGTTGGCCGATGCCGACCTTGACGAGCTGTGGATTAGAGCCGAAAGAGCCAATCGTGAAACGCGTTCCAAGATTGCGTCAGGCGAACAGGAGCCGGGAAGCGAACGCCGGGGGGAAACATCAGTCATACAGGACTCGGAAGGAAACATGATCTCAGCCACCCGCTACCCCGACGGCTCAGTGGCAACCGGCAGCATCTCGACCGATAAGGACATTTCGTTTGCCAATAAGTTTGTCAACACCGTGGGCAAGCAGTTTCATTCGGTCATGGACCCCTATGTCGATATAAACCTGGAAATCATGGACAGCGTGTTCACCAAACGCCTCAACGACCGTTTCATTCGACCTCAATTTGTTGCCGTCGAGGTCATCGACCTGCAGGGTAATGTGGTCAAGCGTAACTCTCGTGACATTGCCGACGACTATGATGTAGTAACCTACAGCTTCAACCCCGATGCCGAATTGGCTTATCGCGCCTACATCACGCCGTTGACCCGCCATATATTTTCCGAAATGTCGGGCGTGATAGTGACTGTCATCCTGCTTACTGCTGTATTCTCACTCGCTTTCATCTATCTTTACCGAACAGTGTCACGACTCAGGACTATCGAGGAGATGAAGGACGATTTTGTAAGCAACATGACCCACGAGCTGAAGACCCCCATAGCCATAGCCTATTCGGCAAATGACGCACTGCTCAACTACGACACGAGCAACGATCCGTCGAAGAAAGAAACCTACCTTCTTATTGCCAACAAGCAGCTCAAGCGGCTCGGTGAACTTGTGGAAAACATTCTCGCAATGAGCATGGAGCGACGCAAAACCATGAAGCTGGAAAAAGAGGCCGTGCAACTGCGTCCTCTCTTGGAGGAAATTGCAGCGGCCCAGCGAATGAGGGGCGACAAGGCGATAACTATCGAAATAAAAGGCGATGACAACGTTTCGGTGGAGTCGGACAAAACGCATCTGTCCAACGTGCTTAACAACCTCATCGACAACGCCATCAAATACTCAGGCGACCGGGTGAGAATCGTAATGACATACGATGCCGACGGCCTGTCGATAGCCGATGACGGCATAGGCATCCCGGCAAAATCGATTCCCTATCTGTTTAACAAGTTCTACCGCGTGCCTCACGGCAACCGGCAGGATGTGCGCGGCTACGGCATCGGGCTCTACTATGTCAAGAGCATTCTCGACAAGATGGGATGGCACATCAATGTCAAGAGCAAGGAGGGCGAGGGCTCAACATTTACTATTAAATTCAACAACGACAATGAATAGAATCCTGCTTGTAGAAGATGAGGCCGACCTCAGCCTGATAGTAGCCGATACCCTGCGCAGTCAGGGCTATGAGGTGATCGAGGCCGTTGACGGAATCGACGGACTGGACAAATTCAAGACCGCCGGAGCCGACATTGTAGTAGCCGATGTGATGATGCCACGCATGGACGGCTTTTCGATGGCCAAGGAAATACGGCGCTTGTCACCTGCGGTCCCCCTACTCTTCCTTACCGCCAAAAGCGCCATCGACGATGTTGAGAAGGGATTTGAAATAGGAGCTAACGACTACATCAAGAAGCCTTTTGAACTGCGCGAGCTCATAATCAGAATCAAGGCATTGCTGCGCCGATACGGCGACAACCGAAGCGACGACACAAAGTTTGCCATCGGAGGATACACATTCAACACGACGACCCAGATGCTGACCATGGGCGATAACGTTGTCGAATTGTCGCATTTCGAGGCCATGATTCTTGAGCGTCTTGCTTCCAACATAGGCAAAACGGTAGATGCATCCGAATTGATGATTGCCGTATGGCAGCGCGACGACCCCAGCAACCGCAATTCGCTGCACGGCTATATCCACAAGCTGCGCCGTGCCCTGCGTCACGACCCGGCAATCGCCATCATCAACCAGCGCGGATTTGGTTACATGCTCACAATCAAATGAAGCCTCTATATTTTTAGATACTCACGCTCGGCAATGTCCAAATAAATTTGGCATTGCTCTCAACTTATTCGTATCTTTGTACCGATTTCACATGAATCCTCCTGAATCAATAGGGTTGTATTAGTTGTGAATTGCTTCATTTTTTTGTTATATCCATTTTTAGTTCACAGCTCAAAACTTTTTCGTGTGGAAAATCAGTCGCCGTTTCGGCGATTATTTCTGACGCAATGTTCTTAGAATGTTTTTGAAATAATCATTAAATTCAACAGGTCACATTGTCGTCTGATTTTAAAATCGTATATTTGCGATTGCCTCGACCGATCTATAAAGCGACCTCATACCCGTAGGCAATGGTGGCGACCGATAGAGCTCTAAGCATGCAACGGTCGGTCGAGGAAGCCTACTTTTTACAATATAATGTATAAAAAGCCACCTGATGGTGGCTACCATTCGGAGCCGCCTGCCTTTACGGACACCCGACGACATTTAATCCTCAGTTGGCACTGAAAATATAACAAATTTTTATAATCAAGTAAATTTTAGGGACATAAAAGATTTCGCAAAACCATAAAAGCCAAGTGCAGTGAGATTTTTACAGCAGACCTAATGTACATCAAACAATTTCTAAATGTCGCTCATAAAATGATGAGTAACATTGCCACGACGAGATAAGGCGCAGAATCCTTACATATAAAAAAGTAGGTTTCTCGCGGCCTCCCATTGCATGCTTAGAGCTCTATGGATACCACACCGCCACCTAAAGGTTTGCCTCACCTTATAGAGCGACCGCGAGCATCACAAATATAACACTTTAAAATCGATCCCCAATATCACCCAAACATTTTAACGATTACCTTAAACGATTATCCAACAGCATCGCCGCATATTTTACCAAATTATCGCTGTTGTAAATTAATCTAATTCTTGTATCTTTGTGTATAGTTCACAGCGCGCAGCTGCCATTTGTTCAACCTCATTCTGTTGTGAATTGCTTTCATTTTTTGTATATTTGTGTATAGTTCACAGCTATCTTTTACCTCATAAATCTGATATGTAGGTTGTGAATTGCTTTCATTTTTTGTATCTTTGTGTATAGTTCACAGCCGGGAGCGCCCTTGAACATCAACGCTTGTTGTTGTGAATTGCTTTCATTTTTTGTATCTTTGTGTATAGTTCACAGCTTCGATGATGCCTCTTCGTCGAGCCTCGATAGTTGTGAATTGCTTTCATTTTTTGTATCTTTGTGTATAGTTCACAGCATACTGCGAAGAGAAGTCGACCCCCGTCCAGTTGTGAATTGCTTTCATTTTTTGTATCTTTGTGTATAGTTCACAGCGTTGTACGTGATCCTAACTCTGCTTATTCGGTTGTGAATTGCTTTCATTTTTTGTATCTTTGTGTATAGTTCACAGCGGTGACTCCGCACGGATAGGCTCATCGGGTGTTGTGAATTGCTTTCATTTTTTGTATCTTTGTGTATAGTTCACAGCATCAATGAAAGCGCGGGGGCTGTAAAAGGTGTTGTGAATTGCTTTCATTTTTTGTATCTTTGTGTATAGTTCACAGCACAATCAATAACCTATTGCGAGCCTCTGGAGTTGTGAATTGCTTTCATTTTTTGTATCTTTGTGTATAGTTCACAGCCTCGATAATGTAATGGTACCCGGGTGCGCTGTTGTGAATTGCTTTCATTTTTTGTATCTTTGTGTATAGTTCACAGCGAGCGCAAACGCATCGTAGTAGGCTTTACCGTTGTGAATTGCTTTCATTTTTTGTATCTTTGTGTATAGTTCACAGCCATCCGAAGAATCAACATCTGCAAAAGTCAGTTGTGAATTGCTTTCATTTTTTGTATCTTTGTGTATAGTTCACAGCAGAATTTCAAATTTCCGCGGAAGTAGCCGTGTTGTGAATTGCTTTCATTTTTTGTATCTTTGTGTATAGTTCACAGCGCATGGGTCGTACAGTTCTTACGGTGTGATGTTGTGAATTGCTTTCATTTTTTGTATCTTTGTGTATAGTTCACAGCTCGACGAGTCGCTTGAGGATGCGGCAGTAGTTGTGAATTGCTTTCATTTTTTGTATCTTTGTGTATAGTTCACAGCGGCATAATGCTCATAATGCCAAGGATGATAGTTGTGAATTGCTTTCATTTTTTGTATCTTTGTGTATAGTTCACAGCGCACTCCAAAATTTATGGAGTTATCGAGATGTTGTGAATTGCTTTCATTTTTTGTATCTTTGTGTATAGTTCACAGCTATGTCGAACATCTCGTCGTCGGAATCATCGTTGTGAATTGCTTTCATTTTTTGTATCTTTGTGTATAGTTCACAGCATTGACTGTTGAGTTTTGGTATTGACTATAGTTGTGAATTGCTTTCATTTTTTGTATCTTTGTGTATAGTTCACAGCTTGACTGTTGCGTTTTGGTATTGACCAAAGTTGTGAATTGCTTTCATTTTTTGTATCTTTGTGTATAGTTCACAGCTGCATTAGGAATTGCACCCATACGACCACGTTGTGAATTGCTTTCATTTTTTGTATCTTTGTGTATAGTTCACAGCATCCAGTCAAGCCAAGCGTCCAGAAACTCCGTTGTGAATTGCTTTCATTTTTTGTATCTTTGTGTATAGTTCACAGCGGCCACGTTGCTGCCAAGGAAGCGCAGATGGTTGTGAATTGCTTTCATTTTTTGTATCTTTGTGTATAGTTCACAGCTATTTCGGTCGAAACTTTAAAAAAATCATTGTTGTGAATTGCTTTCATTTTTTGTATCTTTGTGTATAGTTCACAGCCATGTTTTAAAACGTTGGTACTCCCCACTTGTTGTGAATTGCTTTCATTTTTTGTATCTTTGTGTATAGTTCACAGCTTAGACTTAAGAAACATGCCAAGCTGACGGTTGTGAATTGCTTTCATTTTTTGTATCTTTGTGTATAGTTCACAGCCATTATCCAAATTATTTTGAATCTCCTTAGTTGTGAATTGCTTTCATTTTTTGTATCTTTGTGTATAGTTCACAGCCAGGTTTAACATCATATACACGGTTGATAAGTTGTGAATTGCTTTCATTTTTTGTATCTTTGTGTATAGTTCACAGCATTGACTGTTGAGTTTTGGTATTGACTATAGTTGTGAATTGCTTTCATTTTTTGTATCTTTGTGTATAGTTCACAGCTTGACTGTTGACTCTTGGTATTGACCAAGGTTGTGAATTGCTTTCATTTTTTGTATCTTTGTGTATAGTTCACAGCTTTCGTCTATTTCTGTCAAGTCCATAGCATGTTGTGAATTGCTTTCATTTTTTGTATCTTTGTGTATAGTTCACAGCGCCGGAAGTTATTCCAAGCATGCCAAGGGCGTTGTGAATTGCTTTCATTTTTTGTATCTTTGTGTATAGTTCACAGCAAGATTAGCAGCTTGAGCCTGCTTTACTTGTTGTGAATTGCTTTCATTTTTTGTATCTTTGTGTATAGTTCACAGCATTTGGTTGCGATAATAACCATTCTGATAAGTTGTGAATTGCTTTCATTTTTTGTATCTTTGTGTATAGTTCACAGCAATAGCTGTAAGCGTCATATCGTTCGGTATGTTGTGAATTGCTTTCATTTTTTGTATCTTTGTGTATAGTTCACAGCAGAGTGTACACAATTTGCTGATTGACAACATAGTACAAAGATTATTTCAAACAAAAAACTGTTGTCGTTTATTGACAACAGTTTTTTGTTTTCATTAGATTTAATTTCCGAAAGTCAGAACAACTCAAGTTGTTGACTTCCTATAGGCAAATTTTTTTCGGATTTTCCCTGAAATAATTCCATTGCGCCGAATTGCTTATCGGTAACGCACAACAATCCCACAACTCCATCAGTAGGGATAAAGCTTTTCACACGCTTAATATGCACATCGGCATTCTCCTTGCTCGGACAGTGCCTTATATAAAAAGAGAATTGAAACATAGTGAAGCCATCGCATATAAGATTCTTGCGGAACTTTGCAGCTTGCTTGCGCTGATGCTTCGTTTCGGTAGGAAGATCAAAGAATACAAACACCCACATAACCCTATATTCACTGATGCGACTGTTCATCGTCTAACTCAAAGGGTGAAAGATGGATAGACCAATTTCCGCGATTCACCGCTGAAACACTTGTATAACGAATAGGTAGTGCGTCCTACTCCATTCATCAACGGACTCCGGCATCCGTCAATCACAACATCAATCGTGGGAATTGACAACAAGCGTGATTTTACCGATGTCGTCAAATCCACAAATCCGTCAGAATTATCGAAGATATCAACGACTAAAGCATCTACAAACGGTCGATAAGGCTCCATTATGTCATCGGCAAGACAATAGGCATTATATCGGTTGTGATGATGAATGCCAAGCGTTGGCAATAGTCCGTTTACCACCAAGGCTCTTGCCACAACTGCCCGAAGTATCGCATAACCATAGTTTAAAAGATTATTGGGCCGGCATCCGTAACGGTCACGTGTAAAGTCGGGAACCGAAGGAAACATATTACGCCAATAATATGCGGCAGCACGAGCCTCAAGATTGTCACTGTCGCCGCTCTTAACCTGCGACGACCATGCAATCATATTGCCTGTTTCGCAATTGCGTATCGATGACAGCACCATAGCCTGATTGCGTATCTTGCATTGAATCGTTTGCTGCCACAGCTGTTTCTTCAACGGAAGCGAGGCCCTTATCTGTGCCGCAAATCTCTCGCTCTGCAATGTATTGCCATCAAGCGGTAGCTGTAACGAAACCGGATGATGCGTGCTGTCACACACAATGACGGCCGATGCATTTTCGCTAAGCGATTCCAAGGCGGCTTGGGTTATGGTTATCTGCCGGTTGTCAAGTACAACAACACCGATATCCTCTATGGGAATACTTTTGGTAACAGCATTGCCCGACCCGCATTTGTCGGGCAATCTTATTACCAGTTGTCGGTTTTCGGTCGACAAATAAGCCGGATTACCGAAATATAAAGTACGTTTTATCATGGTATAATTTTATTAAAGATTACGATTCGCCCACTGCGACAATCCGTCCAAGATTGTCAATTCTTACCTTTACCGCATCGTCCATTAATTTAACGGTCTGTATTCGTTTCCAGGTAATATCACGGAGTTCCTTGACTTCCTCGACATTGGTTTCAAGATGATGACGGAAAACATAATATTTAGACGCAAGTTTTTGCACTCTGAACAGATTAGGGCTAATCTTTGCGTAATTATCCCTATCGAGCAAATCAACGGCCTTGGGATCAAATGTCTTTATCAACTTTTCCTGACCTGTTGAGCTATCTACGACCGATTCATATCGCGGAAACACAAAGTACTCATTACGCTTCATTGTAAACAGAAATTCCCATCCGTCGCACTTTCTATAATCCTTATCGATCACCGGAAGCGGAGGCAGAGCACATGCACGAGCTGTGGCTTCAAAGAAGCTCATGACACGTTCCTGAAGATTTCCCGAAGCATCACGGTATATGGCTATGTGATGGTTGTTGCCGGTGTTTATAAAGTCGGTGGGTATAGTGCGTCCGTCGGCATCACGCATCTCGTTGCCAAGATGATCCCTCTTGGAGTGAAGCGGCTCCACTTCGGTAGGACCGGTGATGGTCACCCGCTTTATGGTTATGCCCTTCTCCTTATTCAGGTATATGGGATTGGCATCAAGATTGGTGAATGCCTTCTTGGGGTCACCGCCGTACTCGTCGAGCCGCTGTTGCAGTATGCGCTTAACTCCTTTGTCAATTACCTTGTCAAGCTTAAGGTCTTCGGAGATCTCCTTCCTTATAGTGTAGACACACTCCATTGTAACGGTTTTCACCTTCGTGCCTAACTCAACCTTACGCTCGTCGTCGATATATACGGGATTCTTTGCCGGGCTGTTCTTGCCCGTAAATGCCTTCTTGGGGTCGCCGTTAAACATATCAAGCCTGCGTGTCAACGCTTTTCGCTCAACGGCCGATGCCACAGTGGCAATCTTGTCGTAGTCAAATGCTACTCCTATCTTCTCTTCCCGCACGACAGGCTGCATTATGCGTCCGTACACCGTTTCGTTGTGCAATTGTCCGCGGGGTGTGAGCTGCACCTTTCGATTGACACCGCCGCTGCACTTTGTTGCATTGACATTCTTTGTCACAACCTTGTTTTTGGACTTATGCGAAACAAATGACTTTTCAAGCTGATCCTTCACCACCGCGCGGAACTCCTTGACGGGAATCGGCGATCGGAATCGCAGATTATTGTGCTTGTCACGCTCAAGATAGCGTTCACGTATGGCGTAGAATTCCTTACCCTTGTCGCTCTGTGCATTAAGATTGTTGAGATAATGAACATATTCCGCCCGGGTAAAGGCAATGGCCACTGCGTCGACAGCATGGTGACGATGATCGTTACGCTTGGTCCAATCCTTTATGCGCCTCACGGTGTTACCGTCACGGTTGACAAATGTTTCAGTAAGGCCCTGCCGGTCATACTTATCCCAGTTAAGCTCCTGCAGCACATCGATAAGTTGCCAGTCCTCACGCAGACGCTCGGTAATCGAGCCAGATGTCGCCGTAACCTCGGGTGCGACTTCCGACAGTATCTCCAACGCCTTGCGCGATATGTATTGGGTGTTGCGCAAATCGCGGTTTATGAAATCCTCGGGAATGTCATTCTCCTTGGTGAGAAGCTTATTGTACTTACCGCGACCTATTTTACCTTCCTTAAGCAATTTATCCACACGATTGCGATACTCCTTGACATATTCCGAGTCATACTTGGCTTCAACGAAGTCCAAAGCTGTGGCATTGCCCTTTTCAATGTTTATGTCACGCGCCTCGATGGTTTTGTTAGCAAAAGAGTCGTCAAACAATCGTGACTGAGGTATTATGTGCTCAATGTCAAATCGCTTGGAAAACAGTTCCTCGCGGGGTATATAGGTATCCGAGTATAAAGTGTGGTATCCTACTGTACTCAGCTCATCGTATAGGCGATATCGTATTACATCATTTCGACTTGGCCGTTGAATACCGAACTCATTGATAAGCAATTGCCTTATCTTTTCGTTATCGGCAGTCGCCTTGTTGATCGATGAGATAAGGTCGGCACGCTCCTTAGCTGATTTTTTCAGCTCTCGGGCAAGCTCGATTCTGATTTCATCGGGACGGCCGTAAGTTTCAATAAGGCTGTTGACAACATTTATCATCTGGTTAAGAATCTTCTCCACAACCGGATTACGCAATGAATTGCGAGGCAGCTGGTCGAGGTGACTCTTGTAGTCACGGTTGTCGATCTCCTCACGCGTCAGCGACCTCTTGGAATGTCTATAGCCGACCTTGTCGCAGGCATCGCTATAGACCATGCCCTGCTTAAGATAGGGCAATATCTTGCGTAGGGCTCGTGTCGACAGATTTCCGTAATCGGCCTTAAACACAACACTCGCGATAATTGCAGCCGATTCCGAGTCGAAGTTGAATTTCTCGCACAGCTTTTTAATAAGCGCCTCGTTGCCCGAAATAGAGTCATCGCCTTCATAGGAGTATATAAGGTGCCACAACATGTAGGCCGGCTGATGTTCAATAGCCTGATTTTCAACACTGCTGTCAAAATGGAATATGTCGGTATTAAATCCTTGTGACTTGAAAATCTCTTCCACAATTTCAGCCTTTTTAGATGCAGGCAGCTCTTCAATGGCTTCCGAGTCGTGGCCGGTAACATCGACAACCGACATGAAGCTCTTCAGCAACGATGCATTGGTCGTGTTTCCCTCAAGTTGCTTGTAATTAATTGAATAGATGCGCGGATTGAGCGAAATGAGCTTCAACGCTTCAGTAGCCGACATCTTGTCACACCAATTAAGCTCGCGGAACAAAGCCGATTTTTCATCGCCCGACAACGGCCTTTCGGTGTCGTCGTTACGATTAGTTACCTTTACGTTATTGAGAATCTGTAGAATCTTTGCCTCCTGGAATACGGGCGATGACTTGGGGCTCACTTTAGGGCCTACAATTTTCCGCTTGGTCTTGCCATCGACTGTCACATCGACACTGTATTGTTCAAGCTCACATATAGCTACACTGCCTTTCTGTGACTTCAACCGCCTCTGATAGAAGATGATGATGTCGCGCACTTCACTCTTCAGCTTTTCGGTCAGCTTATCGTGGTGAGAAGCCTGGACTGACCATATTCGCTCAAATTCGTCAAGATAATCCTGACGATAGAACACCTCATTTTTCAGACTGTGATGGGGATTCTTTGCAAGACACTCATATTGATACTGCCCTACGGTCAACCCCGAGAAGTAGAGCGACTTACTGCGGTCGCCTATCGCCCCGAGATAGCCGCTCGACCCCGATATGTCGCGATTGATTTTACTCAACACGCTTGCTATCTGTTCAGGATCGAGCTTGTCGACAAGTGCGTCAACACGCCACTTGTAGTCCTCGACCTTTTTATCGAAACCCTTGGTTGCCCGCTTGGCTCCTTTAATGTTGAATGCACCAGCAATAATGGCCCATGTAGCCTTTTCGTTCCTGCCGTTCAACTGCTCGGCAAGCCCGGGGGTAAGCACATCGGGATAATAGGTCGATTGCCTGGCGTATATGCGATTGAACTCGGCATTCAAATCGGAACGATAGAAATCGGGCACATACTTCTTATTTTGCAATAAACGGGCATAAACGTACTGTCCCGGAGTCAAGTCATTTTCATAAAGCTCCTTGGCTATCGACATTCCGTCGATGGCCTTACCCTCCTCGGCACTATCGGCCTTACGGCTGCTCTTATAGCCTCGCTTTTTGTTGATGCTAAGCAGTACGCGTGCAAATTCCGTCAGCTCAATGCGTTCAGTCGCAGCCTTAGCCCTCAGCTTGTGGGTTTCAAAGGTTGTATGCTCACCGTTTTCGGCAAGGATTGAAGAGTCGTTGATAATTCCATTGTCGCGCAACAGCGATAGGAGGTTGTTGCGACGTATTTTATATCGGAATAGATTCAGCCTCGCTCCGTGCTTGAGGTTGCGGTCGGAATTGGTGGTTATGCTTTTTCCCTTTTCAAAATTGGTTCGCTCATCCGTACTCAGTGGATTTACCCTCTCGCCGAGAGCAATAAGCGCAGACTGCTCATTGTCGTTTTCGGCTTCATTTACAACAGCCCATCCTATACTTGTAGTTCCGAGATCTAATCCGAATATATTTTTCATTTCTATTGCTGTGATTGATTGAATATTTACAAATGTAGTAAATAATCTTAACAATAACTTGCCGGAATAATAAAAAAATCATATTTTTGCAATACAAAAAATGAAGCAATTCACAATAAGGATTATTCCGTTGTGAAAACATTTAAAGCGGCCTCCGGGTCGCTTTTCTTATGCCCCGAAACAGTGGAGGACCGGACTAATAGAGGAGAAAATGCGCTTCGCGACATTATGGGGTGAAATCGGGGATTTCGGCGTACTATATTTGCTGAAAAAACAATGATTATGGAAAATAGAGTAATGAACACACAGAGCAAGAGAGGCAAAAGTTTGAAATTTGATCAGGAGTGGAAGGATGCCGTCGACAGGCTGCCGAAGCATTACCGTGACGAGATATGCGCGGCAATCGATGCCTATCAGCGCGACCTGACCGTAATCGAAGTGACTGCGGGAGTGCCACGTGCGATATTTATGTTGATTATGCCTACAATCCGCCGCCGATACCGTGCACGTGAGCTACAACGCCTCGCCCGCGAGCGCAAAGCAGCCGCAAAGGCGGCAAAGGCAAAAAAGGCAGCAAAAGCGGCATCGTCACGCCTACCGGAATCAAAGCAAAAACCGGTCATGGAGAACATGAAGCCTCAAGAAACATCAGCACAAACTTGCCAACAACTACCGATGCCCACTCCCGGGCAGTCGGAGGAGCACCGCCCCACTCTCGCAAAACCGCACAGCACCCCCGCCAAAGGGAAGCCTGGCAAAAGCACGCTTGATAAACTCCTACGACACAAGCCACGCCGAACAAAAACACCCGTCCGCCGATGATTGATGACTAAATGGTTTATTCGTGGAATATTATCGACAACACGCAGGGCCATGCTCCATCATAAAGAGAGATGCAATATCGGATAGGGTCTTCCGGCTTCATCCGTATCATCCAGGCCGATTATATGGAATCCCTTAGATATATAAAATAGCAAGGCTGAAGGATTCTGTTGGTTTACATCAACCCGTGTAGCTCCGTTTGCCTTTGCAAAATCCAGCAACATGGAGCCATAGCCAAGTCCCCGACAATCGGCATCAACAAAAAGCATCTCTATCATCTCTCCCGACAATCCGATAAAGCCGGCCAGAGAGCCGGAATCATCGACAGCATACAGGTCAACATTGGGAAAATATTCAGGAATCAATGCCGACCGTATTTCTTCAATGGATTTTTCAGTAAGGAAATCATGCGTGGCACGAACCGAACGCTCCCATATTTCCGAGAGCGATGAATAATCATTTTCATTGCATCGTACTATTTTCTTCATTTTGTAAAACGAGCTGCTTCAACCTCCAAATTTTTTATTCATCCCATTGCAAATGATGATACGGTTTAACATTTTACATTCTATTTTGCCCATAAATATAGACATAAATACGCATCTACCAATCGGCAAATGTTAGAATTATATAACTTTTAACATCGTGAGCCTGTTGACATAACATTACAACCGATAATGCTATGTTATATCAGCATACTATTTGCAATTTCTTAAGGTTATCGGGTATTTCCGAAAAATAGGTCATGTTAGCCCCAAACAGGATTTTTGTAAGTTGTAGTTTATCAGTAATTTTGCATTAAACAATTAAATAAATATGACAAACGAAGTAAAATTAGACACGATAGGTCGCCTGAACGAATATTACGGTTTCGAGCATCTGAACCCCATGATTGCCGTAGGGCACTGCAACGATGAGGTGAAACCCGGAACTACTACATACGAGTTTGGCGTTTACGCAATATACATTAAAGAAACCAAAGGTTGTGATCTGAACTACGGCCTTACTAAATATGACTTCGACGAAATGTCGGTGACCGCATTTGCTCCCGGCCAGAAAGTAACAGTTGTAGTAGACGAGGGAATGGCACAACCTCGCTGGACACTGCTTGCTTTTCATCCCGATTTTCTTGCCCGTACAGCTTTGGGCAGTAAGATGTCGTCATATAGCTACTTTTCCTACAACAGCAATGAAGCTTTGCATCTTTCAAAGGAAGAGGTAGAACTGCTTGGAGCCGTCCTTGGGTTGATTGAAAGAGAAATGAAGCACAACATCGACCGTCACACCCGGTCCATCATAATATCACATATCGAGGTTTTCCTTGACTACTGTCTGCGTTTTTATGAACGACAGTTTTATTCACGCGAAATAATCAACAACACCATAATTGAAAAATTCAACGCCCTGCTGGATGAATATGTGACTCATGAAATCAGGCACCGCGGCTTGCCGACCGTGGCGTATTTCGCCGATAAACTTAATCTATCGCCGGGCTATTTCGGCGAACTCGTCAAGACGAGCACCGGAACAACTGCAAAAGACATGATAGCCGACCGGCTTGTGTGCTCGGCACGAGAATTGCTTAACGACCTCACGCTATCTATAACACAGGTAGGCGATATGCTCGGCTTTGAATACCCTCAACATTTCGTACGCTTTTTCAAACGTCGCACCGGACGCACGCCTAAAGAATATAGGACAATTTCAAACAATTGAATACAACCCCAATTTTACGGCTCTTACTGATTCCGGCAGTCATGATGGAAGGGTCGAGGCTCTTCAGATGCTCCTGTGTGCTTACGGCAATAACTCTGCTTGCTAATCAACATATTTATTGAGTTTCTACTTGCAATTAAAAAAAATATTGTACTTTTACAAAGTATTGCCTCATATAACGCAATTCATAATATATAGAGCTTAACAGCTATTGTTTCGTAAGGAAAGGCAACCTGAAAATAACCGACCTGAAAAGCAATACAAAGATGAGTTTATTACCATCCTTTTAGCTGGCAAAACAGAAATTACATAATACACCATAATGAAGATTATCATCACAATTCTGAGCATACTCGTAATGCTATGCTGTCCTTTGCACAGCGACGCAAAGAAAAAAAGCAAGAAAACCGTTGTGCCACAAATGCAGAACTATCCAAGTGCCACAATCGGCGAATACCGCATGCACGGTGGCGATGTGTTGATGAGGGTAAAAGTGTTGATGCCTGAAGAATTAAAAAAGGCTTCGGAGGAAGAGCAGAAGATTGCTTTCAAGCAGTTGGCGCAGAGGCTTAATACCGGCGCTATAACCGCTTATCTTCGCAACTACCTTATTAACAGGGAAACAGTCCATGCCATGAATTTCAATGATGATTGCACTATCGAAAAGAAATTCAACGTGCCATATCCAATGTTTGTGTATGTTAAGCCATTCGACAATGTATATATGAGTCCCGGCGATACCGTTGACATTATAATAAATATCGAAGCAAAATCGAAGGAAGAGGGCATTATCATCGATGGCACGGGTCTTAGCGGCGAAGTAAACCGAACGATGAAAGATATCAACAGCAAATATCTTACTCGGGAGAACTATGCTTCCTACAGTATAAATAAGGCCGACCAGATAAACTCGCTCATGATGTGGAAGAATAATCAGGTGGCGCGCCTGGACAGCATGGTGATGAAGATGAATGCCGGACTGCCGGAACTCGCCGACTGCTCTCCGCTGGCCTCTGACATCATTCGCACCAGTATCTTGACATGGTATGCCATGATACTCTTGGACTCATACGACAACTATCTGCAAGATGATTATGACCGGGATGCATATTGGCGTAACTATTTTGATTTTCTCGCTCCACGCGAAAAATATCTGCTCGACAATCCTCTGCTGATGATAAGTGCCGATCATTTCTATTTCAATCGCATGGAGTTTGCGCCATTTTTGCCTATACAACCCAAAGTGATGTCATCATATCCTCATCAATATGATAAGGAGAAAGATTTCTTATACGGTGATTCGCTCTATACAATGCGCAGGTCATTGGCCGACGGCATTAAAAAGATAAGCGATAACCTTAATATAAGTTCAGCCAATCTTACCTTGCAGATATGCTTGATGAATTGGGTATTCTATGCCATGGATAAGAAACTATTCTATGATGACGACTACGAGAGCTATGCCGAACTTCTGGCCAACATATTGCCTTACATCACCAATCCCGACCTTGCACGCATAACGACTCTCTCCTATCGCGACTTCGTAAAAGAGCATGAGGCGCAGGCTGTAGAAGAAAAGCCACTGACTAAGGCCGATTCAATATTTCAGCGCATTATAGAGCCATATAAGGGAAATGTGATTATTGTTGATTTCTGGTCGATGACATGCGGTCCTTGCCGTGCAGGGATGCTCAACGACCGAGAGAAAGTGGAGGATCTGAAAGATAAGCCTGTGAAGTTCCTCTATGTCACCTACGATACACCGGAAAAGTGCAATCCATGGTTAGACGAGAACAACATCAAGGGCGAGCATATTTTCATAAACAATGCCGAATGGGGTCAGATGCAGGAGAAGTTCAACTTTAGTGGCATTCCATTTCATCTGCTTGTCGACAAAACCGGTAAAGTGAGAACCGATGTTGAGAGCTTCACAGATCTGTTGAACGAATAATTACGTTGGACCGATAGCGCTAAGGCAATTCATTCCATGAAACATCTTTAGGCCAATGAATAGAAGAATCCTTTTGGGAGATTTTCGGGGAATTTTTGCTATTTTTGCCGTATGAACAGAATGACGAACAGGCAAGTGTGGTGCGATGACATTCAGCCTATAGAGAATCTTTGCTTTGAACCGGTAGAGCGCAGCTACATGAATGTGGTTGTGATTCGCATAATTATCGTATATATTCTTTTGATGGCGTGTGCGTTGCTCATTCCGCTGATGTGGGAACAATGGTTGCCCATGCTGATTGTAGATTGTGTCTTGGCAGTTGCCTTCGTCGTGAATGTGGCATTGGCCCACAAAATATATAATTTCAAGGGTTATGCACTTCGCGAAAGGGACATATCCTACCGCACGGGGATATTTTTCACTTCGGTCACCACGATTCCTTTCAGCAAGATTCAGCAGGTGAGCTTGCGCATGAATTTGGTAAGCCGCATTTTCAAGCTCTACTATGTCGATGTTGTAAACGGCTCGCAATCGGCCTCCAACCGGCTCACCATACCCGGGCTGACGCTTGAAAACGCCGAGCGGCTTAAATCATTGCTCATCAATAAAGCCGACTGCGACAATGACTGACTTCTCCACTCCCCGGCGAATGAGCCCCGGCGCATTCGTGATAATGTTTCTGAAATCGTTCAAAGATATTGTAGGGGCGGCATTCGTTGCATTGGTGTATATGCTCTACAACAGCCACGATTCAGGAGGACGACTATTCTGGAAATTTGCCTTGGCGGCAGGAATCATACTCACTTATTCCCTTGCAGTGGCGTTCACGAGATATTATTTCAGAAAATTCCATATCGAGGGCGACAAACTGATATATACCCGTGGACTCGCGGAAAAGCAGACAACAAGCATACCGCTTTCACGAATCCATACACTGCGCACAAAAAGAGGATTGGTTTACCGACTTTTATCCATGCGCGGTGTCGCTTTCGACACTCTTGCAAGCGACAAGCAGGAAGTGGAGCTGATTCTCGACGAGAGGGATTGGCAGATGCTACTGGAGCGCGTCAGTAAGGGCGAGAATTTTGCCCATATAACCGACGATTCTGTTGCGCTTCCGCCACCCGTAAAGGATGACACACGGAGCATAAGCAATTTAAACATACTGAAAGGCGCACTGTGCCAAAATCATCTCAAGGGATTTGCCGTACTTGCCACCGTTACCTTGGCTCTGTTTGACAAGATAAGCCAAATCGATGACAACGCCACCGACCGAATAATAGAGTATATCGGGACCCATGCCGGCGATGTGATGCCCACAGCCTGGCAGTGCCTGTGCCTCCTTGTAGCCATATATCTAATAGTGATGGCGCTGTGGACGGGTAAAATAGCCTTGCGATACGGCAACATGACATTGAGGATGACCGATAACCTACTGACGATTGAATCGGGCCTTGTGTCGCGGTTTACATGCCGGCTCGCACGTGAAAAGACTACCGTGCTCACGATAAAGCGGAATCCGCTTGAAAAGATTGCCGGATGTCAAACCATCTCGCTGCATCAGGCCGAGAATGCTACCGACAGTAAAAATGAAGGCGGCATACGCATTTACGGGTCAAATCTCGGCGACGAGCTGCTCGCATGGTGGCTTGGCAACAACGGCAGCGTGAACGACACTACCCTGCTCTCGGCCGCATCGGGCATAGGATTGCTGATGCGCACATTCATCCCGCATCTGCTATTGGCAGCCGGCGGTGCTGCGATAATAATGATCAGCACAAAGCTTGCACTGGCCGCCGTAATGGCCGGCGCGGTCTACGCCGCAATTGCAGCCGTGCGTGCGGCAATGGCCTGGAAGCACAGCAGCATAGAATTGAAAGAGTCGTATATGAAGATAAACCGAGGCAACATTGCATGCATACGCGAGTATATAAGATACCGTGACATTCAATCGGTGGCCATTGCAAGCACTCCGTTTACCCCTTACACCGGGCGAGTGTCGATTAATGTGTCAACCAATGCCGGCTGCGCCACGGTGTCCTCGCTGGCAATGGACGAGGCTCTTGCCATACGCAACTATATTCTCGACGGCAAAGTCAGCTCAAGCGCGTCAGAATCGGTTGTATGACACCTTACCGAATAGTATAATTATTACGCGTTATCTTTTCTCAAATAAACCATATCGCGGAGTATCACCCCCTCTTCGATAATAGGATTGGAATAGTTGTCGGTGAAAAAATTTGGTATGCGGTGAGAATAGCGATAACCACATTTTTCATAAAAGCGAAGAGTTGATGGAGTTTCACCTGTACCGAGGATAATGGATTTATCAGGATTCTCACATTCTACATGTTTAAGCATTAATCTGCCAAAACCGCAACGATGGAAATCGGGGCGAACTGCAAGATTTTTAATCTCAACCGTTGTGTTATCAATAATCAAAGTCACGCATACAGCAATGGAAATATCGTTGGATATACCCACATATAGATTACCTTTTTGAAGATAGCGGTCAATCATCGCTTCCGATTCGTCACCGATGAGTAAAAGTTGTATAAACCGCTTTTTGTCGTTTTTGATTTCTACTATTTTAAAGTTTTCAGACATGATAGCATCCTATTTTTTATAATTTAAACGGTGTGTTACATGGCAACCGAGATAATCCTGTGCACTATGAGGAATGACAGGTATACGCTCCTATGGACTTAGGGCTAAATTTTAGCCAGACGAGCCCCTATGATACTATTTCTTTTCATCGCAGCTGTAGACGCGGAGGAATCTTAGATGCCGAGTAGGCGAATTGCTTGAAAAAGGCTGTCGACTGATACAACCCCATCAGGTACATCGACACGGGGCTTGCCATGTCTTGGCTGAAGAAAGAATGCCGTCCATCCGGCGTCCAAAGCTCCCTTTATGTCGGTATTGATATTATCGCCTATCATGATATGTTGGGAGGGGTCTTGAACACCGACGGTTTCCATGGCGTATTTGTAAAGTCGCACATTGGGTTTCATAATGTCGATGTCATCACTTAGCACAACCCTATCGATATATCCCGTAAGTCCGGCGCGTTCTATTTTGCGTCCCTGAACGCAACTGAATCCATTGCTCAGGATGCCGACTTTCGTTCCTGACCTACGTACTGCCGAAAGAGCCTCGACCGCGCCCGGGACAAGTTCTTTTTCGTTTGCAAGCAAATTAAGATACAACCGGCTTAGATCATCAGATATCCGGCCGGCTTCATGTTTCGGCATCCCGGCTTCGACAAGCGGTCGTCGGAAACGCTCCGCTTTAAGAAATGTCGATGTTATTTCGCCGCGTGCCGCCGCATCCCAAAGAGCGTGGTTGTGCTTCTCGTAGCATCTAATCCAGCAATACTGATCGGAGAACCAACGGTTAAGTTTTGCATAGTGAAATGTCTTGACGAGTGCAATGCGTGAATTTGTTGTAAAATCAATAAGTGTGTCGTCAAGATCAAACCACAGCCATTTTATATCGCAATTATTATATATCATGTAGTATTACAATTATGACTCACAAGAGTTACATCGAACACATTTTTATTCCCGTAGGTCTTGGATACAGTTATTATCAATCCGAATACAAAAGTAGTGTAAATCCCGCAAAATTTCTCGTCCACAGATGAAAATCAGTGTTTGACGGCTCATTTTTTCCACTTTTCACGATATTGATTCTTCAAGCGTTCGACATCAAATAATGAAATCGATTATGGTGTACCTCAACCTTCACGGATGTCATAAGGTTATATTTACAGCAACTCCTTCTCCTGCATCATTCCTTCGTATTTATTGAATAATCAGATGACTATATCACATTTGTGAGATTTTATTTAACTTTGCGACCTGAAATAAACCAAATATGATAAGATGGCAACATTGAATTCCAAGATTTCTAAAGCTATTTTTGCTGTGGTTGCCTCTTTTGTTGTCAATCTTGCATGGCAAAATGTATGGCGCATCACTTCACTTCTCGATATACCAAGCCAAACTGTGCTCAACTCTTCAATACGGGATCTACTAATGGCACTTTCTGTTTTTATAGTTCTCTCTATTGTTGTTAAGCCCCAGAAGGAGTGTTTATTTCTCGGGCTTGAATCAAATTTTGCAAAAGGATTTTTGGTAGCTATAATTTCGGTATTACCTCTATATATCGTATTTCCTATTATTGGAACAATAAATCCCGATTTAACATTTTCGTTGCTTGTAAGGAAGAGCCTTCTACCGGGATTCATAGAGGAACTTTTATGCCGTGCCTTTATGTTTGGATTATTTTTCCGATATGCAAAAATAGGCTTTTTCTGGGCTACACTATTCCCTGCAGCTTTATTTGGTCTTGCTCATACCTATCAGGGGCATGACATGATTTCAAGCCTTGCAGCATTTGGTGTCACATTTATTGGAGCTGTGTATTTCAGTTGGATGTACGTTGCTTGGAACTTCAATCTTTGGGTTCCAATCGGATTACATATTTTGATGAATCTCGCATGGTTTATTTTTACTATGGAGGGTACGGAGAATGCTGCCGGAGGTCTGATTTCTAATATTGCTCGTGTCATTAGCATACTTTTGGCTGTCGGATTAACGATATGGTATAAGAGAAAGAACGGAACCAAAGTTTTCAGCTATACAGTCTGGCAACTCTAAACTGCGTTAAAATATTTGACTACACAAAATGAAGAGTTGAAAATACACTTTATAAATATACTCAAAGTATATTATAATATTAAAATTTCAACCAAATAAGAAATTTTTCCTCCAGTTCATTTTAGTTCATTCTATTGCATATAAGAAAATCCTGCAATTAAATGAGTTGCAGGATTTTTCATTGCCTTTCACCAGACTTTGGTGGAGCTGGAGGAACTTGAACCTTACACTCCAAATGGAGCTATATCAATGATTTAGATAGTCGTCAATGATTATAGGGAACAGAGATGGTGACGAAAAATCAGTCATTCTTGTCGGTCCTCTTGGTGATGCAATAACGAGGCGTTTTTACATAATGCCAAGGTAGTGAATTTTAGCCATAAAACAAATCTGAGGTTCGTTTTAACGATTCTTATGCCTAGTGTTAAACATCACTCAATTCCCAAAATGAGCCTGAGCTTATTGGCTTCAGCCTTAAGTTTCCGAGGATTGGTCGTCTTGAGTTTTTGTAGATTCTGAATCTTCCATTTGACGGATGGAAAATCAAAGAACATCGAATACGGACTTTCCTCTCGGTTGACAGTCAGTTCCTCATAGCTGACAAGAAATCTCTTGTCAGCCTCGGTCATAATGTCGTTGACTCCTTTTATAAGCTTGTTTCTTGTCATCTCGAATTCCTCATAGCTGAACGGAATATCGCTCATCCCCACAAACTGGTTCTCCATTGCCTCCCTCTGATCTATAAAATTTGGAGAGAAGGATTCGTGAATGGGTCTGTCGCTGCCAAGTAGACAATATATAATTCCATCCTTGACTTCTGACAGAGGAATGTCCATTTGCTTCACATCGAATAAATCCCGAGGATGCTGCCGTGAAAGAGCAGCAGATATTTTGCCGCCATACAGTTGCGACAACGACACGATACGGGCATCCACTTCCATGCCGAACAGCCTCTGAGCTTTTTCGCATAAAGGGTATAATCTGGCCTCGCCGCATACCAAACCTCTCTTTGTTTGATTGACCTCTATCTTTACCTGACAGCCCTGTCTTTCACATGTGATTTTACAAATATCAAGACGGGATATGACTCTAATATCACTAAAACTTCGCTTGGTTTTGTCGGCAATTCTCATCAACGCCTCATTAATATACTTCAGACTAGTCGCTCTATCCTCTAGCGGTAAATATGTCACATCAATGTCTACCGAAAGGCGGTTAAGATTTTTCACGAACAGATTTATTGCGGTTCCTCCATGTATGGCGAAACACTCCTCATCCGTAACAAACGGCAATATTCTTAGGAGAAGCTCCACCTTCTTCTTATACACATCATTCATAGTCGGCAAGTTCTTTAGGTATTACAATATCATATTTGGCATTCTTCACGCCCCCTTTTGAATAACTCCTCGTCCCGGAGCCAAGAGAAATCTTTGATAAGTCAAGTTTTACGAACCAACGATGTCCCGCTTTCTCAGCCATATATAAAAACATTCTTTTTACTTTTACAGATGTGCAATTCTCTAGGAGTTGCTGAACCAAACCGGATCTAAGCGAAGTGAGCATCTCCATTAAATAGTAGACATCCATCAGATTATATTGGGTTGGCGACAACAACAGACATTCCATTATTGCTCTTTCGGGTGCGGCCAATGTTAATTGCCGACCGTTATATTCCATTTGTTCGACACCTACTTCTCCGAAAATTTTGGTTGAAACCTCTACTATGCGCATATCAAGTTCTGCCGAATTCAGCCATTTAGGAAGCCGCGGCCTTATCAGGGAGAAGATGACAGCAGCAGGTTTTCCCATAGCGACATAATGAGAGAATCCTTTTAATTCCAATGCCGAGGCAGCTCCTATATGATACGAAAGAGTACCTTGACTTTGATATGAAGCAAGTATCCCGTAAACAGTCGGATTATCACCGACAAAGGTATAAACTCCGGTGGCGACACGTTGAAGCCATCCCGATTCGGTATAATCGGAAATTTCGCTTCTGCTTAATCCTGATTTCTCAAGCCATGATGTAAGCAGAATTCCGTCAGAAGGAGTTTGCCTGCGTATATTATTTATCTTAGTTCCCATTATGCAATGATTAACACTACAAATATAGCACTAAAATAAATACACACCAAATGTATTCTTCAGAAAATGAATTGGTAACGAATAATTGTAAGTAGTAATTTTTATTTGCCCCCAATTATATTGAAAATCAGTCAAATAAAAAAGTCCTAACCTATGATATGTTGAGGTTAGAACCTATATTGTGGAGCTGGAGGGGATTGAACCCTCGTCCAAACGTGGAGTTAATGAGCTTTCTACATGCTTAGTCTTGACTTGGTTGTAGGGCAATGACAGGTTCAAGACCGCCAATCGTTGCCTTAGCCTTTAAAATTTCGGAAACCGCGCAAGGCTCTTGGCTTCCTATTCCCGATTTACCTGCACCACCTTATCGATCCGTCTCGGAAAAAGGACAATCGGGTGATGTCTTGTCTTCGCCACTGTGGCAAAGATTAAGCTAATCTACTGTACTTCGATTAAGCAGCAAGAGCGTAGTTGTTTTCGCCATTTAAAATTTTGATGTCCCATATTATAGAGCGTAGCCATCATTGCTCTGCATGCTTACACACCACCTCTACACGCTGTCAAAGCCAGTCAGCCCCGTAGATTTTGTGTAATTGGATGCAAATTTACTAATTTATATGTGATAATATAGCAATTGTCGAGTTTTTAACACTTTTACAGTACATTAATGGATTAATTAAAGTTTTGTAGTATATATTACGGAGTATAATTGGTACCTTTGCACCCAAAAATAAAAATAGAGAGTTGAATAGATCTGTTAGAAAAATGAAATCGCATCAACCTTCGCTGGTTGCATCACTCATTCCTATTGCTGCTCTTATTTCCGGATTGGTAGCAGTCATTGTCACAAGCGGAGCCGATGCAGTGCAAAATATGAGCCAACCTATCCTTCTTACCGGAGCGTTGATTGCATTGCTTATAGCGATAGTGTTTTATCGCCGTCCGATGAAAGCATTCCGCATAGGCCTGATGAAAAGTGCGTCACAGATACTGCCCACAGTGCCCATTTTGTTGATGATAGGAACCGTATCGGCCACATGGATGCTTAGCGGAGTTGTGCCTACGCTTATCGACTACGGACTCGTGGCACTTAATCCCAAGATGTTTCTGTTTACCACCTGTGCAGTGTGCGCATTGATTTCGGTGTTGAGCGGAAGCTCCTGGACCACCATAGCAACCATAGGCGTTGCATTCATGGGCATAGGCACCGTGTGGGGCTACAGCCCGGGGTGGATAGCCGGAGCCATAATATCGGGAGCCTATTTCGGCGACAAAATATCACCGTTGTCCGACACTACGGTTCTGGCGTCATCGACCTGTGGCGTAAAGCTGTTTCCCCACATACGTTACATGATGATCACCACAGTACCGGCAATAGTCATAGCACTTGCAGTATTTGCATTAGTGGGCATATTGACTCCACCCACCTCGCAGGAACAGTCGTCGGACATGATGCGCTATCTTCATGCCACGTTCAACATAACCCCGTGGACACTTCTCATCCCCTGTGCCACAATACTGTTGCTTGTGATGAAGCTCGGCACCACGACAACACTTGCGCTCAGCACACTGTTGGGCTCCATAGGCATATTCCTGTTCCAGCCGTCGCTGTTATCGACGATTGAGGGCACCGACAATCCGTCGCTGCTTATTCATGCAAAGACAATAATCAACATCCTTGCATCGGAAACATCAATACCCACAGGTCATGAGCTGCTCGACTCGCTTGTGTCGACAGGCGGCATGAAAGGAATGCTTTCAACCATATTACTTATACTGTGCGCAATGATATTCGGAGGCGTCATGATTGGAACCGGCATGGTATCCACAATCACACATTCGGTGACCAAACGTCTTAAACGCTCCCAAAGCATAGTGTCGGCCACCGTGGGAACGGGGCTTATGCTGAACGCCTGCACCGGCGACCAGTATCTTTCCATAATACTCAACGGTAATCTGTACCGCAACTTGTACCACCGCAGCCGATTGGAGCCGAGGCTTCTGAGCCGTTCAATCGAGGATTCGACTTCAGTTACTTCTGTATTGATTCCGTGGAATTCTTGCGGACTCACTCAGTCGTCGGTTCTCGGAGTCGCAACACTGCATTACCTGCCCTACTGCATATTCAACATAATGAGCCCGTTGATCACAATAGCAATAGCATGGGCAGGATTCCGCATACGCAAACCTACCTATAAAGCAATAGCATAATAGTCGAATATTCTATTATCATGAACACGCAGTAGGGAACAATCCACCGCCATTGGATTGTTCCTTTTTTAACATTTAACTTTTTTAGCATTATCTCAAGGAACTCACGTAACTTAGGCTATTTTCATACATTATGCCGATATAGTCGCCAATCGGCAACGTTAACATCGGTTATTAAGAACTAATTATGCTTGAATGTGTTATTATTGTATAATCATACATTAATACTACATCCTATGGTACACCGTAAATATCTTTTCACCATCGTTGGACTATTAATACTCCTTTCATGCAGCAGCAGTCTATGGGACGAATTACCCGGTCCCATCTCGGAATTTCTGTCGACCTACTATCCGTCATCAACAATAAGCAGCTACTCGGAGCATAACGGAGAATACTATGTAACGGTGAAAAACGGAGCGTCACTTACATTTGACAGCAACTACCATTGGACCTTAATAAACGGAAACGGAGAAGTGCTGCCACAAGTATTTCTATACGACCAACTCCCGCCGGCTCTATATCAGTACATAGAAAGCCTTGAAGCGCTCGACGATGTATATGTAGCCTCCAACAACGCACGCAACTGCATGCTAACGCTCAAGGGCTGTACAGTGGATTACATTTACGAAACAGGAAAAATAAGCGAAATCAGGATGAAATAGGCTATCGCTTATAAAATCTCAATTGACTGCGATATACAGGGAATTTAAGCGTCAATATCATGTCATCGTCAACCATCGAGAACGTATCGTCGTCCATAGGCTCCATCATGCTGTCATACCACGTAAGGTCGTAATGCGACTTGAAGGGAGTCGGCTTCATGCTACCTTTTATCATCATGGGTTTCCACATGGATGAATTGACCTCGGCACCGTCCACATACAACAGCACATATTCATCACCCTCCTTCACTATAGCCAGATCATAACGGCCTCCCAACCGAGCCCGAGAATCATCGGTTTCCCGGTCAAGATAGCTCCAATAACCCTCAAGAGGATCGACACTTGAGGCAAATCGTTCATCAAGCACCGTCCTTGAATAGGTGCTCGTCAACAATCTGGGCTTATTTTCCTCCGACTCAGCAACCAATGACAATAGCTTAAATCGGCCGCTGTATAGAATCGCACATTGAGGCTCCACCGGCTTAGGGCATTCAACATCCATGACAAGCTCCGGCTCCTTAGCGCCTATAAACAGCTTCATCCGCCCACTCTCCCACTCCACAGCAAGCGAATTGGCACCTTTTTGAAGGCTCACACCACGCTCCAGCGTGGTGACATGCTTAACCGCCTCCTCACCGTTATGCCTCTCTACAACCGTCAGGTCGAGTACTCTTGAGTCGGTCAAATCACCAAAATCAGTGTTCCTGACTCCGATTCTCGCCATGCAGCAATTTGCATCGTCGACATAGTTCCAGGCTATTCCCCACCATTCCTTGGACGAACCTCGCCGTTCCTTCACACCCGTCAGCTCTCCGCGAGCTTCAACGGCAATGAACACGCCTGAAGTATCGACATTGAATTCCGGGATGTTGTCGCCCCACGACAACGGGTCATAGTATTCACGCTTTTGTGAATTGCATGAAAACACAACGGCAATAGCCAGGATAATTGAGAAGAGATGTTTCATGGTGATGTAATATTTACGATATGAGAATGAATCGACGGTTGATCGGCAACCTCCGACTCACTCTTTTATGTCACTGACAGTGTCGCTGTCGGTAATGTCACGCACAACTTTACATGGATTGCCGAAAGCGAGCACTCCCGCAGGAATATCATGAGTTACGACACTTCCGGCACCTATAACCGCACGCTCTCCAATAGTGACTCCGGGCAGAATCGTAACCCCTGCGCCAATCCACACGTTGTCACCTATAGTTACCGGCTTGGAGCGCATTATGCCCTCGTTACGCTGACGATGATCAAGAGCGTGAATTACCGTATATATGCCTACATTGGGGCCGATGAACACGTTACTGCCTATCGTGACCTGAGCCTCGTCGAGTATTGTGAGATTATAGTTGCCTACAAAGTTCGGGCCTATGCTGATATTGGTTCCAAAATCACAGTGAAACGGACTGTGGATGTCGAAGGGCTCTTCAATCTTGCCGATAAGACCGCGCATGATGTCATGACGACTGTCACGCTGCTTAGGCGACAATGAATTGTACCGGAAACAGAGTTCTTCGGCCTTTATCAAAGCCTCATATATTTCATTAGTAAATCCGTTATGCCAGCATCCGCTTCGCATCAATTCAAGACTGTCCATTATCGTAAATCATTTTTTCTATACATTCGACAAAATCAACATCGGGCATATCCCACGGAAGCCAATGGATATGGTAGCCTCGGCGTTCCATCCCCCTGAACCAAGTCATCTGACGCTTGGCAAACTGGTGTATCGCTATTTCAAGCTCACGCACCATGTCATCATAACTCATATCGCCTACCACGTAACGGGTCAGATATTTGTACTCAAGTCCGTAGTATATCAAGTCGTCGGGAGCTACTCCCTGGTCAATCAACCGGCGCACCTCATCGACCATTCCCGAGTCAAGACGGGCTTTAAGGCGATCCGATATGCGCTTGCGCCTCGAATCGCGGTCAATGTCGACACCTATAATCGTCACGTCGCTCATGGGATGTGGCTCGGTCAGCACCGCCTCGTCGGGATGCTCGCGATAGTAGTGCTGAATCTCAATCGCGCGTATGGCCCGCTTGCAGCTGTCGACATCGGTAGTGTTGTGCAGAACCTTTATCTCACTTAATATTGCAGTAAGTTCATCCAGCGACTTTCCGGCAAACGATTCGCGCAGTTCACGGTTTTCGGGCACTTCAGGCAACCTCACTCCGCTTATCACCGATTCCACGTAGAGTCCCGTGCCTCCGCACATTATAGGCAGCTTTCCTCGACTCTTAATGTCGTCGTACACGGCATCGAAATCACGCAGATACTCGTAGAGATTATAGCGATAGCCGGCCGGACATATATCAATCAGATGATATGGCACCGTGCCGTATTCGTCCAAATCTTTTCCGGTTCCCAAGTCCATGCCGCGATAAATCTGTCGGGAATCGGCACTTATTATCTCCCCGTCGAAATGACGGGCAAGATCGACGGCGCGTGCAGTCTTGCCCGATGCCGTAGGACCGGTAACGACAAGCAGCTTAGTCCTCAAATCCTTCAACATATTTACGCCAGAATTTTCTGAATTTGAAGAAATGGCTGTCGGCATTGTCCTTCACAACTCTAAGCCACACCGGGTCATTGAAATTCACATCCATCTTATTCAGGTCGTGAAGATGGAATGTGGGTTTATAGTGCTTTATGTCGTATAACCTAAACCCGTCACGATTGTATGTCTTACATGCAACCACAATGTTATATAACCTTAACATTTCCGACCTCATCAATGAAGTAAGTCTATTGGATGCCATCATTTCGTGAAGTTCATGCTGAGTACACCACACGCCCTTCAACCGCGAAGAATCAAGCTCCGACTTCCCCGAGAAGAAGCAAGCGTAGTGGAAAATGTTGCTGTCGGAGTAGTAGTTGAAATTCTCATACAAGAACTTTATTTCCACCTTGCGATGCAGGCCCGACAACATTCTGAAATTCTGTTCGGCATCATACATGGTCACTTTCTCACGATAAGGCACATACATTTTAGCCGGAGTGTCGACCTTCTCGTCAGACAGTTCATCGGCAGGCACCTTCAGAAATATGTTGTCGTCACACAACAGTATGTAACGAATCAGAGTCGAATCGCCACGGTCGTTGTCCTCACCCACAACATTCTTGCGATAGAAAGCATAAATGCCCATATAACGCAAGCGCAGATAAATCAACGACAGCACATATAATATCACCGGAATCCAGACAAAAAAGAATCGATCAGGCGTATTCAAGTTGACATTATGATAGAACAACCAATAATACAGCCACCCGAATAGCGTCATTGCACCCGACAACATTATCAACAATCTAATCTGATAGATGCTTTCATGACTGAATATACGCCCAAGAAATCCACGCTCGGCAGGGAGTCCGTACCTTATGTGACACTGAAAACAGAATGCCAATCGGGAACGACGCAGATAAATCCATAAAGAAAACACAAATGTGACAGGAGCGATGACAAGAACCGAAATATAGGGAATTTTACGGTTGGAGAGTCCTATGACATACTCCTGCGGATCGATGAACTCCATGTAATAGATGTTGATGCCCACCATTATTACAGCCGTGAAGAAGAGTATGCGGGTAGTAAGGAAGGGCAACAGATTGCACACGGGCGCCTTTTCATCCTTGTTTTTCAATAAGCCCACAAAGAGGAGCTCAAGGATAAGCACAACCGCCGGCAGCCACACCTTGGATACAATCGGCGAAAGAAACACTATAAAATTTATAGCGCCAAACGAGATGGCCCAATGATTCCACAGGCTCGATATTCCTCGGTTGTTGGCATGATTACGGCGTTTATGCATGATCAATTATCTACTTTAAGTTATTATTGAAGGAATCAAGCATTTTCAGATAGACCACACTCCGTGAATTACATCCGTAAATCGAATGGTTCATGTTAGGGAAGAGAAACATGTCACAGATCTTGCCTTCGGACTGCAAAGCCGAAACATACTGCAAAGTGTTCATCAGATGCACATTGTCATCAGCCGTACCGTGCATGAGCAGAAGCCGGCAATTCATGTCACCTACACGATTTATCGGAGCGCTTTCATTATAGCCATCCTCGTTTTCACGCGGAGTGAGCATAAAACGCTCGGCATATACAGTGTCATAGTAGCGCCAGTCGGTTACCGGAGCAACAGCAACAGCTGCCTTATAAGGATTATCGGATGCGGAAGCAGCCATAAGCGCTTCATATCCGCCATAACTCCATCCATATATTCCTATGCGCGAACCGTCGACATAGGGAAGATTAGCCGCATAACGGGCCGCATTGACCTGGTCGATAGTTTCATAATGTCCGAGATTGCGATACACGACATCCTTGAATGCCTTGCCTCGACCTCCGGTACCGCGTCCGTCGACACTTATAACGATGTAACCCTGCGACACAAAGTAATAGTCCCAATCCATTCGCCACCTGTTGAGGACCTCCTGCGAACCGGGACCGCTGTACTGTGACATTATCACCGGATATTTGCGTGACGGAGTGAAATCAACGGGTTTCAAGATCATTCCGTTCAACGTATTGCCGTCGGAATTCATTGTAAAAAACTCACGCTGCGGCAACGCGGGATAACGTGACAAGTAGTCGGAATTATCCTCAAGCACTCTCAGCATGCCTCCTTTAGAGCTGTTGAGCGTGTAAACGGGAGGAGTCGTTATGTTGCTGTAGGACATCGTATAGAAGGCCATGTCGGGAGAGAAGATTGCCGACGAACTTCCTTCGGCCTCCCCTATCGTGGTGAGTTTGCCCTTAGCGTCGAGTCGGCTTACGGTGCGATTTATGGCACCGTTAATCGTCGACTGAAAATAGTGGGCGCCCTGAACATTATCGTAACCATAGTATGCCGTGACATCATAGTCGCCTGAAGTTATCTGGCGCATCATCGCTCCGGAATAGCTGTACTGATAGAGATGATTGTAGCCTGAACGCTCCGACGATACTACAAAAAAGTCGGGATAATAACGGGTAATCTCCCACGCTGATTCATCGACCCATCCGTCGGCCACCTCATCGACATAGAGCGACTTGCTCACGGTGGACTTAGGATTGATCAAGTACATTTCCAGTCGATTCTGGGCACGGTTCAGGGTAGTCACAACAAGACGCTCGGGAGTGAGCGCATAGCTTATGCGAGGAATGTACTCGATGCGGCTGTCGGAAAGCTCGATGTTCTTGGTCTTGCGCGTTTCCACATCATAACTGTGAAGCGTTACGATCGAGTTTGGCTCTCCAGCGACAGGATATTTATAGGTATATGCTCCAGGGTAGAGTGCATATTGATTCATTGGATCGCAAGTACCCTGATAGAGCGGAAACGAATAGAGCGGGACATTGCTCTCATTGTATTTCAGATAACAAAGCGTGAGATTGTCGGGAGCCCATGTCATGGAGCAATTGGTGGAAAATTCCTCCTCATAGGTCCAGTCGGGAACACCGTTTATAACCTCGTTAACGCGTCCGTCGGTGGTAACGGCCACTTCGGTGTTATAATCGAGCTTGCGCAAGTAGATGTTATTGTCGCTCACAAAAGCCACCATGCGGCCGTCGGGCGACCAAATCGGCGACTGCTGTGTGCGATGCTCGGTGCTCAAGGGCGACAATACGTTATGTCGTATCTCATATATGTAATACTCGGCCTTGAATGAACGACGATAAACGGGAGTCGACTTTTCATAAATCAATATTTTGGACTCGTCGGGGCTCAGTTCATAAGCCGCGATGCGCTTCACTTGGTTGTCACGCGTATTTGCGGCATCGAGCACAACTTCAATCTCCTTTCCCGACTTTATGTCATACTTTACAATTTTGGTATTGTCATCGGCAAGTGCGAGGCAGTTTTTACCATCGGCAAGATATGTGACGGTGGAAGGCGCTTTTGCGGCATTGGCTGGATATACATAGGGAGCTATGTCATCGGCAGTCACGGCATAAGCCGCCGACGGAATCAACAGGGGAAACAGCAATAAGTATCTAAACTTCATAATATTGAAACTTTACTATCGAAATAAACATCTTAAAACAGCGACATCTGCGCCGAATTGTCGGGAGCCGACTTGCGTTGCGGTTCCTGATAACCGAAGTCGGAGTCGGAGCTTACGCCCGTAGCCTTTGCGACTACACCCTCGGGGGGCGTTGCAATCAACCATTCAGTATCATTAAGGCTTTCATCTATCGCCGATATTTTGGGAGCCTTCTTACGGCGTCGCGTCTTGTCGTTAACCGGAGTTGTTGCAGCAGCCTCCTCCGATACACGCTTGAGAGCTTCTATCTCATTACGCAACTCAGTTTCGGAAGCGGCTCTGTCGTGGAGATTTCGCTCGATTGTCGTTTTCAGGGTTTCATTTTCCTTCTCCAATCGGGCTATTTGGTCGGTCATCGACTCCTTTTCAGCCTTAAGTGCGCTTATGCGCTCGTTACGCTTGTTTATGATTGCCTCACACTGCTCAATCTTGTCCTGGACATCGGCTGCAATCTCAAGATTGTCGTTGGCCTCTTTCAACTCCTCACGACAGGCTTCAAGCTCTTCGAGAGTTGAACGATAACGCTCGTTGATTTCGTTATTGGCATTTACATGCTCCTCCATTTCATGGCGTGACTGGGCCAACCGGTTGCGAAGGTCGTTAATCATGTTGTCGGACATCGACATACGGGTCTTGAACAACTCCTCCTTCGATTCACGCTCCTTCACCTCCTTCTCGACCTCCTTTTTAAGTGAGGCGACTTCGGCTTCACGCATTGCGCTCGAAACATTCATCGATGTTATGCGGCGATTCAAGTCCTGGATGTCGTTCTGCTTTTCCTTCAACTCGGCCTCGACGCGTTCAAGGGCTGAAATCAACCTTATGTTCTCTTCCTGCAATTCGGTATTTGAGTTTTCCGACTTTGACTTTTCAAGCTGCTGACGCATTGCGTCCATCTGCCCCCGCATCTCGACAAGGTCATTCTCGCGCACGCCCGAAGCCTTCACTTTATTGACAAGGCTTTTGTTTTCAAGCTGATACTGCTCGTTCTCGGCTTGCAACTCAAGGATGCGGCGTTCAAGCTCCTGTACCTTGTCGGCCAATGCACGCTTCTGTCGGTCGGCACTCAACCGCTGTTGCGTCCATTGCTCTTCCTTTCCTTCAACGGCAGCACAACGTGACTGCAATTTACCGATTTCGGCCTGCAACGTTTCGCGGTCTTGAGCTATGCGCGAGTCACCCTCCTGACGAAGGCGTGACTTGATTCCTTCGATATACTCCTTGAATGATCCGTCGAGCGAATCATATAGATACTTACGCTGAGCCTCTATGTCAATACAATTCTTGATGAAGTCGGGCTGTGCATTGTTGAATACCTCCAGAAGGCTGTCAAAAACAGTAAGCGGGAAGTCGATATTCTCCACATCGACATCCGCTTTGGCAGGTGGCTGAGGCGACAATGTTTCAGGCTCGTCACTTGAATTATAATTGTTGTCTACGGCAACATCATCGACTTCATACTCCTCGTATTCGTCGTCGCTGCCGAAACCGAAAGCTCTTTTCAATGTCTTAAAAAAGGACATAACGCAATATTGCTATAAAAAATTAGTACTATATCGAAGTGTTAACTTCAGGCTTCACAACAACTCCGGAGCCTTTACGGCCATTAATGCCGATTGTAAGCGGAGCCGGGAACTTCACTATCCTGATGAAGTCGCTTTCATAAACGGCATCACAACCGTTGAGGAAATCGACATCATATATACCGTCGTTAGACGACGGGTCGATCGTAAAGTATCCGACACCAAACGATGTCAGGTTTTGGAAGAAATGAGTTCCCTGGCTCGGTTCTATGCGATAGTTCTTAAGCGATGACTCAACAATAAGACGCGCCGATGAAATGTGAGGCCATTTAACCGGTATGCCGAGCGCAGTGTCGCTTGAACCCCATCGTCCGGGACCAATGAGGACATAGCCTTCGTTACGCTCCGTAAAGTTACGATTTATTTTTTCAATTTCACGCGCTATCAGAGAATTATTTGACGATGAGAAGTTTTCGGGTCTTACATACACCACCGTATCCACATTGTCGATGTTGCCGTGACCCAATGCCGTGTTGCTTCTAAGCAAAACTTTCTCATCGGGAAGCCCGAGAATGCTCTCATCCACGATGTCCTTACGCTCAACGATAGGCCTTATCTGAAGCCAATACAGCGAGCCCTTGCCCCGGGCATCGACATCCAACACTCCGGCAAATTCAATCTCAACAGGGCGCCCCATCTCTTCCTGGCCCTTAGTAAGCATGAAATCGACTATCTCGGCAAGGGGGAACACCTTGTGCTGAAGGATGTTGGCGAATGTCACCACACGACGGCCCTCACCGAAATCGCTGTCACGAATCACCTGATCACGGAAATCGTAAGTTGACACCATGTAACGAAGGGCTCCCGTCTGAGCTACATCCTGTATGCGCAGCTTTGCGATATTGAACCCGTCGTCAACCTTGAAGTCAGCCTCGACGCCACGCTTCATGTCAAGAGCGTAGAACTTGGTCTGTGTGTCACGTAACGCAAGATCGAGCGTCGATGTTTGCAACACCTTGTCGGCGTGACGTGGTGAAAACCTGAGGCTCAACCCACCGTCGACTATATATTTACCGAGTCCCACGGCCACTTCCGTAACGCCGTCCTCGGGAATTTCATCGTTAATCGGATAGTAGTTAAGCGAGCGTCCTACTCCCGAGAACGAGGGGAAATAGTAGTCGCCCACCTGCTTTCCAACGACCTCCTGTATGATAACGGCCATTTTCTCCTGGTCGATGACATTGCTTGTCGCCGTCATATAGGCTTTGCTGTCGGCATAGAACACCGATGCGTAGACGCTCTTTATTGCATCGCCGAGCATGGCGAGCATCTCGTAACGGTCGTCGACATGAGGAATCATGTAGGTTGAATAGATTCCGGCAAACGGCTGGTAATGAGAGTCCTCAAGCAAACTCGAGCTACGAATGGCAAGAGGCTTGTCGACAACCTCAAACAGAGCGAAGAAATCCTCTATCAGACGCTCGGGCAGACGAGCCTGAAGGAAGTATTTAAGAATCTTCTCGTCAGGAATGTCGGACAACGCTACAGGATAGAGGTTGTTGGTTTCCATGAACTCATCGAATATGTCGGTACATATCACGACAGTGCGCGGAATTGTCAACGTAACGCCGTCATAGTTGTCACATATAGGATTCTTCTTTATTATCGAGTCGATGAAGGCAAGGCCGCGGCCCTTTCCTCCAAGCGACCCCTGCCCTATTCTCGCAAAGTTGGAATAGTGGTCAAAACGATCCTTGCGGAACACAGCCACAACTCCACGATTCTTCATCTTTCTATACTTGACAATCAAGTCAAAGAAGAGCTGACGCACAGCCGGAGCCTCCTCGATGTTACGGAACCGATGATTCTTAATCACCTCGGCTATGGGAAACATGGCACGCGAATAAAGCCATCGTGAAATGTCGTTGAACGAAGCATGATACAGCAACGACTTGGCCGGAATGTCAAAGATGTGCCGCTGAAGGTCCTTCAGGTCATGGATGCGCAGCAACTCCTCGCCCGTTTCAGGGTCACGGATTATGAAGTCACCGAATCCGAAGTCCTTCATTATGGTATTTCCCAGGTCGACAGGGAATTTCTTGGAATTCTTGTCAATGAAAGCGCCGCCGAATTCCTTTACCAGAGGTGCGTTTTCCTCCTCCGACGATTCCATTATTATGGGCAGATAAGGGTCACGCTCACGCAGATATTTGGCGAGCTTGATACCGGCCTTTGAATCCTTAACGCCTTCACGCTTGAACGACACATCGGATATGACACCGAGCATATTCTTGCCGTAGCGCTCATAGAGAGCCACGGCCTCCTCGTAGTCACGCGCAAGCATAACTTTTGGACGGCCGCGCATGCGCAGCATCTGCTCATGCTCATTGAGCGCCTCGGTGGAGAATATAAGCGACTGCTTAAGCAGGAACTTATAAAGCGTGGGCAATACCGACGAATAGAACCTGACCGAGTCCTCGACAAGCAAGATGAGCTGCACTCCCACTTCGTTTATGTCGTTGTCGGCATTCATCTTGTCCTCAAGCAGCTTGATTATGGCAAGCAGCAGGTCGACATTTCCCAGCCAGCTGAACACATAGTCGACAGCCGTCAAATCCTCTTTGGCAAGTCGCCGCGACACCTCCTTGGAGAATGGCGTGAGAACGATTATAGGGACATCGGGATAGCGTGACTTGATATCCTTGGCTCCGACAAAAGTTTCACTAAGGTCGATTCCAGGCATCATTATTATCAAGTCGAATCGCTTTACGGCAAGGAGGTCGAGAGCTTCCGACGGGCGAGATACACGAGTGACTCGCGGAGGCGAGCTAAGGTTTAGCGCCACGTATTCAAAATAGAGTTGTTCCTCAACACGCCCGTCCTCTTCCATCATGAAAGCGTCGTAAGGCGAAGCAACAAGAAGCACGTTGAATATGCGCCTCTGCATAAGGTCCTGAAATGCAGTATCTTTCAGATATAATTGGCTTACACTTTCCTCATTCATTTATTGCAAGATTTTAAATAACAAATTTAGCAATAAATAATAATATTAAGTAATTTAAGCCCACATTTTTTAATCATCGTTGACAAAAACAGCGAGCAAAAAAAAGAGTCGGCAACCAAAGGCTGCCGACCCACATATCAATTAGCTTGAAACATCATCAGAAGAGGCTCCAGCTGACAGTCAATCCGGCCATCACGATAGCCACCATCGACATGAGCTTGATAAGGATGTTAAGGCTGGGACCGGATGTATCCTTAAAGGGGTCACCGACAGTGTCACCCACTACAGTGGCCTTGTGTACCTCGCTACCCTTTCCTCCGAAGTTGCCTTCCTCGACATACTTTTTGGCGTTATCCCAGGCACCGCCTGCGTTGGCCATGAATATAGCGAGTACGAATCCCGACGACAGACCGCCGACAAGCAGACCGATAACACCGGGAACTCCGAAGATTATACCGGTTACGATGGGAGCAATAATCGCAAGCAACGACGGGAACACCATCTCACGCTGCGCACCCTTGGTCGAAATCTGTACGCAACGAGCGTAGTCGGGTTCTGCGTCACCTGTAAGTATACCCTTTATTTCACGGAACTGACGGCGAACCTCCTCAACCATGTGAGCGGCGGCGCGTCCCACGGCATTCATCGTAAGACCGCAGAAGAGGAATGCCATCATGCTGCCGATAAACATACCTGAAAGCACCTTAGGATTCATGAGGTTTACATCGTAATAGTTCATGAAGTCGGTAAACGAAGCCTCATGGATGGGCTTTGTCAAGTCGCCGAGATTAAGAGCTGTCTGTCCGAGTCGTGACAATCCGATGCGGATTTCCTCTATATATGAGGCCAAGAGAGCAAGACCGGTAAGAGCTGCCGAACCGATCGCGAAACCCTTTCCTGTAGCTGCAGTGGTGTTGCCGAGCGAGTCGAGAGCATCGGTGCGGCGGCGAACCTCTTCACCGAGGCCGCTCATTTCGGCGTTACCTCCGGCATTGTCGGCAATAGGACCGTAAGCGTCAGTGGCAAGAGTTATACCGAGAGTCGAGAGCATTCCCACAGCGGCGATGCCGATACCGTAAAGGCCCATGCTCACATTTGTCAGGTCATATCCCGATGCGAGCCAGTAAGAAAGGATAATACCTACAACCACTGCCAACACAGGAACTGCTGTTGAAACCATACCAAGACCGATACCCGATATAATAACGGTGGCCGGACCGGTAGTTCCACTCTCCGACAAACGGCGAGTGGGAGCATAGGACTGCGATGTATAGTATTCGGTGGAACGGCCAATAACTATACCCACCAGCAGACCGATCAAAACAGCAATGGCGATATTAAGCCAGTTGTCAATCTGGAGAAGCCACAGAATCAAGAATGTAGCGCCGACAATGAGCACCGAGCTGAGGTTGGTTCCGAATGAGAGCGAGTTGAGCAAGTCCTTCATCTTGGCGTTTTCCTTGGTATTAACCGAGAATATACCGATGATTGACAAGATGATGCCCACTGCGGCAATCAACATGGGGGCTACCACGGCCTTAAACTGCATGTCGACATCGCCCGAAGTCATATAAGCGGCGGCACCGAGAGCGGCGGTTGCAAGAATCGAGCCGCAATATGACTCATAAAGGTCAGCGCCCATACCGGCCACATCACCCACATTGTCACCCACATTGTCGGCAATAGTAGCGGGATTTCGGGGGTCGTCCTCGGGAATTCCTGCCTCAACCTTGCCCACAAGGTCGGCACCGACATCGGCAGCCTTTGTGTATATACCTCCGCCCACACGAGCAAACAGCGCCTGCGTGCTGGCACCCATTCCGAAGGTAAGCATCGTGGTGGTAATCATGCACAGTTTGGCGGTAGGAGTCGCCGGGTCGTTAGGCACGAAATAGTCAAGAACGAGATACCAGAACGATATGTCGAGCAATCCAAGACCCACGACAACAAGTCCCATCACAGCTCCGCTTCGGAAAGCGACACGCAATCCGCTGTTCAATGAATTGCGAGCGGCATTGGCAGTGCGGGCCGAAGCCTGAGTAGCCGTCTTCATTCCCAGGAATCCCGAAAGTCCCGAGAAGAAACCTCCGGTAAGGAATGCCACCGGCACCCATTGATTCTGCAAGTTGAATCCATAGGCCATAATTGAGAACAGGATAACAAGGCATAGGAACACCATGCCCACAATCTTGTACTGTTGTTTAAGATAAGACATCGCACCCTTACGCACATGGGATGCAATTTTCTGCATCAAAGGAGTGCCTTCGCTCTCTCCCATCATCTGACGGTAGAAGTGCCATGCAAGAAGCAAAGCAAGCAACGACGAAATCGGCACAATCCAAAATAATACTTGTTCCATTGTTACTAAATTTTTGGTTAAGAAATGTGAGTTACAAAGTTAATAATAAATGTGACGCAAAACTAAATGTAGAATCGGAAAATATTGAGAAAAAACTACACAAAACACGCCGTTTCTTCCATTTTTAAGCCGACAATCGTAAAAAAATTCAAGAAATATTGGGTATAATGCCCTTACTTTTAGTATCTTTGCAGCAAAATTCGCGGATGACTCGCTAAAGGCTTGAAATCCAAGCAAAATTTTAACAATCAAAAATATCGATATAAATCACTTTATGGCAACAACTGCAGATTTTAAAAACGGAATGTGCCTCGACATCGACGGCAACTACTTCTTCATCGTAGAGTTTCTTCATGTAAAACCCGGCAAGGGTCCGGCTTTCGTGCGCACCAAGCTCAAGAATGTCAAGACCGGCCGCATCCTTGACAAGACTTGGAACTCGGGCGTAAAGGTTGATGAAGTACGCATCGAGCGTCGTCCCTACCAATATCTATATAAGGATGACATGGGCTACAACTTCATGCACACCGAAACATTTGAACAAGTAGCAATCCCCGGCGAAAGCATCGACGGTGTTCAGTTCCTTAAAGAAGGTGATATATGCGAGGCCATGGTTCATGCTGCTTCCGACACAATCCTCACTTGCGAGATGCCCACCAGCGTAGTGCTTGAAATCACCTATACCGAGCCCGGAATAAAGGGTGACACAGCAACCAACACGCTTAAGCCCGCAACAGTGGAAACCGGCGCCGAAGTACGCGTGCCCCTGTTCTGTGAAACCGGCGACAAAGTGCGCATCGACACTCGCGACGGTTCATACGTAGAACGTGTAGAACGCGCAAAATCATAAACGAATCACCAACCAACCTTATCACATTTCAAGCCGCCTAATCCAATAACAGGATAAAGCGGCTTTGCTCATATCTGCTAATATTAACATTTAACACATCAAAACAATTCATGAACATCAGAAACATAACCGACGGCATATCATACGTTGGGGTAAACGACCGAACCACCCACCGATTTGAAGCCCTTTGGCCCCTTCCTGCAGGAGTGAGCTATAACTCTTACATAGTAAAAGGCTCGTCAAAAACGGCCCTCATCGACGGTGTGGAGATAAGCGAATGCGACAAGCTTCTCACCAACATCAGGGAGATAGCCGGCACCGAAACACCCGACTATCTGGTGATCAACCACATGGAACCCGACCACTCAGGCTCCATAAAAGTGCTGCGCAGCTTCTTCCCTGAAATGACCATAGTGGGCAATGCAAAGACCCTTGAAATGGTGAAAGGTTTTTACGGCATCGAGGACAATCTGCTCAAGGTGGCCGACAATGACACAATCGACCTTGGCGGATTGACACTGACATTCAAACTCACCCCCATGGTGCACTGGCCCGAAACCATGATGACCTACGTAAACGAGCGCAACGTGCTCTTCTCAGGCGATGGATTCGGATGTTTCGGCGCAATCAACGGCGGTGTAATCGACAGCGAAACCGATGTTGAGTACTACATCCCTGAAATGTACCGCTATTACTCCAACATCGTGGGCAAATACGGAGTGTTTGTGCAAAAAGCACTTGCCAAGCTCAAGGACTTGAAAATCGACTACATCTGCTCGACCCACGGCCCCGTGTGGCACGATGAAGTGAAGAGAATTGGCGGCATTTACGATAAGCTGAGCCGATATGAAGCCGAAACAGGCGTGGTGATAGTTTACGGCTCAATGTACGGCAACACCGAGGAGATGGCCGAAGCGATAGCGTCGCGCCTTGCCGAAAAGGGCATCAAGAACATACGCGTCCACAACGCATCCTACTCCCACCTCTCCTACATATTGAGCGACATATTCCGCTACAAAGGACTCATAATAGGAGCACCCACCTATTCCAACACTCTCTATCCGCCGATAGAAAGCGTGATGCAGGCGATCAAGACACGCGAACTAAAGAACCGCGTCGTAGCCACATTCGGCTCCTACACATGGGCTCCGCAGGCAGTAAAGCGCATAAACAGCGTGCTTGAAGAGGCTAAGATGCTCACCCCCGACATGGTATCGGTAGAAGCCAAGCAAGCTCCGAGCGCCAAAACATTGGCCGACTGTGCCGCCCTTGCCGACAGCGTGGCATCACAGCTGTTGTCGTAACGCAATGACGATGATACCGGTCGAAATTCATCCGTTTGAGCCCTACGTGCCCGATGACGCACGCCTGCTGATAATGGGCACCTTCCCGCCCAAAAGCGAAAGATGGTCGATGGAGTTCTACTACCCTAACCGCATCAACGACTTTTGGCGAATCATGGGACTAATATTCCATGACGACAAGGAATACTTCTACGACGCGGCGGCGCGCACTTTCAGGCTCGGACTGATAAAAAAGTTCCTCAACGCAAAGGGCATAGCCCTGAACGACACCGGGCATAAGGTGCGCCGTCTTAAGGACAATGCCTCCGACAAGTATCTGGAGATAGTGGAGCCGGTGCCGCTGATGGAGCTGCTGACGCGTATGCCCCATTGCCATGCCCTCGCCACCACAGGCGAGAAAGCAGGCGAAACTCTTGCTTCGATTACCGGCACCGTGTCGCCGAAAATCGGAGAATATGTAACAGCAACACTTGGCGACGGACGCGAAGTGAAGATATTCAGGATGCCGTCGACATCAAGGGCCTATCCGCTCGCCATCGAGAAGAAAGCGGCCTATTATGCCGACATGTTTCGCGAAATAGGGATTTTGTGATGTTTTATCGCCAATCCCGGCTGTTTAATTGATTTATTTACTAATTTTGAACTTTGTTTCAATACACCTGATAAAGTATAACTTGATATATATATATATGCTTGACCTGATTCCACTTTTTGCGCTTTTTGACCCGGCCGAGATAATGATGAAATTTTTCACGGCCGATGCAATGACTGTGTACCTTCTTGTGTTCGCATTCATGGTCATCGAAAGCTCCTTCATTCCCTTCCCCTCGGAAGTAATTGTTCCGCCGGCAGCATATCTCGCCTGCACCAAAGGCGATGTAAACCTCATCTCGGTGATACTGCTAGCCACAGCGGGAGCCATAGTGGGAGCGTTGATCAACTACTATCTTTCATTGTGGATAGGACGCCCGATAGTGTACAAATTCGCAAATAGCCGATTTGGTCACGCATGCCTCATCAACGAGGAGAAAGTGCGTCACGCCGAAGAGTATTTCGACAATCACGGAGCTGTGTCGACATTCATAGGCCGACTGATACCCGCTGTCAGACAGTTGATATCAATTCCGGCCGGACTTGCCCGAATGAACATCGGCAAATTCGTGATATTCACCGGACTCGGAGCCCTTGTGTGGAACTGCATCCTTGCCGCGCTCGGTTATTGGCTCGGCAAGATAGTACCGCAAGAACAGCTATATGCCAAAGTAGAGGAGTACAACGAATACCTCACCTACATAGGCCTCGGCATAGGAGTTGTGTGCGTGCTCTTCATCCTGTGGAACGCATTCAAGCCTCATCCACGAAGCAACGACCAACAATTGTAAGCAATCAATATCTAAAGCCATGCTCGTAGCACCATCATTATTATCAGCCAATTTCGCCAATCTGCAAGCCGATTTTGAAATGCTTAACTCAAGCAATGCCGATTATCTGCATGTGGATGTAATGGACGGAGTATTTGTGCCTAACATCTCTATAGGCTTTCCTGTTATAAAAGCCATTCAACGGCTCGCCCGAAAACCGCTCGATGTGCACATGATGATCGTAGAACCGCAGAAGTACATATCGCAAGTGCGTGACTGCGGAGCCGAAATCATGAACGTACACTTTGAGGCCTGCACCCATCTCAACCGCGTGGTGCACGAAATCAAGGAGGCAGGAATGAAAGCCGGAGTGACATTAAATCCCGCCACACCTGTTTTCATGCTTGAGGACATCATTTCGGAACTCGACCTCGTGCTCATTATGTCGGTCAATCCGGGATTCGGCGGACAGGCATTCATCGAAAATTCGCTGAACAAGGTCGGCCGTCTGCGCCGACTTATCGAGGCAAGCGGCTCGCATGCACTGATAGAGGTCGACGGAGGTGTCAACGAAATGACAGGAGCCGCTCTGTCGAAAGCGGGAGCCGACATTCTCGTCGCCGGCAGCTATGTGTTCAAGGCTCCCGACCCGATGAAAGCCATCGACACATTGAAAAGCCTCTAAGATATTGCTGGCTTGCGATTTGAAATTTTTCAAGCAACACATTCCATGTTTTTTTGTTTTTGAGCCGAGGTTGTTGTAACTTTGTACTAACAACATCGGCTTAAAATTTTATTTGCTATAGAGCTTCACTATTAGTTATTAAGCACTTATGAGATCAGACAATATATTATCCGACAACTTCGACCCCGATGTACTCGACCGCGAGTACAAGGAGCCGTCACAACCCGCACCGCGCAAGCGCAACTCGACGCGCCAGGCCGCAGCTAAAAAGGAATCCAAACCGGGCGCCATATCGCGATTTATCCATGACAAGCGTACACGCTTGTTTGTGGGCATAGCACTGATATGCTGGGCCGCCTACCTGATAATCGTCACTCTCTCCTACTTCACCCACGGAGCCGACGACCAAAGCGCGACAATTAATCTGTCGATATCGGAAATGGCGCAACGCGGCGATGAAATCAACAATGCGGGAGGCCCCATAGGAGCATTCCTGTCGCAAAGCGCAATATCCAATGGCATAGGAATAGGCGCACTTGTAATCATATACTATTTCCTTGCCCTCGGATGGGGATTGCTGCATAAGGGCAAAGTGGGATTCTGGTCGCTGACTATGAAATCGCTCATTGTTGCGATTACCGTTTCAATCGTCACAGGACTTGTAACCTATAAAGCGCATTCATGGGTGTTCTGGGGCGGTATACACGGCTATGAGGTCAACACATTCCTAATGTCGCACATAGGCGTAACCGGAGCAATACTTGTAAGCATCCTGCTTGTGGCTCTTGTCGCATCAATATACCTTAATGAGCTGAGGCTCCTCTATGTTGCCTATCGCAAGCGCGTGGACGAACACCGCAAACGCGTAGAAGCCGAACGCGCCGCCGCTGAAGAATCACGCCGAAAGGTTGAAGAATCGCTGAAAGAATCGGCCGAGATAGTCGACAATTCCCGAAATGAGGCTCAGCGCGAATCATCGGTACAGCTTGAGAACAAGACACTTGACTTTGAGGATTATGCCAACGATAACAATGTGGATGACAACCACGTCGACACCGACATGACCGAGTCCGAAATCGACGATGACATCTACGACACATTGGACGACGAAACTAAAAACGACATTCAAGACGAGTCTAAGGTTATCGACAACAACGAAGATGTGAGCATGACCATAAATGAGGGCGAAATCGAAGAAGCCGACGAGATAACGACCGACACCTACGACCCCACGGCCGAACTGTCGCGCTACCATTTCCCGTCAATAGAGCTGCTCAACAACATTCAAGTCAAAGCCAACAGTGTCGACCAGCAGGAAATGGAGGAGAACAAGGAACGCATCACTTCAACGCTTTCCAACTACAGCATACCCATTTCGCATATCGAAGCTACGGTAGGCCCCACCGTTACACTTTATGAAATAGTACCTGCCGAGGGTGTAAGAATTGCCAAGATAAAGCGACTTGAGGACGACATAGCCTTGAGCCTTGCCGCGTTGGGAATACGCATTATCGCACCTATCCCGGGCAAGGGAACAATAGGTATCGAAGTGCCCAACAAGGAGCCTCAGATGGTGCCTATACGCTCGATAATATCATCACGCAAGTTCCAGGAGTGCAACTATGAGCTGCCAATGGCAATGGGCTCCACAATCTCCAAGGATGTATTCATAGCCGACCTCACCAAAATGCCCCACGTACTTGTAGCCGGTGCCACCGGACAGGGAAAATCGGTGGGCCTCAACACCATAATAGCATCGCTGCTTTACAAGAAGCATCCGGCCGAGCTGAAATTTGTGCTTGTAGACCCCAAAATGGTCGAGTTCAGCCTTTACAGCAAGCTTGAGCGCCACTATCTTGCCAAGCTCCCCGACGAGAATGAAGCTATCATCACCGACCCGATGAAGGTCGTAGCCACGCTCAACTCCCTGTGTGTGGAGATGGACAATCGTTACGCCTTGCTCAAGGATGCCAACGTGCGCACAATAAAGGAGTATAACAACAAGTTCATCCAGCGTCGCCTTAACCCCGAGAAGGGACACCGCTACCTCCCCTACATCGTTATCGTGGTCGACGAGTTTGGCGACTTGATAATGATGGCAGGAAAGGAAGTTGAAACTCCTATAGCACGTATAGCCCAGAAAGCACGTGCCGTGGGTATGCACATGATTCTTGCCACACAGCGTCCGTCGACCAATGTAATCACTGGTATCATCAAGGCCAACTTCCCGGGACGAATCGCGTTCAGGGTTTCGCAGATGGTCGACAGCCGCACGATTCTCGACCGCACGGGAGCCAATCAGCTGATAGGAAAGGGCGACATGCTATTCTCGCACAACGGCGAGATGGAGCGTGTGCAGTGCGCGTTCATCAGCACCGAGGAGGTGGAGGCTATATGCGATGCGATAGACGAACAGGTAGGATATCCCAACGCCTATCCCCTGCCCGACTATGTTCCTGAAAGCGACGGTTCAACAAGCCTCGGAGCAGTCAACGACCGCGATCCGCTTTTTGAAGAGGCGGCAAGATTTATCGTTACTTCAAGCACCGCCTCAACATCTTCGCTTCAAAGGCGTTATTCTATAGGATACAATCGAGCAGGCAAAATCATGGATCAGCTCGAGGCCGCCGGCATAGTAGGCCCCGCTTCGGGAGCCAAGCCCCGTCAGGTTCTTGTCGATTCATTGCAGCTCGAGAGAATGCTTGAAATAACTGCTTAAAACGTAATTTTACAATGTCACGACTCATAACTGCAATACTCCTCATTTTAGCCGTTTCACTGAATGCGGCGGTTCCCGTAACATCGCCCGAGGAGGTAATAGCCTCGGCGGCTAAAAGCTTTAAGAATGCCAAATCGGTAACCGCACCCTACAGCATGACAATGGACGGAAATACGGTGAAAGGCGAAGCGGTTATAAGCGGCGACAAATTCAGGATAACCACTCCGGGAATGTCGATATGGTATGACGGACGCACTCAATGGACCTATTCCTCATCGACCGGCGAAGTAAACGTAACCGAGCCGACAGCCGAGGAGCTGCAGCAAATCAACCCGTTTGCAATAATCAACTCATTCCGCAGCAGCTATAAGGCGAGAATGATTTCGTCGACCTCATCATCGTGCAAAATCGAGTTCACGCCTGTCAACAGCCGGGGAGCACAGATTCTGAAAGCCACGATAACGTTCAACGCCTCGACCCACATGCCGGTCGACATTGCATTGACACTCGACAATGGAGCGCAGGTATCGATAAAGGTCGGGACGGTAAAAACCGGTATCAGTTATCCGGCATCGACATTTGTGTATGACAAGAGCAAATATCCCGATGCCGAGATTATAGATCTCCGATAGGACACAGAACATTAAAGTTAACAACGCATAATCAATTTAAATCATGAGTAACGAGTCAACAAAATGCCTCATCATCGGTTCGGGGCCGGCAGGATACACCGCCGCCATCTATGCCTCGCGAGCTAATATCTCTCCCATATTGTATGAAGGAATAATGCCCGGCGGACAGCTCACCACCACATCGGAAGTGGAGAACTTTCCCGGCTATCCCGAAGGTGTAATGGGAGCACAGCTCATGGACGACCTGCGCAAGCAAGCCGAACGATTCGGAGCCGACATTCGCTCGGGAATAATAACCAAAGTCGACTTCAGCAAGCGTCCATTCACAGCTGTCGCCGATGATAACACTACTATAGTTGCCGACACGGTCATAATCGCAACCGGAGCGTCGGCTCGTTATCTTGGTCTGCCCGACGAGCAACGCTATTCAGGTCTTGGCGTTTCAGCCTGTGCCACCTGCGACGGCTTCTTCTATCGCGGACGCACTGTGGCAGTTGTAGGCGGAGGCGATACAGCATGCGAGGAAGCCTACTATCTCAGCAATCTCGCCCAAAAGGTATATCTGATTGTGCGTAAGGACTATCTGCGTGCATCAAAGGTTATGCAGAAGCGAGTGATGGATAAGGACAACATCACAATTCTCTTTAACACCAACACATTGGGACTGTTTGGCTCGGAATTCCTCGAAGGAGCGCATCTGGTAGAACATGTAGGCACCGACAAGGAGCGTAAATTTGACATAAACATCGACGGTTTCTTCCTTGCAATCGGCCACAATCCCAACACCGAGATATTCAAAGGTCAGGTCGACCTCGATGCACAAGGTTATGTAGTGGTCTCAGGCGGCTCAACAGCAACGAGCGTGCCCGGAGTATTTGCAGCCGGCGATGTCGCCGACCCGCACTATCAGCAGGCAATATCGGCAGCCGGAACCGGATGTCGCGCCGCACTCGATGCCGAGCGCTTCATAATGGAATCGCAATCTTAGCAACCTAAAACGATCAATAAATATCGGCAAAGTCCATGATTTCCCTTATCCGGAAGTCATGGACTTTTTATATTTCTCCAATTGCATTTTTTGCTTAAAAAGTTGCATAATCGGAAAATCGTCATTATTTTTGCAGCAAATTGGGTAATGGCCCATTGTGGTATAAGCTCATATTTTTACAGTTTAATAACTTCATTTTCAACTATGAAGCATCTACATCTCAACAACAAGAAGTTCGGCGGTGCCGCTCCCCCCGGGGAGTGAGATGAGGTGTGCATAGTTATTTCCCACCAACATTTTACAACCGCAGAAATGCCCCGACAGCCCGTGGTGTGTCTTTACGCATCCCTATTCAGCAGCTCGGAGCAGGGAGTACATTGACATGTTGGTAACAAATCCGGAGGAAGGCCTCCGGCTGAGATTAGTAAAATGAAATATTAACCCGGGGGGCTTAACGGCTCTCCCTATAAAACTGTATAAATATGACAAAAAAATCCCCTATATCAGTAGATAAAATTCAATTTTGTGATTACTATCTGGATCAAGTAAATGATTTGTCATCCATGGACAAATTCCATTACGACGATCGCTGCGATTTCATCAATCATGAATTCCTTGCAGGCATTGCCGTGAAAGTAGAAATCAGCAACATCCGCTACGACAAAGGTGCTCGCCGTGAAGTTTCTTTCAGATTGATAGACATGACCTCACGCTGCCAAGCTGCCATCCTACGGAAGAGAATCAACTTAGCAAAAGAGGACTTCAAAGAAGATTTTGTTCATTTTCCCGCTGAATCCTCAGGTCTAAAGGGAGGCCACACATATAAACTCGTGGTAAGCGATGAAAATGTATCGCAAACACTCGCCGAAGAGTTCATCCATGTTTATGACTATCCATTAGGACGGTATTACAATGTATGTGACTGCGGCGTGCGTCCCGCATGGGAGGACAACCTCTACAAGTCGCTCAACACAATTGACGACCACGACTACTATTTGAGATTCAATCTCACCACCAAAACGCCCTCAATACACCCGACAATCATGCCCGAGCTGGAACTAAGGCTCCACTACCCTGACGGCAAATATGTTAAGACATTCTTCAAAGAGCCGCGCTGCTTTGGACTTGAGAATTTTAACAATGACATTTGGAGCGTTGAGTTCCCTTTCACCACTTTCGGTGATGTTAACGGTGTTTTCTATGCCGAACTCTTATGTATGAATCTACCTATTGCCGGTTTCGTATTTGACACTATGAGCGGCACCGACATAAAAGGGAAATGTTACCCTGAGTATGTCATCCCGTTGGATGAATATTCGCCCGAAGCTGCCATAAAGCGAATCGACAATTATCTTCCCCACCGAAATGAACCCGAATCGGAATTTGATGACGATGATTTTGATAAAGTTCTCGACAAATTCATCGCTTCAGAACTTGAAAATTCAACCGATGATGTAGAAGAAAGCATTGAATATGACAACGAAGATACCACGACAAACGAAGAAAAATCGGAACCGCTCGTATCGCTCGACCATCTCACCGGCATAAAATCGGTAAAAGAGAAACTGGCGCTATATGAACGCGTTGTCTGCTTTAACAAGATGCGAGCCGACAACGGATTGCCTTATGTAAAGGCTCCGCTTCACGCCATGTTTTTAGGCTCACCCGGTACAGGCAAAACCACCGTAGCCAAATTGATGGGCAAGATGCTGCGACGCGCCGGAGTGCTAAGCCGGGGACATGTCGTGATAAAAGAACGTGCCACGCTCCTTGGACAAAACTACAACTCCGAGTCGGAAAAGACACTTAAAGCCCTCGAAGAGGCTCAAGGCGGCATTCTGTTCATCGATGAGGCATATCAGCTCTATCAGGGCGACGATCCCCGCGACCCTGGAAAATTTGTAATCGAAACATTGATGACAGCACTCGCCGACGAATCAAACCGTGACTGGATGCTCATACTTGCCGGTTATCCCGACAATATGATGAAAATGCTGAACATGAACCCGGGATTCAAGTCACGAATCCCCGACTCCAACATCTATGTATTTGACGACTACACCGAGCAGGAGTTGATGGAGATCGCCGAAAACTACTTGACGAGCAATCATTACAGCCTGTCTGACGAAGCACGTTCGGCACTGGCCAAGCGAGTCAACATCGATTACCTCCATCGTGACAAGAACTTCGGCAATGCACGTTACATAATCAACATGATACAGACCGACATTCTGCCTGCAATGGCCCGGAGAGTGACATCGGCTGAAACTTTCGATTGTAAAACTTTAACCGAGATACTGCCTTGCGACATACCAAGTCGCGACACAACACCTGCCAGACACTCCGAATCCCGTCAGCGCATCGGCTTCACAATCTGATCATCAACCATCCACACTCTATTCATCACCATCCCTATTAATCACCATCCCGGAATCCAGACCGATTCCGGGATTTTAACATTTAATCTATATGAGCAAACATATCAGCGATACACTATACCGAGTCGGCCACATAATGAGTTCCGACGAGGACCAGCCAATAGTAATGGACCTGCTTGTCGGTTTCAATTTTTCCGACGAACTTGTCGTTGTCATCGACCTATTTGACTACGAAGAGCCGGCCTACAACTGTTCGACCGCAGCAATTGTCAATACCGACGATGCCCGCATAATGGCCCGCAGGCACAACATTGCCTACTCACAGCTTCCACGCTTCATTACCGAATGTATGGCTGAATGGCGGGAAATCATAAATCCCGGCCTCAATAATGTGAGGGATTGCTTCAAGGAAATCACCGAATGTCTACTCGACGAAGGCTGCCGCTTCCGCATAAAACGCACCCACGGCCCCAACGACTACATCTGCTGCTGACACCCCCACTCCTTAACATGACAGGCGGCCCTCGGTGGGGAGGGTCGCCTGCGATGTTTCGGTGTATTCAATGAAGGGTGTTTACTTTGTCTTCGATTCAACTTCAGGGGCGATGAGCTTGTAGCCCTTGCCGTGGATGTTAATGATTTCAATCGAAGGATCATCCTTCAAGTGCTTACGCAGCTTGGTGATGTAAACATCCATCGAACGTGCATTGAAGTAGTTGTCGTCGATCCAGATGGTCTTAAGCGCGAAGTTACGTTCAAGAATCTCATTGACATGGGCACAGAGAAGGCTCAACAGCTCCGACTCCTTGGTGGTAAGCTTAGTCACCTTGTCGTCGATCATCAGCACTTGCTTCTGGGTGTCAAAAGTAAAGCGTCCGATCTTGTACATGGTAATCTCCTTACCCTTCTTTCCCTTTACACGACGCAATATGGCTTCGATACGGAACACGAGTTCCTCCATTGAGAAAGGTTTGGTGATATAGTCGTCGGCTCCGATTTTGAAGCCCTCAAGTATATCTTCCTTCAAAGACTTGGCGGTGAGGAAAATGATAGGGACCTCTGAATTGACAGTGCGAATTTCCTGTGCCAATGCAAATCCGTCCTTCTTAGGCATCATCACATCCAGGACACATAAATCGTATTTTCCCTTAAGGAATGCCTTATAACCGGCTTCTCCGTCAGGAAACAAGTCGGCATTGAATCCCTTTGCCTGAAGATATTCTCGCAGCAACATGCCAAGATTCTCGTCATCCTCGCATAGTAATATACGCAAACGCTCTTCCATAATAGTTTAGTTTTTAGTAAGTGGTAATATAATTATAAATGTTGTTCCTATTCCAAGTTCGCTCTCTACGCGAATGTCGCCCTTCAGCTCGGTAACCATCTTGTGGACATAAGCGAGTCCAAGACCGAAACCCTTCACATCATGGCGGTTGCCCGTAGACACGCGATAGAATTTTTCAAATATCTTTTTGAGGTCGTCACGCTTTATGCCTATTCCGTTGTCGGATATCCTTATCTCAAAGCGGTTGCCCGAGATATCGGCCGTAGCCACCTTAAGCATCAGCGGCTCATCCTCACGACGGTATTTAACAGCATTGTCGAGAAGGTTGAAAATGACATTGGTAAAATGCATTTCATCCACCTCGACTATAGCGTCATAAGCTGCAAGATCGCTTTCAATCTTGCCTCCGTAGCTCTCGACCTTGAGCTTGAATGTCGACACAATGTTGGCGATTGCCTTGTTAGCGTCTATCTCCTGGAGTCGCAAAGTCGCCTTCTGACGGTCAAACATCGACATCTGCAACACCTTCTCCACCTGAAAACGCAGTCGCTTCGTTTCATCATTTATCACCGTGGCTATGTGCTGCATCATGGTGGGCGACTTGCGCACCGAGTCATCGTTTAGCATCTGCGCGGCAAGCGATATTGACGAAATGGGTGTCTTAAACTCATGCGTCATGTTGTTGATGAAGTCATTCTTCATCTCGGTAAGGCGTTTCTGCTTAAACGCTATGATGATGGTGTAGAGAAATATCACAAGCAGAATGAAGGTGAAGATAAACGACGGTATCATAAACTTGACCGACGAAAAGATGTAGTCCTTCTTGGTGGGGAAATACACCTTTATATAATTCATCTTGCTCACCGGATCGTTGGGGAACAGAGTCTGCACAAACATGTTGTTCTTGCCGGCATGGTTGGCCTCATAACCCGAAGAGCTGTAGATGACGCGTCCCGAACGATTGACGACGGCAAACTCAAACGGCAGATTCAATCCGTTGTTCTCAAACTCGGAGTGCAGATAGCCCGCAACCGTGGCCGAGTCGGCACGCTCCACGATAGGACGGTTGCTCGACTGACTCAGGATATTTAGTATCACCTCATTCAGCAATCCTTTCTGATAGAGATACTGGCCGCGTATATTCTCCTGCATGTTGCGGTATCGGTCTTTGTTGACCTTACTGCCGCTTCGTTCAGTCAACGGCTTGACATCAAGGTTGTCGGCCTTCGGGAATGAATACTTCAGCGCATCCTTGCCGGGCAACGATGCGTCAAGCTGGGAATATATCGACTGCTCTATCGCAGCGGCATCCTCCTCAAGGAAATGCCGGGTTTCATCCTGTTCAAGCGTAGTGGAAACGCTATACAGGCTACGGCGCACACCTTCCGAGAATTGGTCGTCACGCATCCTGATTATGTTTTTCATATACATAATCTGAAGGTACAACAACCCGCAAAAGGTCAGCGCCATTATTATTGTCAAAAACCAGATAGTCGCTTTCTTCATATTTTAATTAATGTAGAACCTACATGAGGTTTCCATTTATATTATATAACGTTAACAATCTTAATCGTTAATTGTTTTTAAGCACATGCACTTATATTCATCACAATTAACACTTAAATGCAAAATTAACATAATTAATATTCCAACCAAAATATTTTATCTATTTTTTCAAAACTTTTCCAATGTAACGTTTCATAATCAAAGATTTTTGAAACATAAGTAACATCCAAGGCATTAAATAGTGACTAATTTTGTAATAACCAATAATCAAAAAACATCATGAACCAGTTATTACAAATTTCAGCTTGTGCGGTGACTCTGTTGCTAAGCACATCGTTCATGGCTCAAGGCCAGGTAAAGGAGGACTTCGTTCCTTCAACCAAGAATCACCCCGGTAAGGAGTATCCCATGGTAAACTCTCAAGGTTATGCACGCTTCAAAGTTGACGCTCCCGAAGCAAAATCGGTAACCGTGACATTGGGTCTGGGTGGCAGCGGAGGCACAAAACTCGAAAAGCAGGCCGACGGCTCCTGGATGGGAACAACCGCAGGACCTATGGACGAAGGTTTCCACTACTATCACCTGATTGTCGACGACGGAACCTTTAACGACCCAGGCACACTTAACTACTTCGGCTCATGTCGTTGGGAAAGCGGTATCGAGATTCCCGCCCATGACCGTGACTTCTATGCTCTAAAGGATGTTCCCCACGGCAATGTACAGCAAGTACTGTTCAACTCACCGAGCACAGGCACCCATCAGCGCGCATTCGTTTACACTCCCCCGGAGTATGGAAAGAGCAACAAAAAATACCCCGTACTCTATCTTCAGCACGGATGGGGCGAGGACGAAACCGCATGGTCAAGCCAAGGTCACGCCAACCTTATCATGGATAACCTCATCGCCGAAGGCAAAATCGATCCGTTTATCATCGTGATGACCTACGGACTGACCAACAACATTAAGTTCGGAACCATCGACAAGTTTGACGCAAAGGAGTTTGAGAAGCTGCTTATCGACGAGCTCATACCCTATATCGATGCCAATTTCAACACAATTCCCGACAAAGATCATCGCGCAATGGCCGGACTTTCTATGGGAGGTGTTGAAACCAAGCTCATCACCACCCGTCGTCCCGAGGTATTCGGTTACTACGGATTGCTCAGCGGCGGAACCTACGCTCCCGAGGACTTGAAGGACAGCGGTGTGAAACTCGCCTTCATCAGCTGCGGAAGCAAGGAGAACCCCGAAGGCGTTACAGCCGCCGCCAAAGCCTTGAAGGATGCAGGCTACAATGCCGTGTCCTACGTTTCGCCCGGCACAGCCCATGAATTCCTCACCTGGCGCCGCAGCCTCTATCAACTCGCACCGATGTTGTTCAAATAATAAGAGTTCATTGACTCCGTCACAACAATAAGAGCCAACCCACAATAAGCTTTCGACCGTCACCTCAATGATTGTCGAAAGCTTTTTTTAAGTCATATATTATCTAATATTTCCCAATATCACTTTTTTTACGTACTTTTGAAGCTCAATTTAAATTATTGACCGAGTAAATGAAGAATTTATTGTTGCGAAGCCTTTCAGGAGCCATATATGTGGCTCTAATCGTGGCGGCCATACTCATAAACCGATGGACATTCCTCGCGTTATGTCTGTTGTTTGCAATATTGGCGCTTATTGAATTTTTCAAATTAAGTCATGTAAGCACCGCCAAAAAGAGTACGGCTACATGCATAGTCGACATTTTGGGAGCAATCGCACTTATCACCTCGACATGGTGTGTCGTGTCATTCAATATATACACACCGTTTGCCGCCTATCTGGGCTATTTCCTTGTACGCTTCATCATGCAGCTGTACGTCCAGGACAAATCTCCGCTGGTCAATCTTGCCTACTCCATGATGGGTCAACTCTACATCGGCTTCCCCCTGGCGATGATGTCGTGCATATATGCCATATCGCCCTACCTCGTATTGGCGATGTTCATTTTTATATGGCTCAACGACACCGGAGCCTTCATCGTAGGCAGCTCTATAGGCCGTCACCCGTTGTTCCCGCGCATATCACCCAAGAAGTCATGGGAGGGATTCTGGGGCGGATTGGTGTTCTGCATCGCCACCGCACTGCTCATCATGAACCTGTGGCCTGCGACATTCGCACCCGTGAAGCTATCGCTTATGGTGGCCATGTCGGTTGTCGTGTCGATATTCGCCACATGGGGCGATCTCGTCGAATCGATGATAAAGCGCACCCTGCACGTAAAGGATTCAGGCACCATAATGCCCGGTCACGGAGGCATACTCGACCGCATCGACTCGCTGCTTTGCGTTTCACCCGCGGTGCTGTGCTACCTGCTATTGATTCTGTATCTGTAACATCATAAACTTCAATATAAACTATGAGCGATCAGCGATATGACATGCGTGGAGTATCGGCCTCAAAGGAGGATGTCCACAATGCAATCAAGAATGTTGACAAAGGTCTTTACCCAAAAGCTTTCTGTAAAATCATTCCCGACTACCTCGGCAATGATTCGGAGTACTGCAACATAATGCACGCCGACGGAGCCGGAACCAAATCATCATTAGCCTATATATATTGGAAAGAAACCGGCGACCTGAGCGTGTGGAAAGGCATAGCACAGGATGCCCTTATAATGAACATCGACGACCTGCTCTGTGTAGGCGCGACCGACAACATACTCGTAAGCTCGACAATCGGGCGCAACAAGATGCTGATTCCTGGCGAAGTAATAGCCGCCATAATCAACGGCACCGAAGAGCTGCTTGAAGAGCTTCGCGGAATGGGAGTGTCGATATACAGCACCGGAGGTGAAACAGCCGATGTCGGCGACCTCGTTCGCACGATAATCGTCGACAGCACGGTAACATGCCGTATGCGTCGCAGCGACGTAATCGACAACGCCAACATAAAGGGCGGTGATGTGATCGTGGGACTTGCCAGCTACGGCCAGGCCGCTTATGAAAAAGAGTATAACGGCGGAATGGGTTCCAACGGATTGACTTCGGCGCGTCACGATGTGTTTAAGCACGACCTCGCTGTCAAGTATCCCGAAAGCTATGATGCAGCAGTGCCTGTAGAGCTGGTATATTCAGGTTCGATGGGCCTCACCGACGCCGTCGACAACGCGCCTGTCAACGCCGGTAAGCTCGTTCTGTCGCCCACCCGCACCTACGCCCCCGTTATCAAGAAGCTTCTCGACGAGATGCGTGACAAGATTGACGGAATGGTACACTGCTCGGGCGGAGCCCAGACAAAGGTGATGCACTTTGTCACCGACAAGCATGTGATAAAGGACAACCTATTCCCCGTTCCTCCTCTGTTTGACCTGATTCAGCGCGAATCGGGAACCGACTGGAAAGAGATGTACAAGGTGTTCAACATGGGTCACCGCATGGAGATATACGTATCACCCGAGGATGCTGCCCGCGTCATCGAGATTTCCGAATCAATGGGCATCCCGGCCCGCATCATCGGACGCGTGGAAGATGCTCCGACCAATATGCTCACCATCATCTCGGATAAGGGCACATTCAAGTATTAACAGGCTTCTAAAAGCGCGACATCATGCGTAGTCTTGCAACAATGTTACTATCGGTGTTGCTGGTGTGCACCCTGGCATATTCATGCCGAGGCGGCTCAACCTCCGAATCAGCCGAGGCAGCCGATTCCATACACAGCATCCCCGACACGTTAAGAGTGGGAACTCTCTACAGTCCCCTCTCCTACTTCATCTACCGTGAGGAACAGATGGGCTACGACTACGACCTTATAAAGCAGTTTGGTGTCGACAAAGGAGTTTATATCGACCTTGTCGTGGCTCCAAGCATCTCCTCGCTGCTTGAAATGCTCGACTCGGGCAAAGTGGACCTTGCCGCTTACGAAATCCCAATAATAGCCGCCAACCGCGACAGGGTGATTCCCTGCGGTGTTGAAAACATAACGCATCAGGTGCTCGTGCAACCCAAAGGCAATCCCGACTCACTCATCACCGATGTAACGCAGCTTGTAGGGCGTGAAGTCTACGTAGAGAAGGATTCCAAGTACCAGCATCGCCTTGCCAATCTCAACGATGAACTGGGTGGAGGCATAATGATGCACGTTGTCGACCAGGACACATTGATTACCGAGGACCTTATAGAAATGGTGTCATCAGACAAAATTCCATTGACTATTGTAGACAGCGACATTGCCCGACTGAATAAAACCTACTATAATTCCCTCGATGTGTCGCTTGAAGTGAGTTTCCCTCAACGTTCGTCATGGGGAGTGCCTATTGACAAAGCATGGCTGGCCGACAGCATAAACGCATGGATAGACAGCAGTGAGCCGCGACAGGCTCAGGAGAAGTTGCTGAAGCGTTACTTCGAGCTGAGCAAAAACAGCCCGTCGCTGTCGCTAGACCTGTCGAAAGGCCGAATGTCGCCCTACGACAACCTTTTCAAGAAATATGCCAAAGATATTGGTTGGGACTGGCGAATGCTTGCCTCACAAGGATATGCCGAAAGCAGGTTTGACACCACGGTTGTGTCATGGGCCGGAGCACGCGGACTCATGCAGATCATGCCCCGCACGGCACGTGCCTACGGACTGTCGATGAACCGCATCTCCAATCCCGAAGCGAGCATAAGCACAGCTACGGCGATAATACGCGACCTCGACAAGTCGCTGTCACGTTACGTTCCCGACCCCGAGGAGCGGAAAAAGTTTGTAGTCGCAGCCTACAACTCGGGCATTGCACACATATACGATGCAATAGCGTTGGCTCGAAAATACGGCAAAAACCCGCAAGTGTGGAGTGGAAACGTGGCCGAAGCACTGCTGATGAAAGCAAATCCCGACTATTACAACGACCCTGTGTGTAAATACGGATATTTTCGTGGCAAGGAAACAACAAATTACGTAATAAAAGTGTTTGATATGTACAACCGGGCTCGTAAAAACGTGCCTGTTTGAATTATGTTTCAACTATTAGCATAATCACATTATAATTTAATCAACTATCTATTATGAAAAAAAAGTATCTGAGTGTTGCTCTCGTAATCGCTTTAGCCGGTTCGATGTTGACAACATCCTGTATTGGTAACTTTGCTCTTACCAACAAACTATTGGCATGGAACAAGACTATCAGCAACAAGTTTGTGAACGAACTCGTATTCTTCGCATTCTGGATTATCCCGGTATACGAAGTTTCAGCACTGGCTGATGTACTCGTGTTCAACACAATCGAGTTCTGGAGCGGTAACAACCCCGTGGCTTGCGGTAAGAAAGTAATAGACGGACAGGACGGCCGCTACCTCGTTGAGTGCGACGGCAAGGGTTACACCATCACAAGCGAAAACGACAACAGCGTCGTACGCCTTGACTTCGATGCAGCCGACGATTCATGGAGTGTAAGAGTTAACGAGGGCGAAAGCTACAAGCTCATGACATTCATCGACGACTCTCATGTAAAGATGATCACCCCCGACGGATCAATGCAGGTTGTCGAACTGTCACAGAGTGGAGTTTGGGCTTACCAGCAGACAGCTACTCAGGCAGCATTCGCAATGAAATAATCGATTTTATAAAAAAACATAAATAATGGCCGTGCCGCGTTATGTGACACGGCCACTATTTTTACATTAAGCCTATATGTCGTAACTTTGAATAGAAATAACGACATCAACTATGATTTGCAAGATATTTTCACTATTGACCGCAGCAGCAATAACGCTTCCCGCTTCAGCGCAAAGCACCAAGGTTCAACTCGCCAAGCCTCTTAACATTCCGCTATACTTGAGCGGAAACTTCGGCGAGTTACGCAGCAACCACTTCCATTCGGGACTCGACTTCAAGACCCAGGGACGCACCGGCATCCCCGTACACAGTGCCGACGACGGATATGTGTCACGCATAGTCGTGTCACCTTGGGGATTCGGACGCGCTATCTACATCACCCATCCGTCTACGGGGCTCACCACCGTCTACGGTCACCTTAGTTCGTTCTCACCTAAAATAGACAATCCGGTGCGAAAGCGCCAATATGAAAAAGAGTCATTTGCCGTCGACCTTGAGTTTGCGCCCGATGAAATTCCGGTAAAACGCGGCGAGCAGATAGCCTTGAGTGGAAACTCGGGATCGTCGGGCGGCCCGCATCTCCACATGGATGTGCGTGACACCAAGACCGAGGAGGCCCTCGATCCAATGCCCTACTTTAAGCAATACATCACCGACAAGGTGGCTCCCGAACTGCGCTCACTGGCGCTATACCCTGTCAACGGCGAAGGCGTGGTCAACGGCGGCTCATCACCCGTAATCCACTCGCCCCAGCAGACATCGGAACCTTTCAAGGCTTGGGGCAAAGTGACACCGGCCATAAAAGCCTACGACAAGATGTCGGGCACCTCCAATATCTACGGCGTTAAGTATCTCACACTCACCGTCGACGGCAATCCGGTCTACAAGCGTGTCATCGACCGATTCAGTTTCGACAACACTCGCGGAATCAACACAATCGTCGACTATGCCGGCGTAGTGCGCAACAACTCATGGATGATGACATCGCGTGTTGCCGCCGCCCGTCCGCTCGGCGACATGATTGAAGCCGTCGACAACGGCGTACTCGACATCAACGAGGAGCGTGACTACAAGTGCTTGTGGATTCTTGAGGATGAACACGGCAACACCCGCCGCGTACCGTTCACCATAACGGGAGTGCGTCACGACATACCCGAGGCTGTCCATAAAGGTGACATGCTGTCGTGGAAAGGCCACAACGTTTACTCGGGCAACGGCATAAAAGCGTCATTCCCTGCCGGTACATTCTACGACGACATATACCTGAAAGTGACTTCCGAACCGATTGTCGGCTACGTGACCGACCGATTCACCGTAGGCGACCCCACAATCCCCGTAAGCGGCGAATACACAATCGAAATCGACATTGACCGTGACACCGTACCCGACAAAAACAAATATTGCCTCGTGCGCATCGACGGGAAGCGTCGCTCGGCTGTCGACGCAAAATATGTCGACGGCAAGATGCAAGGAACCCCCAACCGATTAGGGTCATTTGCCGTAACTACCGACACGCGTCCTCCGGTCATAAAGCCCGAAGCGCGGGCCAACTGGGGAAAGCGTGGACGAGTTAGTTATATAATCTCGGACAATCTTAGCGGAATCACCGAATATCGTGGTGAAATCGACGGGAAATGGGCGATGTTTGAACTCGACGGAAAAACGGGACGACTCTCGTTTACCATGGATCCGTCACGCTTTACCCGAAACACCAACCATCAGGTTGTGCTTAAAGTAACCGACCGATGCGGCAACACTTCGGAGCATAAATCCAATTTCCGATGGTAGTAACTTTATTTAATAAAATTGGAGTAACTATTTTAACAATAGATTTGCTTTAGATAACTCAAAACACTATCTTTGCCTTATAAATATATTTCTAAATACCAAAAAAATTCGATATGGAAAATGACGAACTTATGAAGGTCGTAACCGAAAAAGCCAATCTGTGGCTTGGTGACGGCTATGACGAAGCCACCAAAGCTGAAGTACGACGCATGCTAAATGCTGAAGATAAGACCGAACTCATTGATTCATTCTATCGTGACCTCGAATTCGGAACCGGTGGATTGCGCGGCATCATGGGTGCAGGCAGCAACCGCATGAACAAATACACCGTAGGTGCAGCAACCCAGGGCCTTGCCAACTATCTTAAGGAGGCTTTTGCCGAACTGCCCGAAATAGCAGTTGTAGTTGGTCACGACGTGCGCAACAACAGCCGTGAATATGCTGAAATCGTTGCCGACATCTTCTCGGCCAACGGCATCAAGGTGTATCTGTTTGACAGCTTCCGCCCCACTCCCGAACTTTCATTCGCAATCCGCGAACTCGGCTGCCAGAGCGGTGTCAACATCACAGCTTCACACAACCCCAAGGAGTATAACGGCTATAAGGCCTATTGGTCAGACGGCGCTCAGATTATCGCTCCCCATGATGTCAACATCATTGACAATGTAAACAAAATCAAGAGCGTAAGCGAAATCAAGTTTGAGGGCGACAAGTCCAAGATCGTCATCATCGGCGATGAAATGGACCAGAAGTTCCTCACCGCAATCAAGGGCCTTCAGCTCAGCCCCGAAGCCGTGGCTCAATATCACGACCTCAAGCTCGTCTACACCCCTATCCACGGAACAGGCGTGAAGCTGATCCCCGCATCACTGCGCAACTACGGATTCACCAACATCATCAACGTTCCCGAACAGGATGTGCCCAGCGGTGACTTCCCCACCGTTGAGTCGCCCAACCCCGAAGTTCCCTCGGCTATGGCAATGGCCATCGCAAAGGCTAAGGAAGTGGAAGCCGACCTCATCCTCGCATCGGACCCCGATGCCGACCGTATCGGCTGTGTGCTTCGTGACGACAACGGCGAGTATGTGCTCATCAATGGCAACCAGATTGTCATGATACTTCTCAACTACATCATGACCCGCAATAAGGAGCTCGGCCGCATCACAGGCAAGGAGTACATCGTAAAGACCATCGTGACAACCGAAACAATAAAGTCAATCGCCGACCAGAACGGCTTCAAGATGTATGACTGCTACACCGGCTTCAAATGGATCGCAGCCGTAATCCGCGACAATGAGGGCGTAGGACGCTACCTCGGCGGCGGTGAAGAGAGCTACGGATTCCTCGCTGAGGACTTCTGCCGCGACAAGGACGCCGTATCGGCTATATCACTCATGGCCGAAGCTCTTGCATGGGCCAAGACCAAGGGCATGAACTTCCTCCAGATGCTTCAGGACATATACATCAAGTACGGATACTCTCGCGAAGCAGGTGTTTCACTCGTGCGCAAGGGCAAATCGGGCGCCGAAGAGATTATCGCCATCATGAAGGAGTTCCGCGCCAATCCTCCCAAGCAGATTGCAGGCAGCGATGTAGTCATCGTCAAGGATTATGCCGATCTGAACATGAAGAACCTCAAGACCGGCGAAGTCACCAAGATGGACATGCCCACAACAAGCAATGTACTCCAGTACTTCACCGAGGACGGCACAAAGATTTCCATACGCCCGTCAGGTACCGAGCCCAAGATTAAGTTCTATGTCGAAGTCAAAGGCTCGATGAAGACCAACGCCGACTATGCCGACGCCAACAACAAGGCCGACGCTAAGATTGAAGCCGTCAAGAAAGATCTTGGCATCGATTAATCAAGACTATATTATCGTCATCATAAATAAGCGGGCGCCCCAACAAGCGCCCGCATTTTTAAATCATAGCTATGGAAGTCGTTTACGAGGACAATCACCTGCTTGTAGTCAACAAGGCTCCCGGTGAAATAGTGCAAGGCGACAAGACCGGCGACACACCGCTTGTCGAAACGCTCAAATTATGGTTGAAGGAGAAGTATGCCAAACCAGGCAACGTATTCTGCGGAGTCGTACACCGTCTTGACAGGCCGGTGGGCGGCCTTGTCATATTCGCCAAGACATCAAAGGCCCTGTCGCGACTCAACGAAATGTTTCGCAACGGCGAGGTAAACAAAACCTATTGGGCCATAACGCGCAACCTTCCTCCTAAAGAGGAGGACACGCTCACCCACTACATAACCACCACCGAGCGAAACAACAAGTCCTATGCCTCGTTGACCGAAAAGAAAGGCTCGCAGAAAGCCGTGCTCAAATACCGTCACATCGCATCGACCGACCGCTATCATCTGCTTGAAGTGAATCTGCTCACTGGCCGCAAGCATCAGATAAGAGTGCAGCTCTCGGCCATAGGATGTCCCATAAAAGGTGATCTGAAATACGGTGACAAGCGCAGCAATCCCGACGGGAGCATATCGTTGATGTCACATCGCATTGAGTTCACGCATCCGGTCAGCGGTAACAAAATAGATGTAACGGCACCGGTTCCCGACGACAATCTGTGGCGAGCGCTTGATGAGTCAATAAAAAAGGAGGGTTGAGCCCTCCTTTTTTATTTTAAAGCCTGTTGTCAGGCATCTACAGATCATAGAACTTGGTAAACGCCTTTATCGTGTAGAGGTGATCGTCGACCGATGCAGTTTCTCTTACCGAGTGCATGGCCCACAAAGCCGCACCCATGTCGACGCCCCGGAGGTCGATTTGCGAAGTGAGTATGTTGCCGAGTGTCGAGCCTCCGGCCACATCGGAGTGGTTGACGAAGTATTGACAGGGCACTCCGGCCTCGTCGCATATAGTCTTGAACACCGCCGCCGAATCGGCATCGGTCATATACTTGCAATTGGCATTTATCTTGATTACCGGACCGCCACCCACTACCGGATGATTGGTGGGATCATGCTTCTCCGCATAGTTGGGATGCAGGGCATGAGCATTGTCGGCCGACACCATGAATGAATTTGACACAGCTCTCAGATAGTCTTCCTCGTTTCCGCCAAGCGACATGGTTATTCTGCGACATATATGTTCCAGCACCGGCGATGCTGCGCCCTGCTTCGTGCCCGAACCGGTTTCCTCGTTGTCAAATATAGCCATAACACGCGTCATCCTGCACATATCCGATGAAGCAAGCAGAGCCGAAACAGCAGCGTGTACCATCGACAAATCGTCAAGACGGCCTGAAGTGATGAACTCATTGTTAACTCCCACCATGCAAGCCTTAGTGGTGTCATAGAGCGACAAGTCAAAGTCGATTATGTCATTTGACGCCACTCCGAGTTCTTCGGCTACAAAACGATGAAGGAAACCGTCACGCTCGGCCTGCTGCTTGATGATGCCCAAAACCGGGAGCATATCCTTCTGCTTGGACAGCGGATTGCCTTCGTTGACCTGACGGTTGAAGTGAATAGCCAGATGCGGTATGGTCATGATAGGACGATTGACGCGCAACAGCCGTGTTTCAGGATTAAAGGGGTCGTTGCTGCGCAACAACACGCGCCCGGCAATCGACAGCGGGCGGTCAAACCACGTGTATAGTATAGGGCCTCCGTAGACCTCGGTATTCAGTTTCATGACACCTCCGTCGCTCATCATTTCGGGACGGGGCTTGATGCGGAATCCGGGAGAGTCGCTGTGAGCCGATATAATCTTGAATCCCGATGAAGCGTCACATTCACCCACAATAAATGCAAAGAGCGCCGAGTGATTCTTTATCGTATAGTATTTCCCACCCGGCTTCAACGACCATGCGTCACGCGGGTCAAGCTTCTTGAATCCATGAGAGTCAAGCATCGATGCAAGAGTGTCAACGGCCAAAAAGTTGCACACACCGGCATCCATAAATTCCATAAGTCCCTCGATAGAGGCGTTGTATTTCTCCATATCACTTATTTTAAGGGTTAACTTTAAATTAAAAAGATACTGTAATCAAAGATACGAATAAGTCGAGTGCAATGCCAAATGTATTTGAGCATTGCCGAGCGTGAGTATCTAAGACTATAGTCAAAGATACGAATAAATTTTGATTTTGGCGAGCGTAAGAGCCGTTAACATTTATTGTCGTACCGGCTCTAAGCATCGATAACGGGGTACAAATCTTTACGTTTGTTTCGTTAAGTTGTGCAATATATGTTAATTATCGGCATTCACAGTTAAAAATAAGGTCATAATTAGAATGAATCTATTATATTTTAACATTATTTTAACAATAGGGGGGGATAAAACGATCTTTTTGTATAACTTTGCCGCACAAACAATAATTTTTTTCAAATTTGCTGCAACCTTTAATCAGCTTGTTGCGTCTAAAAAGCAAAATTCATCCACATAACAGTGCAATGATACATTTAGAAGATATCAATAAAACTTATCCCGGCGCTGTGCCCCTGCATGTGCTGAAAGGAATCAACCTCGACATCGCACGTGGCGAACTCGTTTCAATCATGGGAGCATCGGGTTCAGGAAAGTCAACTCTGCTCAACATCCTGGGCATTCTCGACAACTACGATACCGGAGAGTACATCCTCGACGGTACGCTGATAAAAAACCTCAGTGAAAACCGGGCCGCCGAGCTTCGCAATAAGCTAATCGGATTTGTGTTCCAGTCATTCAACCTCATCAACTACAAGAATGCGGTTGAAAATGTAGCCCTGCCGCTGTTTTACCAAGGCGTGTCACGCCGCAAGCGCAACGCACTCGCACTTGAGCAGCTCGACCGCATGGGACTTGCCGACTGGGCTCACCATCTTCCCGGAGAGCTGTCGGGCGGACAGAAACAGCGCGTGGCCATAGCCCGTGCACTTATAACCAACCCGGCAATAATTCTTGCCGATGAGCCCACCGGAGCACTCGACAGCAAAACTTCGGTCGATGTGATGCAGGTGTTCCGGCAACTGAACTCCGAAGGCATGACAATCGTAATCGTAACCCACGACCCCAATGTGGGAGCACAGACCAACCGAATCATACGAATTTCCGACGGAATAATAACCCAATAACCCCGACAACACAAAATGTTTGACCTTATCAACGAAATATGGCAAACGATGCGCACCAACAAACTGCGCACCGCACTTACCGGACTTGCCGTTGCCTGGGGTATATTCATGCTTATCATATTGCTTGGAATATCCAAAGGGGTGCTCACCTCATTTCAGTCATCGTCACTTGCCCAGAATCCCAACAAGATCAACGTATATCCCGGCAATACATCAATGCCTTACAAAGGATTAAAGGAGGGACGATACATACAGCTGCGTGACCGGAATCTGGATGAAATCAAAAACGACAATCCCAACGATGTAGCTTCGGCAACGGCCGAAATGAATCAAAGCGGCACAATATCGACTCCGCTCGACTACATTACCACAAGCTATTCAGGTGTATTTCCCGGAACCGAAAAAATGTTGCAGCTGCCCATGATATACGGACGCTTCATCAATGAAAAGGACCTCAATGACATGCGCAAGGTAATCGTGCTCAACAAGAAGGATGCCGAAACGCTTTTCAAAAACATCGGTTCATCAATAGGCAAGACTGTCGATGTCAACGGAATAGCATTCACCTTGGTAGGAATATACGAACATGAATGGCGCAGCGGCACCTTCATTCCCTATACGACCGCTCGCGCGTTATCGGGATTTGACGACAAAGTCTACTCCATCCAAGTCGACATAAAAGGGGTTAAAAACATGGAAGATGCCGAGCGCGTAGAGCGCAACATCAAATCCACGTTGGCCAAATACAATCAGTTTGACCCCGATGATGAGAGCGCGGTGTGGATGTGGAATCGCTTTTCATCCTATCTCAACAGCCAGGAAGCGGCAGGCGTTCTCAACACAGCCATGTGGGTGATCGGTTTGCTTACGCTTATAACCGGCATAGTGGGAGTCAGCAACATCATGTTTGTATCGGTTCGCGAACGCACTCATGAAATAGGCATACGACGCGCCATTGGAGCCCGCCCCCACAACATATTGCTTCAGGTGATAATCGAAAGCGTGGCAATGACGACCCTGTTCGGTTATATAGGAATACTGCTCGGCACGATAGGCAATGAAATAATGGCGCAGGTATTTGCCGACGGAGATTTCATAAAGGACCCGAGGGTCGACCTGTCACTCGCCATTGAAGTAACGGTGGTGCTCATCGTGTCGGGAGCTCTTGCAGGAATATTCCCGGCGATGCGAGCCTTGAAGATACGCCCTGTCGAAGCATTGAGAACTGAATAAATCATTCAAACGACAACAATGAAAAATCCTATATTCGACATAGACAACTGGAAGGAGATAACCGCCACTCTTGCCCGCAACAAGATACGCACATTCCTCACCGCATTCGGAATCTTCTGGGGCACTGCAATGCTTGCAATGCTGTGGGGAGGAGCCCAAGGAATGCAGCGCATGTTACGCGGACAATTTGAAGGCTTCGCGACAAACTCGGCAATAATTGCATCCAACCGCACAAGCATGCCTTACAAAGGATATAAAAAGGGCATGTACTGGTCACTGACACAGACCGACATCGACAACATACGCCACAGTGTAAGCGATATAAAAGCAATGAGCGCAGTGTCCAATCGATCGGCCTCGCTGCATTACGGCACAAAGAGTTACGAAGCATCGGTGCAAGGAGTCGAAAGCGCATTCCCCGAAATATTCACTCCTGTAATATATAGCGGACGCTTCATAAACGAAGCTGACGAGCGCGACAGCAAGAAAGTGTGCTGCATAGGCAAGCGCGTGGCCGGAGAACTCTTCGGCAGCACCGATCCCCTCGGCAAATTCATCGAGGTAAACAACATTTACTACCGCGTTGTGGGAGTCGTCGGACAGGAATCGGAAGTGCAGATTAACGGTGATGTCGACAACATGATCACAATACCGCTGTCGACGATGCGCAAAGCCTACAACCTCGGTACACGTGTCGACATGGCTCTGATAGATGTAAAAAGCGGTCACACTCCAGCCGAACTGCAACCACAAATCGAACGCATAATACGACTGTCACATCCGATACATCCCGATGACAAGCGAGCAATCATGTATATGGACATCTCGGAGGAGTTTGACATGATCGACAAGATGTTTACCGGGGTCGATGTGCTGGTGCTGTTCGTTGGATTCGGATCGCTCCTTGCCGGAATCATAGGCGTGGGCAACATCATGTGGATCATCGTCAAGGAACGCACCCAGGAGATAGGAATACGCCGAGCAATCGGAGCAAAGCCGCGTGACATAATCATGCAGGTTCTGTCGGAAAGCATCGTGCTGACCGTCATTGCCGGAATAGCCGGGATATGCTTCGCCTCGGGAATACTCGCAATAGCCGAAATGATAACACCGCCCATCAACGAAGAGCCTCTACCCTTCCAGCTTACATTCTATTCGGCTATAATAATCCTGGTAGTGTTCCTGTCGCTCGGAACGGCAGCCGGAACAATACCCGCCATAAAGGCGATGCGCATAAAACCCATCGAGGCACTTAACGATAAATAAAACAAATAACATCATAACTTAAAATGAAAAAGTTTTTCCGAATTTTGCTTTGGACGATTATCGCAGTGATATTCGTAGGCACGTTTGTCTATCTTTTCTACAACTCCAAGAAGAAAGATACGATTTATGAAATTGTTACGCCCGAAATAGGCAATATCGAACGCACGACAGTGCTCACCGGCAAGATAGAGCCGCGTGACGAAATCGAAATCAAGCCGCAGATTTCCGGTATAATATCGGAGATAAATGTAGAGCCCGGCGACATTGTAAAGGAGGGCGACATAATCGCTAAAATCAAGGTCATCCCCGAAGAGTCGCAGCTGTCATCGGCCCAAAACCGCGTCGATGTGGCTAAGATATCGCTCGAGCAGTCAAAACTGGTGTATGAACGCACAAAGACATTGTACGACAAGAAGTTTGTGAGCCGCGAAGAGTATGAGCAGGCCCTGACCGACTACCGCAAGTCACAGCAGGAGCTTGAGTCGGCCATCGACGCACTCTCGATCGTGCGTGACGGTATATCGACAGCCAATGCTCAACAGAGCAACACACTTGTGCGTGCAACAATCGACGGCCTCATCCTTGAAGTGCCCGTGAAGGTGGGTACATCGGTAATCCAGGCCAATACAATGAACGACGGTACCACGGTTGCCAAGATAGCCAACATGAACGACCTCCTCTTCATAGGAAAAGTCGACGAAACCGAGGTGGGCCAGATAAAGACCGGCATGAACACAAAGATTTCAATCGGCGCCATTCCCGATGTAACACCCGATGCCGTGATAGAATACATCGCTCCTAAAAGCACCGAAGAAAACGGGTCCAACACATTTGAGCTCAAGGCGGCCATAACAGTACCCGATTCAGTACAGCTACGCGCCGGCTACAGCGCAAACGCCACCATTAACCTGAGCGGAGTTTCCAATGTGCTCACAGTGCCTGAAGGAGTGATCGAATGGGTAGGCGACAGCACATTTGTGTATTGCCTCACATCCGAAGAACCCGTGCAGCAGTTTGAACGCCGCGCAGTAACCACCGGACTTTCCAACGGCATCAATATCGAGGTGAAATCGGGCATCGACAAGGATGTCAAGCTCCGTGGTAATGAAAAGAAAGATTAACGCCATCACAACAACGAAAGTCATGAAACGTATCATAGCGATGTTGACAATCGCCACGGCCTCCACCGTCACGATGTGGGCCGACACATGGAGCCTCGACAGCTGCATAAATTACGCCGTTGAGCACAATCTGACCGTAAAGACGCGTCAAAACGACATCGAATCATCGAAACTGAGCGTGACATCGGCCAAATCGCAACTGCTTCCCAACGTATCGGCAAGCGCAGGACAATCCTGGAGCATAGGACGAGGACTTACCGCCGAAAACACCTATGCCAACCGAAACACCTCCAATACACAGTGGGGCGCATCGTTCACCCTCCCGGTGTTCAACGGATTGTCGACCGTGCGTCAGATACAACTCGCCAAGGCCAATCTTTCCACTGTGATTGAGCAGTATGCCGCCGCAAAGGACGACATAACGCTGAATGTAATCACAGCCTACCTGCAGGTTCTATACAACAGGGAGCTTCATGAAGTAGCCTTGAACCAGGTTGAACTGTCGACCTACGAGCTGACGCGCCAGAGAGCACTGCTCGAAGCGGGAAAGATACCCGAAGTCGACCTGCTTGAAGCCGAGTCGCAGCTCGCACAGGACAAGCTGCAGGCAACTACCACAGCCAACGACACTCGCCTCGCGCTTGTCGACCTTGCTCAGTTGCTTGAACTCGACGACATCGACAACTTCGACATAACGACTCTCGATGGTGAGGAACAGCCCATCCTTCCTGCCGAATCGGTCTACAACAATGCGTTGAACATCAATCACACCCTGAAGGCTGCGCGAGGTGAAATAGCGGCTGCGGAGCGCAACATCTCGGTTGCTCAAAGCGGCTACATACCCCGCCTGTCATTCAACGCCGGAATAGGCAGCAGCTACTATACGGTAACAGGAATGGAGCATCCGTCGTTCAGCCGACAGATGAAGGACAACTTCAACACCTACTTCGGATTCTCGTTGAGTATACCCATATTTGACGGACTTTCGACACGCAACTCGGTAAAGCGCGCACGCGTACAGCACGTTGCCTCAAAGTTGCAATATCAGGATGCCGAAAACCGCCTGTACAAGACCATTCAGCAAGCCTATTATCAGGCAGTAAGCGCACAGGAACGCTCAAAGTCATGCCTCATCGCCGAAGATGCCGCCAACAAAGCCTTTGAAGCGATGCGCGAAAAGTATAACTTGGGACGAGCCACGCCGAGCGAGTATGAGCAGGCCAAGAACAAGGCACTGCGCACCACAGCCGAGCGCATACAAGCTCATTATGAACTCATACTGCGCACCCGCATCCTGAATTTCTACGACACGGGACGCTATTGATTGTCACCGCTGCCGTATTGCTCAAGATACGCCTCACAAGCCGTTGCAAGCTCTTCGTACCATTCACGACCGAAGTAGCTTGTCAACGGCTCTTTTAAAAATTTATAGAGCCTGATTCCCTCCTTCTTGCCAAGCACTTCGGCGCAACGGCATATTTTCCAGCGATGATAGTTCACGGCCGTAAATGAGGGATATTTGGTAATTCTCACGGGATAAAGATAACATGACGCAGGCTTGCGGAAATCGCTTATGCGTCCCTCTCGGTAGGCCTTTTCAATGGCGCATTGACACATCCCACCGGGGCCGTAACATGTAAACACGCAGTTGCGTCCGTCGACAATTGTAGTGACAAGGTCGCCCTCTTCATCGACATAGCCCACCCCACGCTCGGCTATCTCACGCTGCGCCGCAGGAGTGAGGTCGTCATGTATCACCGGAAGTATCTCCTCCAACTTCTTATACTCCTCTTGCGTTATGGGTGCGCCTGCGTCACCCTCTATGCAGCACTCGCCAAGACACTTGTCGAGGTCGCAACAAAAATATTGCTCGGCAAGGTCGAGCGTTACCAATGTATCTTTAATCTGCAGCATAATTTGTTGCTCTTCTTCCATTTATCAATTATTTAATATCCTGAATATATCACGGTGGAACCCAAAAGCCGATCGTATCGCGCACCGGGTTCCCTATAGTACACGCTTACAAGATATTCGTTAACCGTCGGATGACAGTCGCCTTCAATTACCGATGTCACGCCACGCTTTCCACCCTTCGGCACAGCAAGATACTGATAGTTATAGGCACCTTGCTTGAGCAGCAAAGCACCGCGATAAGAGCTGGATTCAGCATCGTAACGCATCATGCTTTCAGGCGAGAATCTGCGACAGGTCATGTCGCCGTCTATATATATGTCGTAATCATAGAGCTCGGGCATGTCGAGAGTAAAGTGCGTTATTGTATAGTCGGCCTCCACATTGCTGTCGTCAGAGTTATATTCACGCACCTTGAAACGGCCGTGCTGCGTGCTGTCGTAACGGTATTGCTCCCCCACTCTCGGGGCATCGCGAAATAGCGTCACATGATAGTAGGGATATTCGTAATCGATGCTCTCCACACCCATCGTCGGGAAATCGACCGATGTGTTCTCAAACCGCCTGTACTCATTGCCTCCGGGGAAAATCAGATTGCGCAAATGCTCGTAATAGGCTATTCGTCCGTTGATGCGTTGCGGAGATTCAAGCATGACGACATCGTCGGTGCGACCGTTACGTGACACTACGACCTTTAAGTCTGACAACATATTCTTCACATCGACACCTGAGGCATCAACAGTAAAGCTCAGCTGCTGATTTCCGTTGTCACTTCCGGTATCGGTGCGTGACGATGCCTCACCGTTTATCCTCACTTTGGATTCGCTTACCGAGAAACGCGCCTGCAACAGATTCACTTCAGGGTCATCCTCCGAGTAGACACGCATCATGTAGTTGCCCGAAAGCGTCATCGTCATGTGCCGATTGGGAAGCGTCACGCTGTAATGCACATAATGCACAGTCGTCGATCTCGAAAAGGAATAATCCTCGACATCGGCCTGATTGAACCCGTCGAGATACTCACTCTCCACAAGTCCCGACGGCTGCCATGAAGCATCGCAATGCACCAGTGAGTAACGCAGGTAACTGCGATCCTCGGCCAATTCATCAAAGGCTATCGTAAGCTTGTCGTCAGAGTTCAGCGTTATTACCGGCGGCGCAAGTTCATTGCCGTCAACCGTAACCTGAAGGGAACGGAATCGAGGCGTGACCATATTGCCGGTATCGACCGCCATAGCGTGTGACATCGACAAAATCACCGACAGGAGCAACAACAAACGATGCGTCACGCTTCACTCAGTTTTTCATGAAGAATCGTTATCGAATCCTCAATGTATTGCGAACACGGCTTGCGGTTAGCTCGGTCGGCAAGCAGCTCGGCACACACTATTGACCCGTTACGCTCACTAAAACTATTGCAGCACTCCTTCACTTTTCCGTAAACCGCAAGCTTATCCTTTGGATTACCGAAACGTGACGCTCCGATTAGCATCGACATGGCGGAAACCGTTCCACACACCTGATGCTGTCCACCCACGCCTCCTCCAAGACCGGCTGTCATGCGTGCAGCATCATCGGGCGACATTGAGTGAATGTCGTCAAATACCATGAATACGCATTGAGAGCAATTATAACCCTCGGCGCGTAGTGCGCGAGCGCGTTCAATGCGCTCATCCAATGTAGGTATGTCACTATTCATTGCCAGTTTATAGGAGTTTCGTTATGTTGGACAAGATATTGATTTGCACGACTGAAAGGATGCGAACCGAAGAATCCACGATAAGCCGACAACGGCGACGGATGAGGCGATGTCAGCACAAGATGACGGTTTCGATCAATGAAAGCACCTTTCTTTATAGCATAGGAGCCCCACAGAATAAACACCAGATGCTCCCGGTCGCGGTTAAGACGCATTATCACTTCATCGGTAAATGTTTCCCAACCTTTACCCTGATGCGAAGTAGGTCGATGAGCCTCCACGGTAAGAGTCGAGTTGAGCAACAGCACACCCTGTCGTGCCCACCGCGACAAATCTCCATCGGTCGACGGCACCGGAAGCTTAAGATCGTCCTGTACCTCCTTAAATATATTGACGAGCGATGGAGGCAGCGCAACACCGTTACCCACCGAGAAACACAATCCGTTGGCCTGTCCTGGACCGTGATAAGGATCCTGACCTAGAATAACAACTTTTACTTTGTCAAAAGGACATTCATCAAAAGCCGCAAAAATTCTTGAAGCAGGGGGATATACAATCTGTCGGGAATCTTGATATTGCTGACGCACAAAATCGGTCAATTCCGCAAAATAGGGCTTATCCCACTCATCCTGAAGTTCTTTATTCCAAGAGGGGTCGATTCTTACATTCATGATTGAAATAAGTGTTTTATCTAATTTGCAAAACTACAAAAACTTTCGTACTTTTGCACATGAAATCCATTCAAAATGTTCCCATAGTTCAATGGATAGAATAACGGATTCCGGTTCCGTCGATTGGGGTTCGACTCCCCATGGGAATACGCAGCTTGATCGCAATCGCTTTATCACAAAACGGTTGCGATTTCTTTGCTATTCATCGGGATTTATAAAACCTACCGGACGACGCGGCGTATTTACGGACTTCGATTGCAGTTCAGCAAGGGAAGTGTTTATTGCATCAATCTGTGCTCTCGTATCTTCATTGATGTCGTTATAATCGGCAAAAATCTCTTCCAAATCCTGCTTAAGCTCATTGAGGTTCTTTTCAAGCGTTGAAAGACGGTTAAGCGGCGAGTTATCGGCTATCATCTGTCTTATAGTGACGAATGCACGCATAATGCCGCGATTGATTTCGATAGCTGTTTCACTACGCAAGACACTTGAAAGCATTGCCACTCCTAATTCCGTAAAAGCGAAAGGCATATATTTAAAATTGCTACCACGTCCACTCTTCAAGGTGCCAATTTGGCATCTTGAAAGATCATCTTTGGTTAGTTCAAAAATAGAGTCGCCACCTTCAAACCGACTAATGTTTCGTCGTATCGACCTTTTAAGTCGAGATGTTTCAACACCATATTGCAGCAAGGTCAAAATCGAGCATCACCTTTTGACCTCTTATCTCGTAAATCTTGCTTTGTATAATCTGCAATTCATTCATGGCTTAGACTCTATATTGATTATTAATCTGATGTCGACAAAGACTAATTGCAAATATAGTAATATATTAGAAATCTTTACAATTTATTTCTATATTTATGTCAGCAGAAAAAGGAATGCAATCAGGGAAAATGTAAAGCGTGTGATTTTCAAATAAAAAATATGCATCTCTTAGCAAGAGATTTTGATATCATACAATTGATTAGTACTTAGTGCGTTTAGTCGGCAAAAAGTTATAAATTGAGAAACAATCACTCATATTTGTAAACATTTTCCCACGATATAATTACATATTAATTTGCTAATCTTGATTAAATGCATTATTTTTGTAATGAAAAAATCTCTTGCTAAGAGATAGTACCTCAAAATTATATTACATATCCTTATACTACACAACTAATAATTTACGACAAACGGCAGATTTACTTAAAATGATAAATCGGTGATTGATTGTTTGCGATAAATAATTTCTCATCTTTTTGGACTAATTACCAATTAGTTAATTATGCCTGTGAGGACTGTCCGATGATTTTCGGACAGCCCTTTTTATTTCATTCACAAATATTTTGCCGGCAAGTCAATTCGGTGATTTTCAAATTTATTATTATCTTTGTGAATCCATAAACGCAATCGTTGTCACGTTGTGTACATGATGTCAAGATAATTTATTTACCAAACATTAAATAACCTCTAAGCATGAAAAAGTTCTTTTGCAACTTGGCTATAATAGCAAGCCTGCTGTTAGGTGCATCAGCCACTGAAGCCAAGCCGATAGAAAACAATGTCATTGTCCCGGGTGAAGTGTGGAACGACACCGACGGAAATCCAATCAATGCTCATGGCGGTGGTATTCTTTATCATAACGGCAAATATTACTGGTATGGTGAATACAAGAAAGGCAAAACCGTATTGCCCGACTGGGCGACATGGGAATGTTACCGCACCGATGTGACAGGTGTGAGCTGCTATTCGTCACCCGACATGGTAAACTGGACCTTTGAGGGGATAGTTCTTCCTGCCGAGGAAGATGCAAGCAGCGATCTGCACCCGAGCAAAGTCCTTGAGCGTCCCAAGGTAATCTACAACGCAAAGACGGGCAAATTCGTAATGTGGGCTCATGTCGAAAGCGCCGACTACAGCAAGGCCGCAGCAGGTGTTGCCGTCAGCGATTCCCCTACCGGCCCATTCAAATACCTTGGCAGTTTCCGCCCCAACAATGCGATGAGCCGCGACCAGACACTGTTTGTCGACGATGACGGACGAGCCTACCAGCTATATTCATCCGAAAACAACGCTACGCTATACATCAGTGAACTGACCGACGACTATCTACGCCCCTCGGGACGATTCACACGCAACTTCATCGGAGCAAGCCGCGAAGCTCCTGCCGTTTTCAAGCACGACGGAAAATACTACATGCTTTCATCGGGCTGCACCGGATGGGACCCCAATCAAGCCGAACTTGCTGTTGCCGACTCCATAATGGGACAGTGGAAAGTATTAGGCAATCCATGTACAGGAACCGACGCCGACAAGACATTTTACTCACAGAGCACCTATGTTCAGCCCGTCTACGGAAAAAAGGACTTATACGTAGCCATGTTTGACCGTTGGAACAAGACCGACCTTGAAAATTCGCGTTACGTGTGGCTGCCGTTATCGATGGAAAACGGCAAGATAACAATTCCATGGAAAGAGCAATGGAGCATGAACGACTATGCCGACCAACCGCGTTTCGAGGCCGGCGACGGCACATTCCTGCTCAATGGAGAACCATTTGTAGTGAAAGCAGCCGAGCTTCACTATCCGCGCATACCAAAGCCCTACTGGGATCAGCGCATCAAGATGTGCAAGGCCCTCGGCATGAATGCAGTGTGCCTCTATGTATTCTGGAACTCTCACGAGCCCAAACCCGACCAATTTGACTTTACCGGACAAAATGACCTCCGTGAATTCGTAAAACTTTGCGAGCAAAATGACATGAAGGTCATATTGCGTCCCGGCCCATACGTATGCGCCGAATGGGAAATGGGCGGTCTTCCCTGGTGGCTTCTGAAGAAGAAAGACATACGCCTTCGCGAATCCGATCCCTATTTCCTTGAACGTGTCGACAAATTCCAAAAGGCCGTAGCCGATCAGGTATCCGACCTCACCATTGCCAACGGAGGCCCCATAATCATGGTTCAGGTTGAGAACGAATACGGTTCCTACGGCATCGACAAACAATATGTTTCGGAAATACGTGACATGTTGCGCAAGAACTTCGGCAACGAAGTCACCCTGTTTCAGTGTGACTGGTCGTCCAACTTCCTGAACAACGGACTTAACGACCTTATATGGACAATGAACTTCGGCACCGGAGCCAACATCGACCAGCAGTTTGCCAAGCTTAAAGAGGTACGCCCCAATAGTCCGTTGATGTGTTCCGAGTTCTGGAGCGGATGGTTTGACAAGTGGGGAGCCAACCACGAAACACGCCCTGCCGCCGACATGATAGCCGGCATCGACGAGATGCTTTCAAAGGGCATATCCTTCAGCCTCTACATGACCCACGGCGGAACCAATTGGGGACACTGGGCCGGAGCTAACTCTCCCGGATTCGCTCCCGATGTCACATCCTACGACTACGATGCACCCATCAGCGAGTCGGGACAGACTACTCCCAAATATTGGGAACTCCGCAAGACACTTGCCAAATACATGGACGGCAAGAAGCAGGCCGATGTGCCCTCGCTCATCAAGCCCATCGCCATACCGTCGTTCACTTTCACCGAAGTAGCACCGCTATTCTCCAATCTGCCCGAACCCAAGAGCGATGCCGAGATACGCACTATGGAAGAGTATGACCAGGGATTCGGCAGCATCCTTTACCGCACTACACTTCCCGAACTCAAGCAACCGGCACTTCTTACCGTTAACGATCCTCATGACTACGCTCAGGTATTTGTCGATGGAAAATTCATCGGCAAGCTCGATCGTCGCAACGGCGAGAAAGCCCTCACAATTCCGGCATGCAAGAAGGGTGCGACTCTCGACATACTAATCGAAGCCATGGGCCGCATCAACTTCGGCCGCGCAATAAAGGACTTCAAGGGTATAACCGGCAATGTCACCGTAACCGTAGACAATGAAGGACACCGATTTGTGTGCGACCTCAAGAACTGGAAGGTATATAATATAGAGGACACCTACGACACCTATACCTCGATTGGTGAATTCTATCCTATCGAAACCTTCACCCCCGACGAAAACGGACGCCTGCCTCGCGGTGTATATCGCGGAATATTCAATGTCAAGAAACCGTCGGACACGTTCCTGAATTTTGAAACATGGGGCAAAGGTCTTGTCTATGTCAACGGACATCCCATGGGACGCATTTGGGAGATAGGTCCGCAACAGACTTTGTATATGCCCGGATGCTGGCTCAAGAAAGGCGAAAATGAAATACTTGTATTCGACATTATAGGCCCGAAGGAAGCAAAGTCGGAAGGATTGCGTGAACCGCTCCTCGACCAGCTACTTGTCCAGAAACCTCTCACCCACCGCGAAGAGGGACAGAATCTCGTGCTTTCATCGGAAACTCCGGTCTACACCGGCAGCTTCGCTCCCGGCAACGGATGGCAGGAGGTGAAATTTGGCAAGCCCGTGACCGGTCGCTACATCTGCCTTGAGGCACTTAATTCAATCAATGGAAAGGATGTCGCCGCCATAGCCGAGATGTATGTATTGGACGACAAAGGCGAGCGTCTGTCACGCGAGCCGTGGATTGTAAACTATGCCGACAGCGAGGATGTGGCAAGAATGAACCGCTCGGGCGACAAGACATTCGACCTTCAGGAATCGACCTACTGGAGCACGGTTCCCGGAATACCGTTCCCCCACGCCATAGTGATTGACCTCGGAGCGACCCACAGCATCGAAGGATTCCAGTATCTCCCGCGAATGGAGAGCGATGTTCCCGGGGCAATCAAGGATTTCAAAATCTATGTAAAGAACACTCCGTTTAAATACTAACTGACGGCATTAACATAAACTACAGTTCAATGACGGATGATGCGGTTAAAAACCATGTCATCCGTCATTGTTTTGATTGATAGTGCATTGTAGTGGTAGAATCCATGTAAGGACAAAAAACTTTATAAGCTGCAACACATTTTTATCCCAAAAGTTTTGGAGATTACAGAAATGTTGCTTACCTTTGCAACCGCAAACCAAGGAAGGCTCCTTAGCTCAACTGAATAGAGCATCTGACTACGGATCAGAAGGTTACAGGTTTGAATCCTGTAGGAGTCACTCAAGAGGTTGTTACACATCGTAACGACCTCTTTTTTTATCCCCCCTATTGGTCGTGTTAAAATTAATTTGTAAGTTTGCATTATAAGATTAACCATATCATCCCATGAAATTTTCACTATCCGACCAGCTCCCTGAATATCCCGAATTTGTTCCGGGCATAAGAAGAGCACCCGACCGAGGCTACAGACTTACAAAAGCGCAAACCGAAACAGCCTTAAAGAACGCGTTACGTTACATTCCTGAATCGCTCCACCCACAACTCGCTCCCGAGTTCATGGAAGAGCTTCTTACCCGAGGCAAGATATACGGCTACCGTTACCGTCCTCAAGGCGACCTTAAAGCAAAACCGATTGATGAGTACAAAGGGAAATGCATCGAAGGCAAGGCATTTCAGGTGATGATCGACAACAATTTGTGTTTCGACATCGCTCTTTATCCTTACGAGCTCGTCACTTACGGCGAAACCGGTCAGGTGTGCCAAAACTGGATGCAATATCGGCTCATAAAGCAATATCTTGAGGAACTCACTCAGGACCAGACACTCGTAATCGAGTCGGGACACCCTCTCGGCCTCTTCAAGTCGAAGCCCGAAGCACCTCGCGTAATCATAACCAACTCCATGATGGTGGGACTTTTCGACAACATAAAGGATTGGGAAGTCGCAGCCCAGATGGGAGTTGCCAACTATGGCCAGATGACTGCCGGCGGATGGATGTACATAGGCCCGCAAGGCATCGTACACGGAACATTCAACACCCTGCTGAATGCAGGCCGCATGAAACTCGGTGTACCGCAGGACGGCAATCTGCGCGGACATCTGTTTGTATCATCGGGACTCGGCGGCATGAGCGGCGCACAGCCCAAAGCAGCCGAAATTGCCGGAGCCACCGCTATAATCGCCGAAGTCGATGCATCGCGCATCAAGACCCGTCACGATCAGGGATGGGTTCAATATGTAACCGACGACCTTGCCGAAGCCTATCGCCTTGCCGATGAATCAATGAAAGCAAAGGAGCCGCGCTCAATCGCCTATCACGGCAATGTAGTGGACCTGTTGCAATATGCGCTCGACAACAACATTCACATCGAGCTTCTGAGCGACCAGACATCATGTCACGCCGTATACGAAGGCGGATATTGTCCGGCAGGTGTGACATTTGAGGAGCGTACACGTTTACTGCGTGACGACCGCAATGAATTTGAGCGTCTTGTCAACGCCTCATTGCACCGTCACTTCAACATCATAAAGCAGCTCGTAGAGCACGGCACCTACTTCTTCGATTACGGCAATTCATTCATGAAAGCCATATACGACGCCGGAGTAAAGGAAATATCACGTAACGGCATCGACGAGAAAGACGGTTTTATATGGCCCTCCTACGTTGAGGACATAATGGGTCCCGAACTATTTGACTACGGTTACGGCCCGTTCCGCTGGGTATGCCTTAGCGGAAAACACAGCGACCTCATAAAGACCGACCACGCCGCAATGGAGTGCATTGACCCCAATCGCCGCGGACAGGACATGGACAACTGGATATGGATTCGCGACGCCGAGCGCAATGCGCTTGTTGTGGGAACCCAGGCGCGCATCCTTTACCAGGATGCCGAAGGACGCATGAAAATAGCGCTTCGATTCAACGAGATGGTACGCAACGGCGAAGTCGGCCCCATCATGCTTGGACGCGACCACCACGATGTAAGCGGAACCGACTCACCCTTCCGCGAAACTTCCAACATCAAGGATGGCAGCAATGTAATGGCCGACATGGCCGTACAGTGCTTTGCCGGAAACTGCGCCCGAGGAATGAGTCTTGTAGCACTGCACAACGGAGGCGGCGTAGGAATAGGCAAAGCCATCAACGGCGGATTCGGAATGGTGTGCGACGGCTCGGAGCGCGTCGATGAGATACTGCGCTCGTCAATGCTGTGGGATGTAATGGGAGGCGTTGCCCGCCGTTCATGGGCACGAAACCCCAACGCCATGGCCACATCGCAAGAGTTCAACGACAAAAACGGCGACTATTACCACATAACCATCCCGAACATAGCCGATGACGAATTGATAACCAACACAGTAAACAACTATTTAAACAAAAACACAAAATGAGCTGGACTAAAATAATGGAGTGCGTGCCCAACTTCAGCGAAGGACGCGACCTTGAAAAGATAGATAAAATTGTAAACCCGTTTCGTGGCAAAGAAGGGGTAAAACTGCTCGACTATAGCAACGACATTGACCACAACCGACTCGTTGTCACCGTAGTAGGACAACCCGAAGCTCTTAAAGAGGCTGTAATCGAAGCCATAGGCATAGCCGTCGAGCTTATAGACCTCAATCATCACCAAGGCCAGCATCCGCGCATGGGAGCTGCCGATGTAGTGCCTTTCATTCCCATAAAAGGCTGCACAATGGACGATGCAATTGCATTGTCACGTGAAGTAGGCGCAACAGTTGCCGAGCGTTACAATCTTCCCGTATTTCTGTATGAGAAATCGGCTTCGGCACCTCACCGTGAAAATCTTGCGGCAGTGCGCAAGGGTGAGTTTGAAGGCATGGCCGAAAAGATAAAACTCCCCGAATGGCATCCCGACTTCGGACCGGCCGAACGCCATCCGACAGCCGGAGCGGTAGCCATAGGAGCACGCATGCCTCTCGTAGCCTACAATATAAACCTCGATACTCCGAGCCTTGAGATAGCCCACGGCATAGCCAAAAAGATACGCTTCATAGGCGGTGGTCTGCGTTACTGCAAAGCAATGGGAGTGGAACTTAAGGAGCGCGGCATAACCCAAGTGTCGATCAACATGACCGACTACACAAAGACCGCACTCTACCAGGCCATGGAGATGGTGCGCTTCGAGGCTCGCCGCTACGGAGTAAACGTAGTAGGCAGCGAAATAATAGGCCTCGTGCCCATGGCTGCACTCATCGACACATCGGCCTACTACCTCGGACTCGAAAACTTCTCCATGCAACAGGTGCTTGAAGCACGCATAATGGAATAAACGCCCATGTCGACATTACGAATAATCCACGCCAACATCCTTACGCCGAAGGGTCGCAAGGCCCTTCACGGCAAAGCGATGAACGAGCTCCATCATATACCCGACGGTGAAATAACGATAGTCGACGGGACTATAGACTATGTGGGCCCCGTGCGCGAAAACGTTGACATCACCGCAATCGACGCGCAAGGTCGAGTGGTTCTGCCCGGATTTGTCGACTCACACACCCATTTGGTGTTCGGTGGCTTCCGTCCTGAAGAATTCATGTGGCGAATGCGCGGTGACAGTTACATGTCGATAATGGAGCGTGGAGGAGGCATAGTCAACACGATGAAATCAACCCGCGAGGCATCGACTGAACAGCTCGTGGAAAAGACGCGTCACTTCATCGACATAATGAGCCGCATGGGTGTCACGACAGTCGAGGCAAAGAGCGGTTACGGACTCGACCGCGAAGCCGAGTTGAAACAGCTGCGCGTAATGGCCGAAATCAACGATGATCCCGAACGCAAAGTCGACATAGCCACAACCTATCTCGGCGCACATGCCCTGCCGCCCGAGTATGCCGGTCGACATGACGAATATATCGATTTCATAATACGTGAGATGCTGCCCGAAGTCAAGAAGCAAAATCTCGCCGAAAATTGCGACATATTCTGCGAACGCGGAGTCTTCACCGTGGAACAGTCTCGCCGACTGCTCAAAGCAGCAGCCGACATGGGCTACGGCATAAAAATCCATGCCGACGAGATAGTGACCACAGGAGGTGCCGAACTGTCGGCCGAGCTGAACGCATTGTCGGCCGATCACCTGCTTCACGCATCGGATGAAGGAATAAAGGCGATGGCCCACAGCGATGTGGTGGCGACCCTGCTGCCGTTGACGGCATTCACGCTGCGCGAGCCCTACGCCCGCGGACGCGAAATGATCGACGCCGGATGTGCCGTGGCATTGGCCACCGACCTTAACCCTGGAAGCTGCTGCAGCGGCTCAATACCGTTGACATTCGCCCTCGCATGCATCTACATGAACTTCTCGGTTGAAGAGGCCATAACCGCACTGACTCTCAACGGAGCTGCGGCAATAGGCCGAGCCGAATACATAGGTTCACTTGAACCGGGCAAACTCGGCGACCTCGTGATGCTCGACTCCGACACCCACTACACGCTACCCTATTACACCGGCATGAACTCAGTAATCATGACTGTAAAACGCGGCCGGATCGTTTCATATAACAACAATTAACCTGAATAAACCATGTTGACCGATCTATCAGTAAAAGATTTTCTAAACAAGACCGCAGGCAACGACCCCGTACCCGGCGGAGGCAGCATCTCGGCCCTTAACGGAGCCATAGCCGCAGCACTCGGCGAAATGGTGACCCGCCTCACGATAGGCCGAAAGAAATATGCCGACCGTGAAGCCGAAATGACAACATTGCTTGCCGAAATCGAACCTGTGCGTAACGAACTCGAAACCGACATTGACCGCGACAGTGATGCTTACAACCTCGTGTTTGACGCATTCAAGCTACCCAAGGACACCGACGAGGAAAAATCGACAAGAAGCGCCGCAATACAATCGGCTACGAAATATGCCGCCGAAGTGCCGATGCAGGTTGCCCGCCGCGTAATCTCCATCATGCCCAAACTTGAAGTGATAGCACGCACCGGCAACCAAAACGCAGTCACTGATGCATGCGTAGCGACCATGTGCGCACGCACAGCCGTTCTTGGAGCATTGATGAACGTGCGCATCAACCTTTCATCGATCAAGGATGAAGATTACGTAAAAACTATGGCACTCGAAGCATCCTCACTACATGACCAAGCTGTGGCCATCGAGAAGCAAGTGCTTGACTATCTTAATGAAAATCTCCAATAAACAAATCACCAATGAGCAAAAACATATTTCAGATAGGCAACGGCGACCTCACATTTGAGGACATTGAACGCATAATCAACGAGAATCTCAAACTTGAACTCTCGTCTGCGGCCAAAGAAAGAATTGAGAAGTGTCGCAACTATCTCGACCGCAAAATCGAAGAATCGACCGAACCGCTTTACGGCATTACAACAGGATTCGGGTCGCTGTGCACTAAAAACATCTCCCTTGACGAGCTCAACACTCTCCAGGAAAACCTCGTAAAGAGCCATGCCTGCAGTGTAGGCAACGAAATCCCTCATGTAATAGTGAAGCTCATGTTCCTTCTGAAAGCTCATGCGCTTTCATTGGGTCATAGCGGTGTGCAGCTGATAACAGTGCAGCGCATCATCGACTTCTTCAACAACGATGTTATGCCCATTGTCTACGACCGAGGCTCACTCGGCGCATCGGGCGACCTCGCCCCTCTCGCCAATCTGTTTCTCCCTCTTATCGGCGTAGGCGATGTATATTACAAAGGAAAACGCTGCGAGGCCATAAGCGTGCTCGACGAATTCGGATGGGAGCCCATAAAACTTAAAAGCAAAGAGGGCCTTGCCTTGCTGAACGGCACTCAGTTCATGAGCGCAAACGGCGTTTACGCGCTGCTGAAAGCCATGCGCCTGTCCAAGAAAGCCGACCTCATCGCCGCCATTTCGCTTGAAGCCTACGACGGCCTGCTGGCTCCCTTCATGGACTGCATACAGCAGATGCGTCCCCATAAGGGCCAGATAGAAACCGGCAACAACTTCAGGCATCTCCTTGAAGGAAGCGAAATAATAAACCGCCCCAAGAAACACGTACAGGACCCCTACTCCTTCCGTTGCATACCTCAGGTACATGGCGCAACCAAGGATGCAATAAGGCACGCCGCATCGGTGCTGCTGACTGAAATCAACTCAGTGACCGACAACCCGACCATATTCCCCGACGAAGACCTCATCATTTCGGGAGGCAACTTCCACGGCCAGCCCCTTGCACTGGTCTATGACTATCTTGCAATAGCCATGGCCGAACTCGGCAACATATCGGAGCGTCGTGTGGCTCAATTGATAATGGGGCTCCGAGGTCTTCCCGAATTCCTTGTAGCCGAACCGGGACTCAACTCCGGATTCATGATTCCGCAATATGCCGCAGCCTCGATGGTAAGCCAGAACAAGATGTACTGCTACGCTGCATCAAGCGACTCGATAGTGTCGAGCAACGGACAGGAGGACCATGTGAGCATGGGAGCCAATGCAGCCACCAAGCTTTACAAGGTCATGGACAATCTTGAGCTGATATTGTCGATAGAGCTGATGAATGCGGCTCAGGGCATCGAATTCCGTCGTCCGCTCAAGTCGTCGCCCTACATCGAAAAGTTTCTGAAAGCCTACCGTAACGAAGTGCCCTTCATTCGTGAGGACATCGTCATGTACAAGGAGATTCACAAGTCGCAGGCGTTCCTTAAACGCTGGAAATGCGATTTTTAAGCTGAATATTGACAAAATAATGACTGCAGGAGTGTTATTTTTAACATTTCCTGCAGTTTTACTTTGTAATGTGCGCAAAAATCAATACCTTTGCACCGCTTTTTAGCATCCCGTGTGATGGGAAATTAAGGAGCATTACAAGTATCACTTAATTTTGAGTAACACAACTAAACTATTTCAACGAAATGAAAACTTATCAGTTATCAGCCGAGCCCCGTACCGATTTGGGTAAGAAGGCAGCCAAGGCACTCCGTGCCGAAAACAAAATCCCCGTAGTTCTTAACGGTGGTGAAATCGTAGAACTTCCCTACACCGCAGCTCTCAAGCCCGGTGAGAAGATTGTAGAAATCGGTCGCGGCAGAGGCCTTGTAACTACCGACCTCACAGTAAGCAACGAGGATGTGCGCAAGCTCATATACACTCCCGACATCTACGCAATCGAGCTCGACATCAACGGCGAAAAGCGCAATGCAGTTCTCCGCGAAATCCAGTTCCACCCTGTAAAGGATTCAATCCTCCACATCGACCTTCTTGAGGTTAACGACAAGAAGCCCGTTGTAGTTGAAGTTCCCGTACAGCTCGAAGGCCACGCCGAAGGTGTTAAGGCCGGTGGTAAGCTCAACCTCTCTATGAAGAAAATCAAGGTTAAGGCTCTCTACACTGCAATTCCCGAGCGCGTTGTAATCAACATCGACAACCTCGGTCTTGGCAAGACTCTTCAGATTGGCGACCTCCACTTCGAGGGCCTCGAACTGATGAATGCAAAGAACGCCGTTGTTTGTGCCGTTCAGCTCACCCGTGCCGCTCGTGGCGCACAGGCTAAGGCATAACCCACAACCTATTAAATTGATTGAATGAAGTACTTGATTGTCGGCTTGGGAAACATCGGTGACGAATACCGTGGAACCCGCCACAATATAGGTTTTAGAATATTGGATGCCTTTGCCGAGGCATCCAATATTTCTTTTTCCACCGAGCGTTACGGCGATGTGGCTCACATGAGGCTTAAAAACAAGCAGCTCACCCTGCTCAAGCCTTCGACCTACATGAACCTCAGCGGAAACGCCGTGCGCTACTGGAAAGAAAAAGAGAACATCGACATAAGCCACATATTGGTTCTTGTCGACGACATCGCATTGCCTTTCGGAGCCATACGCATAAAGCCCAACGGAAGCGACGCAGGCCACAACGGCCTAAAAAACATAGCCCAGATGCTCGGCACACCCGCCTATCCTCGACTGAGATTCGGCATAGGCAACGACTTCCCGCGCGGTTGTCAGGTAGACTATGTGCTCGGACACTTCACCCTCGACCAGCGTCAGCAGCTTCCGGCCCGAGTGGATGTGGCTTGCGAGGCCATAAAGGCTTTCTGCCTCTCGGGAATAGATTTCGCAATGTGCAACTTCAATAACAAATAGGCGAAATGGCAAAGAGTGAAGAACGCATCGACAAGTGGATGTGGGCCACACGCATTTTCAAGACCCGCACCATATCGACCGATGCATGCAAGAAAGGACGAGTTATGGTAGGTGATACCACCGTAAAACCGTCACGCACAATAAAGCCCGGCGATGTGATAAAGGTGAGGAAACCTCCGGTCACTTATTCATTCCTTGTAAAGGCTCTTACCGAGAACCGACTTGGCGCGAAGCTCGTGCCCGACTATCTTGAGAACATAACTCCTCAATCGGAACTTGACCTGCTTGAGGTAGTTAAGATAAGCGGATTCATAGACCGTCGCAAGGGCCTCGGCCGTCCCACCAAGAGAGAGGGCCGTGAGCTGTCGCGCTTCAAGGAAGACGCACTCAACGACGGCTGGGACTTTGACTTCGACTTCGATGATGACGACGAAGACGAAGATTGATTCACGACAACAACACTACTTTATAAAAAGGCGATGGAGCATCTCAAATAAATGAAACGCTCCATCGCTTTTTCGTTATACCTGTCAGCCTTTAGAAAGGAAGGTCGTCGGTAGCATCACTGCCGAGATCGGGCACGGGAGGCGGAGGAACCGCACCGGGGAAGTCCTGCACGGGAGCAGCGGCGGGAGCGGCCTGCGCACCTGCTTTTTCTACCTTCCAACCACTAACCGAGGTGTACCAGCGGCCGTTGAACTCACGGCTGTTTATATCGAAGCTCAACACAATTTCATCACCTACATTCAGGGGATATTGGTCGGCACGGTCGCCAAAAAGGTCAAAGTGCACCTTCTTGGGATAAGTTTCTTGTGTTTCAAGAACATATTCGCGCTTTTTCCACGCATTACCGGCCTTTGAGACTCCCGACTGTTCAGGTAAGGCAAGTATGATTTTTCCTGCTATTTCCATTATTGAATACGATTTTTAATTTTTATCAAAGTTACTCAATCGTGAGCCGTTCACCAAATTTTTCCATCCTTTTTTATGTTCAATCACAATTTTGAATTAACAGGAATCAGTTTTTAACAAGCATCTGGAGTAACCGTTTATAGTGCTTGGCCCGCAATGGCACATACTTATTGGAATAGGAGCGGAAATAAGCCAAATCACGCTTATTCAACTCATAAGCCGATGAATCGGGCAACAGTCGGTGCAAAAATCTGCGGCGAAGCTCATATTCGGCACGGAACCGATCATCGACAGTTATCGATTCCACCACATCGGCGTCAGGACTCTCGTCAATCTTCAGCCGTTTCAGCCTATAGCCTCCGCCGTCACTCTTTAGCAGAAATATGCGGCCTCTTGCATTGAGTCGGTGATACTCAGCTTGCGCCTCCGAATAGACCCTCTTGAATTCGGCAACTACATCCGTGACATAGTTATCGCTACCCGACATGTATTTATCCTCAAACCGGCGGGCCAGCTCCACAAAACAGTCAAGCGTCACCTTTGCGTCATTGGATGCCGAGTGTGCGTCATCATCAGGGAAATAAATGCCGAGGTCACCGGCACACACTGTCAATCCCGGCCCGTTAAGCATGTCATAACCCTTGTCGCGTCCAAGACACAGCCAATACCACTCCCTGATGTTGACGACATGCTTCTTGGTGAAGTGCCTTATCCCCGACCCTTTAAGATGCTTTATATCATTCTCGGTAGCGAAACCTATTATATAGCCCGCACGGTCTATAATCGACTGGATATCGCGGGCACACTCCTTGAATGTAGGCTTATCCTTGACCATCGCGGGGGTTATATGATGAATCTTCTCGGTATTATTCCATTTGCGGGTCTTAATCGGCTTGAAATATTGATGATATATCTCCTCGCCTGAAATATCATATATCGACAATTCCAGAATTTCATTGTTGCGAGAATCGGCAAACTCGGCATCAAGACATATAAACTCCCATCGGTCAGATATCACCATCGGCTATTCTCCTATAAAAAATCATAATCAACATATACTCTTTCATCACTATTGTCGCTATCGGATTTCGATTTATGCTTCTTGCTCTTCTCCTTGCCGCGATTTACGTAAACGGGGTCACTCTCGGAATAGTCACGGTCAAATGCCGTTACGGCAAACTTCAGCCCTTTCTTTGACGAACGATAGTTGAAGCTGTTGCCCTTTACCTTGAATCCTACTATATCGTCGGAGGCTTGATCTATCCTCACACCCTTGTCGTCGGTGAGATAGACCGAATAGTATCTTACATCGCAATTGCGAGGAGCATCCCAAGTGATTACATAACCGCCATTGGAATATTCGGCCTTGACATTGCGTGGCGACGGAGCCTTATTGCTTCCAAACTGCGGCAGATGAGCCGGACGATTGAACACATCCTTACGCAATGCATCGTAGAGTCGCTTTATCTTGGGATTGTTTCCAAGCAGATGCTCAGCCCTGAAAAAGCACACACCGGCCACTCCGTCGGTGCGACGCGTCTTCTCAATCTGGTCGATTATCACATCCACATCCCACTTAGAGTCAACGAGCTTATAGGGAGCAAGCCCCACTACTACGGGATGCTTGCAGCTGTTGTTGACCCATGTGACCATATTAGGCGTAAATCCGAAATCCTCATTCCAGTACATCTGTGGGATAATGAAATCATGATGTCCCGACTCTATCCACTGACAAGGATCCTGCTGATAGCTGAAATATGATGTCGCGTTCTTATACTTGTCTACATTTTTATATGTGCCTATGGGTGCCGACCCTACCCTTATGCCCGGACGCACCTTCTTGGCCATATCATGCAGCTGAGCGACAAACTCATTTATATTGGCCCGCCGCCAGTCGTCGCGCGACAACTTGCCGGGATTGTAGGCCTTGAACGATGACGCATCATTGAATTTATCACCGGGATAACGCGTATAGTCGAGATTGATTCCGTCGAAATCATATTTTTCAATCAACTCCTTATACAGCTTCAAGAGATACTTTCGTGTTTCAGGCAACCCGGGGTCGAGATAGTAGCCACCCGAATAGAGCACACACAAGTCGCGGTGTGACTTCAAAGGATGCTTTACTTTATTAGATGCATAACGTGCGGCGTTACGTGACGAGCCTATGCGGAACGGCACAACCCATGCGTGACATTCCATCGAACGCTTGTGACACTCATCTATCACAAAGCGGCACACATCGTAGGAGAGGCTGCGCGACCCGTTACCGGTCAGCGACTCCATGGCCGGCTGCAACGAAGAGTTCCACGCTACATCACCATTGGCCTGAACCTGAAATAAAACCATATTGAAATTGGCCTCGGCAAGACGGTCAAGCATCTCGACAAGCAACTTTTTCTGCGATGATTCATCATATCGGCCTGCCGGCCAGTCCATACCACCGTTTGTCGTGAGCCATACACCCCTCACCTCCCTTAAAGGCTGCGCATAAACCGATGTACACTGTAGGACGACAATAGCCAGGATTAACAATCTGAGCATAATGAATTCAAGATTACAATGCGAAAATACACAAATCCGAAAGCTTTTACAAAATTTTATTCCTAAAAATAGTCCTATATTCAGGTAATTTCGCTAATTTCGGGAAAAATAAGAGCGAGTATAAAACAACCGATTATGAAAATAGGTTCGGAATGGTGGACATCGCCCACCGAAAGCGAAAACGGGCGACTGATAATAGTGACCGGCCGTGGCGGCATCGACGAAGTGCGCAACAGCGGCAAATACAACATTCGTGTTGAAGTGACATGGAAATATCCCGGCGATGCGACAGGAATGCCCGACTACCCTACCTCCAAGGTGATGGAGGCGGTGCAGGATGCCATGACCAAGGCATTCGACAAAGACCCTGTGGCGGTACTCACCGGCATATACACGGGCGATGACGAGCGCAACTGGATATTCTATACCCGTTCAATACACATCTTTGAAAAGAAGATCAACGAGGCTCTTGCCGACTTCGACCTGCTTCCAATCAACATATACACTGAAAACGATCCCGATTGGCAGGAATATGACGAAATGAGGGAAGCCTCGGAACTTGAAGGCTAAGAGCCGGTTCGACAATAAAAAACTACAGGGGCATCGCACTACACAATGCGATGCCCCTGCTATATTTATCGAGAATATATTCCGATTATACGTATCCGCGTATGATTCCGCGCTTGGAGTTGCGCACAAACAGAATGATTTCGTCACGCTCCTTCGTTGCGGGAAGTTCGGCCTCGATGCGCTCAACGGCATCCGACACGTTAAGACCCGAGAGATAAAGATAGCGGTATATCTCCTGAATTTCACGAATCTGCTCGTTGGAGAAGTTACGACGACGAAGTCCTATCGAATTAACTCCGGCATAGGCTATGGGTTCGCGTGCAGCCTTTACGTAAGGAGGAATGTCCTTATTCACGAGCGCACCGCCCTGAATCATAACATGCGGGCCTATGTGACAGAACTGATGAACAAGTGTTCCACCACCGATCACGGCAAAATTGTCGACCACCACTTCGCCGGCAAGCTGGGTGGCGTTTGACATGATTACATTGTCGCCGACAATGCAGTCATGAGCCACGTGACAGTAAGCCATGAGAAGGCAATTATTGCCTACTACTGTCTTACCGCGTGCAGCCGTTCCGCGATTCACTGTAACGCATTCACGTATTGTAGTGTTATCTCCGATTATGGCAAGTGTATCCTCGCCGCGGAACTTAAGATCCTGAGGTATTGCCGAAATAACGGCACCGGGAAATATCGTGCAATTTTTGCCGATACGTGCACCTTCCATTATGGTCACGTTGCTTCCAATGCGTGTACCCTCGCCGATTTCAACATTTTGGTCGATGGTTACAAACGGGTCTATGACTACGCTCGGAGCAATCTTGGCCGCAGGATGTACGTAAGCTAAAGGTTGTTTCATTTCTAATATAATAATGATGTGATTATTTATTCTTTACAATTTGGGCCATGAACTCACACTCGGTAACAATCTTCTCGCCCACGAATGCATAGCCCTTCATGATTGCACAGCCTCGGCGCAAGGGCGTCATGAATGAAACGTGGAATATGAGAGTGTCGCCCGGAACCACCTTGTTACGGAACTTCACGTTGTCAATCTTCATGAAATAGGTTGAATACTTCTCGGGATCGTCGACGGTGCTGAGCACAAGCAGTCCTCCGGTCTGAGCCATCGCCTCGACTTGAAGCACACCGGGCATCACTGGTTCCTGAGGGAAGTGACCCACAAAGAAGGGTTCATTGCCTGTTACATTCTTTACGCCCACGATGTAGTTGTCGCCTTTATCGATGATTTTGTCCACAAGCAGGAAGGGATAGCGGTGAGGAAGCAACTCGCGTATACGGTTAACATCCATCAGCGGCTCTACCGACGGATTGTATATCGGGGCCTGCAGTTCCTGATGCTTGATCTCCTTGCGTATCTTCTTGGCAAATGTAGTGTTGATTGAATGTCCGGGACGGGTGGCTATCACCTTGCCGCGCATCGGACGACCGATGAGTGCGATGTCGCCCAGTACATCAAGAAGCTTGTGACGGGCTGGTTCATTATCGGCCAGCAAGGGGAAGTCGTTTATATAGCCAAACTCGGTGACATTCTTGTGGGGAACGCCCATAAGGTCGGCAAGGCGGTCGAGCTCCTCTTGCTGCATGGGTGAATCGTAGATCACTATTGCGTTGTCGAGGTCGCCGCCCTTGATGAGATTGCCCTTTACAAGTGGCTCAACCTCGCGTACGAATACAAATGTGCGGCTTGCGCCTATTTCACGCGAGAAGTCATCAAGCTTGTCAAGCGAAGCATATTGGTTGGTCAGCACGGGAGAGTCAAAAGACACCATCGTGTCGATGCTGAATTCATCGTCGGGAAGCACAACTATCGACGAACCGGAAGTGTCGTCGCGCACCTCTATCTTCTGCTTTACAACGTAGAAGTCCTTGTCGGCATTCTGCTCCTCTATTCCGGCTTCGATTATTTTTTCGCAATATACCTTGGCACTTCCGTCAAGGATGGGAAGCTCGGGAGCGTTCAGCTGGATGAGGCAGTTGTCGATGCCGGCAGCATAAAGAGCAGCCAGAGCATGCTCGATGGTGCTTATGCGAAGGTCGCCTTTACTGATTACGGTGCCGCGAGTTGTGGCTGTGACATACTCGGCAAGTGCATCGATGACGGGTTGCCCCTCCATGTCAAGACGCTGAAATTTATAACCGTGGTTCTCAGGTGCGGGAAGGAAAGTGGCCTCTATCATCAAGCCGGTATGCAATCCCTTACCATTAACCTTAAATGATTCCTTGAGCGTACGTTGTTTCATTGTTATGAGTATGAATTAATATTATTTTTTCGATTGATTGAGTTGTTTCTCAAGCTCGGCTACACGTTCATATAGCTTTCCGAGATTCTTTATATGCACAACCTGACGGGCAAAGTCGCTGTAGTCGGTCGACGGATAACCCATAATGCGGCTGCCGTTTTTTACACTCTTGGGCACGCCCGACTGGGGGCCTACCTGAACATTGTCGCCTACATGTATGTGTCCCGAGAATCCGGCCTGACCGCCAACCATGCAACCGGAACCTATCTTTGTAGATCCGGCCACACCAACCTGCGAGGCCATGACGGTGTTGCTGCCCACTTCACAGTTGTGGGCTATCTGTATGAGATTGTCGAGTTTCACACCCTTGTGTATACGGGTGCTGCCCATAGTTGCGCGGTCGACCGTAGTGTTGGCGCCTATCTCAACATCGTCGTCAATCTCGACATTGCCAATTTGAGGTATCTTGTTGTAAACCCCGTCGACCGGAGCAAATCCGAAGCCGTCGGCTCCTATCACAACTCCACTGTGCAATATACAGTTACGGCCTATCTTGCAACCGTGGTACACCTTGACTCCGGGATACAGGACTGTGTTGTCGCCTATGACCGCGTTGTCGCCCACATAGCATTGGGGATATATCTTAACTCCTTTTCCTATCGTAACACCCTTTCCTATATATGAAAAAGCGCCTACGTATGCGTCATCGGGAACTGTTACTCCCTCAGCCACATGCACAGGCGACTCAACGCCTACAGGCTGCGGAGCGGTGAGCTTGCTTACCATGCCAAGCAACTGAGCCACGGTAGCATACGGGTCGTCGACCCTTATCAATGTAGCCTTAACGGGATGTTCAAGGACGAAATCACGACCTATGAGCACCACCGAACTACCTGTATCATATAGATAATGTGCATATTTAGGGTTGGCGAGAAAAGAAATTGCACCCTGACGGCCTTCTTCAATCTTGGCAAACGTGCTCACTGTTGCCGAGCCGTCACCTTCGACAGTGCCATTGACCAAGGCAGCAATTTGAGTAGCTGAAAACTCCATTATTACTATATTTACCTGTTCGATTTTAGTTTTAATATGCAAAGTTGCGCAAAATTTTTCACACTTAGGCTAAAATATGATTTAAAATTGCCTTATAAAGCCTTATATTGATGGCAAATTCAATCATTTATCGGCTGTAAGCCTCAACCCGTCATCGGTCAATGCTATTTTGCCTTGCTTGTAAAGCTGGCCTATGGCCTTCTTGAAGTCCTTCTTGCTGCAACCGAACACTACTCTTATTTCATCGGGTGAAGAGCTGTCGCCCATCGGTGAAAAGCCGTTGTTCATCTCAAGATAGCGCAATATGGCACGCTCGGCTGTAGCCACGCGGTCATACTCATGCGAGCGCAATGTAAGGTCGATTTTCCTGTCGGGACGAATGTATTTCACACGCGCGTCGATGGTCTGGCCTATTGCTATGTCGATATATATGTCGCCGTTATATATCATTCCGCTATAGAGATTGTCGACAATGACCTTGTAGCCTATGTCAGTGCGCTGCAGCACAAGTGCCTTCACCTCGGCACCCGAGCGATAGTCGGGAATTCGATTATTAAGGAAACGCTCTATGCGGGCCGAAGCCACTATTCGCTTTGACGAATCGTCAAGATACACGTAGACAGGATAACGACGGCCGGGATACATCTTCATCTTCTGTTCGCGATAAGGACACAACAGATGCTTGGTCGGAAGCCCCCAGTCGAGAAATGCTCCGGTAGAATTGACATCGACGACACGAAGGAATGCAAACTGTCCTACCGTAACATAAGGATCCTCGGTAGTAGCAATAAGCCTCCCTTCCGAGTCCACGTAAACAAACGCCCTCAACTTTTGGCCGACATCGGGATTTCCCGGTACATATCGTTGAGGCAAAAGTATATCGGTTCCGTCACCATCGGTCAGATAGATTCCAAAATCGACTTTTCGAGCCACTTCAAGCTCGTTGTAATCTCCAATTTTAATCATATTTCACAAAATTACAACGATTGAACCATGATTGCAAACAAAACAGCCATATTTACAATATTTAGTACCGTCTGCGACACAGGCGGCAACCGCCTCATTTGCGTCGACAATCACAATACCGTGCCTATTTTTTGCCATGTTATCATCCATGATAGACTTAAAAACGTTATCTTTGCGTAGAGATAACATTTCAACCCGACCAAGATGATAGATACGATTCTGAAATATTTCACCCTCACCGACAAGCAGAAACAACAGTTTGAACAAATCGGCAACCTCTATCCCGAGTGGAATGCCAAAATCAATGTCATTTCACGCAAGGACATCGACAACCTGTGGGTGAATCACATCCTGCACTCATTGGCGATAGCCAAGTTTATCAATCCAGTCACGGGCACTACATTCCTTGACATGGGCACCGGTGGCGGATTTCCGGGAATCCCTCTCGCCATAATGTGGCCCGAATGCAAGCTTCACCTGATTGACCGCATAGGTAAAAAGATAAAAGTAGCGCAGGACATAGCTCAGCAAATCGGACTTGACAACGTGACATTCCAGCACGGCGACATAGGCGAATGCCGCAACACCTACGACTTCGTGGTGAGCCGTGCCGTGATGAGGCTCGACGAGCTGCTGCCGCTAATCAAGAAGAATGTGAGCCGCACATCGCGCAACGCCTACCCCAACGGACTGATATGCCTGAAGGGCGGTGACTTGTCGAGCGAACTTCACGGGATAAAGAATCCCGTAATCGAAGAACCGCTTAACCGTTACTTCGATGAGCCGTTCTTTGAAACGAAAAAACTAATTTATGTCCAAATCTAACAAATCAAAATTACCATGTTGAAAATCAAGACTTTTACATTCAATATGTTTGGGGTCAACACCTATATAGTGTGGAATCCCGACACCCGTGAGGCCGCAATAATCGACCCGGGCATGATAAACGAGGATGAGCAGCTTGCACTCGACCGCTTCATCAAAAACAACAACCTTACCGTAAAGCAGCTCATAAACACTCACATGCATGTCGACCACATATTCGGTGACATATATGTCAAAAATAAATATGGAGTCGATGTTAAGGCATGCCCCGACGACTCATTCCTCGGAGAACGTGCCGCAGCACAATGTCGCATGTTCGGCCTGCCCGAAAGCATATCCATGGTAACGATCGACCACAAGCTTCAGCACGGCGACACGATAGAGATAGGCGGAGAAAAGGTGGAAGTGCTCGGTGTGCCCGGTCACTCACCCGGCAGCATAGTCCTCTATTTCCCACAATCCAAATGGGCCATAACCGGCGATGTCATATTCAAGTCGAGCATCGGCCGCACCGACCTCGTAGGCGGCAATCACCATCAGTTGATTGACGGCATACGCAACAAGGTTCTCACCCTCCCCGGCGACACCATCGTGTATCCGGGACACGGCGATCCCACCACAATAGACCGCGAAGAGCGCCACAATCCGTTTGTTTAAGAGCCGGTTCAACAATAAAATCGCCTCATTATGCGTCACGAAGCATTTTTCGCAAATAATTGTTGAACTTTTCAAGAAATTTGTTGCAAGTTTAAAACTTTTACCATACTTTTGCATCGCAATTATAACTAAAGCAGAAACAAATGACACGATTTTACGCATATTACTTTTCTTACTTTTATTTCGCAAGAAATTGAAGCGGGATGAGGCGCGCGTAAAATTGCTCAATAAATCATCTTTAAGACATCACCGTAAGTCCCGCTCCTTTAACAAGGTCGGGACTTTGGTTTTATAATGACACTGAATGAAACAATGAAAAAACGAGTAACAATTCAAGGAGTGGCGGGATGCTATCACGATGCGGCCGCCCGCAGCTATTTCAGCAACGAGGAAATCGAAACAATACCCTGCGACTCATTTCAGGAGATGTTTGACCACCTCGCAACCGATGCTTCATTGCTGGCCATCCTGGCCATCGAGAACACCATAGCGGGATCGCTGCTGCAAAATCACGAATTGTTGCGCAAGAACCAGACCCGCATCATAGGCGAATACAAGATGAGGATATCGCACACTCTTGCAGCGCTGCCGGGACAGTCGATCGACCAGCTCACCGAAGTCAACTCTCACCCCATGGCATTGCGACAGTGTGAGCAGTTTCTACTGCGTCACCCCAACATGAAGATGATTGAGAAGTTTGATACCGCAGGAAGCGCAAAGGAGATTGCCGAAAACAATCTGCTCGGACATGCGGCCGTGTGCGGTGAATATGCCGCACAGCTCTATGGGCTCAACATCCTTGAGCGGAGCATCGAAACCAACAAGCGCAACTTCACCCGCTTCCTTATTCTCGCCGACCCGCTCCTCGCTGCCGAGATAGGCCCCGACGAAAGCAAGATAAACAAGGCCTCGATCGTATTCACGACTCCCCACACCAAAGGAGCGTTATCAAAAGTGCTCACCATCCTGTCGTTCTACGACATAAATCTGTCAAAGATACAGTCGATGCCCATACTCGGGCGCGAATGGGAATACCGATTCTACGCCGACTTCACTTTTGACAGTTATGCCCGCTACCGACAGTCAATCGAAGCAATCAAACCGTTAATCAACGACCTCCGTATTCTTGGAGAATATACCGAATGTAAAAATGAAATCTGAATCAACAACACAAATCGTTCCGGCCAAACGAGTGTCGGAGATACAAGAATATTACTTCTCACGCCGACTGCGTGAAGTGGCACAACTTAACGCTCAGGGCGCCGACATCATATCGCTCGGAATCGGTGGTCCCGACCGTCCGCCCCACAGCTCGGTAATATCTACACTTGCCGACGAAGCCGCCAAGCCCGGCAACCACAGCTACCAGCCCTATGTAGGCATCCCGCAACTGCGTCGGGCAATGGCCGACTGGTATAACCGTTGGTATGGCGTGACGCTAAACCCCGACACCGAGATTCAGCCGCTCATAGGCTCCAAGGAGGGAATACTTCACGTTTCGCTCGCTTTCCTGAACCCCGGCGACGGCGTGCTCGTGCCCAATCCCGGCTACCCCACCTATACTTCGGTAAGCCGACTCGCACAGGCCGAGATATTCAACTACGACCTCACCGAAGAGGGCGGATGGATGCCCGATTTCGACGCTCTTGAACGCCTGCCCCTCGACCGTATCAAGCTCATGTGGATCAACTACCCACACATGCCCACCGGAACTCCGGCATCGCTTGAGCTCTTTGAGAAGATTGTAGCTTTCGGCAAAAAGCACAACATAGTCATAGCCCATGACAACCCCTACAGCTTCATCCTCAACGAAAAGCCGTTGAGCCTGCTGCAGGTCGACGGAGCGCGTGACATAGCCATAGAGATGAACTCGATGAGCAAGTCACACAACATGGCCGGATGGCGCGTAGGCATGCTTGCCTCCAATCCCACATTCATCAACTGGATACTAAAAGTGAAGTCCAACATCGACTCGGGACAGTTCAAGCCGCTCATGCTGGCCGCTGTCAAGGGACTGGAAGCCGACAAGGATTGGTATGACGAGGTGAATGCCACCTACGCGTCACGCCGCAAGGTTGCCGAAGAGATAATGTCGGCGCTCAAATGCACATTCGACCCGCGCCAGAAAGGATTGTTCCTATGGGGACGCATCCCCGACGACGAAGCCTCCAGCGAGTCGCTCGCCGACCGAGTGCTCTACGAAGGCCGCGTATTCATCACTCCTGGATTCATATTCGGAAGCAACGGCGACCGATACATACGCATATCATTGTGCGCCACCGAGGACAACATGCGCAAGGCGCTTGACCGTATCAACAAAATGAATAACAAACAATAAACACTACATAACTTATGAATGATTTAAAGCCCATCCTTCCCGATGGAATAGAGATGCCCCACCCGCTGATAATAGCAGGTCCGTGCAGCGCCGAAACCGAGGAACAAGTAATGAACACCGCCCGCGAGCTGGCTCGTAACGGCATCAAGATATTCCGTGCCGGTATATGGAAACCGCGCACCAAGCCCGGAGGCTTTGAAGGTATAGGCGTGGAGGGTCTTGAATGGCTCAAAAGGGTAAAGGCCGAAACAGGAATGTTGACCGCTACCGAAGTGGCGACCCGTCAGCATGTCGAAGCAGCATTGAATGCAGGCGTCGACATCCTGTGGATAGGAGCCCGCACATCGGCCAACCCCTTCGCAATGCAGGAGATAGCCGACTCTCTCGCCGCCGCAAAAATAGACATACCGGTACTTATAAAGAATCCCGTAAACCCCGACCTTGAACTGTGGATAGGAGCGTTACAGCGCATCTACAATGCAGGCATACGCCGACTGGGCGCAATACATCGCGGATTCAGCTCCTACGGAAAGCATCTTTACCGCAACCTGCCCCAATGGCACATTCCCATCGAGCTGCGCCGCCGCATGCCTAACCTGCCCATAATATGCGATCCCAGCCACATAGGCGGAAAGCGCGAACTTGTAGCTCCGTTGTCGCAGCAGGCACTCGACATGGGATTTGACGGACTTATAATTGAAAGCCATTGCGAACCCGACTGCGCATGGAGCGATAAAGCCCAGCAGGTAACACCCGATGTGTTGAATTTCATACTTAACACTCTCGTGCTCCGCGATTCCACAGTGACGACCGAAAGCCTAACCCTTCTGCGTCAGCAAATCGATGAACTCGACAATGAGCTTCTCGAAGTTCTCAACAAGCGCATGAGAGTGTCACGCGAAATAGGACAATACAAGAAGGAGCATAGAATGCCGGTATTGCAAATAGACCGTCACGACCACATAATGCAGACACGCGCAAAGCTTGCCGAAGAGATGGGCATGAGCGGAGAATTCATGAAGACGGTGCTCGCCGCAATCCACGAGGAGTCGGTGCGCCAGCAGATAGAAGTGTTCAACGACCGCACAAAATAACACGACATGAAGATTTTGATTATCGGAGCGGGGAAAATGGGTTCGTTCTTCTGCGATGTATTGTCGATGAAGCATGACATTGCCATCTATGACACCGACCCCAAGCGACTCCTGTTCACATTCAACTGCCGTCGGTTCAACAACCTTGAGGAGATTGACGAATTTGCGCCCGACCTCGTGATAAACGCCGCCACCGTAAAATACACCATAGATGCATTCAACAAGGTACTTCCACATCTGCCCGAGAAGTGCATACTCAGCGACATCGCATCGGTAAAGACGGGGCTGCCGGAGTTCTATGCCAACTGCGGACATCCTTTTGTATCGACCCACCCGATGTTTGGCCCCACATTTGCATCGCTCAGCAACCTCAGCAACGAAAACGCCATAATAATTGCTGAAAGCGACCATCTCGGCAAGGTGTTTTTCAAGGATCTCTACAATGAGTTGCACCTGCACATCGAGGAGTACACCTTCAGTCAGCATGACGAAACGATAGCCTACTCGCTTTCTATACCGTTTGCCTCGACACTTGTGTTTGCCGGCTGCATGAAACACCAGGATGCTCCGGGCACGACATTCAAGCGTCACCTGATGATTGCCAACGGGCTAATGAGCGAGGACGACTATCTGCTCAGCGAAATTCTCTTTAACCCGCACACATCGGGTCCGCTTGAAAAAATACAGGCCAAGCTGAGCCAACTGCAGGTAATCGTCGAGAATCATGACTCCGAGGCAATGAAGCACTATCTTGAAGAGGTGCGCAACAATCTGAAATAAATCGCGTCACTTGGGGCTCGTTTTATGAATTTTGTATAATTTTGCATAATGTAATTTTGTGCATTACACATCTCTTGTTACATCATTATTTCATATATGACTAAAATAGGTTCAGTTATGACGCCGGTAGGACGCAAAGCGTTACTGCTGGGCAGTGGAGAATTAGGAAAAGAAGTTGCTCTGGAACTACAGCGTTACGGCGTGGAGGTGATTGCTTGCGACCGTTACGCCAACGCTCCGGCCATGCAGGTGGCTCATCGCAGCTATGTGTTCAACATGCTCGATGCCGATGAACTTAAAGCCGTCGTTAAGCGCGAAAAACCCGACCACATCATCCCCGAGGTCGAGGCCATTGCTACCGGAGCATTGCGCGAACTCGAAGCCGAGGGATACCATGTAACGCCTACGGCTCAGGCCGCATGGCTTACAATGAACCGCGAAGGCATTCGTCGTCTTGCAGCCGAGGAGCTCGGACTTCCCACCTCACGCTATAAATTCGCATCCACATTCGAGGAATTCAAGGCGGCTGTCGAGGAGATAGGACTGCCATGCGTCATAAAGCCGATCATGAGCTCATCGGGTCACGGACAGAGCGTAGCACGCAAGCCCGAGGACATTGAGCGCTCATGGCATATATCGCAGGAAGGCGGACGCGCAGGTGCCGGCCGCGTAATCGTGGAAGGATTTGTCGATTTCGACTACGAAATAACACTGCTGACTGTGCGCAGCTGCTCGGGAACAACCTATTGCGAGCCCGTAGGTCACATTCAGGTCGACGGCGACTACCGTTACTCATGGCAGCCTCAGCCCATGACCTCCAACGCACTCAACCGCGCAAGAGAGATAGCCCGAAAGATAACCGATGCCTTGGGAGGCTATGGAATTTTCGGTGTAGAGCTCTTCATCAAGGGCGACGATGTAATATTCAGCGAAGTGTCGCCCCGTCCCCATGACACCGGTATGGTCACAATGATTTCACAGGATTTGAGCGAATTCGGACTTCATGCACGTGCCCTTCTCGGTCTTCCCGTGCCTGCAATTCGTTTCTACGGCCCTTCAGCGTCACGTGCCATCGTTGTTGAAGGCGACACCGACAAGGTGGAATTTGAAAATCTCGAACAGGTACTCGCCGAACCGGGTGTACAGATACGCATATTCGGCAAGCCCGAAGTGAAGGGACATCGCCGCATGGGTGTAATCCTCGCAACCGACGAGTCGGTAGAGGCAGCACGAGCAAAAGCCGAACGCGCCTATAATACGCTAAAGGTCAACGTACTGCCGCGTTAATATATTACGACTTAGGCCGTCGGCCTTTAAACTTCTTACGCAGCTTCTTAGCCATTTCATTATGGTGGGAAGCTGCGTTCTCTTCTCCTATCGACTCGTATAAGTCGGCAAGGCGCTCATGCACCTCTGCTATTTCATCGTTGATTGACAATGCTATGAGAAACCAGTTCATGGCCTCCGACAGATTTCCGGCACGCCTATATATTTCACCGAGCGACATCGGAGTATCGAATTCATCGGGACACAGCTCATAAACTCGCTTGAACCAGGGAATAGCCTCTTCATCGTTACCTACCGCGACATACATGCGTCCCTTGCCCCACATAGCCTCCGCACAATCGGGATATAACGACAACGCCTTGTCGTAATTGGCCAGGGCGGGAGTCGGATCAAATCCTTCACGCCTACATTCATCGCCCATTGACACATATTCCAACGCCAGTTTCTCAAACTTCTCTTTGTCGTCATTGACCTGTTGCTGCAAATCAGCAACCATCGACCTGTAGCGGCTGAGTCGCGAAAGCTTCATGCGTGCAAAGCGCATCAGCACCATGTTGTCAATTTCGTTGCGCAGCCTCATCGCGCTTATAAACAGCTCGAATGCCGAAGCGGCATCGTCACGTTCAATGGCATCAAGCGCCTGCGAATATAGGTCGTCGGCCTTGGCGCGTTCAAGAGCCGAGTCGATAAGCTTCTTGTCGTTGAACGACCGGCTGAATGTAATAATTTCGGGGTTGACGAAGACATCACGCTGGTTGATTGTGCTCAACAGCGACAGTCCGCCAAGGCTGCGACATCGGCTTAACGCCACATAAGCCTGACCACCGCTGAATGTGCCGCGACCAATGTCGATCACCACATCGTTGAATGTCAGTCCCTGGCTCTTGTGTATCGTAAGCGCCCACGCAAGCTTCACCGGATACTGTATGAACGAGCCAAGCTCTTTCTCTATTACCTTGTGGTTTTTCTCGTCATATTCATACTTTATGTTGCGCCAAACGGCAGGATCGAGCACATGCTTTTCACCCGATTCAAGCTCCACCATGAGCGTGTCCTCATCGGCCATGTATATTCGTCCAAGAGTGCCGTTGACCCATCGCCGGTCAATGTCGTTCTTGATAAACACAATCTGCGCACCCACCTTCAATGTCAACGCCATCGAGGTAGGCAGCGAGTTTTCGGGAAATTCGCCTGTTATCGTACCCTGATATGTTATCTCAGGTGTCTTGAGATGTCGCAGGCGTTCATCGTTTATCGAGTCGACCATGTCACGCTTGGTCGCGAGCGTCATCACCATGCGGCCGTCATCGTCATGCGATGCGGGAATTATGCGTGAATTCAGCAGCTTCATGTCATCGGTCGATGCACGGCCAAGCCTTATCCGATCGAGAATAGCTATGAACTCATCATCGTTCTGCCTGTAGATTTTACGTAACTCCACCGACACGACATTCAGTTCATCGAAAGCTTTAGCACAGAAGAAATAGGGATGGCTGTAGTAACGCCCGAGCAGGTCACGCATGTCGCCCGTCACCACCGGTTCGAGCTGAAATATGTCACCTACGAGCAGTAGTTGCTTGCCGCCAAACGGCTCACGGGGATTGTCGGAATACACACGCAGCACCTTGTCGATGAAATCTATTATGTCGGCTCTCACCATCGATATCTCATCGATTATTATCAGTTCAAGCTCCTTGAGCAGTTTCTGATGACTCTTGGAATACTTCATGCGTGACTTAAGCCGATTGCGCGCAAACTCCGGGTCGTCGGGCAGCAGCGGCTTGAACGGAATCTTGAAAAATGAATGAAGCGTGACACCTCCCACATTGACAGCCGCAATTCCGGTAGGAGCAAGCACTACATGCTTTTTACGGGTATTATTGCATATATATTTAAGGAATGTCGACTTACCCGTTCCGGCCTTTCCTGTCATGAAAACCGACTGACGGGTGAACTGCACGAGTTTCCACACATTCTGAAACTCAGCGTTGTCAATGTCTATCTTCTCTATGTAATTTTTCTTCCGTGCCATTGCTAAAAATTAAGGGTGCCAACCGGCTTTAATGTCGGGTGGCACCCTTGAGTGCAAAGTTAATGAAATATTTTTAGAACTTGTATCCTATACTCAGCACAACTTGATTGTTATTGTCGACAAGCGATGCTGTGGGTGAAGTTTCAAGAATTACACCGTTCTCGATGAGCGGAGAGAATGCGTGGTAGGAGCTTTCGCGACGCTTGTGAACGTAGGCAAGGTCGGCATAGAATCCTCCGGTGCGGAATCCAAGACCGCAAGTGATGTACTGGGTGGTCTTGTCAAATGTGTAGCTCGGAATTGTTCCGGCGGTCCACACTGCCTCACGTCCCGACGAAGCCTCTTCCTTAACAGGCGACGACTCGTAGCTGTAGCCGGCACGAAGGCTGAATTGCGGAGTCACCCTGTACTCGGCGCCAAGACGAAGGATGTTGGTACCCTTGTAGTAACGCTTTACATCGGAAGTGACATCGGCGTATTCATTGCCGTCGACATCCGAAAGTTTCATTGTCTGGGTTCCTCGGTATTCATAGTCAAGACTGAGAATACCCTGACCGCCGATGACACCAGCAACACCCACCATCATACGCCACGGTGTGCGCATGTCATAGTCGTTCCAGCTCTCATATCCGTCATTGGTCATCGGATAGTCCTTGCTTGTCGATGCGTTCTCGGCAAAACGGCTGTCGCTCGGAGTGTATCGGTAGTCCATCGTTGCATAGTAGGTATCGGTCATCTGATACCATGTGGGAGTGTGTACGGCGAATCCTATACGCAACTCATTGATGGGCTTGAATATCAATCCGAACTTCACATTGAATCCTGTACCGGTAGAGTTCAGATAGTTGTCAAGGCGATAGTATCCCTTGCCTCGTGTCTGATAGTAGGGGTCGGCACCGTTTGTAGCGTTGGCCGCCTGCGCTGCTATGTATGCATTATCGAGGTTTTCGTCATAGTAGCTTATCTGGGTGAAGTCGATGTCGGTTATACCGAAACCAAGACCCCAATACAGCGTATTGTAAATGTTACCTCCAAAGTTTATGGCATACTCGTCGATGTAACCCTTCTGCCTTACGGCGTAGGATGCACTGCCGGTTGTGCCGTCACCCATCAATCCTTGGAAGTTGTTTCCGCTCGCATCGGGATTTATCACGAATCCCTGATAAGAAAGGATGCTCAGCCAGGGAGCATAACTGTCGACATAGGGATTGTAATCCTTGCTGCTCGACAGGTCATCGGAATTCCAGCCCTCGCTGTTGGTAGCTGCGGCCACCAAGTTACTCAACGAGGCATCAAGCGAGCCGAATCCGCCGCGATACACGCGATCCATCGAAACGGTGCGTGAATAAGTGGCTCCCCATGAGAAGGTAGGCATCACATCACTATAAAGATGTGTGGTACCGATATATCCGAAGTTATTGAATGTAAACTTAGTGTGGTCATCAGTCATCTTGACTCCCTGAGCTTCGGTGGTAGCCGACTGAAAATTAAGATTAAGCGTAAGCCCTATCTCGCTACTGCGATATATGCCTATACCGGCAGGATTCTGGTTAAGCGTCGACATGTCACCACCAAGAGCGGTGAATGCTCCGCCCATCGACATGAATCGTGCCGTTCCCCTCAAATCGGAATGCGACAGTTGATAAGCATCGACGGCGGCCTGAGCCATCGCCATAGCCGGCAGAACGCCGGCCACTGCTAATGCATAAAGCTTCTTCATAATTCTCTAATAATGAGTTGAAAATAATTTTAAGTTCTATAACCGTTAACGACGTCCTCCGCGATGACTGCCACCACCGCCTACACTTCCACCACGCGAACCACCGCCGAATGAACCGCGGCTCGGGCTGGAATAAGACGGAGTAGAGTACGAATTACGGGTATTACGATTGCCTGTAGTAGTGCCAAAACGGTTAGAATTGCTGTTATTCTGTTGATTAGGCGTAATTGCAGGACGAGAATTTGTGTGTGACGACTGACCGGGACGATAGTTGCCCACTGAACCGGGACGGAAACCGTTGCCACGATTATTGGATGTACCGGGACGATAATTGCCCGATGAACCCGAAGTGACATGGCTCAATCCGGTGTAACCGTTGCGCACACCTATCGGGCGACGACCATTGGGAGTATAATCTCCACGGTGCCAGGCGACAGGACCGCCCCAGCCCCACGAGGGACCCCAACCGGGACCACCCCAGCCCCATGACGGACCCCAGCCCCACGACGGGCCCCAAGCCCATGAAGGACCCCAGCCCCATGACCAGGACCATGACGGCCCCCAAGCCCACGACGGGCCCCAGCCCCAATCCCAGGGATCCCAGTACCAAGGCGAGTACCAACGGTTCCAAGCCCATGACGGGCCCCAATATCCGGGTGAATTTATGATAATGTTCACCTCGGGCTGTGAATAGTAGTAATCAACGAGTTCAGGGTCATTGATTGTCGACACAATGTCGTCATTGTGGAAACGCTCAATGCGTCGTGTGTATTCAAATCCGTCCTTACTCATCGATTGACGGGTGGTGTCATTAGTTGCATACTGGCCACGGCGATTGTACTCATCGACGCTGCGGGTCGATGTTCCGCTCACCTTATACGCATCGGAGCCGGGCATGTTGTGTCCGCCCAATGTGGGATCATAATTATTCTGGTAATAATAGTCCTCGTATACAGGCTGCTGCTTCTTGGGCTTTACCTGCTTGGGCTTTGTATCCTTTGATGCGTCATAGTAGATGTCATCATCATAGTAACTCTGAGCCGAAGCAACAAAAGCTCCTCCGGTTAAAAGTGCCATTAATAACAATACCTTTTTTGCTTTCATAAGATTCAATAATTAGTTGTTTTTCAAAATCTTTCATTATCTTGGACTAAAAAAGTGACCGATAGTTTAATCCAAGGACACATAAAGGTAGCGTATTCCCTGCTTTTGTGCAATAATATCCCTCGTCTACTTATACCCGGCTAAGAATATTTAACAATCTATGGCGGGCATCGGCATGCGCCGATGTCCGCCATGCGATATATTTTTCTACATGATTCCTCGATTATTCGTCACCGTTTCCATCGGAAATTGGCTTCAAATCGTAGGACAGCATGCACAGTGAGAATCCCCAGTAAATGAATGCAAGAGAAGTGAGGAAGCTAACCATCATCATGTTCTGTACCCAACCTGCTTCAAGGAAGAAGAATCCGATGAGAAGCAACAGGATACCGTTGACAAGATAGAGCCACCAATATTTACCCTTGTGTCCGCTTACCGAGCTGATAATCGTAGTAATACCCCAATAGATGAATATCAAGGCAAGGAAATACGGGAATACGAATTCTGACAACATGATGTTGCGAACAAGCATAAAGCCCACAAACAAGTCAATCATGCCACCGGCAATCCACCATCCCCATCCCTTGGGATAATGAGGTCCTGCAGCTACGATAAGTTGAATTACACCGGCAAGGATAAGAACCCAGCCGAAAATCTGTGACGCTATTGCATAGCCGGCTCCCGGCCAAAACCAATAAGCAAACCCGCATAGTACCATCACGATACCGGCTATCAGTATGAGCCACCAGCTCTTAGAGTAGCCAACCAAATTAAATTTTGAGAGATTCATAACATCAATAAATTTTAGTTGATATTTTTATTCATATAACAACACTCTTCGTTAATTTGTTTGAATTTTACATAAGAGCCGGTTCGACAATAAATGTTAACGGCTCTAACGCATTAACGAGAAAATATAATGATGTCACAACTACCTGCCAATAACGCTATAGCGATGTTATGATTTATCAAGATAAAAGGCCGAAACAAGGTCGTTGTACTCAGGCGAGCCCACCGTAACTACATCCTCGACTGTCACGGCATCGCCAAGCGACAGCTCCCACAGCAACCGCGTGACCCTCCCGGTCGACGGTCGCGTAACTACACGGGTCAGCCGGGCTAACGACATTCTCGCCATCGCCGCGCTGAACATTATGTCACCCTCACGCTCCACAGGCGATATCATGCACAGCCTGCCCTCGGGCGACAACAGCCCCGAGGCCGCTGCTTTAACTATAGAGTCGTAAGTAAGTCCCTCGCCGTGACGGGCAAGCGCACGTGACGCATCGGGAGCCTTAAGTTCCGAATTAAAATAAGGGGGATTGCTCACAATCAGATCGTAGGGAGCGTCAATTCCTGCCGCCCATCGATTGAAGTCGGCCTCAATCACACGTAACCTGTCGCTCCACGGCGATGAATCAAAATTGTCGCGAGCCTCGGCCGCGGCGTCACGCTCTATTTCAACCGCATCGATAAAAGCATCCGGCTCGCGTTGAGCGATCATAAGCGATATAAGTCCCGTGCCGGCTCCTATGTCGAGCACCCTGCGACACCCTGCCACATGACACCATGCACCGAGGAGCACGCCGTCGGTTCCCACCTTCATCGCGCTCATGCGGTTGCGCACCTCAAACTGCTTGAAGCGAAACACATGTTCCCTATTCACATTTGCCATAACCGACAACAAAGTTAAACATAAAGTGCGGCACATCGGTTGTATTAACATAAAAAGTTGTAACTTTACGCTAAATAAATAATATATATGAATATCACCTCGGCCAAATTTGAGATAAGCAACACCGATGTTGCAAAATGCCCGGCAGTATGTCGCCATGAATATGCGTTCATAGGCCGCTCCAATGTAGGCAAATCATCATTGATAAACATGCTCACCGGTCGCAAGTCGCTCGCCATGACTTCATCCAAACCCGGTAAGACGACATTAATCAACCACTTTCTCATAAATGACCAATGGTATATCGTCGACCTTCCCGGTTACGGATATGCACAGCGCAGCAAGGAGATGCAGCGTCAGATAAAGAAGATAATCGAGGACTACATCCTTGAGCGACAGCAGATGACCTGCCTCTTCGTACTTGTCGACAGCCGTCACGATCCGCAGAAAATCGACCTCGAATTCATGGAGTGGCTCGGTGAAAACTCGGTGCCTTTTGCCATCGTATTCACGAAGCTCGACAAGCTCAGCTCGGCGGCTGCCAAAAAGCAGACCGAGAAATATCGCAACACATTGCTCGAAAGCTGGGAATCACTGCCACCGATATTCTACACCTCAAGCGCCGACATGCGCGGACGCAACGAGCTGCTTGACTACATCGAGGAACTTAATAAGCTGCCACTCGAATGCGAATAACGCCGCCTCGCCCTATCAATAGAGGATTGCAGGCGGCCAATAAAAACCTGATGAGCTATGGAAGAAAAGTACTTTACACCCGAAGAGAAAAAAGAGATGCTCGCCTTGAGCCGGCAGCTGCTGGCCCATACTCGCGAAATTCAGGAGCGTGACGACTTCAAACGCATACGACACATTATTTCCGACGGCATAAAGCAGAACCACTACCGACGCGACCGTTACGGAATAAACCCAACAATACACAACCTGAACACCGCCATGTTGCTGTGTGACAAAATAAGTCCCGACCGCAACATGATAATAGCCATATTGCTGTTCAACCTGTGCAAAACCGAGTTCATCCCCACCGAAGAGCTTGTCAAGGAATGGGGCGACGACATAGCAAAACTCATACGCGGACTGCTGAAAGTGTCGACACTCTACAGCAAGCAGGCAGCTGTTGAAAGCGACAACTTCCGAAAGCTTCTGCTGACATTTGCCGAAGACATTCGCGTCATCATAATAATGATTGTCGACCGACTTGCCCTTATGCGCACAATCAACCACCATCCCAACGAGAAGATGGTACACGATGTCGCCTACGAGTCCAATTACCTCTATGCGCCTCTCGCCCATCGACTCGGACTCTATGCAATAAAGTCGGAACTCGAGGATCTGTCGCTGAAATACACCAACCGCAAGACCTACACCGACATAGCCCACAAGCTTAACGAAACGAAGGTAAAGCGTGACCAGTACATAGCCGAATTCATAAAGCCCATCCGAGAAAAGCTCGACGCGACAGGGCTCAAATATGAGATAAAAGGCCGCACAAAGTCGATATATTCGATATGGAACAAGCTCAAAAAGCAGAAGAACGACATCGACCATATATACGACCTCTTTGCGATACGCATAATCATCGACACTACGACCGAAAAGGAGAAGAGCGACTGTTGGCTCGCCTACTCGGTAATCACCGACATGTATCAGCCCAATCCGTCACGCATGAAGGACTGGCTAAGCATACCCAAGAGCAACGGCTACGAGTCGCTGCACATAACGGTGTACGGCCCCGGCGACCGCTGGGTCGAAGTGCAGATACGCACCAAGCGCATGGACCTCATAGCCGAAAAGGGACTCGCCGCCCACTGGAAATACAAGGGCATAAAGAGCGAAGGCGACCTCGACACATGGATGAACAACGTGCGTGACATCCTTGAAGCCGCCGAAACCGGCCCCATGGAGTTGATGAAGAACATGAAGATGGACATCTACGACAAGGAGGTGTTCGTGTTCACACCCAAAGGCGACCTCTACAAGCTGCCGTTGGGAGCGTCACTTCTCGACTTCGCATTCCACATCCACTCAAAGCTCGGAATGACATGTACCGGAGGCAAAGTCAACGGTAAGAACCAGAAGCTAAACTACAAGCTTAAGAGCGGCGACACCGTAGAGATACTCACCTCAACGGCACAGGCACCCAAGCTCGACTGGCTTGCATTTGTCGTCACATCAAAGGCTCGTAACAAGATACGCCAGACTGTTCATGAAATGAACAATCGCTCGGCCACACTCGGCAAGGAGCTGCTCGAACGACGCTTCAAGAACCGCAAGATAGAGCTCAACGAGTCGAGCCTGATGAAGGTTATAAAGAAACTCGGCTACAAGACAGTAACCGACTTCTATGACGCAATCGCCGATGAGAGCCTCGACATAAACAATGTGATAACCGAGTACGAGGGCCTTGACAAGAAGATTCCCGATGCGGCCGAAATACGCTCAGCCGAGGAGTTCCAACTCATGACTGCGGCTGATGATGATTCCACATCATCCGATGTGCTCGTTATCGGCGACGACATAAAGGGCATCAACTACCGCCTGTCAAAGTGCTGCAACCCGATATACGGTGACGATGTGTTCGGATTCATATCGGCTGAAGGAGTCATCAAGATTCATCGTCATGATTGTCCCAATGCGACAAACATACGCGAGAAATATCCCTACCGACTCATCACAACAAGGTGGTCGGGCAAATTCGGACAGCAGTTCGGCGCAACGTTACGCATTGTCGGGAACGACGACCTCGGCATAGTCACGAGCATCACCTCGATAATCAACAAGGAGCGTGACACATCACTGCGCAGCATATCAATCGACTCCAACGACGGAATTTTCCAAGGATTCCTCGTGGTCGGAGTCAATGACACCGTAGCATTAAACAACCTGATAAAGAAACTAAAAACAGTAAAAGGAGTAAAAGATGTACAACGTAGCAAATAAACGCACACTCCTGGGAGTGGCAATGGCAATGTTACTTTTTTCATGCGGAGGAAAGAATACCGACACTGAACGCGCCGAAGCGATAGTGAATCAGGCCGATTCAGCCATAACGGCAGGCGACTACGACCTCGCCGTGACGCTGCTTGACACGTTGAAGTCACGCTATCCACGTGAAATAAAGGTTCAGCGCGGAGCCATGAATCTGCGTCCGAAAGCCATCGAAGGACAAACCATACGACAAATCGAGATAACCGACAGCATGCTCGCAGCAAGCAGCCATCGCCGCGACTCGATGATGAACTATTTCTCGTTTGTAAACAATCCCGAGCTCGTCGAGGGCTACTACGTAATCAAAGAGTATGCCAACTCCTCGCTGTTTAACCGCACCGGAGTTGAAGCCCGCATCACTCCCGAAGGCGAATTTTACATAATCTCCTCGCTTAACGCCAAGCCGGTAAAGCACACTTCGCTGTCGCTTAAAAATCAGGCCGGAGAGGTAAGCACCGCCACAGTGGATTACGACGGCGACCGCAATTACCGCTCGGGCGGCACCGAGATGATAACATTTGTAGGAGCTGAGTGCGACACTCTCGGCCAATTCCTCACCGACAACCGGGGAGCCGCCACTACACTTATATTCAACGGCGCGAAATCCTACTCCACTCCGCTGTCAAAGCTCGACCGAAAATCAATCGAGCAGACCTACGAAATGGCAAATGTATTGACCGAGAACCGCAAGCTTAATTTAAAGCGTGATTTTCTTGACCGACAACTGCAAGTGGCACGTGACCAGATAGCACGAACCACTCAGGAGCCGGCTGCCGACGACAAGGACTAAAGTCCTTGCCTGTCGAGCCACTTGAATATGTAGTCGTACAAAGCCTCACGCACGTTCTTCTTCGACAGAACGAGGTCGTGCATTCCACCGTTGACTTTGATTTCGGTTATATCCCATCCGAGCCGACGGCCATACTTTGATATATCGTCGACATCGAGCACAGCATCGGTAACGGCATACTGCGTGTCGTCATCGCCCTTCTTATAGGAGCGGTCGGAGTGCATGAGCAGTATAGGAATCTTTATGTCCTCGCCGTTTTGAAGCATCCCCTGCCCCATGTCGATTGCCCTGATCCACCCGGCATCCACATCAGGCGACACGATGAACTTCCATTGGGTGTTGAAATCCCATTCGCCGCCGTACTGTTTCAGCACACTTTCGGCATATTTGCTCGACCCGCCCTGCGGTATCCTTATGTCGGGAAATGCATTGCCGATTGTCGACACTGCCGGGACAAGAAACTTCTCCTGGAACGATGACAGGTTCCAATCCAGAAACGGACTGTTGAGAATCAACGCTCTTATGTCGGAATCGGGATTGGAGGCCATGTAGAGCGATGTCGTCAATCCTCCCGTAGAGTGACCCATCAATATTATCTCGTCGATACCGTCGTCCTTCATTTGGGCTATAGCCGAATCTATGTCGGCAAAGTACTCCTTCATGTCACGCACTTGAAACGGTTTCTGTCCCGGAAGGAGCGAACGGCCGTATTTGCGCAGATCCACGGCATAGAAGTTATAACATGAATCGACAAAACGGTCGCCCATCTCAGACTGGAAGAAATAGTCGTTGAAGCCGTGTACATAGAGTACGCCCTTGTTGCCACCGCACGACGACAACTTACGTATAATGGTCGACCTTACCTGACCGCTGTAGTCATCGGGATGGTCAACATAACGCATTTCATATCCGTCGCCGAGCACATCGGGCCGCCATTGAGCCAACGAGGACAATGTAAGAGCCGCGCCCGACAGAAACATCAAAGACCTTTTCATAACTGTAATCCGCTTTTTTAACATAACGAGAAGCATTGTCACACTGTTCATCTTAAAAATGAAAAAGGGCCTTGCTGAGAAGACCCTTTTCCTTTATTGCAAAAATTCTTTATAGTCCAAGTATCGAGTGCATCTTTTCATACGCAGCCGAAATGCCGTCCTTGTTCTTACCTCCGGCCTGAGCAAATCCCGGCTGTCCGCCGCCACCGCCCTGGATAAGCTTGGCAGCCTCGCGCACTGTTGTCGAAGCATTCATGCCGTCAGCCACGAGATCCTCGGTTATCATCAATGTCAGCAACGGTTTCTCGGCGGGATCCTTGGTAGCGCCGATGAATACAGTGTGCTCGGGCGACTTGGCACGAACACCAAACGCTACATTCTTCACAACCTCGGGAAGTCGGATGCCGGTAAGCTCGACCACCTTGATGCCGTTGACCTCACGAGCCTTGGCAAGGAGTTCGTTAGTGAGTACATTCACACGCTCCTTGAAGTACTCCTCGGCCTGATGCTTCAGCTCGGCATTCTCGTCGATTGACTTGCGCAATGCCTGAACGAGGTCGGGCACATTGTTGAACATGCTGCCTATCTCGCGGAGAGTGTCCTGCATCTTGTCAAGCATATCCTCGACACGTGCACCGGTCACAGCCTCAATTCGGCGTATTCCGGCTGCGATGCTGCTCTCCGAGATTATCTTTATCATTCCGATGTTGCCGGTGTTGTCGACATGTGTACCGCCGCAAAGCTCAACCGATGAACCGTAACGGATCACACGCACCTCGTCACCGTATTTCTCACCGAAGAGAGCCATTGCACCCATTTCACGAGCCTTGTCGATGGGCACACAACGCTTCTCGTCACGCGGTATAGCTGCACGCACACGGCTGTTGGCAAGATGCTCCACGCGACGAATCTCCTCAGGTGTCAGCTTCTGGAAATGCGAGAAGTCGAAGCGGAGCACATCGGGTGACACAAACGAGCCTCGCTGCTCTACATGTGTACCGAGAACCTCACGGAGTGCCTCGTGCAAGAGGTGGGTTGCGGTGTGGTTGCTCGATATGGCCTTACGGGCCTCTTCGTCGATTTCAGCCTCAAACACGGCTTCAATGTCGGCGGGAAGCTTCTTGGTAAGATGAACACCCATTCCGTTTTCACGCTTGGTATCGTAAATTTCCACAATGTCGTCACCGTTTACAAGACGGCCGCGGTCACCTACCTGACCACCCATTTCAGCGTAGAACGGAGTTACCGAAAGTACTATCTGATAGAACTCATTGTTTTTCTGCTTAACCTTGCGATAACGCAAAATGCGTGTGGGAGTCTTGGTCATGTCGTAGCCTACAAACTCCTGTTCACCGTCACGCACTACGACCCAGTCGCCGGTTTCAACTGCAGCAGCGTTACGGGCACGAGCCTTCTGTGCAGCCATTTCGCTATCAAACTCAGCCTGATCGAGCGTCATGCCGTTCTCCTTAAGAATAAGTTCGGTAAGGTCGAGGGGGAATCCGTAGGTGTCATAGAGTATGAACGCCTCCTTACCCGAAATCTCGTTCTTACCCTCCTTCTTGGCACTTGCTATGGCCGAATCAAGAAGACGGATACCGTTTTCAAGGGTGCGAAGGAATGCATCTTCCTCCTCCTTGATTACCTTCATTATGAGGTCACGCTGCTTGGGAAGTTCGGGATAAGCCTCGCCCATGCTGTCGATGAGTGTGTCGACAAGACGATACATGAATGCCTGCTTCTGGTCAAGGAACGTATAAGCGTAACGCACGGCACGACGCAAAATGCGGCGAATCACATATCCGGCCTTTGCGTTTCCGGGAAGCTGTGAGTCGGCGATCGAGAATGCAATCGTGCGCACATGATCGGAGATTACACGCATCGCAACATCCACCTTGGCATCCTCACCATACTTTTTTCCGGCCAACTCACCTATCTTGTTGATAAGCGGAGTGAACACATCGGTGTCGTAGTTGGATTTCTTGCCTTGCAGAGCCATGCAGAGTCGTTCAAATCCCATACCGGTGTCGATAACCTTGGCGGGAAGCGGCTCAAGCGAACCGTCGGCCTTGCGGTTATACTGCATGAACACAAGGTTCCATATCTCGATTACCTGAGGATGATCGTGATTCACAAGGTCACGGCCCGGCACAGCGGCACGCTCTTCAGGTGAACGGAGGTCGATGTGAATCTCCGAGCAAGGGCCGCAAGGACCTGTATCGCCCATTTCCCAAAAGTTATCATGCTTGTTACCATTGATTATGTGGCTTTCGGGAAGATGCTTTGCCCATATTGAAGCAGCCTCGTCATCACGGCTGAGTCCTTCGGCAGGCGAACCCTCGAACACTGTTGCATAGAGCACATCGGGGTTAAGCTTAAGCACATCGACCAGATATTCCCATGCCCAGTCAATTGCCTCCTGCTTGAAGTAGTCGCCAAACGACCAGTTGCCAAGCATCTCGAACATGGTGTGGTGATAGGTGTCCATTCCCACCTCCTCGAGATCGTTATGCTTGCCGCTTACACGAAGACATTTCTGAGAATCGGCTACTCTTCTATGCTTCGCCGCGACATTACCGAGTATGATGTCCTTGAACTGGTTCATGCCGGCATTGGTGAACATCAATGTCGGGTCGTCCTTGATTACCATCGGAGCCGAAGGGACAATCTGGTGTCCCTTGCTGCGGAAGAAGTCCTTGTAGGATTCTCGTATTTCCTTTGCAGTTAGCATTTTATATGACTATAATTTAATTATGAATTAGCTTATATGAGTATTATTCACTATATTTGCGGTGAAATAATCCGCAAAATTAGTTGAATAATATTACTTTTGCAAGTCATTCAACGCGCCAATCAGCACAAAATGAGCAAAAAAGTATTTTACCGATATAACCCGGCCAACGATAAATATGAACGAGTGTACCCGTCACGGCGAAGCCGTATATGGGGTATCGCCCGCAACACGTTCATGGGCATAGTCATCAGCGCGGCCCTTTTCAGCATCATTTACTATTGGATTGGAACTCCTGCCGAACAGCGTCTACGCGAGGAAAACGAGCAGCTCAACACTCAGCTCGACATTCTCAACCGCCGACTCGACGCGTCACTCGGCGTGATGAACGACATCTCGGAACGTGACGACAACTTCTATCGCGTTATAATGGGTACCGAGCGTGTGTCGAGAGCCAAGCGTTACGCCGGCTTCGAGAACGAAAACCGCTACAACCACCTCAACACCCTGCACGATGCCGAGCTGATAAAGAACCTCACGCGCAAGATGGACATGCTTGACAGGCAGCTGTATGTGCAGATAAAATCATTTGACGAGCTGCAGAAACTTGCGGAAACCAACAAGGACCGAATACGCCACATCCCGTCGATACAGCCCATAGCCCAAAAACACATGCGCAAAATGGCTTCGGGTTACGGAACGCGTCGCGACCCTATATACGGCACACGCAAGTTTCACGAAGGACTTGACTTTGCCGCCGACAAGGGAACTCCCGTATATGCAACCGCCGACGGCAAAGTGGTGAACGCCTCCTGGGAAAGCGGCTACGGCAACCTCGTTGAGATTGACCACGGCTACGGCTATGTCACACGCTACGCCCACCTCAGCAAGTTCAAGGTCAAGGAGGGCCAGACCGTGAAACGCGGTGATCTCATAGCCGAAACGGGAAATACGGGAAAATCCACAGGTCCTCACCTGCACTATGAGGTGCGTTACAACGGAGCGCCGCAGAATCCCATCAACTACTACTTCATGGACATAACGCCCGAACAATATAATCAATTGATTCTTGAAGCTGAAAATGCAGGGCACGTAATGGACTGAGTTATGGATGAAATAGGCAAGAAATACTATAAAATCAGAGAAGTGGCCGAGATGACCGGACTCCCCTTGTCGACACTGCGATATTGGGAAAGCCGCTTTACAATAATCAAGCCCAAGCGTAACGAACACGGCACACGCTTCTACACTACATCCGATGTCGAGAAGATAAGGATGGTCTACTTCCTTGTAAAGGAGAAGGGACTGAAACTTGAAGCCGCACAGGAGCAACTGAAGAACAACCATTCAGGCGTGTCGCGACATGCAGCCGCCATCGACAGGCTCAAGGCAATACGAGCCGAACTTCAGTCGATGCTGGATGCCATGAGCCGGCTGCGTTGACCTCAAAAATCGACGGTAAGCCTCACATTTAACATTCTTCGCGTGAGTGAATTGGGCACGGCATAGCTGACATCATCGGCAGCCTTGACCCAATAATAGCTTCCGACATTGGAAATGTCAAACAGATTGAAGCAATCGACTCCCACCCACATTGATTTTACAAAACGGCCTCTACGACCGCCTGCATTGTCGATTTCGGGCAGAATGTTGTAGGCTAGGCCTATGTCCACCCGCTTATAGGATGAAGTGCGGAAATACCCCTTGTCGCGGGTTGAATGTGGCATCGTCACCGGCAGTCCGTCGGCAAATATACCCCTCAGATTTACTTTCATGCGTGGAATGCGGGGGAAATAATCGGTAAAATAGAGCGCCACGCTGTAACGCCGGTCGTTGGGCAGCGGCACTTTAACTCCGTTGATGGTTTCTTGCGACTTCATCAACGACAGGCTCAGCCATGAATCGCTTCCGGGCACAAACTCACCGAAAAGCCGCAGGTCAAGACCTGCCGCATATCCGCTTGACGAATTGTCGCCGGCATACACTATGCGCAGATTGTCGATTTCGTAGGGATTGAGCCGTGACAATGCTTTGCAATAAGCTTCGGCCGATAATTTGAATGGACGGTTGAACGCCCTGAACGTATAGTCGCTGCCTATAATGAACTGCACGCTACGCTGCGCCTTTATATCCTTGTTAAGGGTCACCGACGAATTGCCATGCTCATCGGTCACAATGCGTCGAAGCTCCTTGTAAAATGGTGACTGATAGTATAGTCCCGTGGCAAATCGGAACGCCCAGTTACTGCCGCTTGCCGGAACATAGCCTATATTCAATCGAGGACTTATCAGCAGCTCACGATTAAAATCCCAATATGACACACGCACACCGCCGTTAAGGCTGAAAAATCCGCGTCCGTTATCGATGCGGTAGGTGTCCTGAAGGAATGCCATGACTCGGTTGCTCGACAATGAGTTGTCGGACGACATATTATAAAGCATCAGCAAATCACCCGCACTGTTTCCGGGCAATGAGAATCCCGCCGAGTCACGTAGCTCCCATTCGCGACTGAACTCGCTCACCGATTCATGATTTAACGTAACTCCATAATCAATCATGTGACGCGACACTGCATTGCGACCCTGCAACGACATTGAGTATACGGTGGCCTTGAGTCGGTCACGTGCATGCTCATGGTAACGCCCCACCCCTATAGGAGCTTCATCGTCGTCATTCATCGCGTCATCAAGCCAATATTCACCCGTTATGTCGTAAGCTATAAGTTCATTGGAGTGATTGCCCGAGAACAGCAATGTATATCCCGACGAACGTGATGGCACATAGTTTAACGACAATGCGCCGAACCATGTTTCAAACTTGTCGTGTTCATGACCGTCGAAATAGACATTGAAGTGCTTTACATCGTCGACCGTACCAAACTTAGTCGTGCGGTTACGTGGAGTGAACCTGTAACTGTTAAGGGCGATGTTGCCGAGAAACGACACCTTGAACCGCTTGTCAAGATTTACCTCTATCTTAGTCTGATAATCGAAGTAACGCGGATCATACTCCCCCTTTTCATCGCCTGTTGCAAGAAGTGACGCGTTACGTTTATACCGTAATCCGTGAAGCTGTGAAAACCGATCGGTTCCCTGCCCTATTGCCAGCTCGGCACCCATAAGCCCCAGCGACACATTTCCGTCCAGTCCATGAGGTCGGCGATAAGTTATGTCGAGAGCCGACGACATTTTATCGGAATATGCCGCCGGAAAGCCTCCGGTCGAGAATATCAGCTTGTCAACCATCGAAGGATTGATGACGCTCAACCCCTCTTGCTGTCCGTTGGTAACGAGCTGTCGGCGAAACAGCTCCACGCCGTCGACATAGACACTATTTTCATCGTAGGAGCCGCCGCGCACCGAATAAGCCGACGACAATTCATCAGCTGGTGTAACGCCGGCAAATGTCGACAGCATCGACTCGACACTTCCACCAGTGACATCGGGCGAATGCCTGTAGGCATCGGCGTCGACCTGCTGCATCGAGCCGAGTTGTTTCTTGTACTCAGAAATCTGCACCTCACGCAATTGGCGCGATGCTTTCTTGAGTTTCATGTTGACCGCAAGGTCGTTGCCTCTCACCTTCACAAGCTTGCGCTCGCCGTCACGATAGCCGATACATGAAAAGAGGATGTGCAATGTGTCGGCAGCCGGAGCAGTCAGCCTATAGCGACCCTCGGCATCGGTGTTTACACCTACCGATGTCCCGGCCACCCTTACCGTGGCAAACTCGATGGGATGATTTCGCTCATCGGTTACCCGACCGTGTATCCTTGTTTGCGGGAAGCAGCAGAATGCCCCCGACAATATAGAAACAATCAATAATGTGATGCGTATGACAGGCATGCGTGATGAATTTACACCTAAATAACGTGACGCTGTGCCATTAAGTATGCAATACGACAAAAAATGTAGCACTTGCCCCAAACCTATTTAATATCAACATCCCCATTTATTAATTTTATTCATTAATTTTGCATCAAATTATAGCTGAATATGAAAATAGCAATTGTAGGAACCGGATATGTAGGCCTCGTATCGGGTGCTTGTTTTGCCGAGGTCGGCATTGATGTGACATGCGTCGACATCGACAAGCGTAAGATCGACAACCTCATCAACGGCACAATACCCATATATGAACCCGGACTCGACGACCTTGTGTCACGCAACGTGAAAGAAGGGCGACTACATTTCACCACCGACCTAAAAGAGTGCCTTGACGAGGTGGAAGTAGTGTTCAGCGCAGTGGGCACACCTCCCGACGAGGACGGCAGCGCCGACCTGAAATATGTGCTTGATGTGGCGCGCACATTCGGACGCAACATCAACAAATACACCATACTCGTAACCAAAAGCACGGTTCCGGTGGGCACTTCAGCCAAAATAAAGGCCGAGATAAATCGAGAGCTCGCCGAGCGCGGCATGTCGGTTCCCTTTGAGGTGGCCTCAAACCCCGAATTTCTAAAGGAAGGAGCCGCGATAAAGGACTTCATGTCGCCCGACCGCGTAGTGATAGGCATCGAGAGTGACCGCGCACGCAAAGTAATGGAGCGCCTCTATCGTCCGTTTCTGCTCAACAATTTCCGCGTAATATTCATGGATATCGCATCGGCCGAGATGACAAAATATGCAGCCAACTCAATGCTGGCGACACGCATATCGTTCATGAACGACATAGCCAACCTGTGTGAGCTTGTGGGAGCCGATGTCAACATGGTGCGCAAAGGCATAGGCACCGATGCGAGAATAGGCAACAAGTTCCTCTATGCCGGATGCGGATACGGCGGCTCATGCTTCCCCAAAGATGTAAAGGCGCTGATACACACCGGAAAGGAACATGGCTACAAGATGCGCATAATCGAAGCTGTCGAGGAGGTTAACGAACTCCAAAAATCGATCGTGTTCCGCAAGCTTAAAGATGCCCTCGGCAACCTTAAAGGCCGACGCATAGGCATGTGGGGACTCGCCTTCAAGCCCGAAACCGATGACATGCGCGAGGCTCCCGCGCTTGTTGTAATCGAGAAGCTTCTCGAAGCCGGAGCCACCGTAGTGGCCTACGACCCCGTAGCCGTGCCCGAAGCACGCCGACGACTGGGCGAACGCATCGAGTATGCTCTCGACATGTACGACACGGCAGTGGATGCCGACGCAATAGCACTGATGACCGAGTGGAAGCAATTCAGAGTCCCGTCATGGAACGTGCTGCACAAGGTGATGCGCGGCAACATAATAGTTGACGGACGCAACATATACGATCCCGCCGAACTTGCCGAGGAGGGATTTGAGTACCACTGCATTGGTAAATGACTGTAAAAACGCATTTATTATGGAAATGATAAAGTTATCGCTGCCTCACATAGGCACAACCGAAATAGAATGGGTCAACAAGGCCTTTGTGGGCGACTGGGTAGTGCCTCTCGGGCCCAATGTCGATGAATTTGAACGACGACTGGAAAATTATGTAGGTGACAATAAGGAAGTCGTGGCCTTAAGTGCCGGTACAGCCGCGCTGCACCTCGGACTGGTCGTGCTCGGAGTCGAAGTCGGCGACGAAGTGATATGCCAGGCGCTTACATTCTCGGCAAGTGCCAACCCTATATGCTATCAAGGCGCACACCCCGTATTTGTAGACAGCGAGCCCGACACCTACAACATGTCGCCCGCTGCACTGGAGGAGGCCATTGTGGCCCGTCACCGCGTCACTGGACGCTACCCCAAGGCTATCATTCCGGTTCATCTTTACGGAATGCCGGCCAAGATGAATGAAATCGTCGAGATAGCCGCTCACTACGGCATACCCGTATTGGAAGATGCCGCCGAAGCCCTCGGATCGGAATATCACGGAAAGAAATGCGGTACCATCGGCAACTACGGAGCATTGAGCTTCAACGGAAACAAGATAATAACCACATCGGGAGGCGGCGCACTGATATGCCCCGATGAAGAGTCGGCCCGTCGTGTGCTGTTCTTCGCAACGCAGGCACGAGAAAACCGCCCCTACTACTATCACGAGCACATCGGCTACAACTACCGCCTCAGCAATGTCAGCGCAGGTGTAGGATGTGGCCAGATGGATGTTCTGCCTGAGCGTGTGGCGCGTCGTCGTGCTATACACCAATTGTACAAAGAGGGACTTTCCAATCTCGCCGGAGTGACAGTGCAATGCAATCCCACTGAAGAGTTTGACTCAAACTTCTGGCTATCGACTATACTCATCGACCCGGCCACCGGATTTACACCCGAGGATGTGAGAGTGGCAATGTTGAATGCCAAAATCGAAACTCGCCTGTTGTGGCGTCCGATGCAGATGCAGCCCATATTCCGTGACGCTCCCTACTACGGCGGCGATGTGTCGCAACGCCTGTTTGAAACCGGACTGTGCCTGCCAAGCGGATCGGTGCTTACCGACGAGCAGATATCACGCGTAATCGATGAGTTGCACCGCATATTACGAGGATGATGTCACGCCACCGAATTGCTGTATTTGACCTTGACGACACCCTATATCACGAGCATGACTATGTCGTGTCGGCATTCAGCTACATAGCCCGAGATTTGTCGCATCGCTATGCGCTCGATTACGACGCTATGGTTGGAACCATGATGTCGGCCGGCAATCCTTTTGACAACCTTTTGCGTTACATATCCCACACCGCCACACCCATAACCGAAGATGTAGCGTGGCTTGTCGACACCTACCGCAATCATCCCCCCACCCTTGAACTATCGGCCGACGCGAAGCGCACAATCGAAATGCTCCAGGCACATAACGTAGAGTTGGCCATAATAACCGACGGGCGCGTGACATCGCAGAACAACAAGATCAAGGCTCTTGGCTTGAACCGAATAGTGAAACCCGAAAACATAATAGTATCGGAAGCCGTGGAAGGCGACAAGCTTTCAGGCAAGCCGTTTGAACTGCTGGTAGCGCAAGCTGGGCCCGATAACGAATACACTTATATAGGCGACAATCCCGCCAAGGATTTCGTGTGGCCCAACCGACACAATTGGACGACAATAGCCCTCGCCGACACATCGGGCATCAACATTCATCGGCAGGAATGGGATAAATTCCCGGCAATAAACCGGCCACGGCACATTGTTGATAACTTACTTGACATTGTGCCACTGATAGTTAAGCCAAATATTGTGAACTGAGCCCAATTTGTGGGCAACTTTTAGCATTAAAAAGTTTGCAAAATTAAAATCTTCTGACTAACTTTGCACCGCTAAGTCAGAAAAGACACTTCAGCATGGAGAGGTGGGTGAGTGGCTGAAACCACCAGTTTGCTAAACTGACGTAGGAGCAATCCTACCACGAGTTCGAATCTCGTCCTCTCCGCCAAGCCCTGTAAACGACTCGCTCACAGGGCTTTTCATTTATGCACTACCCGCCTACAAATCACCATGAAACATCGGCGCATGGTAAATAATACAGATGAATGTCAAGAATAATGTTTGCACCGAAACACTAACGTAGTTTTGTGAGTATAGTGTCGGGATTCTGATGCATCTGACTGAATGCGACAATCTTCTTACCAAGATACTTAATTGAGCCGCCGATAAAGTAGACGGTATCGTCTATTATCAGGAACCTATCATGCACATTCGTGCAATGTCTTACTTCTATACGGGGATACTGGGCGTTATGACGGCGTAGGTCATTGCTTATTTGAGAATGGCGAGTATCGGTATAGATTATCGCTGACACGCCTTCCTTGCGCTTTGTCAGTACTTTCAGTATTCGGTCATCAACATAGTTGTCTATCAGTACTGTAATTCATTGATTTACCGACTATACTTCACATTTGATTTATAACTTTATATCGGTTTGTCGGACATAAATAAAGCCCGAACTAAACCAAACTGATTAATCGCAGTGTCGTTGTCAGGTGACAAAGTTCATGATGGACGGGAAAAGAAGATGTATTATCCGCATTTTTATGGTGGCAGCCGTGTATATGCTGATTTTTCTTGCCCGGTAATCATCGGATTACAATTTTTTTGATGTAAATTTGCGTATGGCAACACCCTATAGAATATTGATTCTGTGTGTTGGCTTTGCTCTCTCCTATAGTTTGTGGATGCAAAGCGTGTTATCCTTGTGCTATCGGAAAGGAGGTAAGCGATGATCCGAATACTATCTGATTATCTTGCAATTTGCAGTAATTTCCGGATTGACGGGCTAAGCAAAGCTGAGAGAAAACAACGGCACGCCCTGCTATCTGAATGGGAGAAAACGGATTCTGAGAGAGAAATGTTATCCCTCGGTGAGATTCAGGACTTTTGGGACAATCATAATGATATTTGCTGGAACAGACTGTTTATAAGTAAGGTTATATGTCCGGCGATAGCAGATGATTTAGCGAATGGCGGATATTTTGAGTTTAGGGCCGGTGTCTTGGGCGCACAGACTTTTCCTGGCAAACAGGAATTTTTTGAAACGCTTAAAAGAGATAAAGATTAATGAAACTGACCGATAAACGATTTTGGACAGCGTGGCTTGTACTTCTCCTTTTGGCGATTGTGAGTTGCATGGCAGAAGGCTGGAGCGAGGATAGTGAGTTGCTTTGTGCGGCTTATGGGCTGTCGCTGTTATCGACATGGCTATGCCACAGAATCAGACCGAGAACGGCATTTGGCAACCTGATTGTGATGATTGCTTATAATGCAATATTGAGTTACAATCTTGTCTTCAATAGCCAATATGGAGCCGGACTTACATGGTGGTTTTTCACACTGCTGCTGCTGAACACCACACATTCAATTGGTCGGATGATTTTTACCCTATTCATAAGATTTCAGTCGATTCAAAAATTACCATAGATTATGAAATCCACATGCTAAAGTTCACCCAGGGATTCTAAACGATCCGATAGCAGCGCAACACGATGCTGCTACGCGAAAAGTCGCTCATATTTTCATTATACGCCAGGCATTTAAGACTAAATAAGGGATGTTTAAGAGTAAATAAGGTTAACGATAATGGATGCATCAGTGACCGGCTGTACTTTTGTATTATTAAACAATACAGCTATGAGAATAAATGTATTTGCCGCAGCATTTCTTTCCGGTCTTTCAGTTGTAGCTCAATCAGAGATGACGGATACCGTTAAACAACTTAATGAAGTGATTGTATCAGTAGAAAAACCGCATATAAGAGGCGAAGACGGAATTATGACAGTCGACCTGCCCTCTATCATCAAGGACAAGCCGGTGACAAATATTCTTGAAGCACTCAGTTATATGCCGGGAGTGACAAACAACAACGGCATGGTGTGGCTGACCGGTGCATCCAATGTCACCATTATTCTCAATGGCAAACTGACAGGCATGCCTATTCAGAATCTTTATCAACTGCTCTATACCACACCCGTTGACAGGCTGAAAAATGTGGAAATAATGTACTCCGCTCCGGCAAAATATCATGTAAACGGTGCAGTAATCAACGTAGTGCTGAAAACGCCCACGCCTCTCGACGGTCTGCAAGGACAGGTCAGAACCGGATACAACCAAGCGCACTACGGTTCGTATGGAGGTGTGTTTGCAGCAACATACGCAATCAAAGACTGGTCTTTTGATTTGAATTACGGACTGACGCGAAGTAAATCATGGAGCCGAGAGGAAACATGGTCCAATCATCTATATAACGGCAAGCGGACAATGATCGAGGACGATATGCGGCGTATCAGCCAGAACTGGAGCAATACCATATTCGCCTCCGCATCATGGAAGACGCTCAAACTCACTTACAATGGTCAGATTATCTCCGATTCAAAGAGTTGGAATCTTTCATCTGGCACCTTGGGTAATCATACGAATGCCTCCAATATGCTATCGCCGGTGGGCTACCATAATATATCACTGCGTTACGCCGCGCCTTTCGGCATGACAGTTGGCGGCGACTATACCCGCTATTCCGAAAACCGTTTCCAGTCATTGTTTAAGGATGCAGATTGCCTGCTTGGCTCGGAAAACCGTCAGAACATAAATCGCTGGCATGTGTCTGTTGACCAACAGCATCAGCTCGGCCAATGGCAGCTAAATTATGGAGCGGAGTATCAGCACTCTAAAGACCATAGTTCGCAACACTACGGCATTGTCGATATGGCCTTTGATGATATTCTCAACGAGGATGTGGCAAATTTTTACGTCGGCACCCAACGGTCATTCGATTGGGGTGTGTCGTTCAACGCTTCGGCGAAGGGTGAATACTATCACAGCAAATATCAGCACAACTGGAATTTTATCCCTCAACTTGGAGCCACATATTACAAAACACCTAAAAGCATATTCCAACTTAATTTCAACACCCAACGCATTTATCCATCATATTGGGAACTGCATGGCGGTACGAGCCACATCAACGACTACTCAACAATCATCGGAAACCCGAAGCTGCAACCGTATATCCAATATGACGCGCAATTCAACTACATTTTAAGACAGAAATATGTAGCGACACTGTATTTTCAATATGGTGACAAAGCGACGGTGCAATTACCTTACCAGTCGTCCGATGTCCTGAATCTAATATATCAGACCATCAACATGAACTATGAGCGAGTAGTAGGACTTAATCTTCATGCGCTATTCAACGTGTGGTATATCTGGAACGCCACAGCTACAGCAAACATTATGAATCGGCGTGCCAAGGCAAATCATTTTCATGACATCAGCTTTGACAACAGCAAATGGATATTTTATGGCTCTCTTACCAATTCATTCAAGTTCAGCCAGAATTGCCCTGTATCTGTATCGGTTGATTTCAGCTACATATCTCCATCATTGCAGGGCATAGCCGACTTGTCGGCTATATGGAAAATAGACGCCGGAGTAAAATGGCAATTCGGGAAAAAGCGTTGCTGTGAACTCGACTTAAAGGCAGATGACATATTCAACAAATGGTCGCCGACTATGACCATCAGCCATGCAGGTCAGGATTACCGAATGAAGGTTCATGACATGACACGAAATCTCAAACTGACATTCATCTGGCGGTTCAACGGGTTTAAACCCAAGGAGAGCAACCGCATCGACACTTCGCGCTTCGGTACCGGAAAGTAATCTTTAATAAATGACACGATGAAAATCATATTGATCATAGTATTGTCACTTGTCCTTAACTCATGCAGTTTAGAGAAAAGAATTGTCGTTACCACACGAGGTTATAAGCAATACCGTCAGTCAGGAATGACTGATGTCCAAATCAAAGCATTACAAAAGTCAAACGCTGCCCAGATTGACACGCTGACAATTTGCAAGCTCAAATAACTTGTTTATTTGAACTTAATAAGACAGCGTGATTGCGAGCTCAGATATTGTCGAGGATTACATCCGGAGAGATTTCCATTTGGGAGAATGCGAAAAGTTTCTTGCCGAGATCTTTTATGGATGCTCCTATATGGTAAAGAGTATCGTCTATAATTAGGAAGCGGTCATGAATATTAGAAGCTGTGCGTAAATTTACAGGCATATATTGGTCATTATGCCTTTCTATATCCAGACGCAAATTATCGTCAATCCTCTTTGTATATATCGTAGCGAGCACCCCTCGATTGCGCTTGTTCAGCAAAGTCAAGACTGTTTCATCGATATAATTATCAATAAGAACGATGCGTTTGCGGGCTCGTTTTATGAGGTCGCAGACAAAAACGTATGCATCGAATATCTGCCCCTCAAAGAGAACGCCCTCGCGGGGTGGCAACGATGTTTTAAGGAAGAAGTCGACCTTGCCCGTCAAGTCATCGAGCCTTTTGTCATGCTCCAACAGGCGGCGGTCAATGCGGCTTTCCATATAAAGAAGTCGCTGGTTTACGCTGTAACCCCGCAATAGATAATCTTTCAATATCTTGTTGGCCCAAATACGGAACTGTGTACCACGTATTGATTTTACTCTATAACCGACTGATATTATGACATCAAGCGAATATAACTTTGTCTTGTATCGTTTGCCGTCGGCAGCAGTTAGTAAGGATTCCTTACATACTGAAGATTCCTCTAATTCTCCTTCCTTGAATATATTGCGGATATGTAGAGTGATGTTGTTTCTTGTGGTTTGAAACAGTTCTGTCATCTGCGCCTGTGTGAGCCACACGGTTTCATTCTCAACTCTGACATCCAATGACAGAGTAGAATCAGGCTGATAGAGAATGATTTCATTTTCACTATCAGGCCGCAAGTTGCTAATGTTGTTGTCTATTTCGTTCATTGGTGTCTTAGTTGTAATTGCAAATATACGAAAAGCAATCGGTAAATCAGCGATTTACAGCACAATTCGTCAGCTTGCCGACCATACTTCACATTTAATCTATAACTGAGTATCGATTTCGTCGGGCATATATAAATAAAAAGACTTTTAGAGTAATATAATCAGACTGTATGGCCGGGGTGTCGCCGATTTTTAGTAATTTTGTACTTGAACATCCAATGCAGAATAAAAATCCAATTATTTTGCATAGCCTGCAACAAGGTTAAGACTACGGAGGAACCCGAATAATGAGAAAACTTATATATGTATTAGTAGCTATTGTCGCATTAGGCACTGCTTCATGCTCGAAGTCAATGTCACAATACGATAAAGAGATTGACCAAGCCGAAAAGATGATGCTGAGCAATCCTGACAGCGCATTGTCAATGCTGGATGCAATCGATGCCTCCGAACTTAAAATTGACTCCTTATGGGCAAAATATCACTTCATTAAAGGATACGGACATCTGAAACGCAACCGTTCAATGATCGGAGATTCACTTATAATATATGCTCATGATTATTATCGCGGTAAAAACTTGGTGAGGGACATCAGAAGCGGCATCGTCCTGGCGTGGTACAAATTCTGGGTCGGCGACACTCCCGGAGCTATGACCATGCTCGATTCCCTTGCCGGATTGCCCGATGTGCCCGATTCTTTAATGACTCAGACGCTCAGAATACGCGTAATGCTCGGAGCGTCGGAATATCAGGGACAACAGCTCATCCCATACGCGAAAAAGCTACATGAACTCGAAACGGATTCCCTGAGAAAAATCGAGGCCAACTATATGCTTTTAACAGCATACGAATACGCAGGTGAAACGGACTCCGCCCTCTATCTTTTGGACCAACTTGTAGACTATGCACGCAACCACAACTGGGGCGACAAGCATTTCATGTTTGAACTTGAACGGGCACAGTTGCTGACCGAAAAAAGCAGGAGCGCCGAAAGCGACGCGCTTATAGAAGAGATATTCCGAAAAGCCGGGCCTGATAACGGAGCCGCCGACTATCTTCATTTTCAGTATGCCATAAATGCACTGAACTCCGGCGATATAACACGAGCATCGCGACACCTTGCATTGGCCGACAGTTTGGCAATAAAATTAAGAGGTGACGACGATACTTACTTCCGCAGCTACAGCAACCTGCTCCATGCCATAATTGACTTCACGCAGACCGGCCGCATCAAACTGATGCACATAAACGGCCTCAACAACCGCCAGGGCGAACGCTACAACCGCATGAAAGCCTCGCAGTGGGAGTCGGAGCGCGGTGCGTTACATCAGCAGAACTGGGCTTTGGCTCTGAAAGCTGAAAGCGAACACAAGACGGTGATAATCCTGATAATAAGTCTTGTGACGCTCTTGGTATTGGCGGGCGCCTTGTGGATTATCATAATTCGCCGCCAACGTGAGCGTGAAAATGAAGAACGCATCGAGGCGTTGCAGAAAATGGTCGACGAGTATCGCTCGGCACCCGCGACACGCGAATCGGAGATTGCCGATTCGTCGGCGCTGCGCAGCGCCATGCTCAAGCAGCTCGGCATCATCAAGATGGTTGCCGAAACTCCGACTGAGCAGAATCGTGAAATGTTGCGCAAAATATCGTCCATTGACGGGAAAATCGACGGCGAGCTTGTAGACTGGGGAAATGTATTCGGAATGATCGACAACCTCTATTCGGGATTTTACGGAAAACTCCACAGCAAGTACGGTGACATCCTCAGCCCGAAGGAGGAACAGATAATCGTGCTCATGGTAGCCGGTTTCTCAACCAAGGAAATAAGCGTAATAACCGGACAGACAACATCGACTGTTTATGTCAGGAAGTCCTCGATAAGAAAGAAGCTCGGAGTGCCTGAGAAGGAGGACATCGTAAGATTCCTGCAAAGTTAAGAGGTCATTTAAACCACGCAACATTTCATTTAAAGTTTTAAGAGATGCAACCACTGATATTCAGCAGGTTGCATCTTTCATATTAAGACTTTCACATTTGCAGTTAAAATCCGTTCAGATGTAATTTTGCATCAGTAATCGTCGCAAGACGCTTTGCTCACAAAGAAAAGAATCACTAAAAACTGATGTAAAATGAAATCAAAAATCACCATCCTCGCCATCGCATTTTTGATGGCTTCTATCCTCCTCTCTTCATGCACAACCGGCAATAAAGTTGAACACAATGCACGCGTCACCACCAACGATGACTGCTCGGAGGTTTACACTTGGGAAGAACTCGACTCCAATGTCCCTGGCTACACCAAGCAAATGATTAGCGATAAGCTGGAAGAAAAAGGTATCGACATGGACGACAGCATGATTGATGCTCTTATTGAACTTAAAAAACGATTAAAATAGGCAATATGAAACGGATTATCACGCTCATCATTGCCATAACAGCAGTGGCTACGGCTTTTTGCCGGGAGATAAAAGGCATAGTGGTCGGAGAAAACGGGACTCTGCTCGACTATGTAAACGTGGTGCTGTATCGCGACTCAATCTACGTGACAGGGACGGTAACCGACACTGTTGGAGCTTTTTCATTAAACACCGACATCCAAGGCAAGCTTACCGCCAAAATATCTTTTGTAGGCTACGAAACATACACCGCAGCTATACCAAATTCCGGCAACTTAGGCACAATTAAACTTGTCCCCACAACCGTGACGCTCCGAGAAGTTGTGGTCAGCGTCACACGCCCTTCCACCACGATGAAAGGCAATGCGCTTGTTACCGACATCGAGGGCAGCTCACTTGCCATAGCCGGAACCGCCAATGATGTGCTTGCACGTGTTCCCATGGTAGTTGACAACGGAGGCACGCTGGAGGTTTTCGGCAAAGGGACTCCCGAAATCTATATCAACGGACGCAAGGTGAACGACCGACAGGAACTTGCCCAACTGAATTCACAGGACATGAAAAATGTATCGGTTATAACCAATCCCGGTGCGGCCTATGCGGCAAATGTAAAATCAGTAATTCTGATACGCACCAAACCTCCGAAAGGCGACGGATTCAGCGGAACAATCCGCATCGACAACGGCTTTCAGCACTATTTCCGCACCGGCAACTCAATCGATGTGAAGTATCGCACACGCGGGCTCGAACTGTTTGCCAATTATGGATGGTGGTACGGCGATAATTGCGACAACCGTTCTAATGAAATGACCACTACAACCTCAACGGGAACTTACAATCAGTCGTTTCAAACAATCGGTCGACAGTCCTACAACGACATGACCGGAAAAATCGGATTTTCCTACATGTTCAATGACCGCCACAGCATCGGAGCATATTATCAGAACAGTTGGAACCGTCACCACATCACAGGCACCATTCCAAGCGAAGTGTGGCAGAATGGCATCCTGCTCGACCGTTACAACTCCGATGTCAATAATAGATCCTCGGCCTTACCGCGACACTATGTCAACCTGTATTACAACGGGCAAGCTGGCAAGTTATCCATTGATTTTAATGCTGATTATCTGTGGTATAAGAGTCGGGAGCTTTCATTGAGTGACGAACTCAGCGAAATGGGAGAAGACCGCACGGTCAACACTCTCTCAATCAACCACAACCGCATGTTTGCCGAAAAGCTCGTAGTGAGTCATCCGCTATGGCACGGCCGTCTACAGGCGGGCGAAGAATATACCTGTACACGCACTACCAACATCTTTACAGCCAACATCACCGAAGTGCCTGATGCCGACAACCGAGTGGACGAAAGCAACATCGCCGCATTTGTGGAGATCGCACAGCAATTAGGCCGCTTCAATATCGGGGTGGGACTGCGTTACGAACATGTAGAATTTAATTATTACGAGATGGGCCAACTCCGCGACGGCCAAAGAAAAACCTACGACAATCTATTCCCCTCGCTTAATGTCGCCACGAAGATAGGTCAGGTCAGAATGGGCTTGAACTATTCGGAAAAGACAGTACGCCCCGGCTACGGACAACTCGATGGAGCCGTCAGCTACATCAATCGCCTCACTTTTGAAACGGGTAATCCATATCTGAAGCCGACAAAAATGCAGACATTGGAATATATGGCACAGTGGCGTCAGTTCTTCGCCCAGTTGTCCTACACCTGCTTCAAGGACGGCGTGTACCACACCACCGAGCCTTACGGTCCCGACGAAGAGGCTACCATTATCAGGACTGCCAATCTTGACCGCCGTCACTATTTTCAGGTATTCGTGGGAGGACAATTCAAAGTCGGTATATGGCAGCCACGCGTAAATATGGGCATGATGAAGCAATGGCTCACCCTACCCGTCAACGGCAAACCGATGAAAATGAACACTCCGGGCTTCCTTTTTCAGTGGCAGAACGCCGTTCATCTTCCATTCGACATTTGGCTTAATGTCGATGCACAGCTTATGACAACTCAATGGGACAACAACATGAAGCTCTCCAATACTCCCTGGTATGTCAACGCCAAGATATACAAAGGTTTTATCAACAACACATTCAGCGTGACCCTCGAAGCAAAGGACTTGTTCAACTCCTCGCAGAATGACGCTATTATGTATAATGACGCGGTACACATTGTTCAGAAAAATTTCTCTCCGGGTCGATCGGTGATGCTAACTCTCCAATATCGCTTCAATACGACCCGCGACCGCTACCGCGGCACAGGAGCCGGCAACTCTGAAAAATCACGATTCTAAATTCATTAATTCATGCAAGATGTGGAGCCTCGGCAGCGATGTCGGGGCTTCTACGCTAATGATTGGATACATTAATGTCCTTTATCTCGTCAATTATTGTTAACTTTGCTATTGAGCCGACTATTAGTAAACCTCTTGCTTCAAATGAACGACAGAAACATAAATACTTTATATTTGCTTCTCGGCATGCTTGTGATTGTGCTCTTTACAAGCATCTTTACAGCTTGCTCCGATAACAGTGCCTAAAAACAACTCTCACAAGCAGAATCGCTTATAATCGAACAACCCGACTCTACTGTTGCGTATCGAGTTGTTGAAGGACGCTGAATTTTTAGCGATACAGTTGAACGACAATGTTGACCTTGGAATAACATATCTTTTCCTTTCAAATGTATATGAGCAGGGATTTAACGGCACGGTAAGCAAACATTATGCCGATAAGGCACTTGCAATATTCAGGGAACTGCTCAAGCTTGAACACGAAAACGACATTCTGAAAATTAAAACGATGCAGGACAATCTATTTAAAAGCGATTGTCGCAACAAGGATATGTCGGCAAGGATATCCGAACTTTTTCACACACGCTTCAATCTCATCGACGCGCTTGCCACAACCTATTTTGAATGTAAGGACACCGCCCAGGAACAGAAACGCATATATTCCGATGTGAAGAGTGCCTTATCCAACTTCGGCACCAAGAGCTGACCGACATTGTAAACGGCTACAAGAATAACCTCATGGCGAATTTCCACTCCGATTTCCCAAAGATTCCACCGTCGCAATATCGATTTGCTCTCTATCTTTTCTGCGGTTTCTCCCTGCCGTCCATCAGTATTTTCACCGATACCGAACTAAGGAACATATATCTATAAATCCCGCCTGAAATCTATGATTTCAAAAAGAGAGTCACCCCGCAAGGATGAATATCTCGGTTATTTTGAATGATTGACGCTTCTGTTAGGCGATGTAAGATGTTTTTATCTGCACACATTGATTACAAATGCATTACAATTCAAAATGTAAGATGATTTAATTTGACACGAGATATTATTTTAGTAACTTTACATCATGAAATCAATGATTAATGACATGAAAGAGAGTCTTATTTATGGATTAAAAACATGCCTTGAATATTTCGTAATAATCGCCGCGATTTTAATTCTATCAATTGTCATAGACTTGATAGGCGGTCGCGATATAGATCACTACTTTTCTACTCCATATTTTATTACTGCGAGCATCGGCTTGGCACTCACTTTTATTTGCGCCGGCCTCTATCCGTCGGTTCTAAAAATGTCGATCAACTCATACAACGCCGAGTGTCCCGGCTTGACACAGAGATATGTAATTGAGAAATGTCGAAGTAAAGTGCTGTGTCGATATTTCTCTATATTGTCATGTTTTTGCTTTGTTTGCTCACTATTTTATGATATGGAAACATATCCGATCATTGTTCGCTCGCTTATGGCCGGTGGCTTTGTATTCCTTTTTCAGTACATAAAATACCGAAAGCAATACAAATCCCTTTAAACATCGGGCCTCGGGAATAATCCGGAATGGTTAATGCCCAACCCTGATACTCACACGATAATATCAATCATTTAATTATAAACTTTAAATTCAAAACAATTATGAATCTTCCATTTTACGCATATCTCCCGGTCGTAGCAGGAATTATCGGAGGACTAATCGGAGGTTATTACTATAAACAATACAAAAAGAATCATCCAAATAAAAAGAAATAACCTCAGACAATTCAACCTCCTATCAAGCCGATAAAAATATTGGCTCTTAAAAATAATCGCTGCCGATTGGAGCTAACACTTCTTTCGGTAGCGCTTGTTTAGTACTGTTTGAAGCTTTGATTAAAAAATGTTGCTACCGGCAATCTCATGGTTCCAATATCAACGAATATTCCCCGTCATATAATCGTGATATTTCTGCTTCAATTTTATAAATAGATATAGTTCCTTTTCCCAACATATCCTTGTTGATAAGCAAGTATATTGAATTTTTGATATCATATCCTTGTACGAAAGTTTCAGAACCGAAAATACGACGATATATAGTTTATTACTTTTTGTAGATTTGAACCCCCACAAATCAATAATGCGAAGCGTACATGGATCTTTGCTTCGCATTATTAATTATGATTTATAGTGTCCTATCAATCCACTCACGGTAAAATATATCCGTATGAGGGAACACGGTAAATTTCTCGCTCTTTTTCTGAAACCAAAGTAATATTAATCATATTAGAGCGCGACTTGCCGTCAGAAACACATTGTGGCTTCTGAGAACTCTTTGCAAACGGTTTCTTTATGGGCTTCATATTCTTTTGGCTTTAATTAATGCCCTTCTTGGGCAACGTAAAGTTAGCCATTAATTACGCAATATAAAACTGATTATAGAGAATTGAGTCCATAAATCGTGATTTATGGACTCAATATGTTAAGCTGTATGGGCAAGTTTTATTTGGATTCTAGCTTGCTCAATTCTGTCTTAAAATCGGACGCACTGCCTTCGTATACAAAACGATATGTAGAAACTGAATATCTGTTATTCGTTCGAGCTGCAAAACGTATCCGATCGTAATTTTTGAAAAGTTCCATTACTTTATCTAAATCATAAGAAGAAACAATATTGAAACCTTCGTCATCATCCCATGTCGAGAAACGCACCTCAGAATCGTCAGGTAGTTTTGCTCGATATTCTAGGAGGTCTTCACCTTTCATCTTTTGAGATCCATACTCGAATGTGTCAAAACGGATTTGTTCAGGTGTTACGATTATTTTTACTAAAAGTCTTGAATTTGTAGTAGCCGAATTGCTAAATTCCCCATTACATGTATGAAGAATATAACCATCGTTGGTTTTTTCTCCAAATTCATCGATAAAATAGTTAAGCGACCATTGAGGCTCTTGTTCTACAACGGGATTTACTTCAACGCGAGCAATAGAGTCACATTCAGTTTCAGAAACAGCTCTTCCATTTCCCTCGCAAGAAGTCAGAATATAAGCAAGAATCGCAAATATGGGCAAAAATAGATTTGTTTTCATATGATATGATTTAAAAATTAGTGCAAATATATTAATTTTTCTTGAAATAAAAAATTTACTCCGAGAGCATCGGAAATATGTATCAGAAGTCTACCCCTTGTGGGTTGCATGTTATCGACCGTGGAGAGGAGATAGTGCAACCACAAGGGTTGTTTTGTTAAGATGGCCAAGTCCACGAGGGCGCGTCTATTTTGACACACCCTCGATTCTTTTAGTGAATTTTTGTTTTTTTTTGGTTTTTGGCTTTCTTCTCGTCCTTTAAGCGGCGTTTGGCCTACTGCAAAGCTCATGCCGGGGTGCATTTGACTCAAGGCGAGTTTATTTTAAAAGACTTCGTCAATTTTCAATTGAAGGAAGTGCTTGAAATCGTCCGGCATTACGCCTCCAACACAGCAAGACAGCCTTGCCACCCACCGCTTTCGTCAGAGCAAAATAAAGGATTACTACAACAATATGTCGTGGCAAATCGTTGTAATATGAAAATAATTTAGTAACTTTGCCACACAATACAGACACGATATGGATAAGACAATCGCACGAAACTTGAAGAAACTCAGGGAAACAGCCCGATATACGCAGGATGAGGTAGCACAGGCTATCGGCATTACCCGCTCTGCTTATAGCAATTATGAATCGGGTGACCGTGAGATGCCATACGATGTAATCGAGAACGCAAGCGATTTCTTCGGTTGCGACATGACGATGCTGTTTGAGGAAAACGAGAATGTGGATGCCATGATTCTTGCATCTGCGTTCCGCATCGAGGGCATCGCGCCGGAAGATGACGCTGAAATCCGTCGCTTCAAAGATATTGTAAAGTCATATCTTAAAATGGAGGCGATTGAAGCAAGATGAAAGCGTCGTTATTGAATCTCGTGGAGAGTCAGGTCTCCAAATTTCGTCAGATGACCGGATTGAGCGACAGCGAGGCTGTCAATCTCAAAAGCCTACTATTTAAGCTGAACGTGCTGACTATTTACAGACCGTTGTCAGATGATTTTTCGGGCATGAGTCTCAAAAGCGACGACAGACGTTTTATGCTGGTCAACTCCAATCATCCCCGGTGTCGACAGCATTTCACCATCGCCCATGAACTCTATCATCTTTATATCGACCCGAATCCCATGCCACACAACTGCATGGCCGAGGGCAAGAAAAACGATGTGGAGCAATGCGCCGATGCTTTTGCTCTGATGTTTCTAATGCCGGCAGACGGTGTGAGGCAAATGATTCCCGACAATGAATTGATGGCAGGCCGGGTGTCGCTGGCATCTGTGTTGCGTATCGGACATTATTTCTCGGTATCATATTCCGCAGTGCTCAACCGCCTGTATGATCTGAAACTGATTGACCGCAATGAGCGAGATGCGTTCAGGGAATACCCGGTTAAGAAAACCGCAAGGGAGTATGGCTATGACACGGCTCTGTATGAACCGGGCAATGAGAATCTTGTCATAGGCGATTTCGGAGAGAAAGCCCGCCGACTTTTCGACGGGGATAAAATTTCCGAGGGTCACTACATGGAACTATTACATAAAATCGGCATCAATGACAGCGAAGACTAAAATCGTGCTTGACGCCGATGTGATAATCCACTTTGTCAAGGCAGGTCAGTTCAGCCTGTTGCCGGACATATTCCCAGAGTATCAATACCTGATACTGGATGTGGTTTACGATGAGGTGACGGTGAGCAGGGCGATGAAAACACAGATTGACAATACCCTGACATTCTTTGCCGCTCGGATTACCAACGTAAAGTTTGAACCGAAAGGAGAATCAAGGTTTGAATATGCCCGGCTGCGCAACACATTGTTGTTGGGCAAGGGTGAGAGCGCCTGCATGGTGTATTGCCGTGATAATAAGGATGTGCTTGGAAGCAGCAACCTCAGGGATATAAAAGAGTATTGCAGTCTGAATCAGATTACATATCTGACAACTCTCGACTTCCTGTATTATGCCTTCATAAGGAAGAAGATGACAAAAGAGGATGTCGATGCGTTCATGGTGGAGGTTGTCGCCAAAGGGAGCAAGCTCCCGGCTGTCGATATTGAGAGATATACACCTACAAGCCAGCTATAAGGAGTGTGAATCAAAGTGTTAGAAATCCCTAAAATGAACTCTCGGACTTGTCCGTCTCGGGAAAACGACTAACTTCGCAGTAGCGATTGGATACTGCTTGCAGAGGCAAGCAGTCAGAGCCAAAATCTGGCATCGGATATTTGGCACTAATTCGGCACTATTGAACTTTGGAACTATCCAACTATTTGATATAACTGCATTTAGTCAGGTAAGGCAGGCCCCCTGTCTTTCCGCCAAACCACCAATCTAAATCCGCTACAAGCCAACCACTTTCAGCATACTTTTTTTGCAATTAGTCCACATTTAAGGACTAATTGTGGACGGGGAAAAACAAAATCCGGATACGCTCTCGCGCGGCCGGATTTCTAACCTATGATTCACTTATTTGTTGTTGCTTTCCTTTTCTAATAAATATGTCAAGTCCGACGAAATTCATCATCGGATTATCAATAAAGTCTAAATTTTTTGAGTTGATTTTCCAACTGGTATCCGATTTATGTTAGCAAATGTATATAAAATTTTAATATCAACAAAACGGCCATGTTTATATTAATATTTTTTAACAAAGCCGTTTTGTCGTAATCGTTTACACTTCAACCTATTTAGTGCCCAGCTCGCGTATTCCACCTGTAACGGGATCCAACAGCAGATAAGCCGGAGCTTTCTTGTCGCTGAACATCTTGGGCTCAAGACCGAACACGATGCCGTATTGAGCCATTTCAAAGGACTTATTCACAAATGTCTTTCCTTCAAAATCAATCTTTACATCAGCCGAGCCGGGAATGCAGTATGCCACTCCACCCTTGGGAAACTCCTTCTCCTCGCCTTTGTCGTTGACAGGCATCTTGCCTCGCTCGGTAACGCGAATCGAAATGGTGACAGGGTCGCCCGAAAGGTCATCGGCACCGACAATTCCGTCAATAGCCGATATGCGCGCGATTACGGCCTTGGTCACCTCATCGCCGGGGCGGTATGTTATAGTCTGCACATCGGTTTCACGCTGCTCGGTGCCTATAAACATCGCCGTAAGGGCCGCCTCCTGAGCTGCAATCTGATCCATCACAAGCTTCATGGCCTCTCCGTCGGGCGGCATCTGGTCGGCCTGACCTGTTATAAGGTCATTACGGCTCTGTCGCAGCTCATATATACGCTGAGCGGCAAGCTCGGCTCGCTTTGCGCTCGACTGGCTCTGGAGCATCTCCTCGCTTATCACCTCCTTTGCAGCACGCGTTTCAAGTGGCGTAGGCTGAGCTTCCACCGGTTCGGGAAGTTCGGGCGGTTCGGGCAGGTTGAGCTCTTCGGTATTTATGGCGACAGGCAGATTGGCGTCATCCATTATCAAGAATGGAGCCTGTCCGCTCTTGAACTGCATCAGATACTGCTCCTTGCTGTCGGCTACACCGCGCGGAGTGACAATTACACGCTTAACTGTCCACGACTCCGACATTTCCGATATAGGATCGCTCACATTGAGATATTTTTTGGCATATTTATAGAATTCACCCGGTTTCTTAACCACATGCTCGGCCTCGATTGTCACATCAAGCACCGTCACGGGAAGCGAGTAGACCAATCCGTAGTCATTGGCTTTAGTAGCCGTGAATTTTTGGGTTGTTTGCCCCGAGGCAACCATTGAGGCACCCACAAGGCAGGCAAGTGATAGCAAATATGTCTTCATTTTATCGTTATAGTTCAATACTGTTAAATCATTGCATTATATCGCGTATGGCGCGGCCGGTACACTCGGCCACATCTGAAGCAAGCACACCGTAACGGCCGTGACGCTCGGCTGCTATGTCGCCGGCATAACCGTGTACAAATGCACCGAGAGTGGCGGCAACAGCGGGAATATATCCCTGTGCCATGAACGACGCGATAATGCCGGTGAGCACATCGCCGCTTCCCGGAGTGGCAAGCCCGGGATTGCCGCTCGAGTTGAAATAGATCTTGCCGTCGGGACGCACAACGGCGGTGTAACGGCCCTTAAGCAATATTATAATCTGATAGTAGGCCGACTGCTCTATCGCCGTCTTCAGTCGTTCCTCGGCGGTGTTGTGCTCTCCGAAAAGACGGTCAAACTCTCCCGCATGAGGCGTGATTATGCTCAACGGAGGAAGCGCGTCGAGCAGGTGACGACGCTGCGATATACAGTTCAGGGCATCGGCATCGAGCAGCAGGGGTTTTCCCGAAGAGTGGGATATGATGAAGCTCTCAAGAGCTTTCCTTGTGACATCGTGAGTACCTATGCCGGGGCCTATGGCCACAGCGTTGTAGTCATGCTTCAGCGTTATGTCGGTTATGGCAATGTCATGATGGTCGGCCTGGAACAAAGCCTCAGGCACCGATGCCTGAAGAATGTTGTAGCCGCATCGGGGTGAATGCACGGTAAGCTTCCCAACTCCCGAGCGCAACGCGGCACGCGCACCCATCACGGCGGCGCCCATCATGCCGTAACTTCCGGCCACAAGCAGTGCGTTACCGAAATCGGCCTTAGATGTAAACAATCCGCGAGGACGGAGCATATTGCGGGCGTCGCTCTTCTCGACAAGGAAGTAGTCGTAGGGCGAGCTCTTTATCTCCTGCTGGCTCAGCTCAATGTCGAGAACCTTCCACTCGCCTATGAATTCGGCGTTGTCAACGATAAAGAATGCAAGGCGCGGAAATTGAATGGCCAGTGTCAAATCGGCATGAACCACATTACGGCTCAACACATTCTCGTTCCACTCGCCAAACAGTCCCGAAGGCACATCAATCGACACTACATAAGCCTCCGACGCATTGATGTAGCTAACCAACGACTGGAAGCCACCGGTAAGCGGTTCACGCAGTCCCGATCCGAAAAGACCGTCAAGCACAACTACATCCGATGACAAATCCGGCGGCTGGAAGTTTCCGCCCACCACCTCGGTGAAGTCGGCATTGTCAATCTCCAACAGGCGCTTGCGATTGTAGGCACATTCATCGCTAAGTTTACCGAATATATTGAAAAGGAATATCTCTACATTATATCCCTGCTCGATGAGCATACGCCCTACAGCAAGCGCATCGGCACCGTTGTTGCCGGGACCGGCGAAGATACATATACGATGACTCGGACGCCATCGCGAAATAAGTTCACAGGCTATCGCGGTAGCTGCCCGTTCGACGAGCTCAAGCGAAGTAACGCCCTCGTTCTCTATAGTATATCGGTCAATCGACCTTATCTGTTCATTGGTGAATATTTTCATCTTACGAAAAAAGACATTAAACTTTACGCTACCTCAGGAACTCAACAAATAGCAATAGTTCCCGTTGAAAGACACAAAGGTACAAAATATATTGGATGCTTGAATGTATTTATCGCTTTGTTTACGATAATCGTCAAAAATTTCCGCAAACCCACATAACGAAAGGAATATTTTCGCTAAATTTGCACAAACAATATTGTATAATGGACCAGGTAACCTATAAAGGACTCACATTTGAGCCTTACATAACCAATGATACAATCCAGAATCGCATAGCCGAGATTGCCCGCGAGATAAACAAGCAATACGCAGGAAAGCAACCGCTGTTCCTGTGTGTACTGAACGGAGCTTTTCCGTTTGCCGCCGACTTGTTCAGGGCGATAGACATCGATGCTGAAATTTCATTCATCCGCCTTAAGAGCTACGAGGGCACATCGACAACCGGAGTTGTAAAGCAGGTGCTCGGACTTTCAGAAAATCTTGAAGGTCGCGATGTAATCGTTGTCGAGGACATAATCGACACCGGCAACACAATAAAAAAACTCGTGGCTGACCTCAAGGAGAAAAATCCCGCCTCGATACGCATCGCAACACTGCTCTTCAAGCCCGAGTCACTGCAGTGTGAAGTGAATCCCGACTATGTGGGATTTGCCATCCCGCCCAAATTCATAATAGGATTCGGACTCGACCTTGACGGACTTGCACGAAACCTGCGTGACATATACGTGTTGCACGACGACAATTTATAGGCTATTACAAATATCTATTCATAACCAAACAGATTAACATGTTCAACGTAGTAATTTTTGGTGCGCCGGGAAGCGGCAAAGGCACCCAAAGCGAAAGACTTATCGACGAATACGGTCTTTTCCACATATCGACCGGCGAGGTTCTGCGTGACCACATAGCACGAGGTACCGAACTCGGTAAAATCGCCGACAGCTACATATCACAGGGCAAACTTATCCCCGACGAACTAATGGTCGACATCCTCGCAAATGTGCTCGACAACAACCCCGAGGCTGAAAACGGAGTGATATTTGACGGATTCCCTCGCACAATACCTCAGGCTAAGGCTCTAAAAAAGATGTTGGCCGACCGCAACTCAAAGGTACACGCCGTAGTAGGACTTGAAGTCGACGACAACGAACTTGTCGACCGCCTGCTCAAGCGCGGCAAGGAATCGGGACGCAGCGACGACAACCTTGAAACCATAAACAAGCGTCTTGAAGTGTATCACAACCAGACATCGCCGTTGCGCGACTACTACAAGCAGGAAGGCAAGTACCATGCCATACACGGCTCGGGAAGCATCGACGACATATTTGAGTCAATAAAGTGCTCCATAGCCAAAGCCACAAAAGAGTAACAATTACAACAGCGCATAACCAAGAGGCTGCGTCAACCATGACGCGGCCTCTTTTCAATAACACCGCACAACCGTGACAGCCCGAAAACATTACACCGCACTATCGACACAAGCCCGTGACATGATTGCCTCACTCTCACGAAAAGGCCGACTCATATCATGGCTGAGAGTTGTCGTATTCATCGCAGCGATAGTGCTGGGCATCATGCTGCGACACGATGTCACGGCGATGTCTATCGCGATAGCGGCAGCGGTCATAACATTTCTTGCGCTTGTCAAGTGGCATGACAATGTAATCACGCATCGGCTGCGTGAAGAAGCTTTGCTGAAATTTGCCGAGTCGCGCCTGCAGGTGCTCGACGGGAATCTATCGGGGCTTCCGCGAGGAGAGCGTTACATCGACAGCAACCACCCTTACTCCTACGACCTCGATGTGTTCGGCGACAAATCACTCTTCTCGCTGCTCGACTCAACAGCAACACCGGGAGGCAGCGACAAACTCGCCCACCGGCTCATGACTCCCGACCTTGATGCCGACGACATAATCAGGCGGCAACAGGCAGTAATGGAGCTATCGGACATGACATCGCTGCGCGACTCCATGCAGGTATCGGGACGAATGGCCGAAAGCAGCCTCGCCGACAGTCGCGGCTCAGCATCGGCTGTCGCCATTCCGCCTATAAACATGCCAATAGCCTTGACAATTCTCAGCTATGCGGCATTCCCTATATTCATTACCACGGCCGTGCTAAGCTATCTCGATTGGATAGCGTCATCATGGTGTCTTTGGACATTCCTATCATTTCTGGGATTGTCGGCTCTTGGTGCCAAGCACATCGGCCGGTTGCACTCACGCCTCACCGAAACAGTGAGTTCGCTGACATCACGTGTCGACCTGTTCAGGCACATTGAAGAGTCAAAGTTCATTTCACCGTTACTTCAACAACTACAGAAGCGACTGAATGTCGACGGCACCGAAGCGTCGACATTGATCGCCAAACTCGCCAAGGAGCTAAAGTCGCTCGACCAGCGTTACAATGCCGTGGGCTATCTGCTCTTCAACGGCACATCGCTGTGGGACTACCGCGTCATATCCAATGTAGACCGATGGATGAAGCGTTACGGACGACATCTCGATTCATGGTATGACACGTTGAGCGAAATCGATGCCCTGTCGGCGCTCGCAACATTCGACTTCGAGAATCCCGACTACACCTATCCGCAAATCGACCGCAGTGGCGAGGTGATAATGGAAGCCGCTGAGATGGGCCATCCGCTCATAGGCAAATCATCACGCGTCAACAACCCCCTGCCGCCCATGACACCCCACTCCTTCATCATAATCACGGGAGCCAACATGGCCGGCAAGAGCACCTATCTTCGCACAATCGGCATAAACTATCTTCTGGCGATGACGGGCGCACCCGTGGCGGCAAAGGCTATGACATTCTCACCAACGATTCTGTTCACCGGATTACGCACCAACGACTCGCTCGCCGATGGCGAAAGCTACTTCTTTGCCGAACTGAAGCGACTGCAATCGGTAGTCGAAAGCGCATCGACAGGGCAACGGATGTTCATCCTACTCGACGAAATACTTCGCGGAACCAACTCAGCCGACAAGCAGCGAGGGTCGCTCGGACTCATAAAGAAACTCATTAAGCTGCCGGTATCGGGATTGCTCGCAACCCACGACCTGGCTTTGGGCGTTCTGGCCGAAGAGTATCCACAAAACATATCGGCCTACTGCTTTGAGGCAAATATCGAGGGCGACAACCTGACATTTGACTACAAGCTGCGCAAAGGCACCGCCCACAACCTGAACGCATACTTCCTCATGCAACACATGGGAATAATATAACGCAAAACGACATATACAATGAAAGAGAACTATCTGGAAACCGTAAAGGAGATATACGCTCTACTCATGAAGCGAGAACGGCTGTCATCGATAATGCTCGCCGAAGAGCTGCTTGCCAAAACTTTCAATCAATGGCGTGCAAAAACAGAAAATCGCGGCACTCTCGCGCGACAGCTTATCATAGTTTCCACCGCCTATGCCGAAACAATGATCGCATCGGCCCGCTACAAGGAGGGCTACGCCGCATGTATAACCGCTATAGCCTACACTGCTCGCGAGAAAGTCAAGGCCGAGGACATGATGTCGATATACGTTACAGCATGGCAGGCTCTCTCAGGAGTGCTGATGAACAGCGAACCCTCGACCGACAATCAAGTGCGCGAACAGGTAAAGATCGTCACCTCGTCAATCGGCACTATGCTATATCACTACTATTACGAAGCAGGCCAACAGAATGCCAACAAGAACCTGATGCTCGACGCCTACCAATCATTGAAGGACATTACGGAGTTTGTCGACATCATGACCGATGTCGACGACTACATTCCCGTAATCACCGACCTTGTGCGCAACAGCGAGCTGCTTAATCTCACTGAATAATACCCGATTAAGGCAATAACGCAATCGAGGGACTCCGCCGCATGGCGAAGCCCCTCGATTTATTCATACAATATTTTTCTTAGAAGAGATAAGCGGCAGTCACTGTCCAGTAACGGTTCTTACCGTCAATGTCGACACCGTTTGCACCGCCTACAGCCTCAAGAGCCTTTGTCATACCAAGACCGTAGCTTGCTCCAATCTGAAGATGAGAGAGCAGCTCTACACCGAAGCCAAAGTTCCATGCAGCGTCAAATGACTTGTTCTTGATGCCGTCCCTTACATTCTTTCCGCTTGTAAGGAATGCAAAGCTGGGACCGGTTGCAAGATAGGGAGTGATTATCTTACCGATAACGGGAACACCTATTTTCCACTTGAGATTGATAGGAATTTCAAAGTAGTCGCGCTTGTCGCTTGTGTACTCATTGCCTTCGAGCCAACGGGCGTCACGACGAACATACATGAACGATGCGTCAAAACCCAGACCCACCAAAGGAACTGTAAACTCAGCCATAAGACCACCGGTGAATCCGGCCCTATTGTCACTGTCAAGCACACTCTGATTGAAATGAAGCTCATTAACGTTGAATCCAAGACGCGGACCAATACGGAACTGAGCCGAAGCAGGGATGGCGATGATTGCCATCATCACAACAATAAATAAACCTTTAATTTTGTTCATAATGAATTATAATGGTGTTTAATTAAAGAATCCGATGACATTTTCGAGAAATAAACACGACCGCCCTTTGTATTGTTCATGGAAGGCGGTCGCGTAATAGTTTCTAAATGGAGATGTTAGGCTGGATTACTGTTTAGTTTATCTTATCAGTAAGTTCGGAACCTGCCTTGAATTTAACGGCCTTGCGTGCGGGAATTTCAATTGTCTCCTTAGTGCGGGGATTTATACCTGTGCGTGCACCCTTTTCTGCTACGGAGAATGTTCCGAAGCCTATGAGGGCTACTTTTTCGTTCTGCTCAAGAGCACCTGCAACAGCTTCGAGGCAGGCATCGAGAGCGTTTTTAGCATCTACCTTTGAAAGGTTTGCCTTTTCGGCAATAGCATTGACTAACTCTGTTTTGTTCATAATTGTGATAATTAAATGTAGATTTTCGGTCTGTTAAGATTCTACAAATATAAATGTAAATTTTTAAATAAGAATATTTTTATCGTAATTTTTGCGAAATTTTCATCACAAATAGCTCAATTAGTAAAATTAAGCACAAAATAACGGGATATTTTATCTAAATTTGTAATTGATTTTGCAATGCAAAGTCAATCAATGACAAATTTAACATTCACATAACAACCAATAAAAACGAGTAAATACAGTCAATGAACCGTAGCGGAAACTCATTTTTCAGCATAATGCCACCGGTGACGAAGCACCTGATTATAATCAACGTACTGATTTGGCTCGCCATGATGTTTGTCGGCAAAATCGACAACATGATGATTAAATACGGAGCATTACACTATGTAGGGGCTACCGACTTCAATGTCCTTCAGTTGTTCACCTACATGTTCATGCACTCAACGCAAAGCATCGCCCACCTCTTCTTCAACATGTTCACGCTGTTCATGTTTGGTATAACGCTGGAACGCGTACTCGGAGGCAAGCGTTTCCTGTTTTACTACATATCGTGCGGCATCGGCGCCGCCCTTATTCAGGAAGCCACATGGGCATTCACCATAAACAAGTTTGTTTCCGACAATCTTGAAATGACTATAGCCCACTGGGCCTACGACAACCACCTGAGCATGGCACAGGCCAACGACCTTGTAAGCTCGGCACAGATAGCCTCGTTACGCGCCCAGATAGAGAACGCCCTCATCACCGTGGGAGCCTCGGGAGCCATCTACGGCGTGCTGCTTGCATTCGGAATGCTCTTCCCCAACCGCCCACTCTACCTCATGTTCATCCCGGTGCCCATCAAGGCCAAGTGGATGGTGATAGGCTATGGCGTAATCGAAATAGCACTGGGACTCAGCTCGGCATCCGACGGTATCGCCCACTTCGCACATCTCGGAGGTATGATATTCGGATTCCTCATAATCCTGTACTGGAAGCGTAAAGGCATCATCGGAGGCAATGGGTATTATTGACACATTGAAAAACAAGTGGGTCTACGGCTCGATGCTCGTGAGGCTCATATATATTAATGTAGCATTCTTCGCCCTGCTGCATATCGCGACGCTTGTGTTGACATTCACCGACATCAAGCCGGAATATGCGCTGACATGGATTGAACTTCCATCGAGCCCCGACCTGTTCATCACCCAGCCGTGGACGATAATCACCTACATGTTTGCCCAATACGACCTGCTGCACATCCTCTTCAACATGCTGTGGCTCTATTGGTTCGGCACCATATTCCTGCTTACCGACACTTCCAAGCGCATGCTCGCCCTCTACATCTACGGCGGCATCTGCGGCGGAGCGCTATTCATGGCCGTCTACAACCTCGTGCCGGCCTATAACTACACGCTGGCATGGCTCATAGGGTCGTCGGCATCGGTGATAGCAATCGTGACGGCAACCGCAGTCATGCATCCCGACTACAAGGTGGGATTGCTCTTCTTCGGGCCTGTCGCACTGAAGTGGATTGCCATAATCACCATTGCAATAGACTTTTTCAGCATAACAGGCGATAACGGAGGCGGACACATAGCCCACATAGGCGGAGCCTTGACAGGCGTTATATATGCCGTGGCGCTGAAGCACGGCACCGACATCACCAAGCCCTTCAACCGGCTTGCCGATTGGTGGGTCAATCTCGTGAAACGCATAACATCACCCCGCCCGGCAAAGCAGAGCAACGACTACACCCGTTACCGCTATCAAAGCGACAATTCATCCAAGACCAAAGCGGAGAAGCCGAAATCGGGAAAAACCGCCGAGTCGGCCACGACCAACCGTGACGACGAGGCCACGCTTGACGAGATTCTCGACAAAATAAAAAAATCGGGATATTCGGCGCTCACGCATGAGGAGAAGCAACGCCTCTTCGATGTGAGCCGACGCATAAAATAGTAATGACGATGGGAATAATAAGAGTGTGTACATCATTAATCAGGTCGTTATGGACCCTCCTTAACATAGCATGCGGGCTATGCACGCTGCTGGCCGGTTACGGAGGCTACATAAACCCCGACAAGTTTGCGCTCGCCCAGCTCGCCAACATGACTTTCCCGGGATGGATCGTGCTTACGCTCATCATGCTTGCAGTCAACCTCTTCATCAGGAAAAAGCTTGCATGGCTGTCAGTCGCCGTGCTGGTGGCGTGCATCGGTCCCATTCTCACCATATCGCCACTCAACTTCACATCACGCAGCCTGTCGCCCGACGACGAGAGCCGCACGTTTACACTCCTCACCTACAATGTCTACAATTTTCGCGACAACCAAGGCGTGAATCCCGAGTGGGGCAACCGCACCCTATCCTACATCCTGTCGACCGACGCCGACATCGTGTGCCTTCAGGAGTCGTCCAACCTTAACGGCGTAGGCAAGAAAGCGCAACGTGACTCTATCAACTCGCGCTACCCCTACCGGTTGTACTCCAACCGCTCAGGCGAGGTGCTGCTGTCGAAATATCACGCAACCGAAATCAACACTCCGCAGCCCGACTGGGGTTCGGGGTCGTTCTGCGCCTACGATGTAGAGGTGGAGGGACATGAGGTGACGGTGGTGAATTGTCACCTGCAGTCGATAGGACTTACCGACGACGACAAGGAGCTGTATCGCGAACTCACCGACAAGGAGCTCCGCAATCCGTCGCGCAGCGAATTGTCGAAGGTGAAAAACGGCATCGTCACCAAGCTGCTCGCGGCATTCAGGATAAGAGCCCAACAGGCACGTTACATCAAGGAGTTTCTCGCAACCCGCAAGGGCAACGTTATCCTTGTCGGCGACTTCAACGATGTGCCCGGAAGCTACGCCTATCGCACAATCAAGAGCGACGGCCTGAAGGACGCCTACTCGGAGTGCGCATTCGGCCCCACGGTGACCTACAACGACAACCGCTTCTACTTCCGCATCGACCAGATGCTCTATCGGGGCGACTTGGAAGCCGTAAGGATAAAGCGAGGCGACCTGCGAAGCTCCGACCACTATCCGCTGTTCGCAACATTCCTTTGGGACACGGCGGCAGCCGACACTATAAAACGATAAAACAATTCATCATATTCATCTACTCTTATGAATCATTATCTTTTAACCCTTGCCACAGCCCTCACAATGATGGGCGCGGCAACTAATCAAGTCAATGCAATGGAGGCATCGCGCACCAATCCGTTCATGGCGCCCTACGACACGCCCTACGAGATTCCGCCGTTTGACCGCATCTCCTACGACGACTATCTGCCTGCACTGAAGGCCGGCATAGCCGAACAGAAAAAGGCCGTGGAGGCCATAGTGAACAACCCCGAAGCTCCGACTTTCGAGAACACGATCATTGCGCTCGACCACAGCGGACCGCTGCTTGAACGTGTGTGCCTCGTATTCATGGCCCTCGACGAGTCCAACTCGACTCCCGAGATGACTGCCATAGGCGAAGAGTTCTATCCGCTCTACTCGGCTCACAGCGACGAGATTTCGATGAACGAAAAACTCTTCGCCCGCATCAAGACCCTCTATGACAACCGTGACAAGATGAACTACACCAAGTCACAGCGTCTGGCCATCGAGAAGTCCTACAAGGACATGGTGCGTAACGGCGCACTCCTCAACGACGCCGACAAGGCCGAGCTGAAGGCCATAAACAGCCGCCTATCGGACCTCTACCTGAAATTCAACAAGAATCTGCTCACAGCCACCAACGCCTTTGAGCTGGTAGTCGACGACAAGGCCAAGCTCTCGGGTCTTCCCGAAACAAGCATAGCCGTAGCCGCCGAAGAGGCCGCCAAGCGCAACATGAAGGGCAAGTGGGTGTTCACGCTCCATGCTCCGAGCCGCCTGCCCCTGCTGCAGTATGCCGACAACCGCGAGCTTCGCGAAAAGATGTACAAGGGCTACACTACTCTCGCTTCATCGGGCGAATACAACAACTACCCCGTAATCGCCGAAATTCTGAAGGCTCGCATCCGCAAGGCCAACATCCTCGGCTTCAAGAACTATGCCGACTACATGACCGACAACGTGATGGCCAAGAATGTCAAGAGCGCCGAGGAGCTGCTCATGCAGATATGGAAGCCCGCAATCGCCCGCGTCGACCGTGAGGTGACCGAGATGCAGGCTCTCAGCGACAAGGAGGGCAACAACTTCACCATCGCGCCATGGGATTACTACTACTATGCCGAGAAGGTGCGCAAGGACAAATACAATCTCGACGAAGGCCTCGTGAGCCAGTATTTCCATGTCGACAGCGTACGCAAAGGCATCTTCAGCATGGCCAAGAAGCTCTACGGCGTGACATTCACCGAGATTCCCGACGCTCCCAAGTACGATCCCGAAGTAAAGGTGTATGATGTAACCGATGCCGACGGCAAACATGTAGCCGTGTTCATGACCGACTACTACACCCGTCCGAGCAAGCGCCAGGGAGCCTGGATGAGCGAGTTCAAGGGTTCGTTTGTCACCGACGACGGCAAGGCCGAGCGTCCCATCGTCTACAATGTAGCCAACTTCACCCGCCCCACGGGCAACACTCCGTGCCTGCTGTCGCTCGACGAAGTGGAAACGATGTTCCATGAATTCGGCCACGGACTCCACGGAATGCTCACACGCGCCAAGTACAAGAGCCAGGCCGGAACCAATGTCGACCGCGACTTCGTGGAGCTTCCCTCGCAGATTCACGAGCACTGGGCCATGGAGCCTGAACTGCTCAAGACCTACGCCCACCACTACAAGACAGGCGAGGTGATTCCCGACGAGCTCATCAAGAAACTCGACGAGGCTTCAACCCACAATCAGGGATTCATAACCACCGAACTCGTAGGTGCCGCTCTGCTCGACCTCCAGTGGGGTCAGCTGACCGATGCCGACAACGTGGATGTGGAGTCATTTGAAAAGAACGTGGCCGACAAGCTCTCGATGCCCTCGCAGGTCGCCTACCGCTACCGCAGCCCCTACTTCAAGCACATATTCGGCAGCGACGGATATGCTTCGGGCTACTACACCTACCTGTGGGCCGAAGTGCTTGACGCCGACGGATTTGAGCTATTCAAGGAGAAGGGAATATTTGACCCCGCAACCGCCAAGTCGTTCAAGGAGAACGTTCTCGAGGCAGGAGGCAGCGACGATCCCATGGAGCTTTACGTGAAGTTCCGCGGCAAGAAGCCCACTCCCGAAGCACTGCTGCGCAACCGCGGACTCATCAACGAGCCTGCAAAGCCCGGCAATCTCCCCATGCCCGGCGGAAAATAATCTGACAAAACATCATCCCCACAAATAAAGAGCGCGGTGTCAATCACGACACCGCGCTCTCACTTTATATCATGGTCAAAATATGCATTAACGATCGTGGAATGTCCACTTTGAGTTGTCGCTGTTCATGTCAAACTTGCCAAGCGAAGGAGTACTGTCGGCAACCGACACGAGCACAAGCTCCTCGTCGGTTCCGGGCACCTGCTTGGGCATGATGCGGTAGGTACCGTCGGTAAGCTGCTCGATGCGCCACAGCTGCTCGGGTGCGCCTGTGAACTCGGGCACTGCGATAACCTCGGCATCGGCAGTAGCGGCCAGTGCGCGGTTGGTGCCTTCGATCACGATCTTATAGTAGGGACCTCCGAGATAGCCTCCGGCTTCGGGAACAGCGGTGATAGTCCAGCGCTGGTGAGGACGGAACATGTAGTCGCCGATGCGCACGTCGATGTCGCCTTCGGGCCATGTGCCGATCACCTCTTCAAGAGTCTGTGACTTAATGGGCTCAACGGGCTCGTTGTCTTCGCCCCAGAAACGGCGACGTTCTGTGTTCATTCTCACGAAGTCAACGGCAAGCTCGAGAGCATAGCCGCGACGCTCCGATTCTATCTCATAAGTACCTTCCTTCAAAACCTCGCCGGCAACAGGCCAATCGTTCTTCCACAGCAAGGGGCGTATCGCGAGCACGCTGCGGCCGCCCTGGTCGAAGTCGGCTTCGTAGTGGAACGACATCTTCTCAACGCCGTCATCCTCGATGTAGCGTCCGAAGTGTCCGGGGCCTGTCTTGCGGTCGCCGGCGGCAATCACCATCTTACCGCCTCCCTTGAGCATGTCACGACCCATGTTGTCAAGATAAGGACCGGTCACGTTGCGAGAACGGCCTACCACGATGTTGTAGGTAGAGTTGGGGCCGTCGCAGCAAGTGCCGTGAGTACCAAGCAGATAGTACCATCCGTTACGATACATCAAGTCAGTTGCCTCACAGTCGATGGCGATATCTACCGGCTCATTGCCTTCAACACGCTTTCCCGTCTTGGGATCAAGCTCTACAATGCGGATGAAGCCGAAGTAGGTTCCGTAGGTAAGCCACAGGCGGCCTGTTGTGGGATCGAGCAGCAATCCTGCGTCGATAGCGTCACAATCCTCGTCGTCGAGCGAGTGAGCCACCTCGATGGGTTCGGTGTAGGCGAAGTCGGGCGAGTTGGGATCAAGAGTCTTGTTCCACATCGTGAGCACGCGGCCTGCGTGACCGCCGCCGAGGCCACCGCCGGTGGCGCTGTAGGCGATAAGGTAACGGTCGCCTATTTTGATGGCGTCAGGTGCGGCACCGCCGCCGGGGCGTACACCGCCGCCGTTCCAAGTCCATCCGTCTTCCGATATAAGTCCGCCACCGCCGGTTCCGAAGGTGTAGTACTTGCCGTCACACTCCATAATAGTGGAAGGGTCATGTATATAAGGCTTTCCAACTTGGGCAAATGTCATCTGGGGCACCAGTGCCGACACAAGTGCAATCGACCCGGCTAATATACTCTTTGTCTTCATAATCATTGATAAGTGATTGAATAGTTCTTGACTGGGTTACCTTGCTCATCTATAAAGCGGACACAGAAGTCGCTCATGCCGGGGCCGTTTATAACAGCGGTGCGAAGCACGTTCTTGCCTTTCTTCAAGGTAAGACGAGGCGACACGCCATCGTCGGCCACCATGCGGCGGTCGCCCGAAAGCATCAGAACCTCCTCGCCGTTGAGCCACCACTTCGATGCCGAGTTGGAACCGGCTGAAAGTCTTACATTCTCGATGTCCTCGGGACAGTCAATCACTGTAACAGCCCAGAAAATCACGCCGTAGACGGGTTTCTTCAATGCGGCTGCAAGACGATAGAGCTTCACGTTGTAGAGCTTGCTGTCGAGTGCGTGCCACTGGAGTTTCTGCTTGCCCACCTTAACCTTGGCGCCGTCCTTGGGAAGAACGGTGAACTGATCCTTGAAGTAGATCGAATCAAGCACATGGTTGAGATAGCTGTCGGTAAACACGACATTGGAGCGATTGGGCTTGCTTATAGGCTCAAGGAGCATCCAGCGCTGAATGAATCCCTCCTCGTTGGGAGCTTTCGAGGGTGCTGTGCTCTCCTCGAAATAGTCGCTCAGGTAAGTGGGCGTCTGAATTTCATAATTTTGTCTTGGCGGGGGGAAGTTGCCTTGGGGAGGAGATGGATTCTGAGCTAAGGACGAGAAGCTCAATGCCATTGCAAGACACGCCAAAAGTCCTTTGTTTCCGTGAATGATGTTCATTGTAATAATTATTGGTTAAGGTTAAATTATTAATGGTTGACCATCGGCAACATTATCACTGCCTCCGACGGTCATAATTGTCGTCACTCTATTATATATATATGTAAAGATATACATTATATTTCAATTAAACAACATCGGTGCAAACTCCTTGAGGCAGCGGCGCCATGTGAGGAATTCGTGAGCGGTGCCCGGCGATTCGTAGTAGACATTGTTGATGCCGGCGGCCTTGAGTCCGTCGCTCAGGCTCTTGGTGCGCTGCGGGCCCTCCTCCGAGCCGATGCCCAGGAAGAATGCGTGAACCTTGTCGTTAAATGCCTTACGGTCCTTGAACACGCCGCCATATACGGTGTCGAGATTGTCGAGGTCGATGCTGCCGGCTCCGCTGAATCCGCCTATGTAGGCAAATTTGTCGAGATTGTTGAGTGTGGTGTTGAAGGTGAGCAGTCCACCCCATGACAGTCCGGCCATCGCGCGGTTCTCACGGTCGGTGAGAGTGCGGAAGTTGGAGTCGATGTGGGGAATTATCTCCTCTACGAGAATCGAGGGGAACTGACCGCCGAAACGCTTCATGGCATCCTGGCGCGACTCGCCCGGCTGAGTGTTAAACGACTCTATGTTGCCGTTGTCCATCACCACGATCATGGGCTTTGCCTTGCCTTCGGCAATGAGGTTGTCCATGATGTTGCTCATCTTGCCCTGGTTGGCCCAGCTGGTTTCGTTTTCGCCCATGCCGTGCTGCAGGTAGAGCACCGGGTATCTCTTATTGGGGTTCTTGTCATACTCGGCCGGAGTGTACACGAGGCAGCGGCGCCACTCGTTGCGTATCTTGGAGTAGTACCAGCTCTGGTTCACGAGTCCGTGAGGCACATCCTTCAGCGAGTAATAGTCGACGCCCTTTTCGGGAATCTCGATACCGCTCACCCACTTACCCATTCCGAAGAAGGGCTTGCCGTTGGGGTCGGCTGCGCTTACGCCGTCGATTATCACCTGATAGTAGTGAAATCCCACAACTTCGGGCTCCTTTGACACAAGTGTCCAGTAGCCGTCGTCGCCCTTGGTCATCTCGCCGCGGAAGCTGATTTCAACTTTCTGGGCGTTGGGGGCGAATACGCGGAAGTGAACTCGTCCGTCATCGCCGATGCGGGGATAGTCGGCCCCGTTTATATTATGTTCGTTGGGAACGGTTCCTGCGGGATAGGCGGGTTGCTGGGCTCCTAAAGCCAACGGCAGCACGAGGCAGGTCGACAGAATGAGTCTTGAAAATGTTTTCATTGGATAGCAAAATTATGTATTAAACTTAATGATTGAAGAATTTACGGCAAATATACGCGTTACACGGCCTCTTACCGGTTAAAAAACAGATATATGTTTTACATTATTGAGTATCGGGGCTATTTTTTAAACCCCGTTCCCCAATATTTGAACCGGGTCTTAAAATAAAGCCGCCCGGCAGTATAATGTTACTCCCGGGCGGCACTGGTTGCGATTACGCGTACTATCAGAGAGATAGTTTTGTTATTTAATCATAGTTGAAACCAACTCCTTGTTCAAGGCGATTACAATCCGCTGGGATTCTGCTGCAGATTCGGGTTACGTGAAATTGTTACTTTAGGATAAGGGAAATACTCATGCTTGCCCTTTACGAAACCGGTCTGACCCTTATTGGGATTGGAATACTCTACGTAGATGCGGTGCTTGGGCTCCTTCTTGGTGAAGAATGCGTCATAGGTCGACGGGATGTTCTTACCGTTGTTGACAATACCGTCGGTGTCACCCCAGCGAACCATGTCGGGGAAGCGAACGCCTTCAATCCACATCTCAAATGCCTTCTCGTTCTTAACCTCGTCGAGAGTAAGAGTCGATGACACATGAGCCGAGCCGGCGCGGTTCTGGATTGCGTTAAGATACTGAAGACCGTCGTTGTCGCCTGTCATTGCACATGCCTCGGCATACATCAGCAGCACTTCGGCATAACGGAATATGGTGAGGTTCTTGAATCCGTACCATCCCTTTTCGTTATCTTCGGGCCAGGGAACTATCTTGTGGGCGAAGTAACCGCCGAAGCCATAGAGTCCGGTGGGATCCTTGATACCGATCTTGTCGCTTGTTTCAAGCTGTTCGCGAGTCATGCCTTCAGTACCGGTCCATTCCATTTCATAGAAGAATTCGTCGGGAGTCATGAAGGTAGCTTTACGGCGGGGAGAGTCACCATCGTTGGCAAGCATGCGCTCGGCAAAGTCGGCACGGATTGAGTGGCCGCCCCAACCGTCGGCACCGATAAACTTGGGTCGTGACACGAGCTTGTCGGTACGCCAGTTCCAGAACTGGATCCACATCCATGAGGTGCGGTTGATCTTTCCGCCCCAGTCACCTACATTGGCGTTGTCAAGACAGTTGGACTGGAATATCATCTCCTCGCAGAGGTCGCCCGAAGTGTGGAACAGATTGGCCCAACGATCGGTGGGAACGAGCTCATACTTATTGGATGAAATAACCTGCTTGAGATTTTTCTTGGCATTCTCATAGTCACCCATGAAGAGGCGAGCCTTTCCGGCAACTGTAAGAGCCATGCCCTTGGTAACCTTCGATGCACCAACCTTATCGGTGGGGCTGATACGCTCTTCAAGGTCGTTTACAACTGATTCAGCCTGCTCGGCGCACCAGCGGAGAAGCTCTACGTGGCCGCCCTCATAATTGGAAGGACGAGCATCACCGGGGAGAACTGTTTCAACAAGAGGAGGACAATCCCAACCGATAGCAAGCATCATGTGAGCCCATGCACGCAATGTGATAGCCTCGGCACGCACACGCTTCTTTATAGGAGAGTCGTCGGGAACTCGGTCGATGATGGTGTTGGCATCATAAACAACGGCATAGAGTCCGGTATAGGTATTTTTGATCACCTCATTCTGATAGTCATAACGGAATTCGTTAATCTGAGCACCGAAGTCATTGTCACCATACATGTTACCGGCTGCAAGCATATCGTCACCGGCTTCATTGAAGAGCACGGGAAGAGCCACATAGATACCTTCGTTACCTGCTATATGGTAGGCAAAACACTGGTAGAGATTATTAAGGGCATTCTGCGCATCGTCATCGGTCTGGTAGAAATCGTCGGCCGAGATGACACCTTTCTGCTCGATGTCGAGTCGGTCTTCGCATCCGCCGAGAAACATTGCCGCACAAAGGCCTAAAATTGGATATAATATTTTTTTCATGATTATTTTTTAGTTTTTTAGTTTTTAGACATTATCACCGATGGATTAGAATCCGATAGTGGCACCGAAGGTCACTTTCTTCATTGTAGGATAAGAACCTATGTCATATCCTGCACCACTGCTGCTTGATGTAGTGGCGGTTTCGGGATCCATGCCGGGATACTTGGTGAATGTGAAGAAGTCGTCGAGTGAAACGAAGAAGCGGAGGTTCTTCACGTAAGCCTTTCTCGTAAGCTTGGCGGGCAGGGTGTAACCGAGCTGAATCTGCTTGATCTTGAAGTAAGCACCGTTGAACATTGATGCACTTGATCCCCAGAAGTTGCGGTCCTGAGCCACAGTAGCCATGTCGGGCATTGAGCCGTTGTGGTTGTCGGGAGTCCATGCATTCTCCATATAGTAGCGTAGTGAGTTACGCATCGGGGTGTCGGCACGATAAAGCAAGTTGTAAATCTTGTTGCCTGCAACACCTGTTCCGAATACTGTGAGGTCAAGACCCTTCCAGGCCACATTGAGTGTGATACCGTAGGTCAAGCGAGGAATAGCCGAACCTATATCGGTCATATCGGTGGTCTTAAGCTCTGATGAACCAACAATTTCACCTGCTGCGTTGCGGAACTGGGGAGCACCTGTTTCTTTATCAACTCCTACATAGTCATAAGCACGGAAATACCATATTGAGTGACCCTGCTCGAATGCGCTGGATACCAAGTTATTTGAACCGCTTACACCGCCTTCTGAACCTGAAATGCGGTCGATGTCATCGTAAAGTGAGGTAACGCGGTTGCGCAGTGTCGACATGTTACCTGAGATGCTATAGCTTACATCGCCTATGCGGTCGCGCCAGCTGAGTTCCATTTCAAAACCGCGGTTGTTAACCTTACCGGCGTTAACGATAGTAGTACCGTTGGCATAAACCTCGGGAATCGGGGTAATGGTCACGAGAAGGTCCTTGGTGTTCTTGTTGTAGTAGTCAAGTCCTGCCGAGAGTCGTCCGTTGAGGAATCGCATATCGATACCGAAGTCAAACTGCTCGGAAGTTTCCCAACGGAGGTCGGGGTTGGCCATACGGGTAGGATAAGAACCGTAGAACAAATCGGGGTTGTCACCATACTGATACCAAGCCTGGTTGTAGGCGATGGGGGCTGCGTAGGGATAGCCGCTAAGCACGTTGATGTTACCGTTACGTCCCCATGATGCACGGAACTTCAGGAGTGAAAGAACATCGGGATTGATGTGATCGCGAACAAATGACTCGTTGCTGGCAGTCCAACCTGCTGATACAGAGGGGAAGTGACCCCAACGCTTCTTGGCGGGGAGCTTGGAGGTGTCGAATGCATCGGCACGGAAGTTGAACTGAATGTTGTAACGGTTGTCGTAGGCATACATTACACGACCGAAGTAAGAGAGGCTCGTCGACATGTTGATGACATTACCTATGTTCTTGGTTGTGGTGCTTGCCGAGTTTACATAGTCAAGATACTGGAACTTGCTGCCTGTACCCTTGAGGATTTCGGCACCCTCGGTACCTGAAGCCGAAGCCGATACGTTGTCTGACTTATACTGGGTATATGACATACCGACCATGGCGCCTACCTTGTGCTTGCCAAAATCATTGTTGTAGTTGGCGAAGTTTTCCCACTGATAGTAGTAGTTGTTGTTGGCGCTTGCCGAGATTGAATAGTCGGTGGCCTTGGCCTGACCGTTCATGTAGTAAGGCTCGGAATAGTTGTGGCTGTTGCTCTGCGAAATACGATAAGAGAAACGCGAGGTGAAGATGAAGCCCTTGAACGGCATGAGGTCTACGAATCCTGTTCCGCGTACGGTGAAACCGCCGTTGTTGGAGTGGATACGGTCAAGCTGAAGCAACGGGTTACCGTTGTCGTCGTTCTGGAACTTGGAAGTAGCATAGTACATGCCGTTGGGAGCAACGAGGATGTGCGAAGGATTCTTTTCATACTGAGTCATCATGTCAGTAGTGAAATCAGCGGTGCTTTCCCAATAAACGGGAGTCAGCGGGTCAAGCAAGAGAGCCGGAGCAAGCATTGAGCCGTAAGCACTCTGGTGAGGCACGCTCTTGGTCTTCCAACGCTCGATAGAGGTGTTGGTTCCTACGCGAATCCAATCATAAATCTTGTACTCGGCATTGAGCTGAGCGGTAAGACGCTGATAGGTATCCTTCTTGCCGACTACGATACCGTCGTTGTTTACATAATTAATAGAGGTGAAGAAGTTACCCTTCTCGTTACCGTCCTGAAGTATTACGGAGTGCTGAGTCGACCAGCTCGGTTCAAATACTTCGCCAATCCAGTCGGTATCGTACTGAGGATTATCGTAGTTAACGCCGTTGGCTTCGCAGATAGTCTTCATGTCGTAGCCTGAAAGCTCCTTGTAGCGTATCCAGTCCTTTGCACCGAAGATTTCGGGAGTCTTACCAAGACGCTGGTTGACAGCCTTGAACGAATAGATAACCTTGGGCTGTCCATCCTTAACGGCACCGTTCTTGGTGGTGATAAGTACAACACCGTTACCTGCCTGGGCACCGTAGATGGCGGCTGATGCGGCATCCTTAAGTACCTCCATCGACTCAATCATCGAGGGGTCGAGGTACTGGATGTTGTCAACCTTAAGACCGTCGACGATCAACAGCGGGCCGAGGTTACCGGAGTTGGAGGAGTAACCGCGGATGCGGATGCTTGCTCCTGCGCCGGGGGCACCTGAAGTGTTAAGAATCTGTACACCGGCAGCCTTACCCTGAAGTGCGGCACCGGCATCGGTGGTGGCGAGGCCCTTCAGGTCGTCGGCCGACACTGAAGAAACTGATCCTGTCACGTCGCTCTTCTTCTGAGTACCGTAACCAACCACTACCACTTCGTCAAGTTGGAGATTGTCTTCTTTAAGTACAACATTAACCGAGGTCTTGTTGCCCACCTTCACATCTTGTGTTTCATATCCTATATAAGATATGCGAAGTGTGGCATTGGGACCAACCTTCAAAGTAAACCTACCGTCTAAATCGGTCATGGCTCCGTTAGAGGTACCTTTTTCTATTATACTCACTCCGACCATAGGTTCATGGTCGACATCGGTCACAACACCCGTCACCGTGTGGGTCTGGGCCGACATCCCGATACTGACTAAGAGCATCGTCAAAATAAAAATTACTTTTTTCATTCCGTTAGTTAGTATTAAATTTAATTGAAATGATTGAAAAATTGTAATGGCAAATATAGATTGATGCCGTTGGAGCGGGATTAAATTTTAGATATTTGTTTTGCATTATTGGATATTGAAGCCATTTTTGTGAAAAAATTGATTACATACGTTAAAATAGTGTAAAAATTACACTTTTGGCCGTCTGCTTTGCTGTTTTCTCTCAACTAAACCGCAATGTTACATTTCAGCCCGCCTTCCCGAGGTCAATGCAAGCACCGCTTATGACGCTGAATCACATCGTGAAACGACAATAACCCGTGGCATCCGGGCCATCGTTGCCGACACGCCCGGTTGTTACATCGCCTTAATCAGCGTAACATCGCGTGAGGCGTTGTTACAGCCGAAATGCAATTAACATTGGTTATAATGACGTCTTATCGGGGAGTAGATTGAGCAAGCATCGCCTGCCATGCCGATGAATTGTGAAAAATCGTTCAAATATCCCGCTCGTCGAAAACTCCGGGAGGCAAAACTTATGCTGCATTTTTTTGACATATTTCAAACTATTTTCGTTATATTTGCGTCTACGATACAATATACCTAATCATGAAGCATTTCTTAGTTGCTATAATTTTCATGCTCATGTCATCAGCCATGAAAATCTATGCCAGTGATATGAGATTCTATAATGCCGACAATACCTACGGCATCACTATACGCGAACCGTCGTCGATATGCAAGGATGATGACGGCTTTATGTGGGTTGCCACAAAGTCGGGCATATACCGCCTTTCCGATGAAAGCAAATGCTATAATGTACCCTACACTACAGTCAATATAGTGTCGGTAGAGCTTGTGCATCGAAAAGGAGAACTCTATGTGTTCACCAACCATGGTGAAATATTCCGATATAACAAGCGGCTCGACCGATTTGAACACTATCTCAACCTCTTGTCAGCGCTCAATACAGAAGCCATATATCTGGCTGACATTAAGATAGGGGGGGGATAAGGATATTTTGTGGCTCGCCACCTCGGCAGGGCTCTATCACTGCGTCAACGGCAAGTGCACCAGGATTCCCGGCGTGGAAGGAGCTGTGGGCGACATGACGATGGACGGCTGCGAGCACCTTATAGTCGCAAGCACGGGAGGAGTCTACCGCATTAACACCGAAAACTACGACCGTGAAGTGTGGAACGACAATCCCGGAGTGTTCCCCACCCTGATAAAGCTCGACAAAGCCATGAACCGGCTGTGGATCGGAACGATGTCTGACGGACTCTACTATCTCGACTGCGACACCAAGGAACTGAAGGCCTCACCCATCGAGCGATTCCCCCACCAGTATGTGCGTGACATCGAAATAGTGTCGGACTCAGCCATTTGGTGCGGAATCGACGGACGAGGCATCTGGCAGCTCTCGCGCGACGGAAGCCGCGTGACCGAGATATTCCAGGAGGACAAGGACAATCCCATGTCGATAGCCGGCAACGGTGTCCTCGACATGTACTACGACAGCCCCGACAGGGTGTGGGTGTGCTCGTTTACGGGCGGCGTGTCGATAGCCGAGCTCAACTCGCCACTCATAACCCACTTCCGCCACCGCGTCAACGACCCCAATTCGCCGACAAACGACTATATATATGATGTGGCCGAGGACAGCAAGGGGCGTATATGGATAGGAACCAACGGCGGACTGAGCCACTGGAATCCCGACACGGAAAAGTGGACCAACCGTTTCGGTCACGAATATGAATCATTCATAGTGCGCTCGGTGTGTGAGGACAGCAAAGGCGACATCTGGGTGGGAACCTACTCCAACGGCGTCTATGTGCTCGACGGAAATACACAGCGCATCAAGGCGCATCACACCGACCGCCAGGGAATCCTCTCGAAGAACGGATTCGTATTTGACATTCTCCGCGACAGCAACGGCGACATGTGGATGGCCGGAATGATAGGCGCGATAATTAAGTATGACCACGTGACTGGTCAATTCGAAGAGTATCCCGTAAGGCCCGTATCGACGATTGCCGAACTCGACGACTCCACCCTGATAATGGCAAGCAACAACCAGCTGCTGTCGCTCGACAAGAACACCAAGGAGATCAAAGAGCTGCTGACCGACAACATGATACAGGACATCGAAGTGACCGAAGGCAAAATATGGGTGGCAAGTAACGGCAACGGGCTTATATGCTACGACATTGCGTCACAGGCTACCGAAACGTTCAACCTGAAGCACGGTTCGGTGTCCGACAACATCAACAGCATCCTCTACCACAACGGCAATCTGTGGCTCGGCACCGACAACGGATTGTGCCGCTTCAATATCGCCGATAAGAGCGTAGCGTCATTTGACTTTCCCGAAACAGCGGGCAAAATCGACTACACTTCCGATGCAAGCGTAAAGCTCAGCAACGGTACCTCGGCATGGGGAACCTCCGAAGGACTGATTATACTCGACACCGAGTCGATGACGTCACGCACACCCTCGGGACGAATATATCTGCAGGACATTCTGCTCTCAAGCCGCTCGATGCGTGACATGCCCGACATTATGCCCGAGATGCCGCTCGACGAGATAACCGACCTGACGCTGCAACACGACCAGAACAACATAACGTTCAGCCTGCAGCCGCTCGGCAGCCGCTCGCACACATCGCTCTTCTCGTGGAAGATGGAGGGATTTGATGATGACTGGAGCGAACTTTCCGACCTCAGCATCATCAATTACACCAACCTCAACCCCGGCAACTACACATTATATATAAGGCTCTACAATCCCGATCTTATATCGGAGCGCAAGATATCGATCCACATCAAGCCCCCGTTCTGGGCCACATGGTGGTTCAAGACCGCCTATGTGATGCTGATAGCCACCCTGCTCTATCTGCTGCTGCGCTTCTACATCAACCGCATCAACCGCCGTCACGCCGAACACAAGCTGCAATTCTTCATCAACACGGCCCACGACCTTAGGACGGCGCTGACGCTCATCAAGGCACCTATCGAGGAGATAAAGCGGTCGCCCAACATCAACGAGGAGGAGAAGCAGTATCTGCAACTTGCCATAGACCAGATGCAACGGCTCACAATGGTCACCACCCAGCTGATGGACCTCCAGAAGATCGACCTCGGCAAGGGACAGTTCCATCCTATGAACTACGACATCGTGCCGCTTATCAGCAGCCGCATAAGCATGTTTGAGTCCATCGCCGAGAAGCGCAACATCACATTGACCTACAGCTACAAGCCCGAATCCTACGTAACGGCCGTGGATGCCGGAAAAATCGAGCGCATAGTCGACAATCTGCTCTCCAACGCCATCAAATACTCCCACGAATACTCGTCGGTCGACATCAACTTTACAGCCAACGACAATGAATGGCGACTCAGCATCGTCGACCACGGCATAGGCATCGACAAGAAGTCGCTCGACAACCTCTTCAAGGAGTTCTTCCGCAGCGAAAACGCCGTCAATTCACGCATAAGCGGCTCAGGCATAGGACTTGCGTTGACCAAGAAGCTCGTAGAGCTGCACGACGGCAAAATCATTGTCGAGAGCCGTGAAGATGAAGGCTCACGGTTTGAAATAGTGATTCCTCACCGCCTGTGCGACTCCGCTCCGCTGCCCGTGAACGCCGAGGAACCCGAATCGGCCGACAAGTCGATCGACAATGAGGAGATAAAGAACATGCGCATCCTCGTATGTGAGGACAACGACGACCTGCGCCGCTTCATGAAGCGTCCGCTCGGCCGTCACTTCAACGTGGCCACCGCCTCCAACGGCGTTGACGCATGGGAATACATCAAGAAGGAGCTCCCCGACCTCATTGTTTCCGACATCATGATGCCCGGCATGGACGGATTTGAGCTGTGTCGCCTTGTCAAGTCGACATTTGAAACATCCCACATCCCCATAATCCTGCTCAGCGCGCTTTCCGACCAGTCCGACGAGCTACACGGCCTTGGATTGGGAGCCGACGACTACATGACCAAACCCTTTGACATGAAGACGCTTACACAGCGCATCATGTCGATAATACTCAACCGCCGCGCACTCGGAAGCCGCGTGATTTCAGAGGTCGGCGAAACGGTTGAAGAGGCCGACACCAAAGAATCCAACGAGCTTAACGACGCATTTGTGCGCCAGGCTCTCAAGATTGTGGTGAACCACCTTGAGGACTCCGACTTCAGCAAGGAGGAGTTTGCACGGGAAATGGGTGTGAGCACATCGCTGCTGTTCAAGAAGATAAAGGCACTTACCGACATGACTGTCGTCGACTTTATACGAAGCATCAGGATGGACCATGCAATGAAGCTACTGAACGACCGCCAGTACAGCATAGGCGAAATAGCCTACAAATGCGGATTCTCCTCAATCAGCTATTTCAGCACCGTATTCAAGAAGCACTTCGGCAAGTCACCTACCGACTTCAGGGCATGATGACGCTCCCACAGCGACAGGTGACGCTCAGCCGTTGCAGCTGACGCGACGACACATAAAAAAACATAACGGCCGCATGATTTTGATGTCATGCGGCCGTTATGTTTATATATCTTACTATCTCCAAACTATGCGAGGCAAAGCACAAGCACCTGGGCTGCCACAACTCGCAGGAACATGGTCAACGGATACACGGTCGAGTAAGCAACCGCCGGTGCATCGTTGCCGGTGCTGTTGTTGGCGTAGGCAAGAGCGGGGGGATCGGTCATGCTGCCGCCGAAAAGACCCATTATCGTGAGCAGGTTGATCTTGTAGACACCGCGTGCGATGCATCCTGCCACAAGCAGAGGCACCACCGTGATGATGAATCCCCATATAACCCACCACATACCGGTGTAGTTGAACACCGTCTTTGCAAATCCGGCTCCCGAAGCGATTCCCACCGAAGCGAGGAACAGGCATATACCGATTTCACGCATCAGCAGCGACGAAGCCGACGAGGTGTAGGTGACAAGCTTGAGCTTGTAGCCGAAGCGGCTGAGAAGTATTGCCACTACAAGGGGACCGCCTGCAAGACCGAGCTTCATAGGCACGCTCACGCCGGGGAACGCGATAGGAATACTTCCTACAAGAATACCGAAGAATATACCCACAAAGAGCGTTATCATGTTGGGCTCGTTAAGACGCTTCATCGAGTTACCGAGCTTGTCGGCAAGTCGCTTGATGTCCTCCTCCTGTCCCACGACGGTGATGCGGTCGCCTATCTGAAGGCGAAGGCTTGGCGATGCCAGCAGGTCGACACCGGCACGGTTGACGCGGGTGGCGTTGAGCTTGTAGCCCATGCGCAGGCGCAGCGAACCGAGAGCCACACCGTTGTAGTGACTCTTCGTAACCACGATGCGGCGTGACACTACAGGGCTCGGAGTTGCCTCCCAGTCCATGTCGATTTCAGGGCCTATAACAGCCTTGAAGCGATCCTCATCCTGAGCCGACATGACGATGTAGAGCTTGTCGCCGATGTGTACGGTGGTCTGTGAGTTGGGTATTATGACATTGCCGCTGCTGTCACGTAGACGCGACACGACAAAGTTACATGATATGATGTCGTGCAGCTGCACGAGATTTTTACCGTCGATCAATGAATTGGCCACCTCAAATGTCACGATGTGAGGCTTCAGCTGGCTGCTGTCGATCTCATCCTCGATCTGCTTGACCTCGCGGTCCATCTTTACACGGAAGATGGCGCGAATCACAAACATCGAGAGTATTATACCGATAACACCGAGAGGATAAGCGGCTGCATAACCCATAGCCATCTCCTCCGACATGCTGTAGGCTCCGGGGTTGACCTGAAGTATGGCCTGCTGTGCGGCTCCAAGTCCGGGAGTGTTGGTGACGGCTCCCGACATAACGCCCACAAGTGCGGTTATAGGAGTGTTTCCGTCGATGAAGAAGATTGCCAGCACGATAGCTACGTTGAGCACTATCACAAGCATGGCAAGACCGTTGAGCAACATTCCGCCCTTCTTGAACGACGAGAAGAATCCGGGGCCTACCTGTAAACCTATTGAAAAGATAAACAATATAAGGCCGAATTCACGAATGAAGTGCAGCACCTCGCCGTTTACGACATAACCCAAATGCCCCATAACGAGTCCTACAAACAGGACGAACGTGACACCGAGCGAAACACCTCCAATCTTGATTTTACCTAAAAAGACACCTACGGCTATGACAAACGAGTACAAAATTATCGTACTCGCCAGCGCCATATTTCCCGGTGCAAGTAGTTGTTGAATCCAATCCATGAGTTCCGATTGTATTATTTATGAATTTAGCATATAAATCATTGAAAGCCAACAACAAATGATTACATCGTGTGCAACCGCCTGTATTGAGAGTGCAAAGTTACGCTTTTTTATCAAATGTTTGATTATTTTCCCTCCCAAATATTTCACTCAGGCTCCGATTTATTGCTGATTTATTGCCAGAATCTCATGTATGAATTATCGTTTAGACCCCGTACCCCAATATTTGACTTATTCTAAAAGATTGCCAACATCACTTCGGGAACGAGCAGTCAATATATACGATTCTATCTCATCAATAGTAAGCTCATAATAATTGGTCGACGCAAATACGCCTTCGACTTTAGATGGCTCTACTGATATCTTTCTATACGAGCCTTGAATCATACATCCTTTGGCATATTCCTTATATTCATCCTTCCAATTCTTGATTTCAATGTGATTGCCCTCGCAATCTCCCAATATGAAAGGATTGGAGAATCCCGAATCGGGATAAAACAGCCAAGAACCTGATTCATTGCTCAATACCCCGACCAAATTTTCAACAGGGTGGACTCCGTCATCTACCTTGATAAGACCGTCATCATCATTACCGCACATGGCGATAGTCAATGACATCGCAACAATAATCATATTGCGAATTGCAGCATTCATAATTCCTGTAATTTTCATGATTGGTTTATTTATTAAATGACTAAATTATAAGATTACTTTACATGATGCATGGGTGTGTAAATACTTGCTCAGATGCAAATTAAAGAAAAATAGCAGTACTTTACAAATAATTCCATAGAATAATTGCGCCAAATAATGATAATAATAATAGAACTGATATTCAACGCATTACTGATTCTTGTCCTACTGCGATGGAAACGTGGAATCGCATCCGAGATAAAATTTGTTGAGAAATATTTGGTTTATAAAATAAACTTGTTTATATTTACATCATGAAAGAGCGGAATCGCGCGACCGCTCTTTTTTAAGACAATTCCGGTTTATAAAATAAACCAAATAGAAATCTCTAAACTCCTTAAAAATGGAAGAACGAAAACTTACCGAGAAAGAGAGTCTTGAAGTAATCACTTCAATGATTTCTCGCACCAAAGAGCGTTACATGATGGGCGACGGAAACATCATGTTGATGTGGGGCTATCTCATCCTTACGGTCACGGCCCTCATCTGGATTCTAATCGCAACGACCCACAATCAGCAATGGAACTGGCTTTGGTTTGCCATCTGGATTGGAGGAATAATAACACCCATAATGAGCCGCAAGAAGCAGATCAAGTCGGGTGTTAAAAGCTATTCCGACAAAATAATGTCACGAATATGGTCAACCGTAGGCTTTTCAGGCCTGGCAACTACACTGATGTGCTTAGGATTCCTGCTCATTCTGGGCCTCGACACCTGGAACACGATGTTCACGTTCGCACTTATCATAGTGCCTTTTGCCGAGATAGCCCAAGGCATAGTCATCAGGGAAAAGTCATTCATATTCGGAGGCGCGACAGGAATGCTTCTTGGCATATTCACCATTTGCTGCATATCGGGCAATGTGACGCTCTATGCCAACTGGTTTTTGCCGATGTTCATGATCGCAATCATCTTCATGATGGTCATTCCCGGACACATTCTCAACGCTAAAGCTCGTAGAAACTGATGAAAGAATTGAATCCACTTCTTCACTCCCAATTGCGCCTTGCCATAATGTCAATATTGATGAACGTTGACGAAGCGGATTTTGTCTATCTCAAAGAGAAAACCGAATCCACGGCAGGCAACCTGAGCGTCCAGCTCGACAAGCTGTCGACAGCAGGCTACATCGCGGTCAACAAGGGCTTTGTCGGCAAAAAACCGCGCACCGTGTGCACGATAACCGACACCGGCCGGAAAGCCTTCGAGGAATATGTCGACGACCTGCGGCAATACCTGAACCTTTAGCCTCCGTTCCCCCACCCTCCCTGCACAACAAAGGCTGAGCCATCGACATGACTCAGCCTTCGCTGCAAATACATAATTCCACTTTGTCACTGCTGAGATGCAGTTTGTCACTTTTATTTCAACCGCACATTCCATCCTGCATACTTTTGTGAAAAAGTAAAACCAACACATCATGAATACCAATCTAATCACATTATGCCTCCTCCTTACCGGGATAAACATCATGAACGCTCAAGATAATGGCAACATAGTCACCGACAGTGTGCGATTCGCCAATCTGGAGGAGATTGTCGTGACATCACGGAAACCCCTGTCCATCGTCAGGGCTGACAGGATTTCATATTTGCCTTCGGAAATGACATCGGCAATCGGCTCCAATGTATATGACGCACTACAGTCAATCCCGGGATTATCCATCGGCAGCAATGGGGTGATATCAGTCAATGGAGAGAGCGGAATAAGCGTCTATATCGACGGACGGAAGTCGATATTGACAGGTGAGATGCTGATTTCACACCTCAAGTCGCTGTCGACATCAGGTATTGAAAAAATAGAGATACTCACAGTTCCCGGCGCTAAAAGGGATGCTTCCGAGGCCTCAACCATCATAAATCTGCAAAAGAAGCGAAAGAAAGACGAAGGGTTTACCATTGGCCTCAATTCCGGTGGACATATCGGGAAAGCGCGTAATGTCTATGGAAATATATATACGGAATATCTTATGAACAGCCACTACCTCCAACTTACATATTCAGGGAATAGAGCACGTAACACATCCAAACTATTCACAGTGCGTCCATATAGCGATAACGATGAACATTTACAACAGAATTACGATCGCATCCGGCACGATGTCATGCACAATATAGGTTTTTCCTATGACTATCAGCCTAATTCCTCATTTAAGACAGGAAGTGTCGTTAATTATAACTATTTCAAACGCAGAGAGCCGGCTGTCATGACAACATTCATTCCCGATAGCGAGCCTACGGTTACGGATAATACCGCATGCTTCATCAATAAAAATATTTATGGCGGAGTATATCTAAAGCGGATATTCAACCACCCCGAAACCGATTTCAACCTGTCGCTTGATTTCTTCAACTATCACAATTCCGAAGACCAATTCATGAATGACAACACAGGCAACTCGATTATAGGAGATATGTCGAGCAAAATATTCGGTTTGGTGGGAGCGATGGATTATCGACGGCGGCTTTCATCTCATTGGCATTTTTCATGCGGCACCCGCATATCCTATGTAAAGATGAACAGCCATGGAAATTATGAAGACCTTAAAGCCGCACAAATAAACTCGCGGCAAAATCAGGCCGACAATTTCGGTTCCGATTTTGGATATAACGAAAATGTCAATGCTCTATATTTTGAGTCCAAAGCCACCTATGGCATTTCAGCGTTATCTTTAGGCGTGAGAATGGAACAAAGCTCTACACATAACGCATTTTCAGGAAATGAAAGCGCCGAATCCAAAGATTACGCCGGGCATGACCTTCGCATATATCCGTCTGTGGCATTGTCGATTAACGCTGCCGAATCAGGTAGCTGGGTTCTATCCTACTCTGAAAAAATAACGCGTCCTCGATTTGCCGATTTAGATCCGTTCATACACATATTCGACGACATTACACATGTAGGTGGGAATGTCAATCTTAAAGAAGCTATAACCCATTGCGTCGATATGGCCTACTCTAACAATTCATGGCTGAGAATAGGCGTAAGAGCCATGTATACATCCGATGAAATAGTAAAATGTTATCGTGAAATAACCGACAAAACAGTCTATGTGACGCCTGAGAATTTACCTCGGTATCTGCAATTCATCGGTACTGTTTCGGCAGCCAACATAAACATCAGCTCATGGTGGGCTTCATCCATAACCGCAAATATAGTGTATTCCAACTACCATTTTCCGGCATCGCTTGATTCGTCGTCCAACATAATGTTTACCCCGATGATCGATGTCAGGAACCGCCTGAATCTCCCTTATGGATGGGCTACCGAACTAAATGTTTCCTACAGGAGCAAAGCGGCCTATGGTCAGGCTGAAGTATCATCGTCATGGAGCGCATATTTAGGATTTAGAAAATCATTCTTCAACAATAGCCTAAATTTGGCAATATACATGAACGATGTTTTCAACACCAACCGTACATGCTCAAAAATAGTAATTTCGGGGCGTGAAGCTTCTTTACAAGAGCGTGAATTTGAAAATATGAGAAGATTGGGCGTTTCATTCTCCTTTCGATTTAATTCAGGCAAAAATACTTCCGGCAAAGAGAATCGCAAATCTTGTATAGACGAGATGAATCGCGTAAATTTGTAGATAAATACCATATACACCGCAAATTATAACAAAAAGCAATGAAAATAGCGCCATTGATTTATGCCTCGATATTATTTCTACTGATCAGGCTTGTTAATGATGTACCTATGGGATACAATTATTTTACCCATTCAACAGAATTTATAGCAATTGAATTAATGGGGTTGATTGGAGGCTGTTATCTATATTTTTTTGCAGCAAACCGATGGATTAGAATTTGCGCCGACCGCCATATCCTCATTGCATTGGAGTATCTGGTTGTTGTCATATTTGCAGTCACGTTACCTGTCATGATAATGATAGTTTCCCATGAAACTCCGTTTTACGATTATCTGCCCGAATTTGTAATTCCTGTCACCATCACGCTTCTCATGTCGCTGTTGCTTTATACCATTCTAAAGTACGCCTATCAGAAACTACGGGAAAAAGAAGCACAGAACGAGAATGTAAAAACCGAATTGCGCCTGCTTAGGTCGCTATATCATCCCCACTTTCTGTTTAATATGCTTAACACTATATATTTCAGCATCGACGAGAATAACACTAAAGCTCGAAATACAATCGAACAGATGGCCGACTTTATGAGAATGCAACTATATGAGGATGATGAACCCATACCGATTGAGAGAGAAATTTTAGCATTGAAAAGCTACATTGAACTGTGTCGCACCCGTTATGGCGACTCGGTGGAAGTGTCGGCATCCATTGATGTCCGATATCCTCAAGATAGGATTCACCCTTATCTCCTGCTCCCTATTGTGGAAAATGCATTCAAACATTCGGGAGGCAACCCCAAACGAATCCATATCAACCTTATGCGAGCGCCGGGAATAGTTGATTTCAAGGTTGAGAACACTCTTCCCGAAATGAAGCATGACAAAATCATGCATGATGCATCAGGAATCGGGTTAAAGGCTCTTAGGAGAAGACTTGTCCTTTTATATCCGGGCAGATATGATTTTGAGGAGAGCAGTGATTCAGGACTATATTCAACGCATTTAATAATTAGATTATGAATAATAACATCCCTACATTGTCGTGTGCAATCATTGATGATGAACCCACAGCCCGCTACGGCATTGCGAGCTATATAAATCGCACTCCTTGCATCAATTGTGTAGGAGAGTTTCACGACATTCCTTCATTTGAAGCCTATCTTAAAACAAACAAAGCTCCCGACATTGTATTCATGGATATATGCATGCCTGAAATATCGGGACTGGATTTCATATCCAACTGCACGATTGATTCAGCGATAATAATAATTACCGCCTATGAACAATATGCCCTTAAAGGATATGAGCTTAATATTTCCGACTACCTCCTTAAACCTGTTTCCTATATCCGTTTCCAAAAAGCCATAGACAAGGTTCGTCAGTATCTTGATTTTAAGCGTAACGCCACAGTCGAGGATTATATATTCGTACGCTCCGACCGCATCATTCACCGCATAGATTTAAGGGACATAGTCTATATTGAATCTCTTGAGAATTATGTGCGCATAATGACTGTTTCCGATTGTATAATCGTGAGAACCACATTGAAGGATATGTTGAAAAGTCTTCCGGCCGAGAAATTTGTTCAGGTTCATAAATCATTCATAATCAACCTGACGCGCATAGGCAGCATCGAAAAGAACTTTATAACGATGAATCCGGTTGGAGAAATAAATATTTCCCGCAACTACAGGAAATATTTGTTTCAACTTATAGAGCCGGTACGACAATAAATGTTAACGGCAGGGCGGTCAATTGTTGAGTGATTTTCTTTAGCTCTTGAGGGAGCGATGGGGCTCCATCGTGACCGAAAGAGATGAAGAAAAGCGCCAACGAGTGGCCGAGGCGAAGGTAACTTTCGTCCCATCAAATATCGGGGCAGCATCTTCCACTGACATCCGGTGTAAACCAGATATGCAATAGCTGTGAATATCTTATAGAGGTCTGTCCGTTCCTTTCCATGGATGCCTGACAAAAACTTACGGATGCGCTTCCGCCGGCAATGCCTAAACTTTATTTTCATGGAGTCAATGATTTATGTTACTGAGATATAACACAAATCAAACCTTTTTCCCTTTTGGTTGAACCGAAATTACCATCGCCTCGCATATTGCGACCCTGCCGTTAATATTTATTGTCGAACCGGCTCTAAGACGATAGAACAATTTCAGCGTATCGATTGTCTATTAGATAAACAATATCAACACATTTTCACCAAAAAAATTAATAATGTCGTATCTTTTAGCCAACACCGAGCCATCGACCACGCAAAGCATATCGGAGAGCACTCTCAATGCACTGAACATCGACACCAATGGAAGCCACTTCATTGCATCGCTGGCAATGAAAATATCCGACTGGATTCTCAGCCCCCTGGGACTTCAACACAGCACTTCAGCCGTAACATGGGTCTATGCCATTGTCGTGTTTGCAATCGCCTTTATCGTAGGCTACATCGCAAAATGGATAATAATAGGAGCAGTAAGGCATTTCGGGAACCACACTCAAAGCGATCTCTATAAATATCTGCGACAGGAGAACTTCTTCCTGAAGCTTTGTCGCATGATTCCGGCGATAGTATTTTTGATTCTGATTCAGTTCACACTTGTATACACACGCTCCACACTCGCCAACTTACTCACAAAACTTACATTATTATATGTAATATATGTAACGGCGATAGCCTTGTCGGCACTTGTGGGTGCGATATGGGCACACTTCAATGCGAGTCGCAACAAAAGGCATCTGCCATTGCGAGGTCTCGTACAGCTCGTGCGCGGAATCATCTGCATAGTGGCTGTAATTATAGCGGTGGCCGTGCTCGTCGACAAGTCGCCGGCCTCACTGCTTGCCGGCCTCGGCGCATTTGCAGCCGTGCTGATGTTGATTTTCAAGGACAGCATACTCGGTCTTGTGGCCGGCGTGCAGCTTTCGGAAAACGACAGCCTTCATGTGGGCGACTGGATAAAGGTAAACGGCACCGACGCCAACGGAACCGTGACCGAAGTGACGCTGACCTCGGTAAAGGTGGAAAACTGGGACAAGACCACGACCATGCTGCCGCCCTACAGCCTCATCAGCGGAAGCTTCACCAACTACCGCAGCATGCAGGTGAGCAATACCCGACGCATACAGCGGTCCTACATGATCGATGCCGACAGCGTGCTGCCTCTCACTCCCGAAATGCTCGACGAATTCCGCAAGATACCCTTCATGGACGACTTCATAACACGCAAACTCGCCCAAAAGGCTGCCGGAAAGGTCGAGGATGTGAACAACTCCGAGGGACTCCCCGACGGAACCATCGACACCAATCTCGGCCTCTTCCGCGCCTACATGAAAATGTGGCTCGACAACAACAAGTTTGTCGACAGCAACAGCACCTGCTTCGTTTCGACCCTCCAGCAGACGGGAGGTGGCATTCCGTTCCAAATCTACTGTTTCACAAGCACTTCGGCATGGTTGCCCTACGAAGCCATGCAGGACACCATATTCGAGCACCTCGCAGCCATGTTGTCACGATTCAGGCTCTACTGCTTCGAACAACCTTCAGGCCGCGACACCGTAATCGACGGATTCCTCAGCCCCGGCGGAAAAGTCGAGCGAGTGTTCGGAATGCCCTACCCCTTCTTCAACAGGGACGCATCATCGCCCGTCGGCCCAGAAAACTGGCCGGTGGAACCTAAACTGCAGTCACAGTCGTCGGCTCCGTCACAGCCTGCCGCCGGGTCAGGTTCAAAACAGCAATAATCCGAATCCCATTACGAGCATGCCCAGTATCACCCCCGATATGGCATAATGATGATGACCATACTCCTCGGCGCTGGGCAACAGCTCGTCAAAGGCGATGAACACCATTATGCCCGACACAGCGGCAAGACACACCGAGTTGACAAGCGGAGTCCATATAGGCATAAGGAATATCAATGCGAAAACCGCACCCACAGGCTCAGCAAGACCCGATAGAAACGAGTAGAGCAAAGCCTTGCGGCGGTTACCCGTAGCGTGATATATAGGCACCGACACGGCAATTCCCTCGGGTATATTGTGAATGGCTATAGCAATGACGATGGGCAGCGCGATGTCGAGCCCCTCAAGTCCCGACACGAATGTAGCAATTCCCTCGGGGAAATTGTGCACTCCTATCGCGAGCGCAAGCATAATCCCCGTGCGTTTAAGCCTGTTACCACCGCCATTGACATTGTGAAGTTCATGAGGATTCTCATCCTCGGGAATAAGGAAGTCAATTAGTGCTATAAGTCCCATGCCGCCGAAAAACGAAAGCAGCATGTAGACCGTGCCGGGCTTGTCGCCGTAGACATCAGTCATCGCCTCAAGCGACTCGGGCATCAACTCCATGAATGAAACATATACCATCACACCCGCCGACAGGCCCAATGCGCCCGACAGGAATTTGGTGTTGGAGGTCTTTGTGAAGAATGCCATGAGGCTGCCTATACCGGTCGAAAGTCCGGCCACGAGAGTGAGCAGCAACGCCGTCAAAATATTTTGCGTGGTCAATACCGTATCCATAAAATTTTTCTTTTTATAACAATTTAAGCTTATCGGGGGTTGAAGTTATAAAAAGTTTATGTACTTTTGAAACTCAATAAGCAATTACTCTTCCCCGAATGAGCAAAGATACACCAATCGATGATCCTGAACTTGTGAAGCGTCTTCGCGACAGCTCTACTTGCCGAACCGCTTTCGGCGAGGTGATTGCCCGGTACAGCGAACCGCTGTATTGGCAGATACGACGCATGGTCGAGAACCATGACGATGCCAACGATTTGCTGCAGAACACATTCATGAAAGCATGGAGTTCAATCGAAAACTTCAGGGGCGAAGCCAAACTGTCGACATGGCTCTACAAGATTGCAATCAACGAGAGCATAACATTCCTTGCCAAGGAACGCAAACGCATGAACATATCGATCGACGACGAGGAATCGCACCTTGTCAACCTCATAGAAGCCGACACCTACATCGACGGCGACCAGCTCGCACTGAAACTGCGTAAAGCCATAGCCTCCCTTCCCGAAAAACAGAGGCTGGTGTTCAATATGCGCTACTACGATGAAATGAAATATGAGCAGATGTCGGAGATTTTAGGCACCTCGGTAGGTGCGCTGAAAGCCTCCTATCATCTCGCTGCAAAAAAAATTGAGCAATATTTTGCCGATAATGATTAAACCTATTGACACAGCCTAAGTCTAACCATTAAAATAACTTAAAGAACTCAGGTATGAAACCGGACAATGACATACTCAAGCAAGTCGACAGGCGGTCAGGAATGACCGTCCCTGATGACTATTTTGCCAACTTTGCTCGGCAAATGATGCAGCAGCTGCCTGAAAAAGAGTTTGAATCAACCGACAAGAAGATTCTGCCACGCACTTGGTGGCAGCGTTGCCGTCCCTATGTATATCTTGCAGCCATGTTTGCCGGAATATGGTGCATGATGAAGGTGTTTAACGACATAGGCAGCCGCACCGCCGATATGTCGATTGAAAACAATCCTGTAATGGCAAGCGTTCTAAGCAGTGATCACTTCTACGACTACTACAGCATCGATAATGTCGACGAGTATGACCTCATGGAAGAGATGTACAACGAAGGTGTAACCCTCGAGAACTTAAAATAAAACCAATAATCGAGTTATATGAAACGTCTAACGCTGATCTCATTAATATTAGCGCTTTTTGTATCGTTTTCAAGCTACGCCCAGCAGCCCGGCGAAAGACGCCAGCGTCCTGTCGAGCGTAAGGAGTGGTTCAAGGAACTGCGTCAATACAAGCACGACTTCCTAACAAAGGAGCTGAAGCTCACCAAGGAGCAACAGGAGAGTTTCTTCCCCCTCTACGATGAGATGGAAAGCAGTGTATATCAACTGCAAAAGCAGACACGCGACATTGAACACCGGGTAAGAAACACAAAAGGCGAAATATCGGACCTTGAATACGAAAAAGCATCCGAAGCAATGTTTGAAATCAAGGGGAAGGAAGCCGATATAGAAATGAAGTATTATCCGAAATTCAAGAAAGCGCTGACTCCCAAGCAGATGTTCATGCTCAAGATAGCCGAACGGAAATTCACCAACGAGCTCATGATGCAACATTCGCGCATGAGAGCGGGCAAACATAAGTAAACTGTAAAGTTATTATTTTTCTCCCTGATACTGTGACAGATACTTTCCTCTCGGGGAGAGTATCTGTCACATTTTATTAACTTATAAAATTTCGAGTGCTATGAAACAACAGTTTCTATACATCCTAATAGCTCTATTCACAATGTCAATCAACGCTTCCCAGAAACAATATTCCGAACCTGACTTCGCATTCCCCAAACAGGTATCGTCACAAGCTTCGGAAATGCTCGAAAAGGCTGTAGCCGACGGCGACGGCAAACTTGCCGTGAGAGCATTGGTCAACTACGGACTTGCACAATGCGCCGTCGACAACGACAGCCTGCCTGAAGTCCTGCAACGCATATCCACCGTGGAGTCAAAGGAAACCGACCCGTGCATCAAGGCAATGCTTACGCTGCTTAAGGCAAGGATTTACAACGACATTTATCAGGATGACCGATGGAAATATGACCGTCGCGAAATCCCCGACACTCCCCTGCCCGATGACTACCTGCTGTGGAGCGGCCGACAGTTCAGAGCCCGCATAATGTCGCTGCTCGACTCGGCGCTTGCCAATCCAAAACCACTCCATGAAGCAAGACTCATCGACTTCAAGGCACTGCTTAAGGCCGGAAACAACGATTATACTTTCTACCCCACACTATTTGACTTCATAGCAGGAAAAGCCATAGCGATACTGTCGAACATGGGCGAACAGCAACCGATATTCGCCATCGACATGTTGTCGCCGTTCACAGTCTACTCAAAGATGAATTTCAACTATCAGTCGCCTGCAGCACAACGCATCCTAAAGCTGTACCGACAACTGTTGGATGCTCATGCCGGCAATGCTGCACCATTCATAATGTGGGACATCGAGCGCATCAAATTCATCTCACAGCATGTCTATCGCGACATGTCGAGCTACAATGCCGTCCGCGACAACGAAGCCAAGCTTATGCTCGACCTCTACAACCGATTCAGCCAAAGCGAATATGCTGCAGAGCCTCTCATATCGCTCTTCTACCTTATTGATTTGGACAACTACAATAAGGAGGAGATGCCCGTGAGCATTGCCGAATACTATTCATTAGTCAACAATCAGCTAAAACGCTATCCCGAATATTTCCGCAACAATGCGTTGCACAACATCGTCAAGTCGCTAAGTCAACCGCGCATAAATGCACGTTACAGCCAGATTCTGTCACCTGGCGACACTCTTACCATTGACATAAAGAACAACAACACTGTCGACTACACGATAAACGTGTATAGAATACCGTACAACAGAAACAACGGTGAGTCGTTCAAAATAACACCGTCTACCAACCTTCCGGCCCCGCTCTACACCATATCACGCAAGGTGACCGACAAGCAGGTGCCTTTTTCATCAAGTTCGACTGAGAAAGTTGTGCTCACCCAACCCGGATGTTACATCGTTGTGCCCTCCATTACCGGACAAAAACGCGATGCCGATCTTGGTTACTACAGCATAATACACTGCACCGGCCTATTGGTCGAGAGCGCCAATTACGGCTCTTCGCGATGGGGAATCGTAATCAATCCTAAGACAGGCCGTCCGGTCGACAATGCCACTCTCACCGTAACCCTTAACCGCAACGGCAACACAGTGCGCAACTACGTGACCGACAAGGACGGAACTGCATTGATAAAGGAATCCAAGGCTTTCAACGCATCAGCATCGAAAGGCACCGACCGCTATTCTATGAGCAAATACCTCGGCTACATTCCGTCGGGCAACGAAAATAAGCAATTTGCCATGCATGGATTGACCGACCTTGCCATCTATCATCCCGGTGACACAGTGCAGTGGGTCGGCATCCTGCAAAGCTATCTCGGAGCTGAAGCACGGGTTGTGCCCGGCAACGAAATCTCGGTAGTGTTGCGTGACGCCAACTATGAACCGTGTGACACTGCCGTCGCCACGACCGATGAATACGGCCGCATTGCGGGTTCGTTCAAGCTCCCCTCCGACGGACTTACCGGAAACTTCTCGATTGAGTTCCGCAAAAAGGATCCACTGAAGCCTGACCGCTGGAACAGCTACGGCACTACATCATTCACCGTGTCGGACTACAAGCTCCCCACCTATGAAATAGAATTTACCGAACTGCTCACTGACAAGCCCGCCAAAGGTGCCGTGACGCTGAAAGGCAAAACCGTGACCTACTCCGGATTCCCTCTTGCCAACTGCCGCATAGCAGTTGATCTAAGCGCAAATCCGCGTATATGGTGGTGGAGAAGCGAACGTTGCAGTAAGCTGTGCCAACTACGGACATGAAGCCTATTTCGTAACCAAATTGCCGAAACATGAAATCGGACAGTCTGCTGTAAACGCATTGCGTAAATATGGTGTAAAGACAGACTTTATTGCTCGTGGTGGCGACCGCGTAGGTATCTACTATCTGGAAACAGGCGCTTCTATGCGTCCCAGCAAGGTTATCTATGACCGTGCTCATTCTGCTATCGCTGAAGCTGATGCTGCCGACTTCGATTTTGATGCTATTATGGAAGGTGCTGACTGGTTCCACTGGTCCGGTATCACTCCGGCTATTTCTGACAAAGCTGCCGAACTGACTCGTCTGGCTTGCGAAGCAGCTAAGCGTCATGGCGTAACTGTATCGGTTGACTTGAATTTCCGTAAGAAACTGTGGACAAAGGAAAAAGCACAGTCTATCATGAAACCGTTGATGAAGTATGTGGATGTATGTATCGGTAACGAAGAGGATGCGGAACTGTGTCTGGGCTTCAAACCGGATG